>Ga0307405_10000026_pt1 | contig 118954 bp, 111 predicted proteins | sample 322Cmetagenome_2_FD_203311 | JGI IMG/M metagenome (GOLD analysis project Ga0307405, IMG submission 203311) | Maize rhizosphere microbial communities from greenhouse at UC Davis, California, United States - 322HYB-C-1 | ecosystem: Host-associated > Plants > Roots > Rhizosphere > Soil | place... | reverse complement strand
ACCCAAAGGTTTCTCTCTACTTAAGACCTGACCGATGATAGCCAGTTTAAATTCCAGGCTATACTTAATTTTTCTGCTCATAAAATGCTCCTCTTTAAGTGTCCAACTTTTTGGGGGCAGTCCACGCAGCGAGGACTTGTAACGGAAAGAAGGACTGGATTCTCCGATGAAATGCTTGCTTTCATTTTCTGAAAAAATAGAAGACTAAATAACTTACTGTATCGTCATTTCGAGTGAAGTGAAACGGAGTCGAGAAATCTAAAATCTATAGGATGGATCTCTCCATTTCGCTTTCGATAAAACCTGTGAAACAAGCAAGCATACCATTAGTAAATAAAATAGATGCTTATTCGATAAGCCACAGTAGAGATGACGACTAATCAAATAAAAACCCCCTCGCTAAATTAATTAACGAGGGGTTTCTGTTATATGAGTTAACTGAAAACAGCTAATTGCAAAAGATTAGGCTAACTTGCCTAAAGCTTCTTTAATTCTTCTTAATGCTTCAACCAAACTCTCGTCTGATGCTGCATAAGATAAACGGATGTAGTTGTTGTTACCAAACGAATCGCCACCAACGGTTGCTACGTGACCAACGTTTAATAAATATAAAGCCAAGTCTGAAGAATCTTTAATTACATTTCCGTCAGCATCTTTTTTACCGAAGAACGAACTGATTTCTGGGAAAAAGTAGAAGGCACCATCAGGAAGATTGGTTTTTACACCAGGGATTTCGTTTAATAAATTATAAACCAATTCTCTACGGCGTAAAAATGCTTCTTTCATTTCTAAAACACTGGCTAAACCTTGCTCGTAAGCAACAATTCCTGCTCTTTGCGCGATAGAACAGGTTCCAGAAGTAGTTTGTCCCTGTAATTTATCGTTAGCGGCTGCAATTTCTTTATTAGCGGCAATATAACCTAATCTCCAGCCCGTCATGGCAAAAGCCTTAGAGAAACCGTTAACAATGATTACACGGTCTTTAATGCTATCGAATTGAGCAATAGACTCATGTTTGTCAACAAAGTTGATGTGCTCATAAATCTCATCAGATAAGATGTAGATATTAGGATGTTTTTCGAAAACGGCAACCAATGCTGCTAATTCTTCTTTGCTGTAAACCGAACCAGTTGGGTTACATGGCGAAGAAAACATAAATAATTTCGATTTCGGCGTAATGGCTGCTTCTAATTGCGCAGGCGTAATTTTAAAATTACTTTCAATGTCAGTATCGATAAAAACAGATTTTCCTTCTGCAAGGGTTACCATTTCTGAGTAAGAAACCCAATAAGGAGTTGGGATGATTACCTCGTCATCCGGATCAATCAAAGTTAAAATAACATTCGATAAAGATTGTTTTGCACCTGTTGAAACAACGATCTGAGAAATATCATAATCGAGATTGTTTTCTGTTTTTAGTTTGTTTACGATCGCCTGGCGTAGGTCTGGATAGCCTGGTACCGGCGAATAACGTGTATAATTTTCGTCTAATGCCTTTTTAGCAGCATTTTTTACGTGATCGGGTGTGTTGAAATCGGGTTCACCAACACTTAAACTAATGATGTTAATGCCCTTAGACGCTAATTCGCGGCCAAGTTTGGTCATTTTAAGGGTTGCGGATTCAGATAGACTGTTGATTCTTTTGGATAAGGTGCTCATGGTTAATTACTTTGAGCGCAAATATATAAACCAAATATTATTCTGCACTAAAAAAGACATAGTTTTTCTCATTTAATTTATTCGATAAGCGTATTTTTGAAAAAAATATCCTTGTGTCGGTAAAAAAGAAAGCAATAATAATTTCTCTGGTGGTGAGTGTGGTACTGATGTTGGCCAAGTTTGTTGCGTACTTTATTACGGGATCAAACGCCATCTTAACAGATGCAGCGGAGAGCATTGTAAATGTAATAGCCGGGAGTTTTGCCTTTTATAGCATTTACCTCAGCACACAACCCCGCGACGAAAATCATCCTTATGGACATGGAAAAGTTGAGTTTTTCTCGGCTTTTGTTGAAGGGATATTGATTCTGATTGCAGGAGTGGTTATCATTTTCAAATCTTCGTACAATCTTATCTACCCTCATTTGGTAGGGGAACTATTAACCGGAACGCTGATTATTGGTATTACGGGCCTGATTAATCTGATTGTGGGCCTATACCTCATAAATGTAGGTAAAGATGAGCATTCGGTTACACTGCAGGCTGATGGCAAACATTTATTAACTGATACCTATACCAGTGCAGCGATTGTTGTTGGCTTAATATTAATTCAGCTAACAAATATTATTTGGCTAGATAGCTTGCTTTCTTTTTTGGTAGGCTTTTACATTGTTTATTCTGGTTATAAACTTACCCGCGGTTCGGTAGGTGGATTAATGGATGAAAGTGATTTTACACTTGTTGAAGAAGTAGTAGATGTTTTACAGAAGAACAGGCACAACCCGTGGATTGATGTGCACAATCTGCGTACCCAGCAATATGGCCCTGAATTTCATATCGATTGCCACGTAACATTGCCTTATTATTTTGACTTAAATAAAGTTCATCGCGAAATCTCGCAGATTGATGAACTGATCAATAAAAACGGCTTCCGCAAAGCAGAACTCTTCATTCATGCAGATCCATGTTTGCCTGAGTGTTGCCATTATTGCCACATGAGTGAATGTCCGGTGAGGGCAGAGGCCTTTAAAAAGGAAATTGTATGGACGCCAGAAATAGTAATTAAAAATAAAAAGCATTTCGAAAATGAGCTACTTTAATGTAAGGGTTTATGGATTGTTAATTAACCAGAGTAACGAGGTTTTGGTAAGTGATGAAGAAGAATATGGTTTTCGTTTCAGCAAATTTCCCGGTGGTGGTTTAGAACTTGGCGAAGGATTAATCGATGGATTAAAACGGGAGTTTGTGGAAGAGTGCAATGCTGAAATTGAAGTATTGTCTCATTTTTATACAACAGATTTTTTTGAAAAATCGTCATTTAACGATAGCCAGGTAATTAGTGTATATTATATCGTTAAAGAAAAAGCGCCTTTGCAGTTGGCCTTTAAAGATGTTATTTACGATTTCGATGGAGAAGGTGAAATTCTTCAGGCTTTCAGGTGGGTAAAAATTGAAGATTTAAATATTGAGGATATTACCTTTAAAACAGATAAAACCGTAGGCCAGCTTTTAAAAAATCAATATTCAGTTAAATTATAATCATGATACCCGATTCGTCCAAACTCCATACTCCAGATTCCAAACTCAATTTAACTGAACGCGATCAAAAGGTAATCTGGCATCCCTATACCCAAATGAAGAATGCACTTCCCCATATCCCAATTGTTAGGGGCGAGGGGGTATACGTTTTTGATGAGGATGGTAAACGGTATATTGATGCGGTTTCATCCTGGTGGGTAAATATTCATGGTCATTCGCACCCTTATATTGCACAAAAAGTAGCCGAACAGCTCAATGTGCTTGAACACGTGATTTTTGCAGGTTTTACGCACGAGCCTGCTGTACTACTTGCTGAAAGGCTTTTGCCCATATTGCCTGGCAAACAAGATAAAGTTTTTTATACCGATAACGGATCAACAGCAGTGGAGGTAGCCTTAAAAATGTGCCTGCAGTATTGGGACAATAAGGGTACACCAAAAACAAAGATTTTAGCCTTTAAAAACGCCTATCATGGCGATACTTTTGGCGCCATGTCTGTTAGTGGCCGCAGTATTTTTACCGATGCTTTTAATAGTCTATTATTCGATGTCGAGTTTATCGATCTGCCTAATGAGAACAATATCTCACATCTCACATCTCATATCTCAAATCTTAAAGATACCGCTTGTTTTATCTTCGAACCACTCATTCTAGGATCTGGTGGCATGTTGATGTACGAAGCTAAATATTTGGATCAACTTTTATCTGCCTGTAAAGACGCAGCAATTTTAACCATTGCTGATGAAGTGATGACGGGTTTTGGTAGGACAGGAACTTACTTCGCTTGCGAGAAATTAACTAATAAGCCTGATATTATTTGTTTAAGCAAAGGTTTAACTGGCGGAACAATGCCATTAGGCGTAACCACCTGTACGAATGAGATTTTTGAAGCATTCTTAAGCGACGATAAATTAAAAACACTTTACCACGGACACTCTTTTACAGCGAATCCGATTGCCTGTGTAGCTTCCTTAGCGAGTTTGGATATTCTGTTAAAAAGTGAAACACTTCAGAATATTAAGCGGGTAGAGGCCAAACATGCTGTTTTTCTTGAAGAAATTAAAACGCATCCTAAAGTTAAAGCCATTAGGCAAACCGGAACAATTATCGCATTAGAGTGGGAGACTGGCAATGAAACCTCTTATTTAAGTAATCTTCGTAATTTATTGTATGCGTACTTTTTAGACAAGGGAATTATATTGAGACCATTGGGCAATATTATCTATGTCCTCCCACCGTATGTAATCAGCGATGAAGATCTCGATTATATTTATGCAGCCATAAAATCGGCTTTAGAAGAAGTATAGATGTTTTTAGGTCGTAGCAAGAAGCTACGACCAGTATTAGAAAGGTCGTCATTCTCGCCCAGGCGGGAATCTTAATGCAACTTATAAATCAAGCTAAAGCATAATCTGTGGTATAAGATGTTACCATCCTACACTTCATCAAATTTTTAGATATATCCTAAGTCAGGTGGTAACAACTGACTTCACTATAAATTATCTGGAAACAGGTGAAATTACACTCCTGTTTCCAGATAATTTTTAAGCGCATCATTAACGAAATAAGTCCAGCCACCATTGAAACTTGTTTTGGCAAAGTCAGGGCCGTTCTCAGCAAAGCTTTCTATACCACTATGTGTTAATTTCAGCCTGGTTTGATCACCTTGCTCAAATAACTCCCAACTTACCACCGAATTGCCCGGATAACCGTCATATCGCCAAGTGTAGGCTAGTTTCTTGCCCTCAACAATTTCTGTTATTTCGCAGAGATGTAAATATTGAGGCCCATCGTCTGGTCCACCAGAAAATTCAAACTTAAAGCCTACTTCAGGTTTAAAGTTTTCCAATTGAAAATACCATTGTTTAATTTCATTGTTATCGGTTAAAGCTTTCCAAACTTTTTCGATAGGGGCGTTATACACCCTTTCTACAATAATTGGTTCGTTTTCCATCTTTATTTTGATTTAGCGTCTTTTGATAAGTGTTTTTCTAAAGCATCTAATTTGCTTGTCCAAAAAGTACGGTATTGTTCTACCCATTTTGATACTTCTGCTAGTTTTTGAAATTGTATGTTACAGTACCGGTCACGGCCTTGTTGGGTAACTTCTACTAAACCGCATTCTGTTAAAACTTTAATGTGCTGTGAAATAGCAGGCCGGCTCATGTCGAAATTTTCGGCAATTGCATTTAGATTTAAGGTGTTATGGGCGATCAGATTAATGATTTCTCTTCGGGTAGGATCAGCAATGGCTTGAAATACATCTCTTCTCATAAAATTAATTGCGTAAGTAATTGCTTACAAATATAAGTGTAAGTAATCGCTTACGCAAATATTAATTTATTTTCTAAATGATAAAATTAACCCAGGGGCATTTTACTCATATCCATATAGAGAATACTCCATCTTTGACCATCCAGATCAACAAAACCACAGCCATACATCCAGCCATCTTTGTAGCCTGGCTCGCCGTAAAGTGTACCACCGGCAGCTACCACTTTTTCCGCAAGATCATCTACTTCTTCCGGACTTTCTGCATCGAAAGAGAATAATACTTCGCCTCCATTGCGTTTATCGGCAATACTGGTTCCTGCAAAACCTTCGTACAAAGTTTCTTCAAAAAGCATAATCGCTAAATTACTTTCTCCTACTAAAAAGCACGCCGAATCTTCGCGGGCGCCATATTGGAGGTTAAGCGTAAAACCGAGTTGCGTGAAGAATGCTTTAGACTTGTTAATGTCTTTTACCGGAAGGTTTATCCAAAGTGATTTTATCATAACGTTTTATATTTGATGTAAGTAAAGATAGGTAAGCAGCTACAGAGTTACCCTTGCTAAAAAAGAAAATTAACAGGGCTGTTTGAGACAATTTAGGTTATCGTAATTAACTTATATTTTCTTCTATTTCTTATGTGGTTAAAGTATTGCGGCAATGTTGCGCCTTAAAAATCATAATGCTTTTATTAGCCTATGTTTTTATAATCTCATAGCCTTAACTGGTTAGTAAAGTTATTGTCCTAATTCTTTACCATGTAAGGCATTTAAGGGCATTTTAGCTCATCAAGCATAGGCCGTTATGTTCGGAAATAATACACTTAACATTTATATTTTTCGGAAAGTTTTTTAGGTGCCACATTGCAATAAGAAAATGTAAGTGCATCGATAAGCATTTCGTCTGTTAATGTTGTTAAGTAAAAAATTGTCCAGCCTTGTTTGCCCCAGGCCCCTGTAGCCGGCCATATGTTGATCCGATCAAAATCACAGAAAAAAGACTGATCAATTGCTGATAGTTTAAATGTTGCCTGCCTTTTCTGAATATTTAGCGTAGCAAAGATCTTTTTATTTACCCGGAAGGAAGTTTTTTCGAAATGCGGTAATTCAATAACTTCATCAAAAGATAGGCAATGAGCTATAAAAGTTAATGAATCCATGGTATATTTAATTGTTACAATTTATACAATTTCTGTGGATGTTGTTCCGCGTAATTCAGAATTAAATTTAAGATATAACTGTTGGACTGATAGATAGAAAGATCATTTTTGATTGGCGCCAGACCATCAGCAAGATAATTCTTATCGGTAAAGTAGCCCATTCCATAAAATTTTCCGTTTTCAACAACCAGACAGCTAAATTCTTCTTCTTTTCTGCCTTCATCCACCAATGCAAAACTTGGTTGTTGGTTTTGAATGTCGCTTAATGCCGCATTTAATTTTTTATTATAAACACTAACAGTCTCTATTCCACTGCATGCACCAAAACACTGCCCATTTTCGTGTGCATAACATTTAGTAGCCGTTTTTTGCAGGTAACAGAGCTTTGCACAAAGCTGGTACTTATCAACCAGTTGGTTTAAGAAATTATAACCTTCCAATAAACTGTTAAAACTCTGGAAGGCGTTATTGTTTTTTTTATGTTTATCTATTGCTAAGCGCAAATAGCCGTTTTGATCTTCGAAAACATATAAATCATATTTATGCTCATAACGCTTCATTGCCCGGTTATTTTCAGGCCAGAGGCGTTTTATTTCGTTGGCTTCTAAAATGAGTGCCATTAATTCGGTACCACAGATTACATGATCTACATGATGAATAGTGCGTAAAAAATCCTGGCGTTGCCGGTTAGGTGTGTTACCTGTAAAATGGCTGGTTACACGTTTCTTAAGGTCTTTTGCTTTTCCAACATAAATAATCTTGCCTTTACTATCTTTAAAATAATATACACCAGGCTGATGGGGTAACCTCATGATAGAAGCTTTATCTAAGTGCGGCGGTAAAACCTGCTCTTTCGATGTTTTCTTCAGCATTTCTGCTATTATGCCTTCCTGATCGTATTCTAGCAATAAATTGAATAGGATACTGGTTGCATCTGCATCTCCCGCTGCCCGGTGTCGGTTTTGAATAGGGATCTGCAAGGCTGTACAAAGTTTTCCTAAACTATATGAAGATTTACCAGGAATTAGTTTTCTGCTCAATCTTACCGTACACAGCTTTTTGCATTGTAAATCATATCCTGCAGCTGCCAAATGATGTTTTAAAAAGGAATAATCGAAGTTTACGTTGTGCGCCACAAAAATCTTATCGTTTAATAACTGATAAATCTGTAAAGCAACATCATCAAAAGTTGGCGCATCCAATAACATGTTATCATCAATACCTGTGAGCGCCGTAATGTAAACGGGTATAGGTTGCTTCGGATTAATTAGGGTAGTGTAAGATTCAACTATTTCATTGCCATCATGGATGTTAATGGCAACTTCGGTAATGCCATTTGCTGAGGCATGACCGCCAGTGGTTTCGATATCTACAACTGCGTATAACATTAAATTAATTTGAAATACAAATCTATGCTAAAATAATTAGTATAAAAATAATTTTGATTATTTCTTTAGCATGAAAAAAGCGGTTATGTACTTAACGTAACCGCCCTGGTGTTTTGTATATAAATATTTAAAGTTTACTTAAGAGCTTGCTTAAATTTGGTTTAATGCCTATAGAAATTGGTACGGTGTTAAAAGCCCTGTTCTGGATTTTACTAAAGCCATACATGTAACTGGCCTCGACAAATAAATTGGCACCTCCGATATTATATTCAATACCAGCCCCACCTTCGGCAATACCCAAACCATTTGATTTATTATCTTGGGTAACCTGCAAGGTTGTAGTATTCACGCTAGCTTGAGGCGTAAGAATAAAACCGCCACCGGCACCTGCGAAACCATAAAAAGCCCATTTGTTTACAATTTTGCGGTAGCCTAAAGCAACATTTAGCAAGTAGGTTGTTGCCCTGCCTTTTTGTAACGTATAGGTATATCCCGCATCTGGCGTTATCTGGTTAAAAGTAAAAGCATGTAAACTTGCTTTAGGGTATAAGAACAAACCACCGTTGCCCAAACCCAAATTTAAACCTAGCGATGTTGAAAATTTCGGCTTAAAATAATCTGAGGTTTCGCCCATTGGAAATGCAAAGCCAATTCCACTCATGGAATAGAGTTTATCTGGTCTGCTTTGTGCTTTTACTTTGATTGAAGCTGTTGCACATAACAACAGAAGAGATAATAGTAATTTTAATTTCATATCTGATTTTTTTAATTTTCGGTTAAAGCACTTACTTTTTTGAGCAAATCTGCCATATTAAAGGGTTTTTCTAAATAATCGTCGGGATGGTATTTCTGTGATGTAATATAATTTTCATCGTACCTGGCCGATGTCATAATAATGGGGATACGCGCTGTTTCAGGATTTAGCCTTAACTCTTTAAACACAGCACGCCCATCCATTCCATTTAACATAATGTCTAGAATAATCAGATCGGGACTAAAATCTCTTATTGTTTTAAAAATATGCCTTGGCGATAGTAGCGGATAAACTTTATAATGTTCGGTTTCTAATACATCCTGGAAAACTTCTAATACATCTGGATCATCATCCACAACCAGCACTCTTTTCAAAACAGTTAAATCAATTAATTAATAACAAAATAGATTATCCTAATACAAAGTTTTAGGCGTAATGTTTTGATTATGCATTAAAATTGATTAGAGATGCTGATAATAGCCTGTTAAAGACTACATTATGGTGCCGGGACGGGGCTTTTCCTGAAGCAAATTGTTTTTGATAAAATTTGCGAACAGCGCTATATATGTACCCGAAACAGTAAAGGATGTTTCGCCAGAAAGCAGTATTTTATTGCCAAGTACACTTTTGATATGCTGTTTTGCAATAACAACAGTAGGGTTAACCTGGATAAATGCCGAATGTTTTTTTAACATTTTCAAAGTCTTGGTAAAATTGGATTTTGAACTTAAAAAAGCATTTTTTGTTGTTTTAAATTGAATATCTTCCCCAATTTCTTCTACTGCAACCAATTCATTCAGATCTATTCTTACCAAATCAGCATTTTCTCCTTGTAAAGGGATGTAAAAAAAATGATCTTCGAAAACGGAAAAAGGATGTTGTGCTTTTTTTCCAGTTGGATAGAGGTTGTTTATTGTTTTGGTAAAATGTAAAATAGAGTAGGGCTTAAGCAAATAAGCATCAGCATCAACTTTAAAAGCATCAATGGCATACCTTGGGTGCGCCGTAGTAAAAACCAGGTGTTTTGTTTTTTGCCTTAATAGGGCTGCTAATTCAATTCCGGAAAGCGAAGGCATTTCGACATCCATAAAAATAATGTCGACAGGATTAGATACCGATATTTCTGCTAGGGCCTGGAGCGGTTCAGTAAAAGTTTGGATAAGCTTTAAATCAGGCAGCTTCTCCATATATGCTATTAAGCTCTCTAGGGAATGAGGGTCATCATCAATAGCGATACAACTTATTGACATTTTTTATAGGTTTAGTTGATGCAAATTACAATTTCAACCATTAAAATGGAAAAAAAACGCATTCGAAACGGATTTTTATGTATTCGGCAAGGAAAATTGGCTTTTCTTTTAAGATTGTTGTTTAATTTGAAATTTTAAACTAAATTATTAAAGCGGGTTATATTATTTGATTTTAATAACTAATATTACTTTGAAATACTGGTTTGAATCAGTAAAGTAGCTGAATTCAGCATTTTTGCCATAGGTGTAAGCTAAACGTTTCTTTATATTTTCCATCCCAGAACTTAAGCCTGAATTATCTTTAATTGCTTTTATTAAGTTTGAGGTTTCAATTGTAAGTTGACCATTTTTAATATTCAAACTCACTTCGGCAGGATGTGATGGCGTAAGCAGTTCGCCATGTTTAAACATGTTTTCTACCAAAGTGGTTAATACTAAAGGAATGATTTTAACATTGCGTATTTCATCATCGTACCAAAAACGGAGCTGTACCTGGTGATCTTTACGGAGCTGGTGCAGGTTGATGAGGTTTTCTACCTGATTAATCTCCTCATCAAGCAAAATAAACTCTTTATCCTGATTGCTATCAACCGAATAGCGCATCATCTCAGCCAGAGAATGAATGGCTTCTGCGGCAACCGGGGAAGAATCTTTAGCGTTTTGATAAATAAAATCTAAAGTATTAAATAACAGATGTGGCTGTATCTGCGCCTTTAAATAGGCATTTTCTGATTTAGCTATTTGGATAATGTTATTTAACCGTTGTTTCTCCAGGTCTTCAATTTTTTTCCTTTCTTCGAGAAAATTAAGGAGAAAATAATAACTGGTAGCAAAGCACATAAAATAGATGGCCCGGTAAATCGGCGCAGCAAAAAAGGCTGCATTAAATATCAGCTTAATAGGACCATTATAATCTGTATAATTAATTACGATATAATCTAAACAAACCGTTAGTATTAAATAAGCGCCTAGTTCGAGTAAAATAAACAGGGGTAATTTCCACCATCTTTCATTTATATTTTTTAAGGCAAAAGCCAAAACTACATGCGCGTGGAAATAAAATGTAGCAATGTTTAAGCTATAAAAAATAATGTAAGTGCTCAGTGTAGAGAATCTGCCAACAAAGATGCCGATGATGATGGCCTCGTAAAATATGAATATGGTCCAACCTAAAATGTGAAGTCTTTTGCCCGAAAACCAGGTTGAAATTTTGTGTAATTTGTTTTTTTTAGCGATAAGCGTCATTGGCTAGTTAATTGAGGAACGGCTATATATGCTAAACAATAAAGCCATAAGCGTTTAATTGTTTAGATAACGAAAATACTAAAAAATTAGTTTAAGAGCGGTTAGTTTTAATTGTTTTCTCTTTTATGTAGTCCTGTATGCTCTCCCGGTAACTATTTCCAATGTTGATGGTTAAATCATTGATCATTTTTAGGGTATTGCCCTCTACTTTTTCAATGTAGTTTTTAGCAATAATAAATGAGCGATGTGCCTGAGCAAAATTCTGATAATCTTTTAAAATAATCTTTATCTCTGATAGCGCAATGTACGAAACAATGGTTTCGTTCAGGGTAAAAATACGGACATAGTTTTGCAGGCTTTCTATGGCAACGATATCCGTATACCTTACTTTAATTAAGCTGTTCTTCTCATTTTTGTTCCTTACAAAGAAGTAATCATCTTCTCGTTTAATACTAACATTCGGTAAGCTGGGGCTGAGGGGAAATAATCTGTTTACGGTCTCCGCAAAACGGGCAAAGGTATATGGTTTTAATAAATAAGCGCTTGCATTCATTTCAAAAGCTTCATAGGCATATTTAGAATGCGAAGTGGTAAAAATTAATTTGTCTGTTTTATGCCTGATTGCTTTTGATAATTCTAATCCCGAAATCATTGGCATATCAACATCTATAAAAACAATGTCAACATGATCTCCTGCAGTAATTTCGTTTAATGCCTGTAACGGATCTGTATATGAGTTTATTAAATGAATGTTTGGGAGGTAATTGATGTATGATTTTATACCGTTGACGGCGTGAATGTCGTCATCAATTACGATACATGTTAATTTCATTAGGCGTGTTTTAAGGTTAAACGAAATTATAGGTTGCTTTTTAAATAAAGAAATTATTTTAAGCCTGCAATGATGTTTAGTTGGTTTTTGTAGTAAATATGATACGTATATGTTTTTTTATGCAAGAAACATGATCAGCGAAAACCAATGATGAAAGATTTTTATAAAAAAAATAAAAACAAATTTATTTAATTACTTGTATAACAATATATTGCATTTTGAATCGTAGTTATTAATAGATATATTTAATAACCAAAATAATCATCCCTAATCACCTAAAACAATATCCCATGAAAAATAGAACCCGCACCGCCAATAGATTAAACGTGTCTATTACTAAAAAGGTTATTGAATTGCAGGAGCAAGGTTACGACTGTGATTTTCTGCTACTGGCTAACGGTAGTTTACAGTGCATGCAAACTAACTTAAGCTATCCGCTAAGTGCGGTTGCAATTAAACAAAGGGAACATGGCTACGATTTCTTTAGCCATTCTTATAAAAATGTACATACTATTGAAACAGGTAATGGTGAAAGAGGTGTATTGCTTACCGAAAAGGTATTTTAACTAGTTACTTTATGCCTCTATCAAAGTTAAAATTTACTGTGTTTAGCAGGTATTTCATGCGAACTTAATGATTACGATGCATAGCAATATCAGAAGATATACTTAGGGCATTTTAGTAAAAACTTTTTTTTCTTCTTTTTGTTTAAATTTTATTGGATATATTTAAACAAAAATAATGACTTATTCTATTTCAGATCTTGAACAGCTTTCGGGCATCCATTCTCATACCATCAGGATCTGGGAGCAACGGTACAATGCGTTGAGTCCGATGCGGTCTCAAGGCAATACGCGTTTGTATGATGATAAGCAGCTCCGTAGACTATTAAACATTGTAAGCTTAAATAAAAGCGGTTTAAAAATTTCTAAAATCTGCGGCCTTTCTGATGAAGCGATTGATAAACTTCTCGACCAACAGTTTTCATATCCCACTGATGATGAGCAGGCAGATTATGTTTCGCAACTTATTAAGCATGGTTTGGCTTTTGATGAGCACTCATTTAATCATTTAATTGATCAAAGCATTGATCAGTTGGGGCTTTCTGACTGCTATAGGAAAATAATGTATCCATTATTGGTCCGCTTGGGCTTAATGTGGCGAAAAGACGATATTTGCCCTGCACACGAGCATTTTTTATCAAACATTATCCGTCAAAAAATATTTACTCATATCAATAATCTTCCTTTAACAAGGCATGCTGGCGAAAGCTGGCTTCTTTTTTTGCCGGAAGACGAGGATCATGATATTGGGCTGCTTTTTGCCAGTTATATGCTAAGGATGCATCATCATCAGGTTATTTTCTTAGGCAGCAAAGTCCCGTTGGATTCAATTAAGCGAATATTTTCTACATTAAATGTAGGTCATGTTTTGCTTTTTATGATAAAGTCAAGATTGGAACCTGCCGCGCAAAAATACATAGATGAATTGTCTGAAATATGCACATCCGCTAAGATCCATCTTGCGGGAAATAGTGAGGTTATCGGTAAACTAAACGATATCGATCACATCAACTGGTTTAAAACGCTCGATGAATTTGAAAAAACAATACAATACCCTTTTTTACATGAAAGAAATTTTTGATCAACTATCTGCCAATTGTAGCCGGCTTACCACTAAGTTATATAGTACCAGCTTTTCTTATGGTATTTATTTTCTTGGTAAAGAACTTCGTCAACCCATACACTCCATTTATGGCTTTGTACGTTTAGCAGATGAAATTGTAGATAGTTTTCATCACTATGACAAGAATTTTTTATTAGCAAAATTTAAGGAGGATACTTTCGAAGCCATTAATCTGGGCATTAGTTTAAACCCCATTTTAAATTCATTTCAAAGGGTAGTAAATCAATACCAGATAGACCAGGAGCTGATTGTTCTTTTTCTGAGGAGTATGGAGATGGATCTTTCTACGCAAGAATATACACCAGAACTTTATAACGAATATATTTTAGGCTCCGCAGAAGTGGTGGGTTTAATGTGTTTAAAGGTTTTTACCAATGGCAGCGATGCAGATTACGAACAATTGAAGCCTTATGCCATGAAATTGGGCTCTGCATTTCAGAAGGTTAATTTTTTAAGGGATGTGAAGGCTGATCATCAAACACTTAATCGAAATTATTTTCCCAATGTTAATTTAGCCCTATTCTGCGATCGTCAAAAAAAAGAGATCGAAGAAGAGATTGAAGCAGAATTTGCAATGGCTTTAACTGGTATTAAGCAGTTGCCCACAGCATCCAGAAATGGCGTATATTTGTCTTATATCTATTATAAAAAATTATTTGCTAAGATAAAGCGTTTAAGTGCTGAAAAAGTTATGACAGAAAGAATAAGGATTTCTAACACGCGTAAAGTTGGTTTGATGTTTGGTTCTATTATCCGTAATAAGTTAAATGTAATTTAAATGGAAGAACAAGTTATTCTGGTCGATGAGGAGGATGTTCCGAAAGGACAGATGGGTAAAATGGAAGCACACGAAAAAGGTGTATTGCACCGTGCCTTTTCTGTTTTTATTTTTAATTCTAAACGCGAACTATTACTGCAGCAGAGAGCACTGAATAAATATCATTCTGCAGGTTTATGGACGAATACCTGTTGCAGTCATCCTCGGATCGGAGAAAGTAACATTCATGCAGCAAAAAGGAGATTGATGGAAGAAATGGGGATGGACTGTGAATTGAACTATCTGTTTAAATTTACCTACAAGGCAATATTTGAAGATGGGTTAACGGAACACGAGGTTGATCATGTTTTTTTTGGCATGAGTGATGAGTTACCCGTTGTAAATCATGATGAAGTAGAAAGCTTTAAGTATATGGATTTGGAGACCTTAGCTCATGATATTGCGGTTAATCCGGGTGCCTATACGCCATGGTTAAGAATCTGCTTGGATAAAGTTGTAGCGCATGCGTCAACAGCTAAAACAAAAAACGGGCATACAGCCTAAGCCATATACCCGTATCTAAATTAACGCTCTCGAGGACAAATATAGGACTAGTTTAGAAAATTCCTAAAAGATTAACATTTCTTTTACTTTAAGATTATAGTTTGTTGTTTTGATAAAAGTTGTGCAATAATTTAAATGCTTAACATTTAGTGGTTTATATTTCTGAGTGGAAATTTTAAGCCGAAAAAATATTTTTTAGCTAGCATATAGTTTTTGGCATTTTTTACAGAAATAAGTTTGCCGGTGTGTTTTTCCGATTTCTTTTTTCTCGATTTTATGTTTAAGCGGGCAATCTTTCTTACTATATACTTCCCAATGCTTACTTAATGTATTTTCCTTTTTCCACTTTAAAAAATCAAAACTATAATTTCTGGCTTCCTTAACCAGTACGTTTAATTTTGCAGGTGGTAAATTTTCAATTTTGGTTAAGGGATGTATACGGGTTCGGTATAAGACCTCGTTTTTAATAATATTACCCACTCCACTAAAAATCTGCTGGTCCAGCAATACGTCGCAAACCAATGCCTGGGGTTTTTCTTTTAACTTTTTAATAGCTGCATTGCTGTCCCACTCATTAGCCATTACATCGTTTTCCCAGTGGTAATGTTTTTTAACGTTTCCTTCCAGAAGGTCAATTTTGCAAGTATAAAAGTTTAGTTCATCTTTTTTAAAGATCAGTCCCAATTTTAATGGCGCTTTTTTACGCTCATTAATTAAGTAACTGCCAAATAACATAAAATGAATACGGATTGTGAAATCGTTAAAACAGATCAGGAAATGTTTACCCCAGCTTTTAAAATCCTGGATTTTTTCATGGAGCAATCTATCCTTGTCTAAATTTTTTGCATCGCCTGCCACTTCCAGTACTTCCGGCTTACCCAAATGGAGCGCTTTGATTAAATCTTTTAATATTACTATTGATGGACCTTCGGGCATATTATTCTTCCTCTAGTTTCTGGAATTTAAATTTATCTTTAATGTTGCTATTAAAATACCGACCTTTTGATCCAGAGGCTTTTAACATTTTATAAACCCGTTCTGGAACATTTTTGTAGAGATATACCATATCCGTTACGAATGTAATTTTGAGTATTTTAGCAGCTGCATCATAATTAAAATATTTGATCACTGATGATGGCATAATATTAAATTATACTTTAAAAACAGCTACCATTAGAAATGGTTTCAATCGTTTTTGAGTGCTGATTCTTCTCGCTGCGCTTTAATCTTTTCCTTTTTCAGATCGATCCGGATAATGTTATATAAGCTCATGTAAACATTTGCCACCCATACTATCGAAAAGAAAGAAATAATGTAACCACGCCAATCGGGATAAAGTAAAGTGAATCTGGTAATAAAAAGCAGAATCGCGGTTACATAATGACTGAAGCAGTATTCGCAGGTAAATACGTAAAAGAACTTTCTTTTTACCAGTTGATCGCAGTTTTTAGAACGGTTTACACAAAATTCACGCGCTTCTTTGAAAATTTCTTCTTTGGTAACTGTCCATGCGATGCAAGCTACGGGTAAGGCCATAATGAAAAGATAATAGATGTGTGCTTCCATAGTAATTAAATCAGGGTATAAATACAACCTTAAACCCTTGAAAATGTTTAAGTCAGCGATAAACATTTTGATTATATTTATGTTAATTAAAATATATCTAATTATTTGTTTTATGGAAAGATCAGAAATCATATCTCTACTTGAGGTAATCAATCAACAGGTTAGTTCTTCGGTTTTAGGTGGGATGGAAGAAGAATATGAAGAATTAGAAAGCATGGGCCTGATTAAAATTAACCGCGATTCGGTACAATGGTCGTCTGCTATGACGCCTGCAGGAAATGCTTATTTGGGGCATGATTAGAACAGATCGCAATGTTTTAACCACAGAGGACGCAGAGTGAGGAGCGCGGAGATCACAAAGCTGCTACGACAGTTCTTTGGAATCTGTGGAATGATAGCTTAGTCTATGACTCTTAGATGCGTAGATTTATTATCGACCATATAAGAAATATAAGGTTATATAAGATTGTGTGTTCTTGCGTGGTTTAAAACGATTTGAAATTCGTTCGATTTATATTTAATACCAAGATTATTAAAAAATTGATTCTTCAAGCCATATAGCCCTGATGGCAATGGGAATCCCTTTTGGCGTCGCTGAATTGTTTATATCGGGTTTTAACCAAAAGGATTGAAATGGACAGCAAGACCGAACCCTTCCTAATGCTTACCGGTATTGCGCTTCAAAAAAAGCTACTTGTTTTATTACGATTGATCGATAGATTTCCTTCGGATCTTTACGACCAAACTTTGACCAATTTATTGTTGGAATTCTGCTAAATTTGCTGCAGGTTTAGAATTGTGCCTAAATAACATAAATGGCCATTCTATCTGCAGATATGAACGATTTACAACTTAGAACGGTAAATGTAACCAGATACGTTACGCCTTTGCGTGAGGGTGGCTCTATGCCTGCCATTGCGGAAGCTGATGATAACTTTTTATATGTACTTAAATTTAGAGGGGCAGGACAGGGTACCCGGGCTTTAATTGCCGAACTAATAGGTGGCGAAATAGCCCGTTATTTAGGTTTGCGCGTACCTGAATTGGTTTTTGCCAATTTAGATGAAGCTTTTGGGAGAACAGAACCCGACGAAGAAATTCAGGATCTGCTAAAAGCCAGCGTGGGCTTAAATTTGGCATTACACTATTTATCTGGCGCAATAACGTTCGATCCGACCGTAACTACTGTTGATGCTAAACTTGCTTCGCAGATTGTATGGCTAGATTGTTTTTTAACCAACATGGACCGTACCTGTAGAAACACCAATATGTTGCTATGGCACAAGGAGCTCTGGCTTATCGACCATGGGGCTGCGTTATATTTTCATCATTCCTGGCAAAACTGGGAAGAGCAGGCGGTTAAACCCTTCTTTTTGGTCAAAGACCACGTATTATTACCATGGGCCACTGAACTGGAAAGTGTAAATGAAGAATTTAGTAAACTACTTAGCCCCGAAAAGATCGAATCTGTTATTAATCTAATTCCTGATGACTGGTTGGAAGGCGAAACGAACTTCGAAAGTAAAGCAGCGCACCGTAACGCTTATATACATTTTCTTACTACCAGGTTAACTCATTCAGCTATATTTTTAAAAGAAGCACAGCATGCAAGGGAAATTCTTATTTGAGTATGCTGTGATTCGCGTAATGCCCAGGGTAGAACGTGAAGAATTTATTAATGTTGGCATTATTTTGTTTTGTGCCAGGCAAAAATTTCTAAAAAGTGTTTTTTCACTGGATGAGAAAAGAGTAAAGGCTTTTTCTGCGGAGATAGATTTAGAAGAGCTGAAAGAGAACTTATGCGCTTTTGAAAGAATAAGTACGTCTGCAAAAGGATCAGGTCCCATTGGTCAGTACGACCAGGCTTCTCGTTTTAGGTGGCTCACGGCAACCAGAAGTACGGTAGTGCAGTGCTCAAAAGTACACCCTGGTTTTTGTGATGATGCAGAAGAAACGCTTCAAAGGTTGCATAATGAGCTTGTTTTATAGCGCTATGCGAAGGCGTTAAGCGTTTGATTTACCTTTAAGAACAAATATTTTCAGCGCTTGGATAGTACATCAATCTAACAATTAATCAGTTTGTAATTGGCAGTTTTCAGTTGACAATCAAGCATTCTAACAATTAAGCAATACAACAATTAACCTATTAACCCCTTTCGTCTTGCCAAAAGAATATTTCAAAAAACTCCAGGATCTGCTCGATACCGAACGCAACGAAGATTTACAATCGTATTTAAAACTTACTGAAAATACTTCGGCTGCCGATAGGAGAGCCCTGGGTTTAACCTGGTACCCTATTGCAATCAGGAATACCGAAATTGGCCGTGGCGATTATTTAACTGTAGAGTTGGAACGGACTACCCATCAGGATTTTTCTCATCAGTTCCGTTTTGGTTCTGCAGTGTTATTATTTTCTAATCATGATGCCAAAGAGGACCGGATAGAAGGGATTATAAATCACCAAAGTGGTAGCAGGATGAAAATCAACTTCCGCGTTGATGAATTACCAGATTGGACCAGAGATGGCAAACTCGGTGTAGACTTACTTTTTGATAATAACAGCTACGACGAAATGCAGAGTGCCCTTAAACAGGCTACGCATTTGGCAGAAAATGAATCTGAAAATAAACTGATCCGTATTCTAACGAAAGGAGAAAAACCTTCATTTCAGGGTGAAGAGAAATTTATCATTCCAAATACGCTAAACGACTCGCAGCAATTAGCGGTGAATAAAATTATTGCAGCCGATCATTTGGCTGTGGTTCATGGCCCGCCAGGTACAGGAAAAACAACAACACTTGTGCACGCTATAAAATCGTTGGTTAAACACAGCGATCAAAAAATTCTGGTGGTAGCGCCAAGTAATACCGCTGTTGATTTACTTACTGAAAAATTAGGGGCTGAGGGGTTAAAAGTAATCCGTGTGGGTAATCCGGCAAGGGTTTCAGAAAGATTGCTTGCGGCTACTCTTGATCATCAAATGGCCGATCATCCGGAGATGAAAACAATTAAGGTTTTAAAAAAACAGGCCAGTGAGTATAAAAACATGGCCCACAAATACAAGCGGAGTTTTGGCAAAGCAGAACGCGAGCAACGTAAGGCCTTGTTTGATGAAGCGCATAAAATTGGAAAGGAAGTAGAAAAAACGGAGCAGTACATTATGGATAATCTGTTTACCAAAGCACAGATTATTACCGCCACCCTGGTGGGCGCCAACCACTATACTGTCCGGAATTTAAAGTATAATACCATTGTAATTGATGAGGCTGGCCAGGCTTTGGAACCTGCTTGTTGGATACCGATTTTAAAAGCACAGAAAGTAATATTAGCCGGCGATCATTTTCAGCTTTCTCCAACCATAAAATCAAATGAAGCAGCCAGAAATGGCTTAAGTAATACTTTGTTAGAAAAAACCGTAAACCTTCATCCAGAATCGGTTGTGCTGTTAAAAGAGCAATATAGAATGAACAAAGCTATTATGGGTTATTCATCTCAGGTATTTTACAAAAACGAGTTAATCGCGCATCATTCTGTTGCCGATCATTTATTATTTACCGGCGATCAACCTATTCAGTTTATTGATACGGCAGGCTGTAGTTTCGATGAAAAATTAGATGGAACAAGTACAACCAATCCTGATGAAGCTGCATTTTTGGTCAAACATTTAACGCATTTAGCTGCTAGTTTGGCAGATCAAACCTTAACTGATAGTTTTCCGTCTGTTGCTATTGTTTCCCCTTATAAACAGCAGGTTCAGATTTTAAATGCGTTGATCCAGGAAAATGAAATTTTAAATCCATATCGCAGTAAAATTGCAGTTAATACCATTGATAGCTTTCAGGGGCAGGAACGTGATGTGGTTTATATTAGCCTTACCAGGAGTAATGGCGATGGAAGCATTGGGTTTTTATCAGATACGAGGAGAATGAATGTTGCCATGACAAGAGCAAGGAAAAAGCTGGTTGTTATTGGCGATAGCGCTACTTTATCGAAATCTAATTTTTATGCTGAATTTATCCAGTATACGGAGCAATTGAACGCATATCACAGCGCCTGGGAATTTATGGAGTTATAACGGTAAAATTGTTGCTTTTACACCTGCTTCACGTGATATAACGCAAGTTGATGCTAAACCTTTTCCAGTTTCTTTTCTTCTCCGAGTTTGCCAGATATACTTGCCCCCGCAATTAAAAGTTCGTGCGTAATGGTTTTGGTATATTCTGTAATTTCTGATTTAAAATCTTTTACTGATGAGCCTGAACGGATTTCTTCTAATCTTTTTTCCCACTGTCCGGTAAGTTCAGCCTGTGCAATCTGCTTATCCTTCACTACTTCGTAAACAGCCAAACCTTTATTGGTAGGTACAAGATTTCGCTTTTCTCTTGTAATATATTCTCTGGTGATTAACGTTTCGATAATGGATGCACGAGTTGCCGGCGTACCCAAGCCACTATCTTTCATGGCATAACGTAGTTCTTCGTCTTCAATCTCCTTGCCGCAAGTTTCGAGCGCTTTTAATAGCGAAGCCTCGTTGTACATTGGCTTTGGTTTAGTCTGCTTTTCTAAAAGAGATTTTTCGGTTATAGGCAATTGTTCTCCAGCGGCAACCTTTGGTAAGGCGGCATTGTCTTCGTCCTTTTTATCGTCTTCAGGGTCGTTAAAAACAGCCCGCCAGCCTGCAGAGCGGATTACCGTTCCGTTGGCCACAAAAGTAACTCCTGATTGAATGGTTATTTTGGTTAATTCTTTAAGACATTCCTGGTGAAAAGCCTCAATCATACGGCCAACAACCATATCGTATACAGCCTGTTTATCTGCACTTAGGCCATATGCCTGTTCGCCGGTTGGTAAAACGGCATGGTGATCGGTTACTTTTTTAGCGTTAACACTTCGCTTATTTAAAGTAATGGTTTGCAGAAATTGTGCTTGCTTTCCAAAATCAGCATGATCGGTAAATTTTGCAATCAAATCCGGAACTCCAGCAAAAACATCATCGCCAATATATCGCGATCCGGTACGGGGGTAGGAAACCAATTTGCTCTCATACAGGTTTTGCAAAATATTAAGTGTTTGATCAGCAGTATATCCCTTTTTCTTATTGGCTTCTTGCTGTAAGCTGCTTAAGTCGTGCAATAACGGCGGCGGTTCTTTTCTTGGTTTAGCTTCTACAGCCGTAATGTTTCCGCCCGTTGGAAAGCCAGAAGCTACATCCTCTACAAGCGCAAATAACTTTTCTACTTCTTCCTTTTCTTTATAGTTCGAGGTTGATATAGCCTTAAAAACCTGTTCATCTTTAGAAAGTAGAATGCTGATCTGGTAGTAGGTTTGAGGAACGAAATTTTTAATCTCCAAAAAACGAGCACAAATCATGGCCAGGGTAGGCGTTTGCACCCGTCCTAACGAAAGGACTGTTCTGTTACCTGCCGAAATGCTTAGCGCCTGTGTGGCATTCATTCCCACCAGCCAGTCTGATTCTGAGCGGCAATGAGCCGAATTAAACAAGGTATCGTAATCGGTTCCCGGTTTTAAGTTTCTGAATCCATCTTTTATCGCTTCATCTGTTTGTGAAGAGATCCAAAGCCGTTTGAAAGGCTTTTTGCATTTGAGGTAATAATAAATGTACCTGAAAATTAATTCACCTTCACGCCCCGCATCCGTTGCCACAATAATTTCGGTCGCCTCATCAAAAAGCTTTTTTATGGTGTCTAATTGTTTCCGCACTGCCGGATCTTCTACAAAACCATCTTTTGTTTTAATTTTTCTAACGGCAAGTTTAAATTTTTGTGGAAGCATGGGTAAATGTTGCTTCCTCCAGCCAATAAAGCCATAATCCTGAGGGGGAGCCAATTGTAATAAATGCCCGAATGCCCAGGTAAAAGAATATCCTTTACCTTCAATGTATCCATCTTTTCTGGTGGTCGCTCCGAAAACTTTAGCAAGCTCACGACCAACAGAGGGCTTTTCTGCAATTACAATCTTCATGAATGGGCTTATCTTTTCAACCCCAAAGATGATTAAAATATTGGCAACCGATTAAAAAAATTACTCACAATGCTACTTAACATTCGTTTTGGTAAACAATTATCAGATAACTTTGTCCATCATCTGTGTCAGGATTTTTTATATCGGATTGATTAACAATTCGGTATTATCACTATCTAACAGCTACAATTGATTTTTAATGAATGGATAAAATTTATGAACTGGCAGGCAATAAAATTAAAGTAGGGCTCGAACCGCAATTAATCCGCGTGTATAGTAATGCTCAACTCTGGGCTTATCTCGATGGAAAAGCAGAGGCAAGGTTTGAGCTTTTGATCAATACAATTAAAGCCGATTATGAGCAGCATTTCGGTAAAGCACTGGCTATTTCTAATGCTTCACTTATTGTAGAGATACTGGTGCATGTGTATTGTGATTACCTGGGATTATCTTTTAACCGCATAGTACGGATAAAATGGATTCAGGCTTTAGTTAAAAAACTGCTTAAACGTGCAGAGGTTGTAGACTGTGGCGAAAAGGGGGTAGACAGCAACCGTTGGGTTTGGGATTTACTGGCTAGCAGCAAATGGATCTTTACCTGGATCTTGCCTAAAAACCTAAACGCCAAAAATATTAAACAACATTAATCCATTTGGGCTGCTAAAACCTGTTCCTGATTTAATACAACACTTGCCGCCAGTGTTTCATTTAAAAATGATGAACTATATTGTTGTTCTGAATTATTGATAAACAGTACCGTTCGGTCTGAAATGGTATTGATCACCTGATCGGCCAGCTTGGCCGGGACAGCAGGGCAACCCTGGCTTCTGCCCAGTCTGCCTAATTGATCGATGCTTTTTTGACTTACATAACTGGCGCCATGAACCACAATAGCTCTTTCTCTTGCATTGCTGTTAAAACCTTGGTCCATGCCATCCAGTTTAAGCGAACGGCCATGTTTTCCATAGTAGACTTCACCGGTTAAATAGAAACCTAAACTGCTCTGATTCGAATTGATATTATTGGAAAAGTAGGCTGGCTTATCGCCACCACTGTTTTGCCCGTGGGCTACCCAGGTATTCAATACCAGTTTTTTGCTCGCAAGATCGATAATATAGAGGCGTTTTTTAGAACTTTCCTGATCAAAATCTGCAATGGTTAAAATAGATTTGGTATGTAAAAGCCCCGAATATTTGAAGTTATAAAAACCAGTTAGGGCTTTTTCAAAAACCTGTTCACTTAATCCGGCAGAATCCAAATGAACCTGATGGTAAATATTCGAGATATATTGATTGTATAAGCTATCTGTAGCAATATGCTTAACTACTTCTTGTTGTGTACGGGGAAGCTCCGCTGCTTTCCAACTTGTTCCGACAATGCTCATACCCATCAAAAAAATCGTAGCAATGTCCAGGATGTATTTCTTCATTCAGTATGGTTTAGTTTGATATTGAGCTATTTATACGGTTGTTTTGCCAAAATGTTGCCCAAATCAATTGTGTAGCGTTTCAGATACAATTGGTTTTACATTGTTGTGACTTAAAAAGGAATAATATAGCTTTTGAGAATGTGAATTTAACTTCTGAAATTGAATATTGCTAACAATCGTTTTTATTTGGTGTTATGTATTAAAGCTTTTATATCATGAAAATTTTATTAACCGGAGCAAACGGTTACATCGGCACAAGACTACTCCCTTTATTGTTAGCAGAAAAGCACGAGGTGATTTGTATGGTTCGGGATAAGCGCAGGTTTATTTCAGCGTCTGATTTAAGTGATCAGGTTAAGATTATTACGGGTGATTTACTAGATGCAGAGAGCTTAAATGAAATTCCAACAGATATTGATGCTGCATATTATCTGGTCCATTCCATGTCTTCAAGCCAAACGGGTTTTTCTGATATGGAGAAAGCTTCGTCCGAAAATTTTTCGACAGCAATAAGAAAAACCAATTGCAAGCAGATTATTTATTTAACAGGCATTGCCAACGATGAACATCTATCTAAACATTTGGGATCGAGGTTAGCGGTAGAAGACGAACTTAAATCATCAGGAAAAGCTTGCACCATTTTAAGAGCGGCTATTATTATTGGCTCGGGGAGTGCCTCATTTGAAATCATTAGAGATTTAACCGAAAAAATTCCGTTCATGATTACGCCCAAATGGGTAGAAACCCGTTGCCAGCCTATTGGTATCCGTGACGTATTAGCTTATCTGCTGGGTGTTTTAAATCATGAGAAAGCATTTGATAAAACATTCGATATTGGTGGCCCTGATGTGCTAACCTACAGGCAAATGCTTTTGGGTTATGCTAAAGAACGCGGGTTGAAAAGATGGATTATTACCGTTCCGGTACTAACACCGCGACTATCCTCTTTGTGGTTGAATATAATTACGCCTGTACCTTATTCATTAGCCCGTAGTTTGGTAGATAGTATGAAGAATGAAGTAACATGTAAAGATAATCACATACAAAAAGTTGTACCGCTAAAATGTTTAAGTTATGCAGAAGCTTTACACTTAGCGTTCGAAAAAATTGATCAGAATTCTATTGTTTCGAGCTGGAAAGACGCCCTGAACCGTGGCTACTTAAATTCGAATTTTATGGATCAGATTAAGGTGCCACAAAACGGGACTTTAGAATATAAAGTGAAAATGCCATTTGAACGTAAAGCCGAAGAGGTATTTGAAAATATCTGGAGTATTGGCGGTAATAGAGGCTGGTATTTCATGGATTGGTTATGGCATTTACGCGGCTTTTTGGATAAAATGTTTGGTGGGGTAGGTACTAGAAGGGGAAGGACCAGCAATACCGATTTACAGGCAGGAGATGTGCTCGATTTCTGGCGTGTATTGCTTGCCGATAGAAAGAGTAAAAGATTGTTACTGTATGCCGAAATGAAAGTGCCCGGTGAGGCATGGCTCGAATTGAAGCTGGTGGAGTTTCATGGAAAAGCTTTTTTATCACAAATAGCTACTTTCAGACCAAAAGGTTTATGGGGTAGGATGTATTGGTATGCCATGTGGCCATTCCATATTGTTTTATTTAAGGGAATGGCCAAGGAGATCACCACTTACAAGCCCGATAATTAAATCTATTTCCATATTTTTGCAGCTTAAAGAATATAAAATGCCAAACGAAGAAAATGATTACGCTTTCTGGACCAAATACAAAAGATTTGCCTCAACAGAAATTTTGATGTATTTAATTATGATTATCGGTATTGGCCTGGGGATTATTTTTTTAAGCTAAAGCCTGCTTTTGTTTCCCGCAGATCTCGCAGAAAAGAGACGCAGATATAATTTGAACTCATATTTTTAAGGCGTGTACGTGCATTTTGTCGCCCTGAGCGTAGTCGAAGGGGCTCTTGGCAGGTGTTTCAGCATCACGCTAACCAATAGACCAATGTCTTATGAACCAATGAACTAATTCTTTAAGCTGAGTGCTAACTTTAAATAATCTGCAGAATTTACATCATTAATGAATTTCGAAAACTCATTATACTGCCCTGCAGGAAATGTACCATCGTTTAGTATAAATTTCCGGTAATAGGTTAGTTTGTTGCCTACTAAGCTGGCCTTACATACATATTCCCCAAAAGGGCTTTTAAACGCTTTATCTTGTCCAATAATCAGTTCTGTAACTACATTATCTGGTAAAGTATAAACAATGGTATCTTCATCTGTATATCCACGGTTAATGTAAACGGGCAGTGTTCTGTTCTTTATTTCAGGAATCGACCTCTTCAGATTAAAGGCATTGAGCTGTAAAAACATTTTATTCCCATTAACGGGGGCGTAATTTCTGATGTTAATGCTTACTTCTTCCGTTAATTTGGGTGATATATCTTTTTTCTGTGCAAAGGAAACCGCTTCGAAATCAATATTGTCAATGTTATAAGCTTCTTTTAATAGTTTATGCTGTTCGGTTATTGATTTACCAATAAGCGATTCCTGATTTTCATATTGTGAGCCAGCATAAACGGTATTCATTTTTCCAGACACACTGCCATCTAACTGAACAGTTAAGCTGGCCTTACGTATCTGCAAGTTCTCAGCAGTTGTTAGTTTTGGTGTATGCAACAGTTTACCACCTTCGGCAGTACAGGCAAGCACTAATCTATCATCTGTAAAATCACTTAAAAAGCCGAAAGGGATTTTTTGGCTGGTGCACTCTAACCAGGTGGTGTCGCCCTTTAATGGCATGCATAAAATAATATGATTGCCTTGTACCATACTGGCATATTTCGGGTCCATACTTTTCTTTTCAGAACCAGCCGATACTACGCAGTAATAAGAATCTATATTTGCTGCACTGAGCAGGCTTTGCATATAGTTTACCAAAGCTTTACAATCACCATAACCCAACCGGTCTACTTCACTGGCTGCAATAGGCTGAAAGCCACCAATACCAATCTGTACGCTGATGTACCTTGTTTTGTCTTGTAAATACTGATAGATTTTACGCGCTTTATCTTTGTCCGTTTTTTCGTTTTTTACAAGGTCTTTTACCATTTCAATGGTGGCAGGTGGCAGGGTTTTACGTTCTGCCAACAAATCGTCGTAAATCCATTTGCCGAGCTCTTTCCAGTTGGTATAACTGCCTTTATGATTGTAATAATAAAATGCTTGCGGAGCAATCTGGACATTGGTTGCATAAGTTTCGTGTGCCGGACTATAGGGTTCAGTTCTAACCGCCAGGATATTATTTGCCTTCCAAATTGTTTTTTTCTGCTTCTCATCAGTTATTACTTCTGGTGTTCCGCTATAATTCTGGGTTTTTATTCTTACCTGATCTGATGGCTTACAAATAAAGGTATAAGTACTTTTTTCTACTGAAACATCATCTGCTGGTTTCGGACTCCAATCGGGTATAATCAGATTTTGTTTATTTCTAATCTCATAATTGTAAACTACGGTGTAAGGATACTGGTTTACCGATGGCAGGTAGTGTTTTACGCGGCTATCAACAAATAAGGAGAACCCATCGGCTGCGCTCATATCATCAAAATCGTTTTGAGAAAACTTGTTAGTGAGCTTGCCAACACTATTATAAACTTCTCCTTTTATCCCCTTAATTGAAATGTTTTTATCGTAATAGATTACCAAGCGTGCTTCGTCTTCTCCATTTTGGTTAAATACCGTAATGGCTTTTTTTACATTAAGTAGAACATTATCAGGCGAGCGCATATCAATCGTTGTTTCTTCGTTCCTGATACAAGCATTGGCCCGATTGCGCAGGTTAGCGGGGATTAAATCAACATCATAGTTGTCTTGCGCAAAGCCAGTAACAGAAACTAAAAGCAAGGAAAATACGGTGAATAGGAATCTCATTTAATTTGCCTTTTTTAATAAAAATTCTGTTTTCTGGTTTTGGATGATCTTGCTATAGAATTCCTTTAAGAAAAGGTATTCTTCTGGCTGATAAATAGCATTATTAAACTGTAAAGCCTGACTCATCGAAATGGTGTTCCCATCCAAACCTGTTTGCAGTAAATACTTTCCGCCAGCATTGGGTAAAGCTATTGCCATATCTTTTGGTTTTTCTATCAATTGGTATTTTTCTGGTAAAAGCACATTGATGATAACGCGCTCGTCAGACGCTGCACCCAAATCAACTGGGTAGGTACGTTCGTTTAAATTAAACGGATTTTTCGAAATGGTATTGATAAAAAATGGGCTAAAATAAAACTGATCTTTATTGGTGCCATCATTTATGGAAAACTCTACCTCGTATTTTTCTATTAAAGAATTTTCTACACTATCCAGGTTCGAAATTTGATGTTCCAGTATCTTAATTCTGGTTAAACGTTCATCAAGCTTCTCTACATACTCATCCGGCGAATTGTATCGAAGAATATCTTTACGTTTGCTATATGCAGCGTAACCCATGGTATGAGTAGTTAAAGTGCCAATAATTTTTCCTTCAGTAGTCATTTTTCCCATAAGGATATAACTGGTGGTTGTTTTCTGGCTGGCCTTTAAATCTATCCAGTAAGACGGTTTCTTTAAATTGATTACCCTACCTTGATCGTTAATACACCGAAGTGGTAACAATCCGAAGGGTAGAAGTGGTTCTGTAGCATCCAGTAAATAACTTTTATCGGCAATATTTACTTTAGCAACGAGGTAATTAAAATCGCTCATTACCGGATAAAGTTTGTTTACTGTTCCGTTATCACGGGTGGAAAGTATAACAGCTTCTGCATCTAAACCAGCTGCATAAAGTGCCGCAATTAAGCTCAGGTTAATATCTGCCACATTGCCCGATCTGTTTTCTAATGCTTTTTTGATATTATCTTCCGAGTATTTCCCGTAATAATTATTCCACTTAATCTGTTTTTTGATGTAATTATAAACGGCTTTTGCTTTATCTAAATCAGTAGTACTTCCTTTTGTGATTTCTGGAATGAGGTCTTTAAAAACATCTTTCCTTTTCATCTGATCGCCCAATGTTTTATATGAGGACAGTTCATAATCAATATCTTTCCAGGTTTTGGTATAAGATGTTTTTCCTCCATTCAAATTCTGTACATCTGATAGCTCAAAATAAATGGCTGATTTAAAGTTGCTTGGAGCGGTCATGTTATCTTCTTCAATAAATGCCGGAATGTTTTTCATCATGTAGTTGATTTTTGAGCAATCGATAGCTACGCCTGAAAGCCTTAAACATTCTTTGCTCAACTCTACTTTTTGATCCGTCAGTTTTTGAAATCCGCGTAAGGAAACATTGTAGTTGTAAATACCCGGAATGTAAACCAAATATTCGCTAATTACCTTTGGGATGTTGCTTTGAAATTCCCATGTTTTGAAATTAAATAAGTTGGGCGATTTTAACCTATAACTATATTCAATTACAGCGCCTTCCTTGAGGTTTGGAAGCGTAAACTTGGTTAATCTGGTGTATTTTGACCGGTTTTCAGTGAAAACAGCCTTTCTGTCCATTACGGTTTCTACAAAATTATTGTTTACATAATTAAAAGTAGAAGCTTTTAAATCACTGATCGTTTCTTCGCGAGATTCGTCTTTATAGGTTGGAATAACAATATTAGCTTCCTTAAAGCCTTCTTTATTGTAGATTTTGATTTTTACATGATGCTCAAAAATCAATTCTAAACTTCCAGTATTATCGTCCCGTTGAATTGATGCGGTACCAAACTCTTTTAAAACAATAGCGTTGGCATTACTGTCTAATTTTTTTCTGTCGAATTCGTAATCGTCATAGGTGATTGCGCCAAAGTTAAAGTTTTGAGCATGAGTAGTTAACGATAAAAATAGGAGAAATAATATGGCTAATGTCTTATTCATTTGAGCGTATATAAATTGTCGCAATTTAATCCTACAAACTAACATTCTGAAATAATTTGACAATTAAATTTATAAATTAATAAAGCTGTTTTACAGAACTAATGAAACCTTTTTAGCACTTTTGAAAAAAAAGAATTTGACATTCCGATTCAAATCTAATGTCGCCAATCTCACATCATACGAAATGAAATTAAATTTAAAGCGCCCTTTAGCATTTTTTGATTTAGAAGCTACTGGAATTAATGTTGGAGCCGATAGAATTGTTGAAATAGCGATTTTAAAAGCCATGCCAGATGGTTCTGAAATTGTTAAAACCTGGCGTGTAAATCCAGAAATGCCGATTCCTTTGCAAACCTCGTTAATACACGGTATTTATGATGAAGACATTGCAAACGAGCCTACCTTTAAAACTTTGGCAGCCGAAATTGCCGAATTTATTGGCGAAAGTGACCTGGCAGGATACAATTCGAATAAATTTGATATCCCGATGCTTTTAGAAGAATTTTTAAGAGCTGAAGTGGACTTTGATATGAACAACCGCAAGTTTGTTGATGTACAGAATATATTCCACCAAATGGAGCAACGTACCTTAAAAGCGGCTTATAAATTCTATTGTCAGGAAGATCTAATTAATGCACATGCTGCAGAAGCAGATGTTATAGCCACTTACAAGGTTTTACTTGGCCAGTTAGAAATGTACAAGGAAACCGAGTTTGAGAGCAGACAAGGTGTAAAAAGTATTCCCGTTGTAAATGACGTAGATGCACTGCATATTTTTACCAATATTAATAAACCTGTAGATTTTGCCGGTCGTTTGGTGTATAATGACAATGATGAAGTGTGCTTCAATTTCGGTAAACATAAAGGTAAAACTACTGCTCAGGTATTTTCGGTAGAGCCTAGCTATTATGCCTGGATGAAGAATGGCGATTTCCCCTTGTATACAAAGAAGAAATTAGACGAGGAGTGGGCAAAGTTTAATGCTAAGAAAAATGAGAACAGGGCGGCACGACCTCAAAATAATGCACCTGCGAATAAACCTCAATATCAACAGAAGCCTCAGCCGAAGCCAGAAAAACCAGCACAACCGATCAATACGGATATGTTGGAGCAGTTGAAAATGAAGTTTGGTAAGTAGATTTTGATTAATCGGTTAATTGTATAAACTGGCTAATCGGTTTACTGTTAATATTGATTGGTTATTAAAGATAACATTACGTCATGCGCAAAGCGCTTTGCCCTAAACTCAAAAAATGAAATTTATAAAAATATTTAGCCTTTTATTGTGTACAGCATTTTACGCTAGCGGGCAGACTACTTTACCAATAGCACCTGAATTTCAGAAAACCTATCAAAAGGAAACGAGAAATACGGACGGAAAGCCGGGGAAAAATTATTGGCAAAATACTTCAAAATACGATCTGAATGTAGATTTTAATCCTACCATCAGGTTATTAAAGGGTAAGGTTCAGGTAACTTATACCAATAATAGTCCTGATACCTTAAAGGAAATCTGGTTTAAACTTTACCCGAATCTATACAAAAAGGGAACACCAAGAAAATCAAAATTGGCAGAGTCTGACCTGGGTGATGGTGTTGCTATTGAAAAACTAGCAGCAAACGGAAAGTTAATCACTGATTTTAAAATTGATGGAACAAATATGACGGTGAATGTTCCTGCGGTTGTTCCTGGCAAAACAATTAACTTTTCTATCGACTATAGCTATACTTTAAATAAAGGATCACATATGCGTACAGGTCAGGTAGATGAAGGTTCATATTTTGTAGCTTACTTTTTTCCGCGCATTGCGGTGTACGATGACGTAGACGGCTGGAATAAATTCCCTTACACAGGAGCTGAGGAGTTTTATAACGATTTTGACCAGTTCAACGCTTCAATTACTGTTCCGGGTGGTTATGGAGTTTGGGCAACAGGCGATCTGAAAAACCCTTCAGAAGTTTTTCAGAAAGATATTGTTTCCAGAATGTTATCTGCCGAGAAAAATGATGCCGTAATTGATGTGATTACCGACAAAGATTTAGCTGATAAAAAAGTAACTCTTCCGAATGCTTTTAATACCTTTAAATTCGAGGCTAAAAACGTTACTGATTTTGTATTTGCTTTAAGCGATCATTACCTGTGGAAATCGAGCAGTTTAGTAGTTGATCCTAAAACAAAAAGAAGAACCCGTGTAGATGCTGTTTTTAATCCAAAACATAAAGATTATTACGAAGTGATTGATTTCGCCCGTAAAACAGTTGAAGCCATGAGTTATACTTTCCCGAAATGGCCTTTTCCATACAATCATGAAACAATATTCGATGGTTTAGACCAAATGGAATACCCAATGATGGTTAACGATAACCCGGTTGATAATCGCACAGATGCCATTACCTTAACCGACCATGAAATTTTTCATACCATGTTTCCATTTTATATGGGCATAAATGAGACTAAATATGGTTGGATGGACGAAGGTTGGGCCACAATAGGCGAATGGTTGATTTCTCCAATGATTGATTCTACCATTGTTGATGAATACGGCGTACAACCTACGGCTTCATCATCTGGCGGGAAAGATGACACCCCAATAATGACTTTAACACCAGATTTAAAAGGATCAGGATCTTTTACCAATTCGTACCCTAAGCCAGGTTTGGCTTATTTGTTTGTTAAAGATTACCTTGGAGATGAACTGTTTACCAAAGCTTTGCATACTTATATTAAAAACTGGAATGGTAAACACCCGATGCCACACGATTTCTTTAACAGTATTAACGAGGGCAGCGGCAAAAATTTAAACTGGTTCTGGAAAGCCTGGTTTTTTGAAGATGGCGTTACCGATATGGCTATAAAGGCTGTAGACAAAACATCAGGTGGATATACAATTACCATTGAGAACAAAAGCGCTAAGCCATTGCCAATCGATTTATCCCTGACTTATGAAGATGGTTCTGTCGAAAATAACCATACTACTATTGGCGTTTGGGAAAAAGGGGATAAGCAAGTGAAAATTGATATCAAGACAATAAAGAAATTATCAAAAGTAGTGATGGGAAACCCACACACGCCTGATAAAGTTAAAAGTGATAATAGTTTTTCAGTGAATTAGAGAGTAATGGGGAAGTTAAGTTTTCCAGGCGATCTGCTTAGTTTAACTTGACTTAGTTGATAAATTTGTCTTGATGTGTAGTTATCGCGATGAATCGTCATCTCGGCTAGAGCGAAGCGGAATGGAGAGATCTCTAAACTATACTTGGGTTTTCGACTCCGCTCAGACTGACATATTATTGGTAGGTGTCTCACCAAGCAAAAATGGGATATTTCTTTTGACTTATCGATTATATTAACACATTTGATTTCTGTCGGCAGGACTGCGACCGATAGATCAAATTAGTAAGATTTAAAAATAGGGTAATAAGGTTTATCAATCCTACCATCATCACTAAATACACTACAGAATTCAGCATCTCTTAAAGCTTTTTTAAGAGATGTTTTTTTATGGTTGATATAAATCTTGTTTTGGATTAATCTAACGCCGTGACTGTAATCCGCCCAGGTGTTGGTGTGTTTATTGTATAACGGCTGAATAGCTTTTCCATCTAATTTGTGCCAACCATAAATGACTACCCTAGGTGTAGATTCTCCATAAACCTTGTTTGAAATAATAATATCTTTTTTATTTCCTGCCGTTAGTTCTCCTAATTGATGACTAGCTAAGAGTGGTTTAAGCTGCCTGAGAATAGAATCTGTGTGCGAAATAAAAATAGGTACGGTTGTCATTGCCTTTGTTGGCGGTATAGGTTGGGGAGCCAGTTTGATTTTTGCATTTTTATAAATCTGATCGGCCAACAGTTTGGTCGGAAGTGAGCATTTGGTCAGCCGTGCAACTTTCTGAGCTAAAATAGGCGTCATCGGAACATAAAAAAAATCGTTGTTATTACCAATTGCAAAATAGTCAGGTAGAACGTAATAACTAATATGATTTGTTTTTTGATCACTTACCCAATCCATTTCGATTTTTACAAGTTTCCGTAAAAAATCAGGAACATTGCCTTTTTTAATCTCTTTGAATATTATTTTTTCACGATCCATCAGGCTTAAGCTACTATCTCTAATACTCAATGCAAATTCTTTCCCTGTTAAAGCATTCTGTTTTCTTTTCCTGAGTCGAAGCTCTTGCGCGCTTGAAAAAAGGAAAGTAAAAGCCAATAAAAGAAATGCAGATAATTTTTTCATTTATTCAGGTTTCAGAAAATCGATATTCCTTTTCAGTCCGGAAAATTTTGTGCGCTTAACTGCCGACCCTTTAAAAACCTTTTTAAAAACATCATCTGTAATTTCAGTCAGGTCTTTTGCGTTCAAATCCAATAGCCCATTTTCAGGCTTAAAGGCCTCTTCATTGTGCGCTTTAGAGAAACGGTTCCATGGGCAAACATCCTGACAGATATCACAACCGAACATCCAGTTGTCCATTTTATCTTTAAACTCATTGGGGATTTCATTTTTCAACTCAATGGTGAGGTAGGAGATACATTTGGTTCCATCTACAACCTGAGGCGCAATAATGGCATCAGTTGGGCAGGCATCTAAACAACGTGTACAGCTTCCGCAATAATCAGCTTGGTATGGGTGATCGTAGTCTAGCTCCAGGTCAACAATCAGCTCTGCCAGGAAGAAAAAGGAACCATCAGTTTTACTGATCAGGTTAGAATTTTTACCAATCCAGCCAATACCCGATTTTTTCGCCCAGGCACGATCTAAAACTGGAGCAGAGTCTACAAACGCCCTTCCAGAAACTTCACCAATATTTTCTTCAATAAAGTGAGTTAATTCCTTTAATTTATCTTTTATTACGGTATGGTAATCTTGTCCGTACGCATATTTGGAAATTTTTGGCGCGTCAGGATCTGATTGTTTTTCTTCTGTGTAATAGTTTAAGGATAAGGAAATTACTGATTTTGCATCCTCTACCAAAAGTCTGGGATCGAGGCGTTTATCGAAATAATTCTCCATATATTTCATTTCGCCATGGCGGTTTTGATTCAGCCATTTTTCTAACCTTGGGGCCTCTTCTTCAAGAAATTCTGCTTTTGAAATACCACAGGCCATAAAGCCCAAACGCAGGGCTTCATCTTTAATGAGTTGGCTATATTTTGCAGAATTGTTATACACCGATCTGCAAAGATAAGGCTTAGGATTTAAAACATTTTCATTAATCACTTGTTCTAAATACAGAAACTAAATTAATTAATTATGGTTCATCCTGATTGAAATCACACAAGGAAAGGAGGAACTTTTAGAGTATTAGCTATGGAAAATATAGATCCACAACATACGGAATCAGGAGCAGCTCCTAAACCGATCGAAAAAGATTACGAAAGTCATAAAGAAGATCCGGGGCCAGCAAAGCCAGCGGTAACTGAGAAAGATGAAAACGGTGCAGGGCAAGCGTTAAAATGGGTTTTACCATTAGCCGTTATTATAGGTCTGATTATATGGTTTGTGATGAGAAAATAATTAGCTTTAGATTATAATGAAAATGCCGGCTCATTTATTTGACCGGCATTTTTTATGGATTATTATTTTAAAAGTTTAACCTGATAAAGGTCTTTTCTTCTGTCTTTTAGCACTTTTACTGTTCCATAGTGGTGCAGTTCGTCTAGTAAATGCAGGTCAACATCTACCACTAAAACCATCTCTGTATTTGGTGTAGCTTCTGCTTTTATGGCATTGGTTGGGAAAGCGAAATCAGAAGGTGTAAAAACCGCAGATTGCGCGAATTGGATGTCCATGTTGTTTACCTTCGGCAAATTGCCCACGCAGCCTGCAATGGCCACATAACATTCGTTTTCTATCGCCCGGGCCTGAGCACAATGCCTGACGCGTGTATAACCATTCTGTGTATCGGTTAAGAATGGCACAAACAAAATCTGCATGCCCTGATCGGCATAAATGCGGCTTAATTCAGGGAATTCTACATCGTAACAGATCAAAATACCTACTTTACCACAATCAGTATCAAAAACCTGTACTTTATCACCGCCGATCATACCATAATATTTCTGCTCATTCGGTGTAATATGGATTTTTCTATACTCATCTATTTTACCGGTACGGTGACAAAGGTAGGTGGCATTATAAAGTTTGCCATCCTCAATAAGCGGCATACTACCTGTAATGATATTAGTATTGTAGCTCAAAGAGTATTCATGCATTTTTTGTACGATCTCTTCTGTTTTTTCGGCGAGTTTGCGCATGGCCTCAATCTCTGGCAGGTGATTGTATGGTTGCAGTAAAGGTGTGTTAAATAGCTCAGGGAACATCACGAAATCTGATTTGTAACCACTTAGCGCATCAACAAAAAACTCTACCTGCTCATAAAATGCGTCCATATTGGGGAATAAACGCATTTCCCATTGCACCAAACCCAAACGGATAGTCATTGCCGAACGGGCTGAAGCATCAATGCCCTGGTAATAAATATTATTCCACTCAATTAAGGTGGCATATTCTTTTGATTCTTTATCACCAGGTAAATAGTTTTTCAATACTTTTCTTACGTGAAAATCATTAGAGATCTGGAAAGTCAATGTAGGATCGTAAATTTCTTTTGCTTTTACCTTGTCTATATACTGCCTTGGGCTAAGCTTTTCTGCATATTGGTGATAACCCGGAATTCTGCCACCGGCAATGATGCTTTTTAGATTTAGGCTTTCGCAGAGTTCTTTACGTGCCTCATATAACCTTCTTCCCAAGCGCAGACCACGGAAATCAGGATGCACAAAAATTTCGATGCCATATAGCGTGTCGCCGTTAGGATCATGTGTTGTAAAAGAATAATCGCCAGTAATCAACTTGTAGGTATGCCGGTCTCCATATTCGTCGTACTCTACAATAATGGCTAATGAACAGGCTACAACTTTATCATCAACAGCGATACAGAGCTGCCCCTCGGGGAAAATATTTAAAAGTTTTGCAATACTTGATTTTGGCCAGATGGAACCACCCATACTGTCGTAGGCCTGGAGCATCGATTCTTTAAGATCTTCGTAATCTTCGAGCGTTAGTTTACGTAATTCAATATTCATAATGTTTGATTTGTAGTTATTGAACACAAAAGCTGCCTTAATGTTTTCTTGAAAATATTACTAGGTTGTGAAGTTGTGTTTTGGGTTATTCTTTTTTTGAATAAATTATTAATTTTAAGTAATGACGGAAAATGAAGTATCATATATCATTCGAGGAAGTGTTTTTAGAGTTTATAATACTCTTGGCCCGGGCTTACTCGAATCTGCTTATGAAGCTGCCTTAAAATATGAAATAGAAAAGGCCGGGTTATTTGTGCAAAGACAGGTTTCATTACCTATGCATTATGAGGAAATTACTGTTGATGTTGGATATAGATTAGACCTTTTGGTAGAGCAAAAGGTGGTTGTTGAATTAAAATCAGTGGAGTTTATTACGAATGTTCATCATAAACAATTGCTTACTTATTTAAAGTTGTCAGGTTATAAATTAGGTTTATTAGTCAATTTTAATACCGATAATATCGCTGATAGTATTTTCAGAAAAGCTTACCGATTAGATATTTAAATGCCTTGTGGCGCTTTTTCCACAGATTTAGCAGATCAGGTCCGCAGATTTAAAATGATTTTTTTTGGATCTGTAGCCACATGTCCTATCTGTGATGATCTGTGTTTTTTATCTGAGTTAATCTGCGGGAAATATGGCGATTAAAATAACTTTCCGGTTTGGCCTGGATAATTTTTCTTTAAGTGTTTATATGCCGCTTCAGTAACTTCTCTACCCCGTGAAGTACGCATAATATATCCTTCCTGGATTAAAAACGGCTCATAAACCTCCTCAATAGTGCCTTCATCTTCTCCAACAGCTGTCGCAATGGTTTTTAAACCTACCGGACCGCCTTTAAATTTATCGATAATGGTAACCAGGATCCTGTTGTCCATTTCATCCAAGCCATGTTCATCTACATTTAATGCATTGAGGGCATAGCGGGCAATTTCAGTATCGATATTTCCGTTTCCTTTAATCTGGGCAAAATCTCTTGTTCTCCGTAAAAGTGCATTGGCAATACGGGGCGTGCCGCGACTACGTCGGGCAATTTCGTAGGCACCTTCGTCGCTTATGGGTGTTTTTAAGATATCAGAAGAGCGTAGCACAATTGTGGTTAGCAATTTAGCATCGTAGTAAGCCAAGCGGGCATTGATGCCAAAGCGTGCCCTTAATGGAGCAGTCAGTAATCCAGAACGGGTGGTAGCACCTACTAAAGTAAAAGGATTAAGTGAAATCTGTACAGAACGGGCATTCGGACCAGTTTCGAGCATAATATCGATTTTAAAATCCTCCATGGCAGAATATAGGTATTCTTCTACAAGAGGAGATAAACGATGGATCTCATCAATAAAAAGGATATCGCCTTCATCTAAACCGGTTAATAAACCAGCCAAATCACCAGGTTTATCCAAAACAGGACCAGAAGTTACCTTAATGCCAGTAGCCATTTCGTTGGCAATGATATGAGAAAGTGTGGTTTTGCCTAATCCGGGAGGACCATGCAAAAGAACATGATCTAAAGCCTCACCGCGGAGTTTCGCCGCCTGAACAAAAATCTTCAGGTTTTCCATCACTTTTTCCTGCCCCGTAAAATCTTCAAAAGCCTGCGGCCTTAAAACCCTTTCAATATCGCGATCGGTAGGAGTTAGGTTGCTTGCTTCAGGATCCAGATTCTCATTCATACAGCAAATATAAAATTAAATGCTAAAAAAATTAGGATTTTTTAAATTTATCAGAAACGACAAGATCTTTTGATCCGGCAGTATATTTATAAAAACCTTCGCCAGTTTTTATACCTTTTTTATCTGCAGCAACCATATTTACCAACAAAGGGCAAGGCGCATATTTAGGATTTCCAAATCCATCGTTCAATACTTTTAATATCGCCAAACAAACATCCAGACCAATAAAATCTGCTAATAGCAATGGGCCCATGGGATGTGCCATTCCAAGTTTCATTACCGTATCGATTTCATAAACACCTGCTACGCCTTCATAAAGGGTATAAATGGCCTCGTTAATCATTGGCATTAAAATGCGGTTCGCCACAAAACCCGGATAATCATTTACCTCAACAGGAACTTTCTCCAAACTTTGCGATAGCGACATAATAGTACTGGTTGTTTCATCACTGGTGGCATAACCTCTTATTACTTCTACTAACTTCATTACCGGAACAGGGTTCATAAAGTGCATCCCGATCACCTTATCACCTCTATCGGTTACGGCAGCAATCTGCGTAATGGAAATAGAAGAGGTATTAGAAGCCAGAATAGCATGTGCAGGTGCGTACTCATCTAAATCCTTAAAAATCTTCAGTTTTAAGTCTACATTTTCGGTAGCGGCTTCTACAATTAAATCGGAGCTTTGAACGCCCTCCTTTGTTGAGGTATATGTGGTGATGTTATTAAGAGTTGCCGCTTTCTGATCTTCTGTTAATGTGCCTTTGGCAACCTGTCTGTCTAAATTTTGGGTAATGGTTTGTATGGCCCTATCCAATGCAGCTTGATTAATATCAATGAGGTTGACTTGATAATTGAATTGTGCAAAGGTATGAGCGATGCCATTTCCCATCGTGCCAGATCCTATAACTGCGATTTGTTTCATCTTAGAAATTAAAAAAGAGAATTTAATGATAAATGATTAATTAAATAGAGAACTCGCAGGATAGCAGATCTCTATTTATTGTAAATTAAGTTATGGTGCCAACCTTGTTTTAGTCCAGATTCCCTTAACCTTTTCAAAATTTATCCTATCATGGAGCCTGCTGCTTCTTCCTTGCCAAAACTCTATCCTTGTAGGTTTTACAATATAACCGCCCCAGTGCGCAGGTTTTGCAATACCTTTATCGGTACTTTTAGCCTTTAATTCTTCAAATTTTTCTTCTAAAAATGCTCTGTTTGGAATAACCTGGCTCTGTGGAGAGGCTACTGCTCCAATCTGACTGCCAATTGGCCTGGTATTGAAATATTCTTCGGAAGTTTCCTTATCTAGTTTTTCTACCGTTCCTTCGATCCTCACTTGTCTTTCCAATTCAGGCCAGAAAAATACTAAAGCCGCATATGGATTACGTTTAAGCTCTTTTCCCTTGGCACTTAGGTAATTTGTAAAGAACCTAAATCCATCTGTATCAACGCCTTTAAGTAAAACAATACGGGCATCGGGTCTGCCAGCTTTATCGGCTGTAGCCAAAGTCATTACATTGGGTTCGTATATCTGGGCATCAACAGCATGTTGAAACCACTTTTTAAACTGGATAATTGGGTCTTGATCAACGTCAGATTCATCCAGCGAAGCGCTTTTGTAATCTTGGCGCAGGTTTTGTAGAATTTCATTTGTAACTTGCATTTAACAAAAATAGACATCTTTTACGGTGTAACAAATGATTATCATCATGCTGAACAATATAAAACCTAAAACAGGCCGCTTGCTCATCTCAGAGCCTTTTATGGCCGATCCTAATTTTAAAAGATCTGTTGTGTTGTTAACCGAACATGGAGATGACGGCACCGTGGGTTACATCCTTAACCAGGTAGGAAACCTAGTTTTAAATGATGTAATTCAGGATTTGTGGGATGCAAAAAACTACATTTATTTTGGTGGACCAGTTGCGGCGGATACTTTACATTTCATTCATCGAAGTTATGATAAACTGCAGAGCGGTGAGCCCATTGGGAATGGATTGTACTGGGGCGGAAATTTTGAAACACTTAAAATTCTTTTAAATACCAACGCCATAAGCGCTGAAGAAATAAAATTTTTTATGGGCTACTCTGGCTGGGACCACGGACAGCTCGATCGCGAAATAGAGCAGAATGCCTGGATGGTGAGCGATACCTTTAATCCTGATCTTATTTTCAGTAACGATGATGAAAAACTCTGGCGGGATGTCGTGGTAAATTTAGGGCCAAAATATGCGCATATCAGTAATTTTCCGGTTGATCCGAGTTTGAATTAGGGAATTTTTTGAGAAGTTTTATATAAAGTGGTCGTCATCTCGACTGAAGCACAGCGGAATGGAGAGATCTATCGAGACAGATTTAGCTTCGCTGAGCCTTCGGGTTCTCGGCTGCGTTGCACTCTGCTCGAAATGACGAAACTAACAATATGTCATCGTTACTTAGGATTCCAGACTATCAGCGCTTTCCTCAACTTTCCTTCTCAATTCATCTTTATAAGCCTGCATTTTAACCGTTAACGAGTCATCGGCTGTAGCTAAAATTTGAGTGGCTAATAAACCTGCATTTTTAGCAGCGTTTAATGCCACTGTAGCCACTGGGATGCCGTTCGGCATTTGTAAGATTGATAAAATACTATCCCAGCCATCGATAGAGTTTGACGACTTAACAGGAACACCGATTACTGGTAATGTGGTAATAGAAGCCACCATTCCGGGCAAGTGGGCAGCACCACCCGCACCGGCAATAATCACTTTTAGGCCACGGCCTTGTGCTTCTTTGGCATAATTGAACATGCGTTCTGGCGTTCTGTGGGCAGAAACAACTGTAATTTCATAGTTTATTCCAAATTCTTTTAACACATCAGCGGCATCTTGCATAACAGGCAAGTCGGATTTACTTCCCATTATAATTCCTACTAATGCCCCTAAATCCCCTGAAGGGGACTTTGAATTTCCAGCGTTCATATATATCGTTTAGTCTTTGTTTATATTTTATATTGTTCTTTTAAGCTTTTAGCATTTCGACATTGCTATTAGTTCCCCTTCAGGGGGCTAGGGGCTTATGCAATTACCTTTAGTGTTTTTTGTACAAAACGTGCTTTTTCGATGGCTTTTTCTCTATCGATATCTACAATGGTTACATGGCCCATCTTGCGGAAAGGTTTTGTGTATTTCTTGCCATATAGGTGAACAAAAACACCGTCAATCGCCAATATTTTTTCCAGATTTTCATATTTAGCCACACCTTCGAAGCCTTTTTCGCCAAGTAGATTAATCATAATGGCATTGGTAATACTCGTGGTATCGCCAAGTGGCAAATTATAAATAGAACGTAAATGTTGTTCGAACTGAGAAACATAATTGCCTTCAATAGTTTGGTGACCGCTATTGTGCGGACGAGGAGCAACCTCGTTAACCAGCAGCTCTCCATCTTTGCAAATAAACATTTCTACCGCTAAAATTCCGGTGATGTTCATTGCTGAGGCAATATTTTTAGCAATGTTTTCTGCTTTTTGTTGTAAGCTTTCTGCAAAAGTTGAGGGCGAAATTAAAAATTCAACCAAATTGGCCTCTGGATTAAATTCCATTTCTACCATCGGGAAAGTTTTCATATCGCCATTGGCATTACGGGCAACAATTACGGCAACTTCTTTTTCAAAATCAACCAGTTTTTCGATAATACAAGGCGCATCAAAAGCTTTATCCAGATCGGCAGCACTATTGATTTTCATCACACCCTTGCCATCGTAACCATCTTTGCGCAGTTTTAAAATGTATGGAAATGGGATACTACTGTTCTGCATATCTTCCTTCGTGTTTACAATCTGGAAAGGAGAGCTTGGGATATCGTTTTCTTTAAAAAACTGTTTTTGTACACCTTTATCCTGAATTAAACGGATCACCCTCGATTGTGGAAACACCTTTTTGCCTTCTTTTTCAAGCTGCTCAAGTGCGTCGATATTTACTTTTTCAATTTCAATGGTAATGATATCGGCTTTCTTTCCAAAGTTGTAAACGGTGTCAAAATCGGTGATTGAGCCATTTTCGAAGTAATTAGAGATGTGTTTGCAAGGGGCGTCAGGATCTGGGTCTAAAACTAATGTGGTTACATTATAATTAATTGCTTGTTGAATGAGCATTCTGCCCAATTGTCCGCCACCTAAAATACCTAATTTTAATTCGCTAATCTGTTTTGCCATGCGCTTGAAAATAATGCTACTTTTGTGCAAAAGTAACCATAATAAATTTTATTGATGAATGCTGATGCAATAATTATTGGTGCAGGTGCTTGCGGATTGATGTGTGCGGTGCAGGCAGGCTATCTGGGCAAGAAAGTAATTGTGCTCGAAAAAAATGAAAAACCCGGTGCCAAAATTTTAATTTCAGGTGGTGGTCGCTGTAATTATACGAACCAATTTGCATCAGCTGAGCAGTTTATATCAGCAAACCCACATTTTATCAAATCTGCTTTCACGCAGTGGACAGTTGACGATACCATTAGCTTCTTTGAAACTTATGGCATAGCAGGCAAGGAAAAAACTTTGGGGCAATTATTTCCTGATGATAAAAATGCGAAAGATGTTGTTGAGGTTTTTACATCCGTTTGCGAAGATTTCGGACAAGAAATTAGGTGTAACGCAGATGTAAAGGATATTGAAATTTTGCCGAAAGGCTTTAAAGTAAGTTATGAGAAAAATGGTAAAACCGTGGTTTTAACTGCCGAAAAGTTGGTGATTACAACTGGAGGTTTACCCATCCCAAAAATGGGCGCTACGGATTTTGCCCTACGCTTTGCGAGAAAAAATGATCTAAAAATCATTGAAACAGCTCCAGCTTTGGTTCCATTAACCATTACAGGTAAGGATGAAGAATGGTTTGCACAACTTTCGGGCAATTCTGTTTTTTGCGAAGTAAGCAATGATGAGATTTCGTTCGAAGAAAATATTCTTTTTACCCACTGGGGGTTAAGCGGGCCTGCCATTTTGCAGATTTCTTCTTTTTGGAGAAGGGGTGAAACAGTTAACCTGAATCTATTACCTCATCAGGATATTGTAGCATTATTGGATGAGGAAAGAAAAACGAATGGCAAAACTTTATTGTCGACGCTGTTAAACCGGATTTATACCAGGAAGTTTACCGATGCATTAGGTAAGTTTTTACCTTTAAGCAAACCTGTTGCGGCATTAACAAAATCAGAAATCGATTTAATCGAACAAACCATTCATCACTTTAAGGTTAAACCCGCAGGTGATAAAGGCTATGACAAAGCTGAAGTAATGCGTGGTGGAATTGACACCAACGAAATATCTTCTAAAACTCTGGAATGTAAAAAGATTCCGAACCTGTTTTTTGGTGGCGAATGTTTAGATGTTACGGGCTGGCTGGGTGGCTATAATTTTCAATGGGCTTGGGCAAGTGGTTTTGTAATTGCACAGCATATTTAAGATTATAGACCTGTAAGGTTATACTACCTGCTCTACTTAGATGTGCTCAGGTGACTAAGGTGGTCAATATTATTTTGAAAATGAACGGCTGTAGTGCTTCGGATACTGCAGCCCCGCTATCGTTCCAAGTCCTCACTCGTTCCTCCTTCCGGTCTTTCCACTCTATCAGGTTTATTTAACAAAGTGACGACTTCTTAGAAATAAAAATAACACAATCCAACCTATCAGGTTTCGAAAACCTGATAGGTTGGATCTACAAATAAACATTAGGCATAATTTCCCATGCCCATGGCTTTTTAAAGGTTTTGAATGTTCTGAGCTGCGAAAAATATAAAACCTCACTTGTTTTTCGGTTAGCAATATCCCTTCTGTACAGATTACCGATAGTAGTAAATAACTCACGCGTTTTGAAATCGTAAACCCTTTCGGTCATATCGCCGCTATTCTGATTAAAGTACAGATTGATCGCACTCGTTAAAAACCAGTCTTTATTTTCGAATTTAAATGTATACCCCAGTTCCCAGCGCCATTCGGAACCACCCTGGAAACGAAGGTAGAGTTGTTGATCTTTAATGGCAATTTGCTGTAACGGATCACCCAGTTTACCACCTTCTTCCGAACGTAAAATGAAATCATTATTTTGGGTTGATAAGCTAAAAACCCCAGTCGATTTATCTTTAAAAAAGATAGCCAATATCCTGGGTTTTTGTGTTTCTTTTATGATATCTGTATTATTATCGCCATAAACACGGGTTTCGTCAATAGATTTATTAAACTCAAAAACTACCGCCAGATCGTCTGAGGTATCGTTATTTAAATCGCCGCGAACCTGATCGATAATCGTCCAGTTTGCAGGCGTAAATTGTTCAGCAGAAGCCCCACGCGCTTTAATTTTAGGGAATACAAATGTTTTTTGTGCAAAGCTGATTTGCACACAGAGCATCAGGATGTAAAAACAAAAAACTTTCATTCAGGTAGAAAACGTGTTGATGTATGATTAAAACGTTTGACTTGGTGTTTTAGTTTGCCTTGTTGCGAGGTATGAAGCAATCTAATTTAATGAAAACCAAATTCCTGCTTTTCTAATCATAAAGTCGTTTCTTACAGCATTTACCAATAATCTTTAAAATTCCCTTACTTTTGCACAAAACAATTCCCTTTGAAAACCGAGATATTTGCCATTACACCGCCATTTACCCAACTGAATACCCCATATCCAGCAACGGCGTATATAAAAGGTTTTCTGAACACTAAAAATATCAGTGCTACGCAGGCCGATTTAGGTATTGAGGTGATTTTGGAATTGTTCTCTAAAAAAGGGCTGCAAGATTTATTCAGTCGTACTGAGGGAAGTTTAAGTATTGATGATCCAAAAAGCGACAATGCTAAACGTATTTTTGCATTACAAGATGAATATTTAAAAACCATTGATGCTGTAATTGCATTTTTACAGGGTAAAAATCCAACTTTGGCTTTGCAGATCTGTAGTGATGATTTTCTGCCACAAGCTTCGCGTTTTTCGCAATTAGAAGAGTTGGATTGGGCTTTTGGCGCAATGGGTACGCAGGATAAAGCTAAACATTTGGCTACACTTTATCTTGAAGACATATCTGATTACATAGTAGAGTGTGTTGATGAAAATTTCGGTTTTAGCCGTTATGCAGAACGTTTAGGCAGAAGCGCTAATTCCTTTGATGAGCTGTACGATGCTTTGCATAAGGAACCAACCTACATTGACGAAATCCTGATTTCGGTTTTAAAAGAGAAAATTGAAACTGTTCAGCCTAAATTATTCCTGATTTCTGTTCCTTTTCCGGGCAATTTGTATAGTGCTTTCCGTTGTGCACAATGGGTCAAGGCCAATTACCCAGAAATCAAAATTTCTATGGGCGGTGGTTTCCCGAATACAGAATTAAGATCATTATCTGATGCGAGGGTTTTTGAATTCTTCGATTACATTACCTTAGACGACGGAGAACTGCCTATTGAACTCTTACATCAAAATATTACACATCCTATTCCAGCTGAAGCCCATTCCTATAAAAGGACTTTCCTGCTAGAAAAGGGCAAGGTGGTTTACCGTAACGATGCCTTCAGAAATGATTATAAGCAGGCTGATGTAGGTACGCCAGATTATACAGGGTTATTATTAGACAAGTATATTTCGGTAATTGAAATCGTAAACCCCATGCACCGCATGTGGAGTGATGGGCGATGGAACAAACTCACCATGGCCCACGGTTGTTATTGGGGCAAATGTACGTTCTGCGATATTTCACTCGATTATATCAAAGTTTACGAACCGGTTGCCGCCAAATTGATTGTAGATCGGATTGAGGATCTATATGAAAAGACCGGGCAAAATGGTTTTCACTTTGTTGATGAGGCTGCACCGCCCGCACTTATGCGGGAGGTTGCCTTAGAAATCATCAGAAGGAAATTAGCGGTTACCTGGTGGACGAACATCCGTTTTGAAAAAAGTTTCACTCAAGATTTATGTTTATTGTTAAAGGCTTCGGGTTGTATTGCCGTTTCGGGTGGACTGGAAGTTGCCTCAGATCGTTTGTTAAAGCTGATCGATAAAGGCGTAACGGTAGAACAAGTGGCTAAGGTTACCCGTAATTTTACCGAAGCTGGAATCATGGTTCATGCTTATTTGATGTATGGCTACCCCACACAAACAGTACAGGAAACGATCGACAGTTTGGAGATGGTACGCCAGTTGTTTGAAGTTGGGATATTACAATCAGGCTTTTGGCACCAATTTGCCATGACGGCACATAGTCCGGTAGGCATGCACCCGGAAAAATTTGGGGTGGTAAAAGACACTGAAGTTATCGGGACTTTTGCCAATAACGATATCAATTATACCGATAAAACGGGCATCGACCATAATAAATTCAGTTTCGGATTGAAAAAGTCACTTTTCAATTTCATGCATGGCATCTGTTTTGATTATGAACTGCAGGATTGGTTTGATTTTAAAATCCCTAGGACGAAAATTCCAGCAGATTTTATTGAAAAGGCTTTAAATGACGGAGATCAGTTTAATACGAAACCTACCGCAAAAGTAGTTTGGATAGGAGGAAAGCCCTTTGCCGAGTATTTTACCAAATCGAAAAAGGGTAATACCTGGGAAATGGCATCATTAACTTTTCACGATAAAAAAGAGACTTTTACTGTGCAAACCAATAAAAAGGAAGGTGAGTGGTTGAGTACTATTTTAAATAAAATTTCAATCTCAAACGAAAAAGTTTACACTTTTCAAGAAGTTAAAGCAGATTTTGAGCAAGAAATGGAAAATTTCGAGCTGTTCTGGTATTCTAAACCAATCAACACGCTTCGAGAATACGGTTTGTTGGTTTTGTAAATTCTTAACATAAATCGTCATTTCGAGCGAAGTGCAACGAAGTCGAGAAATCTGTTTAGATAGATCTCTCCATTCCGCTACACTGCAGTCGAGATGACGAATCCCCAATAAAAACGAAAGTCCACACTACATCTTCATTTTAAAATGCGTTAGGAAATAGATGATGCAAATCAATACAATTGAATTTAAAATTAACAGTAACCACGAAACAATAGATTTCCGGTCTTTCATTACTGCTATAAAAGATGTGATGTTAGCCATTGCAATTAGCGCCAGGAATAAGTTTACAGTCTGGATACCCAAAATATAATATCCGTCGTATGAAAAAACGAGTGCACTGAGCGCTAAGAATACAACTGAGGCGGTAGTATAGCGTTTATTCGGTTTCATGTTGATTTAATTTACCATGTAAAGAGCATTTAATCGCACCCTTTACATGGCTCAAAATTTAATAGTTTAATCGCAATGCGGAACAGTAAAGGTCCAGGTTTCTGATTCTCCGTTTGGAATAATATAGCCATTTCCTCTGATATTCTCGAACCACAATTTACCTCTAAGTTTTTCTCTGGTTCCTACTTCATTTAAGGTCGCACTATCATAAAGTCGACCATTGATCATTACATATTTAATTTTCTCCGAATTGCGGATGTCATCTAAAGGATTGGCGTCCATAATCACCATATCAGCCAGTTTTCCAACTTCTAGTGAACCGATTTCTTTGCTCATCCCTAAATAACTTGCACCGTTTAATGTTGCGGCTCTGAGGGCTTGCATTGGCGTAAAACCTCCCTGAACAAACATCCAAAGTTCCCAATGTGCACCTAAACCCTGAATCTGCCCGTGTGCGCCAAGATTAACTTTTGTACCGCCATCTGCAATTTGTTTAGCGGCCTTGGCAATGTCGATATGGTTATAATCGCTGTATTCAGAAGTTGTCCTCCGTCTTGCTCTGGCATCAATAATTGAACGCGGCGTATAGGTCATTAATTTTTCGTTCTCCCAAACATTGGTTCTGTCGTACCAATAATTTTCGCCCCATTGCCCCCCGTAAGCCACAATTAAAGTAGGTGTATAAGCCACATCGGTATTGTTCCAAAGCGTGGTAACATCTTTATAAACCGGTATAACAGGAATACTGTGCTCAATTCCAGTATGGCCATCGGCAACCATATTCATGTTGGTGAAAAAAGTAGACCCACCTTCAGGTACAACCTCCATATTTAACTGTCTGGCTGCTTCTAAAATCTGTTGACGCTGCTCTCTACGCGGTTGATTATACGATTTTACTGAAAATGCGCCAACTGCTTTTAACCTGCGGAGATTAGCCAAAGCATCATCTAAACTATTAATTACCACTTTGAAATCACCGTCAGCACCATATAAAATACCGCCGGTTGAATAAACTCTCGGACCAACCATTCTGCCAGCTTTAAGCATTTCGCTCTGGCTAAAAACCATTTCTGTATTGCTTGATGGATCGTGCGAAGTGGTTACGCCAAAAGCCAGATTGGCCATATAACTCCAATCGCTCTGTGGTGTTATCCCATCAGGACTGGTACGCAAATGTGCGTGAACATCAACAATGCCCGGCATAATGGTTTTACCATTAACATCAATTACTTTGGCGTTGGCCGGAATGCTTACAGCATCTGTTTTCCCAATTGCCGTAATTTTACTTCCATCGGTAATGATGGTTCCGTTTTCAATAACTTCGTCACCTTTCATCGAGATAATCCTTGCGCCTTTCAACGCCACTATTCCGGTAGGGATATCAGATTTTAAAACCAAATTGATGTCTATAGAAGATGCTTCGGTTTTGGGGGTAGTTCCATCAAAATTGAAAGCATTATTTACATCAACGGTAAAATATTTAGGCCCTAACGTCCAATGCAAACTTTTACTATCGGCGCTCCATTGAATATATGTTCCGCCATCGGTAGTCACTTTTGTAACTGGAATGGCTTTATTGCCAGCTGATGCATCCTGTGCCGTACCAATATTGATCATTGGTGTGATGTAAACGTTAAATAATTCGTTAAATGCTACCCACTTGTTATCTGGGCTGATGACAAACTGATTTGCATACTGAGAAGTAAAGTGTGTTCTTTCGTTCGCCCCATTTAAATCGATACTTTTTAATGCTTTTTTGCCATCTGTATAACTCTGGAAATAAATGCGGGTATCGGTATTATTAAACTGTGGACGGATTCCATTATCTAAAATCAAAGTTTTAGCACCACCATTGGCTGGCATCATAAAAATACCTGTTCCGCGGCCATAGTTATAACCTAAAACATCGTTACCACTTCCTTTTCTGAAAACGATTTTATCGCCTTTTGTTGAGTATTGAGGAGAATAATAAAAACCTTTTTCATCAGTTAACATAATGGTTTTTCCTGATTTTACATCTGTACGCTTTATTGCCCCACGTAATTCATCGCTCCAGGTGGTATAAACAACATATTTTCCATCGGGACTAAAAGCAGGTTCAAATTCGAAATCCAATCCGTTGGTTAACCTTTCTGGTGTTCCTGCTGGTAATTCTTGTTTGTATAAGTATCCTGCGGCATTAAAGACAATTATTTTTCCATCAGGCGAAGTGGTTAATTGTCTTAACATTTTTGCCGAAAATTCGTTGCTGAAAACCTGTTGCTCAAAATGCAATGCTTTTTGTACGGTTTGAATGGTGTTCGCCTGAAAAGGAATAGTGCTGTTAATCAGTGTACCAATTTCTATTTTTCTGATCTTTCCTTTTGCATAGAAAACGATGCTTTTGCTATCTGGAGTCCAGGCAAAATTTGGATAAACACCGAAAATAGCCCAGGTTTCCTGCTGATCATGAGATAAATCTTCATTAACCGGCCATTCTTCACCAGTCTTCAGGTTCTGAACATATAAAGTAGATTTTAACCTTACACGCTTTACAAAAGCTATTAAATTTCCATCTGGAGAAACTTGCGGGCGACAGGCGCCACCTTGCTCATTGATCAAAGTAGTTAATTTTCCTGTTGTTAAATCCAGTTGACGGATGGCATAAATAGTCCCGTTAGGATCTTTGCTATATTCGAAATTAGGACCTGGACTCACATCTTCACTAAAGTAAACATATTTGCCATCTGGCGAAACGTTAGGTTCACCTGCGTCTTGCTGATCGTTTTTACGTTTGGTTAATTGCACGCCATCTCCACCGTTTATGCTATACATCCACATTTCGCCAGCGCCTAACGATCGGCTTGCGGTAAAGTGTTTTCTGGCCACTAGGTATTCGCTATTTGGCATCCAGGTGGCATTATTCAATAACCTGAAACTCTCTTTGGTAACCTGTTTTTTGCCAGAACCATCACGGTTCATAATCCATATATTATCGCCACCACTTTTATCGCTGGTGTAAGAAATATATTTTCCGTTAGGACTAAAACGCGGTTGAACATCCCAGGCGATACCACCACTAATTAGTTTTGCAACTCCACCGTTAATTGGCATCACATAAATATCGCCAAGTAAATCAAAGGCAATTTCCTGTCCATCAGCACTTACATCGAGGTTCATCCAGGTGCCTTCATCCGTATTTAAGGTAAAATTTTTTGTGGTGCCCTGGTATTTTTCTATATCCCATTTTTTCTCTTGGGCGTTCGAACTGAAAAATAATAGGGAAAGAGCGGATAGAAAATAGAGGTGTTTCATCAAATTTTTGATTAATTGTGGCGCAATTTAGCAATATCAACAGCTTTTTTATAGTTTTGATACCGCCGATTTATGACAGCAATAGAGATTTTACAAAAATATTGGGGACATCAAGCTTTTAGGCCTTTACAGGAAGATATTATTTCCTCGGTTTTAGAAGGAAAAGACAGTTTAGCATTATTGCCTACAGGGGGTGGTAAATCGATCTGTTTTCAGGTTCCTGCTTTGGTTAAAGAGGGGATCTGCATTGTTGTTTCGCCATTAATTGCCTTAATGAAGGATCAGGTAGAAAACCTGAAATCGAAGGGGATTGAAGCGATTGCCATTTATGCTGGAATGGGTAAACGAGAAATCGATATCTTGCTGGATAACTGTATTTATGGAAAAATCAAATTCCTCTATTTATCTCCAGAGCGTTTGTTGTCGGATTTAGTGCGGGTTCGCATTTCGTACATGAATGTAAATTTAATAGCTGTAGATGAAGCGCACTGCATTTCGCAGTGGGGTTACGATTTTCGTCCGCCATACCAACAGATCGCCAAACTCCGCGAAATCCTTCCAGATGTTCCGGTTTTAGCACTTACAGCAACTGCTACTGAGTTTGTGCGGAAAGATATTGTAGAAAAACTGGAAATGAAAGACCCACAGGTTTTTGTTAAAAGTTTTGCAAGAGATAATTTAAGTTATGTGGTTTTTGGCAATGAAGATAAATACAAAAAGCTGATTGATATTTGCCAGAAGGTGAAAGGCACAGGTTTGGTTTATGTACGTAACCGAAGGGAAACTGCCGAAGTGGCTAATTTTATCAATAGGAATCAGATTAAAGCCGATTTTTACCATGCCGGACTGGAACGGGATGTACGCTTCTTAAAACAAGAAGAGTGGAAAAATAACAAAACCCGGATTATGGTGGCTACAAATGCTTTCGGGATGGGAATTGATAAGGCAGATGTTCGTTTTGTGGTGCATTTAGATTTACCCGAAAGTTTAGAAGCCTATTACCAGGAAGCTGGCAGGGCAGGACGCGACGAAAAACGAAGCTACGCTGTTCTGTTAGCTAATCAATCAGATGTTCTAGGCTTAGAATCCAGGTATTTAGATAGTTTTCCTTCTCCGGATGAGATCAGGAAAACTTATCATTACCTCGGCAATTATTTTCAATTGGCATTTGGTGCAGGCGAAGGTTTAACTTTTACTTTTGATGTAGCTGATTTTTGCAAACGGTTTAATATTAGTGTTTTAAAAACAATTTCTGCTTTAAAGTTTTTAGAACACGATGGCTACCTCACCTTATCTGAAAGTGTTTTTCTCCCATCGAGGATAATGTTTATTGCCAGTCACGAAGACATTTACCGTTTTCAGATTGAAAACAAAGCTTACGATGGTATTATAAAAACCATTCTGCGTTCGCATGGTGGTGCTTTCGACGGTTTTGTTAAGATTAATGAAGCCGATTTGGCCAAGAAAACAGGGTTGTCGTATAAAGAAATCGTCGCACTGCTTAATAAATTGCAGGCCATCGAGTTACTTACTTATACGCAGCAAACCGATCAGCCGCAATTGCAATACATTAGGCCGAGGGTAGATATGGACCATTTCGATCTGAATGTGAAATACCTCGAACTGAGAAAGGAAATCCTACACAAACAGATTAACGCAGTGGTAGCTTACGCTTCATCAAATTTATGCAGGAGTATTCAGCTGCTTCATTATTTCGACGAACATCATGCTGCAAAATGTGGGGTATGCGATGTTTGCCTGGCTGAGAAAAGAGCCGAAAATCAGAGCCAGGTGGAAGAGGAAATTGAATTTGAGATCGTTTCTTTGCTTCAACAACAGCCTTTAAGTCTTGATGATCTGGTTACAAACATTAAAAATGGCGCCGAAGTCGGAAGGATTGATGCCATTAGAGAATTATTAGATGCCGGTAAGATTAAAACAGATGGGAAGAAATATTATCTTTAGATGTGAGATGTGAGATGTGAGATGTGAGATGTGAGATGTGAGATGTGAGATGTGAGATGTGAGAAAATGCCAATCAAGTTACCAATAAAATATTAGTTTTGTAATGAACTATTTAATCCGTGCAATCAAACAATCAGTATAATCTTCCGCGAAGCGAAAAAACAAATGATAACAAAAAACAATAAGAAAACCATCCGTTCGTGGGCATTTTTCGATTGGGCAAACTCTGCCTATAACTTAGTCATCACTTCTACCATTTTTCCAGCTTATTATACCATTATTACCACCACTAAAGAACATGGTGATAAAGTGGAGTTCTTTGGCCGGACCTTTGTAAATACTTCACTTTCCAATTACGCCTTATCGTTTGCTTATCTGATTATGGCCTTTGCTTTGCCAATGCTTTCATCAATTGCCGATAGAAGAGGAAATAAAAAGTCGTTTATGAAATTCTTTACCTATGTAGGTGGAGCGGCCTGTATCGGTTTATATTTCTTTAAACTGGATACGCTCGAAATGAGCATCATTTTGTTTGCAATAGCTGCAATGGGATATATTGGGGGGGTATTATTCAGCAACTCGTATCTGCCTGAAATTGCTACCGAAGAACATCAGGATCGCGTGAGTGCACAGGGTTTTTCCTATGGGTACATCGGCTCGGTTTTACTTCAACTGATTTGTTTCCTATTTGTGCTAAAGCCAGAATGGTTTGGTATTACCGATGCTTCATTTCCACCAAGGTTATCTTTTTTATTGGTTGGTGTATGGTGGATCGGTTTCTCTCAGATTCCTTTTTCAGCACTTCCGAACGGAACACCTCAGCACGATAAAATAAAAACGAACATCATTAAAGATGGCTTTAGCGAATTATCGAAAGTTTGGGCGCAGGTTAAACAAATGAGGATTTTAAAAGGATTTTTGGTTTCTTTCTTTTTCTATTCTATGGGCGTACAAACCATTATGCTTGCTGCTGCTGGTTTCGCTGAAAAAACGTTAAAACTAGGAACCGCAAAATTGATTGCGGTGATATTGATCATTCAGCTTGTTGCTATTCCGGGCGCCATGCTCATGTCGTATTTAGCTAAAAAAATAGGGAATATAAACATATTGATTATGGTAGTTGTAGTATGGATAGGCTGTTGCGTTTTTGGCTATTACATCACTAGCGAATATCAATTTTACTCATTGGCCGCAATTGTAGGCTTAATTATGGGCGGAATCCAATCTCTATCACGTTCTACCTATTCTAAATATTTACCGGTTGATACAAAAGATAGCACCTCATTTTTCAGTTTTTACGATGTAACAGAAAAACTGGCGATTGTAATTGGCCTTTTCAGTTTTGCTTACATTGAAGATTTAACCGGAAATATTCGATACTCAATTATCGCTTTGGCATCATTTTTTATTGTTGGATTAGTTCTTTTAGTGCTTCTAAGAAAAAACGAACATAAAGAATCGCTAAAATTGTAAGTTTGCAGTCGTTAAGAATATTATGAAAGTAGAATTATTTGTGCCCTGTTTTGTAGATCAGTTATATCCTGAAACCGCTTTTAATACGCTAAGGTTATTAGAAAAATCGGGATGTGAGGTAACCTACAATTCAAAACAAACCTGTTGTGGGCAACCTGCGTATAATGCTGGTTATTGGGATGAGGCAAAGGAAGTGGGTACAAAATTTTTAAACGATTTTACCGAAAATACTTATGTTGTAGCACCTTCAGCATCGTGTGTAGGCATGGTGAAAGGTGGGTTTAACGATCTGTTTACCAATACCATTGTACACAACAAATGCCGGAGTTTGCAATCGAATATATGGGAGCTTTCTGATTTCCTGGTAAACGTAGCCAAAAGAGATTATTTCGGTGCTGAATTGGAAGGAAAAGCCGTTTACCACGATTCGTGTAGCGCCTTACGTGAATGCAAAATCAAAGATGAACCCCGCCAGTTGCTTTCTAAGGTACACGGCTTGGAAATGATCGAGATGGAAGATACGGATATGTGCTGTGGCTTTGGCGGAACTTTTGCGGTTAAATTCGATGCCATTTCATCTGCAATGGCCGAGCAGAAAGTTAATCATGCGCTGGCACAACAGGCAGATTACATCATTTCGACCGATTTATCCTGCCTTTTACATCTTCAGGGGTATATTGAGAAAAATAACCTTGCGATTAAAACCATGCACATCGCTGATGTATTGTGTAATGGCTGGCTGGAAAGTACAGAATATTAACCCCCAGCCCCTAAAGGGGAGTAATTATCCGTGGCTGGCTTGTACTGACTAGTGTAAAATAAACCCGACCGACAGCGTTATCCCGATTTAAGGGTCAATATTAAGTTAAGGTGTTTTTATCGGGATTAAGCAAAGGGCGGGACTGTGGTTGCCAAAGAACTACCGGCACTGCTTTTCTAATAAAAGGATTAGGCATTGTAATATTTAAATTACTTTCATCTTAAATCTACGTTTAAAGGATCTAATCGTGATCTTTAACACAATTTAACACGCTTTACATTACAATCTGCAATATCTTTGTTAAACCTTTTTAAGGCTTTCGTATCTAACAAACAAAACAAAATCGTAATGAAAAAAATATTCTTCGCTTTACTGGGCGTTTTATTAATTGCATCAATTGCAGATGCACAGCAGAAAAAAACTTCAGGAGCCATACAATTTGAAAATATTATCGATCCGGCAGCTATGGCTTCGGCAAGCGGTATCCAGCTAACCGATCAGATGAAAGCCAGAATGCCCTCATCTAGTAAAAGCAACTTCGAGTTGTTGTTTACGGCTACAAATGCAAGTTATATGCCAGTTGAAGAAACTGAAGACAGTAATGGAGCAGGTGGTGGCGGTGGCGGCATGGGGCGTATGATGATGCGTTTTGGTGGTGGCGGTGGTAACAGAGAATACTATTATACCTTTGCAGATAAAGGACTAACAGAGGTTTTTGACCTGAACGATACCACTTATTACATGCCGAGTAAATTAACTTTATCTACTTCTGGACCAATAGGTTCTATGAGAGTGGGCGGTAGAAATCCTAATGATACCACTAAAGCAAAACCAGCTCCGGCACCAACAATTGAAGTGGTTAAAACAGATTCTACTAAACAGATTATCGGTTTTACCTGTCACCAGGCGATTATAAGATCTACAAGGGCGATAAAAATCCTGGATATGGATAAAAACGTAGTAGAAGAAACCAAAATCTGGTATACAAATGATTTGGGCTTCGACTTTTCTCCAAACCCAAATATGTGGACAGAAGGTGCTGTTTTAGCGATTGAAGGCAGAGGTAACAGCTCAATTGCCAAAAGCATCGAGTATAGAAATGTAAGCACAAAAGATGTAACCGCACCTAAAAAAGCAAAACTGATCACTGCTGAAGAGTATAAAACTAAAATGGAGAACATGATGAAACGTTTTAGACAGAACAGACCTGGTGGCGGTGGCCAGATCAGATCATTTGGTATGAATTAATTCATTCTGTGAGACTTCCGAAGTTTGTGCTTTAGGCCAGCAGCAGGCCAACTTCTGAATTCTTATAATAAGCCCTGAAGGTATAAGCTTTCAGGGCTTTTTTTGTATCATTTTTGAAATGGTTGGCTTTAGTTTTTGCATCTAAACTGAGAATAACTATTATTGGAGTTTGAATATAACCTAGCCAAAAGTGATTACAGCCGAGAACAAAACAAATTTATTAGCAACCAAGCAACATTTCGAAATTTTAGACGGACTACGGGGCTTAGCGGCCATTGTGGTGGTAATTTATCACTTTATGGAAATCGCGATTACCGATTACAATAAGAATTTTCTTTCGCATGGTTTCCTCGCAGTCGATTTCTTTTTCTGTTTATCCGGTTTTGTAATTGCCTATGCTTATGATAGCCGTGCACCACATATAGGGATTACACAGTTCTTTAAATTAAGACTTATCCGTTTGCATCCCCTGGTTGTGATTGGCTCTATTTTGGGATTATTAACCTTTTTGTTTGATCCTTTCAGTAATTTTTACCCAGTTTATGGCTTTGGGAAAACAGCTTTATTGTTTTTAGCTTCAGCATTTCTGATTCCTTATCCGCTTATGCCAGAGCGTTATACCAATCTGTTCTGTTTAAATGCACCAGCCTGGTCGTTATTTTGGGAATACGTTGCCAATATTTTCTATATCCTTGTGCTTTGCAGATTAAATAAAAAAGTACTACCGCTATTGGTTTTACTAGGTGCAATAGGCATTTGTTATATAGCTTTGAAAGTTCCCAACGGCAATTTAGGCGGGGGTTGGGGTGGACAAAATTTCTGGGATGGGGGCGTGAGGGTGCTTTATTCTTTCTCGGCTGGAATGTTGGTTTATCGTTTCAACTGGATCATTAAAAATAAACTTGGTTTCTTGGGTTTGAGCCTGCTCTTGCTTGTAGCCTTCCTGTTTCCTTATGCAGATGCTTATAACTGGATTACCGAACCAATAATTGTATTGTTTTATTTCCCGCTTTTGGTGGCTTTGGGGGCCGGGGCAACATTAAATCATGGCTCTAAAGATATCTGCAAACTATCTGGCGGTATATCTTACCCGTTATATATGACCCATTATCCGTTTGTATGGGTATTTCTTACCTATGTGGCAGTTGTAAAGCCAACAATGTCGACGCTATGGGTGGTTATTCCTGTTTCGGTAATAGTTTTAATTGTTTTGGCTTATCTTATTATGAGATTTATCGATATTCCATTGCGTAAATACCTGAAACAAAAATTTTTAAAAGATAACTGGATATGAAATTTTTAAAGATTGCTTTGTTCTTCTTTTCATTTGGTTTACTGTTTAGCTGCAAATCCACAGATGATTATACATATAACGAAAAAGTAACTTCAATTTTTTTAAGTCAGATGAAGCAGATCGATGAAACAGATAGTGTTTTCAAAGATACTTCGAAGGTGTATGCAAAAGGCTTTCCTGATTCTATTTTCCTGTCGCACAAGGCTGATAATCTCATCAACAATTCAAAAATAGATCTTCTTGATGTCGCACGTTTGAAACCAACTAAAGCGGCGGCAAGATTTAACGAAGGTGTAATACAATACCTCACTGCCATAAACGATTATGGTAAAACAGCAAAGGAAATGCTGCATGTAAAAGCCATTGAAGAAAAGCGAAAATACTATAACTTGCTGGCCGTTAAATATGAAAAACTGAATACCTATCCCGATCAGTTACTGGCCATACAGAAAGTTTATCTGCAAGAAGCAGGACTACAACCAAAGTAGAATTTTAAGCGGCAGTATTAAATAGCAGGATAAATTTCGTACCTTTGCACAAAATAAAATCACATTGTAAGTGATCTTTAAAACTTTTTATTTAAAATTTAAATCATAGTTGTAGATGATTAACATTACTTTACCTGACGGTTCTGTCCGTCAGTATGAAAAGGGCACTTCTGCCCACCAAATTGCATTGTCAATTTCCGAAGGTTTAGCCCGTAACGTATTAGCCGCTGAGGTTAATGGCGAAGTTTGGGATTCAACAAGACTGATCGAATCTGATTCATCAGTGAAATTATTAACCTGGAATGATACTGCCGGAAAATCGACTTTTTGGCATTCATCAGCTCACTTAATGGCTGAGGCTTTAGAAGCACTTTATCCGGGTACCAAATTTGGTATCGGCCCAGCAATTGAAACTGGTTTTTATTATGATGTAGACTTTGGCGACCGTGAATTTTCTTCGGACGATTTCAAAGCCATCGAAACCAAAATGATCGAACTGGCTAAGCAAAAGGAAACTTTTGTACGCGAAAGTGTGAGCAAGGCTGATGCGGTAAAATACTTTACTGAAAAAGGCGACGAGTATAAACTGGATTTAATTGACGGCCTGGAAGATGGTAAAATTACTTTCTATACCCAAGGTTCATTTACCGATTTATGCCGTGGTCCACATATTCCGAATACTGGTTTTGTGAAAGCAGTAAAACTGATGAATGTGGCTGGTGCTTACTGGCGCGGCGATGAAACCAAAAAACAGTTAACCCGTATTTATGGTGTAACTTTTCCTAAGGCGAGCGAGCTTACTGAATATCTTTTAATGATTGAGGAAGCAAAAAAACGCGATCACCGTAAATTAGGGAAAGAGCTGGAGCTATTTGCTTTCTCAGAAAAAGTAGGCATGGGCTTGCCTTTATGGTTGCCTAAAGGAACTGCTTTGCGCGAGCGTTTAGTGAACTTTTTAACTAAAGCACAGGCTAAAGCAGGTTACGAGCAAGTTGTAACGCCACATATCGGACACAAAAATTTATATGTAACCTCAGGTCACTGGGAGAAATACGGAAAAGATTCGTTCCAACCGATTAAAACGCCACAAGAAGGAGAGGAGTTTTTCTTAAAACCGATGAACTGCCCTCACCACTGTGAGATTTACAAAACAAAACCTCGTTCTTACAAAGATCTTCCGGTTCGTTTTGCAGAGTTTGGCACGGTTTACCGTTACGAACAAAGTGGCGAACTACACGGTTTAACCCGCGTACGTGGCTTTACTCAAGATGATGCACACTTATTCTGTATGCCAGAACAGGTGAAAGAAGAGTTTAAAAAAGTAATCGACTTAGTGCTTTATGTATTTAAATCATTAGGTTTTGATAACTATACTGCTCAGGTTTCATTAAGAGACCCGGAGAACAAATCGAAATATATTGGTTCTGACGAAAATTGGAGACTATCTGAAAATGCCATTATCGAGGCAGCTGCAGAAAAAGGCTTAAACACTGTTGTAGAATATGGCGAAGCTGCTTTCTATGGTCCTAAGCTCGATTTTATGGTGAAAGATGCTTTAGGTAGAAAATGGCAGTTAGGTACTATTCAGGTTGATTATAATCTACCGGAGCGTTTCGAATTGGAATACACCGGTAGCGACAACCAAAAGCACAGACCAGTAATGATTCACCGTGCACCATTTGGTTCATTAGAAAGATTTATTGCTGTTTTGATTGAGCATTGTGCCGGAAACTTCCCGTTATGGTTAAGTCCCGAGCAATTTATTGTTCTTCCTATTTCAGAAAAATATGAAGAATATGCAAAAAAAGTTTTAGATGAACTAAATAATTCCGATATTCGCGGGCTGATTGACTTTCGTGATGAGAAAATCGGTCGCAAAATACGCGATTCGGAAGTTAAAAAGATCCCATACATGCTCATTATCGGTGATAAGGAAATGGCAGAAGGAAAAGTTTCTGTCCGCAAACATGGTGAGGGAGATTTAGGCGAAATGACGTTGGAAGAGTTCAACAATTTATTAAGAAAAGAAATAACAGTTTAAATTAAATAGTACAAATTTGGCATTAGGAAGACCAGGATTTAACAGGGGACCACGTCCGCCTTTTAAGAAAAAAGAAGCAGAGCATAACATTAATCAGTATATTAAATCGCCCGAAGTGCGTTTAGCTGGCGATAATGTTGAACCGGGGATTTATCCTTTGGCGAAAGCTTTGGCACTTGCTGATGAACTGGAATTGGATTTGGTAGAAATATCTCCAAATGCCGTACCACCAGTTTGTAGAATTATTGATTACAGTAAATTTGTTTACGAGCAAAAGAAAAAGCAGAAAGAAATTAAAGCTAATGCGAAACAAACTGTAATTAAGGAGATCCGTTTTGGTCCTAACACCAACGATCACGATTTCCAGTTTAAATTGAAGCATGCAGTAAGCTTTTTAGAGAACGGTGAGAAAGTTAGAGCTTACGTGCATTTTAAAGGTAGAGCAATTGTTTACAAAGAGCAGGGAGAAATTTTATTGTTAAAATTCGCTCAGGCTTTAGAAGATGTAGGAAAAGTAGAGTTGTTACCTAAGTTAGAAGGTAAACGTATGTTCCTAACAGTTGCGCCTAAAGTAGCAAAAAAATAAAAATAGGTTTATAAATTAAAAAACAGGTTATGCCAAAAATGAAAACCAATTCCAGTGCTAAAAAGCGTTTTTCGCTTACTGGAACAGGTAAAATCAAAAGAAACAACGCATACAAAAGTCACATCTTAACAAAGATGAGTACTAAACGTAAACGTGCCTTAGGTCAAGCAAGTATCGTATCTGATGCTGATATGGGTAACGTTAAACGTATGCTTTGTATCGGAAAGTAATTTATTAATTCACCAGGTATCAGGCTTTAAGTTTCCGGTTAAACGGAACGCCGCTTGCCAAAAAACAACAACAACATGCCACGTTCGGTAAACGCAGTAGCTTCGAGAAGAAGAAGAAAAAAAATCCTTAATCTAGCCAAAGGCTATTGGGGAGCAAGAAGTAAGGTTTATACTGTTGCTAAAAACACAGTAGAAAAAGGTTTGCAATATGCATACCGTGACCGTAAAGTTAAGAAAAGAGAATTCCGCGGATTATGGATCCAACGTATTAATGCAGGTGCTCGTCAGCACGGTATTTCTTACTCTCAATTAATTGGTAAACTAGCTTCTAAAGAAATCGGTTTAAACCGTAAAGTATTGGCTGATTTAGCAATGAATCACCCAGAAGCTTTCAAAGCTGTAATTGATGCAGTAAAATAGAAATTTTCGCTTAGGCGATAATCATATTTAAAAAAGGTCCCGATGTAAATCGGGACCTTTTTTTGTTTGGTTTTGAAAATCTAATATAATCCCAATTCTGCAAGACTGGCAAACTGTTGACCATCATGTGCAGATTTAGCAATAATTTTATAATAAAGGAAGGTTTGTGCAGAAGCAAAATCAAAGTATTGTACTCCACTAATGTTTTTTGCTACATAGTTACCTTGTGAAGTGAAATTGACACCATCTGTACTGGTTAAGATTTCGAAATCTTTAACGGCCCTGCTTAAGCTGCTGCGCTGCAATAAACTTACGCCACTAGCTGTTTTAGAGGTGGTTCCTACTTTAATTACCACATTGTGCGGGTATGAAGTAGCCGATGTTCTCCAGCGTGAATGCCAAATGGTAGTCGCATTGCCATCAATTAAACTTGAGGCTTTGCCATCAGAGCTTTCTTCTGAGCTAAATGAAGCAATACTCCATCCTGTTTTGCTTAACTCATTTTTGGTAGAGAAGTTGAGTACAGGTAAGCCTCCTGAAAAAGTATAAGCATAAATCTGTTCGGTTACGGTTCCATTGTCGTGTACCAGTTTAACTTTTAGTTCGTATGGAATACCATCAGCTTTTTCCTGCAAATCCGCAATTGGCATTACAACTCTAAAACTATCTGTACCTATCTTTTTCGATTCCCACGTAATGGCATTATAATCCTTATTTACACCAGTACCCTCATTATTTACGTTAGGGTCGTTGTAATACAGAATGCTGGTTACGTTGCCCGTAGAAGTAAATTTCCCTGATACCACTATAGAAGCCAAAGTGCTGGAGTAGCTGGCGTATATTTTATTAATACTGCTGGTTACCGAGCCATAATAGGTGTTAGCGTTATTATTGAAAACCTGATTGGCATTTAAAATAGCTGCGTCTGCAGCGGTTAAAAATGTAGGGCTTTTTCCTAAAGTTCCATTGCCGCCCCACATTAAGGCCATGCCCAGAGTTGAATTTTCAGAAACTTTCTGCCTGTTGTGCGGTAAATTTAATCCATGGCCAAGCTCATGTACCATGCCTCCGAACCAAACACTAAAGCGATCGCCAACAGTAGTACTTAAGCCAAGATTTGCAATGTCCATTTCTTCATAATCCAACGCGTAACACCATCTGCCTGTACCATAAAACGGACCTCCGCTTGGTGTACCATTCGAACCGATAGAATACCTTGGAATAATAATCAAAGTATGATCGCTGGTTTTATCTGCGGGGTGCGCAGCGAAATAAGCGTTTATTTCGCTTGCAACTGCCCCGCTACCTCCAGAGTATGGGTAACTCGCTTTTGGCAATGTTCCTCTAATGGTTAGGATTTTTACATTTCCTGCGCCATCATCAGCAAGGCCAAATGTTTTATTACCATAACCGTTGCGGTTCATTTCTTGTTTGTACCAATCTTGTGTCCATAATAGAAGATCGCTCAATCTTTTTCTATAACCCGCAAGGGTATCGAGGTCGTTAGGCACAAAATACACAATGTTTACATTGCGGCTTTGAGTAACAATGTTGGTTGTTGCCAGTTTTTTGTTAATGGAGAAGGTTTTTTCCGCTGGTTGTAATACTTCGGCCTTTTTACAAGATAGGGCGAACAGGCAGGCACAGAATAGACCTGTTAAAAGTAGACTGTTTTTTTTCATACGATAATTTTAGGTTTAGGGTTGATAATATTTGGAATTGGTTGTTGTTGCTTTTTATATGCTGCGCTCAGCCTCTTACCTAATCTTGTCGATTTTAATACGAAGATTATACCACCATAATTTGCCAATCCTGGCCACTGTTCCAAACCTTAAAAAGAGCGTATTGTAAATAGATTTTTACCTTATCTGGATTTAAGTTACAAACAAACTTATACAGTAGACTGAATTAAAACAGCGCAAACGTTTGTGTGGGATGAATGTAATAAGCTTGAATGATGAAGTAGAGGTGCAGTTTGGCCAGGTTCTAGGGCTATTTAATTAGTTATTTAAAATGACCTTAAAAATTTATTACGCGCAAACGTTTGATCGGCTTGTATTGAGCAAAGATGCTTGAGTAAGTTTAGGTTTACAGCTGGCAAATGTGAGGGATAGCTTTAAGAGTAAGATCAGCTATAGCCAATTACTGTAGATTAACTGCAGGTATTATAGAACAGTTTTTAACTTAAGCTGTAGAGTGGGTGTGTATGGAGGGTATGAAAAGCGACTTGATGTGAAATCGGGTCGCTTTACATTTTTCTTTAACTTTGGTCATCAGTTTCTGCGTCTGGTGCATTCTTTTTAACCGATTCGATACCATTATCTCTGGCCGAAGTACTTTCGTATATTTCGCTGGAGCCAATAATCTGGCCATTTGTAGCCTTTAAACTAAAATGGTACTTGCCGTTAGTTGAGGTCTTCTTCTCAAATTTAGAATCATCCTGCGCATTCTTTTTAACAGATTCGATTCCATTTTCGCAGCTTGATTTGGCCGAATAGCCTTCACTGGTTAAAATGGTTTGACCATTGCTCGCTTTAAGATTAAACCGGAATTCACCGTTCGATCTTTTGGTAATTACAAATTTTCCCATGGGTCTGATTTTGGTTTATTTAATTTGGTTAGTATTTTACCTTATTAATAAGTAGATGGTATTCCTAAAGTTACTAAAGTCTGATTCAATTGCAATGAGCAAACAAGAGAATTAATGATAATTTAACCCAGGCTATTGGTGAATTTCATGCGGATGCCGCTCTGAAAGTTTTGGATAATTTTAAAAATTTCGATCAAGGTTACTTTTTCAATTTTGGTTAAACTATCAATTTCGATAAAGTTATTGGGTGCCGCCTGATCATTGATAATCAGATTAGCCTGATGTTTCAATCTCAGGCCCATCAAGTAATAATAAGACTGTGAAAGTTCGTTAAACTGCTCTTCGCTAAAAACACCAAGTTCTCTTAAGGCCTTTAAACGTTCGCCTGTATTCTCTTTTTGGAAAATCCTGTTCTGTAAGGCATAAACTCTTGCCAGATCTACAATAGGGGTCATGGCTGTTTTAATATCGAATACCTCTTTTTTATGGATTTTTTGTGTTCTTATATTTCTAAAGTAGGTGAGCGGTGGCTCATAGAGTAAGGCATTTTTGGCCAGGTATACGTAGAATTTTTCGATAGGCTTTTGCAGTTCTTCATCAACAAAAGCCCGTAAACTTTCCATAATGGCTAAATCGCCATAAATGGCTCTGCAATCAAAAAATGCAGCAAATTTTACGGCAGCCTCGGGTAAAGCTTCTTCTATCCAGTTTTTATAATTGTATTTCCAGTGTGATAGCGAATGCGTCCAGTTTGGATTAGTGGCCATATAATCCCCATCGCAGTATACAAAGCCAACATAATTTAATTTATCCGAAACCTGGGTGGCCATGTCTAGAAAATAAGAACGTACAGCAGCTCTTTTATCTTCTCCGGTATCTTCGTAAATAATGGCATTATCCTGATCGGTTTTTAAGCTAAGCTCTTTTCTGCCTTCGCTACCTAAAACCATAAATACAAATTTTGCAGGTGGCGGACCAAGTTTAGCAATCACCTCTTCAATAATTTTAAAGGAAATGGTATCGGCAATAGTAGTTACCACCTCATTTACAATTTTCGAATGCACGCCTCTAGCCAGTAGCTGAGACACAATGCCAGGCACTTTTTGCCATTTTAATTTTAAATCGCTGGTATTTACAGCAGATTTTACTGATTGGATAAAAACCAATGGAGATTCGGCCTGCTCGCTTAAAAGGCGGTTCCTACTTAAAAAGCCAACGTAATTGCCATTGTCGTTTACCAATAAATAGCGCGACTTCTTACTGAACATCATCAATATCGCCTCATATACATAAGCATCAGGAGTTATGGTAACAATATGGGTATCCATAACTTCGTCTATCGGCAAATTTGAATTCAGTTGTTTGGCAATTACATTATCCCTTAAAGTAATATCGGTTACGAAGCCCAGATAAACATCCTGATTATTTTTAATAAAGAGGCAACTGGTTTTCTGTTCTGACATTTTAATTGCAGCTTCAAAAATAGGTGTGCCCGGGCTGCAACTTACTATCTTTTTAAAAGTAATGTCTCCAATACGAGCGGTATAAATTTGATCAGCTAGTTTATCTTCCATTAAAAAATCCCTGTAAAATTCTCTTAAACGAAAAATCTTTTGTCTTTTTCTTTTCCAGGTTAAAAGTATGTTCCTGATGGTAGGCTGAAGTTAAGCTAATTTTGCCTGTTTTTAAAAGATGAAAGAAAATCTTTGCGGTGTTTAGTGTATCTGATAAAGCATTGTGCGTATTTTCGGGTGCTTCATTAAATAAAATGGTATAAAATTTATCCAGCTTTAAATGACTGATTACTGTATTGGTGATGTATGGTGCGCTTGCCTTCATCGTACAGAAAAAAGCCAGGTTTTTAAATATATTTTCTTTTCCAATGCGGTATAATTCAACATTCACCATATGATAATCAAGCTCAATAAAATGACCGATAACCAAAGGCTGATATTTTTCGATATCTTCAGAAAACTGCAACATCACTTTTTCTTTGTTTTCGCCATGTGTATGCAGATATTCAGGGGTAATTTTGTGGATTTTTAATGCAGCCTTATCAATAGTGAAATCGGTATTTTTGATATAATGATTTTCCCGCTTAATTTCCTGATAAAATTGATCATAAATAATCCAGGCAATTTGGACAATATGAGGCCAGTTCTTTTCTTTAGAATAAGGCGCCGTCCAATTTTTAGGCAGACCTGAAGTTTCGGTATCAACAACGAGGAAGTATTCTTGCAATTTTAAAGTGGTTAGATGAACTATTTCAAAGGTAATTATTTAACAATATAAACTGTAATTATTCATATATCCTTTAATAAGAGGGATTGTTAAATAAAGTGTTTTTTTATTTGTTAAAGTGAAAGATTAATACTTATTTGGTGTTAAAATTTAATTAAAATATGCGCTCTCTATTATTTAGCTCCTTAGCTTGTTTATTGTGCCTTAGTTCTGTTTTTGCCCAGGAAAGGCTCGGGGAGAATATGCACTTTAAAAAACTTGATAACGGTTTGGAAGTGCTGGTTGTTGTAGACCGGACCGTACCACTGGTTACCATCGAAATGGCCTGCAGAAATGGTTCATTTACCGAAACCGACGAATTTAACGGCCTAAGCCATCTTTACGAACATTTATTCTTTAAGGCTAACAAAGATTATCCCGATTTCGAACGTTTAAATTCGAGAATGAACGATCTGGATATCAATTCTAACGCCACTACTCGGGAAGAAGTGGTTAATTATTTTTTTACGCTTCCTGCCGCTAATTTAAAACCCGGATTAAGTTTAATGAATTCTTCTATCCGTTATCCAAAATTCATAAAAGAAGATATGGCTTTGGAAAATGAAGTGGTAAATGCCGAGTTTACAAGGCACGAATCTAGTCCGGTATTTGCTTTGATAGAGGCCAACTCACGACATATGTGGGGCGCAAATTATTCCCGTAAAAATGTAATCGGTAGCCATGAGGTAATTTTATCAGCTACTCCATCAAAAATGGATTCCATTAAAAATAAATATTACTGGCCAAATAATTCAGTTCTGGTAATTGCCGGTGATGTTAAAGTTGATGAAGCTTTTGGTTATGTAAATTCTGTTTTTGGAAGCTGGAAACGATCGCCGGTTGATCCTTTTGTGAAATGGCCAATCCCTGAATTTAAACCGCTTCAAAAAAACGATTATTATTTTGTAGAATCGAATAAAAGCCCCGTGCCGTTTATGCTGTTTAGTTGGCATGGTCCAGATACAAGAAACGATATTCCGGCCACTTATGCAGCTGATGTTTTTTCTTTTATTGTGAATCAAAACGGTTCTAAAATGAAACAGGCGCTTATTAATTCAGGGTTAGCCCAACAGGCTGACGTGAATTATTATACGCAGAAATATACCGGGCCAATTAGTTTGATGGTGAGTCCTAATCCGGCAAAAATAAATGAATGTTACCAGGAGGTACTAAAGCAAATTTCGCTTTGGGCCAATGAAGATTATTTATCTGATCTTCAGATTGAAAGAGCCAAAAGGTTATTATCTATAGAACAGGTGGAAAGGAGAGAGGTTACTTCTGATTATGCACATTTACTTTCGTTTTGGTGGGCTTCGGCATCAATTGATTATTATACGCACTATGAAGAAAATGTAAATAAAGTAACAAGGAAAGATTTACTCGATTACGTACGCAAGTATATTAAAGATAAACCTTACTGCGCTGGCCTGATGATGGATAAAGCAGGTATGAATGAAGTGAAGCCAGAAACATTTTTTAAATCTTCCAAATAACCAAACGCTCGATGAAAAGATTCATATTTTTTATAAACTTTATCTTAGTTTTTCACATTGCCAACGCGCAAACCAAAGCCATTTCATTTGATGTGAATGGTTTAAAGGTGATTTTAAAGTCTACCCAGAAGGAAACGGTTAGTATGAGCATGTTTTTTAAAGGCGGCGTAATGAATTATAATGCCGAAAGAGCAGGGATTGAAAACCTGGCTTTGGCATCTGCGGCTACCTGTGGTACTAAAAATTACAGCGTTGTCGATTATCAGGAGCTGGCTGATGAATACGGAATTGATATTGCTGGTTCATCTACAACTGATTATGGTACCATTAGCATGGATTGTATTTCTAAATATCTTGACCAAGGCTGGAAACTTTTTTCGGATGCCGTAATTAATCCGGCTTTTGATAAAACAGAGTTTCAAACCACTAAAGAACGGATGATTACGGGTATTTATCATAGTCAGTCTGATCCTGAAACAAGGATTGAGCAATTGAGTATGGAAAGCATGTTTAAAGATTCACCTTACAGCATCAATCCATTGGGTACAAGCAAAACCGTAGGTGGTTTTACTGCCGAAATGGTGAGTAATTATTATCATAATGAATTGTTGAACAAGAATAAAATGTTTTTGGTCGTAGCCGGAAACATTACAAAGGAAGAACTTGAAAAGAAAATTCAGGCTTCTTTCAGCGCCCTTAAAGGAAAAGATTACACGCCACCAGTTTACGATCGTAAAACTTTAACGGGGGAGCATCTGGTAATCGAACAAAGAGATATTGCTACCAATTACATGAGTTGTATTATGAATGCCCCAACCATGACGAATGCCGATTATTATGCTTTTGTATTAACCATTAACGCATTAAGTGGTAGTATGAATTATGAGCTGAGAACTAAACTTGGTTTATCATACGCGCCAGGAGCAACCGTTAAGGTACAACAGATTCCATATACTTCTATGTTTGTAAGTACTACTCAACCTAAAAAAGCTTTTAAAGCGATGATTACGGTATACAACAACATTAAAGAAGGAAAGTATGGTGAACGTTATCTTGAGGCATTAAAGAAAGAACATCGCGATAGATACTACAGGCATCAGGAAAGCGCAAGTTCGATTGTGGAAGATTTAGGTGAAGCTGAAGTACTTGGCGATTATAGTATTACCGAGAATATGGTAGCCAATTTTAACAAGGTAAGCTTGCAGAATATGAAAGATTCTTTCGGGAAATATTTGAAAGGTGCCATTTGGATATACTTAGGTGATGAACAGGTAGGTAGGGCAGCTTTTCAGTAACAGTGTTCACCATTGCGAGGAGGAACGACGAAGCAATCTTATAAGATAGATTTAAAAGATTGCTTCGCCGGCTGAAAAAGCCTTCTCATAGTGGCGATAAAGCTGGTTCGCTCTATTGTTAGTGAGGTCAGATGTTACCATCTGACCTAATAATGTTTGAATTTGAAATTCTTCAATTGCCATTTTTGTTCATTGAATTTAGATTTGCTTATAGTCAGATGGTAACATCTGACTACACAACTATAATCATGAAAAAGCGTTGTCAACTTTCTAGCGAAAAAGCTACTAAAAGTTGACAACACAAAATGCCATTACTTACTAATCAACAAAAAGGCCACAGCAGCTAATACCGAGCCGATTATGGGGCCAACAATAGGTACCCAGGCATAACCCCAGTCGCTACTTCCTTTTCCTTTCATTGGGATCAAAAAGTGAATAATCCGGGGGCCCAAATCTCTTGCCGGGTTAATAGCGTACCCGGTGGTTCCGCCTAAAGCCAAACCAATTACCCACACCAAAAACGCTACCGGGATGGCGCCCATTGAGCCTAATCCAATAGGAGTAACCGTTTCTTTAGTACCCATACTGGCATCAGTAAAATAAAAGATCACAAAGATTAAAACGAAAGTGCCAATAATTTCTGATATCAAATTTGACGACATATTTCTGATGGCTGGAGCGGTTGCAAAAGGAGCAGCTTTTAAACCCTGGTCATCTGTGGCATCGAAATGATCTTTGTAAATAAGCCAAACCAGGAAAGATCCTGTCATGGCGCCAGCCAGTTGTGCGATAACATAAAATGGCACCAACGCCCAGCTGAAGCCTTTTCCGATGGCAAGTCCGAGGGTTACAATTGGATTTAAATGCGCTCCACTGTACGGCCCGGCTACAACAACCCCTACAAATACGGCAAGTGCCCAAGCAGTTGTAATTACAATCCAACCACTATTGTTGCCTTTGGTACCTTTAAGTACTACGTTAGCTACTACACCATTTCCTAAAAGAATCATTAGTGCAGTACCAATAAATTCTGCGAGATATACATTCATCATAAAAATTTTAAGCGATTCACAATTAATTACTATTCAGAAATAGATTAATACTTATTCCGGAATAAAAGACCCTGAACTAAATTCAGGGTGACGATGGCTCTTTGTTAGTCTTCTGCATTTACCCTGGCTGCTTTTATTGCCCTATTCCAGCCCTTTATTTTTTCTGTATTATCAATTCCTTCCTCGGCAACAAAAGTTTTGTTGATTTTCCATTGCGAGCGGATCTGATCTATGCTTTTCCAGAAACCTGTGGCTAATCCGGCCAGGTATGCCGCACCAATGGCGGTAACTTCGGTTACATCTGGTCTGATTACTTTACAGTTTAACAGATCGGCCTGAAACTGCATCAATAAATCGTTAGCTGTGGCACCACCATCTACCCTTAATTCGGTAATATTTACACCAGCATCTGCTTCCATAGCTTTCAACACATCCATGGTTTGATAGGCAATACTTTCTAAGGCCGCCCTTGCAATATGCGATTTGTTTGTACCTCGGGTTAGTCCTGTTATGGTGCCACGGGCATGTTGGTCCCAGTGTGGAGCACCTAAACCCGCAAAAGCAGGAACAACATAAACCCCATCGGTATCTTTTACTTTTTTAGCCAGGGTTTCTACATCTGCTGATTTAGAAATGAGCCCCATTTCATCGCGAAGCCATTGTACAACCGCACCACCAATAAAAATACTCCCTTCTAAAGCGTAATTTACCTCGCCATTAATCTGCCAGGCAATAGTAGTTAATAGATTATTGGCTGATATTTTTGGCTTCGATCCGATATTCATCAGCATAAAACAGCCAGTACCATAGGTGTTTTTTACCATCCCGATTTCGGTGCACATCTGCCCGAATAAAGCAGATTGCTGATCGCCGGCTATACCTGCAATAGGAATTTTTGCTGCCAGTATGCGTCCTGCGGTTTCTCCATAAACTTCGCTTGATGATTTTACTTCCGGGAGCATCGCTCTTGGTATCGAAAAAAGCTCAAGCAATTCGTCGTCCCAGCTTAGGGTGTGGATGTTGTAAAGCATCGTTCGTGATGCATTACTGACATCGGTTACATGTTTTTCGCCTGCTGTTAATTTCCAGATTAACCAGGTATCGATCGTTCCGAAAGCAAGTTTTCCGGCTTCCGCTTTTTCCCTTGCACCGGCAACATTTTCTAAGATCCACCTGGCTTTAGTAGCCGAGAAATAAGCGTCTATAATCAGTCCTGTTTTTTCCTGTATTTTACTGGCCAGTCCTTGTGCTTTAATTTCATCGCAATAGGCAGAAGTACGCCTGTCTTGCCAAACAATGGCATTGTAAATCGGTTGTCCGGTTTCTTTATCCCAAACCACAGTGGTTTCCCGCTGATTGGTAATGCCAATAGAATCGATATCGCCTACGGTTAAGCCTGCTTTAACAATCACTTCTGTTACAACAGCCAATTGTGTCGACCAGATTTCCATTGGATCGTGCTCTACCCAGCCGGCTTTGGGATAAATCTGTGTGAATTCTCGTTGTGCAATGGCAACAATTTCGCCATTGTGATTAAAAATAATTGCTCTCGAACTTGTGGTTCCCTGATCGATAGACAAGATGTATTTACTCATAATTAGGAATTTGGTTAATTGGCTAAAGCCGATTCGGTTATTTTAGGTGTTGAATGATAAATATAACCATCGGCTAATTTATTAAAAGTTTCGATTTGGTTAATTTCCCAGTTTTTATCAGCAGATAATTCTTTGGCCAGGAGCGAAGCTACTCTAGGTGCCATATCTTTGGCAGCTTGTGCATTAATAAACAGTATCCTTAATCTTCTGCTTAAAATATCTTCTACGGTTTCGGCCATTTCGTTTCGTGCGGACCAAATTACTTCAGCTTCTATATAAGGAAATGCAGGATGTAATTTATTGCCAAGACTTGGATCTTGTGCCTTTAAAGCTTCAATTTTACTGCGATCCGATCCATAGATAGCCAAATGACTATCTGTAGCAGTGGTTAAACTACCATGTATACTTAAATTTTGGGTTACACATGCTTTCGATTCCAAACCAGCATGAGTAATGGCTAAATCAACGGTTTCTTCTGCCATTCGGCGATAGGTGGTCCATTTACCACCTGTAATGGTAATCAATCCCTTTGCAGAAACAATAAGTTTATGGTCTCTGCTAATTTCTTTTGTACTATTTCCATCTCCGTTGGTAGGAGCGGCCAATGGGCGTAAACCTGAGAATACGCTTAAGATATCTTTTTCCATGGGTTTGCGGTTAAAATAACCCGCTGCTGTACTCATAATAAAATCTACCTCTTCTTTTAATGCCCTGGGTTCTAAACTATGTTCGTTTAAAGGGGTGTCTGTTGTGCCCACCAGTAAATGTTCGTGCCATGGAACGGCAAATAGAACACGTCCATCAGAGGTTTTTGGTATCATTAACGCCGATTCACTGTTTAAAAAGCTTTTGTCAAGCACCACATGTACACCCTGGCTGGGGCGTACCATTTTTTTTGAATCCGGGTTATTCATTTGAAGGATGTCATCCACAAACACGCCAGTTGCATTAATTACTATTTTGCCAATATATTTAGCTGTTATCCCGGTTATGGTGTCTTCTGTTTCAATGCCCGTAACTACATCGCCACTTTTTAACAAGCCGGTAACCTTTGTATAGTTCAATAATGAAGCACCGTTTTCAACAGCAGTTTGCGCAATGTTTATCGCTAAACGGGCGTCATCAAACTTTCCATCGTAATACCTGATACTTCCTTTTAACCCCTTTTCTTTAATGCCAGGCATCATGGTTAAGGTTTCTTTTTTAGAGAAAAACTTAGATTTGCCGAAGCTATATTTGCCTGCTAGCCAATCGTAAAGCGTAAGTCCGGTTAAATATTTTATAACAGAGAACCAATCGTAACAGGGAATCAGAAATTCTTCTTTATTTACCAGGTGCTTTGCGTTTTGTTGTAATAAACCACGTTCTTTTAAGGCATGTTTAACTAAACCGATATCGCCCTGTGCCAGGTAGCGAACGCCACCATGTACCAGTTTAGTACTCCGGCTAGAAGTTCCTTTAGCAAAATCAGATTGTTCAACCAATAAAGTTTTATAGCCCCGGCTCGCAGCATCCAATGCAGTACCCAAACCAGTGGCACCTCCACCAATAATAATGAAGTCCCAATTGATGTTTTCTGTTAGGTGATGCGGGTGTAATCTTTCCATTTAGATTTATAAAAATAATAAAACGAAACAATACGCAATTATAAGAAATCATAATCGAAATAATATAATATGTGTGTTAAAAATTTATTAAATATTTGTGCAAAATATTTTAAAGAATGTTTTTATTGCTAATTTGCAGCACGCTAATTAAATATACTATGATGAATTTGGCTGAGAGGCACCAGTTTATATTAAGTCGCCTGCAACGTGATCAATACATAAATGTAGTCGATTTATGTAAGGAGTTGAAAGTTTCGTCTGTAACAATAAGAAAGGACTTAAAACTACTTGAAGATAAGAGCCTGTTGTTTAGGACTCATGGTGGGGCTACAGTAAATAATCCATATACGGTAGATCGCCCGGTTAATGAGAAAGAGAAAATACAATCTACAGAAAAGAACAAAATAGGTATTGCTGCTGCAGCATTGCTAAATGACAATGATTCTATCGTTATTGCATCGGGAACTACAGTGCTTTATTTTGCCAAGAATATTGCGCCAGCAACAAACTTAACCGTTGTAACTTCTGCATTAAATGTAGCGCTCGAATTAATGCGCGAACCTAGTATTGAAGTAATACAATTAGGTGGATTGCTTAGGAAAAGTTCTTCATCGGTAATGGGTGCTTATGCAGAACAGGTTTTGCAGGATTTTTATTTTAATAAACTATTTTTAGGTGTTGATGGGATTGATCTTGATTTTGGATTAACCACTACTAACGCCATGGAAGCACATTTAAACCGCAAAATGATCGGTGCATCACAAAAAACGATTGTACTTGCAGATTCTACTAAATTTGGGAAAAGAGGCTTCGGTAAGATATGTGGATTAGAAGAAATTGATCATATTATTACCGATAAAGGAATTTCTGAACAAATTGTTAAACATTTAGAGAGTTTGGGTGTTACTGTTACTATCGTATAGCGCATTCCACGCGAACGGTATAATCCAAACATTATAATTTGAACATGGAAAGAAAACGAATACACATTTTAGAGGATGATCAGGAGATCAGAAACGTTATTGAAATTCTATTAAAAGATGAGGGTTTCGAATTGCAGCTTTCATCATCATTTGCTGAGTTAAAGAAAAATATCCAGGATGCGATGCCTGATCTTTTTTTACTTGATGTAATGTTGCCAGATGGAAACGGAGCAGAAATTTGTGAAGATTTAAAGACTGATATTTTTACTAAACACATCCCAATTATCGTAATGTCTGCACAGAATAATAGCGAACAGAAAGCTATTGATGCATTTGCTGATGATTATATCAGTAAACCTTTTGATATTTATGATGTTTTGGAGCGTATTAATGCACAGCTGAAGCGAAGCGCTGAAAATAAAACGAAAGTTTAATATTTTGCAGTTGAAAACAAAAAGAGAGGCTGCCAGCCTCTCTTTTTGTTTTAGGCTTACAGGTATTGCTTGCTGTTAATTTGCTGTTTTATCTACATCCTGATTTTGCAGTTGTAAGTTAAACTGGCATAATTGGTAACGAATCTTATGTAAAGCAAGGCATTGTCCAGATGTTGCCAGCGATATTAAACTTTCAGCTTACTTTTTAAAACTTAAAATCGGAATTTTTGCATAAAAGGAAAATGGCTTGATGTTAGAAGGATGAAACATAGCGTTCCAGTAAGATTGTGACCGATGAATAAAGAAAACAATTAAGCCCGGTTTTATTTTTTTTACAGCAAAGTTAATATCTTCACATAGCGTGTTTTTAGGGTCTCGTTTTATATATTTAACCTTGATTTTACGCGCCGTTTTTTTTAAAAGCCTTGTTTCTACTACAGTAGACTTTGGCAAATCTTCTTTAGGATCAAGAATGTGTAACATACTCACGGTAGCATTCAATGGCTCAGCAAAAGCAATAACCTTTTTAATTTCTTTTTGATAGTTTACCATGTTACTTGAGTAACAAACCTCGGTTAACTTTTTCACTGAATGTTTGCTCGGGATACTGACAACGGGTACTGGTGAAACAACAATAAGTTTACTTGCTGTAGTGCCAATGATCGCTTTAGATTTTCCCCTGGTACTTATACATATAAAATCGCACCGGAACTCGGAAGCGCTACTAATAATTGAGTTAACAACGTTATTTTCTGCTTTGAGATGAATCTCGATATTTAATAGCCTATGATCCGTCTCAAGGCCTTTTGATAAAAATTTATTAAGCTTGTTCAGTAAGAATTCCTTCCTGGCCTTTTCATAATCTTCAAACCTATGCATGCGCCAGTTTTTGGGTTTAACAATTTGATATACGTGAACAACAACCAGCTTACATTCATTGACTTGAGAAAGGTTATATGCGAAGTTCATTGCGGAGATCGAACTTGTCGATAAATCTGTAGCGAAAAGTATATTTCCCATAATTATGGATCGAAGCTACTGAGTTTCAGCTGGGCACGCAATGATATTTATCACAGAAATTGTTGACCTTTAGCGTAAAATATGATGTACAAATTCGCACAATAGTTCTAAAAAGAGTAGTATAAATAGAATATTTTAGCTCCTACTTAAGCCCTCTTGGTTAGTAATGTTGATGAAATTTCCATTTCTTTCTATCAAGCCAAGTTGCTTAAAATCAGTTAATATTCTACTTACAGTTTCGGAAGCAACTCCCGCTAGTCCTGCAAGTTCATCTCTTGAAATTTCGACTTTGTTAATTGGAAAAGAATCTTTATTTAATTGTATAATTACTTTTGATAATCTTTTTCTAACCGATTCGTATGCTAATTCTACTAACCTACCTTTTTTATGTACTAAATCATTAGATAACCATTTGATAATGTAATGGTTAAGTTTTACATCTGTATTTAATAGATCTAAAATTATTTTTTTTGTTATAAAATAAACAGAACAACATTCAATAGCCTCGGCATTTTCGCAAAGTGGACCATCTATCATTAAATAATCCAATCCGATAAAACTGTTGCTGTTATATATATTGGTGATCAACTCCCGGCCATCACTATTTATCTTAAAGGTTTTAATGCATCCTTCTTTCAAAAAATAAATACCCTGATTGTAATCGCCTTCGTAATACAATGTCTGTTTTTTTTTAATTCGCCTAAAATTGCTTTGTAAAATAGTTTCTTGAAGTTGCTCTATGCCTTTTTCATTGAGAAATGCATCATCAGGCGAATCAATCAATGCCTCGTTAGCATGTCCACGCAATTTTGATTTATTAAATCTTGCTTCTACCGCCTTAATTAACTCATTGTTTCGAAAAGGATGCATAATAAAATCATCAGCCCCCATGTCCATTCCTTTTCGGAGGTTTGCTGATTTGGAAGTGGGGCTTACAAAAATAAAGGGTATGTGGGCAGTTGCAGGATTCTTAGAAAGAACAGCTAATACACCGAATCCATCAATGTAAGGTACTGAAGTGTTGCATAAAATTAAGTCAGGCATTTTTGTTATAGCCTCATTTATTCCAGTATCGCCATGAAGAGCGATAATCGCGTTGAATCCGGCTTTTTTTAGAACTTCTTTATAACTCGACAACAAGTTGACATTATTTTCAATGATCAGAATTCTTTTCATTTTTAATCGCGAAATTTAATCTAACTCAATATACCCTTTAATAATGGTTAACTTTAAACAATGCAGAAATTGTAATCGTCATGATTTCGATTATACGCTTTTGTGTAAACTTCTGATTAATAGCTTTCTAAGAAAATAGATTTAATTGACTTTTTGCGGTGACCATAATGATTAACTCAATGCTCTATTCGAGGATCATGCAAATTGACTGGTGTTGAATTGTTATCTGCGGTTAATGATTTAAGTGTAGAGGCAATTTATTTTCGAATCCCACTATCTCTCATCATTTAACAATAATCAGTTCCATTAGGCAAGTGGAATAGTTGAATAAGCGGCATTAATAATTTTATGAAAGGTTCGTAAATATTATCACATTTTTTTTTGCGATGGACTAAGATTTCAGATGAATATCCACCAAAGATTATTGGAGTTAATAGAAAAGCTGGATGGTTTGCGCACTTTTTTCAAATTAGTTTTAAATCGAAAATAGATAAAGTGTATAAGTGATGTAAAACCGCAGTGTAAACTTTTCGCTTTAAAAGAAATCTTTGCTGCTTAATGATTAAAAAAACAGGTCGATAAATGTAAAGTTTTACATCACTTATACATTTTAATTACCAATCTAATTAAGGCTACAAAATAAAGGTAATTAAGTATATACCTTAGTTTTCATCAAACAAAATATTAATGCTTCTAAAACTAAAATTATGAAAAACCTATCTTTTTTATCCTTCTTATGCATAGTGCTTTTTTGCGGATGTGGGGGAGCAAGAAACCTGGTTTACTTTAGCGATTTGGCTAACGAAACTAATGCAAAAAAAATCGACAATGAATCTATAAAAATTCAACAAAAGGATGTACTCCGAATTAATGTCAGTAGCCAAAGTCAGGAGTCGAATGTACTCTTTGCCACCAATACAGGCGGCAATGTTTCTACTAGTGAATTTGCTAAACCAGTAGGACATAGCGTTAACAAAAATGGTGAAATTAATTTTCCAGTATTAGGCAATGTTAAACTTGAGGGCTTAACAATTGCGGAGGCACAAGATATGCTTGCATCGAAATTAGTTCGATATGTAAAAACTCCAATAGTGGATGTTCAAATTATAAATTTCAGAATTACAGTAATTGGAGAAGTAAACCACCCATCTAGTTTCACTATATCTGGAGATGGAATAAACTTGCTGGAAGCTCTTGGAATGGCAGGTGATATGACAGTTTATGGCAAACGCAATAATGTTTTAGTAATAAGGGAGGAAAACGGCAATCGAATTATGAAGAGGCTAAACCTCAATAATCGAGAAGTAATGAATTCACCCTTTTTCACACTAAAGCAGAACGATATTGTTTATGTGGAGCCAGATAAATCGAAAAGTATAGAGTACAGTTCAGGTACCCGTACAATGCCAATAGTGATCGCCTCTTTATCAGCCGTGGCCTTATTAATCTCATCAGTTTTGAATAGATAAACCCTTAAAATTAAACATCATGAGATCTGTACAGAATTTAAAAGGTTTAAACGATTTTAACCAAACCTTAACGAAGTTTGCTAAGAATTGGCCATATTTTCTAATCTGCATAATTGCTTCGTTAGCGTTGGTTTATGGCAAATTATACTTTACATCGCCACAATATAAAATAAGTAGCACATTACTTATTCAAGATGATAAAAATGGCGCTGCTATGTCTAACAGTACGGCGTTTAGTGAACTTAATATGTTCCAGACAGTAAAAACTGTTGATAATGAAATAGAGATTTTAAAATCGAGGGATCTAATCTATAAGGTTTTAAGCAGACTAAACTTGGGAATTGCCTATTATAAGAAAGAGAATTATAAAACTTTAGAACTGTACGGTAAAACACTTCCGATAAGCGTTGAAGTGCTTGATTTTAAAAATAGCGCTTACACAAGAAATATTAGCGTCACAGCTATGAGTGATTCGTTATTTAAGCTTGTAGATAATCAAAAGACCTTGATAGTGCCATACGATTCAGTAGTTAAAACTGCAAATTTTACTATCAGGGTTACTAAAGGCCCAGCATATGCCCAAAGTTTTGGAGAAGTATTCGTTAAATTTAGAGATTTATATGCATTAACCGAATCGTACAGCCAGGCCAACCTGAAAATTTTTCCTGTAGTTAAAGATGCAAATACTGTTGTAATAAGCATAAATGATAAATTGACTCAAAGGGGAATTGATATTTTGACAGGTTTAATACAGGAATATGATGATCACGTTGCAAATAACAAACAGATAATTGCCCAAAATACAATCAAGTTTATAGACGACAGGCTAAGATCTTTGGTGAATGATCTTTCTGGTGCAGAAAAGGATATCGAAAGCTTCAAACAACAAAACCAAATCTCCGATGTTGGCATAGATGCACAATTGAATACCTCAAGGTCATCAGAATACAATCAAATGTTGTCTTCATCATCAACACAGTTAAATCTGATCAGATCAATAGAAAAATATTTCAATAGCAAACAAGGTGAAGGCGAATTAGCACCTAGTGCAATGGGGATTAAAGATCCCGTGTTAAACGTTATGATTGCAAAGTTTAACGATTTGCAGTTAGAAAAAAACCGACTGCTACGTACAGCAAGTGCAGAAAATCCTCTTGTAATTAATATAAACGGTCAGTTATCTAGCTTAAAAGTAAATATTTTGGAAAATCTAAATTCGATAAAAAACGGGTATGAGATTGAGCGGAAAGGTTTACTTTCCAATTATTCTCAATATAACGGCAAAAGCAAAGCGGTCCCGTCTATAGAACGTGGACTATTGGAATTAAGTCGTAAGGAAAGTGTAAAATCGGGAATATATCGTTATTTAATCCAAAAACGTGAAGAAACAGCTTTGTCTTTATCTACAACTGTGCCTACACTTCAAGTCATAGACAAGCCTGCTTACAATACTATCCCCGAATCGCCAAAAACAGATTTACTTTATCTATGTGGTTTCTTGTTTGGTTGTTTTGTACCAGCAACTATAATATATGCTAAAGGTCTTTTCAATAATAAGGTAACTGATACCAGGAGTATTGAGTTAACTGGAGCAAAATTGTTGGGTGAACTTTCTCATAATGTTGACAGACACACCAATGTTTTTCAACGGGATACGCGCTCTACCATATCAGAATTGTTCAGGTATATTAGAATGAACCTTGGTTTTATGACCATCGAAGGTAGTAATAAGGTGATTTTAGTAACCTCGAGTATGAAGGGGGAGGGAAAAACATTCTTTAGTATCAATTTGGCAACCACTTTGGGGATGCTAGACAAAAAAGTTGTAGTCCTCGAATTTGATTTAAGGAGACCGGCACTATTGAAGAGTTTGGAGCTATCCTCAACCTTAGGATTGTCAGATTATCTAACGGATGAAAAAATCAGTATTGATGATATTATTCAACCAGTATCGTCAGCCGAAAATGTAAGTGTTATAGGTTGTGGCCAGATTCCTAGGTATCCGGCAGAGGTAATGGAGAGCCAACGGGTAGATGAACTGGTTAAGAGTTTAAAAGAACGTTTTGATTATGTAATTATCGATACTTCGCCAGTAGGCCAGGTAGCAGATGCTTTTAGTTTGGCTCCTTACGTTGATGTGAGTATTTATTTGGTGAGGTACAATTATACAGATAGTTATCAGCTATCCATTTTAAAAGATATTAGTGACGAAAATAAACTCAAAAATCTCTTAGTGGTTTTTAACGATGCCAAACGCGATAAAAACCGGAAATACAATTACAGCGGTTATGGCTATGCCATGGCAAATTAGATAAATTTCTGATATGCTAAGCAAACTTACCTGTTTGTTAAGTGTACTGAACCGATTAAAATAAAAAGATTTAGTAAGCGAGAATAAACCTCGTTAATAAAGTTAATGAGATTTCGGGCTTGATAAACGTAGTTATCGAAATCTAATCAATACCAGATTACCAATTAAGTTTCCAATCTAAAAAAAACTATTGCTGTAAGTGATATGGCGAAGCCTTGTGCTTTGGGTATCCAATTGTTTTGTCATCAAATATTAGCTCGGCAGGTGCCGAGCAACAATCTAAGTTTAACTTTTCATTAACCAAAACACCAAAATGAACCCTCAAATTCCGGGCAGAAAGCCCTTAGACAAAAAATGGCTCGTGGTTTACGTTAGACCTCGTTGGGAAAAAAAAGCCGATCAATTGTTGCAAGAACAAGGCATTGAGAGTTTTTGCCCTGTAACAACAGTGCAAAGTCAGTGGGCTGATAGAAAAAAAATGGTAAACAAGCCTTTATTTAATGGTTACGTTTTTGTCAGGATAGATGACAGAGATCTCACCAAAGTGAGATATACGATGGGGGTGATGAATTTCATCTATTTTATGGGTAAACCAGCTGTGATTAGAGATAGTGAGATTGATCAATTAAAAGAAGTAATAAAAAATTATAACGATGTAAGGGTGGTTGGTTTAGAAGAACTTTCTGCTGGTGACAGAGTAATGATAAAAAGCGGCATATTTCATAACCGCGAAGGTAATGTTATCAAAGTGCAGGGCCAGAATGTACTCATGTGTTTCGATCACCTTGAGTGTGCATTGATCACCCAAGTGCCTGTCAATCAAATTGTAAAAACCAATACTCAATCCATACAACTATGCACCAGACGATAGAACCTATAAAAATGGCTGTGATAGGGCTGGGATATGTCGGCCTACCACTAGCAGTAGAATTTGCAAAGCAACATAAGGTTGTTGGTTTCGATATTCTTGAGCGGAGAATTGATGAACTTAATGCTGGTAATGATACAACTTTAGAAATAGACAAATCGGCGCTTAATGCGGTATTAAGCTTTAGTTGTAGTACGCTGAAGGGATTATTTTGTACCAATAAAACTGATGAATTGAGTTCTTGTAAGGTATATATTATTACTGTACCAACACCAGTTGACAAAAATAACCGACCAGATTTAACACCACTAATTAAAGCAAGTTCGCTTGTAGGTAGCGTACTAAAAAAAGGTGATATCGTCGTTTACGAATCAACAGTTTATCCGGGAGCAACTGAAGAAGAATGTGTTCCGGTTCTATCCAACAAATCAGGGCTAATATTCAACCAGGACTTTTTTGTAGGCTATTCGCCAGAACGTATTAATCCTGGAGATAAGGAACATACTGTTGCCAACATTAGAAAAGTGACTTCGGGCTCTACTCCAGAAGCAGCTACAAAAGTAGATGAGTTATATAAATCAATTATAAAAGCCGGAACATACAAGGCGTCTTCCATTAAAGTTGCCGAAGCCGCAAAGGTAATTGAAAATGCGCAACGTGATATTAATATTGCATTTGTAAATGAACTAGCCATGATTTTTAATGAACTAGGCATAGACACCTCTGAGGTACTTGCAGCAGCTGGTACGAAATGGAATTTTATGAATTTCAAACCGGGTTTAGTTGGAGGTCACTGTATTGGAGTAGATCCATACTATCTGGCACAAAAGGCTCAGGAAATTGGCTATCACCCCGAAATTATACTTGCAGGCCGACGCGTTAACGATGGTATGGGTGCTTACGTGGCGGCGCAATTAATCAAAAAAATGGTTTATAATGGTAAATGTATAATTGGATCTGAGGTACTGATTTTAGGTTTCACATTTAAAGAAAACTGTCCTGATATACGGAATACCAAAGTAATTGACATTGTTAAAAAACTACAAGAGTATAAGGTTAAGGTAACTATTCATGACCCTTGGGTGGATGCCGAACAAGCAAGAAGCCACTATGGCATTGTTTGTGAAGATCGGGAGTCTATAAATCGTAAATACGATGGTGTTTTATTAGCTGTAGCTCATCAGGCATTTAGCGATTTGGATCTTAAAAGCTTATGTAAAACTGATGCAGTAGTTTATGATATAAAGTCGCATCTGCCAATTGCAGCTGTGAATGCTCGCTTATGATCGATCATGAACTTAAAGGAAAAAACGCTCTCTGGTATTATATGGTCTGTTGGTCAGCAATTTGGTTCAAAGGTTGTTGGTTTTTTAATAACAATTGTACTTGCACGGTTATTGGCCCCGTCAGAATTTGGCTTAATAGCCATGCTTTCTGTACTAGTAGCATTAGGCTATAGTTTAACAGATAGTGGCTTAAGTTCATCATTAATTAGAACTGCCGATGCCAGCCAGCGGGAATTTAGCACGGTTTTTTTTTTTAACCTCTTAGGCAGCTGTGTTATTTATCTTATCCTGTTTTTTGCAGCTCCGGCAATAGCCTCATTTTATGATCAAGATATTCTCACCAATATTATTAGGGTGTATGGATTGGCGCTAATTATTAATGGTTTTTTTTGTATCCAAAGCGCATGTTTGGTTAAAAACATGGATTTTAAAAAACAAACCAAAATACAACTTCCTGCATCAATTGGCGGAGGTATTGTGGGAATTATTTTAGCAAAAATGGGTTACGGCGTTTGGAGCCTGGTATGGATGAATTTAATGACCTCGCTTTTATCAACCATATTGCATTGGATTTATTCAGACTGGCGACCAATATTTGTATTTGATTATGGTAGTTTTAAAAAACACTTCCATTTTGGATACAAGATGACCCTTTCGGGGTTGTTGAATACAGTTTACCAAAATATTTACACCTTAATTATTGGGAAATATTATTCTGCTACACAACTTGGTTTTTATTCGCGGGCAGATTCAATGAGCCAATTACCTATTGGCATTATATCATCAACCGTTAATACTGTTACTTATCCAATGTTTTCAAAGATTGCGGATGATGACCATAAACTCAAGGCAGTAAATAAAAGGCTTATACAGCAACTTATTTTTTGGATTGCTCCGATTTTGATTCTGCTATGCATAATTGCTGAACCTCTTTTTCGTCTTGTTTTAACCGAAAAATGGTTGCCAGCAGTTCCATATTTTCAAATCTTATGCATATCAGGCATTATTTATCCCATACAGTCTTTTAACCTAAATATTTTAAAGGTGAAAGGACGTAGTGATTCGCTTTTACGCGTAGAATTTATCAAAAAATCACTCAGTGTTCTCGGCATATTTGGTGTGCTTTCTTTTGGTATATATGGCCTGCTTTATTTTCAATTATTTTTCAATTTTTTCAGCTATTACCTCAATACGATTTACAGTGGCAGGCTAATCAATTACCATTTTAAAGAACAGGTTCTTGATTTTTTACCAACTATTTTACTTTCAGTAATAGTTGGCGCCTTTAGCTACGCGCTAGATGTGTTTTTAAACAAACATTTCAACTTAATTGCGCCACTGGAAATATTAATCATAAGCGGTTTTTATTTCACAGTCTACCTGGGTGTGAGCTATTTAATAAAGATGAATGCGATAACAGAATTCACAAACTTAATTTTCAAAAGATGATACCAGTAACTAAACCTTTTCTCCCTAAACAAGAGAATTTCCTTAGCTATGTTAATAGTATTTGGGATAGAGAATGGCTAACCAATAATGGTCCGCTAGTTAATGATCTAGAGTTGAAATTGAAAGATTATCTCGGTTTAGACCATTTATTATACGTTTCAAATGGTACTATTGCTTTGCAAATTGCAATTAAGGCGCTAGAATTAGAAGGAGAAATTATTACAACACCATTCTCGTTTGTAGCTACAACAAATGCTATTTTATGGCAAGGTTGTATCCCGGTATATGCCGATATAGATTCAGAAACTTTTAATATAAATCCTGATAAAATAGAAGCAGCCATAACGCCGAAAACTACAGCTATACTAGCTACACATGTTTATGGAAATCCGTGTGATATAGATGCTATTCAGGCGATTGCAGATAAGTATTCTCTTAAAGTGATTTATGATGCGGCACATTGTTTTGGTACAAAGTACAAAAACAGATCTGTTTTCGAATATGGCGACATCAGCACAACTAGTTTCCACGCAACCAAGTTGTTTCATACCATAGAGGGTGGAGCGGTGTTCACTAAAGATGCTGATCTTTTAAAGAAAATGGCAGGTATCCGAAATTTCGGATATAGTGGCGTAGATAGCTATTCTTATCCAGGAATAAACGGTAAAAATAGCGAAGTTCACGCTGCTATGGGCTTGTGCAATTTAGAGTGTATAGATGAAATATTGCAAAGAAGGGAGGCGTTATCATTACATTACCTAAATCGCTTAACAAATTTGCAATGTGGTTTTCAAAAAATCAACAATGAAAGTAACTACAACTTTGCGTACTTGCCTATCATTTTCGACAGCGAAGAATTAATGCATGCCTGTATTGCAAAATTAGAGTTGAGTAAAATCTATTGTCGAAGATACTTTTATCCTTCATTGTCAACACTGCCCTACGTGAATAATGTATCTATGCCCGTGTGCGACTCGATTGTAAAAAGAATAGTTTGTTTACCGCTATACCACAAGCTTACAAATTCAGATATCGATTTAATCTGCAGAACCATGTTAAGGACTCAAAACTACCTTAAAGCACCTAAACAAGAACCTGAAAGAAAAGAACAAAATGTAGAAAATTATGGCGCGCTGATTACTAGTCAAATAGAACGATCTATCAACGGCACAAGACCTATCTAATCGTATGGAAAGTTTAGATAACGAGATAATTGTAAGTGTTTGTTGTATAACATATAATCATGAAAAATACATAGCGCAAGCTATTGAAGGGTTTTTGTTACAAAAAACCGATTTCCAAATTGAAATTTTAATCGGTGAAGACTTTTCTACAGACAACACCAGGCAAATTATCCAAACGTATCAAAATAAGCATCCTAATCTAATCAAAATATTATCTGGCGAAAAAAATGCTGGTGCAGCAAAGAACCTTGTAAATGTTCTTAATAATGCAAAAGGTAAATATCTTGCTTTTTGCGATGGTGATGATTATTGGACGGATGGTTATAAACTTCAAAAACAGGTGGATTTTTTAAGAAACAATCAAAATTTCGTTGCCTGCAGTCATTACTCTAGAGTAATAGATGAAATGGATAAAACATGTTATGTAGCAAGTAATCTTGTTCCATTCGAATATACATTCCATGATTTATTGATGGGAAGAAAAGAAGAAACACGGACTGCTTCTCTACTGTTCAGAGCAACAAAAGAATTTCAAAATTTTGGCGCTAACCATTGGTATGATAATGTTTCGGCAGTAGATAATTTTTTAAAACTTTATATCACTTCAACTAGCGGAAGAAAGCTCTACGTCATGCCTGAAATAATGAGCTGCTACAGAATACATCAAGATGGGATCTGGAGTATGATCGATCCGAAGATCAGACAACGGAAAATGATCAACGATTTTAATATACTTACTAATAATTTCAAATACTCATCATACCAAAAAAAGGGGCTGCTAAAAGTATATCTAAGCAAGTATTTCTTATTTCAGATTAGAGATTTCAAAATTAAGAGCGCCTATAATACCATCAGTCAACTACTTTAATTGTTTTTCAAAAATTTTAGCTTACTACAATGATTCCGAAAGTAGCAATTTTACTATTGATGTTTTTGTATTTGTATACCTTAACATTCAATATATTTATTATAAAACTACTGCCAAACCCACTTTTGTTTGGTTTACCGCTGCTTTTTTTAACGGCAAAACCTTTAGAAGAGGTATTCGTTTATAAAACAGAAATAATTGTACTTTTTATAGCTGCATTTTTTTTATATGTTTTAGGCTATCAGGATGTTAAGTACTTTTTAGTTGTAATTGTTGTTGTTGTTGTTTGCGTCCTGTACTTTAACTATGTAATTGCTTCAGACCATCATCGCTTTAACCAATCGATTGTAATTTTCTACGCTTTGCTTGCTTTTTCATCTATGGTGATGGTACTTAACCACTACATGCCTTCACGGGGAGACAGCTTGCGAAGTTTGTTAAAAGGGGGGGAATTTATAGTTCAGTCGCCATCGGGTATTTCAACTAATGTGTTCTCATTTGGATACCAGATAGCCGCATTATGTAGTTTTGCAATTGTTGCTGTAACTGTTTATAAACAAAAGATAGCTGTAGGCTTGTTGGCCCTGGGGTTGAGTGCATATATCATTTTATATGGCATGAATCGATCAGCGGTAGTTGCAGTTGGCGCCTCGGTTATTCTTTTTTGGCTGTTATATTTTAAACATAAGGTTGTTTTTATCTTCGGTTTTCTTGCAATTGTTGCCTTTAGTTTTAGAACCACAATAGATGATCTTTCCTCCGGAAGAAAAGAAAATATTCTTTCAAAAAATGAAAGGTCGTCAGATGGCGATAGAGGAGATTTGATGGGCGAAAACATCAAAATACTTGTAGCTAACCCTTACGGTTTAATCTTTGCAGATAAAACCTGGGAGGATGTTGCCGGGCGTAATCCGGTTTTCAGAATAGGCCAGGCTGGTTTGGTTACGTCTCACAACTCCTATTTAATGTTCGTAACCTATTTAGGTTTGGTTTTAGGAGGCGGGCTGCTCTTCGTTATTTATCGAAAGATTATCAAAATTACATGGATTGCATTATTCCACCTAAAAGATAAAGATTATGCGCTTCTGGTTTGCCTTTGCTTTTCATTTTTGGCAATCTCACTCAATGCTTTATTTCATAACGAATGGCTTTTAGGGAGTGGATGTGGGCCTACCTTGTTTTTATACTTTAGTGTACTGCATTTGTACAATCTCAAATCTAAGACACAGGATACGCTAAAAGTATCCTAATTCCTTTTCAATTTCCCGTTTTATTACCCTGTCGTCCCCAATTACTTGTTGATTAATTTTTCCTGTCATCAACATTTTAAACCAAAAAAACTATATAAGCGCTATGAATATTCCATTTTCACCACCATATATCGATCAATCAGTTATCGATCAAGTATTGGATACACTTAATAACAAATGGATCACGACAGGACCCAAGGTAAAGGATTTTGAGGAGGAGATTGTAACATTAACAGGATGTGACGCCGCAATTTGCGTAAACTCATGGACGTCAGGAGCCATGTTGATGTTAAAGTGGTTCGGTGTAGAACCGGGCGACGAAGTAATTGTGCCAGCTTATACCTATTGTGCAACTGCCTTAAGTGTCTTGCATTGTGGTGCCACACCTGTAATGGTCGATGTTTTGGATGATTTCAACATGGATCCTGAACAGGTAAAGAAAGCGATTACACCGAAAACCAAAGCCATAATAGCGGTAGATTTTGCAGGTTGGCCCTGTAATTACAACTCCTTAAAAGCTATTCTTAAATCTCCCTCAGTTACCAAAAAATTTATCCCAAATGGTGAGAATCAGACCAAATTAGGCAGGATTTTATTGATTTCTGATGCAGCACATTCTATCGGTAGCAGATACGATGGCCAGCAGGCTGCTAAAAAAAGCGATGTTACTATATTTTCGTTTCATGCTGTAAAAAATATAACCACCGCAGAAGGTGGTTGCATTTGTTTAAACCTGCCAAAACAGTTTATACCGCAACAAGAGTATAGTTATCTGAAAATGTTTACGCTAAACGGTCAGAACAAAGATGCATTAGCGAAATCAAAAGGAGGAGGGTGGCGTTACGATGTTACTTTTCCTGGAATGAAAATTAACATGCCAGATATCTGTGCGGCGATTGGCCTGGCACAAATTAGAAAATACTGGCAAACTATTTTGCCGGCAAGGAAAACAATTGCTGAACTTTATATTCAGGGATTAAAAGATCAACTCTGGTTTATATCACCTCCTTTAATTGATGAAAGCCGAGAATCTTGTTATCACTTGTTTCCTCTTCGTGTAAAAGGGCTAACAGAAGTACAAAGGGATCAGGTAATTGATGATATGGCTTTGCTTGGAATTGCGATAAATGTGCATTTCATTCCCATGCCCATGCTCACAGTGTTTAAAAACTTGGGTTACGATATAAAAGATTATCCTGTTGCGTATCGCAACTATTCTACAGAAATATCCCTTCCTATCTATCCTCAGTTAACCCAGGAAGAAATTAGTTTTATAATCACCTCGTTAATTAGTGTTGTAAATATTCAATTTAATTCAATGAATGGAGCACTTCAAGACGAAATTTTAACCACTGTAGCGGTATGAAAATCGACGCAAAAAGAATTATGGATATAGTTGGATCAGGAATTGGGTTAATCATATTACTCCCCTTGCTTATCCTCATTATCATATTAGTTGCTTTGGATAGCAAGGGACCTGTATTTTTTCAGCAAAGTAGAGTAGGAAGGAATATGCGGGATTTTAAGCTGCTAAAATTCAGGACAATGTATCACAGTACAAAAACGGGTAGCCTTTTAACTATTGGTAACAACGATAGCCGAATTACAAAAATAGGGCATTGGCTTAGAAAGTATAAACTGGATGAACTACCGCAGTTAATTAACGTTTTAAGCGGTGAGATGAGCTTAGTGGGGCCTCGTCCGGAAGTAAGAAAGTATGTTGATATGTATACCGATAACCAACGTTTTGTATTGTCGGTCAAACCAGGCATAACCGATTGGGCCTCAGTTGAATTTTTTAACGAAAATGAGCTTTTGGCGAACGCTGAAGATCCTGAAAATTATTATGTTCAACGAATTATTCCAGCAAAAATAAAGTATAATCTTAGGTACATTACCAATCATGATGTTTCTACAGATCTTAAAATTATATTTCTTACCCTAAAACGGGTAATTCTAAATTAAAAAGTTTTCAATAATAATGAAATCATTAACCTCAGATTTTAAGTATGATGAAAAATAGTTTGTTATTGCTGATGACACCCAATATGAGTTTGGAAAAATGGGATGAATTAGGACAGCTATCTCGTGAGTTAAATTATTATGATTCTTTATGCAAAAAGGCTAATCTTAATCTTATAATTTATAGTTATGGCCGTAATGATAGTCGGTATCTAAGTAAATACCCTGCTATAAAAGTATTATGTATGCCTCAGTGGATTTCTACCAAAATTCCATATACATTGCAAAATTTGATCTACAATTTAAGCTCATTGTTTTTTTTAAGATCATATTTCAGAAGGGTTTTATTAGCTAAAACTAATCAATTTGCTGCATCGAGCTTTGGTTTGCTTTTAAAAATATGCTATAAACTTCCTTTAGTAATAAGAATGGGGTATTATTATTCGCATTTCAAAAATAATAGTTTTAAAACTAAATTAATGGAACGCCTTAATTTTAAATTATGCGATTTGATTTTAACAACCTCGTTGGAGGCAGCCAATTACATTATACACACTTACAATATACCTTCAAGCAAAATATTAAGTATGTGCAACACTATTAGTTTGAACATATTTAAGCCACTAACAGTACCTAAAGTTTACGACTTGATGTTTATTGGACGACTTGAACAACAAAAGAACATCAAATTGTTGATAGAAATTGCCAGCATAATTAACTTAAAAACTTTGATTATCGGGAAAGGCTCATTATCGGAGCTTGTAACAAATGCGGCGCGTAGTAACGAAAATATAATTTACAAAACACGGGTTGACAATGTCGATTTACCGAGGTACTATAATAGTGCAAAATGCTTCATCATTGTATCAGAATATGAGGGAAACCCAAAAGTTCTATTGGAAGCTATGGCATGCGGTATACCTGTTATAGGAACCAATGTGCCTGGAATTAGAGAATGCATAATTGATAATGTAAATGGCATTTTGATAGATAATATGGATGCCGAACAAATTAAACTGCAAATACTCAAACTATTTGCAAATGAAATAGAGATGACCAGATTAGGTTACGGCGCTTCTAAATGGACAAATACTCAATGTAATTTGAACAAAAATATAGCCAGGGAGGTTGATTTTTATTTCAATTATTTAAATAAAGGAAATTTAGCTTATTCTAATTAAATTAATAATAGCATGTTAGTTAGTGTTTTAATGTCGGTATATAATGATGAAATTTTTTTAGAGAAAGCCATAAAATCAATTTTAGCGCAAACATTTACCGAGTTTGAATTTATAATAATTGATGACGGTTCTACCGATAGCTCGGTAGAGATTTGTAAAAGATTTGCATCCGAAGACACTCGGATTGTATTTATGCAAAACAGAACAAATATGGGTTTAGCTGCTGCTTTAAATAAAGGCATAACAATAGCCAAAGGAACTTATATAGCTCGTCAGGATGCTGATGACTGCTCTGCGATTAACCGCTTAGAAGTTCAATTAAAGTATGCTTTAGAAAATCAGGACATTGATTTAATTGGTGCTAATAGTTTTGTAATAGACATTAACGATGAAACTGTTTATGAGGATAGATCTTATGCTTTAATAAAAGACTTTAAAGAGGTATTACTCAATCGTAAAGCAATTTTTCCGCATGGCAGTGCTTTTCTAAAAAAAGAAAAGTTAATTGATGTGGGCTTATATGATACCAGGTTTTACTATGTTCAAGATGGAGAGTTTTGGCTTAGATTAATTAGCAAAGGGGCTAAGATACATGTAGTAAATAAGCCATTGTATTTTTACAGAACAACACCGGTTGCCAGTATCAAAAATTTACATGCTAAAGATTTATTTAACAAAGTTTTACGTATGAAATACGCAGAAAATAAAAATGCCGAAGAGGTTGATTCTGAATTACAGCATATTAAAACTTTTCTGCAAAAAACTAAAGGACCACAACAGCCAAATTATATGGCCGATTATTGGAAAAGTTTGGGTAATGCATCATACTTAAATCATTGCGATATTACTGTATCATACAACTATATAAAGAAGGCTATTTTTGAACGCAATTCATTCATTAATTACCCTAAATATATAGTATTAGTCTTAATGTACATGTTGCCGCCAAGCATTATCAAACAAATTATCAAATTAGGTAGGATAGCTTAATTTTACTTGGCTAAGTATTCGGTTTATGAAAAAAAAAGTGTTTTTTATTATAAGTTCTTTACAAGGTGGCGGGTCTGAAAGGGTATTTTGGCTTTTATCTCAAGGTTTTAATAAAGAATTATATGATGTTTATGTGATTATACTTGATTCGAGTAATGGTTGTTTTTCTACAGAAATTACCGGTGTTAAATTTATCGATTTAGGTACTGTAAAAGCTTCAAGGTCCTTTTGGAAATTATATAAACTAATTAAAAGTGAGAAGCCATTTGCAGTTTTCTCAACTACTGATCATATTAATATGCTGGTTTCCTTCGTCTCTATCTTTGTTAAGGTACCAAATTTAATAGCTAGAGCATCAAATAACCCTCATCAAATGAAGCAATTTGAAGGATTAAAAGCAAGGTTTTGGATGTTATTTACTCGTATAAGTTATAAAAATTATGATAGGATAGTTTGCCAAACTGAAGAAATGAGGGAATCAGTTTTAGCAGAATATGATTTAAATCCAAATCAATTAGTGGTTATACCCAATCCGCTTATTTATACTGATTTAATAAAGGATAAACCTTCTTTAAATGGTCAAAAAAAGTTGTTGATTATTGCTCGAATGACTAAAGAAAAGGGCTTAGAACGCTTATTAAATATATTTTCTCAATTACCCGAAACTTATACATTAACTATAGCCGGTGATGGACTATTGAAAAATAAAATTTTTGAGCAGGTAAAGGTCTTAAATCTTCAACCTAGGGTAACCTTTTTAGGCAATATAAATAATGTGACCAAGATTATTTCCAAACACGATGTTTTACTGCTGGGCTCATTTACAGAAGGTTTTCCAAATGTTGTTTTGGAATCTTTATCTGTTGGTCTACCTGTTGTTAGTTTTAGAGTTGGCGGTATCTCTGATTTAGTTAAAGACGGGTTTAATGGGTATGTAATTGAACAAGGCGACCTCAAAAATTTTAAAGATAAAATCATAACAGCTTGTAACAAACCTTGGTGTTTTGGTGCTATAAAAAATGATGTTTACAGTAATTATGCTTTGGATAAAGTAGCTGTAAAATACGAGTGTTTGATAAATAATGTAACTTAATTATTAACTTTTATGTGTGGTATTTACGGTTCAACTTTTAGATACAGTGACCAAATAGTTAGAGAGAAATTGGCTCGAATATATTTTCGAGGACCAGACTTTTCTGCTTTTAAACATTATGAGGATATAACTTTAGGGCATAATAGATTGTCTATCATAGATTTAGATCCAAGATCAAATCAGCCCTTTAATTATTACCACCTGGAAATTGTATTTAATGGCGAGATCTACAATTATCAAGATATTAAAAGCGAACTGATAAAGAGAAATTATGTGTTTAGCACCACTTCAGATACAGAAGTTATTTGCGCCGCCTATTTGGCTTATGGTGAAGATTGTGTCAAACATTTTAACGGGATGTTTGCATTTGTAATTTATGATTCCAATAAAAAAGAGTTATTTGGGGCTAGGGATCGTTTTGGTAAAAAACCTTTCTATTATAGCCATTCAGGTCATTCCTTTGAGTTTGCTAGCCAGCCAAGTCAAATAAGCATTGGTAACAATTTATCAATAGATGAAACCGCAATACAAGATTATTTAATCTGGGATTATATTCCCGAACCTAAATCTATTTATCAGGACGTTAGAAAATTACCCGCGGCACATAGTTTTAAGTTCTATCTATCTACTGGCAACTTAAAAATAAGTAAATACTGGGATTTAGATTACAGTTGTGAAAACAAATTTACGGGCACTTATGAAGATGCTAAACATCAATTATCAAATTTAATAACCAATGCGGTTAATATACGATTGTTTGCTGATGTGCCCTTGGGGGTTTTTTTATCGGGTGGTATAGATTCATCGTTGGTATCTGCATTGGCAGTAAGGCAAGTAAAAAGAGTAAAAACTTTCTCCATAAAATTTAATGAGCAAGGTTTTGATGAGAGTATATATGCAGAAAGGGTAGCAAAATATTTAGGTACAGAACATCATACAATAGAATGTAAATATGATGAAGGTATCAGTTTAATAGAAAATGTATCAAAGTATTATGATGAACCTTTTGGGGATTCAAGTGCTATACCATCTATGTTATTAAGTAAATACACAAAAAAACATGTTACGGTTGCCTTAAGTGGTGACGCTGGTGATGAAGCCTTTTTAGGTTATCATCGGTATAAATGGTTAAATGATGTTAAAATGTTATTTAATGTGCCGTTAAGTGGCAGGAAAGCAATTGCTACTTTGATCAACTTGTCGCCAAAATATCGTCATAAACTTATTGCAATGGGTATTTCAATAAATAATATTGAAAATCTGTATGTTAAAATGCTTGGGAGTATGGAAAACTCATGGGTGCTAAAAAATAATGTGGGATTAGAAAACGAAATGATGCATGTATTAAACAATCCATTAAAACCACTTTTGGAGCGGATTTCTGATTTCGACATTAAAACCTATTTAAATGGCGATATAAATACAAAGATTGATAGAGCTTCGATGGCTTTCTCGCTAGAGTCCCGGTCGCCATTGATGGATTATCGAGTTATTGAGTTTTCACGTTTATTGCCCACAAAATTTAAATATTACAAAGGCAACCAAAAACGTATTCTTAAAGATTTACTTTTTGAGCATGTACCGGCTAATTTTTTTAACAGACCTAAAGCGGGTTTTGCCATACCTTTTCAACATTGGTTTAGAAACGAATTGAAAGATTATGTTATGGATAATCTTTCTGAAAGAGAACTTAAAAATATACCTGGTATTGATGTAAAAAGAACACAAGAAATTATACAGCAACATTTAACTGGAAAATGGAACCGTTCGCCTCAAATTTGGAAATTACTGGTTCTTACTCAATGGTTAAAAACGCATAAAAAAACCAGATTTTGCGCCACATCATTAGTTTGATGCATGGTAAATCAATCAGCAGGGCTGAAAGAATTTTGATATTGTTTAAATAACCTAATTATGCTCCAGATCAAAGTAAATGTATTTCGTTTCCTAAAAGGAAATATATTTTGGTTCAGTGAAAAACCGAATGCATTAAATTTTTTAACCAGTTTTTATAAGCAATGCGCTTACAATAAACCGATGTTTGGTTATAAACAAACTACTTTTTTTACCAAAATTGTTAGTCTAAAAAATTTAAGCTCAGCAGAAATATTGAATAATTTCGATAAAAAAACAGCTTATGAAGTAAGAAGGTCATTAAGCGATGAAATAGAAATAGGGGTTGAAAGTGATATAGAAAATTTTATTTCTTATTACAATCAGTTTGCCACAACAAAAAGCCTCGCTCCATTATCATCTCATTTTAAAAGTTACCATAACAATTTACTTGTAACAAAAGCGACTTATAATGGCAGTGTATTGGTAATGCATGCTTATTTAATTGATAAATTAAAACAGCGAACAAGATTACTATACTCTGCCTCCCATTACAGACTAGAAATAGATACAAAAATAAAGGCCATTGTAGGCAGAGCAAATCGTTTGTTACACTATCAGGATATTTGTCTTTTTAAAGATTTAGGCATTGAAGAATATGATTTAGGCGGATATGCACTAGGTACTGAGGATCAATCCCTTATCAGGATAAACCAGTTCAAAGATGGATTTGGTGGACAATTGGTTCAAGAATATGATTATTCACCAGTTTCTCTACAATTATTGTCGTTATTTTCTAAACGTTTTAACTAACATGTTCAAAAAGATGACTAGACTACTGAGCAAACTTTTTACTGCTGATAAGTGGAATATTGGTGTTGTTGATCAATCGATAGAAGATTTGGTGGCAAATAAAAAACTTTCCGCAGTAAATTGGTTAAAAGAAGATAATGTAGATTATGCCGCCGATCCCTTCGTTGTAAAGGATAGGAATAAAATCAAAATTTATTATGAAGAGCTAAATTTTTGGCATGGGAAAGGGAAAATCATGATGATAGAGAATTTTGATTTTAAAACCAAAAAAAATATCAGTGGCATTACCCCTTCACAAATCCATCTGTCATACCCATATCTCATACGCGATGACGAGAATTTATTTTGTATCCCCGAAACTTCAGAATCACTTGAAATAGGACTTTACAAGGTTGATGATAATAATCCTGCGAAGCTAAAAAAACAAAAAATCCTGGTTGGGGGTAAGCAATTTGTCGATTCCTCAATTATTTTTCACTCCGGTAAATATTGGTTGTTTACCAGCATATCAGGCATCAGTAATCAATTATATATTTACTATTCTAACCACATTGATGGAGATTACCAAGCCCATGAACTAAATCCGATTAAAGTGAAAAAGGAAGCTTGCAGAGGAGCAGGAAGCTTATTTACGTCAAAAGGTTTTATGTATAGGCCAACTCAAAATCCATCTAATTGTTACGGTGGTTCTATACAGATTAACAAAATAAAAATCCTTACTGAAAGTCACTATCAAACAGAAGTTATTTTTGAAATATTACCCGATAAAGAATACAGTAAAGGCATACATCACATTAGTTTTACAGCAGATAAAATTGTAGTAGATGGTAAAAGAAAGGTATTTGAATTTACTATGCCGATCAAAAAAATGGTGCGAAAAATCAGAACATAATTGAAGTAATTATAGTCTATTTCTAAAAGGTATTTGGCCGTTCAATATTTTAATGATGAAAGCTAATCAAAAACAGTTTCAGGTTATTTCGTTGTCAGATATGCCTAATGGAGCAGAACAGGTGCTTTTAAAAATGGCAGTTGTAATTAATGGAGAATTGATTTTCTTGAAAAGAAATAATGGCTCCCGGTTAGTGATCCCTTCCAATATAGGTTCCAGGTTCTTATCCAGTAACAACATCCTCTTTGGCCTTTTAAAACTCCTTGTTTTAATAAGAGCATTCAAGCGGGATGAAGTAGTAATGAGTACACACCCTTACTTAAACGCTTATTTGGGCTTTTTTAAGCGGCTTGGTTGGTTACGGTCAAAATTGATTGTAAGAGAATGTACCTCAGTATTTACCAGGTTTTCAGGATTAAAAAAATATTTATATAGTTTAATATACAAGTTAGGGTATCCCGGGGTTGATTTGGTGATTTGTCAAACTGAATTGATGAAAGAGCAACTTTTGCGGCATAATCGTTTTATCAATGAAAGCAAAACGCTTGTTCAACCTAATCCTGTCGATCTGCCAACCTTATTTGAGCAAGCCAAAAAAACTTTAACATTTGAAGAAAATGAGCTGCAATTTATATGTGCTGCCGGCAGGTTGATACCTGAAAAAGGTTTTGACATTCTAATTAAGGCTTTTAATATTGTTCATCAGAAATACCCGCAACTCAAACTTTTAATTTTAGGTGAAGGAAGAGAACTCGGTAGTTTATTGGAGCTGGTAAGGGAACTCAGTTTAGCAAAGTCAGTCATTTTTAAAGGACATATTGCCAATCCAATGCCATATTATAAAAAGGCAAAACTGTGTGTAATTTCCTCTATAAAAGAAGGCTTTCCTAATACGCTATTAGAAATGATGGCTTTAAATAAAGCAATTGTAACCACGCTTTGCGCCGGAGGAATTGATGCCATCCCGGATATTTCAAAAGTGGCGATTAAAAATGTCGATGCATTAGCTAATGCGATGTTGAATACGATAGCTGGTTCAAATTCAGCTCCTGGTGAGGCCGTTATGGCTTATTTAGACCAGAGAAGTCCCAAAATATTCGCCCAATCCCTTCTTCAGGCCATATAGCTGAAATTTAGGGTTTTGATTGATGCCAGGTTGCAAGACAATCTGGCCCCACTTTCTACGTCAAAAATTTTTCTATAAAAATAAACTAAACCATAACCTGTTATGAAAATTTTAATTACTGGTACTGCCGGATTCATCGGCTTTCATTTGGCTAAACGCTTGTTAGAACGAGGAGACACCGTTGTTGGTATAGACAATATCAACGATTATTATGACGTGAATCTAAAGCATGACAGACTAATCGAAACGGGCATTGATGTTAGTGCTTTAAAATATGGTACACCGCAAATAAGTGCAAGGTTTCCAAATTACACTTTTGTAAAACTGGATATATGTGATAACGAAAAATTAAACGAGTGTTTTGAAATGTTTAAATTCGATGCAGTATGCAATTTGGCTGCGCAAGCTGGTGTTCGCTATAGCATCACTAATCCTTCAGCATATATTGATACCAATATTAAAGGTTTTTTAAATGTATTGGAATGCTGCAGGAATTTTAAAATTGGCCACTTACTTTATGCAAGTTCATCCAGCGTTTATGGAATGAATAAAAAAATGCCTTTTAGTACTCATGATAGTGTAAACCATCCAATGTCTCTGTATGCTGCATCTAAAAAAAGTAACGAATTAATGGCGCATGCTTATAGTTCTTTATTTGATTTACCTACAACGGGCTTGAGGTTCTTTACCGTTTACGGACCATGGGGGCGGCCCGATATGGCATTGTTTATGTTTACAAAAGCCATTTTAGAGGGTAAGCCCATTGAGGTTTTTAATAATGGAGATATGAAACGTGACTTTACTTATGTAGATGACATTGTTGAAGGTATTGTACGTGTTATTGATCATCCTGCCAAAGCAAATCCCAACTGGAATGACGAAAATCCTGATCCAGCTAGTTCAACGGCACCTTATGCAGTTTACAATATAGGGAGGGGTGAACCGGTAAGTTTACTGGACTTTATAACGGAAATTGAGACACACACAGGAATAGAAGCAAAGAAAAACTTACTACCTATGCAAGATGGGGATGTAAGTTCAACTTCTGCAAATATTGATGACTTGAAAAATACATTACATTATGAACCTAGTGTTTCGGTTAAGCAGGGGGTTTACAATTTTGTAAACTGGTTTCACAATTATTACGGAAAAAGTGTGAAAAAGTCATTGAAAAGTGTAAAACAGGAAACATATTATCATGCTAATGTCATATAAAAAAATATTAAAACTTTATAAATTTTTTAAAAAATCAAATCATCTAAAAAACGTAACTTATTGAAAAACAAATAATAAGAATATATTTTTTTTATCAAATTAATATGTAAATATCTAACAAATTGCATTTTTTGAAAATATACAACTTACGTGTTTAGCGTTAAAGGGGTAAATTTTAAAAATTCAAATATGCATTTAAAGAAAAGATTATTTAACAAAGTGATTTTATCAAGTTTATTAATTACCATAATTATTGGTTTCAGTAATTGTAAAAAAGAAGGGAGTGAATCGTTAACGCCTCTCGACAATACTGAAGCTATTAGTGATACTAATGCAATAAGTGCGATAGGTACAGGGATTACCGGCCAAACTAGAATAGACCTAACTGCTGGCAAAAAAGATTCAGGTTTTGCTTTTAGAGTGACATTGGATGCGAGTTTAATTAGCGATTCAGGAAACCAACCAACAGCATCAACTTTAAAAGTTTATGAAAATGGCGTAGAGATTGGTCCAGCCCACTCAATCCATGATGATATAAGAAATGTTGGTAAAGGTCGTTTTAGCCATTGGGCAGGTTTTTTATATTTTTCAGCCTCTGATAATTCGAACCCTCAAACCAACGGCAGGAAGTATACTTATACTGTAAACGACCTGGGAAATACTCTTCCAACAGTTCCCAAACCTGATGCTGGTGAAACACAACAGGGTATTTCCTTATTAAAACCAATCGGTTATGCAGCTGTTGATGGAATGACAACAGGCGGTGCAGGTGGACAAACCGTTACGGTATCTACATTGTCGGCATTAAAAAGTGCGGCAGGTTCGTCATCACCAATGATCATTAATGTTTCAGGTACAATTACCGGTACTGGAAGTATTGTTGTAAGATCAAATAAATCAATTATTGGTCTAACTGGTGCAACACTGGATGGTGTAGGGTTAAGGTTGTTTGGCACTAGTACAAGTGATTATGTAAAAAATATAATCATACAAAATTTAAAGATTAAAAATGTTATTGCAACTGATCCAGCGACTGGTGGTGGTGATAATGATGCTATAGGTTTAAAGTGGGCAGATCACGTATGGGTTGATCATTGTGAATTGTCTGCAGATCTATCTCATTCAGATTGGGAATATTATGACGGACTTTTAGATATATCAAAACAATCAGATTATGTTACCGTTTCATGGACTAAATTCTCAAACAGTTTTAAAGGATCAGGTGTAGGTGGTAGTTCTGATGCTGGACTGGGTAGGTTACGTATTACTTATCACCATAACCTATTTGAGAACATAGGCGAAAGAGCTCCTAGTTTTGGATATGGTACAGGTCACTTATTCAATAACTATTTCTTAAAAAGCGCTACTTCAAGCGGTTATTCTGTAGGCTCACGTTTGGGAGCAGTTGTTTTGGTAGAAAATAATTACTTCGAGAATATTACCAACCCGATAAGAACTGACATCGAGAGTCCAGCAGGATACATCGGTGGTTTAAATACCAATATCTTTAAAAGTTGTGGTGATCCAAAAATTAACACTTCAGCTTCTAGTTTCGTGCCAACTTACGACTACAAATCTGTGCTTACAGCAGCAGCGGATGTTCCTTCTGTTGTAATGGCAGGAGCAGGACAAAAATAAGTAATAGCTAAGTAAAATAAAAAGTTAATATTTAAACAAACTATTAAAGCCACCTATACGGGTGGCTTTAATAGTTTACAGTCTTCATTTAATAAGTTAAAAGAGTTGTTATGATTACATTAAAAATTCTATCCTTGCCACGAACAAGACTAAGCTCAGATCTTCACCCATTCTATAGGTGGAAAAATCGCTTTAGAGATTACGGAATTGATATTGAATTGGTTTTTAACCACAACAGTAAAAAACTACGCAACGCAGATCGTGTTCTTTTATATCATAGATATTTTGATCATGGGATGAAAGATGCTTTAAAAAATGCTTCTGAAAAGGACAGCAAACTAATTAATTATTTATATACATTAAAAAAAGATGTGGGTAAGCTTATTTGGTTTGATGCAGATGATTCATCAGGTACAACTCAATTTCCTGTCATTAATTATGTAGATACTTTTGCCAAAAAGCAAATATTAAAAAATACGGAATACTATACAGAAAAAAATGAAAACAAAAATGTAAATGTTTGGTTAGATCCGGAGCTTAAACAAAAAAAATTTCTCCCTTGTCCTGATGATCAGTTATATAAAATTAAAGTCGGTTGGAACATTGCCTATTTTGATCATAGATATTTTAGATTCCAACATCTCTTAAGTAATTATGTTAATTATAAAATTTGTCCACTCAAGTACACAAATGTAGCTGAAAAAAGGGTTTTAGATTTATCATTTAGAGGCATGATAAATTATAATAAACAAATTGTAACAGTATCGCAACGGAATACATTATTAAAAATGCTTAATACTTTAAATTTAAATGTTGCTACTGGTGAAGTTTTGCCCCGTAATGAATATTTAGGGGAATTGAGCCAATCAAAAGTTAGTATTAGTCCTTTTGGATTTGGGGAGATTTGTTACAGAGATTTTGAAACTTTTATATCTGGATCCTTATTAATCAAGCCATCGGTTGAACACCTAATAACATTTCCGAATTTATTTATCCCTAATGAAACATATATACCAGTATCCTGGGATTTATGTGATTTTAAAGAAAAAGCCGAGCACGTTGTATCCAATTACAATCTTTATAAGCATATAGCTATCAATGGACAAGAAGTTTACAAACGTACAATTAATGACCCTGAAGTTTTTATAAATGCTGTTAAACATGTTATTATGTAATTATAAATGAGTTAAAAAGACCAGTTTTCAATACTAGTCACTAAAAACGATAGTGAATATCTTAATTGTGATTTGGTTCACAGCGGTTAATATCTAAGAATGTCCATTTCAGCTATTTGAAACTTAAATAGAAACATTTGTATATGGTTAATTTTATAAATCTGAGTAAATCTTCCATGTTGAAAAAGAAAATACTTATCGCTTGCGATTCTTCCCATACCTTATTAGGTTTTAGAGGTAAATTAATAGAGGAATTGGTAAAATGTAATCAAGTGCATGTTTTTACGCCAAAAATTGTTCAGAAATCTGTTGCCGATACATTAAAAAAGTTAAACGTGGTTGTTCATGAAAATGATTTATGGGGAAGTAATGTTTCGGTTTTATCTGATCTTAAATACATCGCTGATTTATATAGACTAATCAGGACAGTTAAACCAGATATATTTTTTCCGTATACTTTCAAACCGATAATATATGGAACACTCATTTCTAAATTATGTAGAGTAAACCACATAACCCCCATGTTAACTGGTTTGGGCTATAACTTTGCTGATTCGCATATAAAGAAAAATTTGGTCAGTAAGATTACTAAAATGCTGTTGAAGTTTAGTCTGGCGCCTAATGAAAGAGTCGAAATAATTTTTCAGAATCAGGATGATTGCAAAAAACTTTTGCTCGAGAAAATCATCAATTTAAAACATAAAGTACATATAGTAAATGGCTCTGGTGTAGATTTAACAGATTATGTGTATTCGGAGCCTGAAACAGAGCACATCAGTTTTCTAATGATTTCCAGATTAATCAACGCAAAAGGCATTAAAGAGTATTATGAAGCCGCAAAATTGGTGAAACAAAATTTTCCAGACGCAAAATTTAAGCTCATTGGGTCGTATGATGATAATATAGATGCCATTGGCGAGGAGTTATACCAGAAAATTAAAACCGGTGATGTTGTAGAATACATCGGAGAAGTGAATGATGTTAAGCCTTACATAAAAGAGGCCTCGGTAGTAGTTTTACCGTCATACTATAGAGAAGGAGTGCCTCGAAGTTTATTAGAAGGCATGGCGATGGGCAGACCTATCATTACTTGCAATTCAGCAGGTTGTAGGGAAACCATAACAGTTTTACCTAGTGGCAAAAACGGCTTTCTAATACCTGTCAAAGATATTTCAGCCTTAGCTAATTCAATGAAGCATTATCTTTCAAATACAATGGATATAATTTTAAATGGTCGTAATGGAAGAATCTTTGCCCAGGAAAAATTTGATGTAAATCTTGTGAACGCAGAGATGTTAAGAATAATGCAAGTTGCCACATAAACATTGCTCTATTTTTTAGGACTTAAGAACAAAATTGAAATTATTTCCAGCTGATATTTTCTTTGATTACTTTAGCCGGAACCCCTGCCGCTAAACAATTTGCCGGAATATCTTTATCTACTAAAGCTCCAGATGCAATAGTAGAACCGTTTCCTATTCTTTCACCTTTTAGAATAATTGCCCGCAAACAAATCCAGACATTGTCACCTATTTCAATGGGTTTACTAATATCCTTACCATCTTCGCCGATTTCATGATTGTCAGAATCTCTGATAATTACACCTTTGGAGATGGCAATATTATTTCCTATTTTGATGGAGTTAAAATATGAAATATCGACATCGTTATTTGTATAACCGCTTCCTATTTCTAATGAAGCATTCTTGTTTATAGCTATAAAAACACCTGTATGAAAATCAAAATCACCGTGGATGGTCATTTTTCCGTTTTCTGCAATCATTAAAGTGGAAAAATTATGATTAGTGCCTGCCCAGGCAGAACCTACCTGCACACAGGTTTTGATATCTAATTGAGCAGTTTGATGAAGGGAAACTTTTGTCCGTTTGTAAATGATTAATAGAATGTTCGGGAAATATCCCAACACTATATTATACCACAATGTTGAAAAAATATTACTGTGCTGTAATACACCAATCATTTTTGTGATTTTTTTTGTCATAACCATCCAAGTAAGATGAGTTTGAGTTATGCATTAAACTTAGTTAAATTAATGTACAAATCTGTTTTGTTGAAAGATAAAAAAAATCAAAATACTACTTACTGTCGAGCGCTAATAATTAAATCATCTTAAAATTAATGCCTTTTGCAAATAAAAGAAGGGTTGGTTTCGAGATTTATCACATGACTTTACAACTAATTGACTACGAGAACAAACAGTTCCATCGTATTACTTTTTCACTAGGTAAGTCAAATATTAATCCAATCAACTCAGATCGTTTTGAAACCATTCAGGTAGAATCATAACCTAAGAACGATTATATAAATACTAAATTATTTCATAAAAAACCAAAAATTGTGAACAATACATTTATTTATAAACGAGCCACTTTAGCCGACTTTTGGGAAGCTATAGATGAGTATGGATGGGTTGTGTATGAAAAAGCAATCAATCCGAAATTAATTTCAGAAATAACCACAGGTTTCGAAACTTCATACCTTTTAAGAAGAGAAATACAGGTTTTAAATGGAATTGATGAAAATATGGAGGGAACATTACACCATTTACTTGAGAAAGATAATTTCGCTATCGAGCTTTTGAGTAAATTTTACTGCCATAGAGAAATCCGTGATTTCTTGGGCGGAAACTATATTCTTAATGGAATAAATGGCGTAATTAATACCAAAAAGACCAAGTCTTATATCCAAAATATCCATCGTGATGTACGCACATTTTCGTCTGAATCTAGATATATGATCCAGATGATTATTGTGCTTGATGATTTTACCATATTTAATGGTGCCACGCATTTTTTGTCAGGCTCTCATAAATTGGATATCAAGCCCGATGAAAAACACTTTAATGCTTTTGCCAAACAAGCTATTGCCAAAAAAGGAAGTATTATATTATTCGATTCCAATATTTGGCATGCAGGTGGTATCAACTATACCAGGAAGCAGCGGAGGGCATTAACCTTAGGTTTTACCAAACCTTACATTAAACAACAGTTCGATTACCCAAGATTTTTGGGTTATGATTTTGGTGAAAAAATAGATAACGATTTAAGGCAGATTATTGGTTACAATGCGAGGGTACCAGCCAGTTTACAGGAATACTATAGACCTGTAGAAAACAGGATGTATAAAGCAGATCAAGGGTAGAGGATAAAACGATGGAAAAAGAAACGCACTCCCCCAAATCTATTGGTGGCTACATCCCGCTCGAATTATCACAAGGCGAAGTTTATTACCCTGAATTAATCGCACTTAATACAGGCAGAAATGCACTAGAGTATGTGTTAAGGATAAGAAAGTACTCCGCCATATATCTTCCATACTATACCTGCGAGGTTTTGCTGGAACCGCTGCAAAAACTAAATGTACAGTATCACTTTTACCATATAGACGAAGATTTAGATCCGGTAATAGATTTTGAATTAGGCGAACATTGCTGCTTACTTTATACCAATTACTTCGGAGTTAAAACGGAAACCGTTAAAAAGCTAGCCAAAGAAATCAAGAATCTGATTATAGATAATGCCCAGGCATTTTTTTCTAAACCGATAAACAATTGTGATACCTTCTACTCATGCCGTAAGTTTTTTGGCGTACCCGATGGTGCCTATCTTAATATCTCTAACACATTGGGTTTAAATTTAAAGCAGGATCTATCTACAGATCGTTTCACTCACCTGATTAAAAGTATCGATATCAATATTGAAGCGGGCTATGCCGATTATATAGAAAACAACAAGCAGTTGTGCAATAACGAAATCAAAAAGATGTCGGTATTAACAAAAACCATTCTTTCCAGCATCGATTATAATAAGTGCGCCGATATCAGAAGAAAGAATTTTGCTTATCTGGATGAGCACCTGGGGCAAGAAAATATCTTGAGACTAAATTTTTCAGGAGAAGATGTGCCGATGGTTTATCCACTCCTGGCTGAAGACCCGTCTATTAAACAGCAGCTCATTAATCAAAAAATATTTGTAGCCACCTATTGGCCTAATGTTTACGAATGGGCACATGTAGATAGTTATGAATACTTTCTGGCTAAACATCTTGTTTCGTTACCAATTGATCACCGCTATAGCATAGCCGATATGAAAGTCATTGTTAAAGCTTTAAAACCGCTCATATGAACACTCAAATTTACTTAAGGCCATTAGCATTAAAAGATGCTGATGTGTCGTACAGGTGGAGAAACGACCCTGAAGTATGGTCGTATACCAAATTTGTGTTAAAAGATCCAATTACCGCCGAAGTTGAAAAACAATGGCTAACAAATAAACTAAATCTGACGAACGAAAAACGTTTTGCCATCTGCGTAAAAAATACTAACGAATATATTGGAAATATTCAGCTACTCGATATCGAAAACGAGTCTGCAGAATTTCACCTCTTTATCGGCGAAAAGAAATACTGGGGAAAGGGTATAGGCTATAATGCCTCTTTAATGTTGTTAAAATATGCCTTTTATAACCTTAACCTTAAACACATTTTCTTAGAAGTACATTCAGATAACCTGGCTGCTTACTCTATTTATAAAAAAGTAGGCTTTCAACCTGTTTCGCAGGATGAAGAATTCATAAAAATGGTAATTAATTCTTCTGTTTTACTTGCCGCAAACTGAACTATTTACTTAAATCTACCCTAATTTAATGGCTCAAAATGAGAAAGATTATTACAATTGATGATAAACAAGAATGGTCTGCATATGTAAAGCGCGCTTTGCATTACGATTTTTATCATACCTGGTATTATCACTATTTAGATAAAAGTGGTTTGCCCATGCTGTTTGTGTATGAGGAAGGAGAGAATTACATTGCCTTTCCGCTTTTGAAAAGAAACATCCCCGGTTCCGATTTTTTTGATTTTACATCGGTTTATGGATATACAGGGCCCATTTCAAATATGGACTTCAATGCTTTGGAAGATGATTTTATGGAACGCTTTAAAAATACATTTATAGCGTTTCTCGAGACTGGTCAAAATGTAACCGTTTTTTCCAGATTGCATCCTTTTTTTAATCAGGAAAGGTTAATGGAAAAGTTTTCTGGCGTATATGCCAATGGGAAAACAGTGGCAATTGATTTAACCACAACCATTGAAAGTCAACGGGCGGGTTATCGAAAGAGCGTAAAAGAAAAAATCAGGCGGTTGCGAAAACGCGATTATGAAGTCAGAATTTCGACCGATATTAATGATGCGAGTGTGTTTTCTGAAATATATACAGAAAATATGATTCGAATTGGCGCCAAAGACCATTATCTTTTTAATAGTGCCTATTTCGTGGCGCTACTTTCTTCAGATGAATTTGACAGCAAGCTTTTTTTGGTGTATAAAGATGGAATAGCCATATCAGGCGCCATTGTAGTTTGTACCAAAGAAATTATGCAGGTGCACCTTTTGGCTACAAGAACCGCTTACCTGTTCGAATCGCCAGCTAAATTATTAACTGACGAAATTACCGTAATTGGCAGGCAATTGGGTTATAAATATTTTAACCTGGGTGGTGGTGTCAATTTTAAAGAAGACAACCTTTTTGGTTGGAAGATGGGTTTTTCTAATTTATGTTTTGAATTTAATAGTTGGCGGTATATTGCCAATAACGAATTATACAATACACTTTTAAACGAAAGGTCGCTTGATCCTTTTTCGACTGTTGATTTTTTTCCGCTCTACCGTAGTCCTGTACTTGCTTCGTAATTAATTATTATTTCTTTTAATAAAATGGATATGCTGATTGAGAATAATGCTACAGGCACTACTTTGCAATTAACCTTACAACAAAAAGACGATTGGGTAAAGTATATTAGCCTGGCTGCCGATTATGATTTTTATCATACCTGGCATTACCATGCCATGGCAACCAACGGAAGGCCCATTTTGTTTGTGTATTGCGAGGTCAATAATTTTATTGCTATCCCTTTATTGGAACGTGCAATCCACGATACACCATATTACGATCTGCATTGTGTTTACGGGTATTCAGGTCCTGTTTCTAACCTGAAATTTACCGATATGAGTGATAATTTGAGAGGAAATTTTCTAAATGCTTTTTCAGCATTCTTATATAAAGGCAGCTACGTTTCTGTTTTCTCGAGGCTTCACCCTTTTTTTGATCAGAATATACTGTTACAAAAAACTGATAGCCTATATGAAAATGGAAAAACAGTTGCCATTAACTTACAACAAAGTATAGAAGAACAGCGGAAACAGTATAGGCAAACAACAAGAGATAGCATTAAGAAATGTAGAAAGTTTGGTTATGTTGCTGTAGAGGCTGTCAATCAGGAAGATATCGCTGCTTTCACAAAGCTTTATCAATCTAATATGAACCGTATTAGTGCTACTGATTTTTATCTTTTTACAGAAGAATACTTTACCAAACTTGTTCAGGCTACAGAATTCGACTGTAAGTTAATCCTGGTTTATTCAAACAATGATTTAGTTTGTGGCAGCATCATTATGTGTACCAAAGGCATTATCCAAGGCCACTTAATTGCCACCAACGCCAATTATCTTAAAAACTCTCCGGCTAAATTTTTGGTTGATGAAATTAGCGAGTTAGGCCGCAAATGGAAAATGAAATACTACCATTTAGGTGGCGGACTTGGTTATAAAGAAGATTCGCTATTTGAATGGAAACTGGGTTTTTCGAGTATGGTTTTAGATTATTGCAGTTGGCGTTTTATTGCCAATAAAGCTGTTTACAATCAGTTAGTAGAAAAATCGGGTAATCAGTTACATACAGATATAGACTTTTTCCCCCTCTATAGAATGATACCTCAATAAAATTTAAACAAATATTTAATGATTCTCAATTATGAAAAATTTCTTTTTTCCAGACAGGGCACACTCAAGGTGGTTAATTTTATTGATTGATCAGATGATCGTTGTATGGACATTGTTTATATCCATTGTATTAACCAATACATTAAACTACACCGACGTTTTTAACTCAGGCAATGCTGTATACGTGGCACTTTATTGTTCCATTGCTGCAGGTGTTTTCATTTCACTAAGAATACACACCGGTATTATCCGTTATTCCAATACCGAAGATATTCTGAGGGTTTTCCTTGCGGTTTTTGTAACCAGCTTACTCTTTGTTAGTGTAAATAAAATACTCTCGCAACGTTTTCAATTGCTTTGGCATCAAATGGATAAAGCATTGATATTGAACTTTTTCATCTCCTCATCGCTGCTTATTCTCATGCGTATTTTGGTAAAAGGAGTGTTTTTGTTTTTTAAGGAACTCAAATCAGAAACCAAAGAGAATATTCTGATTTATGGATCCGAAAAAAAAGCAATCCTGATCAAAAAAGCAATAGAACAGAATGGAGATTCTAACCTGAACATCATTGGCTTTGTTGATGATAACAGGGATCGGGTTGATAAATACCTCGAACAGAAAAAAGTATACCACTCTTGTTCAGTAGCGTTATTAAAAGAAAAACATAACATAAAAAAGATACTTTTTGCAGAAGATGCACTAAACACTTTAAACAAAAAGAAAATTATAGATATCTGTGTTAACGAGGGGATGAAAGTAATTATGGTGCCACCATCAGATAAATGGCTGTACGGGAAGTTAGATTCGCACCAATTACGCGACCTGAAAATTGAAGATTTGCTGGAACGTGAACCGATTAAGCTCAATAAAAAGAATATCCTGAAAGATTTAAGTGGTAAATGTATTTTAGTTACAGGCGCTGCGGGTTCTATCGGATCGGAGATTGTTCGGCAGGCCTTACAGTATAATCCTAAATCTGTAATTCTCTGCGACCAGGCAGAAACACCGCTTCACGATTTAAAACTCGAACTTGAAGATAACTTCCAGGACGCGAATGTGAAGATATTTATGGCCAATGTGCAAAATTTAAACCGGATCAGAACATTATTCGAGCTCTATAAACCTGAAATTGTTTTCCATGCTGCAGCTTATAAACATGTTCCCATGATGGAAAATAATCCAGCTGAGGCCATTTTAACCAATGTACTGGGCACTAAAAACATGGCCGATATATCAATGGAATTTGGCGTAGAAAAGTTTGTAATGATTTCTACCGATAAAGCCGTTAAGCCAACCAATGTAATGGGGGCATCTAAACGTTTGGCCGAAATTTATATTCAGTCGCTAAACAGTCCTGAGATTATTTCAACTGGTGAAACTACCACACAAGCTTCGCGCACCCGTTTTGTAACTACCCGTTTCGGAAATGTTTTGGGCTCAAATGGATCTGTTATTCCAAGATTTAAAAGCCAGATAGAAAAAAGAGGGCCCATTACAGTAACAGATCCGGAAATTACCCGCTACTTTATGACTATTCCGGAAGCTGTTCAATTGGTAATGGAAGCCGGAGCAATGGGTAAAGGAGGAGAGATATATCTTTTCGATATGGGTAAGCCAGTTAAGATTGTCGATTTAGCTGTAAATATGATCAAATTAGCGGGTTTAACGCCTTATGTGGATATAGATATCATGTTTACCGGTTTAAGGCCTGGAGAGAAGCTGTATGAAGAACTTTTGCTTATTGATGAAGAAATTATACCCACCCATCACCCGAAAATTAAAATATCGCAAAAAGTAGCTTATAATTATTTGTACGTTAATCAGATTATTAAAGATCTGATTGTGCTGAATAACGATGGCAACGATTTAAATATGGTGAAGAAAATGAAAGAAATTATACCTGATTACATCAGTAATAATTCAAGATTTGAAGAATTAGACCTGTTGGTTGCCAATTGATTACCGTAAAAATACCCTAATATAATTATTTTAACTTTTGTTCGTGAAATAATTATTAAATTGCATTAAATAGTAATAGTCGTCCCAGATTGTTGATCGAATTTAAATATTTATTTTAAATTAAATTAACTGCTATGAGTTTAAATGTAGGCCAAGTTCTTGAGCGTGTTGTGCGCAGAGACAGAATGGGAATAAGTGAATTATCCCGGAAATTAAATGTAAGTAGAAGAACTATTTACAATTGGTTTGACCAGAAAAGTCTAAATCCTGAAATTATTTGGAAAGTGGGTACTGTAATCGGTCATGATTTTTCTGTTGAGTTACCCGAAACTTTTGCCAAAAACAGTAACCATATCCATGAAGCTTTTGATGCACATACAGGGGATCAAACCAAAGGTGATGCAAATTCTGTATACTTCTGGATGAATAAATACATCAAGTTACTTGAAAAATACAACGAAATATTAAGCAATAATAACATAGAAAAAAGTGTTTCAGAAACGGTTGCACATCATACTATGCCAAGAAATAACAATCGGTCTATTTCTTAAGCTCTTGCAGGTATTTTAATTTATCTTATAACCAATCTTCTTAGGGTTTGCATTCAGTAAACTCTCCCTTTTTTATAGTATCTCTCTAAATAATTCGCCATAAGTATACTTATGGTGATGGATTTCTATTCACAAAAATTTCGAAATCATGAAAACAATTAACGCATTAACTCTACTGTTACCATTGTTTGCTTTTCAAGGCGCTAAAGCACAATCGCAGGTTTACGGTGGTACAGGTATTCGGTATTCCGTTGGTATCGAAACAGGTTTGGCAACTGGCTATTTGGCCAAAAAGTACGAGGCACCGCTTGGCGTTTCCGTTCAGGCAGAGTTTCCCATTACTGAAAGAATTTTATATGCATCAGTAAATACCGGATTCAATAACATTTTTGTATCGGGCAATTACTCCCGCCTGGTTGATGATTTACAGCTTGTACCAGTTAAAGCTGGCTTAAAATATTTCTACAGAAGTAACCTTTATCTGCAGTCGGAAATAGGTTTCTCCTTCCTTTTAAATAAAACAAACTGTGTTGAAGGTAAAAAAGCTGCATTTGTATACGCGCCGCAGGCAGGAATGATATTTTATCTGCACAACAATAATTACATCGATGCAGGATTACGCTATGAAAGCAATGGCAAATTCTATCACTGCGACCATACGAACAACTTTGTAGGCTTCAGAATCGCCTGGGGCTTCAGTTTATAAAACGGGTATTCCTTAGTAATCATCTTTAATAAGCTTCATAAATGAAAGCAAGTATACAATACAATACGATGAACGGATTGTGGATCCTTTTTATTGATTGTAAATATGAGGATTCTCCGAAATACATCAGGATGATTACGAAAATTATAATCAAAATGTTATCTGGAACAATCATTCCGGGCAATCGGCGAAGGGTTAGATCCGGCAGGCATTACCTGATTCATGAGCATGTTGTAGAATTACACACCGACGAATGGTTTCCATTGGTGCTGGCAAGCGAAAGAAAAGAACTGTTAGAAGGCATTAAATCTATTTTTCTGGATATGAGCGGGAAAAAATAACCCGCCCAATTTATTTTATCGATCAAAAATACGGGAAGGTTGCTCCGAAAGGAGTAGCCTTTTCTTGTTTCTGTCGTAGAGTAAGCAATAAAAACTATAATCGATCCGAATCCTGTCACGATGGCCTTCCCGATTAAATTTATATCTTGTGGAACGATCAATTAGACATTTAAACTGATCTTTCTACAAGCTACCATTGATGTATGCTAAAGAAAAGTCGTCATTGCTAGGCACGAAGATAACCGAACAAAGTGAGCTCATGAATGCCTTTAAAAACAACTGCACAGATGAATAATCTTAATGCGACCGCTAGTAGCGATCGTTGTAAGATTGCTTCGTCGGCTGAAAAAGCCTTCTCGCAGCTTAAAATAAGCTAAAAATCCTTATGTCATTTACATTGATTTTTATAGAATAAATTATCCCTAATATTCGATTACAACTTTGCCAATCGTTTTTCCGCTTTCCAATAAGCGGTGCGCCTCTTTTAGGTTTTCTGTTGTAAATCCACTCAGTGTGGTATTTAACGTCGTTTTAAGCGTGCCATTATCAAAAAGTTCGGCAAGTTTGTTTAAAATATGGTGTTGCTCTTCCATATCATCGGCTTGATACATCGAACGGGTGTACATCAATTCCCACGAAAAAGTAACACTTTTGTTTTTTAACTTATTCAGTGCAATAGGAGTGGCTGAACCGGTAATGGAAACAATATGTCCCTGAGGTTTGATCAATTCTACTATAGCATCCCAATACGCATTTAAATCGACAAAGTCCAGTATAAAGTCTACTTCCTGATAACCTGCCGTACGTATTTCTTCAACCAGGTTTTTATGGTCTACTACCAGATCGGCTCCCATAGCCAGGCACCATTCTTTCGTTTCGATACGCGAGGCTGTGGTAATTACTTTTAGTCCGCTTATTTTTTTTGCGAGCTGTATGGCAATAGAACCTACGCCACCGGCACCTCCAATAATAAGTATGCTTTTTCCTTTATCTTTTTGCTCACTGATGCGGATACGGTCGTATAACGATTCCCATGCTGTAAGTGCAGTTAAGGGCATAGCAGCAGCTTCGGCATTGCTGAGTGTGCTTGGCTTTAAGCCTACAATACGTTCATCTATCAATTGATACTCGGCGTTACTGCCACTGCGCGTAAGGTCGCCAGCATAATAAACCGCATCGCCTGGCTTAAAAAAAGTAACTGCTTCTCCAACAGCTTCTACCGTTCCGGTAGCATCCCAGCCAATCACCTTCGGCGTTTCCAATACAGTATCTTTAGCGCTGTTCTGGCGTATTTTATAATCTACCGGATTTACACTGATTGAATTTATCTTAACCAGTATATCGCGACCGCTGGGTTGTGGAACAGCTGTTTCAAATTCGATAAAACTTTCTTCTGCTGATATGGGTAGTGAGGTTTTAAATCCTATGGCTTTCATTGTCTCTTTATTATTATTAATATACAATTTTTATGATTTCTGTAAGGCAAATATAAACTGATATAGTGTTATTATTCAGTATAAATTTGCTTTTAATTGGTAAATTTGCGCTATGGTTAATACAAAATGAATAAAGAAACCCTATACGAACCTTTTGAAATTGTTTATAAAAAGCTAGATGAATGTCCGAAAGAAGGACATAAACATTTATTTTTCGAACTGGTATACATTTTATCAGGTACGGGAAAACAATGTATCAATAATAATAAATTTGATTACTCTGCCGGCCATATGTTTCTCATTACGCCTGAAGATTGCCATTCGTTTGAGATCGAAACCACTACCGAATTTTTCTTTCTCCGTTTCGGAAATGTATATATCCGGTCGAAAGCGTTCCGTACCGATGATGTACAGCGGATGGAATATATTCTGCAGAATGCCAGTCATCAACCAGGCTGTATTTTAAAAAACTTCTCAGATAAACCTTTTATTCGGTCGCTTATTGATGCGATGATGGCCGAATATGTAAACCGTGATCTGTATAACAAAGAGTTAATTGCGAAAATGGTAGATACGATGATTGTTGTAGTAGCCAGAAATATTGCCAAATACCTGCCTGCCGCGATTAAAGAAGATGCTGAAGAGAAAACCTTGGCCTTACTAAACTATATTCAGGCGAATATTTATAACCCGGAGAAATTAAGGGCCGAAAAATTGAGCAGCCAGTTTGGTATTTCTGAGAATTATTTTGGTAAATATTTCAAGAAACATACCAACGAAACGCTTCAGCAATATATTGCCAATTTAAGGATTAAACTGGTTGAGGCACGTTTACGTTTCAGTAACATGCGGATCAACGAAATCGCCTATGAGCTGGGATTTACAGACGAAAGTCATTTGAATAAATTTTTCAAATCGCAGAGAGGATTAAGCCTTAAAGCTTTTAGAAGTTCATTAGCCGATTAAATATAATGCATTTTATTAAAATCGTGTAAGATTATTATACTGGTTTTGAAGCCAGAATTTGGAGTGCAAACATGATCGGTTTTGGCGCTCATCGCTATAAATCTGAGCGAAGTAATAGGGGATTAGGGGAATTCAAAATGGTAAAGGCTGTATCTATGTCAATAAATTATCCGGCAAAATATCGATGTACTTAAAAAATGATGGGAGAGACCATTAAACGTTTAAAGGAGAAATTTCCAGATTAGGCCTAAAATATAGTCACTAACATAAAAGAGACTGTATCAGGATTATAATTTATATCATGATACAGTCTCATGTATTAGAAATAACTGCCATTAAAACGAATTAACCCTCAGGTATTTCTGGCTCTACCAATTTAATCAGTTTTTCTAACGATTCCTGCCAACCCAGGTAACACATTTCGGCAGGTATGGCAGCTGGTATATTTTCTTGTAAAATTTCCAGTTCTGTACCTACAGAAGTCTTCTTTAGTCTGATCGTATTTACGATGGTTCCTGGCATGTTGGGATCGTCAAATTTATCGGTGAACTTTAGCAGCTCATTCGGTTTAACCTTCAGATACTCTCCTCCGAAAGAATTGCTATTACCCGTCGTGAAATTCTGGAACGACATTTTAAAAGTACCACCCACCTTTACATCCATATATTGCACCGTACCCAGATAACCGTAAGGTGGCATCCAGGAAGCTAACGCTACAGGCTCGATGAATGCACGATATAACTTTTCAGGAGATGCCTTAATTACTCTGTGCAAGGAAACTTGGTTGTTAGACATAATATAGATTTTTTCTGATCCTACTCATCTGGCTTTTCGGTTCGCCCGTTTTTATTGGTTACTGCTCCATTGTCTTAGCAAAGATGGCAGTAAAAAATCAATCACAATAGGGGCTAATGCGACTTTATTGGGGGTTACTTGCGCTAGCTGAGTGGTTTAACCCAAACATACAAAAAAGCTACCCTGTCTTCTGCATGTATCTTAAACATGGTACAATTCATTATTTCCTTCTTGAATAATTCTCTCTTTAAATAACTTTTCTCATTTCAGCCCTTGCATCAAAAAAAGTTGTAAAATCCTAGCCCAAACTTCACAATTAACGATACAGTCGATCTACATCGCCTGATTTCCTTTGTGTTATCCCTATATTGAAAATAAAAAAGCCTTATGAAAAAATCCATGTTAATCTTATGTACGGTGGTACTGATGCTATCGGCATGTATAAAATTCCCTGGAGAACCGGTAGTGATCATCAGGAATTATAAAATTGATTTTAAGATTGGGGCGGCTCAACCATAACGTAGGAGATCCCAATGTCGGCTTCCCAACCGAGCCTATTCAAAATTTCGTCCAATAGTTAAGTATTGTGGCTTACAACACACAAACTGGCGCCGAAGTGGCACGGCAAACCCAGCTGCCTGGCACACCGAACTTTGGACAAATCAGTTTTGAACTTCCCAGTGGTACCTATAATTTTGTGGCTATTGGCTCGCAAAGCGAATTTGGTATTAATCAGTTTTATGAAGCTGATAAAAACTCGCCGGTTTATTCTCCCTATGCACAAGCAAACTTTCAGTATTGGCAACCGTCTTTCTCCTCTTTAGATAAACGTTATAAAACATAAGATACTTTTTTTGCTAAACAAATAGGCATAGTCATCAATAAAAATCAAACTTTAGAAGTAATCATGGAACGAATTGTAGGGTTACTAAATGTTATCGTAACAGATAGGTCTGATTATAGCATTGAAATTACCAGTGAGTTTAGTGGCTTCAGATTTGATACTGCAGTACCTTTTAGTACCATTGAAAATGATTTTTCATCTGCAGTGAAACATAGTAAAGATGGACCAATCAGCTTTTATATCCTTAAAAACCAAACACCTGTAAACTTACACCTGGGTGTAGGTGCTGAGCCAACTTTTCAAATTCTTGTCGCCAAAAACAAGCGTACAACTGTTAGGGTACAATGGGAGACCAAAACCTATACCACTACCGTAGAGTAAATTACTAGGCCTCTTTAGTGTGTGTTAATTCAAAAAAACCGCCCCATAATTAACTTATGAGGCGGTTTCACGGATGATATATTATTAAAATCCGGCTTTTTATTTTCCTATTTTAGTTAGTAATGCAACTACAGAATCGGGTTTTGAAAGGAATGGAGAATGGCTTGTGTTTAGTTGGTATACCGTTTTTACACCTGCGGCACTAATCATACGGTTTTGCAGTGATGGCGATACCACGTGATCCTGTAAGGTTTTGATATACACTTTCTCAACAGAACCAAAATTAGCAGCAGTCAGTGTCACCGGTGTAATAAATGGAATGGCTGGTTCGGGACGGTAATTTTTTAAAACAAGGTTTTGAACCTGAGAGGACCCATCCTGGATAAATATGCTTACAATCTGATCTTGTGCTACCTCCAGGGTTCCGTTAGCATCGTTTTGCGTAAGTATTTTTTGTCCGTTAACTGAACCTCCAAGGCTTGATCCTGCGTCGGTACCGGCCAGGTCAAAAAGCGATTGTCCGGAAGTCGGTAAGTAAGCAGCAAGATAAACAAGCTTTTCAATCTTCGAAGGATTTTGCTCGGCAACGGCTGAAATGATCATACCACCGAGGCTATGGCCTACCAGGATAACTTTGCCGTTTATTTTTGATAAAGCATCAGCCACTTTGTCCCTGTAAAGATTTAAAGTAATTGTTGAAGGAACAGTATTGTCGCTGCCGTGGCCCGGAAGTTCAACCACCGTCACATTATTGCCTTCATTGATCAGGCTTGTTTTTACCGCATCCCATACATAGGGAGCCTGCCATGCACCGTGTACTAGAACATAATTTTTGGCAGTGGGTTTCATATCATCAAGATTTTTTTTTTGAACAAGATGAGAACATAATAGTAGCAGTAGCTACAGAAAGTAAGGTTAATATAATTTTTTTCATGATCTGAGATGCCTAATTGTTTAGGACATCACAAACATCCGGATATAACATGCGGATAAGTTTAACCTGGGTTAAAATCGAAAATCCCCTAAAAAAAATAGCGGATCTTTGTAAGCCATAAACCAGGGAGTGAGGTAAGTTAATAAGCTTACTTTCCAACCATTCTTTTACGGATGCGGCTCAGTGAAGGCCCCTGGATCCCCAGATAGGAGGCAATATGGTAACCGGGGACCGAATTAAAAATATTGGGGTGTTTTTCCATCATTTCCCTGTAACGATCCTCAGGGGTCTTAAATAAAAATCCTTCTGTATTGGTCATTACCTCATGAAAAGCCGTTTCGGCTACGATCCTTCCAAAGCGTTCCCACTGGTGTGATTGCCTGTAAAGCGCATTGAGGTGATCGATATGGATATACAGGATAAGCGAATCAACCATGGCCTCAGTATAATATTCGCAGGCGGTCTGGCTCATAAAACTTTTGTAGGATGCCACAAACTGGCGATCGGTAAAAAACAGCATGTTCTTTTCCTCACCCGTCTCACTGTTTACCCGATAGATCCTAAACACGCCATTGATCACAAAACCCAGGTGCTTGCAGACATTTTTATATTCGTTATAAAACTCCCCCTTTTTATATTGTTTCACTTTCCAGTGGGGCAGGGACAATTCAAATGCTTCCGGCTTCATACCGGCAGATCCCAAAACCGTGCGTAATAAATCTATTTCTGTTGTATGCTCTAACATGCCCTAAAATTATAGATTTTAAATGCATAGAATACTAACATACAGTATAGTGTTGGGGTAACATTATTGTTGATTGGCAGGCGCAAACATTAAAGCAACCAAATGCCTTTTCAGAATTCTAGCTCATTCTTCGATATTAACCTGGGTTAAACTTATTGCTGCGGCATCTCCCGATGTTTGTATTGTCCTAAACAATTAGGCATTAAACAAGATGAAAACAACAATATTAATGATGGCAATGAGTGTACTAGGTTTTACTGCTCAGGCCCAAAAAGCAACCCACAAAAATGCTAAAACAATTGTGCTTGTTCATGGCGCGTGGTCGGATGCATCTTCCTGGGATGCTGTAACCCCTTTGCTAAAAGCCGGGGGTGATGAAGTGATCAATGTTAATTTTGCAGGCCACGGGAAAGACAGCACCTCTTTTGCAGGCATTACCTTCAAAACCTATGTTGATCAGGTAAAGGCAGCCATCGGAAGCCGTACCAATGTGATTTTGGTAGGACACAGTTTCGCCGGTCTTGTAATCAGCCAGGTAGCGGAAGAAATTCCGGCCCAGGTTAAAGAACTGATCTTCCTTGCAGCAGCCTTACCACATAACGGAGACAGTCTTTTATCCCTGGCAAAACAGGATCCTGCTTCCCATATCGGTAAATCCCTGACCATTGACCAGGAGCACGGTGCAGCAATAATCGCAAAAGATGC
>Ga0307405_10000024_pt1 | contig 127508 bp, 115 predicted proteins | sample 322Cmetagenome_2_FD_203311 | JGI IMG/M metagenome (GOLD analysis project Ga0307405, IMG submission 203311) | Maize rhizosphere microbial communities from greenhouse at UC Davis, California, United States - 322HYB-C-1 | ecosystem: Host-associated > Plants > Roots > Rhizosphere > Soil | place... | reverse complement strand
AGCTTCGCCGACTTTGCCGGCGCGTACCTGGGCCCGCGTGCGGCGTTCTTTCTCGGCTGGTCGTACTGGCTGAGCTGGAGCGTGGCGGTGGTGGGGGACGCGGTGGTGGTCGGCGGGTTTTTCCAGTACTGGTTCCCCCATGTGCCGGCATGGATGCCGGCGGTGGGTATGCTGTTGACGCTGTTCGCGTTGAACGTGCTGACGGTCAGGCTGTTCGGCGAAGTGGAGTTCTGGTTCGCGATCATCAAGATCATCGCGGTGCTGACCCTGATCGGCGTGAGCGTGGTGCTGATTGCCAGCTCGTTTGTCTCGCCCACCGGGGTCACGGCCTCCGTGAGCCACTTGCTGGACAAACAGGCGGCGTTTCCCAATGGCCTGTTCGGTTTTTTCGCCGGCTTCCAGATGGCGATCTTTTCCTTTGCCGGCACCGAACTGATCGGCACCGCAGCCGCCGAAACCCGAGCACCGGAGAGGACCTTGCCCAAGGCGATCAACTCGATTCCGCTGCGCATCATCCTGTTCTACGTGCTGGCCCTGGCGTGCATCATCGCGGTCACTTCGTGGCAACAGGTGTCGCCGAGCAAGAGCCCGTTCGTGGAACTGTTCCTGGTGGCGGGCTTTCCAGCGGCGGCGGGGATCGTCAATTTCGTGGTGCTGACCTCGGCGGCCTCGTCGGCCAACAGCGGGGTGTTCTCCGCCAGCCGCATGTTGTTCGGCCTGGCTGACCTGGGGGACGCCCCGGGTATCTTTGGACGCTTGTCGAAAAGCAGCGTGCCGTTTATCAGCCTGGCCTTCACCACTTTGCTGATGCTGCTGGGCCTGGTGTTGCTGTTTGTGGTGCCGGAGGTGATGACCGCCTTCACGATTGTGTCGACGGTGTCGGCGATCCTGGTGATTTTCACCTGGTCGACCATCCTCGCGTCCTACATTGCGTACCGCAAAAAGCGCCCTGACCTGCACGCCAGATCCCTCTACAAGATGCCCGGTGGTGTGCCGATGGCCTGGTTTTCCCTGGCCTTCATGGCCTTCGTCCTCGGCCTGCTGGCGTTGCGGCCGGATACACGCCTGGCGCTGTACGTGATGCCGGCCTGGTTTATCTGGCTGGGCATTGCCTTTCAGTTTTCACGCTTCAAGGCGGCCGGGGTGGTCAATCCCGGTCATAGGTGATTCACGGGTTCCCTAGAACTCCATTCTCAGGCCGACCGTGCCCTGGCGGCCGTTGAAGGTGTTGCTGTCCAGGTTGCGGTTGTAGCCCACCTCGCCGTACAGGCTGATGCCCGTGGCCACCTTCAGCGTGGCGCCGGCGCCCAGGTCCAGGGTGGTGGACTTCTGCTCGGTGTCGATGGCTGTCACACCGTTGAAGGTGACGGTGTTCTGCCCGGCACTGGTGTGCCAGACATTCGCCCGTACGTAGGGTTGAAGCGGCATGCTGCGGACCTGATAGTCACCGCGCAGGCGCACCCCGAGGCGGCTGGTGACGTTAGTGTCGGCGTCATAGGAAACGTCGGAGATCCCGTCGTTTTGCTTATCCAGTCTGGTCTTGCCGACGATCAGTTGCGCCTGGGGTTCAACCACCCAGTTACCCATCCCGGCAAACGGCCAGCCGACTTCGGCGGACGCCGTGACATTGTGCCCCCGGGTGTCCATCTTCACGCCACGATCCGACTCGTTATTGCCGTCGAAGCGGGTGCCCATCAATACCAGGTCGAGGTAGGCCTGGTTGGCGCCGATCAGCGTCCAGTAGACCCCCAGGCTGTCCCCGCGCAAGGTGGTCTTGCCGGCGTCCTTGTCCTGCCAGCCGCCGTTGAAGCCCTTGATGTTGCCTTTGAGGGTGCTGTGGCCGACGAAGAACCCGCTGCGTTGGGTCAGGCCATTGTCGTAGGTGCTGGCGTACAGGTCGGTACCCACCTGGAAGCCGGTCACCGAACTGTCGAGCGACGGGCTGACCGTCCCGGTAAAGCTCTGGCGCGTGCTGTTGCCGTAGGTCCGTCCCCAACCCGACGTGAGTGCACCGCTGTGCAGTTGCTGGCTCTGGTCGCCCATGCGTTGGTGAAAGGTGCCGAGCATGCCCTGCACGAGTTGCTGTGCGGCGGGAAACAACGCAGCGTAGATCGGCACTTCCGGACGATAAATAGGGATCGGTTCGGTCCCGGGATTGGGCGGCAGCGGTGGTTCACCGGGAACCGGGGTGGGTAACGGCACGATAATCACCGGGCCAGGCGGCACCACGGGGATCGTCGAGCGCAGGTAGTAGTTCTCCGCCGTACCGGCCGTGACACCGCCTTTGAACAGGTAGTAGTCGAACGCGCCGGCAGGTACCGGGCCCGCCAGTGTAAATGCGCTGCCACTGCCAGACGCGCCGTTGAGGGCCTGCACCACCTGGATGCCGTCCTGCAGGGTGGCCGCGCCCGCGCCGCCGAGGTTGGTGACGCTGATGGCGGTGGTACCGGCGAGGGTGCCCTGGTTGATGATCAGTTTGTCGCTGGGGGAATCATCCGCGCCCAGGGCGCTTTGCAGTAAAAGCCGTCCATTGTCGCCGGTGTAATTGCCATTGATGGTCAAGGTGTCGCTGGTGCGGGTGTTGCCGGTGGTCATGTTGAGGGTGCCGCTGTTGGTGACGTTCACCCGTTGGCCGGCCGTAAACGGGTCGATCACCCCGGTGCCGATCAACAGTTCACTGGTCCCGTCGATGCTCAGGCTGCCCGTGCCGGTGTCGCTGTCACCCAGTTTCAGCGTTCCGCCCAGGATCAGCTGCGACTGGTTGTCCAGCCGAATGCTCTCCCAGTTGGAAAACAGGCCCGGATCGCCTGCCTTGGTATTGTCCAGTGTGAGCGTGTCGACACCCAGGCCAGCGTCGATCAACTGCGCCGCGGCCAGTTGGGTATTGACCAGGTTTTGCAGCACCGCCGTGTCGTCACCGGCGCCCAGCAGTACGAACGAATGCAGGTTGCCACCGGTCCATTCGAAGTGATCGTCGCCAAAGCTGAGGAGTATCTGGCCGTTGACGTCACCACCGGACACCGCCACGTGATCGTTGCCCCCGCTGACACTGATATTGCCGCCGACGAAGGCCGTGCCCGAGATCAGGATGGTGTCGTCGCCGAAGCCGGTTACCAGGTTGGCGATGATGCTGCCACCCGACATATCGAACAGGTTGTTGTCGAGTTTCATGTCGACTCGGCCAATGCGGCCGCCGCTCATCTTGGCCCGGTCGCCATCCTCGAAAGCACCGTCGATGATGCCGCCGCTCATGTTGAAGTCGTCCAGCCCATCGCCCTGGGCCAGTGACGCAATCCTGCCGCCGCTCTGGGCGTAGCTGTCGACGCCTGCGCCCTGGCTGACGGCGCCGGCCTGGCCGCCGCTGATCTGCGCCACATCCGCGCCCGAGCCCTGGCTGACGCTGCCGGTGATGTTGCCCAGGTTGAGCCGGAAAATATTACTGCCATCGCCCTGGTTGAGGTTGCCATCAATCCCGGCACTGGGCCCGTTCACATCCACCAGATCGTTGCCGGCGCCATAGGTGACATTCCCGGTAATCCGCCCCGTGGCGCTGAGGTTCAGGGTGTTATTGCCGGCACTGTCGGTAAAGCCTGGTGCCGTGCCGCTGTCGCAGGAAGAGAGGTCGTCGCCGGCGGTGTTGCTGATGGTGCACGCCCCGTAAGAGGCGCTCGGCAGTGTCGCCAGGGCAATCAGGTACAACAGGGTCGGAGTCCGTGAGCGCATGATCCATCCTCGTGCGAGGGGAAAGTTGCCCCGGCACCGGCAAAGGCCGGTGCAGGCCAGACCATGACAACGTGACACGCGATACGGAGCAGGGAGTGCGGGTTACCTGTTCGAAAACACCGGCCAATGCAAGGAGTTGGCATGGCTTTCTCGACTGCACTTCAACGGGTGCAGCGCTTTTTGCACCCTAGCCATACATCGTGCAGGGCGCTACTGTCAGAGTTGACAGGTATAGACGAGCTGCCGATCTTACGAAAACACAATCTCGTAAGGCTCGCGCATACGCTCCAGCAGCACCTGGGCCAATATCGGCGCCAGGCCGATCTGCGGGTCGCCCGCCAACTGGCTGGCATACGCATGGACGGCGTGGAGTTTGCGCGCCACGGTCCAGGTGTCCAGGCGTACCTTGCGCGCCCGCTGCCAGGGGATCGTCGCACCCTCGCGGGCGGGGCAGTGCCAGGCCCAGATCGGCAGTTCATAGAGCTGCGCGCCCACCAGCCTGCAGGCGTTGGCGCTGGCACGGCCGACGGCCTCATGGTCGTCATTGCCGTCGTTGCGCCAGGTGGAAAACACCACATCGCCCGGTTGCAGGTAGCGCGCGATAAATTGGCTCAGTTGCGGTTCGCGGGCGGCGAGGGCGTTGTCGCAGAAACCGCCGCGAATCCACTTCAGGCTGTGCAAGGGCATGCCCAGGCGGCGCAGCGCCTCGGCGCTTTCCTGGGGCCGCACCACACTCAGGCGGCTGGCTGGCCACACGTGGGACCCCGGGTGGCTGGCACTGCCGTCCGTGATGGAGATCATTTGCAGGGGGTGTTCCAGGGTGCTGAGCAATTGCAGTAGACCACCGCAGGCCACCACCTCGTCGCCGGGATGGGGCGCGATGATCACCACGCGCGCGCCAGCGGGCACCAGGGAGGTGGTAGAGATAGGCGGGATTTGCGCCAGCTGCGGTGCGCTGTTCCAGATTTGCGCGGGGCCGCGACGGCCTTCACTGAGGGAGGCAGGCTTCATGGGCGTTACGTCCTTGTCGATTGATGCTGGGTCGTGCCCCGTTGACGGGACGACTCTATTTATTCACCACAGACTCCGCCGTGGTGCACGCGTGGTAATCCAACCCTGAATTACCAGCAAGGCGTCATCAGCATAGACAAGGATTGGTCGCTTTTACATTTTGCAATGTCGTTTTTTTCAAGACGCGCACATCAGGCTCTTCAAATAATCGCCGAACCCGCCCTGGGCACGGGCCTCCAGGCGCGCGCTGGTGATGACTTGCGGGGCGTGGCTCCAGGCGATGGACGCCCCGCAGCGCTCGAGGTCGCGCACCAATTGCACATCTTCGTGACAGGGCAGCGGTTCGAACCCTCCGGCCCGCACATAGGCCCCGGCACTGATGCCCAGGTTGGCGCCATGGATATGCCGGTGGCCGTCACGGGCGTGGTACGCCTGCTGGTAACGGATCTGCGCCGCCGGGTCGAACCCTTCGCTCCAGGCGTCGACGGTCACGGTGCCGCACACCGCGTCGGCGCCCAGTGCCAACTGGGCCACCAGCCAATCGGGGGCCACGCGGCTGTCGGCGTCGGTGCATGAGATCCAGCGCGCACCCTGGTTGAGCAGGTGTCGCGCACCCACCCCGCGCACATGGCCCACATTGCGTGCCTGCACCTCCAGGCGCTGCACCGGGAACCCCTCGGCAATCGCCGCACTGGCGTCGCTGCAACTGTCGAGCAGCACCAGGATCTGCACCGCTTCACCCAGCAGGCCTGGATGACGGGCAGCCACCAATGCGGCCTCCAGACACTCGCCGAGCAGCGCCTCTTCGTTATGTACCGGGATCAGAATACCGATCATCGCAGGCCCTCAAGGGTGGCAACCGAAGTGCCGTCACGGCTCCACAGGTCGAGTAGAAAGTCGGGTTCGTGGTGGGTGGCGACCAGGGGCATCCCCAGCCGCTCATGGAGCAGGGCATGCACCTGTTCGGCGGTCTGCGGGCACCCGTCGATCGTCGGGCGCCAGTGGCAGGCCAACACCTGGCCGCTGGCGGTGAGGCTGCCGAGGGCGCGATCGATCAAGCGGCACAGGTCATCGCGGTCGAGGTAGTAGCACAGCTCGCTCAAGACGATCAGATCGAATTCGCCGGTCGGCCATTGCCCGGGCAGGCGGCTCTGCTCCACCCGGGCATGGGCAAAGCCCAGCAAGCGGCTGCGTGCCAGGGCGACGGCGGCCGAGGCGGTGTCGCAACACAGCAGGTGATCACAGCGCGGGGCCAGCTCGAAGCTCAATTCGCCATTGGCGCAACCGGGTTCGAACACCGAGGCATAGCGTGGCCGAGTCAACAGTGCCAGGGTCAGCGCCCGTTTGCGACGCTCGTACCAGCGTTGGCGAAAGGCCCAGGGGTCGTCGTTACCGGCAAACAGTTGATCGAAATACGGTGTCGCCACACTCATACGAATACCACTTCAAAAGGTTGTAGCAGACGCTCCACCACATAGGGCGCCAGCACCGGCGGCAGGCCGATCTGCGGGTCACCCTCCAGCTGGCTGGCGAACGCATGGATGGCGTGGCGCTTGCGCGCGACGGCTTCACAGGTCAGGGGGATTTTGCGGGCACGGTGCCAGGGCACCAGGCTGTTCTCGGGAGACGCCCAGTGCCAGGTCCACACCGGCAGCTCATAGAGGGCCGCACCCACCGCGTGCGCTGCCTTGGCGCTCGCGCGGCCAACGGCCTCGTGGTCGCAATGGCCGTCTTCGCGCCAGGTGGTAAACACCACATCCGTGGGTTTGAGGTGGCGCTGGATAAAGGCGCTGAGCTGCTCTTCCCGCGCCGCGACCTGGCTGTCGCTGAAGCCGGCCCGCAACCATTTCAGGCTGTGCAACGGCACACCCAGGCGATACAGGGCCTGGGCCGACTCCTGGGGGCGCACCACGCTCAAGCGCTCCACCGACCAGTGGGTGGAGCCGGGGTGACTGGCGCTGCCATCGGTGACCGAAATCAATTGAATGGGCCGGCCCAGTTCGGCCAAGCCCTGCAACAGGCCGCCGCAGCCCAGCACCTCGTCATCCGGGTGTGGGGCGATGATGACCGCGCGGTGGCCCTCGGGTACCAATTGTTCGACGCTGATCTGCGGCAGTTCGGCCATCAGCGGCGAGTCCTGCCAGCGCTGCAGGGGCGTGCCCTGGCCGACGATAGGGTTGGGTTTCATAACTGCCACCTCCCTGTGGGTTCCCCGGCGACCAGTTCGCCGAGGCCGGCCAGGTCGCGTTCGGCATGACTCTGGCGGACATACACCGGCAGGTCCGCCATCAACTGGGCGAAGTGCGGATCCTTGCAGTACGGACCCGCGCCCACGGCTCTGCCCACATGCCGCATGACCTGCTCGACGGTGTCCTCGATGCTCGCGCGCACTTGCTGGGCCAGGTGCCGGGCATTGGCCCTGGGGTAGCGATCGATCTGTTCAGCGCTGGCCCGCAGCACACAGGCAGCGCTGTTCAAGGTGCTGTCGACCGCGCCCAGGTGGGCGAGGGCGTGGGGCTCCGAACGCCTGCTGCAGTGATCGCGCAACACTTCGGCCAGGCGTTGTGCGGCACCGTACCAGCAGGCGGCGATACCGATGCCGCCTTGCCAGAACCCGGGGCGCGCGAGGTAGTCGCCGGGGCCGCCCACGGCAAGGCCATGGGCACCGTCAAAGACGACCTCGACGCTGCCGGTGGCGGCCATGCCCACGGCATTCCAACCGTCGTGGGTGACCGTGATGCCCGGTTGATCCATCTGCACCGCGACCAATTGCTGGCCGCCTTGTTCATCCCACGCCGTCAACAAACCATGGCTGAGCACCGCCGCCCCGGAACACCAGGCTTTACGCCCGTCCAGACGCAGGCGATGACCCTCGCAGCGCACCTGCACCTTGGCATTCGGCGGTTCTGCGGCCCACATGCCCCACAGACTGCCCAAAGGCGGCGCCGGGCTGCGCAGCTCGGCAATGATCGCCAACGCATCGGTGTGGCCTTCGAACAGCTTGCACAAGCGCAGGTCATGGCCAGCCACCTGCGCCAGGCGACTGAACCGCCCGAGGGTGTCGCCGCTGCCAGGCAGCGGCAACTGATCGAGGCCTTCCTCCTGAAGTGCCCTCAAGGCCTTGGCCAGGGCCTGCGTGTCCGCATAGCCCTGGAAGCCTTGAAGGAATCCATGCAGTGCCATGTCACACCTCGTCGTCACGCTGCAGTTCGAACAGCAGCAGGGAGCGGCCGGTCACACCGTACTCGTGGTCGAACTCGAAGCGTTCCTGGCCACGTACCGCCGGCTCGTTGGTGTCGAGCATGCAGGTCCAGAACTCACCCTCCGGCACCGGCGGCAGGCGGAAATTGACCACGTCGTGGTGGGCGTTCACCACCAGCAACAAGGTGGCGTCGGCACCGGCGCGGCGAATCCCGGTTTCCTGGGCGCGGCCATCCATCAGCATGCCCAGGCAACGGCCGTGGCTGTCTTCCCATTGCTCGGTGGTCATCTCGGTGCCAGCCGGCGACAGCCAGGTGACGTCCTTGACGCCGATGTCTTCGTTGTAATCGCCCACCAGGAAGCGCCCACGACGCAGGATCGGGTAGGCCAGGCGCAGCTTGATCAGGCGCTTGACGAACTTGAGCAACGCCTTGCCGTCCTCGTCCAGGTCCCAGTTGACCCAGCCGATCTCGCTGTCCTGGCAGTAGGCATTGTTGTTGCCGTGCTGGGTGCGCGCGAACTCGTCACCGGCGACCAGCATCGGCGTGCCCTGGGCCAGCAGCAGCGTGGCGAAGAAGTTGCGCATCTGGCGCAGGCGCAGTGCGTTGATTTCCGGGTCGTCGGTGGGGCCCTCGACGCCGTGGTTCCAGGACAGGTTGTTATTGCTGCCGTCCTGGTTGTTTTCGTCGTTGGCTTCGTTGTGCTTGTCGTTGTACGACACCAGGTCATGCAGGGTGAAACCGTCATGGGCGGTGATGAAGTTCACCGAACTGTACGGGCGGCGGCCACGGTGGTTGAACATCTCGCCCGAGGCGGTCATGCGCCCGGCGAAGTCCGCCAGTTGGCCGTCATCGCCTTTCCAGAACGCGCGTACGGTGTCGCGGAAACGGTCGTTCCATTCAACCCACCCCGGCGGGAAGTTGCCCACCTGGTAGCCACCGGGGCCGCAGTCCCAGGGCTCGGCAATCAGTTTGAGCTGGCGCAGCACCGGGTCCTGGCGGCAGGCCACGAGGAAGCTGTGGCGTTCATCGAAGCCATCGCGGTAGCGGCCGAGGATGGTCGCCAGGTCGAAGCGGAAGCCGTCGACGTGCATCTCGTTGGCCCAGTAACGCAGGGAGTCGGTGACCATCTGCAGTACGCACGGGTGGCTCAGGTCCAGGGTGTTGCCGGTGCCGGAGTCGTTGATGTAGAAGCGCTTGTCATCGGGCATCAGCCGGTAGTACGAGGCGTTGTCGATGCCGCGCATGGACAGGGTCGGGCCGCGTTCGTTACCTTCGGCGGTGTGGTTGTAGACCACGTCGAGGATCACTTCCAGCTTCTGCTCGTGCAGGTGCGCGACCATCTCCTTGAACTCGGCGATCTTGCCGCTGGCCAGGTAGCGCGGGTCGGGGGCGAAGAAGGCAATGCTGTTGTAGCCCCAGTAGTTGGTCATGCCTTTTTCCAGCAGGTGCTGGTCGTTGACGAAGGCGTGCACCGGCAGCAATTCCACCGACGAGATGCCCAACTGGCGGATGTGCTTGAGCACATCATCTTCCATCAACCCGGCACAGGTGCCGCGCACGTCTTCGCCCACCGAAGGGTGGCGCATGCTGATGCCGCGCAGGTGGGTTTCGTAGATGATCGTACGGTCCCACGGCACCCGCACCGGCTGGTCGTTGCCCCAGGTGTGCGCCGGGTCGATGACCTTGCACTTGGGCACGAAGGGCGCACTGTCACGCTCGTCGAAACTGAGGTCGTCGTCCGGGTGGCCGATGGTGTAGCCGAACAGCGCTTCGGACCATTTGAGTTCGCCCACCAGTTGCTTGGCGTAGGGGTCGATCAGCAATTTGTGGTGGTTGAAGCGATGACCATTGGCCGGATCATACGGCCCGTACACGCGGTAGCCGTAGATCAGCCCAGGGTGGGCGTCGGGCAAGTAACCGTGGAAAATTTCGTCGGTGTATTCGGGCAATTCGATGCGCTCGAGTTCCACTTCGCCGGTGTCGTCGAACAGGCATAGTTCGACTTTCTCGGCGTTGGCCGAGAACAGCGCAAAGTTGACACCCAGGCCATCCCAGGTCGCGCCGAGGGGGAAGGGCAAACCTTCACGAATCCGCGACGGCTCGCTGCCCGGCGTCGAAGGGGTCTTATGGGGTTTGCTCATTGAGTTGCTCCTGCAAGGCTGTTTTTTCGGGCCGAACGCGGCCGTGCTGACGAGTTTTCAGCGGATGATAAGAAGAGTGAAATCACCTTTTGCCGACCGCGCCGGCAAAAGGTCGATGGCGCCGTGCGCGTTAAGCCTTGGGCTTTTTCGGCGCGGGTGGCTTCTTGGCCGCCGGCGGCGCCGGCTTGCTCGCGGCTGGCTTGGCTTTCGCCGCAGGCTTGGGGGCGGTCTTGGGCTTGGCGGCGGGCTTGGGTTTGCTCGGCGTCAGCGCTTCGGCTTCGGCCAGTTTGCGCGCCATCTCCCAGTGGCGCGCGTCTTCCCCGTGGGGTTTGCCTTCAGACTCCCAGATCTGATGCGCCAGTTCGCGTATGCGTTTGTCTTCAGTACTCATCACAATGCTCCTCACAGAAAATTTTCAGCTTTCTTGATCATCAGGATTGATAAAGACATTGACCGGGAAATCCCCCAGGGCAGTGCTGATCAACAGCTCCTTGTCTGGTGTGACTGCGCCTGTATGAAAAAGTCCCTTCCAGTTTTGCGTTGGTGCGGCGAACGGTAATTTCACCCGTGTATCGCCCCAAACCCGCGCATTGATCTGGGGACGCACACCGTTTTCAAGCAGCTCATGGGACCAGCGTGGCACCACCACCAGCACGCGTTTGCCCTGGTGTTCGCGGCAGAATGCGACCACCCGCTCGGCGTGTTGGCCGACCACTTCCAACGCTGTATAGCGGCCGCTGCGGAACACCTGCGGATGGGCCTTGCGCAAGGCCAGTACCTGGGCAATCAAGGTTTGCTTGATACGCCCGTCACGCCAGTTGAACAACAGTTCGCCGATATCCGGCGGGGTATTGAGTGCCTGTTGCCGCGCGGTGAAATCCACCGGGCGACGGTTGTCCGGGTCCACCAGGCTGAAGTCCCAGAACTCATCGCCCTGGTACAGGTCCGGCACACCCGGCACGGTAAGGCGAAGCAAGGTTTGCGCCAGCCCATTCAGTGCGCCGGCGGGGGCGATGGCCTGGGCGGCGTTATTGATCGCGCTGCGCAGGGGCCGACCTTCCTCCGTGAGCAGCAGGCGGGTGAGAAAAGCCTCGACACCCTGTTCATAGGCCTCATTGGGCGCGCTCCAGCTGCTCTGCAACTTGGCTTCGCGCAGGGCTTTTTGTTGCCACTGCCACAGGCGCTGGTGATAGCCCTCGAAGTCCTCGGCCTGGTCCAGCGGCCAACTGCCCAGCAATACCTGATACAGGATCAGCTCGTCGCCGGCCGACGGTGTGGTCGCGTCGTCGCGCAACGGCGCCGCCAGGGTACGCCAATGCTCCACCTGCTCGACGTACCACGGCGCACACTCGCTGAGCACAGCCAGGCGCGCCCGGGTGTCTTCGCCGCGCTTGTGGTCATGGGTGGCGGTGGCCAGCAGGTTGTCAGGGAAGGCCTGCAAGCGCTGTTGGTTGATGGCATGAAACTCGGCCAACGGCGCGCTGAACTGCTCCGTACTGAAGCCCACATCGTTGCGCGACAGCAGCACGGCCGAGCGGTAGAACGCGGTGTCTTCCACGGCCTTGGCCGCTGCCGGCGAGGTCAGTTGCTGGAAGCGCACACAGGCATGCTTGAGCATCTTGCGCTCGCGGCCCACCGGGCGATTGCGCCAGGGTTGGCCGCCGAGCCAATTTTCCAGATGCTCGAGCACCGGCCAGTCGCCCTCGCCAAGGGTCGTGCGGGCGCCGTCCATGGCCTGCTGGAACACCTTGTCGTCATCTGCGCTGCGACCACGGGCACTGATATAGGTGCGGTATACCGGGAAGTGCACGATCAGTTCCTGCAATGCGCGACGGATCGCGCCGAGGGTCAGGTCGCGGGTCATCACGTCGTCGCGGGCCACTTGCAACAGGGCCTGGGCCACGCTTTCAAAGTCGCCGCCCAGGGAGCCGTTGAGGATTTGCTGGCGGGCCAGCCGCGCCTCTTCGATAAACGCCGAGGGCCGTTCGCTGTGGCGCGTCCATAAGTCCGCCAGCGGCGCAAAGCCCTCGGGATGGTGTTGCAGCAGCGACAGTTGGTTCATGAATTCGTAGCCGGTGGTGCCGTCCACTTGCCAGTCTTCGCGAAGGGTTTCCCCCTCGCCGAGGATTTTTTCGACGAAGATCGGCAAGTGCCGCTCGGGCGACAGCGTATCCACCCGACGGCGCAGCTTGCGGCAGTAACCGCGCGGGTCGGCCAGGCCGTCGATGTGGTCGATGCGCAGACCATCCACCAGGCCTTCGCTGATCAATTCGAAGATCTTGCCGTGGGTGGCTTCGAACACTGCGGTGCGCTCCACGCGCAGCCCGCCCAGTTCGTTGACGTCGAAGAAGCGCCGCCAGTTGATATCGTCCGCCGCCGTGCGCCAGCTGGCCAGGCGGTAGGCCTGTTGCTCGAGCAACTGGTGCAGGCGCTTGAAGCCCTCGGGCGTGCGTCCGTCGAACTCGGTCAGCCGGCGTTCGATAAGCTCGAGGACTTCGGTGGCGCGCTCGGCCAATGCCTGCTTGAGCCAGGCGGCTTCGGCGTAGGCGTCATCCTGATAGGCCAGGGCGCTGAAGCGGTCGGCCAGGGGTTTGAGCAGCTCGTCGGTGCCGAGGATCGCCGCGTAATCCCGTGGGCAGATCGGGAAGCGGTGTTCGTAATGCTCAACATGAAACGCGCCGTGGGCGGCATCGAAATGCAGCGTCAGCGTGCCGCTCTGCAAGGCTTCGCCGTAGTCGCTGCCGAGAAAGGGCATGAGCAATTGGCCCTTGAGCAGCGGGTCGGGGGAGTGCCACTGGATATCGAAGAATTCGCTGTAGGGACTCAGCCGGCCCCATTCCAAAAGGTCCAGCCACCAAGGGTTGTCAGCGCCGCCCACGGCCATATGATTGGAGACGATATCGAGGATCAGCCCCATATCGTGCTCGCGCAGGGCCGCGACCAACCGGCGCAAGGCGGCTTCGCCACCCAGCTCGGGATTGACGCTGGTGGGGTCGACCACATCGTAGCCGTGCATCGAGCCGGCGCGGGCACTCAGCAGTGGCGAGGCATATAGATGGCTGATGCCGAGCCGGGCGAAGTACGGCACCAGCGGCACAGCATCGTCCAGGGTAAAACCTTTGTGGAATTGCAGGCGCTGGGTAGCGCGCAGGGGCAGGGCTTTCATCGGTCACGCTCGTAGGCTTGGTTGCGCGCGACGGCCAGCAGTTCAAGGCGGCGCGCGGCACCGGCGTTGTCGAGCAGGCTGGAGGCCTCGCCCGGCAGACGGCGGCGCCAATTGGGGTGGGTGTCGGTGGTGCCGGGCAGGTTGGCCTGTTCTTCCAGGCCCAGGGCATCTTCCAGCGGCAACAGCACCAGCGGCGCACGGGTGTGGCCGAGGTAGCGCACGCTGGCGTCGATCATATGGTCGGTTTCATTGCGGATCTCATCGACGAAGTTCTGCGGGTCCTGGCTCAAGGCCTGGCGCAGCGCCTGGCGTTCACGCAGGCGGTGCTCGCTCCATTGCTCCACGGTGGGCGCATCGATCAGGCCCAACTGGACGTTCCAGTCGATATCGCGGCTGTGCCACCAACCGTTGAGGGTCGGCAAGTCGTGGGTGCTGGTGGTGGCCAGGGCGTTGTCCGGCCAGTCGAGGATCGGCTTGAACTGGCCATCGTGGCCCTGTTCGAACAACAGCACGCGCATGCCGAGGATCGAGCGGGCGATGAGTTTTTCGCGCAGCCCATCGGGCACTGTGCCGAGGTCTTCACCGAGCACGATCGCCTGGTGGCGGTGGGATTCCAGCGCCAGCAGGCGCAACAGGTCGTCCACCGGGTAATACAGGTAAGCGCCCTCACGCGGCGAGGCGTCCATGGGGATCACCCACAGGCGTTGCAGGCCCATTACATGGTCGATGCGCAAGCCGCCGGCATGGGCGAAGTTGGCCCGCAGCATCTCGATAAACGCGCGGAAACCGTTGCGCTTGAGACCTTCGGGCGAGAACGCGGAAATGCCCCAGCCCTGGCCGGCACGGTTCAGGATGTCGGGTGGCGCGCCCACGGTCAGGTCGGCCAGCAACTCATCCTGGCGGCTCCAGGCCTGGCTGCCACCGCCGTCGGCACCGACGGCCAGGTCAGCGATCAAGCCGACGCCCATGCCGCTGCCTTTGGCGGCTTGTTGGGCGCGCTCCAGGCAACGGGCGATCAGCCATTGGCCAAAGGCGTAGAAGCCGATCTCGGCGTGGTGCTCTTCGGCGAACGCAACCAGCGCAGGGCTTTGCGGCGAGCGCCACTCTTCAGGCCAGTGGCGCCAGTCAAGGTCCTCGCCTGCAGTGGCGCGCACTGCCTGCACGGCTTCGAAGCGACAATGGTTTTCCAGCGCCTCGCCACCGGCCTGGCGAAAGCTCAGGAAGTCGGCATGCTGCGGGTGATGGCCGTGACGGAAGTCTTCATACAGAACGCGCAACAGCCGCTGTTTGGCTCGCGCAGCGGCCGGCCAGTCGATCAGGCTGTGCTGTTCCAGCGCGCGCAGCTCTTCTTCCAGGCCAAGGGCTTCAATCGCATTGCGCACCTCACGTTCGCCGAGAATGCAGGCGGGCGAGGCATACAGGCTGTTGAGGAACAGGCGGCTGGACGGCGAGTACGGGCTGTAGCGCTCGGTATCGGCGCTGAACATCGCGTGCATCGGGCTGATCGCCAGGGCATCGGCGCCGCGTTCGGCGGCGGAACGGACCAGGTGTTCCAGGGCCAGGGTGTCGCCGAAACCGCCATCGCCCAGGCGGCGCAGTGAATACAGCTGGGCGCTCAGGCCCCAGGCGCGGGCGGGGCGGTTGTCCACCGCTTCGGCCACGCTGTAGCAATGGGTGGGCGCGACCGCCAGGGTAAAGCTCTGGTTGTCGATCTGCACCTGGTGGTAGCCCAGGGCGATAACCCCGGGAAGCACGGCATCGCCGTCGAGGCGCAGTTCCAGGCTTTCGCCGTCTTCGAGGTTGACCCGGCACAGGGTGTCGGGTTCGAAGTAGCGCGCCAGGTCGAGGCCTTCGCCGCTGTCGACGGTCATCAGGGGCGGCAGGTGCTTGTCTTGTTGCACCCGCTCCAATTCAAGCAGGCTGGCGTTGATGTCGGCATCGTTGTCGGCCGGGTGGCCCAGGCCTTTGAGAACCGCGCGCAGGGCGTCGGGTGTCACTCGTTGCGGGCGGCCGTTTGCGTCGATCCAATCGACGGCCAGGCCCGCGCGGCTGGCGAGGATTTCCAGGTTCGCTTCGCTCAAGGGTGCTCTCCAACAGGGGATAAAGTGACGCGGGCGCTGAAGGGCGGCAGTTGCGCACCTTGCAGGGCCGGCGTTTCGAACAGGACCGGCGCGGTGGCCGGGTGATCCAGCGGCGTGGCGCTCAGGTTCAGGTCGATCTGCAACAGGCTGCCGTTGCCCAGGCGCCAGCGCGCACTGACGGCGGCGTAGGCCAGCACCTGCGCGCCCAATGCCACGGCGCCAGGCAGGTGCGGCACGATATGGCGATGGCGCAGGCCCAGCAGTTGGCGGTAGAGCTCGGCGTGTGGGGTGTCGGCGATCACCGGGGCCGATTGCGCGAATGTCGACAGTGCGTTGGGATCCGGGATGCGTTCACGGCGCTCGGGGTCATGGAACGCGGCGAAGTCGGCAAATTCATTGCGTCGGCCTTCGCGTACCGCTTCAGCCAGTTCACCGTGGTGGTCGGTAAAAAACAGGAACGGCTCGCTCGCGTTCGCCTCATCCCCCATGAACATCAGCGGAATCATCGGCGACAACAGCAGCAGGACGGTTGCAGCCTTGAGCGCCTGGGGCGAGCAGAGCTGGTGCAGGCGCTCGCCCAGGGCGCGGTTGCCTATCTGGTCGTGGTTCTGCAGGAACGCGACGAAGGCCGTGGGCGGCAAGTCAGCGCTCGGTTCGCCGCGCTCGTGGCCATGGCGGGTGGTGTGGCCCTGGTAGATAAACCCTTCGCCCAGGCAACGGGCGAGTTTGGTGGTGGGATCCTGGGCAAAGTCGCTGTAATAGGCATCGGTCTCGCCGGTCAGCAACACGTGCAGCACGTTATGGAAGTCATCATTCCATTGCGCGTCGAAATCCTCCTTGAGCAGGCTGGCCTGGTTCAGCTCGTTTTCCAGCACCAGCCACACCTGCCGACCGGTATCCACCTGCTGGCGTACCCGATGCGCGAGTTCCTGGAGGAAACCGGGGTTGTCGATGGCGTGCACCGCGTCCAGGCGCAGGCCGTCGAAGCGGTACTCAAGCAGCCACATCAGCGCGTTATCGAGGAAGAAATTCCGCACCTCACGGCGCTCGAAGTCGATCCCGGCGCCCCATGGGGTGTGCACGTCTTCCTGGAAGAAGCCCTTGGCATACTGGCCCAGGTAATTGCCGTCAGGGCCGAAGTGGTTGTAGACCACGTCGAGAATCACGGCGAGGCCGTGTTCGTGGGCGCTGTCGACCAGGTGCTTGAGTTGCTCGGGCGAGCCGTAGGAAGACTGCGGTGCGTAGGGCAGTACACCGTCGTAACCCCAATTGCGCTCACCGGGAAATTGCGCCAGTGGCATCAATTCAATCGCGGTGACGCCCAGCTCGGCCAGGCGTGGCAGGTGCTTTTCGACTTCGGTGTAGCCCCCCATCGCGCCGACGTGCAATTCGTAGATCACGGCTTCGTGCCAGGGGCGGCCTTGCCAGTTGGCGTGACGCCAGGTGTAGGCGAGCGGGTCGACCACCAGGCTCCAGCCATGCACGTCCGAGGCCTGGGCCCGGGACGCGGGGTCGGGAACGTCCATTTCCCCATCGATGTTGTAGCGATAGCGCGTGCCCGCCGGGCATTTCACTTCAGTCTCGAACCAGCCATCTGCCTGGGGCAGCATGGCGATGGATTTACCGTTTTCCAATTCAACGCTGACATAAAACGCGTCTGGCGCCCACAAGGCAAAACGCGTGTGTTGCGCGTCCAGCATGATTGCGCCGTGGGGCCAGGTTTCCAAAGTCCGTAACGGCATCTATGAAGACCTCCCTTGATTATTTAGTCGATTTCCCCAAGGCCTTGGCCACCAGTTGTTCATACAGCTCGGCGTAGGGTTCCACCGCCTGGCACCAGTTGAAGGGTTGGGTCATGGCGCGGCTGCGCATGGCGTTGAGCAGGCCTTTATTGGCGAAGACCCGGAACGCGCGGCTCAGGGCTTCTTCGTAGCTTTCTACGGTGGATTCATTGAATAGGAAGCCGGTGACGCCATTCTCGATGGTGTCCGCCAGCCCGCCGGTGTTGCGAGCCACGGGCAGTGAGCCGAAGCGCTGGGCATACATCTGGCTCAGGCCGCAGGGTTCGTAGCGCGATGGCATCAGCAGGAAGTCGCTGCCGGCGAACATGCGCCGCGCGTCGGTCTCGTTGAAGCCGATGCGCACACCGACCTGGCCCGGGAAGCGCAGCGCCAGTTCACGCATGGCCTGTTCTTCTTCCGGCTCGCCGCGCCCGATAATGGCGATCTGCCCGCCGTTCTCGACGATAAAGCTCGCCACCGCTTCGGTGAGGTCGAGGCCTTTCTGGTAGACCAGGCGCGAGACCACCGCGAACAGTGGGCCGGTGGAGTCATGCAGGCCGAACAGCTCGCGCACGTGGTCGGCGTTGATGGCCTTGCCTTCCCAGTCACCGATATTGAAGTTGTGGGTCAGGTGCGTGTCGGTGGAGGTTTCCCAGCTTTCATCGATGCCATTGGGGATGCCACTGAGCAGGCCCTGCTGGGTCTTGGCGGCAAGGAAGCCGTCGAGGCCGCAGCCGAATTCCGGGGTGGTGATTTCCTGGGCGTAGGTCGCACTCACGGTGGTGATATGGCTGGAGTACGCCATGCCGGCCTTGAGGAACGACATCTTGCCGTAGAACTCCATGCCTTCCTGCTGCAGCGCGTGGGGCGGGATACCCAGCTCCGGCGTCGAGGCCAGGCTGACCACGCCTTGATAGGCGAGGTTATGAATGGTGAACAAGGTCGGCGTGCGTGACCCACGCCAGTGCATATAGGCGGGTGCCAGGCCGGCGGGCCAGTCGTGGGCGTGCACCAGGTCCGGGCACCAGTGGATCTGGGCCAGGTTGGCGGCCATGTCGGCGGCAGCCAGGCCCAGGCGGGCGAAGCGAATATGGTTGTCCGGCCAGTCGCGGCCGTTGTTGGCGCCGTAGGGCGTGCCTTCGCGCTCGTAGAGCTCGGGGCAGATCAGCACATAGATGACCAGCCCGTCCTTGAGGTCCATGCGCCCGATCTTGCACGGCGGCAGCGCGGCGTGGCCACCCAGCTCACCGATGATATGGATCGGGTTGTCGCTTTCCATCACCTGCGGGTAACCGGGGATGAGGACGCGCACATCGTGCAAATGGGCCATGGCGCGGGGCAGGGCCGCGGACACGTCGCCCAGGCCACCGGTTTTCACCAGGTCGGCGAACTCGGAGGTGACGAACAATACCTTCTTGCGATTGGGATTATTACTCACGATCGGCCGCACAGTGTTGGGCAGGTCGGCCAGTGACGTTGGCCCCTCTGCCGCCTTACTAAAACGCTCTCCCTGAGTATCTACAGCGGCACTGATCATAGTTCTCTCCCAATGTTGGTTGGCTAATGGCCCGCTGCCACTAGCTCCGAAGACCGCATCCTGCGGCCAGGCGCACAAGCGCTATACAAGCTGGCAAGGCTTATGCCAGTTGCACGGTCGGCTTAAATAGATTGGATGGACGGGCATCGGGTGTGAACCGCGTGCACTCGCCCTACCTTAAAACTGGACCTACGGCAGAGTTCGAAAGTTTAGATTTTTTGCGGGGTTTTTGTTTTGGAAGGGACCCATCGGTCATCAGTCTAGGACAGATTCCAGAGCCTGTAGGGTTTGTGCGGGAATTTTGTAGGACAAAAAACTTGTAACCATATGCAATTGAGGACGGCGAAAGGTTGTAGTGAGCAGGCTTGCCCTGCGCTGGAGTGCGAAGCGCTCCCAAACAATTTGGCGGCCTGCCACCCCGTTGCGGGTTTTCAGGGCCGCTTCGCGCCCCAGCGCAGGGCAAGCCTGCTCACCACGAAGATTAAGCTCACACCCTTAGTGCGGGTCGCACCTGATTGGTGCGTCAGCCAAGCACCCGAATGGGCGCGCCCTTGGCCCAGGCCTGGATATCTTCAATCATCTGCTCGTAGAACTGCCGGTAGTTTTGCTCACTCACGTAGCCCACATGGGGCGTGGCGAGTACGTTGGGCAAGTGGCGAAACGGGTGATCCACCGGCAGCGGCTCTTCGGCGTACACATCCAGCGCCGCGCCCGCCAGGCGACCAGTGGTCAGTGCCTGCGCCAGCGCCTGCTCATCCACAATCGGCCCGCGCGCGGTATTCACCAACCGGGCCGTCGGCTTCATCCAACTCAATGCCTCGGCGTCGACCAGGCCACGGCTGCGGTCGCTGAGTACCAAATGAATCGTGAGAATGTCGGCCTGCTCAAACAGCTCGCGCTTGCTGACCCAGGTCGCCCCGGCCTGCACGGCGCGCTCCGGCGTGAGGTTTTCACTCCAGGCAATCACCCGCATGCCGAATACCTGGGCAAACTGCGCGACCCTCTGGCCAATACTGCCCAGGCCGAGAATGCCCAGGGTCTTGCCATTCAGGTCGCCGCCCAGTCCCACCTGCCAGCCACCCGCGCGCAATGAGTTAGCCTCGGCCAGCAGATTGCGGGTAGACGCCATGATCAGCGCCCAGGTCAGCTCCGGCGCCGCCTGCTTGTAGCTGTCGGTGCTGCACACCTGGATGCCCAGGGCCTTGGCGGCGGCGATGTCGATGGCGGCATTGCGCATGCCGCCGGTCACCAGCAACTTGAGGTTGGGCAAACCCTGCAACAGGGCTTTGTCGAAGGTCGAGCGTTCACGCATGACGCAAATGACCGCGAACCCCTTCAAACGCTCAATCATCGTGGCGGTATCGGCCGGATAGTCGTGCAGGAAGTGCACCCGCCCCACGGCCGCCAGCGGCGACCAATCCACCACACCACGGGCGACATTCTGCCAATCATCAATGACTGCGATCTGTACCGACATGCACGCGTGCCTCGAAAATAGTTGGATTAAAGGGCGTTCAAGCCCTGCAACAGCGCCTGGTGAAACTTCGCCGGCTCTTCCATCTGCGGCGCATGGCCCAGGCCTGGAAACTCCACCAGTGTGGCGTGGGGAATCAGCTTGGCCACTTGCTTGCCCAATACCGCGTAGTTGCCGATCCTGGCCTTGACCGCCGGCGGCGCAATGTCTTTGCCAATGGCGGTGGTGTCGGCGGTCCCGATCAGCAACAGGGTAGGCATCTGCAGATGCTTGAACTCGTAGTACACCGGTTGGGTGAAGATCATGTCGTAAATCAATGCCGAGTTCCATGCGACCAGCGTATGCCCTGGGCCATTGCTCAGGCCGGCGTACATGTCGACCCAGCGCTCGTACTCCGGCTTCCAGCGTCCGACGTAATAGGTATTGAGTTGGTACTTGCGAATCCCCTCGGCACTGACTTTCTGCTCCCGCGCATACCATTGGTCGACGCTGAGCGTGGGCACGCCCAGGGCTTTCCAGTCTTCCAGGCCGATGGGATTGACCAGCCCGAGCTGCTCGGTCTGCTCGGGGTACATCAGCGCATAACGGGTGGCGAGCATGCCGCCGGTGGAATGGCCGAGCAGCGTGGCCTTCTGAATGCCGAGTTTTTCCAGCAGTTGGTGGGTGTTGAGGGCCAATTGCTGGAAGCTGTACTGGTAGTGGTCGGGCTTGCTGGAACTGCAGAAGCCGATCTGGTCCGGTGCAATCACCCGGTAACCGGCGTCGCTCAAGGCCTTGATCGTGCTTTCCCAGGTGGCGCCGCAAAAGTTCTTGCCATGCATCAGCACTACGCTGCGACCGTTGGGTTGCCCCTTGGCCGGCACGTCCATGTAGCCCATTTGCAGGGATTTACCTTGGGATTGGAATTGGAAATGTTCGAGGGGATAGGGGTATTGGAAGCCTTGCAGCTCAGGGCCATAGCTGGCGGCGAACGCCGGGGCGATGCTGGCCGTCAGCAGGCCGGCGATGCAAAAGGCACGGGATAGAGGCATGGGCGGGGCTCCGAACAGGGTGCTCGGATGCTGTTTGCGGGGGATTAACGGGGGATTAACACCCACTGCAAGGTCACGGCGGCGAGCACCGCGTATCGCAGGCCCTTGGCCAGGGTCACCAGCAGCAGGAACCGCCACAACGGCTCACGCATCACCCCGGCCACCAACGTCAGCGGGTCGCCAATGACCGGCAGCCAACTGAGCAGCAGCGTCCAATGCCCCCAGCGCTGGTAATGATGGCGGGCCTTTTCCAGCTGCTTGTCGCTGACCGGAAACCAGCGACGCTGCTTGAAGTGCTCCACCCAGCGCCCCAGCCACCAATTGACCAGCGAGCCGAGGACGTTGCCCAGGGTGGCGATACCCAGCAGCAGCCACAGGCTGTAATGCCCGCTGATCAACAGGCCGACCAGCACCGCTTCCGATTGCAGGGGCAGTAACGTCGCCGCGCCAAATGCGGCGAGAAACAGCCCCAGGTAACCCATCGGCACCGATCAGTGCGCCGGGTAGTCCGCCACCACCACATCCTGGCCGTCGCGGGTCAGGCCGATGACTTGATAGGCCTCGGCATGGCCGTCCATTTCCATGCCGGGCGAACCCATGGGCATGCCCGGTGCGGCGATACCCTGCAGGTCGTCGCGCTTGCGCAAGGCCAGTACCTGCTCGGCGGGCACATGGCCTTCGACGAACTTGCCGTCGATCACGGCGGTATGGCACGAGCCCAGGCGCGGGGCCACGCCCAGCCGCTGCTTGACCGCGCTCATGTCGGCTTCGACATGGTCATTGACCTTGAAGCCGTTGCTTTCCAGGTGGCTGATCCACTTTTTGCAGCAGCCACAATGGGCGTCGCGGTGCACATCGATGGGGATCAGGTCGGCGGCCTGGGCCAGGGTGGTGGTGAACAGCGCTGAAAGCAGGGCCAATCGCAATGGGGTTTTCATTGGGGTCTCGTCCAATACGGGCAGTAAGCCGGGCATTCTCCCTGCTTTTATCCGTGGGACGTCGGGTTAATGTTTCAAAATTATACGGAGAGCGAGTTTTCCATCCGTTGCTTGAGCCGGTCCAGTGCAATCGCCGACAGCTCGATCATGCGTTCATGGAGGCTGGCCAACTGCAATTCGGTTTCATAGGTCAGCACGCGCTTGAACAGGGTGCCGTCGCGAAAGGGCTGCAAAAAGTAATGGATCGAACCGTCGACGGCCAGTGAGGTGAACACTGTCTTGAACTCGTCGGGACGCCGGGCGATCTGTACGCGGTAGCTCATGGGCACGCGTACTCCGAGCAGGTCGATCATTTCGGTAAAACGTGCGCCGGCGGGGAGGGGGCCGCTGGTGCCGGTGTCGGCACCGAGGGAGGTGGGGTGCCATTCGTGCCAGCGATCCGGTTGGGTCACATAGTCGTAGACGGCATCGATAGGGGCCTGGATAAAACGTTCCTGACTGATCCGTTCCAAGCGGACCGACTGCTCGACAGCGCGCATGGCACACCTCCTGTGTGGCTGTGAACTGTCAGAATAGTCCCACTCCCGCACATTGCACGGGAGTGTTTCAGCCATTTATCAGCGCACCTTGAACCGGCCCATCAACGCAATCACCCGGCCATTGGCGTCCAGCAGGCTTTGTGTATTGGTTTGCGTGGCATGGCCGCTTTGCACCAGCTCTTCGACCATATGTCGGATATGCACCATGCTGCGGTTGATCTCCTCGGTCACCGCGCTTTGCTGCTCGGCAGCGGTGGCGATCTGGGTGCTGAGGTCATTGATATGGCTGACCGAACCGGCCATCTCGTCGAGCCCGGTGTTCACCCGTGCCGTGGCATCCGCCGCCGACTGGCAGCTGGCCTGGGTGTTTTCCATGGCCGCCACCGACGAACTGACACCGGTGGTCAGGCGTGCGAGCATTTCATTGATCTGCGAAGTGCTGGCCTGGGTACGCGCCGCCAGGGCGCGGACTTCGTCGGCCACCACCGCAAAACCACGACCCTGCTCGCCGGCCCGCGCGGCTTCAATCGCGGCGTTGAGGGCCAGCAGGTTGGTCTGGCCGGCAATCGCGCCGATCACGCCGAGGGTTTCGGTGATGCGCGCGGCGTCCTGGCGCATGTTCTCGACGGTGTGAGTGGCACTGGCGACTTCGCCGATCAGCGCACTGACGCTGGTGGACGCTTCACCCACCACCACGCGGGAGCGGTCGGCGTGTTCGTTGGCGCGCTGGGTGAACGAAGCGGTTTGCGCCGCGTTCTGCGCCACCGTATCGGCGGTGGAACTCATCTCGGTGATGGCGGTAACGGTCTGGTCGGTCTCCGAGGCGTGGCGCACCAGGATGCTGTTGGTGTGCGCCGAGGTTTGCTGCAATTGCTCAAGGCCCGATGACATGGCGCCAGTGGCCTGGGTCACTTCGCCGATCATGTCTTGCAGGTAGACGATAAAGCGGTTCACCGAATGGCCGATGGCGCCCAGTTCGTCTTCGGCGCGGATGGTGATGCGCCGCGTCAGGTCGGCATCGCCGGTGGACAGTGCGTCGATGTTGGTCTTCAGGATTTTCATGCGCTGCACCAATTGGCGGATCGCATACACCGCCAGCAGCACCAGCAGCAACACCATGGGGATCTGCAACAGGGCCAGGCTGCCGAGTACGTCATCGCGCTGGGCGGTGATCAGCGAGGTGGGCAGGGCGGTGGCGAGGAACCACGGCGTGCCTTCGATGGGGCGCATGTAGAAGGTACTGGCCACGCCCTGGTTGTCGAACTCGTTGCGCTGCAAGGCCTGGTCGCGATGGGCCAGGGCCTTGCTGACCTGGGCGGCAAAGGCCGAGGTCCCGGTCAGTTCACTGATGTTCTTCAACACCACCGGGCTGCTCAGGCGCGTGCTGTTGCTGATGATCTTGCCATCGCCTTCGACGATCAGCATTTGCCCGCCGATGTCCTTTTCCTTGCTGGCTACCAGTTCGTTGAAGAAACCCAGGGTCACGTCGATGGTGGCCACGCCGTACGCCGCGCCGTCACGCTGGATCGCCATGGCGCAGTTGGTGCGCGGCTCCTGGCTGGCGTCGTCCTTGTAGGCCGCGGCCCAGGCACATTGGCCACGTGGCGACGCGAGTCCGCCCTTGTACCAGCTCTGGTCGTAATAGTTGGGGGCAGGATCGCTGTTCCAGAAGGTGTTCACTGCCAGCTTGCCCGAGGCATCGCGGTGCCAGAAGGTGCTGTGCTTGTTGCGCCCCGGCGTGCGCTGGTTGGGCAGCGGCCAGATACCGCCGCCGAAGACCTTCAGCTCACCATATTGGTCGACCAGGCCGGGCAGGACCTTGTCGATGGCATCGCTGTCGAGCAGGGGAATGGTCTGGGTGATGGTGCGTTGCTGGGACTGAACCTTGTTGAGTTCGCCCTGGATCTGCTCGGCCACCTCACTGATGCGGTTGAGCACCACCTGTTCCTCGGTATGGCGCAGCGTGGGCGCGACCAGTTGGCCGATGCCGACGACCGTCAACACGAACAACACCAGGACGAACAGCACCAGGAACAGGGTATAGCGAGCTTGGATGGAGCGAAGTGGGGGCATGGGGGTCGTCCTTACGAAGCGTTTATTATCGACGCGGCTGTTTTGGAGCTTCGTAGGGCTATCGGCTTGGCGAGGAAGAGCTTTAGGTACGGGGGGGCCAAATCAGGTTTTTAACATGGCGAGGCCAGCAGCTGCCTCGCCATGGGGATTACCGCTTATCGAATCAATGCCTGGCCTGCCGGCGCTGCATTAGTTCCCGCGACCTTGAGGGCTGGGTGTCCATAAGTAGGACTGCCTCAAGGGTTTGCCCATTTCTGCATTCAGGGCGTTCTCAGTGAAGTGTTTCGGATTGGTTACACGCGCTGATGTCGAGGGAGGGGTGCCGTCCTGAGAAGGTTCTTCAACGTAGGGTAAACCGATGACTTGACGTTTGTTGTTCTCGACAAGGCCTTCCTCCCCCGGCTCTTCGCGGGTGTACCCATGCTCGGATGTACCGGTTGCGTAGGTGTAGGCTTGGTTTATCTCATGGGCGAGACCGGTTACGGGCACCATTGTATTGGTACGCTCGGCGTTTTCGATAATAGATGGCGGTTCATAGCGAATGATGCCGCGAGTGACGCGGAAACCGGGAACGCCATCCGTGATATGCCCGTAGGTTCCGGCTTCTGCGCTTTCGCGCTCCTCGGGCGTCAATTCATCCAGTTCACTACCGCCAGGAATGTAGTCGGTACCGCCGTTCCCGATTGGCTCAATGGTGACCTTGCCGCCATTTGTTACCGCGAGCTCATCCATTTGTTTGAGTGCTTGTTGCCCTATGGGTGAACTGCGCAGAAATTCAAAATCGTCGGCGACGCGCTGCTTGAAAGCCTGTGCGTCCTCCTCCGGGGTCTGAGGGGGAGTTTCTACACTGAATCCCAGGTTGCCGGCATTGCTTGGCTTCACTTCGGTGAAAGTCGAACCCCTGGTGCGGTCGAAACCATCCGTGGCCTTGGCGTAGATAAGATCCTTGCGCTGGTTGTTCCAGATAGTGTCGTTTCCTTTGCCGGTGTAGAAGGTCGTGCGCTCGTACCCTGCAAGGACGTCGTCGCCATTGCCCCCATGTGCAACGGTATGTCCGCTGCCTGAGAGAAGTACATCGTTGTCGTCGCCACCGTCCAGATAGGTCTGCCTGGTGGAGGGGCCAAAGCCTGCAATGAGCAGGTCCTTGCCTTTATTGCCGTACATTACGCCATTGCCGGGACCTCCCATGATTGTGTCATCGCCGTCGTTGCCCTCGGCATAACCCAGTCCGCTGCCCAACTGCAGGATATCGTTGCCAGCCCCTCCGAAAAGCCTGCTGCGACCTCCGCCCGCCTGGAGATAATCGTTGCCGTCGCCGCCTTGCACGCTCACGCGAAGCTTGACGTCATCGTCGATGATGACCGTGTCGTCACCGCCGTGGCTTTCGATGAATAGCTCGTGCTCGCTTCTTTCGTTTGTATTGATATCGACTAAATGCGGTTTATCGTTGATGAAGATCTGCAGCTTGTCCACCGACCAACTGCGCACGTGGATACGGTCGGCGGCATTACCGGTTTGCAGGTGCAGATAACTGGTCAGGATCTCCGGTTTTTCGGGGTCAGATGGGTCCCAGTCAACGACCCTGCTGATTTTGGTGTCACCGTCTACAAGCAGCGTGTGGGTGCGGCGGTTCACGATGCCTGGCGTCAGGTCGGTGGGAGGGGTGAAGTGCGAAACGTTTGTTTCAGCGAAAGGCCGGGGGAGTTGGGCGTAGAGTCCGGATGTCAAGGAGTGGGCAAGTGCAGATAACATCGGTATGTCCTCTGGGGTGGCGTGTAAGGGCACCCTGATTACGTATCAGGGTTGCTATTACGTGGAACTCCGACTGAGAAGGTTCCCCGCCCCCGGAGGGGCTTTAGTGCTAAACGTGTTGGCGTCGGAGCACCGCAAACCGGGTGCCCCTTGAGCTTGGCCGTCAGATATCCAGCATGGCCATCACCTCTGCGGGATAGCGCAGGCCGGCACTTGCATCGGCCGGAAAGATCCTCTCCAGTGCCGCCAGTTCAGCCGCGCCGAGGCGGATCGACACGGCCTCCACGTTCTCCTGCAGGTACTTGCGCTGCTTGGTGCCAGGAATCGGAATAATGAAGTCGCCTTGTGCCAACACCCACGCCAGCGCCAGTTGCCCGGCGGTGACGCCTTTGTCGGCTGCGAGGGTTTGAACCTGCTTGACCAGTTGCAGGTTCTTCGCGAAGTTCTCGCCCTGGAAGCGTGGGTTGGTGCGACGGTAGTCATCGGCATCGAAATCCGCCGGGCTTTTCAGGGCGCCCGTCAGAAAGCCTCGGCCCAGCGGGCTGTAAGGCACAAACGCGATGCCCAGGCGTTGGCAGGCCGCGAGGCAGCCGTTGCTTTCCTGGTCGCGGCTCCACAGGGAATATTCGCTTTGCAGGGCGCTGATCGGGTGCACCTTATGGGCGCGCTCCAGCGTGGCGGCGGATGCCTCGCTCAGCCCCAGGTAACGCACCTTGCCTTGCTGCACCAAGTCGGCCATGGCTCCGACGGTTTCTTCGATGGCCACCTGCGGGTCGATTCGGTGCTGGTAGTACAGGTCCAGGGTGTCCACGCCCAGGCGCTGCAAGGTGCCGTTGATGGCATCGCGAATGTACTCGGGGCGACCGTTCACTCCACGCACCGCCGGATTGGCCGGGTCACGCACAATGCCGAACTTGCTCGCCAGGAACACCTGGTCACGTTTGCCGGCAATGGCTTTGCCGATCAGTTGCTCATTGGTGTGGGGGCCGTACATATCGGCGGTATCAAGGAAATTGACGCCCAACTCCAAGGCGCGATGCAGCGTGGCAGTGGCCTCCGAGGTGTCGGTGCCGGGGGCGTAGAAATCACTCATGCCCATGCAGCCGAGGCCGATGGCACTGACGTGGGGACCGTTCTTACCGAGTTGACGAGTGTGCATGGGTACAGCTCCTGATGAGGTAGGGCGCCATTGTTACCCTCGACAAAACCGGGATAAACCGGCTAAAAGCACTATCACTATTGGTAATTTCTAAATAATCCTCCTGGAGTCGGCCCTTGGATCGTTTTAACGCCATGCGGGTGTTTACCCGGATTGTCGAGTTGGGCGGATTTGCCAAGGCCGCCGACAGCCTGCAACTGCCGCGCGCGTCGGTGACCATCCTGATCAAGCAACTGGAGGCGCACCTGGGCGTGCAGTTGCTGCAGCGCACCACGCGCCAGGTCAGCCCGACCCTGGACGGCGCGGCGTATTACCAGCGTTGCGTACAGTTGCTCACCGACCTGGAGGAAACCGAGGCGGTGTTCTCCACCCGCCGCCAGAACCCACGCGGCACCCTGAGCGTGGATATGCCCTCGGGGATCGGGCGCCTGATTGTGATTCCCGCGTTGCCGGCGTTCACCGCGCGCTATCCGCAGATCGAATTGGACATCGGCCTGAACGACCGCCCGGTGGACCTGATCCGCGAAGGTGTGGATTGCGTGCTGCGCGGCGGTCCGGCGCTGGATGAGTCGCTGGTGGCCAGGCCTTTGGCAATGATGGACCAGCTGACCCTGGCGAGCCCCGGGTACCTGGAGCGCATGGGCATACCGGCGGGCCTCGACGACCTGGCCAATCACCAGATGGTCGAGTATGTCTCCACGGCCAGCGGCAAGCGGTTCGGCCTGGAGTTCCTGGTCGACAACGCCGTGCACTCGATCCAGTTGCCCAAGCGCGTGGCGGTCAACAGCTCCGATGGTTATTTCGCTGCGTGCGAAGCCGGCTACGGCCTGATTCAGGCGCCGCACTATCATGCGATGCGGCAACTGGCCGAGGGCCGCCTGGTGCCCGTGCTGGCGCAGTTGCCCGTGCCGACAATGGCGCTGACGGCGCTGTATCCGCCCCATCGCCAGTTGTCACAGCGGGTGAGGGTGTTCGTGGACTGGCTGGTTGAGCTGTGCCGACAGCCGGGCACCGGTTTGCACCGCTAGGCCTGGGCCTTGCGGTAAGCGCCGGGTTGCTGCCCGGTCACTTTGTGGAAGGCGCGGGTAAACGCCGCCACGGACTGATAACCCACCGCCACTGCGACATCCGCGACGGTCTGGTCCTGCTTGAACAATTGGCAGGCGTGGCGCATGCGCATCATCAGCAGCACCTGACCGGGCGACTGCCCGCACAATTCAGTGAAGCGCTTGAAAAACGCCGAGCGCGACAAGCCGGTGCAGGCCGCCATGCTTTCCAGAGTCCAGGCGTCTGCCGGGCGGGCGATCAAGTGTTCCAGCAGGTTCGCGAACGCCGGCTGGCGCCCCAGTGCGGCGAGGCCACCGAGTGCGTGGTTATCCAGCACTTGCTGGCGCAGTACATACAGGAACAACAGGTGGCACAGGCGCTCGAGCAAGGCCGCGGAAGGCGCCGGGTCGCGCTGGCACTCCTGCAGGATCAGCTCGAACAGGTTGCGGGCGGCCGTCAGCGAGGGGTCGCCGGCCCGCAGGATGATCCACGCGGGCAGGGTATCGACGATCATCGCCGACAAGCCCGACTGGAAGTGAAAGAACCCGCACACCAGCCCCACGCCGTCGCTGGCGCCGTTGTCCAGGGGCAGCATCGGGCGTCGCGGACACTCCCGCGCGCCGGCCGCCGTGGCTGCTCCGGACAACCGATACTCAAGGTCACGGAGCAGGAACACCGCGTCGCCGTTGTTCAACTCGACGGGCGTGGGTTCGCCGGCGATATGCAGCCAGCACTCGCCCTGCACGATCAGATGGAAACTCGCGCGCGCCAGGCCGTGGGTGCTGGCATGCCAATCGCCGCAATAGCGCCCGACATGGAACAGGCTGGTGTTGAGTTCGAGGCTGTCTAATAACCAATCGACAAGGGCACTGGAAGAATTCATCTAATGGAAAGACTCAAGAGCAAGTAATCGCTACTTTAGCCTATTGAGAGGATTTCTTATAACCAACAGACTGGATACACGAACCCTCAGGAGACCGCTCCATGTCCCGTGTACCGCTGCTCACCCCGCAAACCGCGCCACCCGCCGCCAAGCCGTTGCTGGAGAACGCGCTGAAAGCCTCGGGTTTCATCCCCAATCTGCTGGCCGTACTGGCCAATGCCCCGGCGGCGCTGGAAACCTACATCACCGTCTCGGGCCTGAACGCCAAGGCCGAGCTGAGCCTGGCCGATCGCGAAGTGGTGCAGTTGATTGCCGCCACCACCCACGGCTGCGATTTCTGCGTCGCCGGCCACACCGCCGTGGCGCGCAACAAGGCCAAGCTGCCGGAAGAGGTGATCGATGCCCTGCGCCAGCGCGGCGAATTGCCCAATGCCCGGTATGAGACACTCGCTGCCTTTACCCGGGAAGTCATTGCCACCCGTGGCGATGTCAGCGATGCCGGTTTTGACGCGTTCCGCGCCGCCGGTTATACCGAAGGCCAGGCCCTGGAAGTTATTTTGGGGGTGAGCCTGGCAACCCTGTGCAACTTCGCTAACGTGTTTGCCCGTACCCCGCTGAACCCGGAGCTGGCGCAATACCGTTGGGAAAAACCGGCCAGCTGAAGGGCGGGTGGCCCTGCTGCTTTGACAAGGAGAAACATGAATGCTTGACCCGATCTTGAGCCGTTGGCTCGATGTTCAAGCGCAGGCCCTGGATGTGGGCAGTTGCGATCCCCAGGAAGTGCTGCCCCGGCTGGCAGAGGCCAACGTACTGCGTATCGGTGTGCCAAAAGCCTTCGGCGGCCTGGGCGGCGATGTGGCCGGCGCTGTCGAGGCCATCGCCCATGTCGCCAGCCATTCGTTGGCGGCGGCGTTTGTGTGCTGGGGCCAGCGCTCGTTTATCGAGTATTTGCTGCAGAGCCCGAATGAGCGGCTGCGCGAGCAATTGCTGCCGGACCTGCTCAGCGGCAGGCTGGCGGGGGCCACCGGTTTGTCGAATGCCATGAAGTTCCTGTCGGGCATCGAGACGCTGCAGATCAGCGCCGAGCCCACCGATCACGGCTGGACCCTCAACGGTCGCCTGCACTGGGTGACCAACCTGCGCAAGAACGGCTTTGTCGCGGCGGCGGCGGTCGAGCATGCCGGCGGCGGCGCGCCGTTTATCCTGGCGATCCCGGATTCGGTGGCTGGCCTGCAACGTTCCGGCGACCTGGAACTGCTCGGCCTGCAATCGAGCAACACCGCAGCCCTGGGCCTGGAAGGTGTCGAGCTGAGTCGCGAGTGGTTGCTGCATGAGGATGCACGCAAGTTCCTGCCGGCCGTGCGCCCGGCGTTCCTGGGCTTGCAGTGCGGTATGTCGATCGGCCTGGCCCGGCGTTCGCTGGCGGAAGTCGCCCATCACCTGGGCGCGGCCCGCACGGTGTTGCGCGAAGAGCTCGAAGGGTTGCGCGGGACCTTGGATCACCTGGTGACCGAGCTGCAGAATGGCCTGCTCGCCGGGCGCTTCGCCGCCGAGCCGGTGGCGCTGTTCAAGTTGCGCATCGGCCTGGCCGAAACCGCCGCCAGCGCGGTGCAGCTGGAACTGCAGGCCAGTGGCGGCAAGGCTTACCTCACGGCCCATGGCAGTGGGTTTGCGCGGCGCTGGCGGGAGTCGGCATTTGTGCCGATCGTCACGCCCAGCCTGGTGCAATTGCGCACCGAGTTGCAACGCCAGGCCAACCTGTGAGCCCGGTGGTATTGAGTGCCCGGGGCATTGGCCTGGGGTACGCCGGCGGCCCGGTGCTGCAAGGCTTCGACCTGCAATTGCAGCGCGGTGAAGTGGTGTCGATCCTGGGCCCCAGCGGGGTCGGCAAGTCCAGCCTGTTGCGGGTGCTCGCCGGTTTGCAGACGCCCCAGGAAGGCAAGGTGCAGGTGTTGGGCGAGCCGTTGAGCGGCCCCCATCCACGTGTCGCCGTAGCGTTCCAGGACCCCAGCCTGTTGCCGTGGTTGAGCCTGGAAAAGAACGTCGCGTTCGGCCTGGATTTCGCCCGCCAGCCGCACCTGGGCGCTGATGAGCGCCGCCGGCGCGTCGACCACGCCATCGCGGCGGTTGGCCTGGAGCACGCCCGCCAGCAATTTCCGGCGCAGCTGTCCGGCGGCATGGCCCAGCGCACCGCGTTGGCCCGTTGCCTGGCACGCCAGCCCCAGGTGCTGTTGCTGGATGAGCCCTTCGGTGCGCTGGATGAAGTGACCCGTGCCGATATGCAGCACCTGTTGCTCAAGGTCAACCGTGAGCAGGGTTCGGCGGCGGTGTTGATCACCCATGACATCGACGAAGCGCTGCTGTTGTCCGACCGCATCCTGCTGCTGGGCAACCGCCCGGCGCGGACGCTGGGCGAATGGCGCATCGACCTGCCGCAACCGCGGGAAGAACAGGTGGAAGCGATCGGCGCGCTGCGCATCGAGATTCTTAAAACCCTACGGCAGGCGAGCCGCCCTCAACCCCAAACCCTTGACCTGCCGGAGCCCAGCCATGTGCCTGGATGACCTGACCCACTCGCGCCGTGACTTTCTCAAACTTTCCGCGGTACTCAGTGCCGCCGGCGCCTTGCCGCTGCTGAGCAGCCTGCAGGCCCGCGCCGCCAGCGAGCCGGATGCGCCGGTGCGCATCGGCTACCTGCCGATCACCGACGCGACGCCCTTGTTGGTGGCGCATAACAACGGCCTGTTCGAAGCCGAAGGCATCAAGGCCGAGCGCCCGGTGTTGCTGCGCAGTTGGGCGCAGGTGATCGAGGCGTTTATCTCCGGGCAGGTCAACGTGATCCACCTGCTGTCGCCGATGACCGTGTGGGCGCGCTATGGCAGCCAGGTGCCGGCCAAGGTGGTGGCGTGGAACCATGTGGGCGGTTCGGGGCTCACCGTGGCACCGGGTATTACCGAGGTGAAGCAACTGGGCGGCAAGTCGGTGGCGATCCCGTTCTGGTATTCGATCCATAACGTGGTGGTGCAGCAACTGTTCCGCGACAACGGCCTGACCCCGGTGGCGCGTGCCGCCGGCAGTGCGATCGGCGCCAATGAAGTCAACCTGATCGTGCTGCCGCCTTCGGACATGCCGCCGGCCCTGGCCAGCCAGCGCATCGACGGCTATATCGTCGCCGAGCCGTTCAACGCCCTGGCGGAGAACCTCAAGGTCGGGCGTGTGCAGCGGTTTACCGGCGACGTGTGGCGCAATCACGCGTGCTGCGTGGTGTTCATGCACGAACACGACCTGAACAATCGCCCGGAGTGGTCGCAGAAAGTCGTGAATGCGATCGTCAAGGCCCAGGTGTGGACCCGTGATAACCGCGCAGAGGCGGTGAAACTGCTGTCCAAGGACGGCCCGAACCGCTACACGCCACATGCCGAGCCGGTGTTGAGCAAAGTCCTGGCGCCAGCCGCTGCCGACCGCGCGGCCTACCTGGCCGATGGCGCGATCCGGCATGCCGACTGGGACGAGCACCGCATCGACTTCCAGCCCTATCCATTCCCCAGCTACACCGAGGAATTGGTGCGACGCTTGAAGGACACGCTGATCGAGGGGGACAAGAAATTCCTCGCCGACCTGGACCCGGCCTTTGTCGCCAAGGATCTGGTGGATGACCGCTTTGTGCGCAACGCCATCGAAGCGGTGGGCGGCATGGGCACCTTCGGTTTGCCCGAGGGCTTTGAGCGGATCGAGGAGATTGGCGTTTGAACAACCGCAGAGTCCCGGGCTGGTCGCTCGGGCTGAGTGGCCTGGCCGGCCTATTGTTGCTGTGGTGGCTGGGGGTGAAGGTGTGGGGCGATGGGGGCGGCCTGGCGGCGCGCTTTTCGCTGGCCGCCACCTTCAGCAGCCTGTGGGAATTGCTGGGGCGCGGTGAGCTGTATCTGCATATTGTCGTGAGCCTCAAGCGTATCTTCGTCGGGCTGTTCCTGGCCTTGCTGGTGGGGGTGCCGCTGGGGCTGCTGGTGGGCAGTTCGCGCAACCTGGAAGCGGCGACCACGCCGGCCTTCCAGTTTCTGCGGATGATCTCACCGCTGTCCTGGATGCCCATCGTGGTGATGCTGATGGGGGTAGGGGACCAACCGATCTACTTCCTGCTGGCGTTTGCCGCGGTGTGGCCGATCATGCTCAACACCGCCGCCGGCGTGCGCCAACTCGACCCGCGCTGGCTGCAGTTGAGCAGCAGCCTGAGCGCCACGCGCTGGGAAACCTTGCGCCGGGTGATCATCCCTGGCGTGGTGGGCCATGTGCTGACCGGCGTACGGCTGGCCATCGGGATCCTGTGGATCGTGCTGGTGCCGTGCGAAATGCTTGGGGTCAGCGCGGGGCTCGGCTATTACATCCTGGATACCCGTGATCGCCTGGCCTATTCGGAACTGATGGCGATGGTGTTGCTGATCGGGCTGCTGGGGTTTGCCCTGGATGCGCTTGCACGCGGGTTGCATCAGCGCTGGGTGCATGGGGGGAGCCAGTGACGGCATGGCCTCAGCCCGGCGGCCCACCGCCGTCGGGGTGAGCGGCACACCGGAGGAGCCAAAGCTTTTCATCACCTGTAACATAAGACCCCGTCGACCCCGTCGCCGGGTATGTGCCTGGCGTGTTCGGCGATACACAGTGAATACATTCTTCCGGTTCAGGAACCCGTCATGACCCAAAAGCAACGCTTGAAATACTCGATCCTGATCGCCCTGGCGGTATTGGCGACGATGTTTGGCCTGTCCTACCTGCAGAACATCGGGTTTATCAGTGAGAAGACGTTCCAGACCATCGCCATCGCCGTCGCGGTCGTCGTGGTGGTGATCAACGGCATCATGCGCCGCAAGGTCAAGCTTTAAGGTCCGCCTCAGCTTCGAGCGTCGAGTACCTTGGCAGCCTCTTCATGGAGGCTGTAGCTTTTATCTGCGTTAAGGGTGATCACGCCTTCGCTGCACAGGCGCTTGAGCACCTCGCGCACACTCAGGAACGACAACGGGATCCCCAGCTCCAGCAAATGGCTGTGCACGCCACGTACCCCCAGGGTGCGCTGGTTGTCGGCGGCGGTGAGCAGGGCGTCGATGACCTTCAGCCGGATCAGGCTGGTGCGCAGGCCGAAACACTTGAGCAGGTGGCGAATACGCTGGTTGCCTTGCTGTTCGGGGGTTTTGCCGAACGCTTGGGCGCCGTTGCCAAATTGGCTGTCGGCTGCGGGTGGATGTCCGTCCGTGGGCACTTGCGGGTTGTACATGCAAAAACTCCTTATCAGAGCCTGATCAGGAAAATGATGGCGCTCTTAGTTAATAAGACGAACGAGCGTGCTAAATCATGAAGGGCGTGATGTAGAAAATTTGTCGGTATCGGCTTTGTCACATCTGCAGCGCCTCGGATAAACCTGCTCCAGGGTTAAATTTCTCCCGGTTTTTTGCGTCCTTACGGTGGGGTGGTTACCCCTGTGAGGGTGTTCAATTTGACTGCGGAGTCTGTGTGATTATTTCCAACGGGTTGGCCAGGGTGTGCGTGACGGGGCTGTTGCTGGGGGTGAGCCTGGCTGCAACGGCACGGGAGTCGACAACGCAGGCGTCGGCGGATATCCGCCGCACCAGTTTCGGCGTGCCGCATATTCGCGCCAATGACGAGCGTGGCCTGGGCTTCGGGATCGGTTATGCCTATGCCCAGGACAACCTATGCCTGCTGGCCAATGAAGTGGTTACCGTGAACGGCGAGCGGGCCCGGTACTTCGGCCCCGAGCAGTCGACCCTGGAAGAGCGCAACAACCTGGCCAGCGATGTGTTTTTCACCTGGCTGAATACTCCGGGCGCGGTGGCGGCTTTCTGGAAGGCGCAAAGCCCGCAGATCCAACAGCGCATGCAAGGCTACGTGGCCGGCTACAACCGCTATCTGAAAGAACAGGGCGCACCCGCCCAGTGCCAGGCGGCCTGGGTGCGGCCGCTGGTGGTTGAAGACCTGGTGAAATTGACCCGCAGGTTGTTGGTGGAGGGCGGTGTCGGCCAGTTCGCCGAAGCCCTGGTCGGCGCCGCGCCGCCTCAGGCCTCCGCGAGTGTGCAACCCAGCGCCAAGGCATTCGAATTGGCCGCCGCCAATCAACAGCGCTTCAGCCTGGATCGCGGCAGCAATGCCGTGGCGGTGGGCCGCGACCGTTCGTTCAATGGCCGTGGCATGGTGCTGGCCAACCCGCATTTCCCGTGGGTGGGCGGCATGCGCTTTTATGAAATGCACCTGACCATCCCCGGCCAGTTGGATGTGATGGGCGCCGCGCTGCCCGGCCTGCCGGTGATCAATATCGGCTTCAACCAGCATGTGGCGTGGACGCACACGGTGGATACGTCCAAGCACTTCACCCTGTTTCGCCTGACGTTGGATCCCAAGGACTCCACGCGCTATATGCTGGATGGAAAATCCATCCCCCTGGAGAAAACCTCGGTGACGGTGCAGGTCAGGCAAGCGGACGGCAGCATGAAGCCAGTGACCCATCCGGTCTATAGCTCGCAGTTCGGCCCCGTGGTGCAATGGCCCGGCAAGCTGGATTGGGACAGTCGCCACGCCTTCAGCCTGCGCGATGCCAACCTGGGCAACGACCGCGTCCTGCAACAGTGGTATGCCATGAACCGTGCCACGAGCCTCAAGGACCTGCAAACCTCGGTGCACACCCTGCAAGGCATCCCGTGGGTCAATACCCTGGCCGCCGATGACCAGGGCCAGAGCCTGTACATGAACCTGTCGGTGGTACCCAACGTCAGTGCGGCCAAACTGGCGCAATGCAGCGACCCGCGTGCCGGCCTGCAGATGATCATGCTCGACGGCGCCCGCAGTGCCTGCGCCTGGGACGTCGACCCGCGCGCCGCCCAGGCCGGCATCTTCCCCGCCGACCAGTTGCCGCAGCTGGAGCGTAGCGACTACGTGCAGCACTCTAACGATTCGGCGTGGCTGGCCAACCCCAAGGCACCGTTGACCGGCTTCTCCCCGGTGATCAGCCAGGACCACATCGGCCTCGGCCCGCGCGCACGCTTCGCCCTGCAACGCCTGCAATCCCTGGAGGCGCAACCGATCAGCGTCGCCGACCTGCAAAACATGGTCATGGACAACGAGGTGTACCTGGCCGGCCAGGTCATGCCTGACCTGCTGGAATTCTGCGCCAAACACCTCGGCACCGACGCGACTGAGCTGAAGTCGCTGTGCACCAGCCTCAACGACTGGGACCGACGCGCCAACCTCAACAGCGGCCTGGGCCTGGTGCACTTCATCAATTTGGTTGAAGACCTGCAGCAACTCCCCGATGCCTGGCGCGTCGCGTTCGACCCGGCCCAACCCCTGACCACCCCACGGGGCCTGGCCATCGAGCGCGCCCCCGTGGCCAAGGCCCTGCGCGAAGCCATGCTGGCCTCCACCGCAGCCGTGGCCAAACTCGGCCTCAACGCCGACAGCAAATGGGGCGATATCCAGGTCAGCGGCCAAACCCCGATCCACGGCGGCCCGCAAGCGCTGGGGATCTACAACGCCATGCAAACCGTGCCCCGGGCCGACGGCAAGCGCGAAGTGGTCAGCGGCAGCAGCTACCTGCAGATCGTCACCTTCGACGACCACGGCCCCCACGCCCAAGGCCTGCTGGCATTCTCCCTGTCCAGCAACCCGGCATCGAAATACTCGAAGGACCAGACCCAAGCGTTCTCCGAGAAAAAACTGCGCCCACTGCCGTTCACCGACGCCCAGATCAAGGCCGACCCGCAGTACCAGCAGCAGCTCATCAAGGAGTAGGGCAGGCGCGCAACTCCTTGATGCCAATACGAAATATTTTTGAAATCAAGGGGTTGCAGGCAAAAGCAAATGAGTACATAATGGCGCCCATCGAACGCAACGAAGCATTAAAAACTTCAATGTATTCAATGAGTTAGAGTAGAGGCAGGGCTCTATGGCCCACTCAAGTTTTTATGCGGTGAATGCCAGTGGCAAGGGCATTGATCGTTTGAGGCCGAGTAGCAAAATGGTTATGCAGCGGATTGCAAATCCGCCTACGCCGGTTCGATTCCGACCTCGGCCTCCACTCTTAAAGCCCCGTAGATCAATGATCTACGGGGCTTTTTATTGCCTGTGATTTGAGAAGTGTTCCGCAACTTTTGGGATGTGTTCCGCAACCCTCCTCATTTTTGATCGCAATGAGGGGGCAGAACAGTGCCAGGGGAGTGTGTGGTTGGCCTGTTATTTCGTGGGGTTAACGATCTCACCGACGCGCCGATAGACCTTCTTTGTCATCTCCTCAGTGGAGTGGCCGAGCAGCCGACTTGCATGCGCAAGTTCTATCTCGCTGGCGGCTTTGGGGCGGATGTCTTTGAACTGAAACTGACGGATTAGTACAGCCAGGGCGGGATCGCCATCGGCACCGGCCTTGATGGCTGCTTTATCCCGGGCTTCATCCCAGCGGTTGCGTAGCATCTGCTGGCTCATCCGAAGGCCGGACGCGTTTGTGATAAGCGTCGAGGTCTTAATCCCATTTAACGATCTGCGTTCGAGCAGGTTATCTAGGAATAGACTAAGCGCTGATTGCTCGCCGGCATCGTCCAGGCGAATACGCAGAAGTTTGCCGCCCTTGCCCTGGCGAACCCCTACGAAGCCGTTGGCCAGATCGGTAGTTGCCACTTTCAGCACATCGGCAGGGCGCTGGCCGGTCAGGTAAGCAAGGTCCATGGCATCCTTTAGTTCCTGAACTGCCTCTCCATATACTGCATTCCAAACCACTTCGCCGGCATAGTAGTCCCGTGGTTTTTCCTTGTTTCGGCGTACGCCGAAGCAAGGGTTGGCATTGTTGGTAAGTCCCCACTCGCGCGCGATCGTGAACATGTGTGACAACAGTGCGATTTCTCGGTTGGCCCTGACCTTGGCGGTTCTGGCATCTCGATATTGGGCAACTACCTGGGGAGTGATTGAGTCAAGAGGCGCGTTATCAAAAGCCTTCCGTAGCTGTTTCAGTTCCTTCCGATTGTCGGACTGTGTCCGTATTGATTTGGTCGGTATGATCTTTTTTTCGTATTTGTCGAACAGCGCTCCCATTAGATGATTGGGCTTTAGTGGTTCGCGGCGTTCCAGTCGAGCCCACTCGACCTTCGCCGCGTCCAGATCACTGCCCAGTGGTATTTCTTTCCGGTTTCCGTCGGCGTCCCTGCCGTTGTAGTAGAACGAGGTCCACACGGCGCCGCTTTTGCGCTTGCGGGTGCGCCGTATCATTCGAGGCGGAAGGTCGCGATTGGCTATGCTTTTCTGGCGCATCAGTCAGCTCACGTTCGCTAGGTCGAGCGACCAGGTTTCAGTTACGGCGTTGACCCCAGAAGGTTTGACGCCCGCGAGTTTCAGTCGGGCGTATACCCGACCCACTATTGGGCGGCGAGCGCCTGTCAGAACAAACTCCCAGCGATTTTCGGTCAGCCATAGAATTTGTTTGGAGGGGATCTGATATCCGGTGATGGTCGCCAGCTCTTCGTCGGCGAGGGTTTCGCTTTGGAATTCCATCATGCCGCTCTCCCGATCAGGTCTGTCGGCCCATAACTTCGGCGTGTGTTCTCCTTGGGAGGCAACTCGATAGTGCGAGGAGCATGCGTATACCCCACGGCAGGCTGCGCGAGCGGGCGTGTCTGAGCGTTTAGCGTTGCATCAGCGAGCGCTGCCCCGCGCAGCTTTTCGTGGGGTATAAGTGCCTCGGCAGTGGCGCTGAAAGGAGCAATAATGCCTGCTGCTTCGCAGCAGAGGCAGTTTGTTTCTAGCGTGTTGACGCTGCGGGCAGTGCCGAGCAAAGCGGGCAGGGCATTGGCGTTGTTCTGGTGGTTCTTCATGCCGCTTTCCTCCGGTGTTCGATAGCGAGTTGGTCCATCAGGCGCTGGTGGTAGGTGTTGCGTGCTTCTGCGGCAGGCCATGGGCGAATGGTTTCAGCCATGGGCTCGATGCCGATCAAGCAATCCCAGATAGCCGGATCGGTTGGCATGAGGTCGCGGCGCTCGGTGGCCAGCGCAATCAGGTCAGCCTGGTGTATACGTGCGGGTAGATCGAAGGCCAGGTCGAAGCGCTCACAGATGCGCCCCCAAACGACGTCCTCAAATCCTCGGTAGTCGGGCATCCACTGTTTAAGTGGCCGGGTCATATCGCCCAGGTACGCCTCGGTCGCATCGTGGAGCAGGGCAGCCAACTTGTGTTCTTCAGGCACCAGCTCGGCGACGATGCAGCTGTGTTGCGCCACGCTGTAGAATTCGCGGGTGTGGCCGTTGAAGCGGCACAGGTGGGCCAGAGAGTGCGAGATGTCCCTCGGGTCGATCATCTCTGCGTCGGGTTCGAACAGGTCGAAGCGCTTGCCGGTGTGGGTGAGGATGAAGTTCATGCTGCATCCTCCAGCGTGAATGGATCCATCAGGTCAGCCATGCTCAGAGCCTTGTCACGCAAGGCAAGTGCTTGCGTTGCCTGGCTCTCAGATCTCACTGCTCGGAAGGTGTCAGCGGCAAGCTTGAGCTTTTCGGCGATGGCTAACAGGGTGAGTCGATCTTGTGGCTGAAGATCCAAGATAAGTTGCAGGCGCCGGCATCGCTCGGTGACTTGCTCAAGCGCGGTCGAGCTTGCTGATTCGCCCTCGTCCATCCCTTCCCTAAAACCCTGAGCGTGGCCGGCGTCATAGCCCTCAGCTCGACCATCCGTTAAGCCGCCCTTGTAGCCGACCCAGTAGAGGATCCCAAGCGCGATAACGATACTGATCAGTGCGTATATTTGAATTGCAGTCATGTGGTGTGCTCCTGGTGATGTTGTTGGCTGGTGGTGGCAGCCGTTGGGTTAACTGGTATTACGCGGGTGATTCGATTTCTGGACGCGGCATGTCTTCATCTGCTCGGTAAGCGCGAATGTCGATCAGGGCGGCTACGTGTTTGATGTGGGCGTACCTCAATGCCTTGGCGCTGTGGTCCAGAGTGGTCACCGGCAGTTGGATGCGACCGGCGTTGATCGCCTCGATGAATGTCTTTTCATTGAGGTTCTTGAAGTAGTGCACGCGCAGTTTTTCCAGGGGGATAAGCACGTCACCGAAGAGTTGATGCAGCATCTCGACGGTCGCGCTATCCGGCGCGGGTTGTAGCCGCAGCGGTGTTTGACTGGTGTTGCTCATTGGCCTCGGCCTCCTTGGGTTTGAGTCGTGATGGATGGTTCCAAGCATTCAGGCAATGACGCTTGGTCAGCTCCCGCAGATGCTCCGGCACTTCGAGGAGCGCGGCGTTGCGCTCCTCGCGTGTGGGCATGGCGACGATCTGGCGGGCGTACTCCCTAGGCCACGTCACGGTTGTCTGCCGGGATGGCTGGCAGTTCGAGCCCCAGTTGCTCGGCGAGCCAGGGCATGCCGGCTTGCCGAACCTTGGTCGATTGGCTGTACTGCATGCCGGCAGTCTCGTGGTACCACTTGCCGTTCTTGATCCGCAGGTACTCACGGTCACGGACGGGGAAGGCCGGCAAGTTGCGGTCGTTGAGCAAGCCCTTTTCACGCATGAGCGCAATCAGCTTGGGGCGAGTGATGCCAAAGTACTTGGCGGCTTTTTCCAGGCTACGTTCCATCACGGCCTCCTATGCTGCATGCGCGGCAGGTGTCGCTGCTGCGGCCAAGTGGTTGATGGATTCGACGACCATGCCGTACAGCTCGACGTCGGTCCCGTATACCGTGAAGCACTTAGTGCGCGGCGACTTCACGCCGATGCCCATGATGGTGGTGATGCCGGAGCGGGTTCTATTGCGGTGAACAGCCAGGTAAATGGGCTGCTCGAAGCCCAGGTCGAGACTGATCGCGCCGCCGGTGCGTACCAGCTCGAACACTTGTTGCTTGTGTTCAACATCAAAAGCGCCATAGCGGCGGTGTGCGTGAAGAGTCGGCGCTGATTCAGGCAGTGCAGTGGGATTGGCCGGGCCGTTGGCAATTTCTTCGATGAAGTCGGCCAGTTTGAGGTGCATTTTTTTGCTGTTGGTCAGGGTCAGCGTGTGGCGTTCGGTGCCTAGCTCAACGGTGAAGTGCGTGTCTGCTTTGCTGCGTTCGACTTTCAAGCGAAAAGCCAGCACATCGCGACGTGGCGTAGTGCGCAACGTGTGGTTGAAAGTCTCGCTGAGATTGACCTGGGCATGCAGAAGGGCAAGGGTGCGGTTGTCGAGTTTGAACTTGCTCATGCTGCGTGCCCTCCGCCATTCGGATCGAATGGTGCGGGCGCGGTGCGCTGTTTTAGCTTGGGTTTGGATGCGATGAAGGTGCACCCGCAATCTTGCGCCAGGCGGCGAATCTCGAAGATGCGGAGGGGGTTGGCTACGGCCGGGTGGACGTGCAGGGTGGCTGTGGTGTGCATCGTGTTGCCTCGCTCTGTGGTGAAAGAGTGAGGAGAAAAATAACCTCAAAGGTTATTTTATTCAATAGCTACTTAACCATAATGGTGTTTTTGCCTGTAATTTCGTCCGCGTCCTCAGCTTGTGACTTTTAGCCAAACCGTACGGAAATCGTGGGAGATGAAAGCTTGTGACTGATTTTTTTGATTTTTTTGTGAACGAATAGCTACCATCTTGATATTATCGAGTGATTTAGACATAGAGAATTTGAATGGATTCTTCAATAGAACCTCCGACGATTATTGATCTTTTTTGCGGCTGTGGAGGTTTTTCCTTAGGGGCGGAGCTTGCTGGGTTTCATACACTAGCGGCGGTGGATATTGACTCCACCATCCAATCCGGGTATCGGAAAAATTATCCTCATACCAGGGCAATCGAAGGAAACGTGGCTGAAATAATGCTGAGTGATTGGCATCAGTTGATTGGCTCAGTTCGACCTGACGGGATTATCGGCGGTCCCCCTTGTCAGGGTTTTAGCCGAATCGGTAAGCGACAGAAGGACGATCCGAGAAATAATTTGGTTCATCACTTTTATAGGCATATTAGAGAGTTAGATCCGAAATTTTTTATCATGGAAAATGTCCAGGGTATATTGGATGAAGATAATGTCGATACCTTGATGCAAGGAATCGAGCAAGTATCTGGTCGATTTGAAATATTAGGCCCATTTGTAATCAATGCCGCAGATTTCGGTGCGCCTACGAATCGTTATAGGGTTTTAGTGGTTGGTTATAATCCACTAGAAGTGTCTCCTCTTTCATTAGAGCAGTTCACTGGTCGAAAGGTTGAGAGATTAACAACTGTTGAAGATGCAATTTCTGACCTGCCTTCGCCGACCGCTACCACTAACAGTTCAGAATTTTCCTGGAGTAAGTATCCTAAAATTGGGCGGTCAGGTATTTCTGATTACGCAAAGAGAATGCGGCAACCTCCACCTGTCGGTATCGGTTGGCCTGAAGCTTTAACAAAGTTAAAGTTAGGGCTCATCTCTGGGCTCGCAGAAACGAAGCATACTCCTGCTGTTTCGGCACGTTATGCTGCTACCCCTCCTGGAAAAGCTGATCCAGTAAGTAAGTCGTATAAACTAAAGTGGGACGGACTTAGTCCAACCCTGCGTGCAGGGACGGGGTCGGACAAGGGATCTTTTCAAGCGGTCAGGCCACTTCATCCGGTAGATGGTCGGGTAATTAACGTACGTGAAGCTGCTCGGCTCCAAGGCTTTCCTGATTGGTACGTATTCCATCCTGCCAAGTGGCATAGTTTTCGAATGATTGGAAACAGTGTTTCACCTATTGTATCTTTTGGATTGCTTTCTGAAGTTTACAAAAAACTAAAAATTTCGAAGAAAATTTCGGCTGCGTAATAAGCATGGAGAGCAATTCTAATGAGTAAGGCTGAAGAAATTACTGTCGATACTAGGCCGAGTAAGGCAGTTGTTGTCGATAGTCTCACGCGTGACATTAGTATTGAGGCATGTATTTTTGACTTGATTGATAATTCGATCGATGCAGCCAGAAATACAATGATAAAACTCAATCCCAAGATTGGTGCAGAAGCTCTTCCTGAGAGTTATCAGGGATATACAATTGATATAAGTATTAGTGGTGGCGTTTTTTCAATCGATGATAATTGTGGTGGTATTACAGTTCGGCATCTAGAAAAATCAGTTCTTCGATTTGGTGAACGTTCAGCTCATCATATGGGGATCGGAGTGTTTGGGGTCGGGCTAAATCGTGCACTATTTAGAATCGGTAAGGTTACACACCTTGACTCTGATACAGGTCTGGAGCGTTCCGTTCTCGACTTTAATACAGATGATTATTTAGCGACAGATGACTGGGGTTTAAAGGCCACAAAGCTCCCATCCGCTGGGAAAGTTGGTACAAAGATTGAAATTAGTTCTTTCTCCAATGAGACCTCGCAGCTTTTTGCAGGGAGCGATTGGGTAGGGGGAATCATTGTTGAAGCTGGTCGGCGATATGGACGCTTCATTGATAAAGGGCTTTTGATCAAAATCAATGGTGGTGAGGTAGATAGTCATATTATTCGAATCCGCCCCGATAGCCCCTACGGAATAGATTCTAAGTTTTTTAAAGTGTCCGACGAGATATCTGTGTTAATAGAGTCGGGTCAGCATTTGCATCATCGATTTTCGGCAGAGCAAGATTATAATAAGTCTAGGAACGCGGGTTTGACAGGGGAGTACGGCTGGAACGTTTTCTGCAATGAGCGGGCGGTCTTGATATCTGATCGTACAAGGAAAAGCGGCTGGTTAACGAAATTCCATACGGAATTTTATGGCTTTGTTGGACATGTGTATTTTACTTGTAAGGATCCATCCAAGCTTCCTTGGAATACTACGAAGTCAGATGTAGATCTTAACAACGTCGCATACCAAGCTGCTCTGGATGATATGTCTAAGTTTGCGTTGAAGTGGCGGAAAAATTCCGGTGATGCTAAGCAGAAAAAAAAGGATCTGGAACCACTCACCCCCACTCCTACCGCGAATCCCGCTCCGGTTCCGGCCCCAGCTCCTAGTGCGGGTCCTACCCCTGCTAATGGTCCTAAACCTAAGGCTCCAATTAAGAAGCCGATTCAAAAAATCGATCACAATCAGTTTGTAACTGTGCTGCCCCAAGATATAGATCAGCGTCATTGTTATGATAAGCACTTGGCATTGGTTCATGAGGCGCAGAGACTAAACCTTGGTGATCTTACTTATTCTGGTCTTGTTTTAATTCGGATGCTGTTTGAGGCCAGTGCAATTTGCTTTTTGACAAGAAAAGATAAGTATGGAGAACTGCGCGAAGTAATAATCTCCAACAGGAACGCGGAAAGGGAAAAGTACGGTAAAGAAAAACTTACCGCGAAAGAAGAAAAGAATTCTGAACCTACGGTTGACGAGGTTATACTTTTCTTGCAGGGGCATGAAGATATTTGGGATGATGCAATAAGGAATAAGATAAAGCACAGCCTGACAAAATTTTCCGGATTTAAGTCAACTTTGAATAGTGCTGCACATAATACGTTTCAGATGCTTAATAAGTATGAGGCGTTCAAGATACGTGATGCTGTTCTTCCGATATTGCGCTATCTTATAGAAAAAGAGTGATAAGTTTTCTATATATGGGTTTTTGACGTCTAGTGTAATTTTCTTCTCCCTTAGACGTATCTAAGGGGGGAGTTGTACTTCATAAGTCGGAAATTTTCCATCTTGCTCTTCCGCAAATACTCCATTCTTCTGTCATACGAATAATTCGCTCTGGCCAATCTGGATTCAGTGCATAGAGGTACTGTTCACTGCCTTCTTGCTTTAACTGCTTGAGGGTTGCAGCCTGATCACTTGTTCTTTTTGCCGCAACAAAATGACCTGGTAATGCTTCGAGTGATGGATCTATAACGATCTTATCGCCTGCGACAAACTTTGGCTCCATACTCATCCCCTCCACGCGCAGAATGAAGGCTCGTGGGCCGACGGGTCCAGGTGCGTCGATCCACTCCTCAGCATCTCGTGGGTCAAAACTTCCATGAGCTTCACACCATGCTCCTGCCGCAATTGACCCGATCACTGGCAGTTTGCGTCCCGTATGACTTAGTACAGTGGCATTGTTGAACTCGCCTATGCCGTAGGGCATATCGAGATATCCATCATGAAGGTGCAATGCCTTCTCAATCTCTCGAGCTATCTGATCGCCAATGCCTTTGGTGGGGTTTTTACCCCCAAATGCACTCACTTGAGCAGGTGCTTTGCCCAGTTGTTCGGCGATGTCAGTCAGGCGGAGCTTTCTCTCTGCCAGGACTCTTCGGAAATTTTGCAGTCGGGTATCTGAGATTTTCATGTGTCAATTCTGGCCGAATTAACCTTATGGGTGAATGTCCTGTTGGGTGTTGCTAAAAACAACCTGTAAGGTTAAATTTGGCGTCTGGAGGTACACCACATGAAACTTCGCGAATATATCAACCGTTTAGATTCAGATGACCTCACGGCCTACGCTGAGCGTTGCCGGATTGCTGTGAGCTACCTGCGTCTTCACGTCAAATATGCGAGCAAGGATCCTAGCGTCTCTTTGATCAAGTCTTTGACCCGTGAAAGTGAAGGCTGTGTCTCGCTAGCTGAGGTCCTGGAGCATTTTGGTATCACTGAAAACGTTTCGGATAACAAAGCAGCATAGTCAGAAAAAAGGCGACCCAAGGGCCGCCCAGTTCCTCCCGGCACACACCACCACAGTGCTGTCGGGTCGCGATGAAGGTAGGAGGGCACACCACATGCTAACCACCTCTCTTTACCGCGCTACCAAGACACGGATGTCTTGGGTTGCTGCCTTTTCCACCACAGATTAGGCAGCTGTTGCGCCAGAGGTGAGCAACGGATTGTTCGCCTCGGCACGGTGCCGGTTCGATCCCTAGATCTAGCCGGCGTTTTGGGCCCTTTCAAGCCACGCGGCAAATGTACCACCACTGCATGTCGCGGGGCACTGGCAACCTTGTAGGAATAATGCCATGAGCCGAATAGCTTTAAGCTGTGTTGATCGAGCGCAAAGGGAAGTCCTGACGCTCGAATTAGCCCTGTACCACGCCGCACGGGACTATCCCGGCGGTGCCGCTGCAATCGCCGCCACCACCGGCCGTAATGCCACCACGCTGCAGCACAAGCTGTCTCCCACCCATCCGTCTCACACCGTGAACATCCAGGAGTTCGGCGAGATCCTCGAACTGACCAAGGACCGCCGCATTCTTGATGCGGTGCATGCCTTGGTCGGCGATACCACATGGCAGGAGCTGGCTGAAACCTATACCAGTGACATGCCCGAGACGCTCACCACGGGTATTGCCTCGTACTTCCGGCAGGTGGCTGATTTGGCGGGTACGTGGGCCAAGAGCATTGGCGACGGTGTCGTCAGCGATCAGGAACTGGCCGAGATTCGCCTGCAGGTGTTTCGCGGTATTCAGGGGCTGTTGGGGATGCTCAACCGGGCCACATACGTTAACCAGACCACGCGGGGTACCGACCGTGGCTGACGTTATCGATTTTGCCAACGACCTGGTGCAAGAGCGGATAGATCAGGCGCTTGCAGCACGCAATGCGAATAAAACGGCTACCGCTGCACATTCGTTCATGTTCTGCGAAAGCTGCGACACGCCGATCCCACTAGCACGTCGTGTGGCGATCCCTGGTTGCACCCAGTGTGTGGCCTGCCAGTCCATCGACGAAGCCAGGAATGCCCGCCATGCTCGATGAGGTACTCAATCAATTCTCTGATTACGGGTTGGAGCCTGATCAACCCTTAGTGTTCGGCAAGCTGACCCGTTGCAAAACCTCCCAGGACAAGGGCAAGGAAAAGAACGGCTGGTACGTGGTACACGAGCATGTCACCAAGAAGAACGGAACGTTGATCTTCGGCAGCTTCGGTGATTGGCGGTCCGGTGAGTCTCAGAAGATCAAGGTCAAGGCCGGACGTATGAGCCCTGAGGAGCGCGAGGTCATGCGCGCTCGCCAGGAAGAGGCTAAGCGCAAGGCTGCCGAGGTCGCGGCGAATGCCTCACGTCGAGCGGCCAACCGTGCAGCGGCTCTGTTCAAGCGCATGCCCGAGAAGGGTAAGAGCGCCTACCTAGATCGAAAGCAGATCGTCGGCTTCAAGGTTCGCTATGCGCCACGCACCGGCGCATTTTTGGTGCCTATGTGCAACGTTCGCGACCAGATCGTCGGCCTGCAGGTTATCTTCCCGGCAAAGCAGGAAGATACCGGGCGTGACAAGGCCTACTGGCCTTACGGCATGTCGAAAGAGGGCGCCTTCCACTTGATCGGTCCGCACCCTGAACCGGGTGAGCCGGTGCTGGTGTGTGAGGGTTACGCCACGGGCGCCAGCCTGCACATGGCGACTTCGCTGACGGTCGCCATCGCCTTCGATGCGGGTAACCTACTGCCAGTCTCCAAGGCCATGCGCGAGCGCTTCCCGGGCTGCCCGCTGATTATCTGTCGTGATGACGACTGGAAGACCAAACGCCCCAGCGGGGATCCTTGGAACCCCGGTGAAGAGAAGGCCAGCAACGCCGCACTGATTGTTGGTGGCCAGGTAGTCGCCCCCGTCTTCTCCGGCGAGCGTGAAATCAAGTGGACCGATTTCAACGACCTGCACATCGCCGAAGGATTGGAGGCTGTCCGCCGCCAGGTGCTGGCGGTCGTCAAGCCTCCTGCAGCTGGTGGTTGGAAGGACCAGCTTGCCCGTACCGAAAACGGCTCCTTGATCGCGCACATGCAAAACGTCGAACTGATCCTGGGCAATGACGAACGCTGGGCCGGTGTCATCGGCTACAGCGTGTTCAGCTCCAAGATCGTCAAGCTGCGGTCAGCGCCTTTTGGCGGTGGTGCCGGTGATTGGGCCGACATTGATGACATGCGAGTGATGAAGTGGCTCGCGCAGCAGTACAACCTGCGGGTCAAGGCGTCTCATGTGATCGAGGCGGTCAGCGTTGTTGCCCACGACCATTCCTTTCACCCGGTGCGCGAGTACCTGGAGAAACTGAAATGGGACCGCGTTCCCCGGCTGGAAACCTGGCTGACCGATGTGCTGGGCGTCCAGCCTACGGAGTACTCGGCCAAGGTCGGAAAGCGTTGGCCGATCTCGGCGGTTGCCCGTGTGATGCGCCCGGGCTGTAAGGCCGACTCAGTGATGATCCTCGAAGGCGGGCAGGGCGAAGGTAAGTCCACCGCCATGGGCGTCCTCGGCGGCGAGTGGTTTATGGACACGCCCTTTGCCCTCGGTGACAAGGACAGTTTCCAGGCCATTCGTGGCAAATGGATAGTCGAGCTGGGGGAGTTGGACAGCTTCAACAAGGCTGAAAGCACCAAGGCCAAGCAGTTTTTTTCCGCGTCCACCGACACCTACCGCGAGAGCTACGGCCGCAGAACGAACGACGTGCCACGCCAGTGTGTTTTCGTGGGTACTACCAACCAAGAGGAATACCTTAAGGACGCCACAGGCAACCGTCGTTACTGGCCCGTGTTCTGTAACAAGGTCGATCTGGAGAAACTGCGCGAGATCCGCGACCAGCTTTGGGCTGAGGCGCTGTTCTGCTTTGAGGCGGGCGATATCTGGTGGGTGACCAAGGATGAAACCCGGATGTTCACCGAGGCCCAGGACGAACGGTTTGTGGTCGATGAATGGGAAGGCCCGATCCTGACTTGGTTGGAGGAGTCGCAGATCGGCGAAACCGCCACCGGTAACGAGATCCTGAGCCAAGCGCTGAAGCTGGACTTCGGCCATTGGGGCAAACCCGAGCAGATGCGGGTCGGGGCGATCATGCATCGGCTGGGATGGCGGAAGAAGCGTATGCCGGCGTTGGCCAAGAGCGGTGTTCGGCCCTGGTCCTATCAGAAGCCGGCGACTTGGGGGCGCGGGTCTGCATTGCAGCAGACCGTGGAGGAGGAACCTTGCTTTGATTAAGCGAATTGACGAGATGCTCAAGCTGTGGGCGCAGGATCTGCATTCGCCTGTGCCGGAGAACACTGGTGGGCCGAGTGGCGGCAACATGATCGCTATGCTGATGGAGTGCAAGGGTGAGCTGATACGCGGCACTCGCGGCAGTCGGGTGCTGCTGGATGAATCGGTGGATATCGAGCTGATCGTCAAGAAGCACCTGCCGCCCCGTCTTGCCCTGGTCGTTTGGGAGCACTACTGCAACCATGAAAGCTTCCTCTCGCAGAAGCTGTTGCACTGCGCCTGCAGCTCAAGAACCTATTACATGCGCCTGCATGACGCCCATGTGTTCATCCAAGGGATGCTGATGGGGAAAGCTGCATGACCCTCGGCGTCACTTCGCGTGCCTCTGTCTTACTGTCCGGCCTTGTCCGACTCGCATTTAGCGCAGTTGGACAGGCGCAGGCCGCGCCGTTGCTGGGCTGTCCTACCGTCCAACCTTCACCCGCCCCACGCACACATGAGCATAGCGGGCACGTAGTCGCGCCCATGGCGCGCACGCGTGCTTTTAGCTTTCTCTCTATACACAAGAGAAAGTTGAATAAGGTAGGACAGTTGGGCGAAGCCCCGAATTTAGGCGCCTGTAGCTGTCCTACTTCGATTCTGAATAGTGGGACAGGCAGGACAGGGCACCAGAAGCGATAGCCGATTGAATGCGTTGTCCCTGTGTTGCACCTGCGTCATACCTGTATTGCACCCGTATTGCGCCATGGCATTAAAACCCGCTTGCTGCCAGTAAAATCCACCTGTAAAAAGTACCCATCTTCGATAGGTGCGACCGCAAGCAGCGGGACTCACCACCACACTAAACCCGGCCATTGCGCCGGGTTTTTTCGTTTATGGGGTAGGGCGATGACGAACGAGCAGCAAGCGCTTATTGATATGCCGATCTGGATGGTGATCGTGCTGTCCCTGGTCGGCGGAATATCGGGCGAGGCATGGCGAGCAGACAAAGCCGGGGTAAGCGGCTGGTCGTTGATTCGCCGGTTGCTCCTTCGGTCTGGTGCCTGCGTGGTCTGTGGGCTCTCAACCATGATGTTGCTGCATGCATCGGGCATGTCGGTATTGGCGGCGGGCAGCATTGGCTGTCTCACTGCAATGGCCGGCGCCGATGTTGCCATAGGCCTTTACGAACGCTGGGCCGCTAAACGGTTGGGCGTGTGCGATGTGCCGCCCTCGGGAAGCGGTCAGGCTTGATGGTCTGGAGGCCACGTAATACGTGGCTTTCATGGCTGCGCATCAAAATGGTGCGCCGAAAAGTCGCCGGGGACCCTAGGAGCATTCGAGGGACACGGGGCATGAAACCCGCGGGAAAGCGTTAGCGGGTGGGCTGCCAGCTTACTGAAATTCAATCCATTGAAATTGAAAGGTTTCCATTGAAAAGCCGTTGAAAAGGAGGGCTTATGACGGATCCACTGTTTCTGTCTAAAAGCGCTTTCGCGGCTCGCATCGGCAGGACGCCGAGTTACATCACCTGGCTCAAAGGCAACAATCGCCTGGTCCTGTCGCCGGACGGCAAGATGGTCGACGTGCTGGCAACTGAAGCGCTGATCGTCGAAACCGCCGACCCCAGCAAGGCCGCCGTCGCTGCTCGACACCAGCAGGAGCGGATCCAGCGTGACGTTTACAGCCAACTGTCCCCCCTGGTCGAGCCGACTAGCACGGCTGCGCCGCAGCAGCCTATTGCTGTCGGCGCCAAGGGCCACGACTTCCAGAAGGCTCGCGCCATGCGCGAACACAACCTGGCGCAGCTGGCCGAGATCGAGCTGCACAAGGCGCAGGGCTCACTGGTAGCCAGGGATGCTGTCGAGATGGGGGCGTACAACGCGGGGCGCCATCTGCGCGACCAGCTGTTCGGCCTGTTGCCCCAGCTGTCCCACAAGGTTGCAGCCATGACCGATCCCTGGGACATCGAGAAACACCTGGCGGCGACACTTCGTAAATCACTGGAAGAGGCTGAGCGCATGTCCTCGTCCGACCTTGAACGAGCAATGACAGCGAGCTGACCTATGACCACGGAATTTCCTGACGGTGACCGTGCGTACCGTGAGGCGTATTTCCGTGGACTACGTCCTGACCCTGACCTCTGGATCGACGAATGGGCCGACGAGTACATGCGCATCCCGCGCGATACCGGCGCCCCTGAGCCCGGCCAGTACCGCACGGATCGGACGCCGTACGCTCGCGAACCCATGCGCTGCCTGTCACCGGCTCACCCTTGCCGGCGAGTCATCACCATGGTGGCCTCGCAGCTGATGAAAACCCAGATCGCCTTGAACTGGATGGGCGGACTGATCCACATGGCACCGTCCAATATCCTGGCGCTGCTGCCCAGTCTGAGTCTGTCCAAGCGGGTTTCCGGACGGATCAGCAAGACGATTAAGGCGACCCCAGAACTGGCGAAGCGAGTAGCGGCCAGCCGCTCGCGGGATGCCCGCAACACCATGGATACAAAGGAGTTTGAGGGCGGCGCCTTGTACGTCACCACGGCGGGTTCGGCTGCGAACCTTTCCGAATTGTCGGCACGCTACATCTACGGCGATGAGGTCGACCGTTGGGAGAATGACGTCGGCCAGGAGGGTGATCCCATCGTGCTGGCAGAGACGCGGGCGACCAACTTCGGGCGCAATGCCAAGATTTACTTTTCCAGCTCGCCGACGATCAAGGGCGCCTCGCGGATCGCGGACCTGTTCGAGTCCAGCGACCAGCGTTACTACTACGTGCCGTGCCCTTCATGCGGGCATATGCAGGTGTTGGAGTGGGAGCGGCTGCTCTATAGCAAGGACTACCGCACGGTTCACTACCAGTGCGCCGCGCCTGAATGTGACGTCCTGATCGAGGAGCATCACAAGACCGACATGCTCGCCCGTGGCGAGTGGCGTGCCCATGGCAGCGGCGATGGCAAGACGGTGGGTTTCCACCTGAATGCCCTCTACTCGCCAATTGGTTGGAAGGACTGGGCCTCGCTTGCCGAGGAGTTTGAAGACGCCAAAAAGGCCCAGGCCAAGGGCGACATGGGCCTGATGCAGGTGTTCTACAACACCCGTCTCGCCAAGGTCTGGGACAGCGCGCAAGAGCAGACCAAGGCTGAAGTGCTGATCGCTCGGGCACGACTGGAGACCTATACCCTCGGCAGTATGCCGGTGGGTGTGCTGATGCTGACCGGCGCCGTCGACGTCCAGGCAAACCGCCTGGAGCTGATGGTGATGGGCTTTGGTGTTGGGATGGAACGTTGGGTGGTCGACCACCAGGTGATCTGGGGCGACCCTGCGGATGAACGTACCTGGGCGGTGTTGGACGAAAAGCTCAAAGCCCGATACCGGCATCCCTGCGGTGTTGCCTTGGCGATCCTGGCGACGGGAGTCGACTCTGGTGGTCACCACACCGATGAGGTGTACCAGTTCTGCCGCGTGCGCCGCTGGCGCAACGTATTCGCGCTCAAGGGGGCGAGCAAGCCCGGTAAGCCGGTGATCGCTCAGCGGCCATCCATGGTTGACGTGACGTGGAAGGGGCAGACCGAGCGCGGCGGCGCCGAGCTGTGGTTTGTCGGTACCGACACCGCGAAGGACTGGATCTACAACCGCTACGCCTTCGAGGACGGACCCGGTTCGCTGCACTTTGCCAACGACCTACCGGACGAGTTCTTCGCTCAGTGCGTGGCCGAGCGCAAGGTCGCCCGGTACGTCAAAGGCTACAAGCGTATCGAGTGGGTCAAGGGCAAGGCCGAGCGCAACGAAGCGCTCGACCTGATGGTGTACTGCCTGGCGATGGCGCATTACCTGGGCATCAATCGCTACCAAGAACACGACTGGGAGCGGGTACGCCAAGCGCTGGCTCAGTCCGGTTTGTTCGACGATGTGTTGGGCGTTAAGCCCGTACAAGGCGAGCGCGTCGATTCTGACGAAACACCAGCACCGGTTGCGGCGCGTCAGTCGCAACCTGCACCGGCACCTGCAGCACCACCTGCAGCACCTGTGGCCCAGCCGCGACCCGCTGCACCCCCACAACGCCGCAGCTCCACCAGCGGTTACCTGAAGAGACGCTGATATGTCGTTTACCCCGAAGCACCTCGAAGTCATCGAGCGCGCCATTGCACGCGGTGAAAAGACCGTGCGCTACAGCGACCGCACGGTGGAGTACCGCTCCATCGACGAACTGCTCAAGGCCCGCGACGAGATCCGCACGTCGCTGAGCCAAGCCGCCGGGCCGCGTTCTCGCGTGATCCGGCTTACCCACGGAGGCAAGGGACTCTAATGGCTCGACATTATCCGACGCTGACCCGTAACGGATTCTTGCTGCCGTCGAACATCAAGGCCAGTTACGAAGGCGCCGGTGAGGGCCGACGTTCGGCCAGTTGGGAGGCTACGGACAACGGCATCAACAGTATCAACACCCCAGCCCTGCGCAACCTGCGTGCGCGTTCGCGGGCGGCGGTGCGCAATGACCCGTACGCGTTCAACGTCATCGACAAACGCGTCAGCAACCTGATCGGCACCGGCATCACGCCCAGGCCAACCACGGATGACGCGGCACTGCGCAAGTTGAAGCAGCAGCTGTGGGACGACTGGGTGGATGAGGCGGACGCCGATGAGCTGACCGATTTCTACGGCATGCAGGCCCTGGTGGCGCGCACCGTTGAAACGGCTGGTGAGTGTTTTGTGCGGTTACGGCCGCGCGGACTGAATGAGGGTTTGGCGGTGCCGCTGCAGCTGCAAGCGCTGGCCCCTGAATTTGTTCCTCACGACAAGTTCGAGACGGCCAAAAACGGCAATCTCATCCGTGCCGGGATCGAGTTCAGCCCTGCCGGCAAGCGAGTGGCGTATTGGATGTATCTGGCGCATCCCCGCGATTCTTCGTCGTTGAATGCTGGTTACAACCAACTGGTACGCGTACCAGCCGCGCAGGTGCTACATATTTTCGAGCCAATGGAGCCGGGGCAGCTGCGTGGCGTGCCGCGCTTGGCGCCGGTGTTGAAGCGCCTGCGCAGCCTGGACAATTACGACGACGCGGTGCTGTTTCGGCAGGAAGTAGCGAACCTGTTCGCGGGCTTCATCAAGCGCCCGGCACCGGAGGCTACGCAGCAGCCTCGCGATCCCGTTACTGGCATGCCATTGAATGTTGACCGCGACGGCTTCACGCCTATGGTCGCCTTGGAGCCCGGCACCATGCAGGAGCTGGGTCCAGGTGAAGAGGTGGAATTCTCCAAGCCACCAGATGCCGGCAACAACTACCCGGATTTTATGCGGCAGCAGCTGATGGCTGCGGCGGCGGGGTCGGGCACGCCTTACGAGATCCTCACCGGCGACATGCGCGAGGTCAACGACCGGGCGCTCCGGGTGGTGCTCAACGAGTTCCGGCGGCGTCTGGAGCAGCTGCAATTTGGTGTGTATGTGCATCAGTTGTGTCGCCCGGTGCGGGCGGCCTGGATGGACATGGCGGTGTTGTCCGGTGCCCTGGTGCTTGAGGACTACGCGCAACGACGTCGCGAATACCTGCGCACCCGTTGGGTACCGCAAGGGTGGGCCTACATCCAGCCGGTGCAGGACGTACAGGCGCGGAGCATGGAAGTGAAGGCAGGCTTTGCGTCGCGCAGCGAGATGGTGCTGCGCACGGGCTACGACGCGGAAACGGTCGACACGGAAAACGCCGCCGATCTCGCCAGGGCGACACACCTCGGACTCAACTACACGACTCTTGAAGCCATCGAGACGATTGATGACAAGGAACAACCATGAGCAAAAAGACGAAACCCCGCGTTTATGACAAGGCGGGCAAGCAGGTCAAGGTCGCGGACAAGAGCTGGTACACGCTCCAGGCCAGCGGCGAAGCCGAGCAGCGCAACATCGAGATCTTCGTGTATGGCGAGATCGGCGCCTGGGGCGTCACCGCCAATCAGTTCGTACAGGATCTGCGCGCCATGGATGACGGCGTGTCGCCGGTGATCGTTGCGTTCAACAGCATCGGCGGCGATCTGTTCGACGGCCTGGCGATCCACAACGCACTGTCACGCCTGGGCGAGCGCTGCACCGGTCGCATTGATGCTCTGGCAGCTAGTGCGGCCAGTGTCGCGGTGTGCGGCGCTCACCGGGTGGTAATCGCGGCCAACGCCATGTTGATGATCCACAACCCCTACACCTTCACCGGTGGCGATGCGGAAGACTTCCGCCGCGTTGCCGATGTGCTGGACCAGACGCTGGAAGCGATCATCGCGGCCTACAAGGCCAAGGCGCCGGACATCGACGAGGCCGAGCTGCGGCGCATGGTTAACGCTGAAACCTGGCTCACGGCCAATGAAGCGGTGGCCTTGGGCCTTGCTGATGAGGTGGGTGACGGCCTGAAGGTTAGCGCCTGTCTCGGCCAGGGAAGTGTACTGCAGCGTTTCCAGCATGCCCCGCCTGAGTTGCTCGCCCAGCTCGATGAAGAGCCAGAGGTGGAACTGCCAGAGCCGAACGATCCACCGGCGCCGGCTCCCGTGCTGGACGCGGCAAAACTGGCGCTGATGGTCACGCAAGGGTGCGCTGCAGCAGGCATCAGCAACCTGGTGGAACCACTGCTGGCATCAACCAAGCTCGAAAGCGAAGCGGTGATCCAGGCGGCACTTACCAATGCTCAAGCGTTGCACGGCCTCTGCGTTGCAGCCCGCCTGCCAGAGCTGACCGGTGAATTCATCACCGCCGGCCTGGACGAGGCTGCAGTCAGGGCGCGACTGTTCGACAAGCTGGTGGGCAGCGGCGGCGGATTTGAAATCAACAACAGCCTGCCGCTGGACAATGATCCCGAACCCACGGTCAAGGCCAAACAGGTCGACACCCACGCAATCTGGAGCAGTCGTCAGGCGGCTCAGAACGGAAACTCGAAAGGAGCAAGAGCATGAAAATTGAATCGATGCACGCGGGCGAATTCCTGCTGTCCGAGGGCGCCGGCAACATTTCACGCGAAGCGATCAATGTCGCCGCCGGCGCCTCGCTCGAACCGGGCCAGATCCTGGGACTGATCACTGCCACCAGCGAATTCGCGCCGTATAAGCCGACCGCCGAGGATGGCACCGAGAACGCCATCGCGATCCTCTACGGACCGTTGGGCGAATCGGATGTGGTAAGGCGCGGTCGTGCCATTGTGCGGCTCGCCGAAGTCAGCGAAGCGCATTTGACCGGTCTCGATCCCGCCGCCGAGAAGGCCCTGGGCGTAAATCACATCATCGTCCGTTAAGACGATCACCCTGTTTATTCATCCCGCCGAGTGCGGGATTTTTCGTTTCTGGAGAGTACCCCATGGCCGATATCGCCATTTTTGAAGATGACGCGTTCAGTGTTTCCTCCCTGACCGCTGCAATCAATGATCAGGAATACTTGCCGGGCCGCATCAGCAGCCTTGGCCTGTTTCGCGAAGAGGGCATCAGCACGATCACCGTGCAAATCGAGAAGGACGGCGACACTCTGGCCCTGGTGCCAGCGGGTGAGCGCGGTACCTCTGGCCTGGTGGTCGGCGCGACCAAGCGTCAGCTGATCCCTTTCAACACCGTGCACCTGCCGGAACGCTTCACCATCAAGGCTGATGAGATCCAGGGCATTCGCGCTTTTGGCGCGCGTACCGAGTTGCAGTCTGTGCAGGATGTAGTCAACAAGCGTCTGGCAAAGGCTCGCCGTCAGCTGGATGCCACTCACGAATTCCAGCGCATGGGGGCCTTGAACGGCCAGGTGTTGGATGCTGACGGTAAGACCGTGCTGCTGGACATCTATAAAACTTTCGGCGTCCAGCGCAAGAAATTGCCGATGGGCCTGGGCAACCCGGACACTGAGCTGCGTGTGCGCGCCGGCGAAGCGCTCGACATGCAAGAAGAGGCGCTGGGCAGCATTACCAGCACTGGCTCTCGCGCCTTCTGCGGTAAGAACTTCTGGAACAAGCTGATCGTCCACAAGTCGGTCAAAGACACCTATCTCAATACTATGCAGGCCGCCGCCCTGCGTGGCGATGCCCGGGAAAGCTTCGAGTTCGGCGGAATCGTCTGGGAGCGCTATCGCGGCAAGGTGGCGGGCATTTCGTTCGTCCATGACGATAAGGCTCTGCTTATTCCCGAAGGTGTTCCTGATCTGTACATCTCGTCCTTCGCACCGGCTGACTACATGGAAACGGTCAACACTCAAGGCATCCCGTACTACAGCAAGATCGAGCCGCTGCCCTTCAACAAGGGCGTAGCAGGTGAAGCCCAGTCCAATCCGCTGCATCTGTGCACGCGTCCCCTGGCGCAGATCCTGCTGGAACTCTGACCGTGGCCTTCCGCGATCTGATCGACGACATCGACGACGTAGTGTTCGAAACGCTCGGTGATACCGCCCAGATCGAGGGGCGCGCCGAGCCAGTGCTGGGCATGTTCGTGGCGCCATGGAAGGCGCCGCAGTTTGGCAAAACCCAAACCGCCATTCGTGAACCTCGGTTTGAGATCCGCGTGCGTGATTCGGGCGGTCTCAGCAAGGGCCTGCGGGTCAACGTCGATCTGCCGGTACTGGACGGCGGCGGCGAGTACGATCTTCTGCAACTGGAGCCCGGTGGTGATGGTCTGGTGGCCTTGATTTTGAGGAAACGTCCATGAGTGTCGGCAGCTACGCACAGCAAAAACGCGACGGTGGGTTGATCAACATTCAGCCGTCACTGGCAGACCTGAAGCGCTTTCAGGACTTCGGGCGGCTGGTGCCAAAGGCAGCAGCTGCTGCACAGCGGCGAGCGATCAACAAAACCCTCGGGTGGCTGCGCACCCACATCGCCAGGGCAGTGGGTAAGCAAGAGCGCATCGCCATTGGCGCCGTCCGGCAACGTTTGCGGGCTTACCCCACCAGCGGCGGTGCGATGCGCGGCAAGCTGTGGTTCGGCCTCAACGCGATCGAGGCCAGCCGCATCGGTCGGGTGCGTCAGACCGGCCGGGGGGTGTCGGTGGCGGGGCGTCGCTATCAGGGTGCATTTTACAAGCAGGTGTACGGCGGTAGCGCCGATATCTGGATCCGTACTGCGAGCAAGCACTTCAACAGCGATGATTACCCTGAGGCGACTCAGGGCCGTCGGCGCAGTGGTTTCGTTGAGGAAAACGACAATCGCTTTCCTCTGGCGAAAGCCAAGGTATCGCTGGAGCAGGCCCGGCCCCACTTTGAGGCGTGGATCAAACGCGCCGATGAACAGTTGCTGGTAGTCCTCGAGCAAGAGCTCAACTACGAACTGCAGAAGTACCTGAAGGGGAGCGCCAATGTCCGATGAGCCGTTCAGCCTGAACCAGCTCTACCAGGCCATCGAGCAACACCTGACGGAGCATCTGTCGGGTATTCAGGCGGTGGTGTTTTGGCCCGATATTCAGGAAAACCAAGGCATCCCGTTGCCTTCGGTGTTTCTCGAAATGGCCGAGTTTGAGCCGGGTACCGATATCGGTACGGGCGAGTCCAGCCTGGTCTGTAAGTTCGAGGCCCGGATCATCGTTGACCCGATCCAGCCTAATCATCACGAGCAGGCGGTGCACCTGGTGTCGCAACTGGCAGTGCTGCTCCGGCAGCAAAGCTGGGGCCTTGACGTCAACGTCGCGCAATTTGAGCGCGCTACCCAGGACTGGACCAAGCCTGAACTGGATGGCTATGTGGTGTGGGTGGTCGAGTGGACCCAGCAGGTTTATTTGGGGGTGGAAGTTTGGCCTTTCCCCGAAGAGAAGCCGAGCATGCTCAAACTCAACCTGGAGGCATATCGTGCGGGTGATCACCCGGGTGGTGCGCCATGAGCTGGGCGCAGGGCGAACACGACCGCATGATCGCGGCGATGGTGATGCCATGCGTGGTGGTCGGGGTGGATCTGATGGCCCCAGCGGTGCGGGTCAAGTCGGGTGACTGGGTCAGCGCGTGGGTGCGTTGGCACAGCCAGGCGGCAGGCAAAGCCCGGCACTGGCGCGCGCCGAGCCTGGGCGAGCAGGGGATCCTGTTCAACCCCAGCGGCCAGGCCGGGATGGGCACGTTTGTTCCAGGGTTGTACGGCGCCGCCGGTGCGCCACCAGATAACCGCGATCACGTTGAGGTGTGGCGGTTCGATGATGGTGGCTCCCTGGTCTACGACTGGGAGGCCAAGAGCTACACCATCACCTTGCCAACGGGCATGGTGAGCATCAAGGTCGGGGCAACCGAGGCGGTGGTTACGGATAGCGCGGTGACGATCACAACGACCAACATCAAGTTGATTGCAGACGTTGCAATTGAAGGTTCGTTATCCGTAACGAAAGACGTCTCTGTCCTGGGCGCCTTGCATGCGGTGAAAGACATCACTAGTGCCGGCAAGATCCTTGACGCCGGCGGTAACAGCGCGAATCACAAACACTAGTCATTCAATTCTACTGGCCCGCCGCGTTCGGGCTTTTTTGTGCCCGGGGGAAACCATGGCCAAGACTTCTGAAACACCCGTCGCCGGCGCTGGGCCTAGCTCAACGTTTCGCGACAAGCTCTACACCTCGCGCACCCTGATCCTGCCTGACAGCGGCCGCCCTCTGGCGGTTTTCAAGGCGCAGGTGTCGGTACCAGCGGCGGACGCCGAGGCGCTGGAATACCTCAAGGCCCATGAGGAATTCGAACTGCTGCAGGAGTGACCTAGATGATCGGAATGGACCGCCACACCGGCCAGCCCATTTCGGGCCTTGCGCATTTGCGGCAATGCATCGGGGACATTTTGAGCACTCCGCTGGGCAGTCGCCGGCAGCGGCCGGAGTACGGCAGCAAGTTGCGCCGCTACGTGGACTTGCCGGTTAACGAGGGCTGGAAAGGGGCTGTTCAGGCCGAGGCAAGCAGGGCGTTGAGCCGCTGGGAGCCCCGTCTGAAGCTGGAACGCGTGCAGGCCATTTCTGTCCTGGGCGGCCTGGTCAAGATTCAAGTCACCGGTGTTTACCTGGGCGAAAGCGTACTGCTGGAGGTAAGTGTATGAGTATCGTTGACCTGTCGGAATTACCGGCACCGGTCGTGCTTGAGCCCCTGGACTTTGAAGAGGTCTACACGGAATCGCTCGGTGTCTTTCGTGACTTCATGGGCGATAACTGGAGCGCGCCGCTTGAGAGTGATCCGGTGGTTAAGTTGCTGGAGGCCGGAGCCTATGCGCGCATTGGCGACCGTGCCCGGGTAAACGATGCGGCCAAGGCGCTGATGCTGGCCTATGCAATCCGGGGCGACCTCGATCAGCTTGGGGCGAACGTCAACACGCCGCGCCTGGTGATCCAGGCCGAGGATCTGCGTGCAGTTCCACCGGTGGAGAAAATCACGGAAAGCGACGATGCCTACCGCGAAAGAATCCAGATGGCCTACGAGGGCCTGACGACGGCCGGCACGCGTAACAGCTACAAGTTGCATGCCCGCAACGCTTCGGCCCTGGTGGCGGATGCGTCCGCTGAAAGTCCGGCGCCGGCATGCGTTACGGTAACGGTGCTGGGCTTGTCGGGTGATGGGACGGTCGGCCCTGAATTGCTGGCGGTGGTCGCGGCAGCGGTCAACGACGAGAACGTTCGGCCATTGGGTGACCGGGTGACGGTGCAAAGCGCCCAGGTGCTGCCGTATCGCATTGATGCGGTGCTTTACATGAAAGGCCCAGGCCCCGAAAGCGCCGTGGCGCTCGCTGAGGCGGAAAGGCGGCTCGCCGCCTGGATCAACCCGCGCCGCCGCTTGGGTGTCGAGGTAGCGCGTTCTGCTGTGGACGCGCAGCTTCACGTACCTGCCGTTTCACGCGTTGAGTTGACCGGCTGGGCGGATCTGGCCCCTACAGAGGCGCAGGCGGCGTTTTGTACCGGCTACAGCGTAGTGCTGGGGGAGTGACATGAGAAGCCTGCTCCCGATCAATAGCACCCAGTTGGAGCGTGCGATTGAAGCGGCCAGCACTGATGGAACCGTCATCCCGCTGCGCTCGCTCTACAACCCCGCAACGTGCCCCGTTCATTTGCTACCCCACCTTGCGTGGGCCTGGTCTGTCGATCGCTGGGATGATCGTTGGACGGATGCGGCCAAGCGCAATGCGGTACGGGCGTCGTTTTATATCCACTCCCGCAAGGGAACCATCGGCGCACTGCGCCGCGTGGTGGAGCCGCTCGGCTATCTGCTGGAGGTGATCGAGTGGTGGCAGACGGTGCCCGAAGGACCGCCGGCGACGTTCGCTCTGAGGGTCGGCGTACTTGACACCGGCATTACTGAAGAAATGTTCAGTGAGCTGGAGCGCCTGATTGACGACGCCAAGCCCGTGAGCCGGCATCTGACGGGGCTCGACATAACGCTCGAAACTCGCGCTAACGCCTATACCGGCTTCGCTGTTTATGACGGTGATGAAATCGACGTTTACCCCTGGGCCAACCCCGATATCGACGTGGTGATTCAAGGCCATGCAGGCGTAAGCGAATACACCCTCGACGAACTGGATGTGTACTCACATGGTTGATAAGAATTCTATTTTTGGCGGCATGATCACCACGCAGGGGGCCGCCAAGAAGACCAACTGCGATGCCCTGGGTATTCCGTGGGAGCCGCGTTACATGTTGATCGGCGACGCGAACGGCACCGATCCAGTGCCCAGTCCTTCGCAGACCAAGCTGGTCAATCAGGTTTATCGCGCGCAGATCAATCAGCTGCGGGTATCTCCGACTGACGCCAATGTGCTGATTGCCGAGGTGGTGTTACCGCCCGACGTGGGCGGTTGGTGGGTGCGCGAGTTGGCCCTGGAGGACAAGGACGGTGTGTTTTCTGCAGTGGCCAACGCACCGCCGAGTTACAAGCCAGTGCTGGCCCAGGGCTCGGGGCGCAATCAGGTGGTGCGGATGCACATCATCACCAACGGCACCTCGAACATTCAGCTGAAAATCGACCCGGCGGTGGTACTGGCTACGCGTCAGTATGTCGATGAGGCGGTTAACGGCCTTCTGCCGGCGAACAAGCCTGCTGGCACCTACACCAAGGTCACGGTCAATGATCGCGGCGTTTTCGTTTCTGGATCTAACCCGACCACGTTGGCGGGGTATGGCATCACCGACACTTATACCAAGGACCAAATCACGGCGATGATCGCCCAGGCCTCGGCCTTGCCGGTGGGGGCGATGATCGGGTTTCCCGTGGACAAGGTGGCGCCGGGCTTTCTGGAGCTGGACGGTAGCGTCAAAAGCGTTGCGATGTATCCAGACCTGGCGACGTTCCTGGGCGGTGCATTCAACAAGGGTGATGAGGGTGCCGGTAACTTTCGTCTGCCTGAGTCGCGCGGCGAGTTCCTGCGGGGCTGGGACCATGGGCGGGGCGTTGATGCTGGTCGTGCAATGAGCAGCTATCAGCTGGATATGCTCAAAAGTCACACGCACGAATATTCCCCCATGCGGGGGAGTGGGGTCGTGAATAGCGTTTCCAACAAAGTTTCAGCGCAGTCGGATGCGAACGCCGACAACGGTGCGACCACTGGAGCGACTGGAGGGGTGGAAACACGTCCGCGCAACCTGGCTGTGATGTGGTGCATTAAGGCCTGGAGCGCACCGATCAATCAGGGGAGCATCGACGTAGCGGCGCTTGAGGCAGAAGTAGCGCGGATGCGCTCGCTGGTGATCACGACAACCCACAAACGCCTGTTTGTATCCACGACCGGTGCAAGCGCCGTGGTAGCGCTTAAAGCAGAGAAGCTGATTATTGGTAGCGGTGTTGCTGCGAAGGCGGTAACGCAGGTCGATTTGTCTGTGAACATGGCGGCGGCGGGATTGGGCGGCTTGGATGCGGGTGTGGTTGCGGCATCGAGCTGTTACGGCATTTGGGTTGCAACAAACGGTGCAAATACCGCGGCCATTGCAGCGCTAATGCCGGTATTGCAAGGGGCGATTACGCTCGGCTCGCCGCTAATTACTGGCCTCGCTAGTACCGCTTCAATGCGTGTTGGCATGCAGTTCTCTAGCGCGTTTTTCCCGTGGGGTGTGACGATCAAGTCGATAGATTCGGCCAGTCAGATAACGGCAAGTTATTCGGCTCTTGCCACTGTTGCGCTGGATAACCTGCGGTTTGTGTACGAGCCGATATTGCCGGCGGGTTATGTGGCCAGCCGCTTTAGTGCGCTCTTTACTGATGCCACGGCAAGCAAGTTTCCTCTCGCGTACATGCAGGTTGATAAGTGGATTCTCTATCGCCCTGGCGCTGGGACCAACATTGTCAACTTGCCGTTGCTTGCGAGTGGAGTGCAGGGAGCTACAGCGCAGCCGCCGACGTTCGTGCCGGTTGCTGTTGGGGCGTTGGTGCCGCCTACGGCCTCTAAAGTGAAGTTCACTGTATGGGGGCATGTCGGTAATACATCTTCTATCGCCGCGCCAAATCCTGCCCATTACGGAATTACAAATGTTCCTGCGGGTGCCTCTCCGCTGCACATAAGTGATTCCGCCGCTGCGCACAACGCCGCAACTGGCGACATCACTCTTGAGCGTGGGTACATGTATTACGCATCCGGCGCTACTTACTCCGGCCTGGCGTGCAATGGATATGAGGACAATATATGAGTAGCTTTGCTGTTCGTAACGATGGTGAGTTGGGGTGGCGGGCAATCACCAGTATTGAGGAGCTGTTCCCCAATGAGGTTTTTTCAGCGGTTGAGCCTTTGCCGGCGTCTGAACCTGAGCCAGGCATTGAGGAGCTGAGCGCCAAGGCCAGGGAGCAGCGCGACAAGTTGCTGACTATCGCCGCAAACCGCATGGGCCCGCTGCAAGACGCTGTAGACATCGGTCGTGCTACTGATGGCGATGTGGCGCAGCTGACGCTGTGGAAAGGCTACCGGGTCGACCTCAACCGGATTGAGCAGCAGGAGGGCTTCCCGGCCGAAATTCAGTGGCCACTATCGCCCGATGAGCAGCCGGCGCCGGAGCCGATAGAAACGCCGGCTGAAACGCCCACCGAATAACGCCCCGCACTGACGGGGCGTTTTCTTTTCCGTTACGCGTAACACGAACAACCCACGGCCTCGCTTATGCGGGGCTTTTTCGTTTCTGGAGATTGCCCTATGAGTTTCTTTCACGGTGTGACCGTCACCAACGTGGACACCGGCGCGCGGCCTATCGCGGTGCCGTCGTCCTCGATCATCGGTCTGTGCGACACCTTTACCCCAGGGCCTAAGGTAACCGCCAAGCCGAACCAGGTGCTGCTGATCACCCGCGAAAGCGAAGCGGTGGCGGCCTGGGGCGAAGACGCGGCGATCACTAAATCCATCAAGGCGATCTACATGCGCGCCAAGGCGGTGATCGTGGCGTGCGGTGTCGAGAAGCTGGCCACGCCCGCGCTGCAGACCTCGGCCATCATCGGTGGCGTTTTGGCGGATGGTCAGCGTACCGGCATGCAGGCGCTGCTTGATGGTAAGAGCCGTTTCAATGCTCAGCCCCGTTTGCTGATTACCCCGGGTCACAGCGCGACCCAGGCCGTGGCCACGTCGCTCGATGCGCTCGCCGGCAAGTTGCGCGGCCTCGCCATCGTTGATGGCCCGAACACTACCGACGAGGCTGCCATTGCCTACGCTGAAAACTTCGGCAGCAAGCGCGTGTTTCTGGTGGATCCTGGCGTGCAGACCTGGGACACCGGTCTCAGTGAAACCGTGGACGCACCGGCGTCGGCTTGGGTGGCTGGCCTGTTCGCCTGGACCGATAACGAATACGGCTTTTGGGCCTCGCCGTCGAACAAGGAGTTTGTGGGCATCACCGGTACCACGCGTCCGATTGAGTTTTTGGACGGCGACGCAACGTGCCGGGCCAACCTGCTCAACAACGCGAACATCACCACGATCATTCGCGACGATGGCTACCGCCTGTGGGGCAACCGTACCTGCTCCAGCGATCCAAAGTGGGCCTTTGTCACGCGTGTGCGTACCCAGGATATCGTCATGGACGCGATCCTCTACGGGCACAAGTGGGCGGTTGACCGCTCGATCACCAAGACCTACGTCAGCGACGTGACTGAAGGCCTGGAGAACTTCATGCGCGACCTGAAAAAGCAGGGCGCGGTGATCAACTTCGAAGTGTTCCCTGACGACGAGCTGAACACTGCCAGTCAGCTGGAGCAGGGCAAAGTCTATTGGCGCATCCGTTTCACCGACGTGCCGCCGGCTGAGAACCCCACTTTCCTCGTTGAAGTCACGAATCAGTGGATCACCGAAGTCATCGAAACCAAAGCCTAAGGAGGCTTCGCAATGTCCATGATTCCCCAAACGCTGTTCATGATGAACATGTTTGTCGACGGCATGAGCTTTGCCGGCGACGTGCCGACTTTGAGCTTGCCCAAGATGAAAATCAAAACCGGCGAGTACCAGGGCGGCGGCATGGATGCCCCCATTGATATGGATCAGGGCATGGAAAAGCTCGAGGCGTCTTTCAGCACCAAGGGCGTGCGCCGTGAGTCGATGAAGTTTTTCGGCCTGGCGGATCAGACGGCGTTCAACGCCGTATTCCGTGGCTCGTTCAAGGGGCAGAAGGGGGCCACCACGGCGGTGGTCGCCACCATTCGCGGCATGGTCTCGGAGTTGGATCCGGGCGAGTGGAAGCCAGGCGGCGACGCTGAGTTCAAGTACGCCGTCAGTGTCAGTTACTACAAGCTGGAAGTCGCTGGCGTTCGGATGTTCGAAATCGACCCTGTCAACGCGGTACGCGTCATCAACGGCGTTGACCAACTCGCGGCTGTTCGCCGTGACCTCGGCCTTTAAGGAAAAGTACCCATGGCTAAAGAAATCGACAAAATTCCAGAGTGGCTGACGATCACCGTTGACTCGGCAACCATCAAGCTGTCCAAGATCGTCAAAGTGAATCAGGTCGACACCGATCAGCTGGTCATGCGCTCCCCAACCGTCCGAGAGGTCCGCCACGCAACCAAGGCCTGCCCGGACGATGAAGATCAAAGCGAGATGATTCTGTTCGCTAGCCTGACCGACGCAGGTGCGAATGATCTGTGTGAGCTGAGCGTGCGTGATTACAAGCGACTGCAGGCCGCCTATTTTCGCCTGGTGCGCGAAGACCGGGTTTAACGAAGATATACAGAGGAGGCTGGCTCAGCGGCTGGCCCGGGAAATGTCTTTCTCGGCCAGCGAGATCGAGTCTATGTCTTTCTCAACGATGATCTGGTGGCTCAAGGAGTGAGCCGCCTGGACCTTTTCGGAGTGACCCCATGGCGAACAACCTGGCGCTTGGCGTCGTCATCGGCGGTGCTATCAGTTCGACCGTCGGCGCTGCCTTCAAGGATGTTGAAGGGCGCATCAAGAAACTCAGTGACCAGGGCACCAAGGCCCGGGTACTTCAAAGCACCATTGGCGACACCATCCGCCTGCGTGATGAGTGGAAAAAAGCCCATGACACCGGCTCTGCCTCTGCAGATGGCCTGCTGAAAAAGTTGGAGACCAACCTCAGAACCCTCAAGGATCAGGGCGTCGAGGTCGGAAAGTTGCGTAACGGGTATCAGAAACTGGGGCAGGTGGCCCGTGGGGCTGAGCTTAAGGCGCTAGGCCACACTCAACTCAAGCAGGGTAAGGATGGGCTGAAAAGCTCGCTCGGCCAGGCCACGACGCTGTCGGCAGCCGTCGCCATTCCTACAAAGATATCCGGTGACTATCAGGCGCAAGTGCGCCAGATGTCGCTGTGGGCGCACACCGCCGGCACTGATGACGAAGGCAAAATGGCGGAAATAGTCTCGACCATTGCGGATGACAAAGGCATGAGTCGCCAGCTGCTGGCCAAGGCGGTCGGTGGTCTGATTGAAAAGGGCGTTGATTGGCAGGAGGCCAGCGAATACGCAGGCCAGATTGCTGACCTGATCGACGGCCAAGGCATGGAAGTCGAGACCATTGCCACCTTGATCAACTCCTTCAAAGAGGCGGGTGTTAAGAAAGAGGACATGGCCGGCATGCTTGGCCAAGTTGCGGCGGCAGGCGATATCGGCGCCTTCGGTCCCAAGGACATGGCCCGGTATCTGCCGGCAATGCTCGGCAACATCAAGCGCCTGGGCATGGAAGGCCCCGAAGCGGTGCGTTTTCTCGGTGCCAGCTTGCAGTCGCAATACTCGCAAACCCAGGACTCTGCGGCCGCTGCGACCAACATGAACAACTTGTTGAACGCGGTGATCAGCAGTACCAGCCAGGAGCGTTTTGCCAAAGAAGGTTACGACCTGGCCGGCTCGATCCTGGCTGCGACGAAAAGCGGCAAGGCGGCCAACCCGGTTGACGCTTTCATCATGCTCAGTCAGGAAATGATCAAGCGTCAGGATCCGGCAAAGGCCAAAAAGATCGAGGCCCTGAAGGCCAAGATCAAGGCGGCCGCCGATGGCAGTGCCGAGGAACAGCAGGCCATGGTGGCCCTGACTGAGGCGGCCGGGCTGGCCAACATCGTCAGCGATCAGAGCGCCAGTGCGGGCTTGCTCGCGCAGATCAAATACGGCGACAAGATCAAGGCCGACATGGTCACGATCAAGGACACCGACGGTAAGACCAAGATCGAGGCGGATGCTGCCAAGGCGCGCGAGACGTCTAACCGCAAATGGTCGACGGCTACGGCGGGCATGGAGGCATCCATGATCAGCCTGGGCGATGGTCTGCGGCCGCTGACTGACAAAGTCGCGGATGGTCTGGGCAAAGTTGGCTATGCACTGGCTGACCTGGCCAACAAGTACCAGCCCGTAACGGCGGTGATTGCCGGTGTGGCAGCCGGTGCTGTCACGTTGGGCGCGGCGTTGAGCGCGCTCAAGATCGGTAAGGGGTTATTGAACATCGGCCGTGGCTCCCTGATGGGTAACCCGAACATCCCGCAAAAGGTGATCGTGACCAATCTACCCGCCGGCGGACTGGGCGGGCTGGATGGCGGTGTGGACGGTGGTGGCAAAGACGGTAAAGGGGGAAAGGGCGGGAAGGGTGGCAAGGTCGGTATGGCGGTGAAGGGAATCGCAGCGTTGGCGGTCGTTGAGGCCGGTTTCAAGATCAAAGATACCTACGACAATGCCACCACACGGGACGAAAAGGCCGAAGGGTATGGCGAGGCAGCCGGGGGCTTGGCGGGCACGCTTGCCGGTGCTGCGGCCGGTGCTGCGATTGGCTCGGCGATACCGGTGATCGGCACTGTTGTGGGCGGACTGCTGGGCGCGTACCTGGGCAGCATGGGCGGCGATGCGCTGGGCGGCTACCTGGGGAAAGCGGTATTTGGCGGTGACGACGGGCTGAAGAAAATGCCTGATGCGGGGCCGCTGATGATGGCCAACGCTGGCAAGGATATCCCGCCAGTGATGGCTGATATCGCTGCGTCTTTTGCGCCTAAAGCCAATAGCGCTGGCCCTCTGCTGATGCCTGGCGCCGTCAAGCCGCCGGGGCCGGTGGGTGGTGAGGTGGTTCGTTCGCTGGCTTCGCCGCCGGCATCGAGCACACCCGCTGCGGTTTCGTTGATGGCTGTACCGCCAAAACCGCCGGCGCCCAAGATCGAGCAGAAGGTTGATATCAGCGCGCCCATTCAGGTGACCGTGCAAGGGGATGTGAAGGATCCGGCGCAACTGGCCCGAGAGCTTCGCCCGTACATCGAGCAGCAACAGCGGGAAATCACTCAGCAACTGGAGAGCCGCAAGCTCTACGACGATGCGCACCTTTGACCTGGGGGACTTATGGGCTACATGGAGCAGCTGCAAGCAAGTGTGAAGTCCCTGGCGGCGGCAGGTGAGACTGGCCGCCGTAGCCTGGATGGGATGATTGGGCCGGTCGACGGCGCAATCAGTGAACTCAGCGGTGCGGCTTCTGAGCTGGAGGGCGTCCCTTTTGTGGGGCCGGCCATTGGCGAGAAGCTGCAGCGCGTTATGCGTGGGGTGACAGCGGCCCAGGCAAAGGTTGGCCAGGTGGTCTCGGTGTACAGCGCAGCCACCCGGGCGGCGTCTCAGATTGATGACCGCTTGGGTGCGCTGAGCGAGCAGGCCGAGCGGGCTGCGACGGCGATCAACAATATCGCCGGCAAGGTCAGCCCCTCGCTGTCTGGCATTCTCCCGACCGGGGCCTTTGCTGCTGATGCCACACCGGCGCCGGAGGCGGTGAAACCCTTCCCGCACCTGATGATCATGCAGCCGCGTGATCCGAAACAGCAGCCGTACTTCTTCAACCTGGACACGGCGGCCTTCGATGAATTGCGGCGCTCGACAGCTTTCCGCTGGGCCTCTCAGGAGCGCCTGACGCGTCGACCAGCCCAGCAGGCTATCGGTATGGGGGACGAAAAGCTGACATTGAAGGGCGCCGTCTTCCCGGGCTTCAGGGGCGGCATCAAGCAACTGGACACCCTGCGAACCCTGGGTGGCAAGTTGCAGCCCATGACGCTGACCACCGGCTACGGCGACGTGTTGGGCACCTGGTGCATGACCAGTGTCGAGGAAGAACAAAGCGCGCTGCTGGGCGGCGGAATCCCGCGTAAGCAAGGCTTTACTCTGGAGTTTGTACGCTATGGCGACGACATGCAGAACGTCTGACGGGGATCTGTTGGACACCATCTGTCACAACTACTACGGCCATCTGAGCGGCACGGTGGAGGCCGTGCTCGATGCCAATCAGGGGCTGGCCGATGAGGTTCAGCCGTACCGAGCTGGTGTGGTGATTGTCCTGCCGGACATGCCGGCACCCACTGAAGAACTTGTGATGCTTTGGGATTAGCCAGGCCTGGCTGTCCTTTCCTTCCGTTACGCGTAACGGCCGCCAACATTCCCCCGCGTTGGCGGGGTAACTGGGTGAACCATGACCCCTCGATTTCGTGTCGTTGCAGACGGTAAAGACATTACCGCGCTGATCAATGACCGCCTGTTATTGCTGAAAACCACTGACAAGCCAGGCATGGAGTCGGACGACTTCGAGCTGCGCATCGATGACCGCGACAGCGCCGTGGCGCTGCCCAAGCGCGGCGCCGGCATTGAGATCTATCTGGGCTATGCCGAAACGTCCATGGTGCGGCTGGGCCGTTACATGGTTGATGAGGTCGAGATATCCGGCCCGCCTAACACCATCGTCGTGCGCGGCAAGGCCGGCGACATGCGTGGTACCGGAAAGACGGTGCGCAGCGGTAGCTGGGAAGATGTGCCGCTGTCCAAGATCGTGGCCGACGTGGCTGCCCGCAACGGCTGGACGCCGGTGTGCAACGTCTCCACGAACGTGCCCCGGGCTGACCAGCTCAGCGAGTCTGATTTCAACTTCATCACCCGCATTGCCAAGCAGCACGACTGCACAGCCAAGGTGGCCGATGGGAAGTTGATTGTCATGACCCGTGACGGCGGCACCAGTGCGAGCGGCAAGACCTTCGGCGCCGTTACCATCAAGCCCGCCGATGTCAGTCGGTGGCAGTTTCGCTTAGGCGATCGCAACACGCACAAGGCGGTGGCCACCAAGCACCAGGACAAGAAAAGCGGTGAGCTGAAGCTGATCAGCCTGGACAACACGGATGCGCCCGACGGGCTGCCGGCGGTGCATACAGACCGTCATATCTACCCCAACAAGACCGCTGCGGCCCAAGCCGCCAAGGCCCGGCTGACCGCCTTCAATCGATCTTCTGCAGGCGTTCGTCTTGAAATGCCTGGGCGTACCGATCTGTTTGCCGAGCGGTCGGTAAACGCCACGGGCTTCAAGGTCGGCATTGATGGCGAGTACTTGGTCGACTCGGTTGAGCAGGTATTCACCCAGGCAGGATGGTCGACCACCGTCGAGTGTAATGGCGGCAAAAAGGGTAAGGCCAAGGGCAAGAAGGCAAAAAAAACCAAGGAGGTCAAGGTTCTACAGCTTTGACGTGACTCACTGAAACCCCCGTTTAACTGGAAACCGCCGCCATTTGGCGGCTTTTTTTGCCTGGAGAAAATATGTCTATCACCCTGCAGCAGTTGCTGTTGATCCTCCCGAACGCTGGCCGTCAGGCCGGGCTTTTTGTCGGCGTCTTGAATACTGCGATGAGCAAGTACGGCATCGTCACGCCCAAGCGAATCGCGGCCTTCATTGCCCAAGTTGGGCATGAGTCCGGCCATTTGACGCGCCTGGTCGAGAGCCTGAACTACAGAGCGGACCGAATCATAGCCTTGGGTAATGCCGCTAGCCCGGGTTCCCGTTGGCGATCCCTGGTGCCGCGTGCCACCGAGCTGGCCGGCAGTTCGGCACGCATGGGGAATGCCGTTTATGGCGGCCGTATGGGCAATGGTCCTGAGGCGTCGGGCGAGGGCTATATCTACCGAGGGCGCGGCTTGATCCAGATTACCGGCAAGGACAACCATCGTGCGTGCGGCGAAGCCCTGGGCGTCGACCTGATCAATCATCCCGAGCTGCTGGAGCAGCCGCAATACGCAGCGCTGTCGGCGGCCTGGTACTGGTCCGTGAACGGGCTGAACACGCTGGCCGACGCCGGCGACATTCAGAATATCGGGAGCCTCATTAACACGGGCAGCAAGGGCAAGATCCCGAATGGTGCAGCTGATCGCCTGGCACTGTATCAGACGGCATTGCGGGTGCTGGCATGACGCCCGTGCAGCAGCTGGCCGGCCTGGTGCTTCTGATCCTGGTGGCTATGGGCGCGAGCTTCGGCGCTGCCTGGCAGGTGCAGGACTGGCGCCTCGGAAAGATGCTGGCAGAGCAGGGAGCCCAGTTCGAGACGGACCTGACCGCGATCAGCAACGCCGCAGCAGCCCAGGCCCGTGCCGAGCAGAACAAGCGCGAGGTTCTGGAACAGCGCCTGGTCACCTCCGACCAACAACACATCAAGGAATTATCCGATGCCCAGCGCAACCAGGCTTTACTGCGTGACCGCCTTGCTACTGCTGACGTGCGGTTGTCAGTCCTTCTCGACGCCACGGATTCAGCCAGTGGCTGCAACGTGCCTACCACCCCCGGCGCCGCCGGCGTGGTTCATGCAGTCCGTCGAGCCCAACTTGACCCGGCGCATGCTCAACGAATTATCGGAATCACCGATGCCGGCGACCAAGGATTGATCGCCCTGCGGGCCTGTCAGGCCTACGCCAAAGAAGTCTCTACACCGAAGTAAAAAGAGCGGTCGGGCAGGATGCGTCAACATCCAGCCCGACCACCTTCCTCGCAGAATGTCCCTGCAAGTCCAGCCAAGGCTCCTGCTTCGTGCACAAAGCGGAGCGAGCCTAGCACTGTTTATCCATACAGCAAAGGTCTTGCTTTTATATGTCCACACCCATCATCCCTTGGATGGGCGGTAAACGCCGTCTTGCCGACCGTCTTATCCCCCTGTTCCCACCCCACGAATGCTACGTCGAGGTCTTTGCCGGGGGCGCCGCGCTCTACTTCATGCGCCCCCAGGCCGCGCCAGTTGAAGTTCTCAACGACATCAACGGCGACCTGGTGACGCTGTACCGCGTGGTGCAGAACCACCTGGAGGAATTCGTGCGCCAGTTCAAATGGGCGCTCAGTTCCCGGCAGGTGTTCGAGTGGCAGAAGATTACCCGCCCTGAAACCCTCACCGACATCCAGCGCGCCGCCCGGTTCTTCTTCCTGCAGCATCATGCCTTTGCCGGCAAGGTGACTGGGCAGACTTTTGGTACCGCGACTACAGGCCCGGCCATCAACCTGCTTCGGATCGAGGAGAACCTCTCAGCAGCGTGGCAGCGGTTGTCCGGCACCTACGTCGAAAACCTCCCTTGGCTTGAATGTGCTGAACGCTACGACCGTGCGCACACCTTTCACTATATGGATCCGCCTTACTGGCAGACGGCTGGCTATGGCGTGGACTTTCCCTTTGAGAACTACGAGCGGATGTCCGATTTTATGCGCCGTTGTAAGGGCAAGGTGATGGTCAGCATCAACGATCATCCTGAGATCCGGCGCGTATTTGATGGGTTTCACTTCGAGATGATTGATATTCGATATAGCACCGCCAATCAGCGGCAGGGGAAAGCGGAAGTCAGCGGAGAGTTGGTCATCATGAATTGGGAGCCGGCAGCATTGGGCAGCCTGTTCTAATAGGAGCACGCCGCCGTGTTGAGCAGTGGCGCGTTGTCCTCATTGAACTAACGTTGCCCCTTTAGCTCGTATTGCAGTCTTTCAATCTCACATTGGGTAACGGATGGATAAGCAACTCGCAGGTCTTTCATTTCTGCTTACCCTCGTGTGAATCTCCGCAGTCGCCTTTGTCATGTGGTACCTCAGTTGATGGGCCGGCTCGATCAGTTCTGACCCCTGATTTCTAACATTACCCACGGCCTTGCCTACGGGGAACCATTCAAACTCTTCCGTGGGTTAGCACAACTCCTTTGCAATTTCCTCCGCTCGCGACGGAGTTATGGTGGGGTCAAGCCACTCGTTGGCATGCTCTGGGGTCAGTACTAAGTGGCGTCGGTCGTGGCGTGCGCATCAACACCGGTGGCCAAGAGCGGACGCAAAAATATACGGCGAACGTCCCCCAAACTGTGCGCTGATCGCCCAGGTTCTCTGCAAACCGCTCAAGTTTCAACGCCTGGCGTGGATAGCGTATTACAACCATTTACTCGCAGTCCGGAGCTTCTACATGTTTGCCCACTTGAAAGTCCGCACAGGCATGATCGGCGTGTTGGTGTTATTCGTCATCGCGCTGATGTTCTCGATCGTCAACAGTTGGTCATCTGCTGTGCGCAGCTATGATCAGGTCGACGAGCTCAGACACACTTCACAACAGATTGACGGCATCAACAATTCGCTGTTGTTGGCCATTCGTACCAGTGCCAATGTGTCATCGGCCTTTATTGAAACGGTAGGTGGTCGATTTGAGGATGCAGAAGCCCGGCTGGTGCGCAGTGAAGGCATCTGGAACGATGCCATCGCCAAACTCAATGCATCAACGGCCGACATTAGCGACCCAAAACTTCAAGCGCTAGCCAGCGAACTGAAGGCCGCGTTCGCCGAGTACGGTACCGCCATCGTCGGCCAACGCGCCGCGACGCGTGCACGCTCGGCGGACCAGTATTTTGTGGTCAACATCAGCGCTGGCAAGGGCATGACCAAACTTCAGGAGATCCGGGTGAATCTGGTCGGCGCCCTGGATGCCCGCGCCGCTGAAATCAATCAAGAGGCCAGTGACCGCCTGGCAACTGCCAAGCGGCTATCCCTGGCACTGGCATGTATCACCCTGGCGCTGGCGGTGATTTGCTGGATGTTCATCTCCGGCCGTGTACTGCGTCCGCTTCGTGAAGCCGGTGAGCATTTCAAGCGCATCGCCAACGGCGACCTGACCCAAGAGGTCGTGGCCCCGAGCCGCAACGAAATCGGTGACTTGTTCGTTGAACTTCAGCGCATGCAAGCCAGCCAGCGGAACACCTTGATCCTGATTTCCGGTTCTGCGACTCAGTTGGCCTCGGCGGCCGAAGAACTCAACGCAGTGACCGAGGAAAGCAACCGTGGCCTGCAGCAACAAGACATGCAACTTGAACAAGCCGCCACGGCGGTTAACCAGATGACCAGCGCCGTCGAAGAAGTAGCGCGCAATGCCGTCTCCACTTCGCAAGCGGCGACAGCGTCAAACACGCTGTCGGAGAAAAGTCGTCGACAAGTTCGCGAAAACATCGCGGGTACTCAGTTGATGACAACTGAAATCCAGGGCAGCGCAGAGCGTATCCAGCACTTGGCCGGCGAAGTGCGCAACATCGGCAAGGTGTTGGACGTGATCCGTGCCGTGTCGGAGCAGACTAACCTGCTCGCCCTCAATGCCGCTATCGAGGCCGCCCGCGCCGGCGAGGCGGGGCGCGGCTTTGCCGTGGTCGCCGATGAAGTCCGAACACTCGCCTATCGCACTCAGGAGTCCACTCGCGAGATCGAGCAGATGATCGGCAGCGTGCAGACCACCGCCGAGCAAGCTGTTGAGTCGATGCGCGATAGCACCCTGCGCGCGCAAGGTACTCTGGAAATCACTCAAGCCTCCGGCGCGGTACTTGAAGACATCTTTGCTGCCATCGGCCAGATCAACGAACGCAATCTGGTCATCGCCAGTGCCGCGGAAGAGCAGGCTCAAGTTGCCCGTGAAGTGGACAGCAACCTGGTTGCCATCCGTGACCTGTCCGCGCAGTCTGCAGCCGGCGCTCTGCAGACCAACGCGGCGAGTCACGAGTTGTCGCGTCTGGCGGTCGAGTTGAACGACCTCGTGTCCCGTTTTCGTACCTGAGTGAACCGAGATCAGATATAGGCTCCGACCACCCGCTTTACGGTGGTCAGCGCTTCACGCAGGGTCTCCATGCTCACCGAGCCAAGCGCCAGCCGTATGGCATGAGGTACGTGAGCCGAGGTGCAAAACGGCTCGGCCGTCGAGACCGACACGTGCTCGCGCATCAATTCCAGCGCGACTTGGTCCGCCCTTGCATCCTCTGCCAGCGGCAGCCACAGAAAGTACGAAGCGGGGTGACGTATCACTGGCAACCCTGACAGCACCAAGTCGGCCAAGGCCTGTCGGGCTCGGGCATCGGCGCGTTTTTGCGTTTCCAGTGCGGCGACCGTGCCATCGTCGAGCCAGGCGCAGGTGATGGCCGTCATGACGCCGGGTGTGTTCCAGGTCGTGGCCTTGCCCACTCGATAACCGTCCCATCATGCTGCGTACTCTCCCTCTGGCCGATGAGCAGATTTTGCCCCAGGCCATTCATAGGAAACAAAGCGCGTTTGGGCAGACCTGGTGTGGGGCAAAAATGGGGCAAATCGTACGCCAACCTATGCCACCCAATGCCATTTATGCATCTATGCAACCTGCTGTGAACAGCCGCCGTAGCCAATAACCACGGGCCTATGCCTCAAAATCTCCCAGATACCCCTACACAATCGGGGTGTGCTTTGTTAGTGACGATTGGTACGTAACCTCGCCAGGCCCTGCTTGATGTGCCCAGCGTTTTCACCGATCACGAATAGCGCACCACGTACGTTATTTCCAACCTCATCCAGGCCTTGCTTTTCGCTTTGGAGAGCCAATTCCATCAGAGCCGCTTCTAACGCGAGCTGATTCTCGTACATTCGTTCAAGCAAATCCGGGAGTGAGTATTCCTCTGACATGTGTGCGATCTCATCGAAAAGGCCTAAGCATAGCAGGGGCCTGCCAAACTGATGCTTGCTTAGAAGTTACTTTAAGGCCGGCCGCTCAATGCCCGGTAAGCATAGCTGGCGGTGGTTTTGAGGAAGGCTATGTCCAATCCATCATAGGAGGGGTTGGACTAGTCAAGTCCGAGGCTTCCCCAAAGGGCAAAAAAGGAGCGAGCCGCACACCCGTTTTTGCCTTTCAATGTCAGTTATGAATTTATCCAAACAGGTGTAAACACGTTTTATACCCGGAAACAATCTCCACGACCTAAAAAACCGCATACTCTTATATGGTTCGGCCTCAGTTATTAAAGTAAGCTCTAGAGCTTACACAAATTTTACGTGATTAATTTTTTGCCTTTAGCAGGTCTATTAGCTTCTTAATTTCGTCCACGTTCAGCTTTTCTAATGCTTGTAATATCGGCGGCTTTTCAGCATGTTTTCCATCCAGTGTCGCAGACGCATTAAAGGCTATCGCATCTATAGCTTTGGCTATGAGTTCCTTTTGTAACTCGTCACCATTAACTTGGAGCTCACTGAGCTGCTTTTTGTAACTTTCATATGATGCCGCGAATGCTTCCTTGTGGGCATATTCCTGCTGAAGCCGTTCATACTGACTTCTCCGCGTTGCAGAGAATATAGCAAGCCAAATAATAGGTAGCACGATGGGTGCTCGCATGAGCAGTGTTCGAAGTATTTCTTGCCAGTCAGCAGTTTTGATTAAAGAGAAGTTGAGTGGCCATAGGGAGACCGAATCTATCACAAGAAAAAAACCGCCGAAAAATAATGCCGCCATAGAGGCATAAAATGCTTGCGTGTAGCGCAGGATTGGTGTGCTGAAATAGTCCTTTAAGGATTTGTAGGAAGATGCTAGTCCTGCGCTCGTGGCTCCGGGCAGCAAGGTCTCTATCGAGGTGTGTAATGCTTCGTGTCGTGTTCTTTGCTCACTTTCAAAGCTGTTGAGTTGCAGGAGTCTCAGCTCAAGCTCCTGTTTCAGACCACCTTCGGCTATTTCATCATCATCTCCTTTTTTTGAGCCGAAGATTTTTTCATGAAACTTAGCTAGATCAATATTTTGTTGGCTGCTTGATTCAAATAGTTCACTGATTTCATTGTTTATTCTTTGAATTTCGCGTTGATTAGACTTAATGCTTTCTAGAGTGGAGTTAGGGCCGTCAAGCAAATTTTCCTTCAGAATTGTTATGTTGTTATGATGTTCGATAATTTCTTTAATAGCAGCTCTCACATAGCTCTCAGCGGGTGAGAAGTCGGATGATCCTTCGTATAAGTATTTATCGAACTCTTTAACTTTGCTCTCGATTCTGCTTAAATATTCTCCCTGCTCTCTAGATTTTTCAACGATTTCCGAAAGCTCGGTTGTAGTCTTGGAAATATGGAGGTTGTAGTTTTTTGTGTGGTGTCGTAGTTTATTTGCGAACGCTTCTGTCGCGACTCCGTACGCGTGGAGCGCACTCTGGGGGAGCACCATGTAGGGGCGAATATAGGTCAGTATATTATCTGCGTGCTCGTTGGCTTGTACTAACGTGCTGGCGGCTCGTGATGTATTGTATGCGTTAACCTGAGATAGGCACGCTTGACTTTGGCTGGCGCAGTTGTCTAATACTGATTTCGGGGTGAGTTCGGCGTCCATGTTTTTTACAATTTCATTTATAAATGTTATGGCTTTATTTAGACGGGCGAGCTCCTCTACAGTTGTCGTAACGGTCTTGTCGTCAACGTCAAGATCACCCACAACTTCTATAAGCTCCGGCCATATCTGCATGAAAGTACTGGCTTGAAGCTGTTGAACCCATCTAGTCAATTTAGTATCCGTCCTTTGTAAGATTTGCAAGCGCTAGCTGACGCTTGTTAGATTCATTCCGTTATAGTCGCGCTTCGTAAGAGCTAACCGCCATGAATGCGCGCCGATTAAGGTACTTATTTTTGGCGCACTAGCATCCCCTAAGGGGGTTCGATATTTATCTCATCGCTGATTCAGCAGCGTGTTGCGGTAGGATGATAGCTAATTGACACCTAAAGGGAATAGGGGAGAGGTCGGAGGGTGAAGATTTTGGAGTCCATCGGCTCAGATTTACAGTTGGCTAGCACAAAATTGGTACGCCATTCAGTAATCATATCTTGGCGCCCGCAGAATCAAGCTGTCCAGATGCTAGGGCTCCATTCCATAGTCTGATGGTCTGCAGACGGAAACGCTAAGACAAGCATATGAAGCAGAAATGGATTTGTGCATCTTGAAAATAGTTCCGCAATCGAATTGAGGCCCCCCGGCCCGCTTGGATCTTCACGCAGCAGATGTGTCAGAAATGCGGAAATAAAATAATTATAAGTAATTGATTTATATAGAAAAAGATATGGATTGCAAATCCGCCTACGCCGGTTCGATTCCGACCTCGGCCTCCACTCTTGAAAACCCCGTAGATTAACGTCTACGGGGTTTTTTATTGGGCGGAAGAAAAGGCCCGGGTGCCAACCTCTCGAGCAGGCCGATCTACCTCCCTCCGCATCCGCCTGTGCAGGCGCCATTCCCTTCCCGTTGTGTACAGCGTTGTGCCTTGTTCCTCCCGCGCTCGAAGGGTTTTTCGACGAGTGACGTGTCTAGATCAAGGGTCAGGAGGCTTTTAAGGTTGTCATGGCCCGTGTTGGCGACTACCCTGAAAATGTTCGTATTGTTACGAATAATTTCGGTTGTGGCTGTTTTCAAGTCACGCTACTTCAGGATGAGGAACGAAAATGTTTTCACACGAAGGTCCCGCAATAGAGCTGTTGCTATTCATTTTTGGTCTGGCGATGCTACTTTTGGTCGTTTGGTTTTTTCATCATCAATACGAGCGAAAGACGGGGAAGGGTGTTAAAAAACTACATGATCTCGACGACAAACGCTCAACCTGACGCTGCTGTCGAATGACTTGATCGAGTCGGCTCCCGCTGGCTCGCACTATTCACTGACGTAAAGATCGAGGGCTGGCTACGATTTCCGAGTCGAGGCCCTCATTCTTGAGCGTACTGAACTCTATCTTCAGCGCCAGTCTCTGACCTGCTGATGCGCTGCGCCTTCACTTCACCCGCGTACCTGGCGATTTTCTCCCGCTGAGTTGCCAGCAACGTGCAGATCTTCACTAGCGCCAACGCCTCACTCGGCGTCCTGCTGCTGTTTGCCAGGGCTGTCAGTTCAACCACGGACCAGCCAATGACTGCAGTTGCATCTTCCAGGTCATAAAACAATTCCTGCTGGGCGGTTCTGGGTCCATCGAGGCCCTGTATCAACTCTTTCATCGACTTCTCCCTTTGGTGCTGATCAGGTATCAAAATTGGCCTTACTCGCATCAACGAATGACGTGTATCCACCCCAACACAAACCCTACCAAGACGTTACACGAAACCCATGACGGACTTCATTTACTGCGGTCTTACTTGACGTACACCTAACCTTGTAAAGCAGAGAGCGTTGTCATGAAGTTGAATTACCTAACCAAGGCGGCTGTTGTTGTCGCGCTGTTGTCGACCTTGTCGGGCTGCTGGATATTCATGCCACCGGGCGGTGGTGGGGGTGGTGGCCATGGCGGTGGTGGTCATGGTCAAGGCGGCGGCCCTGGTGGCGGTCCGCGCTGACAGTCAGTCAACGGGAGGCAGGCCATGAACAATGGCCTGCCTCTTTTTTGCCCCGGATAAATCCCAGGCAAAGAAAAGCCCGCGATGGGGAGCACGGGCTAAAAGGGATGTTCATTAGGAGCTGGGTTCACCATAAGGGTGCGTCTGTGAAAGCTTTGTGAAAACGCCGGAGCCATCTGAACCTGAAGTGTATGCCTCGATCCGTGCCTGGCTGTACGAGGCGCCGGGCGGCATAACCCACTACTGTCGCAGGCCTACCACACCGCTCGGATGCCGCACCATGTCCATGTCTACCAGCCTGCTGTCGGCTTTTGTGCTGTTCGCCTTCGTGTCCTCGATCACCCCAGGTCCGAACAACACCCTGTTGCTTGCCTCGGGGGTGAACTTCGGGTTTCGCCGCTCGATGCCCCATGCGCTGGGGATCAGTATCGGCTTCATGCTGCTGGTGATTGCGGTCGGCCTGGGCCTGGGCGAAGTGTTCAAGGTATTCCCGTGGGCCTACACGGTGTTGCGCTATGTGGGCGCGGCGTACTTGCTGTACCTGGCCTGGAAGATCGCCACGGCGGGCGGCATGTCCGATAGCAATGAGGAACACGGCAAGCCCATGACCTTCCTCGGCGCGGCGGCGTTTCAGTGGGTGAACCCCAAGGCGTGGATCATGGCGCTCGGGGCCATCACCACCTATACGCCGGCTGAGGGCTATGTCACCAACGTGCTGGTGATTGCGCTGGTCTTTGCCGTGGTCAACCTGCCCAGTGTGTGCGTGTGGGTCGGGTGTGGCAGCGGCTTGCGCAATGTGCTGCGCGAACCGCGCTGGGTGAGGCTGTTCAACTGGTCAATGGCTGGGTTGCTGGTGCTGTCGCTGTACCCGATGTTGTTTGCCAGCTAGGTGCTAAACCGGCGAGATGGTCGCCAGCAGGCCGATGCCGATGGTCAGCACTAAAAAACCGAACAGGAAAATCGCCATCTTGGTCATAAGGCCTCCGAAGGGAAGGGGGTAGGGATGGGGGCCATTGTCCGCCCAGGCGGCATTTCAATACAGGCGCAGATAGCAAAGAAAAAACCGTATCAGATGCGGCGGCGAGGTTTCTGCCACGGGCTTTTGGCGCCTGTGGTTTTTTCAAGATCAGTGCCTGAGACAGCCAGCGTTTTTCCCCCTAAGATGGCGCCCATTGCATCAACAATAAAAGTGGGCCAACCCTCGATGGAAAGACGCCAGTTCAGCGGTGGCATGAAAGGCAAGAACCTGCGCTACCTCAACGAAACCTCCCAGCCGGCATCGGTCACCCGCGTCGGCTTCCTGCTGCTCGAACATTTTTCCCTGCCGGCATTCACCCAGACCCTCGACACCGTGGTCACCGCCAATCTGCTGCGACCTGATCTGTTCGCCACGCGCACCTTCGGGTGTGACGACGGGGAAGTCATCAGCGACCTGGGCCTGGTGATCCGCCCCGACGCGCGTCTCGATGCGCCCGCGCTGCAAGGCCTGGATCTGCTGGTGATCTGCGGCGGCTTTCGCACCGAACTCAAGGCTGACGATCAATTGATCCAACTGCTGCGAAGTGCCGCCGAGCAGGGCGTGAGCCTCGCGGGGTTGTGGAACGGTGCATGGTTCCTCGGCCGTGCCGGCCTGTTGCAGGGCTACCGCTGCGCCATCCACCCCGAACACCGCCCGGCCCTGGCGGAAGTGTCCAAGGCCACCCACGTTACCAGCGAGCCCTACGTGATCGACCGCGACCGCCTCACCGCGTCGAGCCCCTCCGGCGCTTTCCACATGGCCTTGGACTGGATCAAAAGCTTGCACGACAAAGCCCTGGTCGAAGGTATCGAAGACATCCTGGCCTTTGAAGAATCGCGTTACCGGCGGATCAAACCCAGCGAAAACGTCAGCGTCAGTGCGCCCCTGCGCGAAGTGGTCAAGCTGATGGACGCCAACCTCGAAGAACCGCTGGAACTCGACCAACTTGCCGTCTACGCCGGCCGCTCGCGCCGCCAACTGGAGCGCCTGTTCAAGGAACAACTGGGCACCACGCCGCAGCGCTACTACATGGAACTGCGCGTCACCGAAGCACGCCGGCTGTTGCAGCACACCGAACTGTCACAGGTGGAGGTGCTGGTGGCGTGCGGGTTTGTCTCGCCGAGCCATTTCAGCAAATGCTACAGCTCGTATTTCGGATATCGCCCCTCCAAGGAGAAGCGGCTGGTCAAGTAAGGTGCGAGGAAATCCAAGGCATGGCGGATGCCCTGTAGGCGGCCTCGACCGGTAGTCTCGTTCAATGAAGTCGGCACAAATACGGGAGGTCCCGCTGAATCTTCGGCTTAGCGCTGTCGCACAGCAAACGGTAACCCCCGTGGCGAGGGAGCTTGCTCCCGTTGGGCCGCGAAGCGGCCCAAAAAAGGGGACTGCTGCGCAGTCCAGCGGGAGCAAACTCTTATAAAAATTAAAATAAATTACTGATTTTAAAGGGTTAAAGTTTCACACTGAAGTCTTGAGCCCTGCATAAATAATTTCAGGCGAGCGCATTCTTGTGGTGAGCGGGCTTGTCCCGCGTTGGGCTGCGCAGCAGCCCCAAAAACAGGCGCAGAGGAGTGCCTGAGACTCGGCATTCGTCTTGATCAGGGGCGCTTCGCCCCCCACGCGGGGCAAGCCCGCTCACCACATGAAATAGCGTGTGCAAGTTGCTGTGCTTGGAGGTGGCGGTTCTTCTCAAAACCGCCCCAGTCGATACGGCCCTAGCGCCGGCAACCCCGAAAACGCAGGCGCCCCCGACGCCAATTGCCCCACCATCTCCGCCGTCACCGCCGCCTGGGTCAGCCCCAAATGCTGATGCCCGAACGCAAGCAGCACCTTCCCGTCACACACCCGATCAATAATCGGCAGCGAATCCGGCAGCGACGGTCTGAAGCCCATCCACGGCGTCGCGTCCTCTGCACTCAGATCCTCACGAAACAACCCCTGGCTCAACCGATGCAACTGCCACGCCCGCGCCATGTTCGGCGGGCGGTCGAGGCCGGCGAATTCCACGGTGCCGGCCAGGCGCAGGCCGCCTGTCATGGGCGTCATGATGAACTTGCGCTCCAGGGACGTGACGGCAAACGGCAGGCGCTGCTGTTCATGGGGCAGCATCAGGTGATAGCCCCGTTCGGTGTCCAGCGGGACTTTTTTGCCGGTCAGGGCGGCGGTGAGTCTGGCCGAGTGGGCGCCACAGGCGATCAGCACCTGGCGGGCGGCAAAGGTGCCTTGATCGGTGCTCACGGTGATGCCATCGCCTTCAATCCGCGCATCCAGCACCTGGCGTTGGAGGAACTGCACGCCACTGGCCTTGGCCGCCTCCACCAATTCGCAGACCAATCGGTAAGGGTCGAGGAAGTGCCCTGTTCGCGGGAAAAACAGGCCGCCCTGGATCTGCGCGGCCAATTGCGGGGCAATCTCATGTATGGCATCCCCCGACCAGAACTCCACCGGCACGTTTTGCGCCTGCATGCGCCGTTGCAAGCCATCGATGGCCGCGCGGGAGTCTGAACGTTCGAACACCAGCAGCGAGCCATCTTCGCGCAACAGCTCCGGGCGCTGAATACTGGCCAGCAACCGTTGCCAGGCGCCGAGGCTCGCTTCATTGAGCGCGCGCAGACCCGTCACCGTGCCCTGGTAACTCGCCGGGCGCAGGTTCAGCAGCAGGCGGATGAACCAGGGCAGGGCGCGTGGCAGGTATTTCCAGTCCAGGCGCAGCGGGCCCATGGGGTCCATGAGCATGGCGGGCAAGCGCTTGAGGATCGACAGGTCGGCGATCGGGAACACTTGCTCGGTCGCCAGGTGCCCGGCGTTGCCGTAGGAGGCGCCCATGCCGGGCGCCAGTTGGTCGATCACCCGCACTTTCCGCCCCTGGCGCGCCAGCTGCAGGGCGCAGGCAACGCCAATGATGCCGGCTCCGATTACGGCGATATCCGCAGGGTCAGGGTCGTGCATCCGCTACGCCTCTCTCGACCAGTTGGCATACCACTGGCGAAACAGCGCGTACTGGGTTTCGGCGTAACGCCGCTGGGCATCGCTGAGCACGTCGGTCTCGTTGAAGTGCAGGGCGTAGCCCGTGTCGCCGTTAAGCACCATCAGATGCTTGTAATACAGCACCAGGTCGCAGCCTTCATCGAAGGACGACAACACCGCCAATGCCGCTTCCAGCTCCCGCGCCAGGCGCCGGGCCTTGGCATCACCCTTGGCGGCTTGCTTGCTCAGGGCCACCAGGTGCAGCACTTCGCGGGGCAAGGCATTGCCGACGCCGGTGATCGCGCCCGTGGCGTTGCAGTTGACGAAACCGTGCACCACCTGGGTATCGACGCCCACCATCAGGGTCACGCTGTCGTCCTGGGAGGTGATGTGCTCGGCGGCATAGCGCAGGTCGGCAGCGCCACCGAACTCCTTGAAGCCGATCAGGTTCGGGTGTTCGCGGCGCAGCTCGAAGAACAACTCCGCGCGGGTGGCAAAGCCGTAGTAAGGGCTGTTGTAGATCACCGCCGGCAGGTTGGGCGCGGCCTCGAGGATTGCCGAGAAATGCGCCTTTTGCGCGGTGGCGGACGCACCTCGGGACAGCACGCGCGGAATCACCATCAAGCCCTGGGCGCCGACCTTGGCCGCGTGGGCGGCGTGGGCCACCGCCTCGCGGCTGTTCACCGCGCCGGTACCGACAATGGTCGGCACGCCGGCCGCCACCAGGCGCGCCACGCCTTCCTGGCGCTCGGCTTCGGTGAGCAACGGCCAGTCGCCCATGGAACCGCAATACACCACGGCGCTCATGCCGATATCGATCAACTCGCGGCCCTTGGCGGCCAGCGCGTCGAAGTCCGGCTTGCGCGCGGCGGTGCACGGGGTCATCAACGCGGGGACGCAACCGGTGAAGATGTTGTCGCTCATTGTTCTGGCTCCTTGCAGCGTTCAATCAAAGGGGTTGGGCTCAGATGCCCCAGGCAAACGGGTCCTGCTCGTCGATCAGCAAGGTGCTGTCGGCGGTCATGTAGGCGCGGCCGGTGATGAAGGGGATGACACGTGTGCCGTCCCATTCATATCGGCCTTCGAAGCGGCTGCCGGTGATGCTGGCTTGTACCCAGGTTTCACCGGGGTTGAGTTTCCCATCGGCGGCCAGGCACGCCAGCTTGGCGCTGGTGCCGGTGCCGCAGGGTGAGCGGTCGTAGGCTTTGCCGGGGCACATGACGAAGTTGCGGCTGTCGGCGTGGGCGTCGTCGGCGAACAGTTCGATATGGTCGATCAGGGCGCCGTCTGCGCCGTGGATGCCCTGGGCCTCGAGGGCCTTGAGCATCGCCCAGGTGTAGTCGGTGAGGGCGTCGACGTTGCTCATCTCCAACGCCATGCCATGCTCGCAGACCAGGAAGAACCAGTTGCCGCCCCAGGCAATATCGCCCTGGACTGCGCCATGGCCCGGTACATCCACCGTCACCTGCTGGCGATAGCGATAGGCAGGCACGTTGCGCAGGGTCACGGCGCCGTCGTCGTGCAAGGTCGCGGCCACCGGCCCCACCGGGGTGTCGAGGGTGTGCACGCCCGGCTGGATAAGCCCCAAGTGGTGCAGGGACGCCACCAGGCCGATGGTGCCGTGGCCGCACATGCCCAGGTAACCGGCGTTGTTGAAGAAGATCACCCCGCAGGTGGCGCCCGGGGTGACGGGCGCGCAGTACAGCGCGCCCACCAGTACGTCATTGCCACGGGGTTCCAGCAGGCAGGCGCGGCGCCATGGGTCGTGCTCCGTGCGCAGGTTCTCCAACTGGTCGGCGATGCTCGCGCCCTTGAGCGCGGGGAAGCCGGTCATTACCAGGCGCGTGGGTTCGCCGCCGGTGTGGGAGTCGATCACATGCAGTCGCTTCATAACGCGCTCCATCAATAAGAGCTGTGGGCTGCCTTCTTGTGAGTGTAGGGATAGGCATGCAGTGGCCCTATCGTGAACGCGCAGGCTGGGCGGCGATTGATGTTTTTTGCCGACATCGATGACGAAATCAGCACAGTTCGCCCTGCTCGACAGCACCCTGGGCATGGGGCAATCTGCTTGCCATCAAGGTGACAGCCGGGGAGAGACACTCATGCTTCAACGCGCGTTTGCGAGCCTTTGCCAAGGAGCAAGTCCTCCCCACAGCATCGAGCAACTATTGGCCGGCGTAGCGCAATTGCTGCCGATGCTGGACGTGATCCCCAATGCCGCCATCTTCATCAAGGACCTGGAGGCCCGTTACGTCCTCGCCAACCGCACCCTGGTGCAGCGCTGCGGCCTCAAGCAGTTGCAACCGTTGCTGGGCAAGACCAGCGCCGACGTCTTTCCCGCACCATTGGGGCCGGGCTATACCGAGCAGGACCGGCGCGTGCTGCAGCAGGGTTTTGTGCTGGAAGACCAACTCGAACTGCACCTCTACGGCAGCCGCGAACCCGGTTGGTGCCTGACCCACAAATGGCCGCTGTACAACCACGAAGGCCGCATCATCGGCCTGGCCGGGATATCGGTCGACCTGCAATCGGCCAGCCAGACCCACCCGGCCTACCAACGCCTGGCCGCTGTGGACGAGCACATCCGCACGCACTTCAACCGCCGCGTCACCCTCGGCGAACTGACGCGCATCGCCGGGATTTCCGTGGCGCAACTGGAGCGCTACTGCAAGCGCGTGTTCCACCTGACACCCCGGCAGATGATCCAGAAAGTACGCTTGGAACACGCCCATCGGTTGCTGCACAGCGACATGCCGATTACCGAAGTCGCGCTGCAGTGCGGCTATACCGACCACAGCGCGTTCACCCGGCAGTTCAAGGCATCGACGGGGTTTACGCCGAGGCAGTATCGGGAAACCTGCTGAGCGCCCGAGCCCCCGTTCAGGCACGCCACATTGCAATGCAACGAATGGCCCACCGAGCCCTCATATGTTCACGAGTAATGTTTAACCACGACAGGTACCAAGCTTATGACCGCGGCTGAAAACAACCATGTGAACTGGCTGGTGGAACAATCGATGCTGCACGCGGCACGCCAGCGCGCCAAGCTCTATTCGGGCCAGGGCCGGTTGTGGCAACAGCCGTACGCGCAGACCCGGCCCCGTGATGCCTCGGCCTTGTCGTCCGTGTGGTTTACCGCCTACCCGGCGTCGATTGTGACGCGTGAGGGCGGTACGGTGCTGGAGGCGCTGGGGGATGAGACGCTGTGGCATGCGCTGTCGAAGATCGGCATCCAGGGCATCCATAACGGCCCGCTGAAGAAATCCGGTGGCCTGACCGGCACCCGGCACACGCCGACCATCGACGGCAATTTCGACCGCATCAGCTTCGAGATCGACCCGCAGTTGGGCACCGAGGCGCAGTTGCAGGCGTTGACGCGCATGGCGGCGGCGCACAATGCGGTGATCATCGACGACGTGATTCCGTCCCACACCGGCAAGGGCGCGGACTTTCGCCTGGCGGAGATGGCCTACGAGGATTACCCCGGCCTTTACCATATGGTGGAGATCCGCGAGGAAGACTGGCCGTTGCTGCCCGAGGTAGCCGAGGGTCGCGACGCGCAGAACCTCAGCCCGGCCCAGGTGGACGCCCTGCGCGACAAGCACTATATCGTCGGCCAGTTGCAGCGGGTGATCTTCTTCGAGCCCGGCGTCAAGGAAACCGACTGGAGCACCACGCCGGTGGTCATCGGCGTGGATGGCAAGCCGCGTCGCTGGGTGTACCTGCACTACTTCAAGGAAGGCCAGCCGTCGCTGAACTGGCTCGACCCGACCTTCGCCGCGCAGCAGATGATCATCGGCGACGCCTTGCACGCCATCGACGTGATGGGCGCGAAAATCCTGCGCCTGGACGCCAATGGTTTCCTCGGTGTGGAACGCACCCTCGATGGCACGGCCTGGTCCGAGAGCCATCCGCTGTCGATCACCGGCAACCAGCTGCTGGGCGGGGCGATTCGCAAGGCCGGCGGTTTCAGCTTCCAGGAGTTGAACCTCACGGTGGATGACATTGCGTCGATGTCCCATGGCGGCGCCGACCTGTCCTATGACTTCATCACCCGCCCGGCGTACCAGCACGCGCTGTTGATGGGCGATGCCGAATTCCTGCGCCTGATGCTGCGCGAAATGCACCGCCAGGGCATCGACCCCGGCTCGCTGATCCACGCGTTGCAGAACCACGATGAGCTGACCCTGGAGCTGGTGCACTTCTGGACCCTGCATGCCCACGACACCTTCCTTTACCAGGGGCAGACATTCCCCGGCAATATCCTGCGCGAGCACATCCGCGAGCAGATGTACGAACGCCTGGCCGGCGAGCATGCGCCGTATAACCTCAAGTTCGTGACCAATGGCGTGTCCTGCACCACCGCCAGCATCATCACGGCGGCGCTGGGCATTCGCGACCTGGAGGCAATCAGTGCCGCCGACATTCAACAGATTCGCCAGATCCATTTACTGCTGGTGATGTACAACGCCATGCAGCCCGGGGTGTTCGCCTTGTCCGGCTGGGACCTGGTAGGCGCGCTGCCGTTGGCCGCCGAGGAAGTCGCGCACTTGATGCAGGATGGCGATACCCGCTGGATTCATCGCGGCGCGTACGACCTGGTGGATCTGAACCCTGACGCAGAATTGTCGGCCGGCCAGATGCCACGCTCGAAAAGCCTCTACGGCAGCCTCAACAGCCAGTTGCAGGACCCGGACTCGTTCGCCTCGCAACTGCAAAAGATCCTCGCCGTGCGCCGCGCCTACGACATCGCCGCCAGCCGCCAGATACTGGTGCCCGACGTGCAGAACCCCGGCCTGTTGATCATGGTCCACGAATTGCCGGCCGGCAGAGGCACGCAAATCACCGCGCTGAACTTCGGCGCCACGCCGATCACCGAAACCCTGAACCTGCCGGATATCGCGGCGGGGATGGTGGTGGACATCATCAACGAACGGGTGGAGGGCGACCTGACGGCGGAGGGCGAGTTCACCATTACCCTGGATGCGTACGAGGGGTTGGCGCTGCGGGTTATCAGCAGCACGCCGATGTAACCTCAATCTTCCAAGCACCGAAGAACCCAATGTGGGAAGGGGTGTTGTCAGGCCTGTGGCTGCTTTTCAGCCAACTGAAACCGATACCCCACCCCATACAACGACTCAATCGGGGTTTCCCCCGGGCATACCTGTTCCAGCTTGCGCCGCAGGTTGCGGATATGGCTGTCCACCGTGCGGTCGGTGACCACGCGGTGGTCGGAGTAGAGGTGATCCAGCAACTGGTCGCGGGAAAACACGCGGCCGGCGGCGCGGGCGAAGGTGTTGAGCAGGCGCAGTTCCAGGGGCGTGAGGTCCAGCGCGATGCCGTCCAGCGAGGCCTGGTAGCGGGCTTCGTCGATCAGCAGGCGCGGCGCGCCGGTGCCGAGCAGCTGCGGGCTGCGGCGCAGGATGGCCTTGACCCGGGCCACCACTTCACGGGGGCTGAAGGGTTTGCAGATGTAGTCGTCGGCGCCCAGTTCCAGGCCGAGCAGGCGGTCCACTTCTTCGACGCGGGCGGTGATCATGATGATCGGCACCGCGCTGAAACCGCGCAGGTCCTGGCACAGCTGCATGCCGTCACGGCCGGGCAGCATCAGGTCGAGCAGGATCAACCTGGGCTCGTGGGCACGCACGGCGGGCACCACGTGCAGGCCATTGTCCAGGCACCGGGTGGTATAGCCGGCGGCCTCCAGGTAGTCGCGCATCAGGGCGGCGAGCTTGGGTTCGTCTTCGACGATCAGGATCGGCGGTTCATCGTGCATGGTTCACAGGCTCCGGGGCAGGCGCAGGGTCAGCCACAGGCCGCCGTAGGGCGAGTGGTCGGCAACCAGGCTGCCATCGTGGGCGTTGGCGATGCTGCGGCAGATTGCCAGGCCCAGGCCGGCGCCGCCATGCTCGCGGTTGCGCGATGACTCGCCGCGGTAGAACCGCTCGAACAAGCGTGGCAACTGGCTTGCGGACACGCCCGGCCCGGAGTCGAGAAAGTCGATACGCACCGTGTCGCGGTCGACCCCCACACTGAGGCGCAACCTGCCGTTGACGTCGGTGTAGCGCAGCGCATTTTCCAGCAGGTTGGAAAACAATTGCTGCAGGCGACTGGCATCCGCCAGCAGCTCCACGGGCTCGCGCGGCAGCTCCAGGTCGAGCTGCAACTGGCGGGCAGCGAAGCGTTCCCGGTACATCGCCAGGCTGTTTTCGAGCACGTCGTTGAGCATGCATGGGGCCTTGCGGTAGGTCAGCGCACCGATATCCGCCAGGGACAACTCATACAGGTCATCCACCAGCTTGCTGAGCATGCCGACTTCGCCGAGCAGGGATTTCATCGTATTCGGGTCCAGGCTGCGCACACCGTCCTCGATCGCCTCCAGCTCGCCGCGCAGCACCGACAGCGGCGTGCGCAGTTCGTGGGAGACATCAGCCATGAACTCCCGGCGCATTTTTTCGTTGCGCTCCAGGGTATAGGCCAACTGGTTGAAGTCGCGGGCCAGTTGGCCGACTTCGTCGTTGGAGGCCACGGCCACGCGGCTGCTGTAGTCGCCGCTGGCCAGGCGGTGGGTGGCGGCGGCCACGCGCTTGACCGGCTCCAGTAGCGTGCGTGCGATCCACCAGGCAATCAGCATCGCCAGCAGCAGCGAGAACACGCCCATCACCAGGCTGGTGCGCAGCTGGTATTGCTGGAAGCGTTCGCCACCGGCTTCGGTCACGCTCTGGAACGGGGTCACGGCCAGCCAGCCCACGGTTTCGCCCGCGACCACAATGGGGCTCACCAGCGCATCCTCACCAATCGCGGTGTAGCCGGTGACGCGCTTGCGGTCCTTGTCGAGCAGGGCGATGCGAAACAGCGCACCGGTCAAGTCCGAGGCCAGCGGTGTACGTAGGTCATGGGTGACCCGTTCTTCGTCGGGGTCTGGGCGCATGATGTCGAACCAGCGATCCGGGCGGTTGCGCATGAACGCCCAATTGCCTTCGCGCGCATAAGCACTGGCCAGGCGCGGCACCACCGTGGCCATGCGCTCCAGCGCCTGTTCATTGATATAGCCAAGGAACCCGCGGCCAAAACTCCAACTGGTGGCCAGGCCCATGCTGAGGATGACCAGCAGCACACCGGCCGATACCGCGACAAACAGTTTGGTGGAGATACTCAACTTCATGAACAAGGGCCGTAAAAGAGTGGACCCGCCCATTTAGGGCCCCATGGAGGAAAGATTCAACCCAGGCGGGCAATCTTCAATTTTCCTGCACATTTGCCCAGCAGCATGACGGTAAGGCTTGCACCACCCCGTCTTGCAGAGGCAACTATGTCGACCAAACTTTTCGCCAAATACCTGGTAACCGCCGCGGTACTCCTGTCGTTCGTCATTCTGGTGCTGCTCGGCGGCTGCTCGGCAGGCGACCCAGCGCCGGCAGTCGCCACCCCCATGGTCTCGGTGATCACTGTGCAGCCCAAGCGCCAGGTCATGACCACTGAACTGGCCGGGCGCACCCAGGCGTTTATGGTCGCCGAGATTCGCCCGCAGGTCGGCGGTATCGTGCAGCAGCGCCTGTTTGTCGAAGGCGCCGAGGTCAAGGCCGGGCAGGCGCTGTACCAACTGGATGCGGCACCCTACAAGGCGGCATTGGCTGAGGCCCAGGCGAGCCTGGCCAAGGCGCGCGCCACCTTGAAGTCGGCACAGACCACCGCCGCGCGTAACGCCCGGTTGGTGAAGATCGACGCCATCAGCCAGCAAACCAACGAAGATTCCCAGGCCACCCTGCTGACCGCCGCCGCTGACGTCCAGGTGGCCCAGGCCGACCTCGACACTGCCCGCATCAACCTGGCCTACACCCGCATCAGCTCGCCGGTGGCCGGGCGTATCGAGACGTCCACGGTCACCCCCGGCGCACTGGTGGTGGCCAACCAGGACACCGCACTCACTACCGTGCAGCAACTCGACCCGATCTATGTGGATGTGACCCAGTCCACCACTGAATTGCTCGCCCTCAAGCACGACCTGGCCCGTGGCGTGTTGCAGGCCAACGGCGACGGCGAGGCGCGCATCAGCCTCAAACTGGATGACGGCAGCACCTACAACCACGACGGCCGCCTCAAGTTCAGCGGGGTCAGCGTCAACCAGGGCACCGGCACCGTGACCTTGCGTGCGGTGTTCGACAACCCCGAGCATGTGCTGCTGCCCGGCATGTACGTGCGTGGGGTGTTGGAGCAGGCCCGGGATGACCAGGCGATCCTGATCCCGCAAAAAGCCGTAAGCCGCAGCGCCAGCGGCGTGACCTCGGTGTTGCTGGTGGTTGACGGCAAGGTCGAGCAACGCGTGCTCAGCGTTGACCGCGCCGTGGGCAACCAGTGGTGGGTGACGGCGGGTTTGCAGGCCGGTGACCAGGTGATCGTCGAAGGTGGCCAGAAAGTCCGCATCGGCGCCATGGTCCAGACCCAGGCCGCCGATGCCGGCGCCCTGGCGCAGGAGGGTTGAACATGGCGCGTTTCTTTATCGATCGACCGATTTTCGCCTGGGTCATCGCCATCGTGATCATGCTCGGCGGCGCGTTATCCATCAGCCAGTTGCCGCTGGAGCAGTACCCGGACATCGCGCCGCCCACCGTGCGTATTTCCGCCACCTACACCGGCGCTTCGGCCAAGACCGTCGAAGACTCGGTGACCCAGGTCATCGAGCAACAGATGAAAGGCCTGGACAACCTGACCTATATGTCGGCCTCCAGCAGTTCGGCGGGCAGCGCCAGTATCAGCCTGACCTTTGGCGCCGGCACCGACCCCGATGTAGCGCAGATGCAGGTGCAGAACAAGCTGCAACAGGCCGAGTCGCGCTTGCCGCAGTCGGTGCAGAGCGAAGGCCTGACCGTGACCAAGGGCGGCTCGGACTTCCTGATGATTGCCGCCCTGGCCTCGGACAACCCCAGCGTCACCGGCACCCAGATCGGTGACTACATCTCCAGCACCTTGCTCGACTCCATCAGCCGTATCGACGGCGTGGGCGACGTACAGACCCTCGGTTCGGGCTACGCCATGCGCATCTGGCTGGACCCGGCGCTGCTGGAAAAATACGCGCTGATGCCGTCGGATGTGAGCACCGCGCTGGAGGCGCAGAACACCGAAGTGTCAGCCGGCCAACTCGGCGCATTGCCGGCGGTGAAGGGCCAGCAACTCAATGCCACCATCAGCGCGCGCAGCAAACTGCAGACGGCCGAGGAGTTCCGCAATGTGGTGGTCAAGTCCGGCAGCGACGGCGCGGTCGTGCTGCTCGGTGATGTGGCGAGCGTGGAGTTGGGCAGCGAGAGCTATGACATCAACTCGGCCCTCAACGGCAAGCCGGCCGCCGCCATGGGCGTGCAACTGGCGGCGGGCGCCAATGCGCTGGAGGTGGGCGAGGCGGTCAAGGCCAAGCTCAAGGAACTGGCGCCGTTTTACCCCACCGAAATGCAATTGAAGAACGTGATCGCCTACGACACCACGCCCTTTGTCAGCCTGTCCATCGAGGAAGTGGTCAAGTCCCTGGGCGAGGCCATCGTGCTGGTGGTGCTGATCATGTTCCTGTTCCTGCAAAACCTGCGGGCCACGCTGATCCCGGCGATCACTGTGCCGGTGGTGTTGCTGGGCACGTTTGGTGTGCTGGCGTTGTTCGGTTACTCGATCAATACCCTGACCATGTTTGCCATGGTCCTGGCCATTGGCTTGCTGGTCGACGATGCGATTGTGGTGGTGGAAAACGTCGAACGGGTGATGAGCGAGCAGGGCTTGTCGGCCCTGGCGGCCACGCGTCAATCGATGGATGAAATCACCAGTGCACTGGTCGGCATCGCCCTGGTGCTGAGCGCGGTGTTTATTCCCATGGCGTTTTTTGGCGGTTCCACCGGGATCATCTATCGGCAGTTCTCGGTGACCATCGTCTCGGCCATGGTGCTGTCGGTGGTGGTGGCGATGACCCTCACGCCGGCACTGTGCGCCACGCTGCTCAAGCCGGGGCATGCGGTTCAACGGGGCTTCTTCGGTTGGTTCAACCGTTCCTTCGAACGCTGTTCCAGCGCCTATGAAGCGTTGGTCGGCGCTGTCCTGCAACGCTCACGGCGCAGCCTGGTGGTGTATGTGCTGATCGCCGCAGCCATGGCGGCGGGTTATGCCAGCTTGCCTACTTCGTTTCTGCCGGATGAGGACCAGGGCATTCTCATGGCGCAAATCCAGCTGCCGGTGGGCGCTACCGACAGCCGCACCCAGGCGGTGTTGCAGCAGTTCGAGGCGTACATGCTCAAGCAGCCGGAAGTCGAGGCGATGATCAGCATCAGCGGCCTGGGCATGGGCGGCAACAGCCAGAACACCGCACGGGCGTTTATTCGCTTGAAGGACTGGAGTGAGCGCTCGGACGATGCCGCCACGATTGCCCAACGTGCCACGTTGGCCCTGGCAAGCATCGGCGATGCCGATGTATTCGTGATGCAACCGCCCGCCGTGCGTGGCCTGGGCCAGAGCTCGGGGTTTGATTTGCAGCTCAAGGACCTCGCCGGTCTTGGCCACGACGCATTGGTGGCGGCGCGCGAGCAGTTCATCGCGCTGGCCAGGCAAGACCCGCGCCTGCTGGGCGTGCGCAGCAATGGCCTGGACGACGCGCCGCAACTCAAAATCAGCATCGATGACCGCAAGGCGGGGGCCCTGAGCCTGAGCACCAGCGACATCAACAGCACCTTGTCCACGGCGTTGGGCGGTACCTATGTGAACGACTTCCTCAACCAGGGCCGCGTGAAGAAGGTCTACGTGCAGGGCGAAGCCGGCACGCGGATGCAAGCGGCCGATCTGGACCACTGGTTCGTGCGCAACAGCAACGATGAAATGGTGCCGTTTTCGTCATTTGCCAGCAGTGCCTGGAGCTATGGCTCGCCGTTGCTGGAGCGCTACAACGGCACATCCTCCCTGGAAGTGGTCGGCGACCCGGCACCCGGTGTGAGCTCCGGCGCGGCGATGGACGCGGTGGAGGCGATTGCCCGGCAACTGCCCGATGGCATCGGCTACGAGTGGACCGGCCAGTCGTACCAGTTGCGTCTTTCCGGGTCCCAGGCGCCGTTGCTGTATGCGGTGTCCATCCTGTTTGTGTTCCTGTGCCTGGCCGCGCTGTACGAGAGCTGGTCGGTGCCGTTCTCGGTGATCCTGGTAGTGCCCCTGGGTATCGTCGGCGCGGTGTGGGCCACTCGCTTTACGGGGTTGAGCAATGACGTGTACTTCCAGGTCGGCCTGCTGACCACCGTAGGGCTGGCAGCGAAGAACGCGATCCTGATCGTCGAGTTTGCCAAGCACCTGCAGGAGCAGGGCAACAGCCTGCGCGAGGCGACGCTGATCGCCGTGCGCCAGCGCCTGCGGCCGATCCTGATGACGTCCCTGGCCTTCATGTTCGGCGTGCTGCCCCTGGCCGTGAGCAGTGGCGCAGGTTCCGCCGGGCGCCGGGCCATCGGCACCGGTGTGCTGGGCGGCATGTTCAGCGCCACGGTGCTGGGGATCTTCTTTGTACCGCTGTTTTTTGTGTTGATCCGTCGCCGCTTTGGCCGTGTCAGCACGACGCCCATTGTCGAAAAAGGTGACGCATGACCCGCTTTCTCTTCCCGTTAGTGGCCGCAGTGGTCTTGAGTGGCTGCATCAACCTGGCGCCACACTACCAGCAACCCGAGGCACCGGTGCCTGGCGAATGGCAAGCGGGTGTGCAGGGTGAGGTGCCGGCCGACATCCAGTGGCAGCAGTTCTTTACCGACCGCCGCCTGGCACACCTGCAAACCCTGGCCCTGGCCAATAACCGCGACCTGCGCCTGGCCAGCCTGAATATCGAGAAGGCCCAGGCGCAATACCGCATCCAGCGCGCAGCGGCGTTCCCGACCCTCGACGCCAGCGTCAGCGGTACCCACAGCCGCACGCCGGGCTCGCTGTCCAGCGGCGGCACGGCCGTCACCAGCCACGACTACAGCGCGCAATTGGGCCTGAGCAGCTATGAGGTCGACGTGTTCGGCCGCGTGCAGAACCTGCAGGACGAAGCGCTGGAAGACTACCTGGCGCTGACCGAAACCCGGCGCAGCACGCAAATCAGCCTGGTGGCCGAAGTGGCCACCGCCTGGCTGACCCTGGCCGCCGACAACGAGCACCTGCAACTGGCCGAAGAGACCCTGGCCAGCCAGCAGTCCACCTACGAACTGACCCAGCGCAGCCACGCCCTGGGTGGCTCCACGGCGTTGGCCGTGGCCCAGGCGCAAACCACCGTCGAATCGGCGCGGGTCGATGTGGCCGAGTATCAGAGCCAGATCCTCCAGGACCGTAACGCCCTGCGCCTGCTGGTCGGCAGCGACATCCCCGACGCCTTGCTGCCCGACGCCCACCTGCGATCGGCAGCGGCGTTGGTGCAGGTGCCGGCCGAGCTGCCGTCGAGCCTGTTGCAGCGGCGCCCCGACGTACTGGCGGCGGAGCACAGCCTCAAGTCCGCGAACATCGACATTGGCGCGGCCCGCGCGGCGTTTTTCCCCAGCATTAGCCTCACCGCGAATGCGGGCTCCGCCAGTGCGTCACTGTCCAGCCTGTTCAAGGCCGGCAGCGGCGCGTGGACCTTCGCCCCGAGCATCAGCCTGCCGATCTTCGATGCCGGCAGTAACCGCGCGACCCTGGATGCGGCCAAGGTCGAGAAAGAGATCCAGGTGCAGACCTACCAGCAAACCCTGCAAACCGCATTCAAGGAAGTCGCCGACGCCCTGGCCGTGCGCAGCACCCTGGACCAGCGCCTCACCGCCCAGCAAGCGTTGACCGAGGCGAGCCAGAAGAGCTACGACCTGTCCGACGCGCTCTACCGCGCCGGCTCGCAAAGCTACCTCGAAGCCCTGGATTCCCAACGCTCGCTGTACAGCGCCCAGCAGGACCTGATCACCCTGCGCCTGGCGGAGCAGAGTAATCGGGTGAGTTTGTATAAGGTGATGGGGGGAGGGTGGCAGTAAATATGGCGAAGTCTGTACAGCAGTTCAGCGTCGAACGGTTTTGGAAGCGCGTTATGGATTTGCTAGCGAGATGAACTTCATTGTCTTGTCACTCAGCACTGACAGATCATCAGCCGTGATGCGTATACGAAGGTTGCTGTCTACACCGCTGGAGATTTCACAACACCCAAACAACGCAATTGATGCGGGTTTGCCCTTGGATATCCAGTAATCAAACAACGCAGCGTACAGACACTCGGACAGCTCGTCGAACTCAAGCCGTTTTTTGACGAATAGGAACAATTGCTCAAGATTTCGGAGATCGTCTTTCTTGTTGTTGAAGTCTTTACAGGCGAGGGTCAAGGTGTTCGCAAAAAAGAGGTTCGTGCAACGTCCTGTTTGGCTGCCAAAGGCCGATAAATGCCGGGTAAATTTTGCAAGGCAAATTTGCTCGATAGACAGTACAGCTATACCTTCACGAATTAGCTGCAGGTTTTGGGCAAGCATCCACACCACGCCGTCATCGTCACTGAGTAGCGGGCAGAGAGTGAAAAGTTTTTCGCAGTTGCCGAGAAAACCCTCGCAGTCGCGTGCTGCCAGCGTGAGGCTGAGGCTTCGTCCCCATAGTGACAAGTGCGCCTGGCCTGCTTCATTCGAATAAGACACGTTGAATACCACTTGGATTTGACTCGCCAGGGCTAAAGCGCTTCGTAGGTCATTTTCAAGCAGTCGCGCAGTCTGCGCGTTGAATACCGCTTTGGCCTCCATGGCGATTGCGACTGCCGGGTCGCTGACCCGTGCGACGTAGCGTTCTATTTCAGGATGCAGTTCGAGTACCTTTGCTGGCGTTTTTAGTTTCGCGTATGCGTACATGATATTGACCAATGCCCAAGTTGAACTGACGTGGAAAGGCTGGTCCAGGTTTCCTTGTTCAATGCCCTGTCCCACCTGTGGTGCCAGCAAAGGAAGGCAGCGTTTGGCCAGCGGGATCAGTTGGCTACTTAGCGAGTAAGTATCGCCCAAGGGCTCACTAAGGTACTTGGCGACTTCTTTGTAAAGACGCGCCAGGAGTGTGTTCAGCTCAGAGGAAGCGCCAAAATTCGTTTGGAGGATTTGGGCAGAAACCAGCGCCTCAGCCAGCATCTCTTCATGGTGGTTTTGTATAGCTGCCATGGCAACGTTCACAATAGCGTCCCCCCAGAAGAGCTCAAACTTGTCGTCTGGATGTTCTATGACTTCGGTGACGAACTGCCTGGCTTCCAGATTGACTGCGCGCGCACGCGCTACGTCGACTTGTTTCTTGACTGGGTCAACGATCAGGTGCATAAGCGCTTTGAGCTGCCGGTACGCCACTTCTCGATCGGCGGGGAAGTGTTGTGCCAGCCTGGATAATAGCTCGCAAGTACGATTGATTTGCGCCGCAGACGGTTTTTGCGTGCCGAGTTTGATCATCGCGTTATAAAGCAGCCGTGCGAGTAGGCTCAGCGCAAACTTATGAGTTGTCGGCACCTTACAGGCGACCGCCGTCAGCATGTCGAGTAGACGCAGATATCCTGGGAGGCAGATCGTGGTTTTTTTCAACGCATCCAGGGTTTGGAGCAGGTTGTAAGGGTGGAGAGTCCATGCCGAACTCAAGATAGCCTCAAGCGAGGCGTCGGTTAGAGTCGGCAGTGCGGTAGCGGGCGCGAACTGCATTTGAGGGCGCCACAATTCATCGATAAAGAACTCGCCGATCAGGTCGGGCTGCAGGATGCCTCTCGGAGGGCAGACCTCTAAGGCTGCTTTGGTAGTCGGCGCTAACTGTGTTGCAGGAATCAGCTGCGCAAGGTCATCCCAGAGTTGTTGCTGTTGTGTGCTCAACAGTTCGAAGATGTGCTCATGCTGTCTCAAGTCTTCGACGGTGGGGATCCGATATGTCTGGGTCTTGGGGTCTTTGACCAGCAGGTAGTCCGACTCATCATCGCCGGTTCGAACAAGTACCCGGTGATCCTCCTGGAGGATATCCAGGCCGCGAATAAGAGTGGCCACTGCGAGCAACTGCACGAGCCTTGGAAACAGACCTGTGTCATTGCATCTGGTTTTCCAGCGCTGCGCCTCACGTTGCAGCACCGGCAGCAGCAACTCGCGCAAGGCGGGCACGTGAGTATCATTTGGCGCTCGGCTGAACGCCCCTGCAATCAGCGCAATCAACAAAGGACGGCCTTCGCTGACGTGCATGACCTGCGTCCAGAACGGTGAGGACGGCGGTGGCAGTTGCTCCACGACCGCTGGTGCTCCGGCTTCTAGCCAGGCCCGTAATATCTCGCCAGCCTGTGCACTCAGCGCGGTCAGTTCGCGCGGCGCCTGGTACTGATTGTTTCTAATCAATGTCGCGGTGGTGCTTTCAGTGAGGACCAGCTCTTTCCACCAGTCTGCGTTTTCATTTGCTTCTCGCTCAAGCAGTAACACACGCAACTTCGAACTCAGGCTATCGCCCAGTGCGCAGCACATTCTTAACAATGCCTTGAGCGCTTCAGAGTCCCGTGCCGCATAATCGAACACCAGCAGAGTGGGGCGTTGCAATTGTTGAAGTTGCTCGACGGTCGGTAGGTTTTTCGCGTCGGTGAAGCCGCAATACCAGTTATCTTTGTACTTGAGCTCAAGTTCATGGGCCAAGCGCGTCTTGCCAATTCCCGCGGGACCACACAGCGTCCACCAACTGAATGGCGACGGGCTTTCCATGAAGTCCGCCAGTACGTCCAAGTCACCGCCACGCCCCAGCAGCGGAATCTTACGTTCGGCGAAAAACAACCAGCGGGGAGTGAACGGCGGGATTTCCTCTTGGGAGACTTCAGTCCTGAGCAACCAAACGGGACGGTGCGCGGGGTCTTCAGCATGGCGATAACTTTTAAGTATCTTCCACACCACCAGAAGCGGTTCTGGCGTTAGCTTGGCAGCCTTTTTCAGCAGGTCGGTGTAGTCGAGAATATCCGTCTTGGCATTGAATGCCAGCCGGCTTCCCACCACTTCATCAATAGCCTTTTGAAAATAGCTTTGCTGTTTATTGGTCAGCACATAGACGATGACCCGTGTGTAGGTTTTGTCCAGGTCGTGGTTCAAGAACTTTGCCAGTGTGTTCTTTACTTTTGTCAGGGTGGTGGTGCCAGATATTTGGATGCCGATCTGTTTGACCTCATCCCCCAGGTCGATGGCTGGGTAGTCCTCTTTCTCTTCGTTGAGGTTACGCAGGTCCGGCCAGCCCATGATGGTTTGGAATAGGGGCAGAACGACTTTTTCTGAGATCCTGTGGACGTCGAACAGACCCATTGCCGTGCTGGCTTCGACATTCTTTACCAACCAGATGAATTCGTCTTTGACTTCAAGCAGCAACTTCTGGTGATCCATAGAACGCCTTCATCCTTGAAAAATAGGGTGTGTTTCGACTCTGTAAGCGAGGCGAATCTACCGTTATCACACGTTGCTCTCAAGTCGTAGGACGAAGGGGGCTGGAAAAAGCCGCACAAGGCGGCTTTTTCCAAGAGGTTGGATACCCGCGCGTTGAACTATGGTCGCTGCTGATCCTGCGCCGCCTGTAACACCCGCAGCAAATTTCCGCTCCAGATATTGGCCACCTGCTGTTCGCTATACCCGGCATCCAGCAACCGCTGGGTAATCACCGGCAACTGGCTCACATCGTCCAGCCCGCTTACGCCACCGCCGCCGTCCCAGTCGGCGCCGATACCGACGTGGTCCGGGCCGGCCACTTCCAGCAGGTGCAACAGGTGCTTCATGAACACATCGAGGCTGGCCTTGGGTTGGGCGAAATGCAGGTTGAGGCTGTCGCGTTCCTGATAGAGCGCCTTGACCTGTTCCGGGCTGAGGGCGGCAAGGTTGTGGAAGCGTGCGCCGAGCGCGGCCATGGCTTTGTTGCGATCCGGGTTGGGCGTGAGGGGGATCAGGTAGTCGCTGTAGGCGTTGACCTGGATCACCCCGCCCTTGGCCGCCAGTTGGCGCACGCGGTTGTCGTCGAGGTTGCGTGGGTGCGGGTTGACCGCGCGGCTGCTGGAGTGGGAGGCGATGAGCGGGGCGCTGGACAACGCCAGCATCTGGTCGAACACCGCGTCGCTGGCGTGGGACACGTCGAGCAGGATGCCCAGGCGGTTGGCTCGTTGCACCAGGTCGCGGCCCTTGGGGCTCAGGCCTTTCCATTCCTGCAGCGCGGTGGCCGAGTCGGCCAGGTCGTTGTTCATGAAATGCACCAGGCCGAGCATGCGCAGGCCTTGGCGGTAGTAGGTGTCGAGCAACTCGGGATCGGAGCTGAGTGGATCGGCGTTTTCCATGCTGATAAACACCACGCGCTTGCCTTGGGCCGCGATACGCCGGGCGTCGGCGGCGGTCAGGGCCAGGGCGAAGCTGTCGGGGTTGCGGTCGATCACATCGCGGATGCGGGTGAGGGTGGCCAGGCCATAGGCGCTGGCGTAGGCGCGGCCTTCCTCGGTGCGTGGGCCTTGGGGCGTGTAGACGGCAAAGAAACCCCCATCCAGGCCGCCTTCGCGCATGCGCGGCAGGTCGACCTGGCTGCCGTCCTGGCGATAGTCGTGGCGCTCGAGGATGTTCCAGCCGGGGCGGGTCAGGGTCAGCGGCGTGTCCAGGTGGCTGTCCAGTACCAGCAGGCGTTGGTGCAGGGCCAGGGTGGCGGGGCTGACGGCGGTGTCGGCGTGGGCCAGCAGTGGCAGCAGGGCGAGCAGCAGCAGGCGCTTGTTCATGCTCAGAACTCCATGCTCAAGGTGCTTTGGAAGGTGCGCGGCGAACCCGGGCGGAACACGGCGGGGCCACTGGTGCTGGTGAGGATGTAGCCCAGGTAATCCTTGTCGAACAGGTTGTCGACATTGAACCGTAACTTCACATTCTTCAGTGGGCCGTAGTGCAGGCGCTCGCCCCCCAGATCCAGGTAGGCGTTGTACAGGGTGTAGCCGGGCACCGATTCACTGTTGGTGAAGTTGCTGTAGCGCTCGCCGATATAGCGTGCCGAAAAGTTCAGCAGTGCCCATGGCGCCAGTTCATAGGTAACCCCGGCCTGGGCCAGCCAGCGCGGGCTGTCGGGCACCTCGTTGCCTTTGATCGAAAGGCCGCCGGCGTCGTTCCGAAACGTGGAGGTGTTGTAGGTCAGGTTGCCGTTGAGCACCACCTTGTCGGCCAGGATCGGGGGTTTCCATTGCCCGCTCAGCTCGCTGCCGTAGGCCTGCACCTTGCCGACGTTCTGGTAGTAGGTTTCCACCTGGCCGCTGCCGGGCACGGCTGAGGCGAAGGCTTGCAGGCGGTTATCGAAGTCGGTGCGGTACAGCGCCCAGGCCGCGTTGAAGGTCGGCCGGTTGATGCGATAGCCCACCTCGTAGTTCTTCGCCCGCTCCGCCTCCGGTGGCGGCGCGCTGGGGCTGGCCGCGCGGAAGATGTCGTCGGCGCCACGGGGCAGGGCCATGTTTTCCGAATAGGAAGCAAATACCTGGGTGTCATCGGTGAGGTTGTAGACCAGCCCGGCCTGGGGCAGGAAGGCGTCGTTCCACTGGGTGGCCAGGCGCGGCTGGCGGTCGTTGATGTAGTCGCCGGCGTTGCGATAGCCCTCGATGCGGTACTTGAGGTGCAGGCTCTTGAAACCGAACTGCAGGCGCAGGCGGTCGTCGAGCAGGGTCCAGGTGTCCTTGAGGTGGTACTGCAACGAATTGCGCGTGGAGCTGAAATCCCCTTGCAGGTGCACCGGCTCATTGAACAGCGGCTCGCCGGCCGGGCTGCCGTCGGTGAGGTTGTAGCGCGCCTGCTGGCGGTTGAACACATCGGTCTCGGCCCACATACCGGTGTCGATCTGGTGCTGGCCGATGTCCCATTGCAGCCCGGTGCGCCCGCCGAAGCGATGGCCGCTGAGGGACGACAAACCGTATTGCACGCCCCGTGGGGCAAACAGGCCATCCACGTTGCTTTCGGCGTTGTGCAGCGCCAGGGAAGTGGCGTAGGCCTCGGGGGACACGCCAAAGCCTTTCTTGGCCTCGTAGTAGAGGGTGGTGTAGTTGAGCAGGTCCGGGCGGATCTCTAACTGGCCGCCCAGGCTGTACAAGGTGTCGCGGCGCTGGTTCACCGCCTGTTTGTAGAACTGGTTGTAGTGGGTGTTGCTGTAGCGCACGCCGGGCACGCTCTCGGGTAAGTCGGGCAGGCTGCCGAGGTAGGCGAAGTAACGGCCCGAGCGACCGAACGGGTCATTGGCGCTGCCGTCGTACTGGGCGCTGCTGACGTAGGGCGAGTCGTAGTCGTAGAACGCGTTATGCACGGCGCGCAACCACACTTCGTCACGCTCGCCGAAGCGGTAGCGCACCTTGGCCTCCAGGTGTTCACGGTCGATGGTGCCGGGGCCGCGCCACAGGTCGCCGTCGATTTTCGAGCGGCTGAAATACGCCGACAGGCCCTGGTATTCGCCGCTTTGCAGCTTGACGAAACTGCGCCGCAGGCTGTCGCTGCCGAGGGTGTAGGACAGGCTGGCGCCCGGCTCGAGCGTGGGGTTGCTGGTCTGGTAATCCACATATGGGCCCAGGGACGCATAGCCCGATTGCGACACGTCGCCCGCGCCGGTGGAGGCGGTGACCCGCTCGGTGTTTTCATTGTCGACGTAGCGATAGATCGGGCTGCCGCCGAACTGATCGGTACGGCCCAGTGGCACACCGTCGATGGAAAAGCCGATCTGCTGCAGGTTGAAGGCGCGCACGAACACCGAGTTGCCGAACTCATACAGGCCCAGCGCATCGTTGACCTGCACGTTGAAACCGGGCAGCGCCTCGAGCATTTTCAGCCCCGAAGTGCCGGCCGGCGCCGACAGCAACGCCTGGTGCGAGATGCTCAGGGTATTGCTGATTCTGTCTTCGCCGATGGCGGCGCTGGCTTCGGTCACGCGGGCACCGACAACCTCGACTTTGCTCAGTTGCGGTTCGGTGGAATCGGCGGCCTGCGCCGCCCAGCTTGAATCGGCGACCAGCAGGCTGGCCAGCAGGGTCTTGCGGTACTGAGCAATCATTGTCTGTCCTTGGCAAAGGTGTGGCGTTAAAGCCCGGCGTGGGCTTGGGCGAGAAACTCGGGCTGGGCCCACTCGTGCACGCTGAAGTCGTTCTGCAGGAAGCCGCGTTGCACCAGGAAGTCCTTCTTCAGCTCCAGGGCCGCCAGGTTCTGCGGCGCCAGGTTCGGTACAAAATCCAGCTCGGCGATGGCACGGCGGATAAACCCGGCGTCCGGCATGAAGGTCACGCGGGTGAACAGCTCGGCGGCGGCATCGCGGTGCTGGTTGATCCAGCGCCCGGCGCGGATCGCGGCGCGCAGGAACGCCACGACCACCTGGGGATGCTCTTCGGCAAAGGCACGGTTGACGGTGGTGGCGTAGGGGCCGTTGTGGTTTTTCAGGGTCCAGTCCGGGTAGCGTTCCAGGTCTTCGATTACCGTGAATTCACCGCTGGCGAGCAGCGCCGGCACATGCCCGGCCGCGACATGCAGCGCATCCACACGGCCTTCGGCCAGGGCCTGCACCTCATGCCCGGGTTTGCCATGCAGCCCATGCAGTTGCGACCAGAACGCCGAAGGCCGCACGGCCGGCAGCAAGGTCTGCGGATCACCTTCATCCTCCAGCTCGATCAGGCGCACTTGCGACGGCTCCAGCCCGGCCAGTTGCAGGGCATTGAACAGGCCATGCTCGGCCAGCGCCTTGAGCACATCGACCCGCGCCGTGTTGCGGCTCACCGGCACGCCGATGCGCTTGCCGAACAGGTCGGCGACCTGGCGGATACGCCCGTCGGCACGCACCAGGATCTGCCCGGCGCGTTGGGTGGCGGTGCTGGCCACCAGCAACGTATCGGCCTGGTCGGCGCGCGCCCACAAGGCCGGCACCGCGCCGCCGTCGCGAATCAAGCGGGCTTCGCCATGGGTGAAGTGCGGCAGCCAACCGAGGTTATCGGGCAGTGAGCGCAGGTAGATCGCGTCGGCGCCGACGCGTTGGTATTCCTCGTCCAGCCAACCGAGTTCAACGGCAATGTTGGACGCGACCAGCAGCGGGCAAATGCTGTAGTGGGTGGGCAGTGTTTGGCTCATGGCAGACTCCTTGGTGAATGGGGGGTGGCGCTTAGGCGTTCGAGGCCTTGTTGCAGGTCGGCGAGCAGGTCCTCGACCGCTTCCAGGCCCACGTGCAGGCGCAGCAGCACGCCCGCTTCAATCTGTGCCGAAGGGTGGCGTTGCTGTTGGCGAATCAGGCTCTCGAAACCGCCCCAGCTGGCGCCCATGGCGAATAACCGCAGGCTTTCCAGGAAGGCCTTGGTGTGGGGCTCGAAGCGCGGCTTGAGGACCACGCCGAACAGCCCGGTGGAGCCGAGGAAGTCACGCTTGAACAGGTCGTGCCCGATGGCCCCCGGCAGCGCCGGGTGCAGCACCTGGGCCACTTCGGGACGCTGTTGCAGCCACTGCGCGACGGTGAGCGCCGAGCGCTGGTGCTGGCGCAGGCGTACACCCAGGGTGCGCAGGCCACGCAGGCCCAGGTAGGCGTCGTCGGCGCTGGCGATATAGCCCAGTTGGCGGACGGTCTCGCGCACCGTCGAATACAGGGTTTCAGTGGTGACGATCACGCCGAGCATGGCGTCGCTATGGCCCACCAGGTACTTGGTGGCGGCATGAATCGAGATGTCCACGCCGTGGGCGAACGCCTTGAAGAACAGCGGCGTGGCCCAGGTGTTGTCGAGCATCAGCAGTGCGCCGTGGGCATGGGCGACGCGGGCCAGGGCGGGAATGTCCTGGACCTCGAAGGTGCTGGAACCGGGTGCTTCGGCGTACACCAGGCGCGTATTCGGGCGCAGCAAGCCGGCGATGTCGGCACCGAGCATCGGCGCGAAGTACGTGGCCTCAATGCCATAGCGCGGCAGGATCTGGTCGAACACCTGGCGCGCATGCCAATAGCAATTGTCGGTCACCAGGATATGGTCGCCGGCCCGCGCCACCGCCAGCACCGCGCCGACAATCGCCGCCAGGCCGCTGGGCATGATCAGCCCGCGAAAGCCGCCTTCCAGCTGCGCCACGGCGTCTTCGAAGGCGGCGGTGGTGGGGTTGCCGTTACGGCCGTAGATATGCCCGCGATAGTGCGGGTCGGCGGCCTGTTGCAGGTGGTTTTCGAGGGTGCCGGTGTCGGGCCAGATAAAGGTCGAGCTGCGATACACCGGGGTGTTGACGCTGCCTTCGTGGCTGGCGGGGTCGCGTCCCAACTGGGTCAGCAGGGTATCGTCATGCATAGGGTCAGTGCTCATGTGCGCTCCAGCCGTTTGGCCAGGCGGGAGAGGGGGTAGATGTAGACAAAGAAGGCGATGAACACCAAGCCGTAGGCGGGCAGCAGCAGGTCGTTGCGCAGTTGCGTGGACAGGTGCGATTGCACGGTGGTCATCAGCTCTTCTACCCCCAGCAGGTTGGCCAGGGAGGTGGACATGGTCACCGCGCAATACAGGTTCATCCACGGCGCCACCAGGCTGGGCAGGGTCTGCGGGATGATCACGTGGCGCAGCGCCTGGCCGTGATGCATGCCCAGGGCCTGGGCGGCTTCCCACTGCCCCAGCGGCACCGCGCGTACGGCACCGCGCACGATCTCCGAGACATAGCCGACAGCGGGCAGCGCCAGGCCCAGTGCGACCTTGAGCCAATCCGGCAATTGCCACCAGCGCCCGGCCCAGTGCACTTCATAGGGCAACAGGTAGGCCACATAGAACATCACCACCAGCCACGGCAGGTTGCGCAGCAGGCGGCTCAGGTGCCCGGCACCACGACGCAGGCGCGGCCGGGCGCTGACCTGCAGGCTGCCGAGCACGACACCGGCCAGCGTGGCCACCAGCATCGCGGTGACGCCCATGAGGATATTCAGGCCGAAGCCTTGCAGCAGCGCCGGCGCCCACTGCCACAACAGTGCGGGCCAGGACGGTTCAGGCAGCATCGGGCAACTCCTGGCCTGGCAGGCGCAAGTGGTTTTCCAGGCGGCGCAGCAGCCAACTGCTGGTGCCGATCAGCAGCAACCAGACCAGCAGCAACACCTGCATCATCTCGGCGACGTTGAAGTTGTCCGACCAGATCCGATTGCTCGCATAGAGCAATTCCGGCACCGCAATCGCGTAGGCAATCGAGGTCGACTTGATGGTTTGCACCACCGTATTGCCCATGGCCGGCAGGCTGTTGCGCAGCGCCAGCGGCAGTACGATATGGCGCAGTACCGTGGTGCCCTGCATGCCGAGGGCGGCGGCCGCGTCGAGGGTGGCGCGGGGCACGGCATCGATCCCGGCGCGCAGGTTCTCGGCCTGGAACGCGCCGCTGTGCAGGGCGATCACGATGATCGCCCATTGCGTGCCGTTGAGCAGCCGCACACTGGTGTCGTCCGCCAGCGGCAGCCAGGCGCCGACGCCGAAGTAGAAAAAGAACAGCTGCACCAACAGTGGCGTGTTGCGAAACAACGCGACGTACCCCGCGCTCAACCGGCGCCACAGCGAGCGGCGCGAACCCAGGCCGGCGGCCCCCCACACACCGATCACCAGGGACAGGGCATTACTTGCCACCGACAGCAACAGTGTCAGGCCCAGACCGAGCAGGAAGCGCTGGCGGTCCATCGGGTCCCACAGGATGCTCAGCGACAGGCCATGCTGTTCCAGCCACAGGCGCAGGTTGGCCTCACTCATGGCTGGCCCGCGCATGCTGCTGCGCTACCCAGGCATTCGGCGCCAGGCCGTAGCGCTGTTCCAGGCCGATGATCACGCCCTGGGCATGCCAGCCTTCGACGATGCTCGACAGCGCCGCCAACAACGCCGGCTGGCCCTTGCGCAAGGCGATGCCCCACGGCGCCGGATCCTGGCCCGGCAGCTTGACCTCGTAGTCGGCCCATTCCGGCTGGCGCGCCAGGGCGCTGTACAACGCATCGTCACCCATCGCCCCCAGGCAACGGCTGTCGGCCACCGCCTTGCGCACTTCGGCCGTGCCGTTGAACGAGGCGAACTGCACGCCGTAGCGCGTTTCAAACGGGCGCACCCAGACACTGGTGGCGGGCGCACACAGGGTCTTGCCGCGCAGGCTTTGCCAGTCCGGCACGGCGGTGCTTTTCGGCGCAAACACGGTGGCGGCCGAGCTGTAGAAACCGGGAACGGCAAAATCCACTTCGCGCCGCCGTGCGGGGGTGTCGAGCAGGGACGTGACCAGCACCTCGCAACGGCCCTGTTCGAGGAACAGCAAGCGGTTGAGCGGATTGACTGGCACAAGTTGCAGCTTGAGCGGCTGGCCGACCTTGGCAGACAGCTGCTGTTGCAGGTCGACGATCAGGTCCAGGATCAACCCGCCGGGCTTGCCTTGGGCATCGAAGGTCTTGAAGGGGGGGAATTCGTCGCTGGTGCAGACGTTGAGGGTGCCACGGGATTGGGCCCGTTCCAGCAGGGGTTCGGCGTGGGCGTGGAGTGCGCCGAATGCAAAAATAACCAACAGCGCCCGCTGCCAAAGTGACCTGTCGTAAGGACCGGAGGCAAGTCGAATCGTCGCACCGCCCCTTCCACTTTTATCAGGGCGATGGGCGAGCGCACTCATGTCGCACTCCAGCCCAGGCGCGACCGCTGTGCCGCGCCGCTGGGAAAGGGCTGCGGCGTACCGAGCTGCTGCGCCAGGAAGGTCAGGTAGGCCGCTTCTTCCAGGTTCACCAACAACCGTGTCGCGGCCAGCACGTCCCGTTCCGACCAGGCAAACGGCCCGTGATTGGCCAGCAACGCCGCCGGCGCACGCGGATGTTCACGTAACGCCGCCACCACCGGCTCCGGCGCATACCGCGGCCCCCATGCGGTCAGCGGCACCTCCTGATCTTCATCCAGAATCCCCAGCAACTGCGTGGCATGGGGGCGCAACGCTCGCCCGGCAATCGCGAAGGCGGTGAGATACGGCGAGTGCGTGTGAATCACCGCATTCACCAAGGGCCGCTCGCGGTAGATCGCCACGTGCAGCGCCGCCACTTCCTTGAGGTTGTCGGTGAGGCTGCCCTGGCTGTGTTGCAGGTCGAAATCGACAATCGCCGCCACGCCACTGTCGGCGCCGCTGAGCGAGGCGATCACCAGCCGTGCTTCGCCGGGAATACGCAGGCTGATATTGCCCGCCTCATTGCTCGACAACACCTGGTGCTTGATCAGCAGTTGCTTGGCCAGGGCAAAGTCGTGTTCGAACACTTGGGTAAAACGCACAGGATCAAAGCTCATGGGAACTCCTTGGTTGAGTCAGAAGCGGTAGTCGGCTTTCACGTAGTAGAAGGCGCCTTCGGCACCGGCCGGGGAGATGCTCTGGTAGGCCACGCGCCCGCCGACAAAGCGGTTGGCCACGTCGATCTTGTCCGGGTAGCTGTCGAAAATATTGTTGCCGCCCAGGGTCAGGGTGAGCGCCTGGCTGATGTCGTAGGACAGGCTGGCGTTGCTCACCTATTGCGCCGAAAAGGTCTGGTCGCGGGCTTCGCCAAGGTTGGAGTCGAGGGTGTAGGTGCCGTAGCGAATCGTGTTGACGCTCGCCTGCCAGGCGCCCTTGCGCCAGTCGGCACCGAGGATCAGCTTGCTGTTGGGCGAGGCGCTTTCCACATAGCTCAGGGCTTCGCGATTGATCAGGGTGATGCCGGTGCCGGCCAGTGGGCCGGGGTTGTCCTTGATGTCGGTGACCTGGGTCTTGCTGTAGTTGAAGGCGCCGTTGAGGGTCAGCTGGCTGGCGTCGGCCAGGTCCAGGCGATAGTGGGCGGCGAGGTCCACGCCGCTGGTCTTGGTGTCGAGTGCGTTGGTGAAAAAACTCACCCCGGAGTAGTTGCCATAGCCTTGGTTGGCGAGGATCTGGCTGACCTGGGGGCCGCTGAGGGTTTCCGACAGGGCAATGCGGTCCTTGATGCGGATGTGGTACGCATCGAGGCTGACACTTGCACGCTCGAGCGGCTGCCAGACCACGCCGAGGGACAGGCTGGTGGATTTTTCCGGCTTCAGGTCACTGGCGCCCAAGGCGCGGGCGACCGGGGTGTTCACGCTGACGGTGCCGACCTGGTAGGCGGTGGGGTCGCCGGCCTTGAACTCGGTCTGGGTCGCCGAGGTGCCGATCTGCCCCAGGGTGGGCGCGCGGTAGCCGCTGCTGAGGGTCGAGCGCAGGCCCCACTGCGGGGTGAAGTCGTAGCGCGCGGAGAACTTGCCGGTGCTGGTGGTGCCGAAATCGTCGTAGTGCTCGCTGCGCCCGGCCAGGCCCAGTTGCAGTTTGTCGGTGACTTGCTGCTCCAGGCCCAGGTAGCCGCCGAACACGTGGCGGGCATAACGGCCTTCGTCGCTGTCCTGGGTGCCGGGGAAGCCCTGGGCGCCGCCGGCACGGGCGGGCAGGGCGCTGCCGTGGGTCCAGGAGGCGAGGTCACCGGCGATCACTTCATAGGCTTCATTGCGCCACGCCAGGCCGCTGGAGAACACCAGCGGGCCCGCGCCCCAGCCGACCTTGAATTCCTTGATATGGTCGAGGCCGACGTTGGTTTGCTCATTGACCAGCGCCCCGGCATTGAAGCTCGTCGGGCTGGCGGCGCCGAGGCTGGCGTTGAGCGAATCGCTGAGGTGATAGTCGATGCGGTTGCGTCCGTAGTTGGCACTGAGGTCGAAGCTGCCGAGTTGCTCATCGCGGATCTTTACGCCGCCGGTGACCGAGGCATCCCGCGAGCGCACGTCGAGCAGTGGCAGGAAACCGTTGGGGTACACGGCCACCAGGTTGTTGGGGTCGATGGGCCGGCGAAAGGTTGCCTGGGATTCGCCGGTACGGTCCTGGTAGGTGGCGAAGCCGTACAGGTCGACCGTGTCGCTCAGGGACAGGCCGCTGTTCAGCGCCAGGTTCCAGTCCTCGAGGCCCGGCGAGCCGTAGCGCCAATGGCGGTCGGCATCCGCTTCACGGGCGTCGCCGCTGGGGTAGAACTGCCGGCCATCGGTGCCGCCGGTGGAGGTGCGTTCGCTGCGCAGGCCTTCGCCGCTGAGGGTGAGAAAGCCATCGCCGGGCAAGGTGAAACCGCTCCACCCCCCCACCGACCGGCGAAAGCCATCGCCCTTGGTGTACTGGCCGAAGGTGCTTTGCACGGCGCCGCCGTGGTCCTGCTCCTTGAGCACGATATTGACCACCCCGGCAATCGCATCCGAACCGTATTGGGCCGAGGCGCCATCGCGCAGCACTTCGATATGGTCGACGGCGCTGACGGGAATCGTCGACAAGTCCACCGCCTGTGAGCCACGCCCCAGGGTGGCCTTGGTGTTGACGAACGCCGAGGCATGCCGACGCTTGCCATTGACCAGCACCAGCACCTGGTCGGCCGCCAACCCGCGTAACGACACCGGCCGCTGCGACGACACGCCATCGGTGCCGTTGACCTGCGGGTAGTTCACTGACGGCACCAGGGTTTCCAGGGCCTTGGCCAGGTTATCGGTGCCGGCGCGCTGCAACTGCTCGCTGCTGATCACATCCACGGGCGCCGCGCTTTGCAGCGCGGTGACGTCGCTGCGCCGGGTGCCGATCACCTCCACGGATTTCAGGCGTGGCGCCAGCGGTTGGCTGTTGGCCGCCGCGGCAGGGTCGGCCAGTCGATGGATCAATACCGCACCGCTGGCCGTCTGGCTGAAGCCCAACGGGGAGCCGCCCAAGGCAATGCCCAGCGCCTGTTCCTGGCTCAGTCGGCCCTGGATCGCGCGGCTCCCACGGCCTTCCACCAGCGGCGGGTCGAAGGCGATAGGGTGGCCGCTTTGCTGGGAGATGCTCAGCAGCACCTCATCCAGGGGGCCTGCGGGGATATTGAAGTCAATCACCCGTTGTACCGTCGCCGCGTCGTTTTGCGCCAACGCCAGGCTCGGCAGCGTCAGCCCGCCCATGGCCAATGCACACGCCAAAGGCGCCAGGGTGAATCCTGTTTTCAACATGCCAATCTGCTCCGGGTCGTGATGTTCTTTACGACCTTGAGCAACTTCGCGTGTGGATTTTCACTACCAAGTTAGAACGATTAGTTGTGTGTCTAGATGATTTAGTTGCGCTTATAAGCTTCGATCAAATGGGTCTAAGTGCGCAGTGAAAATATAAGGGACTATCTGCACAAGGGTACTGACAGCCAGAACGGGTTGTCCGCGCAAAGCATACAACGTTCACCGCGATGAACGTGTACGGCGGTCTGCACGCTTACGGAGAAGCTCATCAGGAGACAGATGCCCATGTCTGAAGTGCAAGTTCTACAGGTTCATGTCCAACGACCTAGCCGTTCGGTCAGTTGTGGCGAAAAAACGTTTCAGCTTAGCCTTCTCGCGGTAATCAAAGGAGGAGATTGCTATGTCTGAAGCCCTGGCTATTCGTTGCGAGAACACCGTGCCGCGCAGCATGGTGCACCGTGCCGCCGTCAGCGAAGTGTTCCTGACCGGCGCGGAACTGGTAAAGGAAGGACACTTTCGCTGCAGCGCCCAACTACCGCGCACCCACAGTTACTTCAGCGAACATACCCACCGCGCCGCACACTACGACATGCTGTTATTGCTGGAAGTATTCCGCCAGGCGTCAATTTATATCTCCCATGCGTTCCTCGACGTCAGTGCCCAGGACAAGTTTATCTACCTGGACAGTGTGACCCGCGTGACCGACCGGAGTTTATTGGTGGTGGGGGATCGTCCGGCATCCGCCGAGATCGATGTCTACGTGGTGGATGAATACCTGCGTCACGGCGAGCGCAGTGGCGTGACCCTGAACATGTCCCTGAGCATCAATGGCGAAGTGGCTGCACGCCACGAACGCATGAGCATTCGCTGGATGAGCGGCGCGGCCTGGAACAAGATGCGTGCCCGTGGCCTGGCGGCGATTCCCGCCAACGCCGACCCATTGGCACAGTTGCCGCCACCCTTGAGCCCATCCGCCGTAGGGCGTCACTGGCTGAACAATGTGGTGCTCGGCCGTGAACTGGAGCAGGGCGCCGCGACGCTGGTGGCGCCGCTGATCGTCGACCTGAACAACCCGGCGATCTTCGACCACCCCCTCGACCATATCCCCGGCATGCTGTTGCTCGAAGGCTTCCGCCAATTGGCGCTGGTGGCGGCGGACCGGCAGTTGCAGGTGGGCCCGGAGCAGTTGCTGTTATCCCGCTGCCATGTGGTGTTCACTCGCTTCGGTGAGTTTGGTTTGCCAACCCAGGTGCGTGCGGACCTGACCTCCCTGGCCCGTGACGAACACGGTCGCATCACCCTGGCGCTGGAGGTCGAGCAGGGCGGCGCGGTGATTGCCACCGCGGAGCTCGAGTTGCTGCCGCTGGTCGCCAGCCAACCCTTGGCCCTGGTGGCGGGAGGTGTGCGATGAGCGACCTGCAATTTATCTGGTTCGATTTCGGTGGGGTGCTGTCGCCGCCGATTCCTGCGCTGTTCGAGCAATACCAGGTCAAGACCGGCCTGGCCCCGCACGTGCTGCAACAGGCCATGGGCGATGTGGCCGATGAGTTGGGCGTGCCCATGCTCGCGCCGGTGGAGAGTGCCTTGCTCACCGAGCGCGAGTGGGGCGAGCGCCTGGCGCAGGCCCTGCGCCGCCGTGACCCGCAGGTCGATTTATCCCGCGCTCACCTGCACACCTTCGGCGCGCAATGGTTCGCCGGGGTGCCGGCCAATGCGCCGCTGGTGGCCGCCGTGCGCGCACTCAAGCGTGCCGGTTTTCGCGTCGGCATCCTCACCAACAACGTGGTGGAGTGGGAGCGGCATTGGCGGGCGATGGTGGGCCTGGATGAGGTGGTGGACCTGATTGTCGATTCCAGCCAGGAGCGCAGCCGCAAGCCGGAGCCGGCGTTCTTCCAGGTGGCGACTGCGCGCTCGGGCGTCGCACCGCAGCACAGCCTGTTGATCGACGACGTCGCGGAAAACATCGAAGCCGCCGCCGCGCTCGGCTGGCAAGTGCTGCACTTTATCGACAACCACCAGGCGCTCGCCCAGCTGCAGCGCCTCACCGGTGTCAGCCTGTTGCAACCTGCCGTGGAGCCTGCCTGATGAATATCGCCGTGATCGCCAGACCCGAGGTCACCGTGGCGCGCATCCCGCAGTTGGATGCACCGCCGGCCTATCAACCTGCCAGCCCCGCCAATGGCCTGCCGAGGATTCTGCTGCCCAGCGGCCACCTGGCCTTTCACCTGACCCGTTACGAACACGTGCAGGCGTTGCTGCTGGATAACCGCGCGATACGCGCGCCGTGCAACGAAGAAGACGGCGCGAGCTTTTTGCCGACCATCACGCCGCCTGAACTGCTGCTCAACAACGACATCCCCGACCATGGTCGCCTGCGCAAGGTGGTGGCCCGGGACTTCAGCCCCAGTGGCGTGGCGTTGCTGCGCGACAAGGTGGAACACGCCACCCATGAACGCCTCGATGTACTGCAACGCCAGGCGCCCGGTGCCGATCTGTTTGCCCAGGTGCTGGACCACATCCCCGCCACGGTGGATTGCCAGTTGCTCGGTATCCCCTTGAGTGACCGTGAGTATTACCGGCCCCTCAGCCATACCGTGCAGGTGGCGTCGGACGCCGATGTGCCGGAACTGCTGAACCAGTTCTGGGGCGTGTACAACTACCTGACGGACCTGGTCACCGGTGCGCGGCCCACCGATCCCGATGGGCTGATCCAGCGCTTCGTCGCGACCCGTGCCGACAGCGAGCCGCCGCTCAACGACAAGGAGCTGGTGGGCATCCTCCTGGGGGTATTGATCGGCGGCGACCAGAACATCCTCACGGTGCTGACCAAATCGGTGTACACCCTGTTGGCGGCCCCCGAGCTGTGGCAGCAATTGGTCGACGATCCGGGGCTGATCCCGGAGGCGGTCGAGGAGCTGCTGCGCCTGATTCCCCTGGGCACCATCTCGACCTTTCCGCGCCTGGCCAGCGTCGACCTGGAAGGGCCGTGGGGGCTGATTCCCGCAGGTAGCATCATTTACGCCGATGCGTTTGCCGCCAACCGTGATCCGGCGGCGTTCCCCGAGCCCCTGGCGATTCGCCTGGACCGCAAGGGCGCGCGGCATTTGCAGTTCGGCTACGGCATGCACAACTGCATGGGCGCCGCCCTGGCGCGCCTGGAAATCACCACGGTGCTGCAGATCCTCGTGCAGCGCTTCCCGAACCTGCGCCTGGCGGTGCCGGCGGACCAGGTGCCCTGGGTCGACGGCATCATCCTGCGCCGTCCTGCCCGCTTGCCGGTGCACGGCTTCACTTCAACCTGACCTTGGAAGGACCCATGAAAACGACCTTTGCCGATACGGCTCTACTGACCATCATCCTGCTGGCGATTTTCGTCGTGCCCAGTTCCATCTCGGGTACGGCGCTCGCGTTGCCGGCCATCGGCGCCGACATCCAGGCGCCGCTGACCAGCCTGCAATGGGTGGTCAATGCGTTCAACCTGGCGTTTGCCTGCTTCACCCTGGCGTGGGGCGCGCTGGCGGATCGGCTCGGGCGCAAACGCTGTTTTGTCGCCGGCGCTTCGCTGTACGTGGTGGCCTCGGTGCTGTCCGCCGTGGCCGAGAGCGCCTGGCTGCTGGATGCGGCGCGGGGGCTGGCGGGCATCGGGGCGGCGGCGATCTTTTCCTGCGGCATCGCGATTTTGTCCACCCACTTCAGCGGCCCGGCGCGGCTGCGCGCGTTTGCCCTGTTCGGCACCGTTGCCGGCCTGGGCGTGAGCCTGGGCCCGACCTTGTCCGGCCTGCTGCTGGACAGCGTCGGCTGGCGCGCGATTTTCTGGGCCCATGGGGTGACCCTGGTGATCGTGCTGCTGGGCAGCCCGTTGATTACCCGCGATGGCGTGCTGGCTGAACGCACCGCGCGCTTCGATGTGCCGGGGGCGACGCTGTTTGTGCTGGCATTGCTGGCGCTGATGGTGGCGATTGTGCAGGGTTCGCAATGGGGCTGGAGCAGCCGCGGTGTACTCGGCCTGGTGGCGGTCGCCGTGGTGCTGTTGGCGGTGTTTACCTGGCAGGAGCGTCGCCACCTGCAGCCGATGCTCGACCTGTCGCTGCTGGCGCGCGGGCCCTTTGTCGGCCTGGCGCTGGTCACCGTGGCGGCGTCGTTCGGCTTTGTGACCTTGCTCACGTACCTGCCGAGCTACCTGTTCGGCGTGCTGCAATTGAGCGCGACCCATGCGGGCCTGGCGATGTTGCTGCTGACGGTGCCGATGCTGTTTTGCCCGATCCTGGCGGGCAAGTGGGCGGCACGCGGGGTGTCGGCGATCGGCATTCTCAAGGCCAGCCTGATTGCGTTGCTGGTCGGTGTGGTGGCGTTGGCGCTGGTCAGCCAGGTCGGTGTGGCGCTGTGGCAACTGGCAGTGCCGCTGTTGCTGGTGGGCATTGGCATGGGCCTGTCGGCCGGGCTGGTGGATGGCCTGGCGCTCAAGACGGTGCCGGAGCAGAAGGCTGGGATGGCGGCGGGCCTGCTCAACACCTTCCGCCTGGGCAGTGAAGCGATTGCGGTGGCCTTGTATGGCTCGCTGCTGGCGACCTTGCTCGACAGCCAGTTGCGCGGCACGCTGAGCCGCCTGGCGCCCGACCCGGCGACCCTGCAACGCTGGATCGATGACGTCGCCGCCGGCAACCTCACCGGGTCCCTGCAAACCCTGGGCGCGGAGCAAGCGGCGACGGTGCACAGCCTGTTTATCGGCGGCTATGACAGCGCCTTCCACGGCGTGCTCTGGGCGCTGGCGGTGATTCTGCTGGTGCTGACCGTGGTGGTCACCTGGCTGGTGCGCCCCCTGCGCGAACAGGAACGCAGCGAGGCGCAACTGGCCACGCACTGAGCCACGCGCCGTACCGCCTGCGACAGCCGCAGGCGGTACTTTGGCGTGCCCGTAAAAGCGCCGAAGGTTATGCAAAAAATGCAGCTTGATGGCTTTTTTTATTCTTTTATCTGGTGAAGCCCCCTGGGGCAAACTGGACTCACCTGCCCGGACGCAGGTCTACCTCAAACCGACAGGCCCACCACCACTTGTCCGCTGGCGTGTGCAGTCCATGAAGATTATGGACCTATGGACCCGAATGCTTTGCTCAAGACCCGCCTTATCGGCCAGATTTTCCAGCAGCACTACAGCTGGTTGTGCGCGCGTTTGTCGTACCGCACCGGTTGCAGCCACAGCGCCGAGGACATCGCCGCCGAGACCTTCCTCAAGGTGTGGATGCTGCCCGACCCCACGGCCATTCGCGAACCGCGCGCGCTGCTGACCACCATCGCCCAGCGCCTGATGTACGAGAGCTGGCGCCGGCGCGACCTGGAAAAAGCTTACTTGCAGATCCTGGCCGACGTGCCCGAACACGTGCACCCATCGCCCCAGGAACAACTGATTCTGATCGAGAGCCTGCTGGCCATCGACCGACTGCTGGACGGCCTGTCGGGGCAAGCCAAGGCGGTGTTCGTGCACAGCCAGTTGGACGGCATGACCTACACGCAGATCAGTGAACGCCTGGGCCTGTCCCTGGGGCGCATCCACCAATTGATGACCCAGGCCCTGCGCGCCTGTTACCTGGGGTTGAGCGAGTGAGCAAACAGCCTTTGAACGACCCGGTGGCCGAGGAAGCCATCGGCTGGCTGGTGCAGATCCAGTCCGGCGACTTCAGCCCCGCCCAGCAGCAGGCGCTGGATGAATGGCGGGGCACCTCGGCCCATCATCGCCAGGTATACGCGCAACTGCTCGCCGGTCTCGATCAGCTCAAGGCCTCACCCTGGCGCGGGCGCTCCAGCGCGCAGTTGCTGCGCAGCCTGGAGCAACCCAACAGCCGTCGCGCATTCCTGCGTACCAGCCTGTGCGCGCTGGGATTGGCGGCGGGCGCGGGGTGGGGCTGGCGTTTTGAAGACGCGGGGCAGACCTACGCCACCGGCACCGCCGAGCGTCGCAGCTGGCAACTGGCCGATGGCAGCACCCTCAAGCTCAATGCCCGCAGCGAGGTGGTCTCGACGCAGGCCGGGGACGCGCACAGCCTTGAACTGCGCACCGGCGAAATGCTGGTGAACCTGCTGCGTCCGCTGCAGGTCAAGACCCGCGCCGCCCATATCAGTGCCACCACGGGCCGCCTGATGCTGAGTGAACAGGACGGCGCGATGCGCCTGGTCACCCTGGATGCCGATGCGGTGCTGCACTTCGACGGCGGTGCCCAGCAACGGGTGGCCATGCACCAGAGCACGCTGTTCGACCACCAGCGCATCCTCACCCAAGTGCCCATGGCCGCCACCGAAACCGCCTGGCTCGACGGCTGGCTGGTGGTGCGCAACCAGACACTGGCCAGCGTGGTGGAGGCGATCCGGCCCTACCGCAAGGGCATCGTGCGCCTGGATGCCGCGGTGGCGCAGCTGCGCGTGAGTGGCCGGTTCCCGCTGGATGATGCGCGCCAGACCCTGGAGGCCTTGGAGCAAAGCTTGCCGATCAGGGTGACGCAGTGGGGTGGGGTGCTGGTGTTGATCGGGGCGCGGGCCTAGGCGCATGGGGGGCTGAAGACCACTCCGCCACGCTGGCTGCCGGGGTTATTTCATGTCCCTTGCCTGCACCATTCATTCAGAGCATGCGGCGCAGCACGTCGTTGCGCGGATCGCGGTCGTAGAAGCGGTGCTTGAGGGCGCCTGCGACATGCAGCACGATCAGCACCAGCAGCGTGTAGGCGAGGACTTTGTGCAGCCACTGGAACACCACGAACCAATCGTCATTCTTCGGCAACAGCTCCGGCAGGTTGACCCCGAAAAAGAACACCCCGTCGCTCATCGTAAAGGTGCTCGACATGGAGTACCCCATCAACGGCACGATCACCAGCAGGACATACATGACGCGCTGCGTCAGGCGTGACAGGAAGCGTTCATATCCGGCCAGGGTTTCCAGTGGCTGCGGCAGCCTGGGGGTACGAAAGCGCACGGCAAGCTGAGTCAGCACCACCAGGAACGTCAACACGCCGAAGGACTTGTGCCACGGGTAATAGAGCTCGAATTTGCTCGCCACCTCATCATTCATGCCGGTCATATGCCAGCCTGCCCAGAGCAGGCCCAGCACCAGTACTGCCCGCAGCCAGTGCAACAGGCGCAGGGACGTCGGGTAGCGATCGATTGTCGGTTGATCCATTGGGTTCATATCAAGCTCTCCAGGGAGCGATGCACGGTGGAATGGCCACCCTCGACGTTGGAGGGTGGCTCGGTCAGGACAGCGCGTGTGCTCAGGCCGGCAGCAGCACGGTGATGACTTTCTCCTCGGTGTAGGCCAGCGCGCCGCTGAACCCGCCTTCACGCCCGATACCGCTGGTCTTGACGCCGCCCCAAGGCAGGTTGGCGTCCAGCGGGCTCCAGCAGTTGATACCGACGGCGCCGGCCTTTACCGCCGCCGCCACACGGTGCGCCCTGGCCAGGTCGCCGGTCCAGACCGTGGCCGCCAGGCCGTAGGTGCTGTCGTTGGCGAGGGCGATCGCTTCGTCTTCGCTGTCGAACGTGATCAGCGTGCCGACCGGCCCGAAAATCTCGTCCCGGGCGATGTCCATGTCGTTGCGGGCGTTGGCGAAGATCGTCGGGCGCACGAACCAGCCTTGCTCGGGCGTCGAGACGCCGCCGGCCAGCAGGGTTGCCCCCTGGTCGATGCCCCGCTGGATGTAGCGGTTGACGCGATCGAACTGGGCTTTCTTGGCCACCGGGCCCATCTGTACCCCGGGCTCGCGCGGGTCGCCGACGTTCACTGCGTGTGCGGCCTCGGCCAGCGCGGCGCCGAAACGCTCGGCGAGGCTGCGCTGCACCAGGATCCGCGAGCCGGCGGCACACACCTGGCCCTGGTTGGCGAACAGGCCGAGTGCACAGCCGCGCAGGGCATCGTCGAAGGACGCATCGTCGAACACAATCTGCGGGCTCTTGCCGCCCAGTTCCAGGGCCACGCGCTTGAACAGCACGCCGGCCGTGCGCTGGATTTCACGCCCGGCCTCGGGGCTGCCGGTGAAGCTGATCTTGGCCACATCCGGGTGCTCGCACAGGGCGCGACCGACTTCGTTGCCGTAGCCGGTGACCACGTTGATCACGCCGTCCGGGAAGCCGGCTTCCTGCGCCAGCAGCGCCAGGTGCAGGGCCGACTGCGGGGTTTCCTCCGAAGGCTTGACCACCACGGTACAGCCCGCCGCCAGCAACGCGGCGAGCTTCCACACGGTGATCATCAGCGGCGAGTTCCAGGGCACGATGGCACCGACTACGCCGACGGGCTCGCGCACCGTGTACGACAGGGTTTTGGTGCCGAAGTAACCGCCGGTGGGAATGGTGCGACCTTCGAGCTGATTGGCCCAGCCGGCGGCGGCGCGCAGGTTGGCGATCGCGTTGGGCAGGTCCATCCGGCGCGGTTCGATGGGCGAGCGGCCGATGGCATTGGCGTCCAGATCGGCCAGCCGTTCGCTGTCGCGCTCGACCAGGTCGGCCAGTTTCGCCAACAGTCGGCCACGCTGGGCGCCGCCGAGTTGGCTCCAGTCGCCCCTTTCCAGTTGGTGGCGTGCCGCCGCCACGGCACGTTCCACGTCTTCGCGGGTGCCACGGGCGGAGCTGCCATACACCTGCTCGGTCACGGGGTTGACCAGGTCGAAACGGCGCCGGTCGAAGGCTTCGCAGGGCGTACCTTCGATGAAATGATTCAAGTGCTCAGTCATGTTGCGGTCCTCGAGTAGTGGGCAGGCTCACGCCTTGAGGGACGCCAGGGCGTCGCCGAAGATGTCCAGGGCCTTGAAGAACAGTTCGCGGGAGATCGTCAGCGAGGGCATCACGCGCATCACGTTGCTGTAGCGGCCGCAGGGGATCATCAGCACGCCGTGGTTGAGCAGGTAGCCCATCAACTGGCCGATCTTTTCGCCCGCCAGGGGCGCCTTGGTGAGCGGATCCTCGACCAGTTCGATACCGATCATCAGGCCGCGCCCGCGCACTTCGCCGACCAGCGGGCTGTTGAAGCCGCGAATATGCGCCTGGGCTTCCAGCCCCAACGTGTGGGCGCGGTTGAGCAGGTCGAGTTGTGGATCCTGCAGGATGCTGATGTTGGTCAACGCCACGGCCGCCGACAACGAGTTGGCGGCAAAGGTGTTGGGCATCGAGCCGTCGGGAATCTTGGCCGCCAGGTCCGAACGCATGATCAGCCCGGCCATGGGCAGGTCGCTGCCGATGCCCTTGCCGAAGGTGAGCATGTCGGGCTTCACGCCGGAATGTTCGACCGCCCACATCTTGCCGGTGCGTCCTGCACCGGATTGCACTTCATCGACAATCAGCAATGTGCCGCTGCGGTCGCAGGCCTGGCGCAGCAATTGCAGGAATTCCGGCGAGGGTGGCACGTAGCCGCCTTCGCCCTGCACCGGCTCCACGATCACGGCCGCCACGTCATCGGCGGCGGTATAGGGGGTGTTCAACAGGTAGTCGATGTACTCGCCGGCGATCTGCTCGGCGCTTTTGTGGGTGGTGTCGAAGGGGAAACGGTAGGCGTACGGGTAGGGTGCGTGGATCACGCCCCCCATCTGGGCACCGAAGCCCTTGCGGTAGGCGGTGCCGGTGGTCAGCGCGCCCGAGGCATGCCACACGCCGTGGTAGCCGCCATGGAAGGCGATGATCTGGTGGCGTCCGGTAATGCGCCGGGCAAACTTGATCGCGGCCTCCAGCGCATCGCTGCCGCTCTGGGTGAAGAAGGTCACGCAGTCGCCACGCAAGCCATCGGGGGCGATCTCGGAGAGCTTGGCCGCCAATTCGGTGCGCCGCGTGCTGTTGATTTCCAGGGCGTGCATCAGCACTTCGGACTGTTCGCGAATCGCCTGCACCACTTTGGGGTGGCAGCGGCCGACGCTGCTGACACCGACGCCGGCGGACAGGTCGATGTAGGTGTTGCCGTCGGGGTCTTTGAAGGTCGCACCGAAGGCGCGGTCCATGGCCACCGGCATGCGGCCGCCGCCGCGTGCCATCGACTCGGTGCGCGCCGACAGCGCCAGGGCCTCGCGGGTCTTGGGGCCGGGCAGTGTGCCGGAGACAATGTGCGGGGCATCCGCGAAGTGCAGGGCTTGAAAGTTGGCTTCACTCATGACGGTCTCTCTGGAATGTCGATTTAAGTGTGCCGATCATCTCCGCCGCGGGTTCCCGGCCGGTAGCCCGAATCGGCACATGAGACGCGGGCATTCCAGCGCATAAACAATTTGCAGGATGTGACCGATGTGCGAGTATCAAAGGCATCGGCGATCTAAAAACAAGAATGTTGGTAGAGGCACACCCCCCAATGAAAAACCAGACGATCAGCCATTTCCGCGATATCCACGTCCACGCAGCCACCATCCAACAGTGGAGCCAGGACTACAGCCAGCTCACCGCCGGTTCGGCCGAGAGTTCGCTGATGCAACTGACGACGACCGGTTGCCACCTGTTCCTCGAGCAGATCAACCAGCGTGTGGTGCAGAACGGCGTGGCGCCTCGCGACAAGATGTGCTTTGCGGTGCCGATCAATGTGCCCGGCTCGGTTCGCATGCAGGGCCGCGAGGTGGATGACAGCAGCCTGTTCTTCCTCCACGGTGGAGAGGAGTTCATGTTCCATATGCCGATGGGCATGGAGCTTTTGTCCATTACCTTTGAGCGTGAATTGTTCGAAGAGGCGCTGGAACAGACGGCGTCGGCGAAAGAACTCAATCGGTTGCTGCGCCAACCGGTGATAAAGGTGTCTCCCCAGCGTTTCGTCCAGGCCCGGCGTCGATTGCTGGCATTGTTCTCCGAGGCCCTGGTAAACGATGACCTCGACTACACGCGCGAGCGTGAGTCGGCGCTGGAACAGGCCATGCTCGGCGAGCTGCTGCAACTGATGACCGACCCGGCCTGTGACAAGCAGCAGCGCAGCCCCAGTTCCACGCGCAGCTTTATCGTCGAGAAATGTCATCGCCTGGCCACGACCGAAATGATCGACGTGCCCAGCGTGATCGATTTGTGCCAGCGTCTCCAGGTGAGTCGGCGCACGGTGCAGAACAGCTTCCGCTCGGTCGCCGAGACCACACCGCTGAATTACCTGCGCTCAGTGAGGCTCAACGGCGTACGCCGAACCTTGATGTCTACCCGGGCATCCGAGCTGTCGATTGGGGATGCCGCCGCCCAGTGGGGCTTCTATCACCTGAGCCATTTTGCCGCGGAGTACCAGGAGCTGTTCGCGCAGTTGCCGTCCCACACGACCCGCGCCGCCATTACCGGCAACGTGCGCGCCTGAACCCAAGCCTTTAGCAAGATCTGAATCAGCCTGCGTCGTCCGCTCGGGATGTGCAGGTGTTTCGCCGTGGGCGCTTGCGTTACCGATTTGGGATACCGGCACGCTGTCGGGCAGGCATAGGATCGATGCCAGCGTGCAACAAGAACGACAAGCTATTCGGTACCGGTCGACAGCCGGCTGCACCGATCCTACAGCGACTGCCTCATACAATAAGGTCAACAGCATGAGTGTATCCAACTCGATCAACAGCTCCACGGAGCTCAAGCGTGGCGCCCTGGGTGTGGGCTTTATCATCTTCTTCGTGGTATCGGCGGCAAGCCCGCTGAGTGTGATCGCCGGCGGCTTCCCCATCGGCATCATGCTGGGTAACGGCGCGGGCACCCCGGCGTTGCTGATCCTGGCCTTGCTGGTACTGCTGGCGTTCTCGGTGGGTTACACCACCATGGCGCGCCACCTGACCAATGCCGGCGGTTTCTACGCGTTCACCGCCCGTGGGCTGGGCGGCCTGGCCGGTGGCGCGGCCGGGGTGCTGGCGATGTTTGCCTATAACATCCTGCAGGTCGGCTTGTACGGCATGTTCGGCGGGGTGGTCAGCGGCACCATGGAAGCCGCCTTCGGCCTGGTGCTGCCGTGGTGGTCCTATTCGCTGATGGCGATGGCAAGCATCGCGATCCTGGGGTATCGCAAGATCGACCTGTCCGCGCGGGTATTGTCGGTGATGGTGATCGCCGAGTACCTGGCGATCCTGGTCCTGGATTTCGCCATTCTCAAGTCCGGTGGCGACAGCGGCATCAACCTGGATTCGTTCAGCAGCCGCCATGTGTTCAGCGGCACGCCGTCAATCGGCCTGCTGTTCTGCTTCGCCGCCTTTATCGGCTTCGAGGCCACCACCATCTACGGTGAAGAAGCCCGGGACCCGCAGCGCACCATTCCGATTGCGACCTACTGCTCGGTGTTGCTGATCGGCGGTTTCTACGCGTTGTCGGTGTGGTCGATGGTGGTGGGCGTGGGTGCGGACAAGATCGTGCCGATGCTGCAGGCCTTGCAGGACCCGACCACGTTTATCTATGGCATGTCCGACCACTTTGTCGGCCCGCAACTGACCCAGGTTATCCGCGTGCTGTTCATGGTCAGCATCTATGCCGGCCTGCTGGCCTTTCACAACGCCGCCGCCCGTTACTTCTACGCCATCGGCCGTGACGGCTTGTTGCACAGCCAGTTGGGCACCACCCATCGGGTGCACCAGAGCCCGCATATGGGCTCGGTCTTGCAGAGCCTGATCTCGGCCGTGGTGGTGTTGATTTTCGCAGCGCTGGATGCCGATCCGATCCTGCAGCTGTTTGCCTGGCTGTCCAACCTGGCCACGCTGTGCGTGATCCTGCTGATGGCGCTGACCTCGGCCGCGGTGCTGGTGTTCTTCCGGCGCCATCCGCAGCTCAAGGTCGGGCTCTGGCGTGGGCAGATCCTCCCCGGTTTCTCGTGCCTGGCGCTCGTGGCCGTGCTGGTGTTGGCGGTGGTGCATTTCGATGTGCTGACCGGTGCCAGCCAACTGCTGTCCTACGGCCTCTGCGCGATCATTCCCCTGGCGTTGCTGGGCGGTGTATTCCTCGCGGCGCGGCTGCGCAAGGCGTCGCCGCAGCGGTTCCTGGCCTTGGGCAGCCACAAGCTTTAAGGCGTGGGCGGTGGTGTCTGCCTGCTCAGCCTGACCAGCAGCGCGTGGTCAAGGCTGTCGAAGGGTCAACCAGGCTGGAATGACCACGCCTGCCGAGTAGGCCCCGCTGGAAATAATCCCGAGGATCAGCCAGCGGCGTGGATAAATCATGGGTTAACTCAATGTTGGAGAGTTGAAAGGCGGCCACTGCAGCTCAGTCAGACGGCACGCCATTACACGCGGAAATGCCCGACCAGCTGTTGTTGGTGATTGGCCATCTGATGCAATGCGTCACTGGCCTGCGACGCCTCGTGCATGCGCCCGGCGAGTGTTTCGCTGATACCGCGGATGTCGCTGACGCGATGGCTGATATCGTCCACCACGCTGCTCTGCTCCAGGGCCGCACTGGCGATCTGCTGATTCATTTGTTCGATCACATCCACGGCCTGGGAAATATGCCCCAGCGCAACCCGGGTCTGTTGCACCTGGAGCACGCTGCCGCCCGCTTGCTCGCGGCTCAGTTGGGTACTGTGCACCACCGCCTGGCTCAGCTGTTGCAACGTTTCGATCACCGTGCGTACCTGTTCGACCGAACTCTGGGTGTTGCTGGCCAGGTGCCTGACTTCATCGGCCACCACCGCAAAACCGCGACCCTGTTCGCCGGCCCGGGCCGCTTCGATGGCCGCATTCAACGCCAGCAGGTTGGTCTGTTGCGCGATGGCGCTGATCACGTCCAGTACCTGACCGATCTGGTTGCTGCTGTCGGCCAGGGCGTTGACTTGCTGGAGGGTGGTTTCCAGGCGTTGGTCGAGGGCCTCGATGCTGCGTTCGGTGGTGGAGAACACCGCCTGGCCTGAGCGGCTCGCGTTTTCGGCGGCGGTGGCGGCGTCGGCGGCGCTGTGGGAGTGACGGGCCACTTCCTGGGCACTGGCGCTCATTTCGTGCAACGCGGTGGCGGCCAGCTCCACTTCGCGGTATTGGCGCTGCATGCCGGCGCTGACTTCGCGGGCAATACCGGAGGAGGTGTCGGCGCTGTCGCGGGTGTCCAGGGACGCGGTCTGGATGGCGCGAATAATCGGCTGCAAGGTGTCGAGGAAACGGTTGAAACCATTGGCCAGGCGGCCCAGCTCGTCGCGTCGCCCGAGGGGCAGGCGCTGGGTCAGGTCCCCGTCGCCCTCGACAATGGCATCGAGCAGCTCGGCCATCTTCAGCAATGGGCGAGTCACGCCGTAGGCCGCCAGCCAGATCAGCAGCATCCCAAGGCTGCTGGCCAGGATGCCCAGGCCAAGGTTGAGCCAATTGGACTCACGGCTTTTGTCGTCCAGTTCGCTCTGCATCTGCCGGGCGGACGCCTGCACCCGTGCCTGCGGGACCTTGATCTGCAGTTGCCAGGCTGGAGTGCCCGCTGCCGTTTGCACGGCTTGGCGGATGTCCAGGGTTTCCCCCGCGACATCGCCGCTGCGTCCCGCCACTTGACCCGAAGCCGACACCAGGGTGACCTGGCTGTCGCCCTGGTAGAGGTCCTGGCTGAGGTTGGCGGCCAGTTTCTGCAAGGTGTCGAGGCTGATGTCCATGCCCACCACGCCGAGCACGTTGCCGTCGACGATCAGGGGGATGGAAATGCTGCTCATCAGGGCTTTATGGCCTTCCACTTCGATGGTGTACGGCTCGACCACACACACCTGTCGTTGCGCCTGAGGGCAAGCGTACCAGGCGTTTGCCGGTGCGCTGCCGGGGGGCGCAGTGTTGGCGGCGATTTGTGCCTCGCTCAACACCTCCTGCACCAGTTGACCCGGCTGGCTCTGGGACCAGTACAGCGCAAAGCGCCCGGTTTCATTCCCGGCCAGGGCGCGTTGGTCGCGCCAGTCGGCGTCGCTGCCGGCCAGTGCATCGGGCAGCATGATCACGTACAGGCCGAGGACTTTTTCGCGCTGCCTGAGGGCTTCTCGGGCGATGCCGACCAGGGCTTGACGCAATTGCACGACCGTCAGGCGTCCATTGAGGGTTTGCTCGCGCAGTTGCAGAACCTGCTGGGCGAACCCTTCGCCATACAGCGCGGTTTCATTGAAAAACCGCTCCACCTGTTGGCCATGAGCCACGGCTTGGGCCTGCAAGCGTTCCAGCGCGGCCTGTGTCAGCAACGCGCTGCTCTGCTCTTTGAGCAGCTTTGCACTGGTTTGATTCTGGTAGGCGCTGGCGCCAATCAGCGCGCCCACGACTGCCAGCAGGCAAAGTCCGCTCAGCAGGGTGATACGCCATTGGAGGGTGAGATGGGCTGGACGCATGGCTGGGGCTTCCTACGGGGGCGTTGGCGGTGATGGGCACGTTCTTATTCTTGTTGCCGGCATCCGCGCATAGCCGGGTGAGGCTAGGGTGCGGGCATGACAGGCCGGGCGGCTATCCCAAATCGGCAACAGCGCGAGGAGGGATCGGGCGGCCCCGACCTGTTTTGGGGCGGGGCTTTGGATGCTACCGATTTGGGATAGCGAGCCGTTCCAGGGCGGGCATAGGATCAAATTCAGCGCGCAACTAAAACAAAACGCTAACCGGTGCCGATGCGGTGTGGTCGGGCCAACCCAAAAGCGACTGCCTCATACAATAAGGTCAACAA
>Ga0307405_10000023_pt1 | contig 141450 bp, 141 predicted proteins | sample 322Cmetagenome_2_FD_203311 | JGI IMG/M metagenome (GOLD analysis project Ga0307405, IMG submission 203311) | Maize rhizosphere microbial communities from greenhouse at UC Davis, California, United States - 322HYB-C-1 | ecosystem: Host-associated > Plants > Roots > Rhizosphere > Soil | place... | reverse complement strand
TTGTAGGCATGTAATGGCCTCTCACCGTTACCCTACATGCAAAAATAACCGCAGTACCTCCCAATGGCCTTATTTAACCACTATGCAAAGGCAGGTTAATGATTTATTTGAGGCTACCCAAAAGAAGTTGCTATCTACCTTAGTTAAAAACATAAGATTTAAAGCTGTTGATAGAATATTTGGTAGGTTTTAAAGAAGTTAAACATTTTGTTTAAAAATCTTTTTCAACCTGTTTGCCTGATCTTCTGGTGAAAGTGGTTAACGTTTAAACTAAACTTTATGGAGAAGATCAAGGTCTTTTTAATTCACGATTATGATGCATTAACAGATAATGTCGAATCCATCCTTAGTGAGTCGGAAAGTATTGTTGTTGGTAAGGCCAATTCTGCAGCACTTGCCGAACAATTGATCAGGGCTAAAATGCCGGATATTGTAATTGCCGATGTGAGCGTTAACGAGAAGGTCGGAGCTGATTTAACTAAACTGATTAAAAGAGAATTCCCAAAAATTAAAATTATTGCACTTTCTATGCAGGATGATTTTATGAATATTTCGAAAATGATCAAGTCTGGAGCAACGGGTTACCTTTTAAAAAGTGTAAAGTTTCACGAACTGCATAAAGCAATTAATAAGGTTATGCTTGGCGAAACCTATATCCAAAATTCCATTACCGCTAAATTTATTAATGGTTACCAGCGTGAAAACCATACGGAAGAAGTAAATATTTTATCACCTCGGGAAGTAGAAATTATTAGGTTGATTGCCAAAGAATACACTTCTGCAGATATTGGGAAGATGTTATTTATTTCGGAACATACAGTAGAAACCCATCGTAAAAATATATGGCGTAAAACCGGTGTTAAATCAATTGTTGGTTTGCTGAATTTTGCGCACGAGCACCAGCTGATTTAATAAAGACCCTATGATTTTTAAAGTTGAGCAGTCTTTTTTGGCTTTAATAACTATGGACCTGCAAGCTATTAGAAGAATTGAAACGATAGATCAATCTGAAAATTAAATCCAATCTTTAAAAGGGCTAACTGTTAGGTTGGAATTATAATATTTTTCTTCTTCGGTGACCTCTCTGCTTACCCAGTCTGGAAGATCGAATGTTTCGTCCTCACTTTCAAGTTCAATTTCTGCAACAATCAGGCCATTATTATCACCTAAAAATACATCTACTTCCCAAAGTTTGCCGCTAAACGGAATTTCGTAACGGGTTTTCGAAAGCTCAGATAAGGAGAAATTATCCAATAATTCTGTGGCCTCGGCAACTGGGATTTCATATTCGTATTCCATTCGCGTAGCTCCTATTGTTTGACCTTTTATGGTTAAAAAGCCTTTGGTTTCTGTTGCTCTTACGCGTATGGTTTTATCTTTATCCGTAAGCAGATAGCCTTGCCTAAAAAGCTTTCCCTCAGGTTTGCTCAGATCATCCCACTTCTGCTGATTGATCAAAAATTTACGCTCTATTTCTTTACCCATTATTTGGAGAGTTGTGCTAAAATATTCATCGCTGCCTCATAATCTTTCACATTCACAAATATATGGTCGTGATAGTAGCCCGCGATTACGTTGCAGCTTATACCTTTTTCGGCCAGTGCAGCTGAAAATGCTGCTGTTAAACCTACGGCTTCTAAAGAAGAGTGCACCGTTAATGTGATCCAAGAAGCGATAAAAGTATAGTCAAGACCCAAATGATCTGCAATTTCTTTTTTTATGACCACCGTGGTTGCCTCCTGCTCTTTGAATAAACAAATTGCCAGGTTGATATCTATTGTATTTTGATGATCAACCTTACAAAATACAAATTCGCCTGGGTTGTGCACTGGCTTCATTGTTTTTAACAATTTTGCTAAACTTTTTTCCCCCGTCATTTATCTTGCCCTTTTCTGTAAATCAGCGATAGGCATACTAATCAATCTTCCGATGGGTTGTTTACCGCGATAGGTAATTACACGTAACATACTGGCATCTTTTGGTACCTGTAGTGCGGCTGTGTATTTCGGGTAAAAGCGGTCGGGAGTAGAATTGTCGAAGCTATAGTAGATATCCAAACCATCTATTTCTGTGGTTAATTCGATCATTAACTGTTTATCTGCACTGCGTTTTACTGTAAAAATCGGATCGTAAATAGCAGGGGAGTATTTAATCTCTGCGAAATCTAATCGTTTGAAATGCTGTTGTGTACGATCAACGAAATTTGGCCAGTTTTTCTTTTCAATCGGACTCCAGATCGATTCTGAAATGGCAAATGCACGTGGCCAAACCATATATTCTACCTGTCGGAAAGTAAATACTTGTTCTGTCCAGAGGTTGGCCTGTGCACCAATGACATATTGCGCATTAACGCCCGCTGGAATAGGGTTAAACTGATAGGCTTTATTTAACCTCAACGAGGCATAAACTTTTGGTTCGGTAATCTGATCTGCTTGCATATAATCCAGATAGGCAAAATCAGTCGGACTCATTACCACATTGTGTTTTTCGTTCGCTGCCTGGATACCATATTTCATTCCTCTCCAGCTCATCACGGCTGCTGTTGGCGATACACCACCCTCAAGGATTTCGTCCCAGCCCATAAACTTTTTACCTTTTGAAATCACGATCTGCTCTACACGTTTTTCAAAATAAGCCTGGACCTGAGGAATGGTTTTTAAACCTTCGCGAAGCATTAAGGCTTTAACCTGATCATTCTTTTCCCAGAAATTATGAGGAGCTTCATCGCCACCCATGTGAATGTACTCGAAAGGAAAAAGTTTAGCTACCTGGGTAAGTACCGAATCTAAGAACACATAAACTTTTTCATTTGCCGGGCAAAGCGTATTGTCAACTAGAGCTGTTGGTGGGGCACCACGGCTCCAATCCATTATTTTCTCGCCTGAACGTACTTTGTAATTAACCGCATCGGGTGTGCAGGATAATTCAGGGTAAGAAGCGATAATAGCTAAACTATGCCCCGGAACATCGATTTCTGGTAATATGTTTACAAAACGTTCTTGTGCATACTGAACAAGTTCTTTAATATCTTCTTGTGTATAAAAACCACCATAAGTACGGGGCTCATCTGGAGTTGGAGGGGTAAAATCGCCAAAAGTCCCGGTTTTTTTAACGCTCCAGGCACCTATTTCGGTTAATTTAGGTAAGCCTTTAATTTCAATTCTCCAGCCTTCATCATCAGCGAGGTGCAAATGCAACAGATTAAATTTATAACGGACCATATCGTCGATAAACTGCTTTACCTCCTGTTTGGTGAAAAAGTGGCGGGCAACATCGAACATTAAACCTCTCCATCCTAATTTCGGATAATCTAGCACATCAACACAAGGTGCCTTCCATTTAATATCTTTCACCAGTTCCTTGCTTTCTATTTCGGCCGGGAAAAGTTGAAGCAACGACTGAACGCCATAAAAAATACCTGCAGGCTGGTTAGCTGTAATTACAACCTGAGTAGGATTAACATTTAATTTGTAACCTTCTTTACCTAACTGTGCATCTTCTTGTGTATTAAGAATTAGTTTGATGGTAGGATGGCTCGAATTGCTCACTGTGCTTACAAATTTGCCTGTAGCAGTAGTGATCCGATCAGAAAGGTAAGCGATAGATTGTTTTAATTCTCCACTCTTAAGGGTTTGGATGGTTACATTTTCTGGCAAGGTAAAAGTACCTGCCTTTTTCATTAAGGATACCGGTTCGGGGATGATGGCAATTGGTGTTTGCATAACCGCGCTTTCGGAATCGCCGATTTCAGTTTCTGTAACAATTGATTGAGCGAAGGTATTGGCTGCGAAAAAACAGCAGGAGATAATCAGGAATAATTTTTTCATTAAAATAATTAAAGCGGGTTAACCGAATAAGTATAATCTGCAATTTATTAAAAAAGATTTTAATAGGAGGTATTTATGTGGAAGGAAATGTATAAAAGAAGAGCGTGGAGCGCATAGCGTTTGGTTTGGATAAAATCGTTATTGAATTTATGGCATTATTAGAGATTTGTCAGCCTGAGCAGAGTCGAAGACTTAACCATAAAGTTCACAGAGAAACACAAAGGAATATAGCCCTAAGTGATGAGCTCAGTTGGAGTGATGACGGAAGACATAAAATAAAGCTGCAAATTAATGTAGCATAACTATTTTTGTCATTCTGAACACAGTGAAGAATCTTTTAGAATAAAATAGTGTTGTTTACTTGTTCTTTTTGAGACTATTTTGCCTCAAATCCTTTTAATATCGTTTCAATAACATTATATAAAACTCCCGTATTCCAATCATCTAAATAACTATATCCTTTATTGATATTTGATGGATCTTGTTTTGAAAAGATGGCAAAATAAGTGCGGTAATTTTTGGTGCCTACATCAGGCCAAAGCAAAGACTTTTCTTCTTCGTTAATAAATTTTGCGGATCTAATTTTGACACCAGATTCGTCGAAAGTCACATTTGCCAAAATGAATGGCATTTTCTGACTAAACAGTGTTAAATAATGATCAACTAACCCATCGAAATAGCTTTCCCATAATTGGTTCAATATTTCGGCATATTGATTATACAAATGGACTTTATTGATGCCATAATAAGAACCGAAACTTATTTTGATCATTTCCCCGTCGCTGTTCCTAATCAATAATTGATACTTTCTCCCTACGATAAATTCAAATCCTCTAATCCATTTAATTCCAAAACGGTATTCTAACGGCTCTTTTTTAGATAAATCAGTTATTGTGGAAACTAATAATTTTTGATTGCCAAATAGTATTGATTGTGGCGTAAATGATAAATTTTTAGGCTTTCGATCAAAATAGTTCTTTTTAATTAACCAATTCTTTTGATTGCTATCTGGAGTGATCATGCATTAAATTTATAAATCGTGTAATAGCAAATTTTAGTCTTCTGATTCTACTTTTTTTTGGTTAAATTTCTTAATAAGAGTTGTTAACATAGTTTTTCCTTTTTCCATACGTCTGATTTTTCCAGTATTTTCATCAATGAAATAGTCGATTACCCGCTGGCTGTACTTTTCCTTTCTGAAGATTTCTATGAGATCTGAAATAAGTGTGGCAGGCGTACCAAAAAGGCCTGGCCTCGACCACCAGCCTAATGCAAGTGTGGTGAGCATACTCTTTAAACGGAAACTTTTTGCACATGTTGAACATATGATCTGAAGTTTTTGTTCATGATTATACCAAATCAGGTAGGATATTATCGTATTAAAGGTATAGCCATATAATTCGTTTTCATTGTTACAATGGGTACAAACAGAATTCTTGATCTCGTTAATTAAGTTCGTTCTTTCTATTCCCTCGTAAAAGTTAGTTTCTTCTGCTACAAATTTAATCAGTTTAGTATCTAAATTCCTTTTTATGATTTCATCGTTCAATAAGACTACAACTTCTTTTCGTAATCCATTAGCCTCTGAAATAATTTTTAGAATTGTAGCATCATCATACTTTTCATAGTTTTTGCGGATGTCTTCTAAGGGGATCATTGTATCTTCTCCTTGTAAAGTGTATCGGCAAGTTTAATGGTTTGATCAATTTTGTATGATAAATTTAAAATAGATTTATTACTTGGTAGATTTTCTTTCTGATATTTTTCTATTAATGGTAGTGTTCTAGAAATTTTTAAAGCTAGCGATAAGTCGTTAAGTGAGGATGTTTTAGTTTCTATCGAACGGGCTAATTTCTTGTATTGAAGAGTTCTTGCCTTATATGCTTCCATATTTTTAGCGATTAAAGCCGTTAAGGTTTTTCTTAAAACGGAGTCTTTAATTTCTTTTACATGGGCATTTGCTGAGACAAAATAATCTTGGTTTTTTTCGTCATAGCTATTGAATTTTTTTAAGGAGTCGCTTCTGCCATTTTCAATTTCCCTAATGTTATCATCAACTTTTTTTAATGCTAAATCTTTAGCTATTATTTCAGCATAAAGGTTGTCGATCAGGTCTTCTCTGCCCCGCTTTGAAACGATATTATAAGATTCTTCATCTGCCAGTGCAGTAGGGGTGTCATCTTTACTTTTTGTAGGCCTTTCTGCATCTTTGCAGGAAAATGCGGTACAGATTAAAAGACAATATGCGATGTTTTTTTTCATGAGCGTTAATTATCAGTGAATTTAATAAAGTAGCATTAAACGCCTTGAAAATATTGTTTTTTGTTGTAAAAACCTAGGTAATTAACCAAAGCAATTTTTTTATTAAAGTTTAAACTACAAAAACTTTTTCAACCATTCCATAGCTTTCTCATCATCCGTAAATGATTTCATTGGGATGGGTGGAATTTGAAACTTAAAAAGAATTTTCATAACCAGTTGAGCTAAACCGGGTTTCGAAACCATCGCCATAGCCGTATAAATTTGAGGCAATTGCTCAGTAGAGAACCTTCGTGTTTCTTTGTCTGGAACAAGAGAATTTTTTAAGTAAATTAACAGTGGGACTTTCTTATTCCCCGTAATTTTCTTCACCAGTTCAACATTGGCCGCAATATTTTCCACTGTACGTAAAATGCTTTTACTGTAAGAAATCAGTATCCCATTATCAGTTAACAAATAATCGGCAATTTCGCCTTCAATAAGTTGATTATCGCTGTCGTTTTCCATTTATTACCCTCTTAAATGATAGCCTTTTGGTTTAGTAAAAGCCCTTAATCCCTGATGTGATAGGGTTGCACCAATACCCGAATATTTTCTTCCACTCCAGGGTAGTGCTGCACTCACCCGATCGCAGCAATTCCAATAACCCGAACCCGCGTCAAGCTGAGATAGTATTTTTTCAGCCCTTGTCTGATCGGCTGTATAAACCGATGCCGTTAAGCCATAATCTGTATCTTTCATCATATTTAAGGCCTCAGCATCGTCTTTCACCTTCATAATTCCGATAATCGGTCCGAAACTTTCTTCCTGCATCACCAGCATATCATTGGTAACATCTGTTAATACCGTTGGTTCAAAATAATAACCTTTTCCCGCAATAGCCTTTCCGCCAGTTAATAATGTTGCACCTTTGCTTAAGGCATCCTTAATTTGGTTTTCCAATACCAAAATCTGCTCTTTCCGTGTTAAAGCACCAATATATACGCCATCGGTTGTTGGTTGGCCCATTTTCCAGCGCTTAACTTCGGTAACAAAGGCATTTAAGTAATTTTCGTAATTTTTCTCATGCACATAAATGCGCTCAACTGAACAACAACTTTGTCCGTTATTGTAAAAAGCGCCATCAGCCGTACCAACTGCAGCAGAAGCAACATCGGTTACATCTTCGGCAATGTACAACGGATCTTTTCCTCCTAACTCTAATTGGCAGGGAACCATTTTCGACGCCACTTTCTCGTAGATGAATTTTCCCGTTTTATAAGATCCAGTAAAGAAATAGCCATCAAAACCCATCTCTAATAATGCGGTTCCCGTTTCTTTTGCGCCAATAGCGATATGGAAGATATCTTCAGGTACCCCAGCCTTTTTTAACATTTTTTCAATCTCGATTCCGGTTAATGTGGCATATTCTGAGGGTTTGTACATTACAGCATTGCCACTCAGTAAAGCTGGGATAAAAACATTCACGCCAACCAGATAAGGGTAATTCCAGGCGGAGATATTACAAACTACACCCAGCGGTTCGTATTTAATGATTTCTTTGAGTCCTGGTTCATCGGTCATTATTTCATCGGTCAGGTATTTTTCGGCATTGGTCAACATCCATTTGATGCGGGCTCTTGCGCCATTAATTTCGTTGCGAGATTGTTGGAGCGGCTTGCCTACTTCGCTGGTTAGCACTGCGGCCAGTTCTTCTATTTCAGCCTCCAGTAAATCACTAAACCGGGCAATAACCGAAATCCTTTCGCCAAGAGTTTTGTTGGCCCATTGTGGTTGAGCTTTTTTTAAAGTATCTAATTTAGTTTGGAGCGTAGATGGATTATCTTCCGCTAAACTGGTAATAATTTCTTCTGTTGCTGGGTTGATGATCTGCATGTTATTCATTTTCTTACCACAGATTTTCACAGATGAACACAGATTTTTAAAAAGGGTTTAGGACTAACAACCTAAATTAGCTTAATGATTACAATCTGTGTTTATCCTTTTTATCTGTGGTTGATATTTAATTTTATCGCATTAATAAAAGCCTCATGTATGTTTTTGCTAAAGGGCCCATGCTGGTCTTTTAACCGTTCAGGGTGCCATTGTACAAATAACAAAAAGGATTTTCCTTCAGGTTCCATCCGCTCCATTGCTTCGGTAACGCCATCTGGCGATATTGCGCTCACAACCAAACTTTTCCCTGTTTTATCGGTGCTTTGGTGATGGTTACTGTTCACTAAGCCTTTATCTGTATTCACAATCTGGTTCAGCCACGAGGAAGGATTGATAATGATTTCGTGATATCGATCTGATTTATCGTACATTTTTGAATGATCGAATTTTCCCCATGTTGGGATATCAGGGACCAAAGTTCCGCCAAAAAATACGTTGCCCACTTGCATGCCCCTGCAAATGCCTAAAACAGGAATAGAATTAGCTTCAGTATAGGTTAAAACTTTAAATTCAAACTCGTCGCGTTTTTCATCAATATCATCATCATAACAGTAAGGATAATATTCAGGCAGATTGTAAAACCGGGGATGAACGTCTTCTCCTCCAGTTAAAACGATCCCATTGCATTTTCTGATCTCGTCGAAATTGTTGAGTTTGTACCCGAGCTGGATTACCTCTACATTTTTGTTATAGGATAAAACCCAATCCCGGTAGATGTCGAATTTGCTACAGTCGGTAACACCAATTATTATTTTATCAGACATATTAATTAATTCCACTGATTTATTTTTTTCCTTCGGGGTGATTACACCTATTTTTCCTTCGGGGATGATTACACCGATTTTTAGATTACACTGATTTTAATGGTTTAGTAATACTAAAATCACGTATTCTTTTAATTCTAATCTATAGTGCGGTTAAATACAATTGTTTAAAATCTTCTCTGCTTACCGGTTTAGGGTTGTTTGGATGTGCAAAATCTGCAAAGGCTAAATCGGCAAGTGTTTCTATATGTTCATTTTTAACGCCAATATCACTCAATTTATGCGGAATATTCACTTTCGTATTTAAATCGAACAGATATTTTACAACAGCTTCACCATTTTCATCTTTGAGATCCAACGTGCGGGCTATTTTTTTAAAACGATCTTCAAAACCAACAATATTAAATTGCATGCCATAAGGAATATTCACTGCATTAGCCAATCCGTGATGGGTATCTAACAATGAAGAAAGCGGATGCGCAAGTGAATGCACTACACCCAAACCTTTTTGAAAGGCGATGGCGCCCATCATCGAAGCCATTAACATTTTACTACGACTTTCTAAATCGGGATTGTTGGTCGCCCGTTCCAAAGAATCTTTGATCAACGAAATTCCTTCTAAGGCAATGCCATCACACATGGGGTGGAAATTTTTGGCCAGATAAGCTTCCATATTATGTGTCAATGCGTCCATACCTGTTGCGGCAGTGATAAAGGGCGGTAAATCCATGGTTAACTCGGGGTCTGCAAATACGATCTGTGCCATTAATTTTGGCGAGAACAGGATTTTTTTCTGGTGGGTTTCATCGTCGGCAATAATTGCACTGCGGCCAACTTCACTTCCGGTGCCGGATGTGGTTGGAATGGTGATAAAATGTGGAACATCGTTCGTTACGTAGATATCGCCGCCGATTAAATCATCATACTTGAATAAATCCTCGCGGTGATTAACACGGAGTACAATTGCACGGGCAACATCTAAAGCTGCACCACCACCAATGCCAACAATACTGTCGCGATTGGTGGCATCCCAAACATCAGTACCTTTGTAAACATCGCTTTTTACCGGGTTTTTGTGGATGTCGCTAAAAACCTCTACAGCAATACCCTTTGCCTTTAAATCTTCAACAATGGTTTTAAAAAAAGGAAGTTGGGCGATGGTAGGGTCGGTTACAATTAATGGTGCCTTTAAATTGTTCTTGCTTAAGTAGGCGGGCAACTCTTTTACTGCGCCAGCACCAAAACGGATGATTGTAGGGAAATTAAACTGATGGATTTTATCAAATATCATGACAATTGTTTTTATTTTTTTTCTCGAGTTTGCGTCATGCTGAATTTATTTCAGCATCTATCCTGCAGAGGTTCTGAACCAAGTTCAGAATGATGACTATTAACGTTAAATAATTTCTAAATACCTTTTCAATTCCCAATCGGTTACTACTTTAGCATATTGCTTGCATTCCCATTCGCGGGTCATCGTAAAATGATCAACGAAATCCCCGCCCAATAATGTTTTGGCCAGATCAGAATTTTTCATCTTTTGTGTTGCTTCAAATAAATTACGCGATAATGTGCCGTTCGATAAATCGGTATATCCGTTTCCTTTGGTGGCCGGTTGTTCGAGTTTTAATTTATTTTTAACACCATACATTCCAGCAGCCAAACAGGCCGAAAGTGCTAAATAAGGATTGGTATCCGAACCCACTATCCGGGTTTCTAAGCGTGATGCCTTTTTGCTTCCTGGTAAGGCACGTAATGCAGTTGTACGGTTATCAATTCCCCAGGTTACCGTAGTTGGTGCCCATGCGCCTTCAACTAAGCGTTTATAACTGTTTATGGTAGGGGCAATCATTGGTAAAAGGTATGGAAGGCAGTGCAACTGACCAGCGATATAACTTTTCATTATTTCGCTCATCTTATCTGCATTTTTTTCACCGTAGAACAAATTGATCTTTTTGTCTGCATCCCAGAGGCTTTGATGCACATGACCACTGCATCCTGGCAAGTTTTCGCTTATTTTGGCCATAAATGTGGCGAGGATACCGTGTTTATAGGCAATTTCTTTAACCGCTGTTTTAAATAATATGGCTTGATCGGCAGCTTGCAAAGCAGGTGCATATTTTATGGCTGCTTCGTAAACCCCCGGCCCGGTTTCGGTATGCAAACCTTCGATCGGAATATCGAATTTATTTAGCAGTTCGAACAGATCGCTCATAAATTCATTTCGGTAGGTGCTCCTCAAAATGGAATAGCCAAACATGCCTGGGCTTAAAGGTTTTAAATTAGCAAAACCTTTCTCGTGGATGCTTTCTGGTGTTTCTGAAAAATTGAACCATTCAAATTCCTGAGCGAAAATTGGTGAAAGGCCTTCACTTTCGCATTCGGTGATCAGCTTTTTTAACAATTGCCTTGGGCAGACATAATTGGGCTGATCCTGATCGTCAATAAAATCGCCCAAAAAGAAAGGTACATCATTTTCCCAGGGAATTTTCCGGAATGTTGTCAGATCGATTTTAACCTGTGCATCGGGATAGCCAGTATGCCAGCCTGTATATTTTCCGTTTTCGTACGCCACATCACCCGCATCCCAACCAAAGGTGACATCACAGAAACCCAATCGGCCCTCAACCAGGGAGGCGAATTTTTCGGCAGCTACATATTTCCCCCTTAAAATGCCGTCGATATCGGCAACGGCTAATTTTACTTTTCCAGAGGGATGATTTTTCACGTAATCCAGAATTTCTTTGCTCGTACTCATTAATCTGCCTTTTTAAAGATTTTATATAGAAGAAATATGCCTAAAACAATACCCGAATAAATTAAACCCAATTTAAGATTATAAATCAGCATTGCGATGAAAGAAACGCAGGAAATAATTAAGGCAACAATGGGAAATAAAGGATAAACCGGGGTTTTGAAAGGTCTTGCCATCTCAGGTTTGTTTTTCCTAAGTACCATTACCGAAATCATAGAAATGATGTATAAAGTTAATGCACCAAATACAGAAATGATAATGATTTCGGCAGTTTTACCTGATAAAAGTGCGATGATGCCAATCACCATATTGCCAACTAATGCATTTGCGGGTGTTTGGAATTTAGGTGAAATTTTTCCAAGAATGGCCGGAATACTTTTCACTCGTCCCATCTCATAAGTAGAACGACCAGCGGCCAATACCAATCCATGAAAGGAGGCGACTAGACCAAATAACCCAACCGTGATGAGTAAATGATACATCAGGTGATTATCACCTGTGATCATCGAAAGGGCAAGCGGTAAAGGCGAATCAGAGGTGTCACCCGATTTTCCGTTTTTATACACAATGGCTTCCCAACCTCCAATGCCAATGGTGGAGATAAAAACAAGTATACATAAAACAACCAATGTAAAAATGCCCCAGCCAAAGCCCTTGCTGATATCGCGTTGTGGGTTCTTGGTTTCTTCTGCTACATTTGCAACCCCCTCAATGCCCAGGAAAAACCAGATGGCAAAGGGTATTGCAGCAAAAACACCGCTCCAGCCATTTGGAAAGTTATTGTGAACCAGATTTTCTGCATGAAATTTAGGTAATGTAATTCCTGAGAACAATAACAGCTCGCCAACGGCCAAAACGGTAATAATTACTTCGAACGAAGCCGCAGCTTTTACACCGTATATATTTAGGGCAGTAAAGATAAAGTACACCGCAATTGCACTGGTAAGAATGGGTGCCTGCGGAAAGAAGGCGTTAAAATAAGCACCAATAGCAAATGCAATGGCAGGTGGTGCAAATATAAATTCGACCATTTGGGAAATACCGGCAATAAAACCGATGTTTTTGCCTAGTGCGGTATTGGCATAATCGAAAACACCACCGGCCTTTGGTATAGCACAGGCAAGTTCGGCATAGCTAAAACTAAAGGTAACATACATCACCATAATGGCAACCGTGGCAATGGCCATACCCAGTGTACCGCCTTTTTCAAGGCCTAAGTTCCAACCGAAATACATTCCCGAAATCACATACCCTACACCAAGCCCCCATAACATAAAAGGGGTGAGTGTTTTCTTTAAGCTATCTTTTTGTTCCATTGGCAGGATTTACAAGATTGAAATAGGTTTATATTATTTGCTCGAAAATGATAAGCTATTAGCCTCGGTATCTGATGTTTAAAGTAGCAATTATTTTTTGGTTAAGGAGATAATATATTCGTTTTTGGTTAAAAATAAAAAACCAATGCCTGAGCATTGGTTCCAATAAAATTCGTTAAGAATAAGCTGTTTTGGTTATTCCGAATCGCGGTTTTTATTCACGATCTGGCTGTCTCTCGTATTTTTCTGCACTGTAATGGCACCAAACAACGAGAGTAAAAAGGCAAAGGCATAAAATCCTTTTTCGCTGGGCAGCAAAGTGGCATTCCACAAACCGATTACCAATAAAGTAATGGTTAAAAGCGTAGAAAACCAGCTGATGCCGTAGTAAATTTCAGTAACAGGAATTCCTTCCAATTTATCGCGAACAGCTTTTTGTAAAGAGATTACGGCAAAAAGGCCAAACATCAATACGGTAAAATAATATCCTTTTTCATTAAGAAGCATATCAGAACGCCACAGGCCTACAATAAAGCCGATCATTCCGATACCTAATGCAATCCAGGCAGCTGCCACGAATGCATTCGATGGTTTTTGATTCATTGTTTTGAGATTTAATTTAATTCAATAGACAACGCTAAAGATTGGCAAAAGGTATAAAAATTAAAAGACAGTATCTTAAATTATTTTGGAAGACTATTACTTTGGGTATAAAAAATCAAACAAAATCCCACTCTTTTGCATTGTAGCTGTATAATCTTATCTTAGTTATATGCAAACATTGCTTACTTCTGCTCAAATGCGTAGTGCCGATCAGTTTACCATTGCTAATAAACCAATAGCATCAATCGATCTGATGGAAAAAGCTGCGAGGGCTTTTGTTCAAACTTTTTTAAGAGATGAGTTCGATACGAATAAAAGCGTTGCTATATGCTGTGGAAAGGGAAATAATGGAGGAGATGGATTAGCCATTGCCCATTTGCTTATTGCTAACGGATATGAGAATATAAAAGTTTACATCATCAACTTCAGTAAAAAACAAAGCGACGATTTTGCCATCAACCTACAGCGGATTGAGGAAACGAGATGCAAAAAAACGATCATCAACCAGGTTTCTGATTTAAAGAACCTGAAAGCCGATTTAATTATCGACGCCATTTTAGGCTCTGGTTTAAATAAACCTTTAAGCGGAGAATATGAACAACTGGTTCAGGTCATTAACAAGCTGAATAAAAAAGTGTATGCAGTTGATGTACCCACCGGTTTTTTTGCCGAAGGCAAGTTACCTAAAGATTACAACGGCATAAAAGCGTATAAAACAATTTGTTTTCAACGGCCCAAGATTAACTTTTTCTTCCCCGAGTCGGCCATGGCAACTGAAAAATATGAGGTGGTTGATATTGATCTGGATGAGACATTTATTCAAAAACAAGAGGCAGATTTCTATTTAGTGGAAGAATCTGATATTGAAAAGATGCTGAAGCCCCGAAAATTGTTCAGCCATAAAGGTACTTACGGCCACGCACTGATTATTGCTGGAAATACCAATACCATGGGTGCGGCTTTACTGTCTTCTATGGCCTGTTTACACACAGGGGCGGGATTAACCACAGCCTGTATCCCGCAAAGTGGATTAATCGCTTTAAATACAACCTTACCAGAAATAATGGCGCTACCAAGGGACGAATACACGAGAATAGAGAATCCAAAGAAATATCAGGCCATTGCTATTGGTCCGGGTTTAGGTGCTGAAGCTGAGAATGAAAAACTGCTCGAAAGCTTGATTATGGCCAACCAGGCAATGATTATTGATGCCGATGCTTTAAATATTCTGGGTGAAAGGCCCGATCTGATCGATAAACTTGTCGCAAATAGCATTCTTACCCCACACGTGAAAGAGTTCGATCGGTTATTTGGCGAACATGATAACTGGTGGGACAGGGTGCAAACGGCTATAAAACAAGCCAGAAAACAGAAGATTGTTATTGTGCTTAAAAACCAGTATACTTTTATCTGCCTGCCAACAGGTAAGGTGCTCATCAACCCTACTGGTAATCCGGCAATGGCTCAAGGGGGGATGGGGGATATTCTTACGGGCATTATTGCAGGCTTTGTAGCACAGCAATATTCGGCAGCAGATGCCGCTATTTTGGCTTGTTACATTCATGGAAAAGCGGGTGATCATTTTGCGCACGAAAACTTTGTAATTACCGCCTCGCAGGTTGCAACCAGGGTGCCCAAAGAAATTAAAGCGCTTATATCCAATTAGTTTGTTTGTTATGTGCAGTTAGCCACAATTGTGGAGAAAAATCGGTATTAATCTACTATGCTTCTAGTTTATAATTTATAGTTTAAAGGAATATTTAAAATAACAGATATCTTACGGAAAACAAATTATTATGGCACAAAAAGAGTACACGCTGAATGAATTAATTCAGGAATCTGCAGAGAATCCAAATGAAAACGATTTTTTCGAATTAGAGAAACCTGCCATGCTGGAGGTAAATCTAAAAAATCAAAAAATATTGGCAAAAGCAGGTTCTATGGTTGCTTACATCGGAAATATCGATTTTAAAAGAGAAGGACTATTGAGCAAAGGTTTGGGCGGTTTGTTAAAGAAAGCCATATCTGGCGAAGGTACTTCGCTGATGCACGCCACAGGAACAGGTAAACTATATCTGGCCGATGAGGGCAAGAAAGTGAAGATCATCAAACTCCAAAACGAAGCGGTTTTTGTAAACGGTAACGATGTATTGGCTTTAGAAGACAATATTAAAAACGAAATAAAAATGCTAAAAAGCATTGCAGGGATGATGAGCGGTGGTTTATTTCAGGTTAAATTATCGGGCAGTGGCTACATTGCCATTACCACACATGGCGAACCGATTTTATTAAGGGTTACTGGCAACCAGGCGGTGTATACCGATCCTAATGCTACAGTAGCCTGGTCTGAAAACTTAACGCCAAACATTAAAACCAATTTAACTTTCGGGTCTTTTATCGGAAGAGGAAGTGGCGAATCTTTCCAGTTAGAATTTTTTGGCGAGGGATGGGTTTTGGTGCAGCCTTACGAAGAGGTGAAGTACGCAGCGAAATCTTAATCATCGAATCGTCATTTCGATCGCAGTGGAGAGATCTTTATCAATAAAATCTCTCCATTTCGTTTACTCCTGTTGATAATATTTACATCTATTTTTTTAAAGCACATGCAGAAGCATTTTTTAGGCAATGATAGCCCTGCCGTTCGCTTTACCGCTCTGCGTTTGGTGTTTGCTATTGTCAGGTTTATGCTGCACAGCCATTCATTCTATTTAAGGTTGCATAGAGCAAAACCATTTTCTACAAAAGGCAGTTGAAAGGTCAAAACCCACATGCCCATTGTTCCTAAACCCGGTAGTAACGGAAATCCTTTTTATTGCTTAAAATAGATTAGACTAAACGTATTGCCTGATGTATTGAATTTGCAATAAAAAGATTGGAGTGTATAACGGGACTGCAGCACCTACGGAGTTGGAACTGTTCGTTTTCTAATATAAACATCAACGAGAAATTAATGTTATAAAAACAAAAAATCCCGACATTTTATCAATGTCGGGATTTATATAATTGATTAAATTATTTCTATTTAAACACCGCCCATTACGGTTAATTTATCCATTGTTGGGTTAACGCTTCCGCCCATAGGCTCTAAGGTTACTGCAAAAGCCTGTGCTTCCTGAATAGCCTGCATTTTTACCAATGCCTCGTTACTAGTCGAATCCGTTTTGCCGAATACGCCTAAACTTACCGGTTTGCCGTTTACCAAAGCCCATAACTGATACTGATGTGCTGCATCGGTTTTTGGTAAATCCATTGCTACATAGTTGATCAGCACACTTTTATCTTTCTTGTTCCAGTAAACTTTCATTTTCGAGTTCGGGCTAAAAGCCTGGCCAGCCATTCTGATGGTTGCCCATTCTTTGCTGTCGGCCATGGCAGCCATATTATCTAAACCCTGGTTTTCGAACTCTAATTTGCTTACTAAGCCAGCAAATTTTTGTTTATCCAGGTTCAAACTTGCAATTTGGTCGTGTGCGGCATTTAGCTTATTATACGTAATAAACAATGCCGCTGTACTTACTACCAATAAAGCTATACAAGCAACTAAGGCGTAACGCAAAGTTCTTACTTTGGCATCACTTCCATCTAAACGTATAATTCTTGGTTCTTCTGTATAAATTGGTTCGGGTTGAACATTCACATTCTCTTCAACTTCACTTAACCCCAACTTTTCGAATAATCTTGTTTCTACATCTGCAGATGGTTCTACAGCATTTTGCATAGCATATTGCTCCATAGCTTGCTCAATGGCAGCTATTTCATCTCTTACCTCAGGGTGTTGAGATGCCATTTCCTCAACCTGCAACGCTTCTTCAGGTGATAGATCACCTAAAACGTACAGCTCAAGTACTCCAGATTCGATATATGCTTTTAAATTTTCCACGCTCAATTAAAATTCCTTCTCAATTCAATAATAGCCAACCGGATCCGGGTTTTCACCGTACCTAATGGCAGATCTAACTTTTCTGCGGCTTCCACATGAGTGAAACCCTTGTAATAAACTAAATCAAGAACTGCTTGTAGATCCGGTTTAAGGTTCTCTACAAGTTGCTTAACTCCAAGAATATCAGGATTAAACGTTACCTTGTTTTGTTCATCAACGAAACTTACGTTATTTTCTATATCTTGGTTTTTGAGTGAATTCTTAAAGTCTTTAGAACGTAGTTTGTCGATCGATAAATTGCGGGCAATGTTCATCATCCACGTAAACAAACGTCCTTTGGTATTGTCATAGTGTGCAGCAGACTGCCAGATTTTTACAAAAGTTTCTTGTAGTACATCCTCAGCAAGCTCTGTGTGGGTGATAATGCGCGAAATAACGCCATAAAGCGCTGACGAATACATGCTGTACAGTGTTTTTAGAACCGCGGGATCTTTCGATTGCAGCGCTTGAACAAGTTCAGGCTCAGTTAGGGTTAATTTTTTTAATGCAGTCACTATTGGTTACTAAGATACAATACAGAACAGTAAAAGCAAAAAAATGTTTTGTAAATGCATTCCGCCAGGGAGTACGATTATAAAATATTTTAAATCCCTACTTATATAAGTGAATTATGCAATACCCTCAATTGGAAAAAGGTGTTTTTCTGCATGATAAGATGAACGCACCAGCGGACCGCTTTCTACATACTTTAAACCTTTTGCTAAACCAGCCTCTTTATACATCGCGAAAGTATCCGGATGGATCCAGTCTACAACTGGGTGGTGGTTACGTGTAGGTTGTAAGTATTGACCTAAAGTTAAGATATGCACACCATTGGCAACCAAATCGTCCATGGCTTCGAAAATATCTTCTTCGGTTTCGCCTAAGCCGAGCATAATGCCTGTTTTTGTTCTTAAGCCAAATTCAGAAATTCTTTTTAAAGCTTCTAAACTTCTGTCGTATTTAGCCTGGATACGCACTTGTTTGGTTAAACGCTTAACGGTTTCCATATTGTGCGAAACCACTTCTGGTCTTTCTTCTAATACGCGGTATAAATTATCCCACTGACCTTTAAAATCGGGGATTAACGTTTCTAGAGTGGTAATTGGACTTTCTCTGCGGATAGCCTGTAGGGTTTCTGCCCAGATGATTGAGCCGCCATCTTTTAAATCATCGCGATCTACCGAAGTAATTACACAATGTTTAACACCCATTAATCTTACCGAATCGGCAATGCGGTTAGGTTCATCAACATCAACAGCCAATGGACGTCCGGTTGCAACTGCACAGAAAGAACAGCTACGGGTACAGATGTTACCCAAAATCATGAAGGTTGCCGTGCCTGCACCCCAACATTCGCCCATATTAGGACAATTTCCGCTTTCGCAGATGGTATGGAGCTTGTGCGTGTCTACTAAACTGCGAACTTGTGCATATTCTTTACCAACGGGTAATTTTACACGTAACCAATCTGGTTTACGTTTTACTTCAGTTACAGCAGGTACTACCGGTAAATCAATCATGGTACAAAGTTAATGAATAGGATTGAAATGTTACAATGCAGAAATGTTTGAAGGTTGTAATAATTGGAGTGAATTGGTTAATTGTGCGTTGGATGACTTACGAAGTCTGCTGGGCAGGGGCGGAGCCAGACTTCGCAAGTTTAGCAAGGACCTGTTGGTGGTGTCAGATGTTTCTATCTGACGCTATTGAAAAAATTAAACCACATTCATTTCGAACGCAATCTGTCGTTTATTTTCCTTAAAGCCAAGCCGCTCGTAAAATTTGTGGCTTTCGGTGCGTTTGATGTTACACCTTACTTTTAGTTTTTTTACCTGATGCTTTTTTGCCCAAAGGTTTATATTTTCAATCAACTGCTTCCCGATTTTTAAGTTTCGGTATTTTTCATCCACAATTAAACCGCCAATTTCAATAAATGGATCAGATTCTATCCTTAAAGTATAAAAACCGTGAATCCAGCCTACTACTTCACCATCAACTAAGGCAACAAATGCACAGTTTTCGTTACTGTTGTTTATGCGTTTAATTCTTTCTGATGTTTGCTTGATGTCGCTTTCGTAACCCAATTGTGTAGAAAGCGTAGCTACGCTTTCGGCATCTTCTTCCGAAATTTCTCTGATCTGAACCATTTTTTATTGATAGATGAAGCTAAAATTAAAGATTAAATTTTGTTTTTACCGTCAAATGGTGACATCTGACAGCTCACCGCGTGCCAGGCCAACTGGAGAAGCCTCACAAGGCCAGGGGCTGGGCAGACATCGCAGGTTTAGCGATGGTTTTCAAGCCAAAAGCAGAGGAATAACCAAACTAAACCCTATTGAAGCGGCAGCCTGAGCCCCTTCGGCGAAGCTACAGCGGAAAGAGGGACTGCTTTTACCGATGAGCAGCAATTACCTTTTCTGGTGTCGGAGAAAAATCAACACTATAAATAAATTTTGCTTTACTGTTAGATGGTAATATCTCACAGCACAGATACTGCACGGAACCTGTTTATAAATGTTAGTTAAAAATCATAAGCGAAACATTGCAACTTTTAACGTTTTAACTTTCTAACTTAATATTACATTTGCAATATGAATACTGGCTTACAGCTTTATAATACGCTTTCGCGCAAAAAAGAACTTTTCCTACCCTTAAATGCACCCAATGTTGGGATGTATGTTTGCGGTCCTACTGTTTATAGTGATGTGCACCTGGGTAACTGCCGCACGTTTATATCTTTCGATTTAATTTTCAGGTATCTTAAATATGCTGGTTATAAGGTGCGTTATGTGCGTAATATTACAGATGCAGGTCACTTAGAAGGCGATAGGGACGAGGGTGATGATAAGTTTGCAAAACGTGCAAAATTAGAGCAGCTTGAGCCAATGGAAATTGTGCAGAAGTATACTTTAGGTTTCCATGATGTTATGCGTATGTTCAACACGCTGCCGCCAAGTATCGAACCTACCGCTACAGGGCACATTATCGAACAGATCGAAATGATCAAGGTAATTATTGCCAACGGTTACGGTTATGAGATTGATGGCAATGTGTACTTTGATGTAGAAAAATATAGCAAGGAATATAATTATACCATTTTAACCAACCGCAATCTGGAAGATATGCTGAACAATACCCGTGAACTGGGTGGACAGGATGAAAAACGTGGAAGGTTGGATTTTGCACTTTGGATAAAAGCGAAACCAGAAACCCTGATGCAATGGCAATCGCCCTGGGGCATGGGTTTTCCCGGCTGGCATATCGAATGTTCGGCCATGAGTGCTAAATATTTGGGTGCCGAATTTGACATTCATGGAGGTGGAATGGATTTGGCTGCAACGCACCATACCAACGAAATTGCACAATCTGAGGCCTGCAGCCATAAACAGCCTGCACGTTATTGGATGCACACTAATATGCTTACCGTAAATGGTACACGGATGTCTAAATCGGCTGGTAACGGTTTTCTTCCTTTAGAGTTATTTACAGGTGATCACGCTTTATTGAAAAAAGGCTTCAGCCCAATGACAGTTAAGTTTTTCATGTTGCAGGCACACTACCGCAGTACCTTAGATTTCTCGAATGAAGCTTTAGATGCTTCTGAAAAAGGATTCCGCCGCTTAATGGCTGCTATTGGTTTGTTAGATAAGTTAACGGTTTCTGAACAGAACGATTTCGATATCGATGCATTGAAAGAGAAATGCATCCATGCGATGAATGACGATTTTAACAGTCCGATTTTGATTGCCGAACTGTTTGAAGCGGTAAGGATTATCAATACCGTTTACGATGGTAAGGGCAAAATCTCTGCAGAAGCATTAGAAAAGTTAAAGCAACTGGTTAACGATTTTGTATTCGATATCTTAGGATTGAAAGATGAAGATGCCGGAGGTAACGACTTAAATGGCGTTCTGGATATGGTGATTAACTTAAGGACAGAAGCGAAAGCGAATAAAGATTATGCCACTTCTGATCGTATCCGTATTGGCTTGCAAGAGTTGGGAATCCAGCTTAAAGATGGCAAAGAGGGAACGACCTGGAGTAAAGCGTAGTTAGTCCTGAGTCTACAGTCCAAAGTCATAATCGATTTAGCAATGAGAAGAATTGGTTTAGTAGGCGGTATTAGCTGGGTATCTACTATAGATTATTATCGTTTTATAAATGAGGGAGTAAATGAGCGTTTGGGTGGGTTAAATTTCGCCGAATGTTTAATTTATTCCCTTAATTTTGGCGATGTACAAGATAAAACCTGGGAAGGATCGTTTGATCTTTTGCTCAATGCTTGCGAAAGCTTAAAACGAAGTGGGGCAGAAGCAATTGCACTCTGCGCCAATACCGCGCATCTTTTTGCTGATCAATTGCAGGAAAAAATTGCCTTGCCTATTATCCATATCGGTACCGAAACTGCTAAGGCCATAAATGCTACTGGAATTAAAAATATAGGGCTCCTGGGGACCGTATTTACCATGGAAAAGGACTTTTATATAAAAAAGCTTAAAGACCATGGGTTACATGTTTTAGTGCCTTCAAAGAAAGAAACCCGCGATTATATACAGTTTACCCTTAAAGAAGAATTAGGTAGAGGTGTGATCTTGGAAGAAACCAGGACACAATATATCCAGATAATTAATGATCTGATCAGGGAAGGAGCTGAGGGGATAATTCTGGGGTGTACCGAAATTCCTATGCTGATTAATCAGGATGACTTTGAGATTCCGGTATTTGATACTACCAAAATTCATTGCCAGGCGATTGTAGATTATATGCTTTCGTAACTAACAAAGTATTGGGGTTTCATATGCTGAGGTTTAGCGGTAATGAGGTAATGAATGATATCGAGAATGTAGATAGGACAATTCAGCAATATATTGTAGAATGGGAGAAAGATCATCCCCGGATCCTTTGAAAGGAAAGATTTTTAGCAGGGTCATCCCCCTGCCCCCTTCAAAAGGGGTAGGAATTAATCGTGAAAAAATAAACCCTTTGCATCTTGAGTTCATCAAGGAATCAGTCGTCTTTGAAAGGGAAAGAGTTAAGTGTAGGAAAATAAGTCTCATAGATTTTTAGGCTCACAAGAAATCCGTCTCCCTTAAAGAGCGACGCGGAATAGGTTAAGTGTAGAAAACAAATCCTACACATTTGGGCTCACCAAGAAATTTGTCCCCCTTTGAAGGGGGCAGGGGGATGAAGATGATCACATTTTAATTTTAAAGATGAATAAAACAACAAATTGTTTGCTATATTCATTTTTCGACTTTTTACTGCTAAGAAAAGGTTTAAGATATTATGGATAACAACCACTATAATTCTAAATTAAAACTTTTTGCTAGAGGCCATCGAAATGATAGTACAAAAGCAGAGATTAGAATCTGGTGTGAATTGTTGAGGAATAAAAAAATGCTGGGATATTCTTTCTTAAGACAGCGACCGATCGCGAATTATATTGCGGATTTTTTCTCAAAAGATTTAAAGTTGGTTATCGAGGTTGATGGCCTTAGCCATGAGTGGGAGGGACAATTTGAAAAAGATAAAGCACGCGAAGATATTTTAAAAGTATTGGGTTTTCATGTTCTGAGGTTTAGTGATGATGAGGTCATGAACGATATCGAGAATGTAGATAGGACAATTCAACAATATATTGTAGAATGGGAAAAAGATCATCCCCGGATCCTTTGAAATGAAAGGTTTTTTGCAGGGTCATCCCCCTGCCCCCTTAAAAAGGGGGACGAGTTAATCATGGAAAAATAAATCCGATGCATTTTGAATTTATCAAGGAGTCCGTCCCCCTTTGAAGGGGGCAGGGGGATGAAGACGAACGACTAAATCCAACCCATTACACTACTTTAAACAATTTTCCGTTAAAAAAACAATGAATAAAAAACTTTTAATACTGCCTTTATTCGCTTTAATTGCACTTCAGGCTTGTCGGAATAAAACAAACCAAAGTACTGATGAAAACGAAGACAAGATAGCAGCTACTTTATCTTCTCCTGATTTTAATGCCGATAGTGCTTATGCCTATACCAAAGCTCAGGTAGATTTTGGCCCTAGGATTCCAGGTACCACGGCTCATCAAAAATGTGCCGATTATTTGGTGGCTAAACTCAAATCGTTCGGCGCTGATGTAACTGTTCAGGGCGAGAAAACACAAACTTATGATGGCAAAAGCTTTCAGTTGAAAAATATTGTTGCCGCTTTTAATCCAGATCAAAAAAAGAGGGTTTTGATCACCGCACACTGGGATGCCCGCCCATTTTCTGATCAGGATACCGACCCTGCAAACCATGCGAAAGCTTTTGATGCGGCAAATGATGGTGCGAGTGGGGTGGCAGTGATTTTAGAAATGGCACGTCAGATTCAGCAGAAACAGCCAGATGTTGGAGTCGATTTTATACTGTGGGATTTAGAAGATTATGGCAAGGCCAATGATGAAACACCAGATGAAACTACATGGTGTTTAGGCTCTCAATACTGGGCTAAAAAAGCAGTTGCGACAGGATATAAAGCTTTGTACGGCATTAACCTCGATATGGTTGGTGGTGGTAGCGCGCAGTTTACGCAGGATGAAATCTCCCGTCAGGCTGCTCCAAACGTAGTAAACAAGGTTTGGGACATTGGTAATGAAATTGGTTATGCTTCTTACTTTACGAAAATTCCAAGCGGAAAATTGGTTGATGATCATTTTTGGATGAACAAAGCAGGCATTCCTTCTATCGATATTATCCATTACAATGATAACAGTGGTTTTTATATCAATTGGCACACGCAATTGGATAACTTAGCCAATATTGATAAAAATACCTTGAAAGCCACTGGGCAAACTGTTTTAGAAACCATTTATAGAGAAAAATAAGTGACCTTAATGTGTAATTGTTAATTACTTTTAAGGTCATACATTAAAGAAAATTTTATATTCGCCAAACAATATTATCTTAATTAATAATGAAACAATTATTTTCAACTGCAATAGCTTCGCTTTTAGCCCTAGGTGCTTTTGCCCAAAAAAGCGACGGAACAACCAAATCTCTAGTAAATGCTGAGAAGGATTTTGCTAAGTCAATTGCCAAAAATGGAGATAAAGAAGCTTTTATAGACTATTCATCAACGAGTACCTTAGTGTTCAGACCAAATCCTGTTAATGCCAAAACGTTTTACGCGGCTAAGGCAAATGCTGAAAACGATGTAACCTGGACGCCAAACCTGGCGAAAGTATCACGCAGTGGCGATTTAGGTTTTACTACGGGACCATATGAAGTTGGTACTTCAGAGAAAAAATATGGTCAATACTTATCAATCTGGAAACCAGAAAATGGCAGATGGAAATTAGCTATTGATTTAGGAACTGAAAGCAATAAACCTTTGGCCAAAGTTACGCCACAGTTTATTGAACCTAAAGATCATGTTGCACCAAAGTTCTTAAATGAAAAAGAAATCAAGGCCGGGAAAGAAATTATCTTAACCACCGAGAAAACATTAAATACGTTATTAAAAACGCATGGAATTGCGGCATTTGGCGGTTTTTTAACCAGCGATGCCCGTTTACTTTTTCCGGGTAACGAAGCTATTGACGGAAAAGGAAAAATTATTGCTTTTTATAACGGAATGATCAGCAAAATTAACTTAAAAACAACAGGCGTAGATAAAGCAATCGGTAGTGATTTGGCTTATACCTATGGTGTTGCTACTATCGATTACAAGGCCGATTTACGCGAAAGTTTTAACTATGTTTTCGTTTATGAAAAGGGAGCTGATGCAAGCTGGAACTTAATTGTACAGGCCTTTGTACCGGCAGAAAGATAAATAACAAATGTGAATTAAAGAGGGCTCTCCATAAAAAGAAGCCCTTTTTTTATTTCTATATTTTGCTTGCTTTATGGTCCGATCTGGCCCTGATCCGATTGCTATCGGATGGAGTGGTATCTTGAAGCGGAGCCAAAAGATATAACGGAAAGCAGGAATAAACATTAAATAGAAACACAGTTTTTGCGCTCCAAAATTATTACTACCAATAAAATTATTCATTTTACGTTTAAAATTCATGCATAAAAAATTACTTCTGCTCTCAACCCTGATTTTATTGTTTTTTCATGTTTCTGCCCAAAAGAAAAAATTCGATGTACAGGGTAAAGCCGGTGCACGTGGTATTATGCCCGAAAATACCATTGAGGGAATGTTAAAAGCGATCGATTTAGGCGTTACCACCTTAGAAATGGATGCTGTGATCTCGAAAGATAAGCAAGTGGTGCTTTCACAAGAGCCTTACTTTAACAATGAGATTTCTTTGCTGCCTAACGGTAAGCTGATTACTTTAAAAGACCAAAAGAATTATAACATCTACAAGATGGATTATGAGGAGGTTAAAAAGTTTGATGTAGGCAGTAAGGTCCATAACCGCTTCCCTGGTCAGATGAAGTTTAAAGCTTATAAACCGCTGCTTTCTGAAACAATAGATGCAGTTGAGACTTATGTTAAAGCACACAAACTCGCCAAGCCAGTATACAGTATCGAAACGAAAACGATTAAAAAGGGCGATAATGAATTTCATCCTGAACCTGCAGAATTTGTAGAGCTGATTATGGATGTAATTAATTCGAAAAAACTTGCCAAAAGAGTGATTATCGAATCGTTTGATATGCGTACGCTACAATACTTGCACGAGAAATATCCCAAAATACAAACCTCGTTATTGATTGATGAAAAAGAACCCTTTGAAGATTATATTGAGAAGTTAGGTTTTAAACCGACTATTTATAGTCCTTACTCGGTTTTGGTTGGTAAGGGTTTGGTAGACCGCTGCCACGAAATGGGTATTAAAATTATTCCATGGACGGTTAATACAGTAAAGGAAGTGAATTATTTTATGAGCCTCGGGGTAGACGGCATCATTACCGATTTTCCCAACATCATGGGACAGCTTAAATAGCCAGAAATAAAAGGGCATAAAAAAAGCGTTAAGATTCAAATCCGAACGCTTTTTTTATGCTTCTATAACTGGAAACCTCCTAGTGGTGTGCTTCTGGTTTTTCGTGCGCTGCTTCAGTTTTTTCATGATGAGCAGATGCTTCTTTGTGGTTAAAGATTGGTCTAGTGAAATAGACACACAATAATAAAACCAGAATCCATGCAGCCAATGGTAAAGCCCAAATGCCTTTTGTTTGCTGAACAGGTGCGTGTGAATCGTGAGCTGACATATCGAATATTTTTGATTTAAAGATTTATGCTTTGTAATTGTGCAGTAAAGATAGTAACAAAATTAAAATAACAAGGGCAATCCGGTGAATTGTATTATAAGATTAATCGGCCAGTTAAAAAAGATAAAAGGCATTGCCTTTTATCCTTGTAAATCGTAAATCATTGCTTTTGTGCTGTTCATTTTGCTTTTAATGCGGTTTTGATGCTCCTGTAAAGTGCTTTGCTCATCCTGAACGGCATTAAACAGTTCTGCTTTTTTGAAATAATTTGCCGCTTCTGCAAAATTTTGCTGTTGCTCGGCATGCAGGCCCATACATTCGTAAATATGTGCTTCGCAAACACCAGGTACAAGTAAAGCCTTTTCTGCAACCTGTTTCACCAATTTGTGCATTTTAAGCGTAATAACAAGTTCCAGATAAGGTTTATAAACCTCTGGGAAATCGGCATCTAGCTCAATGCAACGTTTGTAATAATAACCTGCAGTTTTATAATCTTTAAAATGATGCTGATAAATATCGCCCAACTGAAAATAGGCCCTTGCATAATCAGGGTCGAAAACAATAATTTCATTAAAATACTGAAGTGCCTTAGGTAATTCGCCCCAGTGCAGTTCTTCAATGGCCTGTAGATACTTTTCTTCTACAGTGGTATAAATGTCCATAACGGATATAATTAATTTTGACAAGCGTTTAAATGCTTAGCAAATGCGTAATAAATTGATTTTTAAATTTGGGTTTTGTTTGTTGAAACGTAAAACCTCGTTAAGGGTTGGGAAGGAAATTCAAGCCAATACCCAAGCCCTTTATGCCACAAGACGGGCTAAAGCTTAATTGTTGGATATGTAGTTGACGTAGCATTTCTGTAAATTTTGATGCAAAGATATTTATTTTCAGTGAATTGCAAATTAAAAATAAAATTTTCTAATGGATTACGTGTGCGAGATAGATGATGCAATAACTGAGTAAACAAAATGCACTATTATAATTTAACGAATGAAACAGGTTTTTTAAACCTTGCTGTGTATCGATAATTTTAGCTGCTATAAACCAAAAAAATAAGGAGATGCCAATATCTAAAAAGTCGAAATGGCCATTGGTAATGTGGAATAATTGAAACAGTTCGAGTGCTAAAACGAATAAAAGTGGAATGAAAATACAATTGATGCGTTTTTTGAAAAGATCAAAATAAAATTCCTTTGAGGTTAAAGTGATGCAGAAAACCCATAAACCCTCAGGAAGTGAATAGATCAGGTATTCGTTTAGTGGCAAGCTTGCTGTGACAGCCTGTTTCAAGCTTTGGTAGGTATTGAAAGAGATCAACTGAATGATAATCTGGTTTACCAAGGTTTTATCAGTCCTGTAAAATACATATATGAACAGGCTGGTTATCAAGGCAAAGAAAATATACCAATAGTACTTTTTCAAGGTTTAGTGAAAATTAGAATTTTAAAATAGGAGAATGGCTTTAAAGCGATTTCTTTTTCAAGTTTAAACTGATTAATCACTTTAATGTTCTCTATGTAAAATAAAGATTTTAAGTGGAACCATCCAGAACAAAAATTAAATAGCCTATCCAGGTGTTTTAGCCAGTTATTTGTTGTAAAGTGGTTTAGAATTAGGAGTTTTCCACCTGGTTTTAAAACATTATGGCATTGCATCAGTAATTTTTCAGGTTGATCTGCAACAGCAATAACATGCGATAATACCACATAATCGAAACTATTTTCTGCAAATTCGAGTTGCTCGCCATTCATTTGAAATAATTCGATTTTATTTGTTGCATTTTTTTAGCCACTTTTAACATCGAAGAAGAAATTTCTATCCCGGTAATTTTGTGGTTTTTGTAAAGCGCGAAATGAGATCCGTTACCAACACCGATTTCGAGTAGGTTTCCATAGGGCAGTTGATTAATCTCATCGAAAAATTTTTTCTTTTGAGGTTTAAGAAAAATATCGACCAGTGGATATAAAAATGAAAACCGGTTATAGAAATTGGTTTGAGCGCTCAATTTTTTAGTTTTAAAAATTAAATTGAATTAAAGCATTTTTAATCTGCCGCCTATGCCTTAAAATATGAACGATGGCATGCTCTAACATTTGTTCTACATCGTATTGTTGTCCCCACTTTGTATTTATCTTTTTAGATTGATCGAACTCTTCCATTGTGATGTCAGGATTTCTGTTGAAAAAATCCTCGTTATATTTAAGTGCTTCCCTGATCCTTGAGATATAAGGTGTGATATGGTCAAACTGCAATCGTTCCGGCCTTACTGTTTTCAATCCAATAGAATTTTCGATATATACCGCATAACTAAACATCGAAGCGGCTACATGCGTTAAGATAGTTTGAATAGAAATGCAATCTGGATTTGAACTTTCTGGCTCAATGGTTTTAATCAGTTGATGTGGGCTAATCGGTTCGATTACCGCAATAAGTTCGTTAATCGCCTTTTTATATTCATCCATCAGTGCAGCTATAGCACCGGTAAGTTTATTCGCATCCATCTTAAAACAAATATAATTGTTTGTGATGGATTTATATTGGCCTGTACTTTTATGTTGCTAGTCTATAACATAACAGCAATCAATAAAGGTAAATACGTGATGAAAAGTATTGTTATAAAATCTCTGCGTTTCTGTCCTTTACTGATAAGACTAAAGACAAGGAATATTACAGTCGTAGATGCCATGGCAAACAACATCATAACTAGCATTCCACCATTGGCAGCACCACAACTGCTTTTTGGGTTCTCTGCAACCATGTGGAAAAAGTTAAAGCAAAAACCCCAAAGAGCAAAATAAGGTAATAATGAAATAAGTGCGATATAACGCCTTTTAATAAAATCCAAGATCATGTTTGTCTGTACGTACGAGTTTACAAACCTTAATACATTGTTTTATAAAAGGTAACCTGTTTTCGTTAGTCTTGTGTCGGTCGGGATTTGCAATCCTGATTAACAAAAGTTTAAGTTAACATATCAATTATTCCAATGTAGATCGGTAAAAGAATAATTGCGGTAATCACAATGAATTCATTTTGAGATTGTCCTTTATTTACCAAAGTAAGGACTAGAAATGCTATTAAATAGATGCATGATAGGAACATTATGGAAATAAACATACCAAAATCAGGCATCCCGCATCTTAGTGCAGAGCTGGTTGGTAAACTATGAAAAAACATAAAACAAAACACCCAGCTTCTGATATAAAAGCCAAGAAATATTAAAGAAATGATTCTCCTTCTAATAAAGGCTAACACTGGTTTTATGAACTTCATGTTTATCCTTAATGCATTTAGTATAGAAAGGTAACCTAAGCATTTTATTAGATGGGATTTGCATCCCGGCTAGCCGAGCTGTTCTAGTTCAAACTGTAGATTCGATTTTGCCTGGCTTTCAAATCTGTGATAAAAATAATCTGTTTTAAAAATCCGTTCCATTTTTATGAAATGTTCCAGAACCTTTTTTCGTCCTGGATTATAAATGAGATCTGGATAAACTGAATATTCTTTTCTTACGTTTTGCGAATAAGTAGTATAGTTTTCTAAGCTTTGGCCTAATATAGAAAGATCTGCATCAGTAAAATAATTTGTATCTGATTTAGGATAAGCAAGGTGTTTTTTAGTGGCTATTATATGAGTTTTGCAGTTATTGATAATTTGATCGGGAACTGAAATCTGCGCCATTCTCTTCTGGGCAAGTTCGGCACTTTTCTCTTCATTATCCGATTTTAACGCATTATAAATAATATCATGATAGAACATCGTAAATAGAATACTTTCCCAGCTTTCAATGTTAACTTTTACTTCAGTAAGTTGCGTCAGCAGGTTATCAAGATGTGAAAGTGTATGATAGTGTCTTTTTTTATGAGTGTACTTTTTCTCAATCTCAGCCCAAAATTCGACTATTATTCGGTCACTATCCGTATAATTTGTTAAGAGATTAATGAATGTATCTTTTAGCACGAGGTTTTGCGAATAGTATCGATACACAAGATAGGGATTGGAAATGACTTTTCCAGCTGTATTGTGGATTTGTAATCCACTAATAGACGTTAAAAATTCTGGCTCATCAGACGGGATTGCAAATCCCGACTAGCTAGTGCCACTACAATAAATCTTTAATGATTTTCTCAATTGATAAGCCTTCAGCTTCAGCACGGTAGTTACGCACAATGCGGTGGCGTAAAATAGGCTCAGCAACAGCTTTAACATCTTCAATATCTGGTGAGTATTTCCCTGTTACAGCGGCATGGCATTTTGCGCCCAATACTAAAAACTGCGAGGCACGCGGACCAGCACCCCAGCTAATGTATTTGTTAATTGCATCCGTAGCAAACTCGCTATTAGGGCGGGTTTTAGCAGCCAGTTTTACGGCATATTCCAAAACATTATCTGTAATGGGAATATCGCGGATCAGTTTCTGGAAATATTGAATATCATCTGCATGGATAATTTTCTGCAGTTGAACGGTTTTATTGCTGGTGGTGTTTTTTACGATGTTCAATTCATCTGCAAAGGCAGGGTAATTTAATTGAATATTGAACATGAAACGATCTAACTGCGCCTCGGGTAGGGGGTAAGTTCCTTCCTGCTCAATAGGGTTTTGTGTGGCCAGAACGAAAAATGGTTTTGGTAAAATATGGGTTTGCCCAGCCGCGGTAACCGATTTCTCCTGCATGGCTTCTAATAAAGCAGCCTGGGTTTTTGGTGGTGTACGGTTAATCTCATCAGCGAGGATAATATTAGAAAAAACAGGCCCTTTTATAAATTTAAAGTGCCTGTCTTCTCCTAAAATCTCTGCGCCAATAATGTCACTTGGCATTAAATCGGGTGTAAACTGAATGCGGTTAAAATCGAGGTCTAAAACAGAAGCTACCGTTTGTACAAGTAAAGTTTTGGCTAATCCCGGTACGCCAACCAACAGACAATGTCCGTTACTAAATATGGCGATTAAAACAGATTTTATGATGTCATCTTGTCCAACTACTACTTTGCTTATTTCGGCTTTAATATTGTTGAAAGATTGATGAAGTGCATCAACAGCTTCTACTTCGTTCTTATACTGCATTGGTGTTATTTTGCGGCTGTGGTTTTAGTCCAAATTTTTAATTCATCACAGGTGTTAAATTCATCGTCGATTTTAATGTAAGTACTTTCGCGACGTTTTTCAAACCATTCGCTTAAAGTACGATTAATTTTATCACTTTGTGCGGCATCTCTGATTTTTGGGAAATCTTGTGCTAAGTTTGCTTTGTGCGGTGGGATTTTAGATTTTAAATATAAAATGCGATATCCTTGTTTTCCATCAGCAGCAGTAAATAAATCTGGTTTAGAAATACCGCCGATTTTCATGCTATCGATTACCAGAAACACAGAAGGATCTAATTTATCAACAGGAATAAAGGTACTTCTTGCCTGAACATTTTCGGCATTAAGCATCATACCACCATTATATTTACTCTCTTTATTATCTGAATAAAGGTTTGCAGCAGCAGCGAAACTTAATTTTTTACCGATAATATTGTTGTAAATGCTATCTGCATGCAATTTTAAGCGGGTTAAACTTTCCGGTGTAGTTTTAGGCATAATTAAAATATGTCTAACGTGTACCTGCTCGCCTCTACGCTCTAAAACCTGTAAAAAGTGGAAACCATAATCTGTTTCGAACACTGGTGAAATTTCTCCGGCTTTCAGTTTAAATGCCCAGGCGGTAAACTCTTTAACCATGGTATTTCTGTCGATAAAACCATAGTCACCACCATCAGCAGCAGAACCTGGATCTTCAGAATAGGTTTTAGCTAACACACCCATATCTTCACCACTTTTAACCCTTAAACGAAGGGCTTCAATTTTATCGCGGAATTTTTGTTTTTCTGCTCTGGTTAACTGTGGGTTTAAAATTACTTCACCAACTTCTACCTCAGTATTAAATTCAGGGATGCTATCACCTAAGGATTTGAAGTATTTTTCAACTTCCATTGGTGTAACGTTAATGTTCTCGGTAATTTTTTGTTGCATTTTTTGAGCAATCAACTCATCTTTTACCGATGGTCTGATCTCATCTTTGTACTGAAGCACAGATTTGTTTAAGAATTGTTCTAAACGCTCCTGACCACCTGCACGTTGCATACTGAAACGCATACGCTTGTTCACCTCATCATCAACGGCACCATCTTCAACCATTACCGAATCGATCTCAGCCTGTTGTTTAAGTAGCTTTTGAGTTAAGGTTTGTTGTAAAATTTTACACTTAATTTCAGCATTAGGCTGGTTACCCTGATAAAGATATTGTGTGTATTGTTGGTTTAAATCTGATAGCAGGATAATATTATTTCCTACAACAGCAGCAACTTTATCTACAGTATGCTTTTGAGCGAAACTGTTTAAAAACAGGCAAATTAAAGCGGTTGCTACTAAAAAAACTTTCTTCATTCTATTTGTTATATTTTGCAAATTTAATACTTATGGTCAAAAAATCAGGTTGGTTATAACTTGGCAAGCTTTTTTAACTCGTTTTCGTTAATTTTGATCTGATATTTTTGTTTGAGGCTTTTTAGCCAATTTTCTTCTAAACTAAGTTGGTAATCGGCAATTACCTCTCCTCTAACCTCGCTTAAGGGTTTATTATACTTTTGTTGGTTTTTACTATAAAAATCATTTATCGCCGGCTCATCTTCCTGTGCTTTGTTCCATATTTTTTGTTCCGAAACATTGAACATTAAAACCCCTTCACGGTATTCGTTCAATAAAAAATCGCGGTCTTTGTTACTTACGCCAATTTTTTTATGTGTGGTTAATGCATCTTCGTAGGTTTTGATTTCTTCCTGGTAACTGGCATTTTTGTCCAATCCCATTTCCCGGGCATCTAAAACTTTAAGCTTAAAATTTATATACAAGTTTAAATATGCTTGCAAAGTATCGTAAGCAGCACTAACGTTTCCGTTGTGGCTTTTTTTGTATGCCCACATAAATTCTTTGGTGCTTATTGATTTACCATTTACCACAGCCACGTTTTGTGCAAACGAAATGCTATAAATAAAGCTAAAAACAAATAGGCAATAAGCTTTCCTCACGCAGAGCACTCTATAAATTTTAAGGGATAAAAGTAACAATTAGCGACGCTATTATAAGATATTTAACTAATTTTAACAGAAATTATTATCCAACAAAAATACGAATGGAAAACCAGGTTACCAACAATGCGAATGCTTTACGTTTATTTTTTACTGAAGAGGTTTTCTTGGTAAAAGATGAAAGTGTAGAAATTCTGCCTTTAAGTAATCCAGAGCCAGTTTTTGCTGTCGAAAATGTTTCTGTTAATAAAGAAAAAGAACCTGTTTTAGAACCAGAAATAATGCAAATTCCTGGGATTAATCCTACAAATGTGCCTAAAGTTTATACGCAAGGTCCTGAAATTCCGCATATTGTGGCCGAACCAGCACCAGAAAAAACGTTTAAATTTTTAGGAGGAAATAAAAAATCGGTGCTGATTTTAGTAAACGATAATCAGAACGATGTAAGTACCGAACAGGGCAGGGAACTGCTGCGCAAAATTGTGAAGGCAGTAGATTTGGGCACACCCGATTTTGCCATTTTAAATTATGCAAATTATAGCGGAACTGACTATGTAGAACTGCATAGGTTTTTTAAACCGGCCATTATGTTGTCTTTTGGAGTAGAGATCGCCGACTTGAGGCTGAACCTTACCTGGCAGAATGAAATCATTGTTCACGAAACCACCAGGATTATATTTGCCCCTAACCTCCATCATCTGGATAGCGATTTAACCGCTAAGAAAACACTTTGGGGACATCTTCAAAAAATTAAATAGCGGCCTCGCAAGCGTATCAAGTGCTGAGATATGGCATTTTAATTCGACTCCAAAAACCTTAAACCCTACACCTTAAACCTTTTAACCCTTTTTACAATGAAAAAACTTGTATTTGCGACCAATAATCAACATAAAACAGAAGAAATACGTGCTGCACTTGAAGGTAAATATGAGGTGCTGAATCTGGAAGATATTGGTTGTTTGGTTGATATTCCTGAAACTGCAGATACCTTTGAAGGAAATGCTACTTTAAAAAGTAACTACGTGGTCGAACATTTTGATTTGGACTGTTTTGCAGATGATAGCGGTTTAGAGGTAGATGCTTTGAATAACGAACCGGGAGTTTACTCTGCCCGATATTCGGGAAGCAGGGATAGTTTAGAAAATATTCAATTGGTTTTAGCTAAGCTTGAAGGGAGCCTCAACAGAAAAGCAAGGTTTAAAACGGTAATCTCCTTAATGCAGGATGGTAAAAACCATATATTTGAAGGTTTAATTGAGGGAACCATCAGGACAGAATTGTCAGGTTCGAAGGGCTTCGGTTATGATCCTATTTTTCAGCCAGATGGTTATAATATCACTTTTGCCGAAATGGACATGGCAGAAAAGAATAAAATAAGCCACCGTGCTATTGCACTTCAAAAGATGTTAGATTTTTTGAAGGGATAGGAGGGTAGGCTTTACGAGATTATCAGATTTTGATAGATCGTCATTCCGCTGCGCTCCAGTCGAAATGACGATCACAGTTATTACATTTTACCAAATACCTTTTTCACCTGAACAGAATCTTTTTTTACTTGTACCGAATCCTTTTTTGGTAGGATGGGTTTAATGCCAAAATTGGCCGTGTCTGCCGGTTTAGTTTGTGGCAATTTCTTCTCCACGTTTAAGCTGTCTTTTCCCAATGTGATTTTCGGTTTAACCGCAGGTGCCGTTGTTGATGTTTTATTTGTTGGGGCAGTGGTTTTCGCACTGGCTACAGTTTTGCCCGCAACTGTTTTGGCCTTTGTTTTGGGTTTAGGTTTTCCAGATGAGCCAATGGCATCTTTTTTTGATTTTGGGCGTTCGGTAGGTTTCCATGAAAATCCTTTTAAAACATGATCTTTTGCAATCGTGTTTTCCGGATTCAAAGCTCCTTCTATTCCCTTGATATAAACAATTTCCTCAATTGCATTTTCATTATCCTTAAAGATGAATTTTATCCTGCTGCTTAGGGTTTGATTCATTTCTTTATACACCTTTGTACTGTCATCCTGGGTATAATAAATACTTTCGGCATTGCCATCTACATATAGGTTCTTGAATTTTCCGTTGGTAAAGAAACCCGTCATTAACCTTCCTTTTATCTGGTTAAACCTTAACGAATCTTTTGGTGTATTTACTAAAAATGCATTTCTAAATGCCTGTAAATTATTTAGTTTTTTATTCTTGAACTGAACAAATATCGTGTCGCCAACCTGTTGAGAACCTTCTGACCAGATGATTGGATTACTGTAGCAACGTAGCGTAGAATCGGCACTGGTATAAAAAAGGCTGTCGGTTTTGGCCTGTATATTAGTTTTAAAAATCTTAACGCCATGGTAAGCCTTAATTATACGGGTTTGAACGGTATCGGCAGGGTTAAATTTGGCCGTATCAGTCTTTAATGCACCTGGTTTTAAGTTTCCTAGCGCTTTTGTTAAGCTATCTTTAGCGCCAGATTTTGTTATCTTTTTTTGCAGGCTATCGATTTTCGTTTTTGAAATATCCTTTACAATTGGAGAGGCCTTATCGGCGATCTTTTTTTGCAGGCTATCGATTTTTGTTTTCGATATATCCTTTGCTATCGAATTGGTTTTGTCAGCCAGTTTTTTCAGACTATCAGTTTTAAGTTTAGGCAGGTTTTTAATAAGGGAATCGGCCTTGTTCTTTAAAAGATTATTTTTCTGCAAACTATCAAGGTTAAGCTTGGGCAGGTCTTTGCCAAGTGAGTCTACCTTCGATTTTAAACTATCAATACTTTTATCCTTCAGGTTAAGCGCGTCTTCCGCTTCGGTATCGCCTTTGTTCTTTTTCTTTTTATCAGCCCTGCCATTTTTACGCTTATTTCTGTCTTCTTTTTGGGTAGATTCAGCTTCCGGTTTGTATTTTGGCTCCCCTTTTTCTTTCTTTTCTCCGGTATCTTCATCATCTTCGCCAACCTGATTGTCGGCTTTAATCGAAATTTTAGGGATTAGTTTTAAGGTTTTTTGCAATACCATCTGCGTTTCTAAAGTATCGGCACCCATCCATAAACTATCTGGTCTTTTTTTATTCTTCACCATGATAGAATCTTCCGTGCCTATTCCTAAATATGCATTTCTGGTAACCAAGGTCCGCTGATCCATTTTATAGTAATAGCCCAAATCACCGAACATCTTCATCTTATCTTTCGTGTCAGAAAAAACAATGTTTTTTACTGCTTTACCAATGCCTTTCTTCCCGAAATAATACAAACTATCACCTTTTAACGATCTCGTACCCTGGGTATAAAGGTTTTTCTTTCCAAAAAAAGCATCCTCAGTCATCGTATTATACTGACCATTTTCGGTGTAAAGATTATCGTCTTTTCCCTTGATATTGGTAGGGCCATAAAAGTAGGTCCATTTATCCTGAGTATTATAGCTCATCGTATCCGATTTTATGACCGATTGAGGCGTAACTACAACCACATCATATTTAAAGTAGGCTACGTTTCTTTGACTAAAATAATAGCCATTTTTACTCGTTACTGTTACCTCTTGATTTACAATTTTTCCTCCACTGGTATAAGTGCCTATCTTGCTGAGGGTATTGTAATCTAAAATATTGGTGGTTAAGGTGGATGTTGGGTCTTTCATCACCACATTTCCGGTTAAATGCGCATGTTTTTTATTCCCATCATACTCCAGTTGATCGGAATAAATATCAGTGGTAAGCTGATTGATATGGACATTTTTAAAAGCTTCAAAATAGTTCCGCTCGCTATAAAATACGGCACTATCGCAGGTCAGAGTTGCATTATCTTGTTGGAAGACGGGGTTTCGTAGATAGTTTACCTTATTCTTAAGGTCGCCTGTTATTTTTGTGAACGATACGATTTTAATCTTCGAAGCGGGTTGCTGACCGAATAAAAATACTGGACTGATTAAAAGAAATAAAAAGACAAATAGTTTTTGCACACTACAAAGTTAGTTTTTTGTTCCGAACGTTCGGAATACCAGTTAAAATTAAATATTTTTGATGGATGTTACCCGTAAAACAATTTCAGGATTTTATTGAACAGCACCAGCTGTTTGTTCGGGCTAACAAGATCCTTTTGGCCGTAAGTGGGGGAAAAGACTCGGTATTAATGTTGCATTTGTTTAAAACAATAGGCGTTGATATTGGTGTGGCACATTGTAATTTTAATTTACGGGCTGATGAGGCTCAACGTGATGAAAGTTTTGTTGCGCTACTGGCCAAAAGTTTAGGATTACCTTTTTATATAACGCATTTTGATACCAAAAAATATGCGGCCGAAAATAAAATTTCTACCCAGATGGCAGCACGCGATCTGCGCTATAACTGGTTTGAAGAAATTAGGCATAAAGAAAGTTACGATTACATAGCCCTGGCGCAACACCAAAACGATGCGGTAGAAACCATACTCATTAACCTTACCCGTGGCACAGGCATAAGCGGGTTGCATGGCATTTTACCTAAACGTGATTTACTGATCAGACCCTTGCTCTTTTTAAACCGACAGCAGATTGATGAAATTGTAAGGGCTAATAACATCGATTTTGTAGAAGATAGCTCGAACGCAAGTACGAATTATACACGGAATAAAATCAGACTACAGGTAGTGCCGCATTTGCAGGAAATTAACCCTAACCTTGAGAAAACATTTGCAGAAAATAGCTCACGCTTTGCTGAATTGGAGACTTTTTTAAATATCCAGGTTCAGAAACTTGAAAATAAAATTTTAAATAAAAGGAATGATGGCATTTATATTTCTTTGGAAGAGGTTTCGAAATTAAATCCGCAAAAACTCTTGCTTTACGAGTTACTTAAGCCTTTTAATTTTGGCGAAAATGTAGTGCAGGAAATTTTAGACAGTTTAAAGGCTTTGAGTGGTACACACTTTTTTAGCGCCACACACCAGGCCATTATCAATAGAAGTGACCTGGTTATTGTTGAAAAAAACGCATCGGTTACTGCTAATCAGTTTATCCATCCAACAACTAAAAACATTGTTTTTGCTAATGATGAAATTTCGTTGAGGTTTACAGATGAAGTGAAATTCGAAATTAATTCGAATAAAGCGTTTGTAAATGCTGATAAATTAATTTTCCCTTTGGTGTTGAGGAACTGGCAAAATGGAGATAAATTTATTCCGTTAGGTATGCGTAATCCCAAAAAAGTGAGCGATTATTTTATCGACGAGAAAGTTCCCCTACATTTGAAAAGCGTTACACCGATTTTGGTTAACGGCAATGGTGAAATTGTTTGGATTGCTGGTATGCGACAGGATAACCGATATAAATTAACTACAGCAACAAAAAAAGTTGCTATATTCGAACTCAAAATTAAATAAGTGGAAAGCAAATACGCCTATATCGAAAAACAGTACATCGGCCGTGATTATGTCCGTATTTTCATTAGGCTTATTATGGCTGCGTTCTGTTTTGCAGCTTACGTTTATGAGCGCGATCGTGACAATACGCAAGACTTGTTTCTTGTTGTAGGTTTCGGGATCATCGGTGTTTCGATGCTTTTACTTTTCCTTATCCAATACAAAATTGTGGTAGATAATGGCAGTATGATTTTGGATGGTCTTTGGACAACCAAACGTGTAAAGATTGATCTGAACAGTATTGTTGATGTTCGTAAGGCAACGTATAGCCGTTATTTTTTCAATAATCCGGTTTACAACCTGCATACAAAAGGTACGATCCGTTTTTATTCATCGGGTAAAGATGCAGTTGTTTTAACCGATCGCGATGGCTTGGAATATTTTATTGGTACCCAAAGGCCTAACGAACTTTTCCTTGTAATCAAAGAAGAAATGCGAAATCTCAAATAATAATTTGGGTGCAATAATTTTCTTCCGGTCTCTTATAAAATCTCTACCCAACATCTCGTCTTTTTTATTGCAATAAGCCGACACGCATTATAGATTAAAATCGGGTACATTTGCGATAACAACAATACATGTACAATGAAGATAGGAATTGTTTGCTACCCCACTTTTGGCGGTAGTGGAGTAGTTGCAACAGAACTTGGTAAAGCGCTTGCTAACGAGGGACATCAGGTTCACTTTATTACTTATAGTCAGCCTGCCAGGCTTGATTTTTTTTCGGCCAACCTGTTTTATCACGAGGTTTCGGTAAGAGATTATCCACTTTTTGATTACGCTCCTTACGAATCGGCCCTGGCCAGCAAACTGGTAGATGTTGTCCGTTTTGAACAATTGGATGTATTACACGTTCATTATGCCATTCCACATGCTTCTGCTGCTTTTATGGCGAAACAGATTTTGGCAAGTTATGGCATTCATATTCCGGTGGTAACTACCTTGCACGGTACCGATATTACTTTGGTGGGTAAAGATCCAACTTATAAACCTGTGGTTACCTTTTCCATTAATCAAAGCGATGGTGTAACTACAGTGTCGGAAGATCTAAAAGAAGATACCTATAACCACTTCGAGATTACAAAGGAAATTAAGGTAATCCCAAATTTTATAGATTTTTCACGCTTCAGTTTGCAGGCAAAAGGTCACTTCAAAAAAGCGATCGCGCCAAATAACGAAAGGATTTTAATCCACACCAGTAATTTCAGGAAAGTGAAACGTACAGCTGATGTGATTAGGATTTTCGAAAAAGTACAGGCAGTTATTCCATCAAAACTATTAATGGTAGGTGATGGACCTGAGCGTGCATATGATGAGCAGCTTTGCAGATCGTTGAATATTTGTGAAAATGTAAGGTTTTTAGGCAAACAAGATGCAGTAGAAGAAATCTTGTCGGTTTCAGATCTTTTCTTAATGCCATCAGAATCGGAGAGCTTCGGTTTGGCTGCGTTAGAGGCAATGGCTTGTAAAGTGCCGGCAATTACTACAAATGCGGGTGGTTTACCTGAACTTAATGTTGATGGATTTTGTGGCTACATGAGCAATGTTGGAGATGTAGATGCGATGGCAGCCCATGCCATTGAAATATTAAAGGATGATGAAACCCTGAACCGTTTCAAAGAAAATGCTTTTGCAAGGGCACAAGATTTTGACCTGAAAAAGATCCTTCCTATTTATGTTGACTATTATAAGGAAGTAATCGAAAACTCATTACAAGCTAAATATTAGCCGATAATTAGTCCATATCTAATTTTATAAGAAGTTTTTGCTGTGCTTGCATCGCAAAACTTTTTTGTTTATAGATAATTTGAGCATCAAAGCATCTATTGAATTTCATTAGTTTACGATGCATATCAGGAATATTTAATAAAAGTAAACTTTCTCAAAATCAAATGATTATAAATCGTATCTTTGCGGCTTGAAACGGTTTTGCAGATAAAGATTTCTAAAATCATTTCGACAAAATTAAAAAAGAGGTTATCCCAAATGAAGAAAATAGTTGATTACAGAAAGCTTTTGAGCGTAGATAAAAATGCTGAGTTAAAAGAGCTTAAATCTGTGTACCGCACATTGATGAAAGATTGTCACCCTGATAAATTTCAGCAGGAAGAAGAGAAATTAGATGCAGAAGCTAGAAGTAAAGAAATTATCGAAGCTTACCATTTCCTGGTGAGTATTGCGCCAGAAACACGCGAGCAGAATATCGAAACGTACACGCAAACGACAACATTATCGAATATTCAGGATTTCGAATACAAACAACAGGTTTTAAATATCCAGTTTTTTGATGGAAGTGCTTACGAATATTTTGATGTGCCAAAAGCGATCTACGTAAAACTGGTTAATGCCGATTCTCCAGGCCGTTTTGCCCGCAGACATATCTTTAATGAATTCCCATATCGCAATGTAGCCAGAGTTGCAGAACCGGCATAATAAGCGATAGTATAATATTTGAATGGCCCCAATGAAAATCGGGGCCATTTTTATTTATTCCTTAATAGCTGATAATATTAGTTTTCTATATCATTTGGTGCTATTTTAGCTAACCTGCCATTGATACGTTTCAGTAGAACGGTCGTCATCTCGACTGGAGTGCAACGGAATGGAGAGATCTTTGAATCCAGTTAATTTAAAAGATTTTGCTTCGCAGAGCCTTCGGGTTCTTCTCCGAAGGAGTTCCTTTGGAACACTGCGGTCGAAATGACGATTTATCTTAATCTGTCATCCCAGGTCTCTTGTTTTTTCTAAAACTGAACGCTCAGGATGATGTGCGATCAAAATCAAGATGTTCTGACCATTGCAGTTCTTTGGGCAAAGTCTGATTACTAAACTCTAAATGAATTACCCTTCTTTTTTGATTGTTTGTTGTTCTGCTCGAACTGTGCAGGAGCAGTGGTTTTATAATCATCACACCACCTCTTTTTACGTTGCAACTCATTTCTCTTTCTATGTTCCAGTTTATGGTTTCGGGGCGGTAAATGCCTTTGCTATGCGAATTGGCAATTACTTTTAATGCACCGTTCTCCTCGTTCGTATCGTCGAGATGAATGCGGATGGTGAAATTACCTTCGAGTATATCAAGTGGGGGCTGTACGGCAAACTGCTTGTGTTTGTTCGTGTATGGACCAAATCCCGCTATTTCCACTTTCTGGTTAACTGAAATTGTTAAATCCTGATGATAGGAAACAAACCAATTTGAAGTTTCGGGTTTGTCGAAATAGATCGATTTGACCAGAAAATAATCTTCGCCAAAAACCTCTTTTACGATATGTTTGAGTTTGTTATTAAAAATAAGATTGATTGTTTCTGGAATTTCTTTTAAAAACTGACGTATGGCAAAAAGATCTTCCGATTTTCTAAAGGTTTCTTTTGTAGAATCTGTCCTGTTAATCGCTGCAAGGATATCTTCAACTTCCTGGTCTGTAAATACATCATCTAGCACCGAAAAACCTAATTCCTGAACTTCTCTTTCCTTAACCACTAAATCCATCACCTCAATTATTCAGCATCGGCTTAAAGCGGTTATCTTTATTTCTTAAGTCTAAGCCACCTTCGTAAACAGATTTTAAATTAACCAAATAAAAACTCCAACCATTATGACAACCTAAGCGAATATTTCTTTTTGCATTTTCATCTAAAGGGATGTTTTTCTGCGTCAACTCTACAACTACGTATTCAAACTCATCTCTGAGCTTAATGTTGACCAAACATTCGCCAGCAAAAGTAAACTGAAGCTCATCTTTGCCATTGGCTTCGGTTATGCTACCTTTTTCAATATCATCATATAAATACCAGATCCATTTATATTTATCGCCTTTCAATACGTTTTGCGTTTTGTTGAGCAATACGCTGTTCTCATCAGAGAATTCGGCCTCACTTAAAAACCATTTCTCAATTTCGCTGGCTTTTGTCCAGGCATTGTATATATCCTCAAGTTTAGCTTTAACAGCAATCTTAATGGTGAATTTGGTCCAATCGAAGTTTTCCATTGGCTTAATTTTAGGTGATTAATTAAAAACTAAACAAACTGGTGCGCCAACATCAATGCGTTTACCGCTATCGGTTAATTTGCCAGTTGTTTTATTTCGGTTAAAAATAACGATGTTGTTGGTGTATTGATGACCGATCAATAGAAATTTTCCAGTCGGATCAATCGTGAAGTTTCTTGGGCCTTTACCGAGTGTGCTTACTGTTTCAATAAATTTCAATTTTCCGGTCGGCAGAATGGAGAAGGCAGAAATGCTATTGGCATCTCCACGGTTGGTTTCGTAAAGAAATTTTCCATCAGGCGAAACATGGATATCGGCACCATCAATTTTTCCGGTAAAATCTTTTGGCGTAGTACCAATTTCCTGGATTTTGGTTAAATTTCCATTCGAATAGGCGAAAACTGTTATGCTGCCATTAAATTCGTGCGCTAAATAAGCAAATTTTCCATTTGGACTAAAAGTGATGTGCCTAGGACCAGTACCTGCATTGGTTTTAATTACCGACTTAACGGTTAATATTTTTTCTTTTGAGGTAGGGTTATAGTTGTAAATATAAGTTTGATCTTCACCCAGATCGTTAACAATTAAATATTTGTGATCTGGCGTAAATTTAACCATATGCACATGTGCGCTTTCTTGTCTGCCTTTAGGATCGATGCTTTTTCCAGTATGTTTAATCACTTGCAAAGCTGCCGTTAAGGCGCCATCAGCCTTGCGTGCGAATACCGCTAAACTGCCTCCGCTATAATTCGCAACAATGACATTTTTTGCATCAACGGTAATAAAACAGGGATCGGCACCATGACTGTCTACCTTATTTAAAAAAGTTAAAGCACCTGTTGTTGCGTTGTATTTAAAAGCACTTACTGTGCTGGTGGCTCCGGTTTCATTAACTACATAAACAAATTTCTGATCAGGAGAAACGGCGAGATAACTGGGGTTGGCCGTGTTTTTTGTGATGCTTTTTACCGTTGTAGCTGCGGTTGAAGTATTAAAGTTGTAAGTATAGATTCCTTCGCTTTTTCCAGGTGCGGTATAGGTGCCAACAATAAGGTTGTAACTGGTTTTTTGCGCAAATGTTAGCGTTGATAGTATAGAAAGTATAAATACTGAACTAATTTTTTTCATGAAAAACGATATTGATTTTAACAAATATGGGGAATTAAAATGTAATTAGCCACGGAGGCATGGAAGAGCACGGAAATTTATTTCCATTTGATAAATCGTCTTCGTCGTTCTTAATTTACTTTGGAAATCGTAAAATGTAATTTGCAATTGAGATGCAATAATGCTGGGCTATCCTCAAATTGGACTATAATACCATTGACGGATTCCAAAGAACGGTCGTCTTCCCGCGCAGGCGGGAATCTTAATGCAAACTATAAACCCCGCCAAGGCATTACGGTTCCCGATCAAGTTGGGAACCGTAATGCCTGGTACCTGTCATATCCACTCCAATTGTTTTTCTGAAAAAATTGATTGCTCAGGATAATATTTTTTTTAGTAAAGCAACAAAAAAGGCAACCATTGGTTGCCTTTTTACATATTATTTTATCAGATGTTTAATCTGGATCAATTCATGATCTTCAAGATAGCGCCATCTGCCACGAGGTAAATCTTTCTTAGTTAGATTACCATACACTACACGGTCTAATTTTTCTACATTGTAACCCAGGTGTTCAAAAATACGACGAACAATTCTGTTTTTACCGCTATGGATCTGGATGCCAATTTCTTTTTTGGTTCCACCTGCAACGTAAGAGATGTTATCCGGTTTAATCAATCCGTCTTCCAGCTCTAAACCAAAAGCAATTTTGTTTAAATCGCCTTGTGATAAAGCTTTATCCAGCTCAATATTGTAAATTTTGGTGATACCGTTTTTAGGATGCGATAATTTATCTGCTAAATCGCCATCGTTTGTCATCAACAACAAGCCTGTTGTATTACGGTCTAAACGGCCAACGGGGTAAATACGCTCACGGCTCGCCTTGTCAACCAATTGCATTACCGTACGGCGTTCTTGCGGATCGTCGGTAGTGGTGATGTAATCTTTTGGTTTGTTTAATAAAACGTAAACTTTTTTCTCGCGCTTCAATAGCTCGCCGTTATAACGTACTAAATCTTTCGCTGGATCTACTTTATGCCCTAATTCGGTAATGGCTTCTCCGTTTACGGTAATAATGCCGGCAGCAATTAACTCATCAGCTTTACGGCGGGAGCAGATACCTGCATTTGAAATATATCTGTTAAGGCGAATTAAGCCTTTCTCTTCATTTGTTTTGCGGCCTTGGGTAATTACAGTTCGCTCTGGGCGGTTAAATTCTGTATCTCTTGGCTGAGCATCCTCGCGTTTTCTAAACGGACGGGTGTCGCCTTCCCTAGGCTCTCTAGGCTTTACATCTCTTGAACTTCCAGCACTTGGCTTGAAATCATCAGATTTGCCTCTTGATTTGTAATCTTTGTAGCCACCTTCTCTCGGTTTGAAATCTCTTGATCCACCATCTTTCGACTTGAAATCACGGTCGCCTGTTCTTGGCTTGTAATCTCTTGATCCGCCTTCTCTAGGTTTAAAGTCGCGGTCGCCAGTTCTCGGTTTAAAATCTCTCGAATCTCCATCCTTAGATTTGAAATCGCGTTCTCCTGTTCTTGGCTTATAATCTCTTGCACCACCTTCTCTTGGTTTAAAATCTCTGTCTCCTGTTTTCGGTTTGTAATCTCTTGATCCTCCCTCTCTCGATTTGAAATCACGATCTCCAGTTCTTGGCTTGTAATCTCTGGATCCTCCTTCTCTTGGTTTGAAACTGCGGTCTTCTGATTTTGAGTTGTTATCTTTTGATTTAAACTCGCGGTCTCCAAATTTGAATCCTGTTGATTCTCCATCTTTCGATTTAAAATTACGGTCTCCTGTTCTTGGCCTGAAGTCTTTTTTGTCTCCGAAAGATTTTGATTTGAAATCTTTACCATCTGAGCTTCTAGGTTTGAAGCCGTCTTTAGAATCGGATGATTTTTTGAATTTGCTGTCTTTGTCGTCTGATCTTCTTCTGTCAGACCCGGCCGAACTACTTCTGCCTTCTGTTTTCCGACTGCCTGGTTTGGACTTGTCATCCCGACTGTTCCTGTTGTTTTTATTTATCATGATACGCTTTTAACCACATTAAAAATGCGGGTTGCAAATTTATGAAAAATTGATGAACATAACAATTTTAAGAGCGGAAAAATTAGATAAAAAAATAGCCTCTAAAATAGAAAAAATTGGCTGAAAATCAAAATTTAAAATCCACGTTTAAAGCGCTTTAGGGGCTGATTTTTGGGGTTAATTCTGTAACTATTTGATAATGTGCTTATTATTTTTTACCTTTGCCAACGTTTTTATATAAGTTCACCAAAAAAAGGAGGAAAATGTTAAAGAAACACATCGTACCATTTGCGGTAGTGGCAACACTATTTATCTTGGCAAAAGTGTTCGCTTACCAAATGCCCTTAGCACAAAAAAGTCTTTTAAAAGAAGAAAAATTAAACACTACAATACCCAAATCTGATAGCCTGAAAGTTGAAAACGCGGATAAGCCGCTATCTTTAATGGCACAGTTAAATTTTGCAGAAGAAACTTTGCCGTTAGGCGATAAAAAGGTAGAACGCAAAATGAAAAAAATCCTTGCAGCACACACTTACGGGAACACACAGACCAATAAATTGCATGCAAAAGCAGCAAAATGGTTTCCGGTAATTGAGCCTATTCTTGCTGCCTACGGAATTCCCAACGATTTTAAGTATTTGGCCCTGGTCGAATCTGGAATGGCGGAAGGAGTTTCTCCAAAAGGCGCAGCCGGAATCTGGCAGTTTATGCCTGGCACAGCCCGTACCTATGGATTAAGAGTAAACGGAAATGTTGATGAACGCTATAATCTGCGTAAATCGACCATTGCTGCCTGCAAATACATTAAAGAAATGTATAAAGGTTTAGAAAGCTGGACATTGGTAGCTGCGGCTTACAATGTTGGCGACGGACGCCTACGCAAGCAGATCAATAATCAAAATCAAGATAATTACTACAAAATGAAGCTGAACCGCGAAACCGGAGGCTATGTTTATAAAGTGATTTCTATGAAACAGATTATGGAGCACCCAAAACGTTACGGTTACGAAAAACCGAGAGTATTATTGGCCTACAACGCTGAATAATATAGTAATTAAGATAAAGACAAGCATTTGGTAAGGCGTCCCGGTTTTAAATCGGGACGTTTTTTTTTGAAGGTGATTGCACAGATTGTTGGATTACACAGATTTGTTTTTCCTAATCAATTTTCCCTTCGCCACGGAGGCACAGATTAACACGGAACAGTTCTGCCATATAAAAAAATAGAAGTTCATTTAAGCGCATCGATATTAAACGATTATTTAAAAATACAAACCCATCCAAGGGTGTTTTCCCTAAACCCTAAACCCTAAACCCTAAACCTATGTTATACTAACTAATGACTAATGAACGATTGAACTAATAAATCAATTCCTTTTCTTTGTATATGTTCAAACTGCGCATCAATAAAATCATAAATCAACCTGGCGATAACATTACTTTTCAATTTGAGGAAGTAGATCAACAATATCCAAAGTATTTAGCCGGTCAGTTTATTTCTTTGGTTTTTCAGGGGAAACACAAGGAGATAAGAAGGTCGTATTCTTTTAATAGCTCACCAGACGTGGATGAGCCTTTGGCCATTACAGTGAAAAGGGTAGAAAATGGAGAGATTTCGAGATTCTTACACCATAAAACTTCGGTAAATGATATTCTCTTGGCGCAAGAGCCTCAAGGTATGTTCAGCTACTTGCCAGAAGAAAACCTGGAACGTGATCTTTTTCTGTTTGCTGCAGGGGTGGGAATCACTCCATTATTCTCGATTTTGAAAACGGCCTTAGTGTGTGAGAAAAAATCATTGGTTACACTAGTATATAGTAACCGATCAATGGAGGATGCATTATTTTATGATGAGCTGAATGAATGGCAAAAGAAATATCCGGATAGATTAAAGATTGTTTGGGTTTTTAGCAATAGCAAAAACTTAATGACGGCTAGATTGAATAAATTCTATATCGAAAAGTTAATTAAAGAGCATTTACATTTTGATCGGAATAATGCGCTGTTTTACAGCTGTGGTCCAATAATTTATATGGATTTATGCCGAATCACCTTGCTGGGCATGGGTTTCGATATCAAACAAATTAAAAGAGAAACCTTTGTATTGCCAGAAGATGAGGTAGATGAGGATGATGGTTCGGCAGAAAAGGTTGTCGATAAAAATACTTACTCGGTAATTTTAAATTTTAGAGGGGAAGCTTATAGCCTCGAAGTGCCCTGGCCAAAAAGAATTTTAGATGTTGCGCTGGAAAATAAAATCAAACTCCCTTATAGTTGTCGCGGGGGTGTATGTAGTACCTGTGTGGCTAATTGCACCAAAGGTGGCGTAAGGATGGATTACAATGAGGTGCTTACGGATGATGAACTCGAAAGAGGCAGGGTTTTGGTTTGTACCGGACACCCGACAGAGAATGGAACAACGATAGAGTGGTAGGTTAGTTCATTAGCCATTAGTTCATTGGTTCGCATGGTGCTCACAGTTGCATCGTCATCTCGAGCGGAGAGCAGCGGAGTCGAGAGATCTTTTAAAGATGTTTATTGGGTTGCATTGGTAAGGGGCTTAAAAACTTTAAAAGTTCTCTAAAATACAAAACCATTGTATCATTTACAGCGTTTGTGAAGTATGGCGAAAACTTTTTAACCTTTTAATCGCTCTCTTCTGTTTGCCTCTGATTTTCATAGAAATAGAAGTCGACATTATGACAATTAGTCGGCGGAGATCAACTTATCCAATATCTATTCAATAAATAATCTTTATCTCCTTTATTTGTATAAATGTAAAACAGATGCGCTATTAAGCGTGTTGTTTGTAGCATGTTATTTTTGTAGAAATGAATGCTGATATTATGACAATTAATCCTTAATCAAGATTGCATTAGACTTTCATTTTGATAAAATTTTTAGCATTTTTGCGGATTGAAATTTTGTCTTTTTAAAGGCTCAATTTTGCCTCCAACTTTTAATAAAATATGAGCAATAAATCTATCGACCTCGGCGAGCAAAAAGATGTAGAAGTATATGGTGCGAGGGTACATAATTTAAAGAATATAGATGTCAGTTTTCCACGCAACCAACTTGTTGTAATAACAGGGTTAAGCGGAAGCGGTAAATCTTCGTTGGCTTTTGATACCATTTACGCGGAAGGACAGCGCCGTTATATGGAGACATTTAGTGCCTATAGCCGCCAGTTTATGGGAGGGATGGAACGCCCTGATGTAGATAAGGTTTCAGGATTGAGCCCGGTTATTGCCATTGAGCAAAAAACCACCAGCAAAAACCCGCGCTCTACTGTAGGTACCATTACGGAGATTTACGATTTTATGCGTTTGCTTTATGCACGTGTTGCCGATGCCTATTCGTACAATACTGGCGAGAAGATGGAGCGCATGAGCGAAGACCAGATCCTGCAGAATATCTTTAATAAATTTGATGGTGTTGCAGTAAATATTCTTGCGCCTGTTGTTAAAGGTAGAAAAGGGCATTACCGAGAGCTTTTTGAGCAGATCCGTAAACAGGGTTATGTAAAGGTTCGTGTGGATGGAGAAATAAAGGATATTTCTGCTAAAATGCAGGTAGACCGTTATAAAATTCACGATATCGAAGTGGTGATCGACCGTTTGATCATTGATGTGAAGGATAAAAAACGTTTGCTAGATTCTTTGCAGATTGCGATGAAAATGGGTAAAGGCGTGATTAAAATCAGCGATAAAGATAATAACGTTGCGCATTTCAGTAAGTTTTTGATGTGCCCAACCACTGGTATTTCTTACGACGAACCTCAACCGAACAGTTTTTCGTTCAACTCGCCCTACGGTGCATGCGAACGTTGCGATGGTCTGGGTTATATCTTCGTGGTGGATAAAGAATCGGTGATTCCGAACCCCAAGCTGAGTATTTTAAACGGTGGTTTGGCTCCATTAGGCGAATATAGAGATATTTGGATGTTCCAGGTATTAAAAGCATTAGCCAAAAAATATAGTTTCTCACTTTCAACCCCCATCGAAAAGTTAAGCGATGAAGTAATAAACATCATCTTAAACGGTACGCACGATCTGATCAAGGTTGAGGTAGAATACAATAAATGGAACGTTCAAAATTATAATATCACTTTTGATGGTATTATTAAAATGCTCGAAGAGCAGAATGAAAAGAGAAGCGAATCTGCATCAGATGATATGGACGAATTCAGGAAGCTGAAAACCTGTCCGGAGTGCCATGGTGCCCGTTTGAAAAAAGAAAGTCTACACTTTAAAGTTGATGGCAAAAATATTTTCGAACTGTCATCAATGGATATTTTCAACTTGAACATCTGGTTCGAAAAAGTAGATGAACGCCTTAGCGATCGTCAGAATATTATTGCAAAGGAAATTTTAAAAGAGATTAAAGCCAGGATCGGTTTCTTAACAGATGTTGGTTTAACCTATTTAACGCTAGATAGAACAGCCCGCACACTTTCTGGTGGTGAGGCGCAACGGATCCGTTTGGCTACGCAGATCGGTTCGCAGTTGATGAATGTAATGTACATCCTTGATGAGCCAAGTATCGGTTTGCATCAACGTGATAACGAACGTTTGATCAATGCGCTTAAAAATCTCCGTGATCTTGGAAATACCGTTTTGGTGGTAGAACACGATAAGGATATGATTCTGGAGGCCGATTGGGTAATTGATGTTGGTCCTGGAGCAGGTATCCACGGCGGAACGGTAGTTGCAGAAGGAACTGCCGCACAGATCCTGAAGTCGAATACCTTAACTGCCGATTATCTAAATGGCAAAAAGAAAATTGAAACGCCAAAAGTCCGCAGAAAAGGAAATGGGCATAAATTGTCTATCGTAAAAGCTACCGGGCATAATTTAAAAGAAGTTTCAGTAGATTTTCCTTTGGGTAAATTTATCGCCGTAACCGGAGTTTCGGGCAGTGGTAAATCGAGTTTGATTACCGAAACTTTATATCCGATTTTAAACCATCATTTCTTTAGGGCGAAAAAACAACCTTTGCCTTATGAGAAAATTAACGGATTGAAAGAAATTGATAAGGTGATTGAAATCGATCAGGCACCTATCGGCAGAACACCTCGTTCTAATCCATCTACTTATACTGGAGTTTTCTCCGATATCAGAAATTTATTTGTTCAGTTGCCTGAAGCAAAAATCCGTGGTTACAAACCCGGCCGTTTCTCTTTTAATGTAAAAGGTGGCCGTTGCGAAACTTGCCAGGGCGCTGGTTTAAAGGTGATTGAAATGAATTTCTTGCCTGATGTACAGGTGCCTTGTGAAGAATGTGGAGGCAGAAGATATAACAGGGAAACCTTAGAAGTTCGTTTCCGGGGAAAATCGATCAGTGATGTGCTGGATATGAGTATCGAAGATGCCTGTAATTTCTTCGAAAATATCCCGATCATTTATAGGAAGATCAAGACATTGAAAGATGTCGGTTTGGGTTATATTACATTAGGACAATCATCGGTTACTTTATCTGGTGGCGAGGCGCAGCGGGTTAAATTGGCTACAGAGCTTTCTAAAAAAGATACTGGAAAAACTTTCTACATTTTAGATGAACCTACCACCGGACTTCATTTCGAAGATATTAATGTGCTTTTAGGCGTATTGCAAGAGCTGGTTGATAAAGGAAATACGATTTTGGTAATTGAACATAACTTAGATGTGGTTAAAGTGGCCGATTGGGTGATCGATTTAGGTGAAGAAGGCGGTGCTGGTGGCGGAAGGATTTTATTCGAAGGTACGCCAGAAGGTTTGATCCAGAACCCGATCAGTTTAACCGGAAAGTTTTTGAAAAAGGAAATGGCTTTAGAGTCCGAGGTCGGTATTCCGAAGTTGGAAGTCAAAGCGTCAAAGAAAAAGAAATAGCTCGAGGTTGGAAGTCAGAAAGACCGAGATTACAGGTTTAAGCGATCGTCACCCTGATCCGATAGCTATCGGATTTGTTTCAGGGTCTTTATGTACAAATAAATTGTCATCCTGAGCCTGTCGAAGGACTTGCTAAAAATTTGTTGCAAAGTGTTTCGACAGGCTCAACATGACAGATTCGAGAAGAAATCGACTTTTAATAACATTCATGATAAATAACATAGCCCATCATCTATTTTTCATTGCCCATTTTACATTATAAACATGATTTTTACCGATACCCATACCCATTTATATTACGATCAGGATGCGGAGAAGCAGGCGCAGTTGATGGAGCGCTGTTTCGAGAACGACGTTAATCGTTTGTTTCTGCCTAATGTTGATGTAAAATCAATTGCCATGATAGATGATCTGGTGGCGAAATATCCAGCAAACTGTTTTGCAATGGCAGGTCTGCATCCCTGCGATGTGAAAGAAGATTATCTTGCTCAATTGGACGAAATTTACAATAGCATTTCTGGTCGGAAAATTTATGCCATTGGTGAGATCGGGATCGATCTGTATTGGGATAAAACTACCTTGGCCATTCAACAAGATGCTTTTCGTAAACAGATTGGTTGGGCAAAAGATTTAGGTTTGCCGATTGTGATCCATTGTCGCGAGGCTTTTGATGAGGTTTTCGAGTTACTGGAAAGTGAAAGGGACGAAAAACTGCGTGGTATTTTTCATTGCTTCACTGGTAATATAGCGCAGGCTAAACAGGCCATCGACTTAAATTTTTATTTAGGCATTGGTGGTGTAGTTACCTATAAAAAAGCTGGATTGGGCCTGGTATTGTCAGAGATTCCTTTAGCTAACTTAGTTTTAGAGACAGATTCACCTTATTTGGCACCAGTTCCTTTCCGCGGAAAACCCAATGAAAGCAGTTATTTGATTTATGTTGCCCAAAAACTGGCCGATATTTATGGTGTTTCTATTGAAGAGATTGCAGATGTAACCACAGAGAATTCGAAGAAAATTTTCGGGGTTTAAACATCAATTTTTTGCTAGGCGGTCATGCTGAATTTATTTCAGCATCTTTCCTATCAGATCCTGAAACAAATTACTAATGACAGATTCTGACGGAAGATCGTCTTTCCCGCGCAGGCGGGAATCTTATGTAATCTACAAACCCGACCAAGGCATTACGATTCCCAATCAAGTTGGGAATGACGATTGTATTGAATTTCTTGTATTGTAAAATAATGACTTATAATTTATTATATTGGCAATATGTTAACTGTTTTTGACTTTTTTGTTGCTAATTTGAAAAATCAGACTGATCATTTGTAAATTTTTAGTTTCTTTGCGGTGAGCAACCTTCACCCAACCAAATGACCAAAATACTTATAATTTATACCGGTGGTACCATCGGTATGGTTAACGATCCTACAAATGGGATGTTAATTCCATTTGATTTTCAGCAGATAAAAGAAAACGTTCCTGAATTAAGCCGTTTAGATTACGATTTAGATGTGCATTCCTTTAATCCGGTACTGGATTCATCAAACATGGATCCTGAAATATGGAAAACATTAGCCGAACTTGTTTATCATAAATACGATCAGTACGATGGTTTTGTGATCCTACACGGATCTGATACAATGGCCTTCACCGCATCGGCATTGAGCTTTATGCTCGAAAACCTGGATAAGCCTGTTGTTTTAACCGGTTCGCAACTGCCTATTGGCGAAATCAGGACTGACGCCAAAGAGAATTTAATTACCGCTCTAGAGATTGCAGCGACCAAAGAAGATGGAAAAGCACTTTTTCCAGAGGTTTGTATATATTTTGATGCACAATTATTTAGGGGCAACCGTTCTATAAAATATAACAGCGAAAAGTTTGAAGCTTTCCGTTCGCCAAATTACCCGATACTTGCAGAAGCAGGTGTTCACTTGCAATTTCACAGAAACTATATCCTAAAAGCTACTGAAGGAGGATTAAAATTACACACCAATTTTAATTCAAACATTGGGGTGCTGAAATTATATCCTGGTATAACACCACAGGCGGTTCAGGCGATTACAGATTCTAAGGTAGACGCCATTATTTTAGAAACTTTTGGCTCAGGCAATACCACAACTGCACAATGGTTTTTAGATAGTTTGCGTCAGGCAATTTTAAATGGAAAGATTATCATCGACATTTCTCAATGTAAAAAAGGGTCGGTTCAACTAGGCCGCTACGAAACCAGTAGAGAATTGTTGAAAATGGGCATTGTAAGTGGGTACGATTTAACTTTCGAAGCTACGGTAACCAAATTAATGTTTGTTATGGGTTTGGGCTTGTCAATAGAAGAAAGCCGCAAATTAATGGAAGAATCGCTAAGAGGCGAGCTGACTAAAGATTAGTGCTAGTCGAGATTTGTAATCCCGTCTACAGAACTCGACCGATGAAGTTTCAAAAACCTGCTAGCTTTATTTAAAGCGGTGGGTTTTGCGTTAGGGATTGGAAGGGTTTAGTACCGATCCTTCATCGGTACCGGAGCGAAGCGTAGCCCTGAAAAGCCCGACCCTTGCGTAGCTTGGGTAACGCCCAAATCAATTGCAGTTGACAATTTTTAGTTAGCAGTTTTGCATTACAGTAAGTAAAACTTCTGCAATTATGACCGACATCATTTCGGTTATAAGTATTTAGCGCTATTTTTGCTTTAATAGATCCGTCATGCTGAACTTGTTTCAGTATCTTTCTAGTAAGACCCTGAAATAAATTCAGGGTGACGTTGCGAAGAAAACATGAAAATAGAACAAATATATACAGGTTGCCTGGCAGAAGCCGCTTATTACATCGAAAGTAATGGAGAGGCTGCAATTATTGATCCGCTAAGAGAGGTTGGAACGTATTTAAAGAAAGCTGAAAAAGCAGGAGCCACCATTAAATATATTTTTGAAACGCATTTTCATGCCGATTTTGTTTCCGGACATGTAGACCTGGCAGAGAAATCTGGTGCCGAAATTATCTATGGGCCAACCGCTAAAACCGAGTTTAAATCGCACATTGCTAAAGATGGCGAGCAGTTTAAAATTGGAAATATAACCATTACCGCTTTACATACTCCTGGGCATACTTTAGAATCGACTACTTATCTGCTAACTGATGAAGATGGAAAAGATCACTGCATTTTTAGTGGTGATACCTTATTTATTGGCGATGTTGGTCGCCCGGACTTAGCACAAAAGGGCCATTTAACCATGGAAGATTTAGCCGGAATGCTTTACGATTCGTTAAATGAGAAAATAAAGCCTTTAGCTGACGACGTAATTGTTTACCCTGCACATGGTGCAGGTTCTGCCTGTGGTAAAAGTATGAGTAAAGAAACTTTCGATACTTTAGGGCACCAAAAGGAAGTAAATTACGCTTTAAAAGCCGAAACAAAAGAGCAGTTTATTGCCGAAGTAACAGATGGCATTTTGCCTCCACCTCAATATTTTGCTAAAAATGCGGCCATTAATAAAGGTGGGGTGGAAAGTATTGATGAGGTTTATGAGAAAGGATTAAATGCTTTAACACCTCAAGCTTTTGAAGATACTGCAAATCAAACAGGAGCGATTATGCTCGATACCCGCGATCCACAGGTTTTTGCAAAAGGATTTATTCCAAATTCGATCAATATTGGCCTTAATGGGCAGTTTGCACCTTGGGTTGGTGCTTTGATTACCGATTTACAGCAACCAATTTTACTGATTACCGATCAGGGTAAAGAAGAAGAAACCATTACCCGCTTAACCCGTGTAGGATACGATAGTACCATTGGTTATCTGGATGGTGGTTTCGAAAGATGGACAGATGCTGGCAAAGAAATCGATACCATTGAATCAATCTCGGCAGAGGCATTTGAAACAGCCAGTCTTAACGGAGCAATTACAGCACTTGACGTGCGTAAACCGGGCGAATATGAATCAGAACATCTGGAATTTACACTGAGCCGTCCGCTAGATTTTATTAACGAATGGACTGGCGAGATTAATCCAAAATCCACCTATTATATTCACTGTGCGGGTGGCTACCGATCGATGATTGCTGCTTCCATCTTAAAATCGCGTGGAGTAGAAAATGTGATTGATGTTGCAGGCGGTTATGGCGCAATTAAAAATACCGGTTTAAAAAGAACCGATTTCGCCTGCCCAAGCAAAGCAATGAAAGTTTAATAAATAAAAGAGATCGCCATTTCGAGCGGAACACAGTGCAGTCGAGAACCCGAAGGCTCAGCGAAGCTAAATCTATGCTAACAGATCTCTCTCCCGATTTAACGTCGGGACGGTGCTGCAGTCGAGATGACGACCACTCTTTAAGCGAAATAAAAACTGGATGTCTGAAAATCAAAATCATTACGACGTATTAATTATCGGCGCAGGTCCAATAGGGATGGCTTGTGCAATAGAGGCACAAAAAGCAAACTTAAGCTATCTAATTGTAGAGAAAGGCGCTTTGGTGAACAGTTTGTTCAATTATCCTGTATTTATGACCTTCTTTTCTACTTCTCAAAAGCTAGAAATTGGAGGGGTTCCTTTCGTAACCATCAGTCCGAAGCCTAACCGAAATGAAGCGGTTGAATATTACCGCCGTGTGGCCGAAAAATTTGATTTAAAAATCCATCTTTTTGAAAGCGTAAAACAAGTTGTTAAAAACGATCATAATGTTTTCGAAATCAATACCTCTAAAACCAATTATACGGCCAATAACGTAATTGTGGCTACAGGTTTTTATGATGTGCCTTTGTTGATGAACGTTCCAGGAGAGGATTTACCGAAAGTAACGCATTATTACAAAGATCCGCATTTATATGCCTTTCAGAATGTAGTGGTTGTTGGTGCGAATAACTCGGGCGTGGATGCAGCTTTAGAAACGTATCGGAAAGGTGCAAACGTAACCATGGTTGTACGCAGCGGCGATCTTGGCCCTCATGTGAAATACTGGGTTAGGCCAGATATTCAGAACAGAATTAAAGAGGGAGAAGTTAAAGCACTTTTCAACTCCGAATTACTTGAAATAAGAGAAGGTGAAGTCGATATCAAAACACCCCAGGGAATAAAAACCATCCCGAACGATTTTGTAATTGCAATGACCGGTTATCAACCAGATTTTGGAATGCTTAGGAAATTCGGCATCGAACTGCCCGAAACACTTTGCCCGGTTTATAACGAAGAAACCATGGAAACGAATGTAAAAGGTTTGTATTTGGCGGGTGTAGTTTGCGGTGGATTGGATACACACAAACTTTTTATCGAAAACTCAAGGGTGCACGCCGAAATGATCGTGAAGAATATTCTGAGTTAAATTTCTTACGAAGTTTAGCCAGGGGATCAGCGATGGAATAACTTCGTAAGTCTTACACCCACGTTAAAACTTCCGAAGTCTTCTGCGCGCAGGCTTTTAGACCCCTGAAGTTAATTGGTTATTTTTGATCCCCCCCATTTAAAGGCTACAGATAACATCATAGACACTACTATAATTTGAAGTATAAGTACAGCTTTAGATACGACCGTTAAGATAAAGAAGTTTTGTTCGTATTGATTGATTTCTGTTTGCATAGACAGTGGGGGGTAAACTGTCCAGCCGTTAACATTGTATGGATTAAAAAATGGCAAAAGCTGTACCGCAAGGGATGCAAGAATGATTAAAATAAAGCCTGAAAAGAAAATAAATGAGCGTTGAATTTTTCTGCGAAATGAGTGTTTAAACTCTTTAAAGTAGTAAATGGAAAAAGAAACGACGATAAAAAAGGATATCAATAAATGCTGTTTTTTAATCACAAAATAGGTGTCGTGAAGATTGATGTCAATGGAATTGCTAAAAAGGGCTTTTCCAAATATGCAGAAGCCGATAATTATGGCAATTGCAATGCAAGCCAAGAGCCATAAAACTTCCTCTAATAATGGTTTGTTTTTCATAAAGAGCGAGATTTAGATTTAACTTATATAATAGATATCAGCGTGGATCGTCATTTCGAGCGGAGTGCAACACAGTCGAGAAATCTATGGCAAAAGATCTCTCCATTCCACTGCGTTCCAGTCGAGATGACGATTTTTCTTTTGAAACTGCAGTCGAAACGGAATGAATCGATTATTCTTTCAATTGAACAGGTACTTCCAATGTACTTCCCACAAAACTCTCAATGGCCCCATTTACACTTGGCAAATCTTTAGAGGTAATATACGATCCCATTACGTGATTCCCTGCGTTGGGGATAGCAACCTTTCTTTTTAAATTATTCGGTGTACCCAGTTCACCGAACATTTTCAGCATAGCATCTACACGGACCACAGGATCTTGTTCGAGTTCATTTTTGTAATAATACAGCATTAAAACAGGCTGTTTTACTTTTTGGAAAGTCGTTTTTACCATACTGCTTTCGATAAACTCTTCCAGTTCTACCAGAGATTCGAGGCGGTAATTGGTGTACCAATATTTTTTATATTCATCAGTGCGATCGTCTACTTTACGTTCATCGCCACCCACCACTTTTCTGGCAATCTGTAAGCCCCATGGATTGTTCAAAAGCCACGCATTTTTGTCGTTAATGGCCACATTTGGCGACAATAAAATTAAACTGTTAATTTCTGGATAGGTTGCCGCTAGTTTTAAAGCAACAGTTCCACCGGTAGAAGTGCCTACTAAAATTACTTTTTTGCCCAGTTTTTTACCGATGGCATAAGCCTGTTTACTGGTTTCCCAAAGGCGGTCGGCAGTGAAATATTGCATGGGCGCAAGTGTATCAATACCATGGTCGGCTAAACGTGCTAAATATAAATTGGCATTTAACTCTTTTGCTAAATTTAGGTAAACGGGGTTTCCTTCTGTTTTGGATGCCGAAAAACCATGCAGGTAAACAACGGCATACTCGGTTTGCTTGTGAAGTGGATCGGCCCAGATGATTTCGGCTTCGTTACCCGGTTTTATTTTGTGCATCGATTCGATACTGGCCACATAACGGTCTAAATCTTCCAGATCTGGAACCTGTGTGAGTTCTTTGTCATAAATTGGCTTTTTGGGTTTTGGCCCTAATAAGTAGCCTGCAACAATTAATGCCGAAAGGCCGATAAGTACTTTGTAGCGTTTTTTCATCTATGGCTCAGCGAATATTAGTTTAAATGTAAAATTTGAAATTAAATAAAGCTAATATTTCTGAGGAATTAATTATCGTATGGAGGGGCATTTACCCGCACATGCTTATAATATTAAACCTGATAGCACCCACAGCCGGAAGCATGAGGGCGAGGACTATGGGCAATTGCAGGTGCGGAAGATGTTAACGATTAAGCTATTGCTTTTCAAATCCTTAATAATACGATTGCACATTACCTTTTTATGGGAAATTAGCTTAAGTTTGCAATCAAAATTTTTCGACTTAATGCCGGGAATCGAACAGATAAAAACACCTATTGCTGCTGATATTAAAGCGTTTGAAAAAACCTTTAAAGAATCTATGCATAGCGACGCACCGTTGCTGGATAGGATTACCCATTATATTGTAAAGCAAAAAGGCAAACAAATGCGGCCGATGTTCGTGTTTTTTGCGGCCAAACTATGCGGTGGAATTACAGAATCAACCCATCGTGGAGCTGCTTTGGTAGAGCTTTTGCATACCGCTACTTTGGTGCATGATGATGTGGTAGATAATGCCTACGAGCGACGTGGTTTTTTCTCTATCAATGCTTTATGGAAAAACAAGATCGCCGTTCTGGTTGGCGATTACCTGTTGGCTAAAGGATTATTACTTTCGGTAAACAATAACGAACACCGTTTGTTACAGATTGTATCGGAAGCGGTAAAACAAATGAGTGAGGGCGAGCTGTTGCAGGTAGAAAAGGTAAGGAGGATGGATATTTCGGAAGATTTATATTTTGATGTGATCCGACAGAAAACCGCTTCTTTAATCGCTTCTTGTTGCGCTGCGGGGGCTGCTTCGGCAGGTGCTGATGATGATACGATAGAAAAAATGCGCCTATTTGGCGAAAAAGTGGGAATTGCCTTTCAGATTAAAGACGATACCTTCGATTTCGGTACCGATGATGTAGGCAAACCTTTAGGTATTGATATTAAAGAGAAGAAAGTAACGCTGCCTTTAATTTATGCACTTAATAAAGCTGAAAAAACTGAGTGTAAAAGAATAATTAACCTGGTGAAAAACCATCAGGACGATCCGGTTAAAATTCAGCAAATTATAGATTTCGTTAATGCACACGAAGGTGTGTATTATGCGAACCAGAAAATGCTGGAGTACCAGAAAGAAGCATTTGATATTTTGCACAGTTTTGAGGCAGGCGAAGCACGAACTGGTTTAGAACAACTTGTACTGTACACCACTGAACGTAAAAAATAATGGGTAACGAATTACTTTTTAGCTTAGGTTTTCTTCTTTTTATTGCATTGATTCTTGCTTTAGACCTTGGTCTATTTAGCCGGAAAGAGCATGTGGTAAGCTTAAAACAAGCTGGGGTGATGAGTTTAATTATGGTGGCTTTAGCTATCGGTTTTTACTTTATCCTGTTAACCGAAGGGCACCAGTTACATGGAATAAAGGATTTTGCACACCTGCAAGAAATTGTAACGAGACATCAGCACCACATTAAATTAATTCCTAATGATTTTGAAGGCAGTTTAGCTGTATACAAACAAAACCTCGGCTTAGAATTTTTAACCGGTTATGTAATTGAGTATGCACTTTCAGTAGATAATATCTTTGTGATCGTGCTCGTTTTTTCAGCCTTTGCCGTTGAAGAAAAATATTATCACCGTGTATTGTTCTGGGGTATTTTGGGCGCCATTATCATGCGTTTCATCTTCATTTTTGTTGGTGCAGCATTAATTGCAAAATTTGCCTGGATACTCTATTTATTTGGTGCTTTCCTTGTTTTTACTGGGGTAAAAATGTTCTTTAGCAAAGATGAAGATGATAAGATTGATCCAGAAAATCATCCGGTGGTTAAATGGGCCTCGAAAATATTTTCTATCCATCCAAAGTATGAGGGTAAAAAATTCTTCGTAAAAATTAACCATAAAACACTGGTAACACCTTTATTTTTGGTGCTGCTGATTGTTGAGTTTACCGATCTTTTATTCGCTGTCGATTCTATTCCAGCTATTTTTGCGGTAACAAAAGATCCCTACATTGTATTTTTCTCTAATATTTTTGCCATTATGGGTTTACGTTCCATGTTCTTCCTGTTGGTGAATATCATCCATAAATTCCACTATTTAAAAACCGGATTAGCCGTATTATTGGCCTTTATCGGGATAAAAATGCTGGGGCATACTTATCTGGAGAAATGGGGCTTCACCACTGAGCATTCCTTGATCGTAATTCTGAGTATCTTAGTGATGAGTATTGTGGCTTCTTTGGTGTTTCCGAAGAAAAAAGTACAAGTAAAACCTTAGTTTATCATCTAAAACATTTTTGCTAAAATTATTTTATCCACCTAAGTCACCTGAGTACATTTAAGTTTTTTGTTTTGTAAAGTGCTAAGTGTGGTAACTGCATTTTGCTGTGTGGCCTAGCAGATTTTCGTAGGAAAAAACACAAAAATCTTTGCAGTTTTACCAATGCTTCCACAGACCAAGGCAGTGTTTAAGCGAGTGTGGTGGCAATGAGTTAGGAAAGAGCCTATAGACTGCCGCAATTGAGATTTTTGTAGTTTTTTACAAGAAAGGATGCAAGCCTTGATCTTTTGTTTCTTTTCTATCAAGAGAAAAGAAAGCGCCCATCGGCGGCAGTGAGCCGAGGCAAGGTTGTGCATGGGGAAAAGATTGCTAGTTCTTTTATTGTGGTAAAGAAAACTAAAGCAAAATAAACGTTACAGCTGGCAATCTCTATCTAAAATTTGTACTTTCAGCAGATATAACTTAACCTAATGAAATACCTTTTCTCTACCGCCCTTCTTTGTACCACTTTATTTGTAAATGCCCAGGATAAATTCGGGGATGTTTTTGCCAAGATCAATACCGATGTACAGCAAAATTCAAAAGCTTATCAAACACTTAAATATGAAACGGAAACTATCGGTCATCGTTTAACAGGTTCTACAAACGGCGCAAAAGCAGAGCAATATGCCTTCGATTTATTAAAATCTTACGGTTGTGAAGTGAAGTTTCAACCTTTTGAAGTAGAAAGCTGGGCAAGAAAAACAATCAGTGTAGAAATTGGTGCTGATAAAAACAGTTTGACCAAAATGAAGGCTGTCACTTTAGCGCATTCGCCGGTTAGTGCAGACGTTACTGGTGAGATAGTAGATGCAGGTAACGGATTGGAGGCAGATTATCAGGCCAGTCCTGAAAAGTTTAAAGGTAAAATTGCATTGATTTATTTGGGTGTATTACCAGGCTCTCCGGCTGGGACAAAGTCATTACACCGCTCAGAAAAGACGGCCATTGCCACAAAATATGGCGCAATTGGAGTAATTATTATTAATACGGTAAAAGGTGGCGTGCTTTTAACCGGAACAGCTTCCGTAACAGGTAAATTGATCCCTATTCCTGCTATTTGTATTGGATTAGAAGAAGGTACAGCTTTAAAGGAAAAAATTAAATCACAGCCGCAGATTGCACATATCGCCATGACGAATTTCTCTGGTTTAATCAAAGCGAGAAACGTAGTTGCTACTTTTAAAGGAACGGAATTGCCTAAAGATAAAATTGTAGTCGGCGGACACTTAGATAGCTGGGACTTAGCAACCGGTGCAATCGACAATGGAATTGGTTCTTTCGCTATTATGGATATGGCACGTACCTTTAAAAAACTGAATTTAAAAACCAAACGTACCGTAGAGTTTGTGCTGTTTATGGGCGAGGAGCAAGGTTTGCTGGGGTCTAAAGCATACATCGATCAGGCTAAGAAAGACAAAACATTAAGTCAGGTTAAGTTTATGTTGAACTATGATATGACCAACGATCCGAAAGGTTTTTCTACTTCAAGAGCAGAAATGAAAGATTTGTTTACGGCCTGGGGAGCTGATATTGTAAAAATTGATACTGGTTTCAAAAATCTGTTTAATGCTGGTGCTGGTTTACATAGCGATCATCAACCGTTTATGCTAGAAGGTATTCCCACTGGCGGTGGTTTTGGTGGTAAACTGCCAAACAATTCTGGTCCATTTTATCACTCAGATGGCGATAGTTTTAAACTGGTTGATGAGCAGGAACTTAAAAATACTGTACGTTACAGCGCTATGTTAACTTATGCTTTAGCCAATACACCGAAAATTCCTGTCGGTGTTCAGGGCGAAGAAGAATTAAGGGCTTTTTTAGAATCGCAGAACCTAAAGGAGCCTTTGAGTATTGCCGGTGAGTGGAGGTGGAAATAATTTCATAGATTTTCTTGCCTCTTTCCTTAAGGGGTGATTACACTGATGTTGCCTGCGGGTTGATTACACCGATTTTAGGATTGCACAGATATGATTAATTCCCGTAAGATAATTCGTCATTTCGACCGTAGTGTTCCAAAGGAATTCCTTCGGAGGAAAATCTTTGCGAGACTGCATTAAAAGATTTTGCTTCGCAGAGCACTTCGTGGTTCTCGGCTTCGCCGTGCTCCTCTCGAAATGGCGGAAATAAAGTATTAGTAGATTCGTCATTTCGACCGCAGTGGAGAAATCTTTGCGAGACACCTAAAGAGCTTTACAGCGAAAGCCACTTAAATGTTACACATCTGTCTTTAGCGAGCATGAGCAATGAAGTATAGGTTAATTCGAAGTTAATACGTTGTGATTTTTATTCCTGTAAGTGTTAAATCTGAGCTTTGTTTTTGACTATGTGGTTGTTAATCATATATTTGTTTTAGTCCCAAACAAAAAATCTGAGTAAAAATGAACAGAAAACGGAACAAAACAACCGTAATTTTTGTAAATAATAATCAAAGTTCAAGCAAGCCCATCCAAGTTCCAACAGGATACATTGTACATTGGAAAAAGTATATTTTAGGCGTTTTAGGATTATTCTTAATACTCATATCCAGCATATTTTACCTGATCCGTAGTAATTCGAGTGTAGAATTAGCCAAGGGTAAACTCGAACTGGCGCTTTTAAAAAGTAAAGACAAACTATCTGTTATCGATACTTCTTCGCTAAAAAAGCATTACCAATCAATCGATAAAAAACTGCTTACCATCAATAAATACCTAAAAGCAAGAGGACTAAAGCCGATTTTAACGGGTAACGAAGGTGGAGAGCAAAGTGATGATATTCTATCTGCTGAAGAAATCGGCGAGTTTTACGATAACTACCTGAGTAAAATTGCTTATAATGTAGCCTATACGCCTATGGGTTATCCACATTTAGGTACAATCACATCAGGGTATGGGCACCGCGAAAATCCTTTTAGTGGTGAAAACGTGGAGACACATAAAGGACTCGATATCAGGGCCAATTATGGCGACATTGTTAAATGTACAGCGAACGGTAAGGTGATTTTTGCAGGAAGACGTGGCGGTTATGGCAATTGCATTGTGATTAAACACGGTAATGGTTTTGAAACCTACTATGGTCACCTTTCTAAAATTTTGGTAAAGGTAGATGAGGATGTTATTGCGGGCAACAACATTGGCAAAGCGGGCTCAACCGGACGGTCAACCGGGCCACATTTACATTATGAAGTGCATAAAAATGGTAAAGTTATAAATCCAAGATCCTTTTTAACCTTATAAGAAACATGTTCAAGAAAAACAATCAGATTAAAGATTTAAATCAACAAGAGATTTCGACTATCATAGGCCTCGGCTTTACCATTACAGGCGAACTAAAAGGGAAAGCAGTAGTGAGGATCGATGGAACCGTAATCGGAAATGTAAATGTTGAGGGCGGTATTGTTTTGGGTGAAAAAGGGATGATTAAAGGCGACATACAAACCGCTTCTGCCATTATTTATGGAACCGTTAACGGAAATGTGAAAGCCCAAAACCTGGAAATAAAAAAGACAGGCAGGGTTAATGGCGACATTAAAACAGAGGCCATTGAAATTGAACTAGGTGCACAATACAATGGAAAACTCGAAATGCACCAATCGGGCAAAACAGAAGATAAAGTAGCTGTGAAAGCGTAAGCCTCATCTATTGGTTGGTGTCTCACCAACCAACATATCTAACTCAGCATTAACCACTAATGTAGCTTTCCAATTGCGAAATGGTCTGTTTTTGATCTGCAATGATAAACTTTACCACATCACCGATCGAAACCATTCCTTTTACCTCATCGTTTTCTATAATTGGTAAATGACGTATATGTTTATCGGTCATCAGCTCCATGCAATAATCGATACTGTCGCTTAAACCAATGGTGATCGGACTGGCCGTCATTGCTTCTTTAATCAAAGTATCTTTTGATGATTTACCCTGAAGAATGATTTTTCTGGCATAATCGCGTTCCGTAAAAATGCCATGTAGCCGATCGTTTTCCATGACCAATACTGCGCTGATGTTCTTTTCTGTCATTACTTTTAAGGCATCTAAAACAGAAATATTTCCTGATACCGAGATAATCCGTATCTGTTTGGTATCTAACAAGTGTTTTACGCTTTTCATAAAACTTAATTTGGTTATAACAATTTAAGAAATAATTAGCTGTAAATCAAAGTTTTATTTTAGGTTGTTCTCAGGTTTACAAACAACACACAGTTTTATGTTTCCTAAACCCGACAAGAACAGCAGCCCCCCGATTGAAAATCGGGACTATAGTGATGGATGGGGCGGAATCAAGCTATGAGTTGCTGGTTTTGCTTAAATAATTGGCCTTAAAATATTAATAAGTTGCTCGACCTTAGAAAGACCATTTGTCGCTTTAGTGAATAAACTTAGACCAACAAGAAAGAGCAGTGCACTAATAATTTTAAAATAAAAGTATAAAATAGTTTACTTTATTTTTTATTAAGTAAACTATTGTTTACCTTTGGGTATGTTTTTAAATAAATATAGGAGAAATGAAATGGAGTGAGCTTAAACGCAAATTGAAGAACGAGGGGTTTGTCTTCTTAAGAGAAGCGAAAGGTAGCCACGAGGTTTGGCACCACCCAGATAGACCAAACAGTGAAATGATCCTCACTAGCCACAATTCCAAAGAAGTCGGCACAGGTCTAGCACAGAAACTACTAAAAAAAGCAGGGTTGAAATAACTCTGCTTTATAAAGGTTCTTTATTCACCTTAAGGTAAAGCGCTGACAACGATATGTCAATAAATTAACGCTCAGTTCGATAAACTGTAACTCTTAAAAAATACCACAAAATGTCAAAGATCGAATTCATTGTAGAAAAGACTGCATCCGGTTTTTCTGCATATGCATCAGATGAAGATTTGCCAATCGGCACTTCTGGTAATGATGTATCCGAATTAAACAGAAACATTGTAGACGCATATAATTCATATGCTGAAATCAGAGGGCTAAAGGAATTGTCGATTGATGATATATCAATTCGGCTCGATGTAAAACAATTCTTTGATTACTACAAAATTATTAATGCCAGTGCATTAGGTTCTAAGATTGGGATGGACAAAACACTGATATCCCAATATGCTAATGGACATAAAATACCTGGGCCAAAACAAGTTGAAAAAATAATGAAAGGAATTAAACAACTAGGTCAAGAACTTGCTTCATTAAATCTCTCCATCACATAATTATATTTATTTCATAACATCAAAATAGCCTTTGCATTATGCAAAGGCTTTTTGCTTTTTATCTAGTTTGCAATAGTCTATATTAAAGTTAACTGGAAGTGTTATTAATTCCAATATCTATATTTTAATCGTGCAGGTAGGTGTGTGTTTAGGTAGATTTAATTTATAGTAAGATTCAACAGCCATCAAAATGTTTTTTAATTCACTAAGCAATGTTTTAACATCAAATGGTGTAGAGTTATGGCCTTGGTTGTAGATGTTCACATCTCTCTCGTAACATAGATCACCACTAAAGAACATAAATGATTTTTCATCCATTTCAGAAGGGTCGACTATCTGAAAATGCTGATTAAAAAGTAAACATTTTTCTTGAATTTGGTCTGGGAAATACGGGTGGTTAATTAGCTGGCCAAGGAACATGAACTTTTCATATAGGTCTTTGCTGAGATATACTTGCCAATTTTCATGCTGATTAAGTACCGGCATCCTTTTAAACATTTCGACTGCGTCCGAGCTAAAATTTGAACTTGCTGAACCATTATCAAATAAAACTCCCCAGTTTAAAGCTAAAAAGTTGCCCAACAAAGTCAATAACAAGTTGCTGTTCTTTAGCTTTAAAGCTGGTAGTGAAACCAAATCTATCGTAAATTCTGTAGGCTAGCCAAAGCGTTATAATTGTTGCTAAAAGAGAAAAGCCAGCAATTAGGTTTGATAAATCTTGGGCGCTCATTTGATTTTTAATTTAGTACCCAAGATATAAAAAACTGAGGGCTTTAAACACTATTTTACAATCTGTAAACCTGCTTGTACTTTTAATTATTTGGCTTTCACAAAGGGATGTGGTAACTTTGCATTTCATTTTAAAACAAATAATTATGTCATCAGTAGAGACTTCTTATATCCCTTACAAAGTTAAGGACATTTCACTGGCAGAATGGGGCCGTAAAGAAATCGAATTAGCCGAAGCAGAAATGCCAGGTTTAATGAGTTTACGTAAAGAATTCGGTCCAACACAACCGTTAAAAGGTGCGCGTATTGCAGGTTGCCTGCACATGACCATCCAAACGGCTGTATTAATCGAAACATTAACTGCACTGGGTGCTGAAGTTACCTGGTCATCTTGCAATATTTTTTCTACACAAGATCACGCTGCTGCTGCAATTGCTGCTGCTGGTATTCAGGTTTATGCCTGGAAAGGTTTAAACGAAGAAGAATTTGATTGGTGTATTGAGCAAACTTTACACTTCGGTCCGGAGCAACAACCACTAAACATGATTTTGGATGATGGTGGCGATTTAACCAATATGGTTTTTGATAAATATCCTGAGCTAATTGCAGCTATTAAAGGTTTATCAGAAGAAACTACAACTGGTGTTCACCGTTTGTACGAAAGAATGAAAAACGGAACATTGCACGTACCTGCAATTAACGTTAACGATTCGGTTACCAAATCTAAATTCGATAACAAATACGGATGTCGTGAGTCATTGGTTGATGCGATCCGTCGTGCAACTGATGTAATGATGGCTGGTAAAGTTGCTGTTGTTTGTGGTTATGGCGATGTGGGTAAAGGTTCTGCAGAATCGTTAAGCTCACAAGGTGTACGTGTTATTGTTACTGAAATTGATCCGATCTGTGCTTTACAGGCTGCAATGGAAGGTTATGAAGTTAAACGTTTAGATACTGCAATTAAAGAAGCTGATATCGTGGTAACTACTACTGGTAACTGTGATATTGTACGCGAAAAACATTTCCGTGCATTAAAAGATAAAGCAATTGTTTGTAACATTGGTCACTTCGATAACGAAATCGACATGGCTTGGTTAAACGGCAATTATGGCGATACCAAAGTGGAGATTAAACCTCAGGTTGATAAATATACCATCGACGGTAAAGATGTAATCGTTCTTGCTGAAGGTCGTTTGGTTAATTTAGGCTGTGCAACTGGTCACCCAAGTTTTGTAATGAGTAACTCATTCACCAACCAAACTTTAGCTCAATTGGAGCTTTGGACCAACACTGCTGCTTACGAAAACAAAGTTTATACTTTGCCTAAGCATTTAGATGAAAAAGTTGCCCGTTTACACTTAGAAAAAATTGGTGTAGAATTAGATGTTTTGGATCAACACCAGGCTGATTATATCGGTGTACCGGTAGAAGGTCCGTTTAAAGCAGATACATACAGATACTAGTTCAGGTTACAGTTTTCAGTTCGCAGTAACTGAAATTTAATAATATCAAAGGGATGTGCAAATTGCATATCCCTTTTTTATTCCCCTCTCGAGAGGAGTGTCCCTACGTCTCGGCGCGTCTCCTATTTTTTGAAAACGTTGGTTCCTGTTCTCTTCGGAGGTTTCAGTCCTGCTGTACACTTTATCCCGATGGAAGAATCGGGATGTTCGTTCCCATCAGGTTTATTTTACGGCGGATTGTGGTTCTTTTGCCCCTGAAAACTTACATTTGAAAAAAATGTATCTTAATGAAATATTTACTCTCCATATTAACTTTATTTGCTGGTTTTATTGTACGTGCACAGGTTAAAGTAGAAAACGATCATCTTTTTGGGAAAGAATGTTTTTACATGCAAAGTGTCCCGTCAGAAGGGAATATTAATGGGGTTCTATTTTTGGTACCTGGTTTTTTAGAAAGCCCAACAGCAGTAACGGCTCAATCAACAATTGTACAAGAAGCCAATAGACGTGGTTTAGCGGTTGTAATGGTTAATCTTACGCCCAACAATGAAAGTTTTCCAATTGATAAAAAAAGCTTGAATACGTTAGGTGAAATGATTGCCGATTTTTATCGTAAAAATAAACTTCAACCAGCAATTGATCTTTATCTTGGTGGTTTTTCTATTGGTGGTGCAACAGCGTTAAAGTTTTATTCAGAGAAAAATAAGGGTATAAAGATCAGTAAGGTTTTCGCTATAGATCCCCCGCTAGATATGGTTAGATTAAGGAAATCGTTACTAAAAGGGCGGGAAAAAAGTTTTGTGGTTAAATTAGATGCTTTAAATAGCGAACATAAGCAACAAGAACAAAGTTTAAAAGAGTTGTCAGTTTACAATCCCGATTATACAGCACTAAATATGTTGCCAGACTATCGATCAACTGCTTTAAGGATTTATAGTGAACCAGATATTTTATGGTGGATAAACAATAGGAGCATGGATCTGTCGGATATGAACGTAACAGATTGTGCGGGTTACATCAATAAATTAAAACAAAAATCGCAAGATAATAAAGTAGAACTCGTTTTGACTAAAGATAGAGGATTAAGGAATAATACACAAAAACATCCGCATTCTTGGAGTATAGCGGAACCAGTGGATTTAATCACTTGGTTGTTGGCAAAATAAAGTTAATATTGAATTAAGAAAGTAAATGATTATGAAGGCAATTATTATAACATTATGCATTAGTTTTTTTGGTTTTGTAGCAAAAGCCCAAACTGTACCTCAAAAAACTGCATCAGCAAAAGTAATTACCAAACAAACGGTAGATATTGCCTGTGGTGAATGTCAGTTTAAAATGAAAGGGAAAGATTGCGAGTTAGCCGTGAAAATAGATGGTAAATCTTATTTTGTTGATGGAAAAGGCATTGATGATTTTGGCGATGCGCATGGCGAACATGGTTTTTGCAATGCGGTGAGCAAAGCAGAAGTTACTGGCGAAATTGTAAATAACCGTTTTAAGGCGAAAGAAATAAAGTTATTGCCAGTTAAGAAATAGTGGTTTTACCACAAAGAACGCAAAGTTTTTCGCAAAGGACGCAAAGCTTTATTACAGCTATGCACCCAACCTTGCGCTCTCCGCGCCTTTTCTCTGCGCACTTTGCGGTTAAAAATAAGAGGCTATTCAAATTCCTTTTCCAGTCCCTGTCTTAAATCAAAAAGCAGCCATTGTTTGCTTTTCACATCGGCCTGTCTGGTTTTTAATAACTGGATAAAATCTTTCACACCGATTTCTTCATTCCCGTTGCCGTGGATCAATACAATACTGCCCGCATTAGGCTGTTGCCCTTTGGCCAGCCAGGCATCACTTCCAACTGGGATTAATCCGTAAGCCTCGATCTTTTCTACAATGGTCTTATCCGATACTAAGCCTGGGAAACGGAAAAATACAGATGGAGTTAGACCATTATTGAGCATCAGTTTTTCATTCTCCAATACCTCCACATCAAAATTGGTTCCAGGTGCCAATAGAAAGTTTTCAGCTAAGGGCAACTTATTTACTTCGTGGTTGTAGGTATGGTTTACCCAGGTAATATTCAGTTCCTTTTTCTCTACCAGACTTTTAAGCCAGTTCAAATCATCCTGATGTTTTAGCATCCATTTGCCAGAAACAGAAATCGCGAGGGGTGCAGGCTGTTCTATTTTTTTAAATTCATCGAAAACAGATTGAAAAATAATCCTGTCTAAAGCCTTGTGCGATGGACAAAGATCAATCGTTAAGGTAATGCCCTTTTCGTTCGGGATGGCATGGTCGATCCCTGCATTTTGAAGCTGTAGATCTTTAGCTGCCGCTGCTTCTATTGATTTAACATAGGCTGTGTTTTTGAAAATCGCTAATACGTTCTGAAATTGTAAGCTGCTTGTGGTATAATTACTGGCCAGATCTACTTTGGTATCTAAAGTTTCGTGATTCACTAGCAATAAATATTTTTGATTATTTGCAATAAAACTTCTAACTGCAATCAGTTTTTCATTAGCGCGGGCGGCGGTAGCAAAGTTCACCTTGTAATGTTTGATATCATCAAAATTCTGTGCAAAAGCTTTAACACCAAAAAAGCAAAGGGAAAAAATAATGAGTCGCAAAGATTTAGATAATGTCATATTTCCTTATTTAAAATCTTTCTAATTTAAGGCAAATCCATTATCTTTACAAACATCGCCATGAACAAAGAAAAAGTAAAATTATGGTTTAAGCGGGTAGGGCTGGTTGGGTTTTTATTCTTCCTGATTAAAGGATTAATATGGCTCGTTGTGTTCTATTTTATTGGCAAAAACGTTACTTAAATTGGTTCATTTGTTCACTGGTCATTGGTTCATTAGTCCGAGTAAATTGCATAAAGCCACCGTCGTGCTGATTTCTCTTAATGTTCTTAATCCCTTAATGGTTAAGACGTTTTTATCATTAAGCAATTAAGAAAGTTAAGCTGAATTTTTTTGTGATATCAGGCTTATATGCTCTTTGTTGACTAATGAGTTAAATTAAGCCCCAAATGATTTAGAAATCTACCTAAACGTAAAAAGCATATTCGCGAGGAAATTCCACACAAAAACAATCACTATTGCAAAGAATTTGGCTACGTAAAAATTGGTGCCGTTTTTCCTTTGATGAAAAAGGTAAATGATAAAGGTATTTAGTCCTAAACCAATTAAACTCACCACTAAAAACTTGCTGAATTCGGTTCCCCAATGCGTATTGGTACTTTCGAAAGTCCAAACCCGGTTAATCAGGTAATTATTGGTTACTGCAAGCGTAAAACCGATGGCATTGGCAATGTATTTGTCTATTTTGATTTTTTCCTTACACAACCAGGTGGCACCGAAATCTATTGCCATCCCGAGGAAACCTGTTAACCCAAATTTTAAAATGCGAAAGAATAAATCCATGTTAATGTATTTTAACCAAATAAAATCGCTCTAAAACCTGTGGACGAGTTTTCGCGTTTAAAAATTTAACCGTCAGTTTTGTGGTATGAAAATATTCAAACGATTTTAGAATTTCAGCATGGTATTCGCTTTTTAGTTTTGCCAATTCCTGTTCCGGAATGTATATAACCAGGTCTTTTAGGTTCTTTGATTTGTTGAGATCGGTATAATTATGCAGATATTTTACTTCACCTGGGGCATAAAAATCAAAAGAAAATGCATCTATATAATTTAATACTGCAGGTTTAGCCGTAGGATAATTTTGCTTTAACCAATTACCGGCCTGCATACCCGATTGATATTTTAAAAGGGCCGGGTAGAAAAAAATGAAGAGAAATATCATTAAACCAACAGATAAAAATGCACTTCTGGCAATGATGGTTTCCAATAAAATGCCCTTAAATAGTAAGAAAGAGATAGCGAGAACAACAATCAGGATGCCGATAATTAAATATGGACTTTCAAATCCAAAGAAAAGGGCTAAGAAAGAAAGTAAGGCAATAACCAAAATGAAAATGATATTCTGTATAATGAAGAAGGTTTTTAAACCTTTGCCGCCAAGCTTCCTTAAGTACAAGGCTGTAATGATCGAAAACTGAGGAAAGATGATCAGTATATAATGGGGCAACTGAAATTTAGAAAGCGAAAAGATCAGAAAAGTAACCGCTGCACTTGCCCAGATCATAATGCTTTCGGGCGCTAAAGCAGTTCTGTTTTTTCTTTTAAACAGATTTACAACGGCCGTATAAAATAGTACAGACCAAGGAAGGAATGCCCAAAGGGTAGTGTGTAGAAAAAAGGAAATATCCCCTTTGCCTTTAATTGGCCCATTGTTAAAAAACCTTCCAAACTGACTGTCCCAAAAGAAAAATTTTAAGCCCGAAACACCGGTTCTTTCAAAAACAATTTTTTCGGGATGCAGATCGAATTGTGTGTAAAGCGAATACAGCTCGGGGGTAATAAAAACAAAAATCAAAAGAATGGCGATATACCATTTTGGTTTTAAAAACTGACGATATTGCCTTGTAAGCATCCAGTAGATAATAAAACCGGCAAATACAGGAATCAATACAAAAATTCCTTTGATCAATATCGCGCAGGCCGCAAAAAAAGAACCTGCTACAATGTGCCAGAAAGAATTTTGATGTGCTTTATAATAATGATAAATAGATGCTAATGTAAAGGTGGTAATATAAATTTCGGCCCTAACATCAAAAGTAGACGTGATGATATGCAAGGCACTTAGAAAAATGACCGCACTGATCAATCCGGTTTTTTCATCGTATATATCTTTGGCTAATTTGTATAAATACCACGCGCCCAGTAAACCGAACAGAAATGATGGTAATTTATAGGCGAAGGATGAGATTCCGAAAATTTTAAAGGATGCTGCGGAAATCCAAAAAGTGAGGTGTGGTTTATCCAACCAGTCGGCCCCACGGCCATAAAGGTTAAACCAGTCTTTAAACAGAATGATGTTTTTAGACATGGAAGCATACAATGCGCCATCGGGCTCCATCACGCCGCCAAAAAGTGCTGGTATACTTGCAATTGCAAGTAAAACGATCAGAAATTTATATAATGTTGTATCTTTTAAGTTCATTTACAAGAAGCAAATATGAGCAAAAAAAAGTCAAATTTTTTTAAGGTTTAAGATTAACAGAGGCAAAGCCTTATCTTTGCTTCATGACAAAGTTATCGGTTAATATCAATAAAATTGCTACACTTCGCAACAGTCGCGGTGGTAATAATCCTGATCTGGTTAAGGTTGCATTAGATTGCGAACGTTTCGGCGCGCAGGGAATTACGGTGCATCCACGACCTGATGAACGCCATATCCGTTACCAGGATGTTTACGATTTAAAGGCTGTTATTGCGACAGAATTTAATATTGAAGGAAATTGCAGAGAAGATAAATTTGTTGATCTGGTTTTGGCCAACAAACCTGCCCAGGTTACTTTGGTACCCGATGCCGAGGGGCAGATTACATCAAACCATGGTTGGGATACTATCAAACATAAAGATTACCTGAGAGAGATGGTTGCTGTTTTCCAAAAGGAAGGCATCCGCGTTTCTATTTTTGTAGATCCGGTTGTAGAGATGGTTGAAGGAGCGGTAGAAACCGGAACAGATCGTATTGAGTTATATACAGAAGCTTATGCACATAATTATTTTGCCGATCGCGAAAAAGCCGTTATAAGTTATGTTGCTGCGGCACATCATGCCAATAAATTAGGCTTGGGAATTAATGCCGGACATGATCTCGACTTACACAACCTACATTATTTTGCACAGAGCATCCCAGGTTTATTGGAAGTCTCAATCGGTCATGCACTCATTAGTGATGCGCTTTATTTGGGTTTAGAAACCACCATTCAGAAATATTTACAACAATTGGCTTAGTTTTTAACCGCAAAGACTGCAAAGAAAAGGGACGCAAAGAAACGCGAAGTAGGGCGTATAGATTTTAGTTAATCTTTGCGATACTTTGCGAAAACCTTAGTGTCCTTTGCGGTTAAATATTGGATTTTATGTTAAAAGGAATTCTCCTTGTTTTTTTTGGTGCCTGCAGTTTTGGTATCCTCTCTACTTTTGTTAAACTGGCTTATCACGAAGGTTATACGCTGGGTGATGTTACAGGGACTCAGGCTTTCTTTGGTGCCATAATTTTATGGGTGCTATTTTTCTTTCAAAGCAGAACCACTGGTTATAAAGCCAAAACAATCATCATTAAAACCCCTCGGTGGAAAATGGTGCTGGCGGGAACATGTACTGGATTAGTGAGCGTGTTTTATTATCAATGTGTAAAGCTTGTGCCAAATTCGGTAGCCATCATTTTGTTAATGCAGTTTATCTGGATGAGTATTTTAATGGAATATCTCATCTTTAAAAAGAAGCCCACAGGCTTACAGCTCCTGGCAATCCTATTAGTCTTAGCTGGAACTGTTTTGGCCAGCGGAATGGCTGAAACAAGTATCAAGAGCATGGATTTAAAAGGGATTGGTTTCGGTTTATTGGCTGCAATTTCTTATGCGGGCTTTTTGCTGCTGAGTGGCCGGATTGGAAATGAATATGCTCCATTGCAAAAAAGTGCCCTTATGATTACTGGTGCCTGTATATTGATCTTCATTATTTTTCCACCAACATTCTTGTTTAATGGTGCTTTAAATGGTAGCTTATTAAAATGGGGATTGATTATCTCAGTTTTCGGTACGGTTATTCCACCTTTATTTTACGCAGAAGGTGTGCCCAGAATTGGAACAGCCTTGAGTTCGATACTAAGCGCCGCAGAGTTGCCTGTTGCTGTAATGATGGCGGGTTTTGTGTTACAAGAGCAGGTATCGTTTTTAAGGTGGGTTGGCGTTGTGGTAATTTTATCGGCGATGGTTTTGCCGAATCTGAAATATTTAAAGCAAGATTAATCTATTTTTTTACCGCAAAGCACACAGAGTGAAGACGCATAGGACGCAAAGCAGGACTTTTGAAATTTATTGTTGTGCCTTGAATGCAAACTTAGCGTTCTTAGCGCCTTTGTGGTTTAAGCCTTAAAGATTAATAAACTTTGCGCTCTTTGCGGTTAGACTAAAAATAAATATCTTTAAAAAGCATAAAGCATATACACATGAAAAAAATTACTATTTATATTTTATCCTTTATCATCGTCGGATTAGCCGCATGTAAAACCAAAACTACCATCAATCAGGACGAAGCTGCTGAGGTAATTACCGATTATTTAAAAGCCAATCCCGAATATAAAACCGCCAGATTTAATTTTGGGGAGATCAAATTCAATAGCACAAATGATATGTTCGAGCTTGGGAAGTATAAATCCTTAGCGAGTAAAGGTCTGGTTTCGTTAAGCTTAAAGGAAGCAAAGAAAAAATTCTTATCGAAAGATAGCAGCTACGTTTATCAGATCACTTTAACCGATAAGGCAAGTCCGTTGGTATTGAAACAGGATGGTGATAAGGCAACTGTAAAAGTTGTAGAGTACGTTTTATCGGATGAGAAACCAGTCGATTTTGCTCAGGTAAACTCAAGCACGGCAAAGGTTACCGTATCACTTAAAATGACAACAACAGATTTTGAACCTTTTGATAAGGATGCGAACAAAAATAGCAACTTCATTACCAAAACTTATAAATTAAAATTGAGTAAAGATGAGGGCTGGAAGGTGCAGAAGTAAGAAAAAGACTAAAGCTGAAGACCAAAGATAAAAACGTAATACCTATTGCGCTACAACCTTCGTTCCTTGTAGTTTCCTCGTTTTTAAACCCGACAGCAGCAAAAATCCTTTTTGTTTACAGCAGCCTTCAGTATGCTGTCATGCCGAGACACCAAGCATCTGCAATGCTATGAAACAAATGCTTCGTGCCTATCATTGTGTGGTTTTTACAATCATTATTAATCAGTGCCTTAACCACTTTCGTATTTCCATCCAGCTAGGCCGTAGCACAGTATCCCCGTTCTACTTAAATCCGGCCTAACAAATTTTTCGGGCTGCACTGTTCTGTCCGTACAACTGGCTTCAAAAGAAAAATTTTCAGCCGGCATTTTTTGTTTCTTTTTGATGCCAAAAAGAAAGAGCCCTTCGGCGGCGGCGAGCCGAGGCAAGACTTCGCTTAGGGCAAAATGAATTAATTAAACGTCACTCATATTGATTTTTACACAATAAATTACCACTCAGCATGACAGGGGTTAGCAAAAAGATTATAGCGCATGGCGGGAACAAACTTAAACCTTGGAACGGCCATTGCTTTCTAAATAATAAGGTGAAAATTAATTACGAATTCTTTTTCGATAGATAGGTTTTAAGCTTCTTAAAAAGATCTTCTTTTTTAGGCCTTTCCTTACCGCTATGCGTTAAATTGTTGTCGTAATGGTTTAGTAGTTCTGCAGCATAGTCTTTTTGAGGTTGACTACCCGACCTTAATACCTCGATAAACCGAACGGCATTGTGATTTAAGGTGCTGTTAAATGAAACGGCATAATACTCACTTCGTTCCGATGGGTTTTTATTTTTATTGTTCTCCTCTGCGCCGTTTTCTGCAAAGTAATCGGCATGAAGAATGAGCGGGTTTAATTTTTTCAACCTTCTGGTGCCTTTGCGCTCATTCCTCCATGGATGTTCTTTTTTATGCAGCTGGGCAAGCAGAAAATCTTTTTTCCAAAGGGTAATCTGGTGCGACATTAAATAATTTGACGCCTCATTATCGATCTCCGCAATATTAAATCCTTCAATAAAATTAGTGGTTTCTTTAGTTTTGTAAACACCAGAACTATGGAGTTTTACCTGTTGCCAATCGTTTTTAATTGCCTGTTCGAACAGCGCTGTAAAAAACATGAGATTTACGGGTTTACTTAACCACATATCTTCCTGGAAATAGAGTACATATTCTTCGTCTATATTACCTAACAACGTTACCAGGCGATCGGCCCATTCGCCTTTGCCCGATTTGATGTTTGTAAAGCCATTCACATCAGCGTTTTTTACTTCTGTAGCGAAATAATAGTTGCATGGTATTTTAAAATCCCAGTTTTCTGAGAAAGTGTAATCAAAACCTTTATAAAGAAATTCATAACTATCGCAGGCATGAACTAAAAGTGCGACGTTATTTTTGCAAGTTGACATAAAAAAGAGGAGTAGATACTGTTCAAAAGTATGCAAATGCTTTTTTTCTTTTCCTAGGTAGCTTCTATTTTACATTGAGGTGTTTCGGACCTCAGCCTAACAGACTACAAAAGATCGAAGTTGATGGGTTAAACAGATTTTAATTTCAGTACACGTCCTGCTTTCCGAATAATCTGTTTCCGTTTAAAATGAACAAACGTTTGTCTTCTTGTTGGTGTATAAAATCTACCTATTTTGTCGCTTTTAAGTATAAATAGGACACCTTTTTTACACTGATTGATAGTGAAATACAGCTTCGTTTTTGCTACCTTTGCACGCAAATTTATTATTCATACCGCATGAGCTTAAATATCCACTACAAGGAAGATTTTCAAAATCGTCATATTGCACCAAATGAGGCAGATACAGCCGAAATGTTGCAAACTGTTGGCGTAAATTCTATTGATGAGCTGATTGAACAAACTGTTCCGACGGCAATTAGGTTGAAACAGCCATTAAATTTGCCTGCAGCAAAATCAGAAACTGAATATCTTGGTGCTTTAAAACAAACTTCATTGTTGAATAAAGTTTTCAAAAGCTTTATCGGACAGGGTTATTATGATACCATTACCCCGGGTGTAATTTTACGTAACGTATTCGAAAACCCAGGATGGTACACACAATATACGCCATATCAGGCGGAAATTGCACAGGGCCGTTTACAGGCTTTGTTAAACTTCCAAACCATGGTTATCGATTTAACCGGAATGGAAATTGCCAATGCATCTTTATTGGATGAAGGTACTGCTGCCGCTGAAGCGATGTTTATGCAATATAGCTTGCGTAAAAATCAGGCAGCTAAAAAATTCTTCGTTTCTGAATTGCTTTTCCCTCAAACGATCGATATTTTAAAAACCCGTGCTAATCCTTACGGCATTGAACTGGTGATCGGAAGTCATTTAGATTTCGTAGCTACTGAAGATTTCTTTGGTGCAATTGTTCAGTATCCGGCAGGAAACGGTGAAGTTTTTGATTATAAAGACTTCGCATCGGCATTGCACAACCAAAATATTAAATTAACGGTAGTTGCCGATATTTTAAGCTTAACCTTGTTAACACCTCCAGGCGAATGGGGAGCTGATGTAGTGGTAGGTACTACACAGCGTTTGGGTATACCAATGGGTTTTGGTGGGCCACATGCTGCATTTTTTGCAACTAAGGAAGAATACAAACGTAACATCCCAGGCCGTATTATCGGTGTAACCATCGATAGTCACGGCGATTATGCTTTACGTATGGCTTTGCAAACCCGCGAGCAGCACATCCGTAGAGATAAAGCAACATCAAACATCTGTACCGCACAGGCATTATTGGCCATTATGGCCGGTTTTTATGCCGCTTATCATGGTCCGAAAGGATTAAAAGCCATTGCAGAACGTACACATGGTTTGGCCATCAGTTTAGCTTCTACGTTGAAAGGTTTAGGCTTTGAGCAGTTAAATTCTGCTTACTTCGATACGATCCGTTTCGATTTAGGCGATTTAAAGGGCGGTATCCATTCAGGATGTATCGATAACGAAATCAACTTAAATTATGTTGGTAACGTTGCAACTATTTCGTTCGACGAAACCAGTACTTTCGAAGATGTAGCTTTAATTGCTAAAATCTTTGCTAAAGTTAAAGCCATTGCAGCTGATCAGGTTGAAGTGGTAGAAAATGTAGAAACAGTTATCCCTGCTTCACTACAACGTACTTCAGCTTATTTAACACACCCGATCTTTAATCTGCACCATTCAGAACATGAAATGTTGCGTTATATCAAATCATTAGAAGCAAAAGACTTATCGCTTTGCCACTCGATGATTGCTTTGGGTAGCTGTACCATGAAATTAAATGCTACGGCAGAGATGATTCCGGTTACCTGGTCTCACTTTGGTCGCATCCACCCATTTGCACCTGCCGATCAGGTATTGGGTTACTATTCGGTTTTTAACGAACTGGATAAATGGTTAAGCGAAATTACCGGTTTTGCCGCAATGAGTTTACAGCCAAATGCTGGTGCTCAGGGCGAATATGCGGGTTTAATGGTTATCCGCGCTTATCACCACGATAGAGGCGATTTCCACCGTAATGTTGCGTTAATTCCTGCTTCGGCACACGGAACCAATCCGGCTTCTGCGGCAATGGCCGATATGAAAATTGTGGTAGTTAAATCTTTGGAAAACGGTAATATCGATGTTGAAGATTTAAAAGCAAAAGCGGAATTACACAAAGACAACCTATCGTGTTTGATGGTAACTTATCCATCTACTCACGGGGTATTCGAAGAAAGCATTATCGAAATTTGCGAAACCATTCACGCTAATGGCGGACAAGTATATATGGATGGTGCAAACATGAATGCACAGGTTGGTTTAACAAGTCCGGCCAATATCGGTGCCGATGTTTGTCACTTAAACTTACACAAAACTTTCTGTATTCCTCACGGTGGTGGCGGTCCTGGTATGGGCCCAATCGGTGTGGCAAAACACCTGGTTCCTTATCTTCCAGGTCATGCTGTGGTTGATATCGACAAAGGAAAATCTATTTCTGCAGTTTCATCTGCGCCATGGGGATCAGCTTCGATCCTGATCATCTCTCATGCGTATATTGCCATGATGGGAGCTGAAGGGTTAACGAATGCTACCAAATACGCAATTTTAAATGCAAACTATATGAAAGCGCGTTTAGAGCAACACTATCCTGTGCTTTATTCAGGCGCTCAGGGCCGTTGTGCACACGAGATGATTTTGGATTGCCGTTCGTTCAAAGCTTTCGGAATTGAAGTGACCGATATTGCAAAACGTTTAATGGATTATGGTTTCCACGCACCAACGGTTTCTTTCCCGGTTGCAGGAACCTTAATGGTTGAGCCAACTGAATCTGAGCCTAAACACGAGTTAGACCGTTTCTGTGATGCTTTAATCGCGATTAAAAACGAAATTACCGCTGTAGAAAACGGTAGTTTAGATAAAATAGATAACCCATTAAAAAATGCACCTCATACGGTTTCGGTAATTACCGCTAACGAGTGGGATCATGCTTATAGCCGTCAAACAGCTGCGTTCCCGCTTCCTTATGTGTTAGAACGCAAGTTCTGGCCTTCAGTTGGTCGTGTTAACGATAGCCATGGCGATAGGGCATTAATCTGTGCTTGCCCGCCGATTGAGAGTTATTTAGAAGAGATCGTTCCCTAAGGTTGAGGGTAGGAAGGTAGAGGGTTTAAGGTTTTCCTTTCCATTGCCTTAATTACTCCCGATCGTCATTGCGAGGAGGAACGACGTGGCAATCTATTTAGAAAAATTTTGAGCCCAGGTCCGTGTCCTCGCGAACATATTGATCTGCAAGTTTTATAAATTCATTTTATAAGGCTTGCAGATTTTTTTTGAAAAAGAATGCCAGCTTTCCATCGGAAGCGGCAGTCCTGCCATTCGCTTCAATCTTTTTGTGGTTTCTGCTCTCGTTATCGTCATTGTTAGGAGAAACGACGAAGTAATCTTTTACTGTAAGTGCAAACAAAAAGGATTTTCGCTACTGTCAGGTTTATAAAGGAGGTGACTGGGTGGGAAGCCAATTCAGAGTGAGTGGTATTTAACTTAGCGGGTGCAATAATATAAATCGCGGGTAAGTTAATATAAATCGCGGGTGGGTTAATGTAAATCGCGGGTGCGTTATTATAAAAATAAGGTGCGTTATTGTAAAAAGCGGATGCATTAATATAAAAGTCAAACGCCGTAATATAAAAAGCGGGTGCCTTATTTATAATTTAAAGACCAGTTGCTTTTGATCCCATTTCATCAGCTTCTTTTTCTAAACCAGGATCGTTGTTAACTGTTATATCGGAATTTAATTGTGTTGTTGGTTTAACTCTACCTTGTTTTTGCTGTACCACATGCCATGCCTCATGCGGTAAATGCGTTTCTTCATTAGCAGCTAAATGAACATCAGTACCATTCGCATAGGCCAAAGCCTTTAATTGTGCAGATTTATCCGAATTTGTGTGTACTTTCACGCGATCCATTGAAATGCCCGAATTGCTTCAATGCCATTTTTTAAATTATCGGGTAGATTTTTCTTTGCCATGATTTAGTTGCCGATTTAAATGCCTTATAGATCAAGAATTCTTCTTATTTTAATAAACCTTCAGAATTTACATTGTATCCTAAAATTTTAATCTGGTCGTTTTCTGCAGTTAAAGTAACTGTTTCTTTTGCTTGGAATTTTGTTCTTTCTACGATATAATATAGTACATACGTTGCAGACGGATTTGAGCCTCTAATTACTTTCGTTTCCCAATGATCTAATTTTTGGCTTTTTATCGCGCCCAACTTGTTGGCAGTTCCGGTTAAATAATCATTTAATTTCTGTGTACTGGTTACTGCTTTAAATTGATTGCTAAGAAGAGGGTTTAGATTTTTCAAATCATTTTTCTCAACCAAAGTGTAAAATTGATCCGCTACTTTCTCCGCATCTTTTTTATCTTCTTCGCGGTTTAAATAAGTGCTGTTGAAATTACAACTGCTTGCAATAAGTAATAAGCTGAATAAATATAATGAAACGTAAATTTTATTTTTCATGAGCGTTTAATATTATTGTCTAAATATAGAAGATTATTTTTTCTATGAACAGTATAGAATAAAATTAAGCATGATAGGTATGTATTAAATATTTGCATTTTTTTTGGCGATGCCAAGGAGACTCTCTACCTTAAACCCTCCGCCTTCTACCTTTCTATATTCACATAAAAAAGTAAACAAATTAAACCATTACTATATTTCTATAGTCAATAGAATGATTTTAAATAAATCCGATTATTTTTGAAAAACTTAACATAGGTCAATAACAAGAGATCGGGAGTTAATCTATATTTGTATCAAATTATAAAAAACCAGAAAATGAAATTAAAAATTAGCTCAATTTTTTTATTAGTGGCAGTAGTAGCATTGTCAGCTTTTAAAAACCCTACTAAACCAGTAACTTATACTGTAGATGCAGCAAAATCAACCATTACTTGGGTTGGTAAAAAAGTAACAGGTTCTCACAACGGAACTGTAGCTTTACAATCAGGTACCTTAGCCGTTAACGGTAAAAGTGTAACTGGTGGTACATTTGTAATTGATATGGCTTCAATTAAAGATGCTGATGGAAGCGCTAAATTAGAAGGTCACTTAAAAGCAGACGATTTCTTCGGTACAACTAAATTTCCAACTTCAACTTTCGTAATTACTAAAGTTGCTGGTTCAGGAGCAAACGTAACGGTATCAGGTAATTTAACCATCAAAGGTATTACCAAACCATTAAGCTTCCCTGCAACTGTAACGGTTAATGCAGATGGTACAGCTTCAGCTTTAGCAGGTAAAATCGTTGTTGACAGAACTAAATATGACATCAAATACGGTTCTAAATCATTCTTCGATAGCATTGGCGACAAAGCAATTGATGATAACTTCGAATTAGCTGTTAAATTGGTAGCTAAAAAATAAACTTCACCCAACCCTACCCTGAATGGGAGGGCTTGAAATGCAAAAGGTCTCGATTTATCGGGACCTTTTTTTGTTATTTGCCAGCTGAAGCAGGCAACAATGAAATAATTGGCGAATAAACTAGGTGACGATGAATTTTATTGTGGTTAGGCTTTAGCCAACCACAATTTAAGCAAAATAATAAATCGGATTTTTTAGCTTCAACTCGTACTAAATCCATAATGGATCTGTTTCACCCTAAACCCTAAACCCTAAACCCTAAACCCTAAACCCTAAACCCTAAACCTATCTAATCCTAAATCCACCTTCAACCGCATCAACAAAACCAGTTGCTGCGCTTTTGCCATGGTAGAACAAACATTCCCAGTTTTCTTCGGTTGCTCTTTTACCAAACTCCTTGCGCAATTCCATTGCCTTGCGGCCATCGAAATCGTATTTGGCAATAAAGTTTTTAACCAGTTCTTCAGGTTCAGGCAGTACATCGCCACCAAAGAATATCTTTTGCTTGCCTTCGGTTAAAAGGAAAACCTGATGGTTGGGACAGTGTGCACCTGTAAATTCGTAAGCAATGGTTTCATCCAATGCGCCGTCGCCCTCTACAAATTTTAACTGTGCATTGCGTTGTACAAAATCGAAAATGTCGGTGTGGTAAGAAGATGAAGTGCTGCTAAATGCTGTTTCCCACTCGCCACGGTTAATTACATATTCAGCATCAGGGAAACTTAATTCAACCTTATCATTGCCCTGTTTATGAATCATGCCCCCAGAGTGGTCGTAGTGTAAGTGCGACATTAACACCTTGGTTACATCAGTAGGATCGAAACCTGCATTGCGGATGTTTTTGTGCAAAATCAGTTCGCCGTGGTCATCACTAAATCCTAAACCCGTATCAAAAAGTACGAGGTCGTTTTTCAGCTCAACCAAAAAAGGCTGAACGTTAATGAATAGCGATGCGGGTCTGTCTTTAAAATGATGTATGGCAGGGTCGAAAGGAACAAATTTCTTTGTTGCATCAACAGAATAGGTGCCTTCGAATAGGGTGTGAACTTGCAAAATGTAGATCTTTAATGTTTCTACAAAGGTAACAATCTAAACTTGAGTATTTGTTTTGGTAAAAGCTTGGATACTTCCTTTTTTTGTAAAATATGATGCTTAAATTTCAGGCATGAATCTCCGAATCTTAATTTTTCTGCTGGCTTGTAGTTTTTCGATACAGTTAAAAGCACAGCAAAAACCAAACGTAATTATTGTATTAGCTGATGATATGGGGTATGCTGACATTTCATGTTATGGAAGTCCGCTGATCAAAACACCATTTTTGGATGGAATGGCTACGAAAGGAATAAAAGCTACAAACTTCGTAACCACCTCACCAACCTGTACGCCATCGAGGGCATCGTTGCTTACGGGGAGATACTGTAGCAGGATGGATCTGCCATGGCCGATTGGTCCGGGCGATAAACGTGGCATACCTGAAGATGAGATTACCATTGCACAGATGCTTAAACAATCAGGTTATGCTACCGCTTTAGTCGGTAAATGGCATTTGGGCGATCATGGTGTTTCGCTGCCAAATAAAAAGGGTTTTGATGAGTTTTACGGCCTTTTATATAGCCACGATTATAGAGCGCCTTATGTTAAAACCGATACAACGATCAAGATTTTTAGAAATACCAAACCGGAGATCTATAAACCACACGATAGTATTTTAACAAGTTCTTACACCCGCGAATCGATCAAATTCATTAAACAAAGTGCTGCGGCTAAAAAACCATTTTTTCTTTACCTGGCGCAAAATATGCCACATTTGCCTGTTGCTTTTGCGGCACAAAAAAGTAGAAAAACACCTTCTGCCGGTGGTGAACTTGGTGATGTAATCGAAGATATGGATGCCGGTTTGGCTGCAATCTGGAAGCAAGTGGTCGCTTCCGGACAGGCAGACAATACCATTTTTATCTTCACCAGCGATAACGGTCCGTGGATAAATGCACCACAGCGAATGTATGAGGATGGTTTTACCAAATTTTACCATGTTGGCTCCGCAGGAATTTTTAGAGGTTCAAAAGGGATCTCTTACGAAGGTGGCCATCGCGTTCCATTTATTGTATATTGGAAAGGGCATACCCTTAACAATAGCCAGTTAACCAAGCCCATTTCAAATCTGGATGTTTTTCCTACACTGGCTGAGTGGACCAAAAGTAAACTACCTCAAAAAGTGTATGATGGAGAATCTGTTTCTGCTTTGCTTACCACGAAAAATAACACTAAACCTCACCGCCCGATTTATTACCACAATTATGTATTAGAAGGCGTAAAAGATGGCGATTGGAAGTTGAGGATTACCAAAAAAGACAATAAAGAACTTACCGAACTTTACAATTTATCGTGGGATCCGGCAGAACGGGTGAATTTAATTGATGATGCAAAATATGCCGATCGGAAAGCGCATTTGATGAAGCTTTACGAGGCCTATCCCGGAAATTCCAAGTAAAATTTAACTTTTTGTTTTTAAAGGCTTTGTTTGATTTTGCCCGCAGATTTAATGGGATAAAAAACGCAGATTAAATCAGATTTATTTAAGTTCCAATAATCTGCGTGCCTTTTCTGCAAAATCTGCGGGAACAACCCGAGTAAGGATGGCTAGCATATCCAATTAAAATGTATATTTACTGTTCGGAGACAGAATAAATGGAAAAAAGATGGGTACTGGCATCAGATTGCAATGATGCTGCGATAACAAAAATAGCAGAACAACTTAATATAGATCGCTCACTTGCACAAATACTCGTACAAAGGAATATTTGTGATTTCGATCAGGCCAAAGATTTCTTCAGGCCAGATCTTGACCATCTTCATGATCCTTTTTTAATGAAGGATATGGATGTTGCTATCGCCCGCATTGAAACGGCATTGGCCACCAATGAAAAAATACTGATTTATGGCGATTATGATGTAGACGGTACAACTTCGGTTGCACTGGCTTTCAGTTTCTTTTCGCAGCTCACTAAAAACATCGAATATTATATCCCCGATCGCTATCTGGAAGGATACGGCATTTCTACCGCAGGGATTGATTATGCCAATGAAAATGGGTTCTCTTTAATTATTGCCTTAGATTGCGGAATAAAATCTATCGATAAAATTGATTACGCGAACACTTTAGGAGTAGATTTCATTATCTGCGATCACCATTTACCTGGAGATGAACTACCTCAGGCTATTGCCGTTTTAGATCCTAAACGCGCTGATTGCGCATACCCTTTTAAAGAACTGGCCGGTTGCGGTATAGGCTTTAAACTTGCACAGGCATATGCGCAAAAACACCAGCTCCCTAAAGAAACTTATCTGCAATATTTAGATTTGGTAATGGTAAGCATTGCGGCTGATATTGTTCCGGTAGTGGGGGAGAACAGGATTTTAGCTTATTACGGCTTAAAAAAATTAAATTCCAATCCATGCGAAGGTTTGCGTGCCCTAATGGAAGTTTCGGGCAAAACCGAAAACTATAGCATTACCGATGTGGTTTTTACCTTAGGCCCGCGCATTAATGCCGCCGGAAGGATAGACCATGCTAAACATGCAGTTGCCATGTTGCTTTGCCAGGTAGATGGAAACGCATTAGAACAGAGTGAACTGATTAATCTTAAAAATACTGAGCGTAAAACTTACGATCAGGACATTACCCGTGAGGCTTTGGCTTTAATTGGCGAAAGTGATATCCTGATCAACAAAAAAACAACCGTTGTATTTAACGAAAACTGGCATAAGGGGGTAATCGGGATTGTGGCCTCGCGTTTAACTGAAAAATATTATCGTCCAACAATCGTATTAACAAAATCCAACGGACATGTAGCAGGTTCCTGCCGATCGGTAATTGGTTTCGATCTGTACGAAGCTTTAAGCGGTTGCGCCGATTTATTGGATCAATATGGTGGGCATAAATTTGCAGCAGGTTTAACCATGCAACAGCATAATGTAGATGCCTTTGCTGATAAGTTTGAAGAAATTGTATCGGCCAGTATTACCGAGGAGTTGCTTACGCCGATGATCAGGATTGATGCCGAAATCGAGCTGGCACAGATAGATGGTAAATTCTATCGTGTTTTATCGCAGATGGGACCCTTCGGACCAGAAAATATGGCGCCTATATTTGTTACCCATAATGTATATCTTGCACAGCAAGCCATGGCTGTTGGTGCAAATCATTTAAAAATTAATATAAAACAACAAAATTCGCCTATTTTTGAAGGCATTGCATTCGGGTTGGCAGAATTTCAAAATCTTTTACAACCAAAGGTACCGTTTTCGATTTGTTATACGTTAGAAGAAAACGTGTGGCGTGATAAGAAACGTTTGCAATTAAATATTAAAGGAATAAAAGTTAATTAACTATAAAATAAATCGTCATGCTGAACTTGTTTCAGCATCTAATTAGAAAGATCCTGAACTAAATTCAGGATGACGGAGCAATCAATATATGATATTAAGAGCCGAAAATCTGGTTAAAAAATATAAACAGCGTACTGTTGTAAACAATGTTTCTTTTAATGTTAGCCAGGGGGAAATTGTTGGGCTTTTAGGTCCGAACGGTGCCGGAAAAACAACTTCCTTTTACATGATTGTTGGTTTAATTAAACCAAACGAAGGCCGTATCTTCTTGGAAGAAGAAGATATTACCGAAGATCCGATGTACCGCAGGGCGCAAAAAGGAATCGGTTATTTAGCCCAGGAGGCATCTGTTTTTAGAAAACTTACCGTAGAAGATAATATTCTGGCCATTTTGGAAATGAGCAAATTGACCAAGGAAGAACAGCGTGATAAACTCGAAGAACTAATCAACGAGTTTAGTTTACATAAAGTGCGTAAAAACCGTGGCGATTTATTGTCAGGAGGTGAACGCCGCCGTACCGAAATTGCACGTGCCTTAGCCGCTAACCCTAATTTTATCTTATTGGATGAACCTTTTGCAGGCGTAGACCCAATTGCGGTAGAAGAAATCCAAAGTATTGTTGCTAAACTGAAACATAAAAACATAGGCATTTTAATTACAGATCACAATGTACAGGAAACACTGTCGATTACCGATAGGGCATATCTGCTTTTTGAAGGTAAAATTTTAGAACAGGGTGTTCCAGAGGTATTGGCAGAGAACGAGATGGTAAGAAAAGTTTACCTTGGATCGAACTTTGTATTGAAACGTAAGAAATTTGATGTTTAATATTAACCAATTCTTATTCCGGATTTCGGGAATAAAAATGATAAACACAGCTAAAATTATTTCAGGTAAAAAGATCGGATTATTGTTGCAACAAAAACAACAGTATCTGTGTTTATCTGTCAACATCTGTGGTAAAAATCAGCTGTTTATTTTCTAATATGGCATTTGTAAATTCAATTTTTACCTGGTTAATGAAAAAGCGGATCCACCAGATCGAGCTTTTTATGAAATATCCGTACGATGTCCAGGAAGAGTGGTTCCATAACTTGATTGATAGTGCCGAAAATACCGAATGGGGCAAACTTTACGATTATAAATCAATCTTAACTCCACAACAATACCAGGAACGTGTTCCAATCCAAAACTACGATACCTTAAAGCCATATATTGAGCGCATGCTTAATGGAGAACAAAATATTCTCTGGCCATCAGATATCAAGTGGTTTGCAAAATCATCGGGTACCACAAGTGATAGGAGTAAGTTTATTCCTGTTTCTCCAGAATCATTGGAAGAATGCCACTTTAAGGGCGGAAAGGATATGCTCTCTATCTATTGCAATAACCGTCCCGATAACCAGATGTTTACCGGAAAAGGCTTGGTGTTGGGTGGAAGCCATCAGGTTAATCAGTTAAATGAAGATTGTTTTTATGGCGATTTATCTGCCGTGCTGATCAAAAACCTGCCTATCTGGGCCGAATATTACCGTACGCCTGATATGTCTATCGCATTGATGGATAATTACGAAATTAAGATGGATAGAATGGCAGAAGCCACTATCAATGAAAATGTAACCAGTATTTCGGGTGTGCCAACATGGACTATTGTACTGGCTAAAAAGGTGCTCGAACTTACCGGAAAGCAGAATTTACTGGAGGTTTGGCCAAACCTCGAATTGTATATCCACGGTGCGGTAAACTTCGCACCTTATCGTGAACAGTTTAAACAGCTCATTCCATCCGCAGACATGTATTATCTGGAAACTTATAATGCCTCCGAAGGATTTTTTGGTATTCAGGATCAGGATAACTCAGAAGAAATGTTGCTGATGTTGGATTATGGTATTTTTTATGAGTTTGTGCCGATGGAGAATATTTGTGAAGAAAACCCTAAAGCATTGATGCTGGGTGAAGTAGAACTGCATAAAAATTACGCCATCGTAATTTCTACAAATGGTGGCCTATGGCGTTATATGATCGGCGATACCATTCAATTTACCTCACTTTCTCCTTACCGCATTAAAATTACCGGACGTACCAAACATTTCATTAATGCCTTTGGCGAAGAAGTGATTATCGACAATGCAGAACAGGCCTTAACTAAAGCTTGCCAGGAAACCGGTGCCGAAATTAAAGATTATACTGCCGGACCTATTTACTTTAAAGATGAAAAAGCTGGTGGGCACGAGTGGATCATAGAATTCGATAAACAACCTAACGATTTTGAAAAGTTTGTAGATATTATGGACAATACATTACGTGCGGTGAATTCCGATTACGATGCCAAACGTTTTAAGGATATGGCTTTAGCCCGTCCCAAAGTGCATAATGCCCCCGCAAATACTTTCTATAATTGGTTAAAGGCAAAAGATAAACTGGGTGGACAGCATAAAGTACCGCGTTTAGCTAATGAGCGAAAATATGTTGATGATATTTTGGAGATGATGAAATCTTCTTAAATTTAATAAATCTCATTCACACATGTCAGTCTGAGCCTGTCGAAGATCTTCTAAAGGCAATCAATAAGCTCAATGTGACTTTAGTATATTTGATAACGCTGCTCAATAATGAAAAACATCCTCATCTTCTTTATGCTTAGGATCATGAGTTATTACTGTTTAACAAAATAAATGAAAAGCTTCAGCTATAAACGTGTGGCCTGGCTATTGTTTTTTGCCTATTTCTTTGTGTTAATGGTACAGATTACTTTACGGTATATCCCACTGAGTAGTGAAGTGTCTTTTCTGCAGATTAAACAGACTGAAGTTTCAGGGATCAAAGCTTATCTTCCCATATTTTACATCCACGTTTATAGTGCCATATTTGTACTACTGGCTGGTTTTACGCAGTTTAATCCTAAAATTTTAGCTAAATATCCTAAAATACATAAATGGTTAGGCTACTTGTATGCAGGCTTCGTATTGTTACTTGCTGCGCCGTCTGGTATTTTTATCGGCTGGTTTGCAAATGGGGGATTAACAGCTAAAACCTCATTTATTATTTTAGGCGTTTTATGGTTCTGGTTTACCCTAAAGGCGATTCTGTTTATTTTAAAAAGAGAAATAATAGCCCATAAAAAGTTTATGTACCGTAGTTTTGCTTTGGCAACCTCTGCGATAACTTTAAGACTATGGAAAGTTATTTTAGTATATTTATTTCACCCGGCACCGATGGATGTTTACCAGATTATCGCCTGGTTAGGCTGGATACCCAATTTGTTAATCGCCGAATGGCTGATCAACAAGAAATTTATTTAACCTTAATATATACCGATGAAAAAAATCTTATTATTCGCTCTGATTCCCTTTTTGATGCTTTCATGCAGAGACACCAAAAAAACAAAAAAAGAAAAAGCAGCAGGCATTGCGCAGCAGGAAATCCACAAGGAACTTTATGGCTTCTGGGTTGGTGATTTTTACACAACAGATGAGTTGGAATATGAAGGGGATATGTCTGATGCTGTTAAGAAACTGAATATCAATATAAAAAAGATAACTAAAGATACGGTGATTGCACAAAGTGTGGTTTCTGGCAACAGCCGCCCGCTATTGGGTAAAATATCAGAAGATGGTGGTAAAATTACCTTCGTTCTGGATGAACCTGGTACAGATAAATACGATGGAAAATTTGAAATTACCCTCGTAGGCGACACCTTGATTGGTAAATGGAACGCCTATAAAAAAGAACTGAAATGGCCGGGAAAAGAATTTAAGTTGTTAAAAAAGGCTTTTGAATATAATGCCAGCCGTATGTTGCCAACTGAAATGGAATATGTAGATTGGAGCGATCACAAAATGGTAGAGCGGTTAGATACCCTTGAAGATGGAAGTATAGATTCGTTAGGGGCCAATACTTTTTACAGAAGTGCATCTGAACAGATTTTTAAATTAAATGCTTCAACTACTGCACTTAAAGAAGAAGATGTAAAGAATTTAAGAAAACTTGATTTGCAGATTATCAAAAACACCATTTTCGCCAGACATGGTTATGCCTTTAAAAAACAAACTTTCAGAAATTTTTTCGATCCTGTAGAATGGTATGTTCCTGTTAAAAACAATGTCGATAATGATTTAACAGCTATCGAGAACAAAAATATTAAACTATTGGATCGCTTTACCAAATATGCCGAAGACAATTATGATGCTTTTGGCCGTTAATTTGTAATACAGTTAACTATGAAATTGAATAGGGAGAAAATACTGGGTTTCTTTAAAAAATCGCAAAGCAAAGCTTCAGTGATCTTAAGTGATAAGACCAAAGCGAGCAATACGATTAAAGATGCATTGGGAAAGGCAGTAACGAATAAAGGTGATCTGGAAGGTGTTTGGTCGAAACTGGTGCTGCTCTTTGCCGTATCAAAAGATTACGTGAACGGCGATTATACCGAAATTCCGAAAAGATCAATCATTGCTATTTTGGGTGGCTTGGTTTACTTCTTGTCTCCGATAGATGTGATCCCTGATTTTGTGCCCGTTTTAGGTTTTGTTGATGATATCTACATCTTGAACCTGGTGTATAGGCAGGTGCTTAAAGATCTGGAAAAATATAAAGTTTGGAAAGATGCACAGATCAAAATTATAGGCGATATAGATGGCTCAACCGCAACATAGTTTTTTCGACTGGATTGGCGAGCATCTTTTTACCTGTCCGTTTAGAGCTCATTTTGGATTCGATTGCCCAGGCTGTGGTTTACAGCGTTCGGTTCTGGCTTTATTTCGGGGTGATTTAATGGCATCATTTAAGTTTTATCCCGCAACAATTCCACTCATTTTTGTTATAGTATTTACCATTGTTCACCTCAAGGTCGATTTCAAGTTTGGGGCACAGCTGATAAAAATCGTTTTCGCAAGTGTTGCAGTAATTATTTTAATCAATTACATTTACAAAATATACACTCACCAATTGATCTAAATATAGCTATGTCAGAAGAACAGGAAACCCCTCAAGAAAATAAACCTATTGATCTTTCAAAAGATAAAAATCCAGAACCTGCGCCATTTCAGCCATTAGGTAATGGTCCGGCAACCCCACCACCATTTCAGCAACCGCCACCATTTGGACAATTTGGAGGAGGAGGTTTTGGTCAGCAGAACTTGCCAAACTCTACAGCTTCGCTAGTACTGGGTATTTTAGCTATACCTGCATGTTGCTTTTATGGGGTATTTGGATTGATTTTTGGCGTAATTGCTTGGATATTAGGTGCAGGTGATATGAAAAAGTATCAGCTTAATCCAAGTTTGTATACTGAATCATCGTACAAAAATGCTAAAGCTGGTAAGATCTGTGGAATGATTGCGACGATTTTAAGTGCATTGATGGTGCTTATGTTTATACTCATTATTGTAGGTGTGGTTGCAAATCCACATATGTTTGAGAATTTTTTAAGAGATCTGAAATAAGCTGAATTTAATTTTACCTTAAAAATATAAATCGAATGGTGCATGCCATTCGATTTTCTTATTTTTGTAGGATTGAAATTGTAAATAAAAAACTAAGATAATGTATCCAGAATATTTAGTAGAGCCAATGCGTAAGGAATTAACTAACGTAGGTTTTCAAGAATTAAAAAACGCAGAAGATGTAGATCAGGCGATTAAAGGCGAAGGAACTGTGTTGGTAGTAGTAAATTCGGTTTGCGGTTGCGCAGCAGCAAATGCTCGTCCAGCGGCCAGAGCAGCAGCAGCACACGAAAAACACCCTGATAAATTGGTTACTGTTTTTGCAGGAATGGAAAAAGAAGCGGTAGATCAGGCTAGAAATTATATGATGCCTTTCCCTCCATCTTCTCCGGCAATGGCGTTATTTAAAGATGGTAAATTGGTTCACATGATCGAGCGTCACCAGATTGAAGGCCGTCCGGCGCAAATGATCGCTGATAACCTGATCGGTGCTTTTGAACAATACTGCTAGAAATTGATTATACAGATTATTGGATTACACCGATAAGAAGGTGATTTAAATGATAACGAGATGGTGAATGGGAACATTCACCATTTTGCGTTTATCGTAATTTTTTGCCACGGAAACAGAAAGCACGGAATATTCCCCTTCGGTTCGTCATCCTGAGCGTAGTCGAAGGATCGCTTTCATAGGTCAGAGATTCTTCACTGCGTTCGGAATGACATAGAAGTGAAATCTGTGTAATCACCTAAAATCTCAAAATCTGTGATTACTAAAAGTCCTTATTCAGCAATTTCTCCAACTCCCCAAACGAAACATTCATTCTTACCCTGCCTTGTTTGGCGTACGATATTTCGCCAGTTTCTTCTGATATAATTACTGCAACGGCATCGGTTGTTTCAGAAACGCCAATACCCGCTCGGTGCCTTAACCCAAACTGTGAGGGCAACTGGTCGTTATCCGTCAAAGGTAAAATACAGCTCGCGCTTTTAATTTTGTTTTCAGAAATAACCACGGCACCATCATGCAGCGGACTGTTTTTCTGAAAGATACTTTCCAGCAAACGTTTCGATATTTTAGCGTCAACAAGTTCGCAGCTATTGGCAAAAAACTGCTCATCGTAAAATTTAACGAATACTATTAATGCTCCTGTACGCGTTTTTTTCATGCTTTTACAGGCATCAATAATTGGTTTTATACGGGTTAAATTATTCCTTTCAATTTCTTTTCTACCAAATAGATATCCCCACCAGGCCTTATTCTTTTGTAAAAAAGCATTTTTTCCAATCAGTAAGAGAAAACGCCTGATCTCTGGGTGGAAAATTACAATCAATGCAATAATCCCCACACTCATAAATTTCTCTATGATGGCCGTGAGTAATTTCATATGCAAAGCATCAACAATATGATAGAATATTGCGATGATGAGCATCCCAACCAGTAGGTTAACAGCTAAGGTATTGCGGATTAGGGTATACACGTAATAGATTAAAAGTGCTACGAGCACGATGTCTACCACGTCGGTAATGGTGAATTTTACGAAATCAAAATCTAATCCTTTCATTAGTGGCAAGATAGCAAAACGGTTTTCAGTTTACAAGCAAGATGGGTTAACTGTTTAAAATGGTTAATTGTTTTTTAAGGATCGTCACCCTGAGGGTTCATTAATTGTTTAAAATCACTATGAGTGACGTACAATTGTTTTCTCTCGGCCTACAGCGCAGTCTTGCCTCGGCTCGCCGCCGTCGAAGGGCTCTTTCTTTTTGGCATCAAAAAGAAACAAAAAATGCCGGCTGAAAATTTTTCTTTCGAAGCGAGTACGTTGGCTTGGACAGTGCAGCCCGAAAAATTTGTTAGGCCGGGTTTAAGTAGAACGGGGATACTGTGCCACGGCCTAGTTGGACGGAAATACATAATCGGCATAAACCATTCATATTTAAATAATTACGAAATTACATCAATGGTACTTGTTTCAGGGTCTTTATCGGAAAATAGATGCTAAAACAAGTTCAGCGGGACGAATCTGCCAGAAGTCTGTACCCTGTCGATTTAACATGGTATCAGTAACTCTAACCAAATAATCGACCAATCTAAATTAGTCATACAGCATCCCAACTAACCTTATGCATTCTACCGCTTCCCTAACATCATGTACCCTTAAAATACCCGCTCCTTTTTGTAGCGCAATGGTATTGAGTACCGAAGTCCCGTTCAGGGCCTCTGATGCCGAAGTGCCAAGTGTTTTATAGATCATTCCTTTACGAGAGAAGCCCACTAAAATGGGAAGTTTAAAAATTTTAAAAGCTTCTAATTGGTTAAGCAGCTCATAATTATGTTCAATTGTTTTTCCAAAGCCAAAACCAGGGTCAATAATTACGTCGTGAACATGAAGCGCCTTAAGCGCCGCAACTTTTTTCGCCAGGTAATCAATTACTTCCAATAACACTTTGTCGTAAACAGGGTTTTGCTGCATGTTTTGGGGAGTACCCTTCATGTGCATCATCATATAAGGTACCTGTAGTTTGGCCACTGTTTCAAACATCTGTTCGTCCATATCTCCAGCGGCAATATCATTAATGATGTGCGCACCTGCAGAAATCGTTTCCTCCGCTACTTTCGCCCTGAAGGTATCTATAGAAATAACCGCTTCGGGAAATGCCTTTACTAAACTTTCTACCACGGGCACCAAACGGTCAACCTCTTCACTGGTAGAAATATCTTTAGCACCAGGTCTTGATGAGTATCCGCCGATATCAATAAATGTAGCCCCTTCATTAAGGAACTGGGCTGCTTTGGTTAAAGCTTCGTCTATTGATTTCGTGCGGCTATTGCTATAAAAAGAATCCGGGGTGATATTCAAAATACCCATCACTTTTGGGCGGCTTAAATCGATAAGTTTACCTTTAATGTTTAAGCTTTGTTTGGGCTCAAAAAAGTTTTTTTCTGCCATAATAAACCCTTTCGGGATTTGGGTTTCGCTTTAAAAATGTATCTTTAGCTTTTGTTTTTTCACGACAAAAATACACTAAAAACTAAATAATTATTGGCTTTGGCACAAACAAATACCTCTACCGAATTTGATGAAGTGATTGCAGTTTGCAGATCATTATTTTTAAAAAAGACTAAAGATTATGGCACTGCATGGCGGATTTTAAGACCAAGTTCGATAACCGATCAGATTTTTATCAAAGCACAACGCATCCGTACCCTTGAAGAAAAAAAAGTAAGTAAGGTAGGAGAGGGTGTGATATCAGAATACATTGGGATTGTAAACTATTGTATTATCGCCATGATGCAGCTCGAACTGACTGAAAGCGATCCGAATGAGATGCCTTATACCGAAGTTGAAAAAAGGTTTGAAGAAAAGGTAACGGAAACCAAAGATTTAATGTTTGCCAAAAACCATGATTATGGTGAGGCTTGGCGCGATATGCGCATTAGTTCGTTAACCGATTTGATTTTGATGAAAATTTTTAGGGTTAAACAGATAGAAGATAACGAAGGGCAAACCCTGGCATCGGAGGGCGTTAAAGCAAATTATCAGGATATGTTGAACTATTCGGTTTTTGCACTGATCAAACTCGGCGTTAAGAAATAGCGTAATAGTCTTTAAAAAATAGATACATACAGATGCGAAACATACTTTTAAGATTCTCCAGGATTTTTGTCGGTGCTTTATTCATATTTTCAGGATTAATCAAAGCAAACGATCCGCTTGGCTTTGGCTATAAACTACAGGAATATTTTGAAGTTTTTCATATGAATTTCCTGAGTGGAATGGCCACTGGTATTGCCATTTTACTTTGTACTTTAGAAATTGTTCTCGGTGCCTTATTGCTATTGGGTTTCTGGAGTAAAAAGGTAGCCTGGGGTTTATTGCTTCTCATCATCTTTTTTACCCTGCTAACATTTATATCTGCAGCGTTCAAAGTAGTTACCAGTTGTGGCTGTTTTGGCGATGCCATTCCACTTACCCCATGGCAGTCGTTCAGTAAAGATTTGATCCTTTTAGCACTGATCATTGTTATTTTCTTAAACAAGAACCTGATTCAACCTTTATTCAAAAAAGAAACTACTCAAAGAAATATTGCGATTGCAGTAATGGTTATATCTTTAGGTTTTGGTTTGTATACTTACAATGTTTTGCCGATTATCGATTTCCTACCTTATAAGGTTGGTGCACATCTTCCATCATTAATGGTGATTCCTCCGGGAGAAAAACCAGATGAATTTGAGATTATGTATCACCTAAAGAACAAGAAAACCAATGAAGAGAAAGATATGAGCGATAAAGCCTATCTTAAAACAGAGATCTGGAAGGATAACAATTGGGAAATTATCGGTGAACCGGCAAAAAGACTGGTTAAAAAAGGTTTTGAACCTAAAATCAAAGACTTGAACATTACAGATGCTTCAGGCACCGATTATACCAAAGAACTGATCGAAAACCCTTATTATAATTTGATCTTTGTAGCCTACGATCTTCATGCTACAAACGAGGCCGCTATTGGTAAACTAAACGCTCTGGCTTTAAACGCTACGCAGCAGTTTAATATCCGTACGGTTTTGCTTACTTCTAATTCGGCTCAGGATGCACAGGCTTTTATCAAAAAGAACAACCTGTTTTCGGAGGTTTTTTATGCCGATGCCGTACCTTTAAAAAGTATGGTAAGAGCAAACCCTGGCGTTTTATTGATGAAGAACGGCGTGGTAATCAATAAATGGCATTTTCATAACGTACCCACTTTCGACCAACTTAGTCGAAAATATTTCGATAAATAAATATGATCGGATACGCACTAAAAAAACTGATGTATGGGCTGCTGGTAATGGGCGGTGTAATATTAGTTGTTTTTGTGCTGTTTAATATTTTACCTGGCGACCCTGCACGGATGACGATGGGGCAAAGGGCCGATGTACAATCGCTCGAAGCCGTTCGTAAAGAATTTGGTTTAGACCGGTCCAAACCTGTTCAGTTTGTTTTATACATTAATGATTTATCGCCAATTAGCATTCTTGATAACGATAGTACCAATCAACAGAAATATCATTACGCAAAACTGATGGCTTTTGAGAATAAGGCGCTGGTGATAAAATGGCCCTATCTCCGCAGTTCTTACCAGACCAAACGCGATGTAACGGCTATACTTTCCGAAACGGTACCGAATACCTTTATCCTGGCTTTAACGGCGATGATTTTCGCCACCATAATCGGTGTGTTTTTGGGTGTGCTTTCAGCAGTTTATAAAGATTCGTGGATTGATAAATCGGCCAATGCATTTGCCATTCTGGGAATATCAGCGCCTTCTTTTTTTGCTGGGATTATTATTGCCTGGCTTTTCGGCTTTGTACTGAGTAATTATACAGGCCTAAAAATGAGCGGGAGCTTATATTCTTACGATCCCTTTAATGGTGAGGTATTAACCTTAAGAAACCTATGGCTGCCAATGATTACCCTTGGTTTGAGGCCTTTGGCGATTATTGTACAGTTAACCAGAAGCGCAATGCTGGATGTTTTGGCGCAGGATTATATCAGAACCGCAAGGGCCAAAGGCTTAAGTAGAAATGCCATAATTTATAAACATGCTTTAAAAAATGCCATGAACCCGGTAATTACGGCTATTTCAGGATGGTTTGCTTCATTGTTGGCAGGTTCTTTTTTTGTTGAGTACATTTTCGGTTATAACGGATTAGGCAGAACAACGGTAACCGCTTTAGAAATGTCTGATTTTCCGGTAGTGATGGGTTCTATTCTTTTTATCGCTTTCGTATTTGTCGTCATTAATATTCTGGTTGATATTTTATATGCTTATGTTGACCCAAGAGTTAAATTAAGTTAGGTTATGCGCGAAGAAGAAATTATAAATTATACTGAGCTTGCAGATCAACGTATTATCGAAATATTTAAGCTTGCAACAACCGAAATGCCAGACGCTGAGCGCTTGTTTAGTCACGTACTCAATGCGCAGCATATATGGGCACAACGGATTTCGGGCAAGAAGCCACTTTATGGCGTTTGGGATATTCATCATAAGGAAAACTTTGAACGTATTGCTGCTGAAAATTTTAAGTTGATTAGGGCGGTATTGAAAGAGCGTTCTTTAGATCAAAAGATTTTGTACAGCAATACACAAGGTGTTAAGTACGAAAACCGATTGGATGAAATTTTATTTCATTTATTTAATCATTCTACTTATCATCGCGGACAGGTTGTAACTTTATTGAAAAAAGAAGGTTTTACACCACCTGTAACCGATTATATTATGTTAAAACGCGACCATTTACTTTAGGTCGGTTAAATAGAACACACATGAAAATTTTCCTTATCGGATATATGGGCTGCGGCAAAAGTACAAAAGCTAAACAGCTGGCACATCGTTTAGAATGCCCTGTGATTGATCTTGACGCCGAAATTGTTTCAAAAACAGGTAAAAGCATTGCGGAATATTTTGCTGAATATGGAGAAAGTGGCTTTAGGGATTATGAAAGCGAAATGCTTAAAACCTTCGATTATCCAGAAACCTGCGTGGTAGCTACAGGAGGCGGATTACCATGCTTTTTCGATAACATGGAATGGATGAATGCTAACGGTGAAACGGTTTACTTACAAATGGAGCCAGCGGCTTTGGTATCACGTTTACATAACCGCCAAAAACGTCCGTTAATTAAAGATCTGGATGATGAACAGCTTTTAGAATTTATTAAAGAGAAACTCGAAGAACGCGATCCTTTTTACACCCAAGCAAAACTGATTGTAGATGCATTTGATCTGGATGGGGAAAAGTTGGAAGAAGCGATTAAGAAGAATCGTTAGATTTTCTTTGCCAATAAAACAATTTGCTTTAGATAAGATTTCTCCTAAACCCTAAACCCTAAACCCTAAACCCTAAACCCTAAACCCTAAACCCTAATTCCATCATCAATAATTTTGGCGGATAACAATGCAAGGGGAATTCCTCCGCCCGGATGCACACTACCCCCACAGAAATATAAATTTTTAACTTTCGAACTGAAATTGGGATGCCTTAAAAAGGCAGAAAACTGATTGTTGGAGCTGTTGCCGTATAAGGAACCTTGATAAGAACCTGTTTTGTTTTCTATACTTCGTGGATCAAGAATCTGCTCACAGATAATGTCTCTTTCAATATTTCTGTTTAAAACCCGGCTGATTTTTTGGATAATGTTTGTCCTGGCTTCTTTAATCAATACATTCCAGTTCTGACCATTATTGGCAGGAACATTTATCATTACAAACCAGTTCTCACTGCCTGTAGGTGCATCACCCCTGATATGTTTACAGCTGATGTTCACATACACCGTTGGATCGCTGCTGATGGTTTTATCTTTCCATATGGCATTAAACTCCTTTTGGTAATCCTCAGCGAAAAAGATGTTGTGCAAGCCCATATCGCTGTAATTCCCGTCCATGCCCCAGTAAAAAATCAAAGCAGAGCTACTCCGTTCCTGGTTTAATAATTTTTTAGGTTGAGTTATGTTTTTAAGCAGGTTTTTATAAGTAAACCAGATGTCGAGGTTCGAAACAACAACATCAGCCTTATAATTTTTATCGTTAACTTTTACGCCTTGTACGTCGGGTTTAAGCCCATTGGAATATATAATTTCTTCCACCTTTTGATTGTAATGAAACCTTATTCCCAACTCTTCTGCCAATTTTACCAGGGCAGTAACAATACTATACATCCCGTTCTTTGGAAGAAATGCTCCATAGTGGTACTCGAAATGTGGAATTATATTCAATGTGGCCGGTGCCTGATAGGGATCGGAACCGTTATATGTGGCATAACGGTTAAAAAGCTGTGCTATTCTATCATCTTTAAAGAACGATCTGTTTGCGTTTGCCTGTGTTCTAAAAGCATCAATCTGGCCAAATCGGAATATAGATTTTAAGGTGTCCCAGTGCAGGTAGCTTTTAATTTTATGCAAACTTCTTTCTAGAAACACACGGTGGGTAACCTCGTAAATGGTTTTGCTTTTGTTTAAATAGCGCTCAACCTCTTTTGCAGTTGAAGCTGTCTTTTCTTCTATTTCCTTAGCAAATTCATCGAGATCTGCGCTTGCGTTTAACCTTAAGCCATCTTCGTAAAAATAACGGCAAATTTCTTTTAGTTTTAGATATCCAAAATAATCTTCAGGGTTTTTACCTGCCAGTTTGAAGAGTTCATCCACATACTGGGGCATGGTAAAAAGGCTCGGTCCGGCATCAAACCTGAAACCGTTCATTTTTATTTCTGTCAGTTTGCCACCAGGTTTTGAATTGGTTTCAAAAACATCAACCTCATAACCCTTTACGGAAAGACGGATTGCCGATGCAATTCCAGCAATTCCGGCACCGATAACTATTGCTTTTGGTTTAGGCATGATGCGAAAATAAGATAAATATTTTACTAACTTGAAGTGATGATTAAGGATGAAATTATAATTTATAAAACAGAAGAGGGTTTGCCTGCAATAGAAGTGACTTATGGAAATGATACCGTTTGGCTTAGTCAACAGCAGATGCAACAGCTTTTTAATAAGACGAAGCAGAATATAAGTCTACACATTAAGAATATATTTGAAGAAAGTGAACTTTTAAAAGAAGCAGTTGTCAAGGAATACTTGACAACTTCCAGGGATGGAAAAAGTTATAAAACATTCTATTATTCGCTTGATGTGGTTATTTCTGTAGGATATCGAGTAAGGTCAAAAGAGGGTACTAAATTCCGTATTTGCGCTAATCAGATGTTAAAAGATTATAACCTAATAAACTATAAAAATTAACCTATTTTAACTCCTCTAAATATAGCTTCGTTTGTTTTTCGATCTCGTTGGTGGCAAACTTAATGGCTGAACCAACTCTGGTGGTTTCGGATTTTACAGGCATTTTGTTTACCGTTGCCAAGGCATCCATATACCATTTGGCCCACACTTCAATAATGTGTTTCTCATCCGTTGCAGTTTTCCCTTTTGCAATTTCTTTTTTGCTCAGTTCAAATTCAGTTTTTAAGCGGGTTAAAGCATCGGTTTTAACTTGCGAAACAGTAGCTATCGCAGTATTTTCGTCTGCAGAAATTAAAGTATAGGCAGCAGTTAAAGCACTTATCCCAACGTTTTTCATTTCAGTTGGCGAAACTTTATCGATCCTATCGTTATCCGTATGGTAGAATACATCGGTAAAGTGCCACATCAGTAATCCTGGGATTTTATTTTGCAGGAATGGTGTATGGTCACTACCACCTTCAAACGGATTATAATTAACTGTCCAGTTGGCAAATTTGCCCTGTGTTTTACAGATATCGAAGATAAAATCGTTAAAATAATGCGGGAAAAGATCTTTTTCAGTAACATCGCCAGCGCCCCATTCGGTATGTTTATCCGTTCCCCTTGTCCAAATGGCCGATGGATCAGGCATTTTTTCAATCAGGAATGAGCCGCCGGTTTTTTTAGTGTCCTCGCCAACCATATCCAAACTCATTCCCCACATAATGCCTTTGGCCCGGGTGGTATCTTCGGTAATATATCTTCTTGTTGATACAATTTCGTCGCCCCATAAAAAAGTGAGGCTACGCTTAGGGCTTATCTTTTTTGCCTGATATAATGCTGCTGTTAGCCTTGCCATTTCTGCTAATGTACCAACGCCGCTTGCATTATCGTTTGCACCAGGCTCTTGAACGTGTGCACTGAATACAAAACGGTTGGTGGGATTTATACTGCCTCTAACATTTGCTACTATGGTTAATTCTTCAGAGGGGTAAATTTTAGTCTGAATATTTACCTTCAATTTAGTCTCGCCTTTTAAACAGGCTGCTTTTAATTTTTCTTTAGCTGCATAAGATAAAAGCAATGTCCATACTTCACTATCGGCTTTCATGCTCCCAAACTGGATAGAAGTTTGGTGTACTTCTGGTTGGGTGTACTTTGGCATCGAATAGCCCAGCACGCCAATGGCTCCCGCTTTTGCAGCTATTTGAAGCAGGCGCGATGGACTGTTCTCAGAAAATAGGATTTTCCCTTTCAGATCCATTTTCTCTATTTCGGCAGGTAATACGTTGGCAATGTAGACCACACTCGCCGTAACACCCCCTGCAACTGTTGATCTGCAATTGATTGGAATCATATTGCGGTTAGTTTTGTAAGAAATGAGCGATTTTGTTTCCCCAATAATATCTATATTGGCATCAACGGGCTCCCAAGTGCTGTTTTTCATCGCTCTTTTTTCGATGCGGTAAGTTAAAGGAGCCTCGAATTCATTCTGCTTCTGTTCTACAAAACCAGCCTTTTTAAGGATGTTTTCTATATAACGGATACTAGCATTAAAGCCTGTGTTGCCGGGTACGCGGAAGTATTTTTCTACAAAAGCAGTGGTTTCGTAGGCGTTTTTTTCTAGGAAACCAGCCCGCGTTAGTTTGAAATATTCATCTGTCGAATTTTGTGCGTAACATCCCAATCCCGCCAAAAGCAGTACAAAAAGTATCTTCGTTTTCATGATCGTTATTAAAAGCGAAAGATACTAAGAATATTTAATGTTGTTTAGGCGTACCGCTTGCCTGTTTTGCGTTTCAACCCTTCGTCAACCGACAATGGGCCTGAACCTACCACCCAAAACATGATGAGTAGAAACAGTACCAATACCGAAAACCACAATTCCGAATTCGGTGTGGAGAAGCCCGGTGTAAGGTTAACGAAAAATACGGCAAACAATAAGATTGGAATCTGAATTACAACAGCAAAGCGGGTAACTAAGCCTAAAGTAATTAAAACGCCCCCAACCAAATGCGCAAATGCAACAACGTGAATGGCGACACTGATGAGCATGCCCGAAAAACCAAATACGTTGTTTTGTGTAATCATGTTCTGAAGAACAGAAGTGTCGCTAACAAAAGAAACACCTTTTCCAAAAATGATCAGGCCAAGTACAATCCGAAGATAATCCAGCCATTTTGAGTGATGAACATCTCCCCAATGTTCAATTTTACGGATAACGTTCATAATGAACCTCCATTTTTATGTGAATGATACTTTAAGTTACGGATTTTTATTTAGTTATCAAATAAGGGACTGAAAATCAATGAATCGCGCTTGTGGTTGGTGTAAAAGGAGTGGTTTAACCTTTTGATGTAAAATTAACATAAAATTAATTTATACCGTTTTGGTTTTTAGTATGAATTTAGTATTATTGCTTAAATAGATGGGTTTTTTATCATGAGCAAAGAAATATTAGAGTTTTCTGTACTGGTAGATGAAAAATTTGACCTAAAATTTAATTGGTTAGATGGCTTTTGGGGTGCGGCATTTAAATTTTTTGGAAAATAATTTTTAAAATCAGGGTTTTCATTGCCGGACAGTTCTTGTTCGAGTAGGATAGTTGTGGCCCAATCTTTTGATTAATTGGTTTTTCACCCTCTACCTTTCAACCCTTAACCTCTTTTTTCTATATTTGCAAAATAATGAGTAGAAGAAAACCTGGTACGGTAACTATTGTTCCAAACGTACATATAATCGATATTGCCGAAGAAGGAAAAGGTGTAGGCAAGGCTGACGAATTGGTCATTTTTGTTGATAAGGCCGTTCCCGGTGATGTGGTAGATGTTCGGTTGACCAAAAAGAAAAAGAATTTTGCTGAAGCAATCATCGATCAGCTTCATGAAAAATCAGCGTTGCGTACTGATCCTTTCTGCCCTCATTTCGGAACCTGTGGCGGTTGCAAATGGCAGCATATGGGTTACGATTCTCAATTAAAGTTTAAACAGAAAAATGTTGAGGCAGCTTTACAACGCTTAGGTAAAATAGATACCTCAGGAACGGAACCGATTTTAGGCTCAGAAAAAAACAGGTATTACCGAAATAAATTAGAATTTACTTTTTCGAACAAACGCTGGTTGGAAAAAACCGATGTAGAACGCGATGAAGATTTTGATATGAACGCACTGGGTTTTCACGTACCATTGCGTTTCGATAAAATTTTAGATATCGAGCATTGTTATCTACAGGATGAGCCTTCTAATTCGATCAGAAATGCTGTTCGTAAATATGCTTTAGAAAATGATCTTTCGTTTTACGATCTGCGTAACCATGAAGGCGTTTTGCGTAACCTGATAATCCGTACTTCTAGTACAGGTGAGGTGATGGTTGCTGTGGTATTTGCTTATCCGGAACAGGCACACATTGATGGTTTGATGGGTTTTCTTAAAAATGAATTTCCACAGATTACCTCTTTGCTATATATCGTTAACCAAAAAAAGAATGACACTATTTTTGATCAGGATGTAGTGGTTTTCTCAGGTCGCGATCATATTTTCGAAGAAATGGATGGCATTCGTTTTAAAATTGGGGTGAAATCTTTTTATCAGACCAATTCTGAACAAGCCTTCGAGCTATATAAAATCACCAGAGATTTTGCCGGATTTAAAGGCGATGAGCTGGTTTATGATTTATACACTGGCGCCGGGACGATTGCAAATTTTATTGCCAAAAACGTAAAGCAGGTAGTGGGGGTAGAATATGTGCCAACTGCTATTGAAGATGCAAAGTTTAACTCAGCGCTAAATGGCATCGATAATACGATTTTTTATGCTGGAGATATGAAAGATATTCTTACTTCAGAATTTATCCTCGCACATGGTAAACCAGATGTAGTCATTACTGATCCGCCACGCGCTGGTATGCATGCAGATGTAGTAGAGAGATTGCTTGAAATGGAGTCTGAAAAAATTGTTTATGTAAGCTGTAATGCAGCCACGCAGGCTAGAGATTTAGAGTTATTGAAAGAGAAATACGATGTGGTGCGCATTAAACCTGTAGATATGTTTCCACACACGCAGCACGTAGAGAACGTAGTATTGTTAAGGTTAAAGTAATAAAATGATTGAGTGAGAGAAAGATTGAATGACAGAATGGGGCAATTTGCCTTTAACATTTAACTATTCACTCATTCAAAATTCAATTACTAGTTAAGGTATGGATAGAGAAGAATTATTAGGCGCAACGCCCGAAGAGAACGGAACACCACAAAAAAAGCAGGAAAGTCCGCTGGTAAGTTTAGAAAAGGACCTGGAGTTCTATGCTGATGCGATTAAAGAAGTAGCAATCGAGATTATGGTTGAAGGCATTTCTGCCCATCCAATTTTTATTGCACATCAGCACGAAGTAAACATAGGTGAACTTATTTTAAATAAAGAAGAACTTAACACCGACTGGACCATACAAGCCTCTACTTTAGAAGAATTTGTAGAAAAAGGAATCATCAGCAAAGAGAAAAAGGAACCCTTCTTAAAAGTGTATAAAAAGCCTGAAGATTTTATGTGTGTATTCGTAATTGTTCCTGAAGGTGCCAACTTTATTTACTATCCTTACAAAAAAAGGTAAGGATAGAAAGGCTGAAAGTTTAAGATTTCCTCTCTACAGCCTTTAATGATCAGAATCTGTGTAATCTATTAATCTGTGCAATCACCGAATAAAAAACGCCGCTTTGTATCCACAAAGCAGCGCATTATTATTAACTAAACTAAACTTTTAATTTACGTGGTGCACATCTCCACTTTTTGAGCTTGATGTTTTCTTGAGTGAAGCATTTCCCTTATAACTTACATCGCCACCACCACTTGCACTGGCTTCTAGGCCTTTATTTACATGAAGATTTACATCAGAACCACCAGAAGCCTGCACCTTTGCATAATCTGTAATTAATTCGTAAGCGTCGATATCGCTACCTCCACTAGATTGAATGGTCATATTTTCTGCTTTGCCTTTTAAATCGAGATCACTGCCACCGCTCGATTGAACAGATAGATCGTTGCAAACAACCGTTAATTTTAAATCTGATCCTCCTGAAGAGCGAATAGCAAGTTTATCTGTTTTAATTTGGTTTTGTGTAAAAACATCCGATCCTCCCGATGCTGCAATTGCATTTAGGGTTTTAAAACTTACATAAGCTTTAATGGTGCGGTTTTTAAACATGCCGCTCCAATTGATGCCATCTTTAAATTTTATGGTAACATTGCTGCCGCTCTGCTCAACAACAATATCTTTTAATGTTTCAGAATCAGATTTTATACTCACACTTTCATTACCGCCCTGAGTGAGGTATAAATCTATACCACTGCTTACTCCAATGCTATTGAAGTTTTTAACGGTAAAACTTTTAGTATCCTGTGCCTTAGCCATGTAGCTGGTTACCACGATAAATAAAATGGCGGATGATTTGATAAGGGTTTTCATAGTCGTTTTTTCATTAAATGATTCTGAAGCTATCATTACGCAGTATTTAGGCAACGATGGCTTCGATTTTGTGTTTTGGTTATAGATTAGACGCATCTCTGATGAAAACGTTGCAAACAATCGAAATTATTTTTCAAATAGTTTGAATTTCATCCTTAAAATCGTTCTTTTTGTATTCAATCCTTTTTATACAATGGCATCGCAATTACTTATTCTCAACAAGAAACAAATTCAGCAGAAAATAGATCGTATCGCTTATCAGATTTTAGAAGATAACCTGAATGAGAAAGAAGTGGTGCTTGCCGGTATTTGGGACCGTGGCTACAAACTAGCGCTAAGATTAGAAAAAGTGCTTAAAAAGATTTCAGGCTTTAAACTAACCTTACTGCGTATCGACCTGCAGAAAGAAAGTAGCAAATTGGTTGCTTCGACAGATCTGGATGAAAGCCATTGGAAAAACAAGGTGATCATTATTGTTGATGATGTACTGAACAGCGGTAAAACCCTTGCTTATGGTTTAGGCGTTTTCTTAAATACGCCACATAAAAAAATACGTACAGTAGTTTTGGTTGATCGAAGCCATAAAATTTTCCCTATTGCCACCGATTTTGTTGGGCTTGAACTGGCTACCATCTTAAAAGAACATGTGGATGTAGTAATGGATGTGGAAGGTGAAGAAGATCGGGTTTATTTGAGCTAGGAGGTAAAAGGGAAGATTTAGGATGAGAGAAGATATACCTTAATCGAAGTTAACCATTCGTATAATATGTTCGACAGAAGTGGAGAAATCTTTGAACCGGACATCAAAAAATCTATATCCATTATACAAACGGGGACTATAATTCATCTGTGCTATCGTCCTCGTTTGTAACGAGGATGAACGAGAATAGCGATTTTATCGCTTTTTAAATCAATTCAATTTTCACCAAACCTTTAATTCCAGCATAATCTTTAGCGCTACTGTAAATGTATTGCTCGGGAAATTCAACAATACCAGCTTTAACAGGATTATCATGGATATAATGTAGTTTTTGAAAAGCATCGATTTCTTGTAATTCGATAGGGTGATTGTCGTCTTGCCAGATTTTGTGATTTTCTGCCCGATTGGTCTTTCTTGCTTCGAAACTAAACTTATCTAAAAGCCAATCTCTCCTACTTTCAGGTATCTCTTTAATGGTAACAGCCAATTGCTTCGAAGTGAATTTTTTAAAATCTCTCAAAAAATCAGACATTTTATTTGGCTCTTTACACCTTCCAATAAAATGAATGTGATTCGTCATCAGAACCCAACCATTTAATATTAATCCTTTATTTTGGATACAGTGGTTTAATGAATCGACAATTATGTTTTTATATTCTGGTCTTGTAAATAAGTCTATCCAACCAACTATTGTACATGTTATAAAATAAGTCTGATTTTGATCAGTAATTATATATCTGCTTCCTCCCATAATCAAATAAGATTAAATCTTTAATTAAATTATATTCTCAGTAAAGAAAATATTTGGGAGATTTATAGTGAATATAGCTATTTTATGCATAAATGCGATAATCATACTGGTTTGTGGAGAGGATGAATGAGAATAGCGATTGTATCGCTAATATTTAAATCGGTTTAAGCTATTACGCCACATTACAAATGTGGACCTCGCTAATCCTCGTTACAAACGAGGCCTATAACGAGTCTATATACAATACATTTGCAATTCACCTCAATTTTTTGCAATTTCCCGAAATGTATCAGCCTAGAAAAAATAATTTGATCTTCAGCTTTTTCTCCTGGTACATCCAGTTTATTATCAAAAAAGATTTTTCAGCTTTTAAGTATAGCGAGGTAGAGATTAAACAAGATGCGGCTATATTGGTTTTGGCCAATCATTTTAGCTGGTGGGATGGTTTTTTCCTCTTTTACATCAATAAAAAAGTATTTAAGAAACAATTTCATGTTTTAGTGAATGCCGAAAACTATACTAAAGTTGGTTTTCTAAAATATCTTGGTGCTTTTGCGGCCGAAAATAAAGGTAAAGATGTTTTAGAAACGCTTAATTATGCCGGCAAACTGTTAGATAACCCCGCAAATTTGGTACTTGTATTCCCCCAGGGCAAATTATATTCGAATCACCTCAAAAATATCAGTTTCGAAAAAGGAGTGATGCAGATGATAAATGCCAGTCAGAAAAAGATTAATATTATTTTTGCCGCCACCTTTATTGATTATTTTTCCAAAAGAAAGCCCTCAGCTTATACTTACTTGCAGCATTGGGAGAATGAAGAATATGTAAGTTTACAATTACTAAAAAGCGCTTATAATAAACATTACGATCAATCTGTTGTTAAACAAACTCAGCTAATTGAATGACAATTTTTATTTACGCCGTTTTAATTTTCCTGGTCATCAGATTTTCGGTTACTGTTTTCAATTTCCTTTCTAACCCTAAGTTGCCAAGAGTGGTTAAACATTATCATGATAAGGTTTCGATCCTAATTCCTGCGCGAAATGAAGCAGCGGATATTTTAGAATTGCTCGTTTCGATAAAAAATCAGGATTACACCAATTATGAAGTTATTGTTTTGGATGATAACAGCGATGACAATACTTTCGGTGTAGTCGGAAATTTTTGCCTTGCAAACCCGCAATTTAAAGTGGTAAGTGGTAAAGAGCTACCTCAAAACTGGCTTGGGAAAAACTATGCCTGCCACCAGCTTAGCGAATTGGCTACAGGGAAGTATTTTTTATTTATCGATGCAGATGAATCAGTAAAAAGAGGACTGATCAATAGCCTGATCAATCGAATGGAAATTGGAGGCCTGGCTTTGTTAAGTGTTTTTACCAACCAAACTATAAAATCGGTAGGCGAGTGGTTAACAGTGCCCTTAATGCATTTTATACTGCTAAATTTATTGCCTTTGCGATTGGTTAAACTTTCGAAAAACCCGGCATTTTCAGCAGCAAGTGGACAGTGCATGTTTTTTAATGCCAATAATTACAAAGAGAACCATTGGCATAAGCGGGTTAAACACCAGATTGTGGAAGATGTGGAGATTATGAAGTTGGTAAAACAAGAAAAATTTAATGCAGAGGCTCTTTTAGCCAACGGACTGATCTATTGCAGGATGTACAAAAATTTAGGCGAAAGCTTAAACGGTTTTAGTAAAAATTTACTAGCGGGTTTTGGTAATAACATCATAATATTATTACTTTACCAGCTTTTGGTAACTATAGGACCAGTAATTTTAATCTTAAACTTTAATATTGCTTTACTTGTATTACCATTAACTTTAATAGTATTAAGTAGAATGATGATCTCCTATTTATCGGGACAAAATGTTTTGATAAATCTGATTTTACATCCCTTACAGATGTTGTTCTTCTTAATAATTTCATTCATTTCTATAAAAAAACATATTTTTAAAACGAGCACATGGAAGGGCAGAACGATCAAAACGATTTAAAGGTTAAAAGGATTGCGGTTGCAATAATTGTCGTTTTTCATGTTGTGGGCTTGCTTGGCTTCTTAATTCCAGCTGCTCAGCCTTATTTTATCAAACTGGTTCCTTTTCATTTGTTGCTAATGTTTGCCGTAATTGTTTTTTCGTACAATGCCGATGTGAAACGTTTATTGTTACTGGTTTCGGGTGTATTTCTCTGTGGCTTTTTAGTCGAGGTATTGGGCGTGCATACCGGAAAAATATTCGGCAGTTATTATTACGGCGATACATTGGGTTACAAAGTTGCTGCGGTTCCACTACTAATGGGTGTAAATTGGGTAATCCTTATTTTCAGTATTGGGCAAATGATGAAAAGTATGAAAATCAGGCATAGTATTCTGGCTTCTGTTCTCGGCGCTTTTATACTGGTAGGTTTCGATTTCTTTTTGGAGCCTGTGGCCATGAAATTTAACTACTGGCAGTGGGACTGGCATGAAATCCCTGTTCAGAATTATGTAGCCTGGTTTATTGTTTCGGTAATTTTGTTAAAGTTTTACTATGCTTTGGGCTTAAAGCAACAAAAATATATTGGCGCTACTATGTTCGTTTCGCAGCTAATCTTTTTTGTTGTCTTATACATGACAACCGGAACAAATATTTTTGCTTAATTTTGTATCGCAATGGGTTACAACTTACAGGTCAACATCGATAAATCATCAGGCTTTTGCTTTGGCGTAGTATATGCCATAGAAATGGCCGAAGATATTCTGGATAACGAAGGTTATTTATATTGCCTTGGCGATATTGTACATAACGATGAAGAAGTAGAGCGTTTAACCAATCGGGGATTAAAAATCATCGATCACGAAGTATTAAAAAACTTAAGAGACGAAAAAGTTTTAATCAGAGCCCATGGTGAGGCGCCCTCAACCTATCAATTGGCTTTAGAAAATAACCTGACTTTGATAGATGCTTCATGTCCTGTTGTGCTGAAATTACAGAACAGGATTAAAAATTCGCATGATGATGATGAGCAAGTACTTATTTTTGGTAAGCACGGGCACGCCGAGGTAATCGGATTACAAGGCCAAACAGATGGTAAGGCAATTGTTTTTCAGGATCTGGCCGAGCTGGATAATGTAGAATTGCCTGCTAAATTTACCCTCTATAGCCAAACCACCAAAAGCACCGATAAATTCTATCACATTAAAGATGAATTATTGAGCCGTGGTTATGAAGTTAAGGCCAACGATACCATTTGCAGGCAAGTATCTAACCGTTACGAAGAGCTGGAAGATTTTGTAAGTCATTATGATAAAATCGTTTTCGTATCAGGCAAGAAATCTTCTAACGGAAAAGTGCTGTACGATGTTTGTAAAAAACACAACGATAATTCTTATTTCATTTCGAATGTTGAAGAATTAGATCAAACCTGGTTTAACGAAAACGATAAAGTTGGTATCTGCGGTGCTACATCTACACCAATGTGGCTGATGGAAAAGGTAAAGGCTGCGTTAGAGCGGTATTAGCTTGCAAGAAGATCTGAAAAGGTATTAATGATGGAATTTTATATCGTAGAATCGTCATCTCGACTGGAACGCAGTGGAATGGAGAGATCTGCTTAGATAGATCTCTCGACTTCGTTGCACTTCGCTCGAGATGACGGTCATATCTAGTAATATAATATAAATTGAAAAAGATAAACCCACATACCGGAATTCTGGTTGCGTTAACCGTAATTGTCTGTTGGTTTGTTTCTCTTTATTTCTTGCTTACGTGGAATTTTGCCTGGAGCAATCCTTTGGTTTATTTAATGATTGTTGTTCAGATGCATTTGTACACTGGTTTGTTTATTACTGCCCACGATGCTATGCACGGAACGATATCGCCGAACCAAAAAACAAATAATTTTATTGGCTATCTTTCCGTTTTTCTCTACGCAGGCTTTTTTTATAACCGTTTGTATGCGAAACATCACCAGCACCACAGTCATGTGCATACCGAAAACGATCCGGATTTTGCACCACATGGCTTTTGGAAATGGTATTTACGTTTCATGCTAAATTATGTCACGATAATTCAATTGGTAATTATGGCGATAGCTTATAATGTGTTGAAAATCTGGATTGATGAAAAGAATCTGCTGTTGTTTTGGGTATTGCCATCCTTACTAAGCACTTTTCAGCTATTTTATTTCGGAACCTATTTGCCGCATAAGGGAGAGCACGATAATGAATATCATTCTTCTACCTTACAGAAAAATCATTTTGTTGCCTTCATTACCTGTTACTTTTTTGGCTATCATTTAGAACATCACCAAAAACCAGGTATGCCGTGGTGGCAACTGCATAAAATGAAGCGATAGTGATGGTCGTGCCGTCAGCTGTTACCATCCGATACTGGCTAATTTCCAATAATATTTTACTTGTTCAATTGTCAGATGGTAACATCTGATAGCACGCTATCCGTGGTGCTGGATGTTACCATCCGGCACTAAGTATTTCCTACTAATATTTTACTTGTTCGAATTGCCAGATAGTAACATCTAACAGCACGCTGATGAATTTCACAGGCTATTGCTCGATAGCTTGTGGAAGTATGAAATAATACTTTTTGACTAAAAAATGTTTGCAATCACATTTTAAGCATAGGGGAAAAACAATAAAAAGACGATATTTGCGCCACGAAACATATTCTTTATAGATGAGCAAAAAGGGAATTTTACTGGTAAATTTAGGAACACCTGATAGTCCGGCAACGGCAGATGTTAAAAAATACTTAGATCAATTTTTAATGGACGAGCGGGTAATCGATATCCCTAAGTTGAACAGGACGTTATTGGTTAAAGGTATTATTGTTCCTTTCCGTAGCCCTAAAACAGCAAAGTTGTATAAAGAAATCTGGAACGAAAATGGTTCACCGCTATTGTATTACAGCCGGTTACAGGCTAAAATGCTGCAAGAAAGATTGGGAGACGACTATCATGTAGAGCTGGCCATGCGCTACCAAAGCCCATCTGTTGCATCGGCGTTAGCCAATTTAAAAGCAGGTTTAGTAGAGAGCATCCAGGTTATCCCGATGTTTCCTCAATATGCCTCTGCGAGCACAGGGTCGGTAATGCAACTGGTAATGGAGCTGGTGAGCAAATGGCCAACGGTTCCGCCAATATCATTTGTTAATTCATTCCATGATAACGAATTGATGATTAAAGTTTTTGCAGAAAATGCCAAAAAACATCATGTAGAAAGCTACGATCACGTATTGTTCAGCTTCCATGGCTTACCTGAGCGTCAATTGTTAAAGTGCGATCATACTGGAAGTTACTGTTTGAAAAGCGACGATTGCTGCCAGACATTAAACGATACCAATAAGTTCTGTTATTCTGCACAAGGACACAATACGGCCAGATTAATTGCCAAAGAATTAAATCTATCAAAAGATCAATATACCGTTTGTTTCCAATCGCGCTTAGGGAAAGAGCCGTGGGTACAACCCTATACTACCGATGTGCTGAAGAAATTAGCTGGCGAAGGCAAAAAACGTCTTTTGGTTTTTAGCCCTGCGTTCGTTGCAGATTGTTTAGAAACGCTTTACGAAATCACGGTAGAGTATCACGAAGAGTTTAAGGCTTTGGGTGGTGAACATGTTCAGTTGGTAGAAAGTTTAAACGATAGTCCTGTATTTATCGAGGCTCTGGCCGGAATGGTTAAATAGTTTAAATATGGCGAGCTTTATTATTTTAATGGGCGTTTCGGGAAGTGGTAAAACAGTAGTTGGTAAAGCTTTGGCCCCGAGAATAAATGCTGAATTTATAGATGGCGATAACCTGCATTCGCAACGTAATGTAGATAAAATGGCTGCAGGAATTCCGTTAACAGATGCTGATCGTTTAGATTGGCTGCAATTGATTGCAAAAGTTGGCCGTGAACATGTGGCTCATGGATCGACATGCATTATTGCCTGTTCTGCATTGAAAAAATCTTACCGCGATTTGTTGAGAACAGATAATACATCAATCTGCTTTGTTTATTTAAAAGGCAATTTCGATTTAATCCACGATCGGATTGCTAAGCGATCTCATCAGTATATGCCTTCTAGTTTATTAAAAAGCCAGTTTGAAACATTGGAAGAGCCTCAGGCTAATGAGCAAGATGTGATAACGGTTTCAATTGATCAGGGTATTCCCCAGATTGTGGAAGAAATTGCTAAGGCTGATCTGATTTCGTAATCATCGAAATAATCTGATCGGTTGCCCCTTTTTTATCTGTAACATATCTTTTGGCTTGCGCTGCGGCATCTTCATTTCGGGCAAAATCCTCAAAAGCACCAATTAATTCCTCAACAGTAGAAATGCTTTTGGCTGCACCTATGGCAATTAGATCTTTGGCTTCCTGAAATTTATCATATTTCGGGCCGAAAATTACAGGCAAACCAAACGCTGCAGCTTCTAAAGTGTTGTGTATTCCCGTTCCAAAACCGCCACCAATATAGGTTACATTTCCGTATTGATATAGAGAAGAAAGCATGCCGATGTTGTCTACGATAAGCGTTTGGTGTTCGGCGTTTGGCGTTTGATTAGACGAATTGAGAACGGAAAACCGCACACTGCCAACAGGAAACTGCTTCCCGATACTTTCGATATGGCTTTCGTGGATCTCGTGTGGCGCGATAATAAATTTCCAGCTGGGATATTTTTCAGGTAAAGCCGATAATATTTTTTCATCTTCAGGCCAGGTACTTCCACAAACTAATGTAGGGGAGTTACCGATAAAGCTTTCGATCAGGCTAAGCTGTTTGGGCGATTGCGCATTTTCGTAAACACGGTCGAAACGGGTATCGCCATTTATGGTAACATTATTTAACCCGATCGATTTTAAAAGATTTTTACTTTCTTCATTCTGCACAAAAAAATAAGTAACAGATTTTAAGATATTGCGGTAAAAACCACCATACCATTTAAAAAATGCCTGGCTTTCTCTAAAAATGCCAGAAATCACATACAAAGGGATGCCCCGATCTTTTAATTCCTTAAAATAGAAATGCCAAAATTCGTATTTGGTAAAAATGGCCATTTCGGGATTAATGCTTGTTATAAAACGTTTGGCATTGGCCGCGGTATCAATGGGGAGATAAAATACATCTGCCAGTGCATAATTTTTCCGGATTTCGTATCCCGAAGGGGAGAAAAAAGTAACTACGATTTTTTTAGCTGGATAAAGCGATTTTAGTTTTTCTAAAACCGGTCGGCCCTGTTCAAATTCGCCCAAAGAGGCAAAATGAAACCATATATGTTTTTCACTCGGATTAATTTTCTGAGCAATTTGTGTATAGATGTTTTTACGGCCATTTATAAACAGTTTAGCCTTAGGATCGAATAATGAAAATATCCTGATAAGCAAAGTGTAAAGCCGAATTCCGATTATGTAAAGCAAAAGCATTAGTGTAATTTCATATCTTCGTGCCAAGATAAAACGAATATATTTAAAAAGCTTAAAAATATATGGAGTCGTCGCTATTTGGCCTATCATTCAATACAATAAATAGACAGGTCATGATTACTCAAAAGCAGCTAAAAGTATCGAGCTTACGAGCTCATTAAAACCGATAAAAAACAATTTAATATTGTTTAATAAAATTATAACAGATGAAGATAGCCGTTATTGGTACCGGATACGTAGGTTTAGTTACCGGAACCTGTTTAGCAGAAACAGGAAATGATGTAATATGTGTTGACATTAATGAAGCGAAAGTAAAGCAGATGCAGGCTGGCGAAGTACCGATTTACGAGCCTGGTTTAGATCTTTTGTTCCATAGAAATATAGAACAGGAAAGGTTGACTTTTACAACAAATCTTGCAGATGCTGTAAAAGATGCGCAGATTATTTTTATGGCTTTGCCAACGCCTCCGGGTGGAGATGGAGCTGCTGATCTTTCTTATATTTTAGGCGCTGCAAAGGATATTTCAAAACTGATTACCGAGTATAAGGTCATCGTAAATAAATCAACTGTTCCGGTTGGAACGGCCGATAAAGTAAAGGCTGTTTTTGCCGAAAATACTTCGATTGAAGTAGATGTGGTATCCAATCCTGAATTTTTAAGGGAGGGTGTAGCGGTTGATGATTTTATGAAACCTGATCGCGTGGTTTTAGGAACTAAAAGCGAAAGGGCGAAAAAGCTGATGGCTGAATTATACGGTCCTTATGTACGGCAGGGGAACCCAATTCTTTTTATGGATGAGCGCTCTTCTGAATTGACTAAATATGCGGCAAACTCTTTCCTTGCCACCAAAATCACCTTCATGAACGAGGTTGCCAACCTTTGCGAACTCGTAGGTGCTGATGTTGATTCGGTAAGAAGGGGCATAGGTTCTGATGATCGTATCGGTAAACGTTTCCTTTTTCCAGGGGTAGGTTACGGCGGTTCATGTTTCCCAAAAGATGTTCAGGCACTAGTAAAATCATCTGATGATTATGCCTACGATTTTCAGATCCTGAAATCGGTAATGGAGGTTAATGAAAGACAAAAAACCATTCTGGTTGATAAGGTGATTAAATATTACAAAGGCGATATCAAAGGCAAACATTTTGCACTTTGGGGACTTGCTTTTAAACCAGAAACCGACGATATCCGCGAGGCACCGGCCTTGTATATTATTGATGCGCTGGTTAAGAACGGCGCAACCGTTACCGTGTTCGATCCAGAGGCAATGACAAATGTTAAAAACATTATTGGCGATCAGGTAAACTATGCTAAAAACCAATACGAAGCTTTAGAAGGTGCTGACGCACTGTTAATTGCAACAGAATGGTCGGTTTTCCGTAACCCTGATTTTGAGAAAATCGACAACATCTTAAAAAATAAAGTGGTTTTCGACGGTCGAAATTTATACGATTTGCAAAAAATGATCGATCTTGGCTATTATTATAACAGCATAGGTAGAAAACTATTAACCCCCTAGCCCCCTGAAGGGGAGACTAAGCACAATGTGCAGTTTAAGGGCGTTTTTAAAAAAAAGAATATGAACGAAAGAAAGGAAAAGTCCCCTTCAGGGGATTTAGGGGGTAGAAAGAGAATATTGATTACAGGGGCAGCGGGATTTTTAGGTTCGCACCTTTGTGATCGTTTTGTGAAAGAGGGTTATCACGTTATCGGAATGGATAACCTGATTACAGGCGATATGGCAAATATCGAACATCTGTTCAAGCTGGAGAATTTCGAGTTTTATAACCACGATGTTTCCAAATTTGTACATATTCCAGGTAAACTTCATTACATTTTACACTTTGCTTCACCTGCAAGTCCGATCGATTATCTTAAAATCCCAATTCAGACACTTAAAGTAGGTTCGTTGGGTACCCATAATCTTCTAGGCCTTGCCAGAAATAAAAATGCAAGGATGCTGATTGCTTCAACTTCTGAAGTATATGGCGATCCGAATGTGAATCCTCAGCCAGAGGAATATTGGGGTAATGTAAATCCGGTTGGTCCACGTGGTGTTTATGATGAGGCCAAACGTTTTCAGGAAGCTATAACCATGGCCTACCATACTTTTCATGGTGTAGAAACGAGGATCGTGAGGATTTTTAATACTTATGGGCCTAGAATGCGCCTCAATGATGGCCGTGTTTTACCTGCTTTTATCGGACAGGCTTTAAGAGGTGAAGATTTAACTATCTTTGGGGATGGAAGTCAGACACGTTCTTTCTGTTATGTTGATGACCTGATTGAAGGAATTTACCGTTTATTGATGAGCGATTATGCGCAGCCGGTAAACATTGGTAATCCGGATGAAATCACCATCAAGCAGTTCTGTGAGGAAATTATCAAACTTACGGGCACCACACAGAAAATTGTTTATAAAGAACTTCCGCAGGATGATCCTAAACAGCGTAGGCCGGATATTACCAAAGCAAGAGAGATATTGGGATGGGAGCCAAAAGTAGGGCGTGCTGAAGGATTAAAGATTACATACGAATATTTTAAATCATTGCCTGCAGAGGCTTTGGAGAAGATAGATCATAAAGATTTTACCACATTTAACCGTTAAAATGGCAAAAATATTAGTTACTGGTGGAACAGGATACATAGGTTCGCACACAGCAGTAGAGTTACATAACGCAGGATACGAAGTCGTAATTGTAGATAACCTTTCTAACTCTAACATCAAAATTTTAACCCAGCTTCATGCCATCACCGGCAAATGGTTCGATTTTCATGAAATCGATCTGCAGGATGATAAAGCAGTTCAGGAATTTGCAGAAAACCATACTGATATTGATGGAATTATCCATTTTGCAGCATCAAAAGCTGTTGGCGAATCGGTAGAACAACCCTTAAAATATTATAAAAACAATTTTTACGGTTTAATTAACCTGTTAACTTCGTTTAACAGGAAGATAAATTTTGTGTTTTCTTCATCTTGTACCGTTTATGGTCAGCCAGAAACTTTACCGGTAACCGAAGCCGCACCAGTACAGAAAGCTGAATCCCCATACGGAAATACTAAACAGATTGCCGAAGAAATTTTAGCAGAAACAGCCGCAGTAACACCTGATTTAAATGTAATCGCTTTGCGTTATTTTAACCCGGTCGGTGCACACGAAACCGCTTTGATTGGTGAGCTACCAAATGGTGTTCCTGCCAATCTTGTTCCTTTTATCACCCAATCTGCTATTGGTAAACGCGGCCCGATTACGGTTTATGGCGACGATTACAATACGCCTGATGGTTCTGCCATCCGCGATTATATCCATGTGGTTGATCTGGCAAAGGCACACGTTGCAGCGATCAAAAAACTGGAAGAAGGAAACCCTAACGGTAATTACGATGTTTTCAATATCGGTACCGGTAAAGGCTCTTCAGTTTTAGAAATTATTGCAGCTTTCGAAAAAGTGAACGGAGAGAAACTTGAGTATAAAATCGGTCCAAGAAGGGCAGGTGATATTGTTCAGATTTATGGCGACGTTCAAAAATCGAATAAAGAACTGGGCTGGAAAGCCAATCTTGATATCAATGAGATGATGCGCTCTGCATGGGAGTGGGAAAAATACATCAAGGCTAACCCTTTTTAAATGAAGTTATCGGAGCACAAAGATCTAAAAACTGCTATAACAGAATTGCCTGTCAAAGAAAAAGACAAGCTATTGCTGCGTTTGGTGGCTAAAGATAAAGTGCTTACAGAGCATCTTCATTATAAATTATTAGAAGATGAAACCGATTTGGAAGATCGGAAGGAAATGATTAAAGCCGATGTGGAAGAACAGGTTCAGGAACTGAAAAAACTAAATGCCAAAGAGGCATTGGTAAAGGTTCGGAAGATGATTACCTCAGTTAATCATTTTTATAAAGTGACTAAAGATCCTGTTGGTGAGGTAGAACTGAAACTATTTATCCTCAATGCCATCCCTTTTGATTATAAGAAATCAATTTTTGGTTATCGCGATTTTATGATGCTTTTTAGTATATTTTACTTAAAAACTGTCGCGGTAACCATAAATAAATTCAAGAAACTGCACGAAGACCTGCAGTTTGATTTAAGTGAAGACTTAAATAATTTGCTCGATAAAATCTATTCCTCTAAATTAGCTGGTGCAGCAGAGGCAAGTAATTTGCCAAAGGAGATAAGTTAAAGCTATGATCTACCATTATGTTCGGATTATTTAAAAAGAAAAAAATAGCACCCGAATTTAATTTTTCCGGTATTGGCACAGATATGCACTCGCACATTATTCCAGGGATTGATGATGGCGCACAAACGTTAAAAGATTCTCTTCTTTTGGCTAAAAAATTTAAAGATTTGGGTTATAAGAGGCTAATCGCCACTCCGCACATCATGGCCGATTATTTTCGGAATACGCCCGATACCATTAATCGTGGCCTAGATACGTTAAGAAAAGGCTTACAGGAAATGGAACTCGATCTGGAGGTCGATGCCGCTGCCGAGTATTACCTGGATGAAACCCTAGAGAAAAAAATCAGACAGAAAGAGGTTTTAACTTTTGGTAATAATTACCTTTTGTTTGAATTATCTTATATCAATGCCCCTCAGAACCTCATCGATTTTATAAAGATGATGCAGGATGCTGGATACAAACCGGTGCTGGCTCATCCTGAGCGGTACCCTTACTACTACAATTCTTTCGAAAGCTATCATCAGATCAGAGAAACCGGCTGCCTGTTACAGGTAAACGGTATCGCTTTAACAGGTTATTACGGCGCTGGTGCAAAAAAAGTAGTCGGAGAAATGGTCGAAAACCACATGGTCGATTTTGTAGGTAGCGATATGCACCATCTAAAACATGCTGCAGCGCTCGAAGATAGTCTCAGTACGCCCTTAATGCAACAACTGCTTACCCAATCTCAATTGAATAACGCATTGCTTTAAAGTTCATCAGTTCATTTGTCATTCGTTTATTGGTTTTGCAAGTAGCCAATTGTAAGTCTCGTCATTCTGAACTTGTTTTACAAGTAGAAATAGTATTTTTATCTGTCTTGTAGCTACTTCGTGGTCGGGATCTATAAGCGGAGTAAATCCAGTCGGGACTAATCGCTAACTTTTTTAGTTAACCGATTCAAACAATTATCAATTAAGCCCTTTGAGCATTCACCATGAACTAATAAACCATTGACCAATGAACTAATGACTAGTGAACCAACTCTACTCGTACCTCAAGGCCTCTACAGGATCTAGCTTTGATGCCTTTTTAGCAGGATAATATCCAGATAGAATTCCTACAAATACACATAGTACAAAACCACCAATAATAAACAGCCAGGGGATTAAGAATGCGCCACCCATGGCCAGTGAGATGAGATTTCCTAAAACTATTCCCAGGAAAATACCTAAGGCACCACCCATTAAACAGATTACTACGGCCTCGATTAAGAACTGGCGGCGGATTACCTTCGGGTTTGCGCCGATGGCTTTACGGATACCAATTTCGCGCGTACGTTCAGTAACCGAAACGAGCATGATATTCATTAGGCCGATAGAGGCTCCTATTAAGGTAATAATTCCAATGGCAACACCACCAATAGCCACAAAGGCCAAGTTTTCGAATAAAGTCTGAGCAATAGCATCACTCTTGGTAATTTCGAAATTATTGGTTTCGTTCACCTTTACCTTGCGGATATTTCTGAATAGTGCAGTAGATTCGCCAATAATGTTTTCCTGCATCTCATTACTGGGCACCATTACCGTTATGGTGTAAGATGGATTGGCATTGGCATTAATCTGTTTGGCTTTTAGCAAAGGCACATAAACAGCCCTATCGCCACTAAAGCCCATACTCGATCCTTTTTTCTCTAATATGCCAACAATTTTAAAACGGTTATTACCTACATTGATCAGTTTGTCTAACGGATCGGAGTCTTTAAATAATTTTTCAACCACTTCGCCACCAACAATACAAACATTGCTTCCAAGCTGTATTTCAGAAACACTAAAATTTCTTCCTTGTGATAAATTTAATCCCTGAGAGGCTAAGCCATTTTCATCTATACCCTGAACATTGATGTTGGGATTGGTTTTTAAACTCCCGTATTTTATGGTAGAACCACCGCTGGCAAAAACACTTACGGCAACAGTAGCAGGTGTATTCAGACTATCTTTAAATTTAACGGCATCTTCGTAGCGGATGGCTTTAAAAGGTTTTGGTCGTTTGCCATTTCCAATTCTAATTCCTGTACCGCGGTTTCTAATGGTAAAAGAGTTGGCCCCCATGCTACTAAAAGCATCGGTCATACTTTTCTTTACAGCATCAAGAGTGGTTAAAATCCCAACCAAAGCCATTAAACCAATGGCAATAATTAAGGCGGTAAGCATAGTACGCAAGCGGTTCGCTTTAATAGATTCTAATGCCAGTCTGATGTTTTCTCTGTAATTCATTTAGTATTGCGATAAGCGTTTGGCGGGCAAAGCTTGTAAAAATAAAAAAAGTCCCGATGTTTAGACAAGGGGACTGCACTATATGTTACAATAATATTTTATTTATGCCGAGAAACTCGTACCACAGCCGCAAGTACTGGTCGCGTTAGGATTAACGAAGGTAAAACCACGGGAGTTTAATCCATCCTGCCAATCGATCATCATGCCCATTAGGTACATCTGGTGTGCTTTGTTCATAAAAACTTTAATGCCATCTATAAAAAATTCCTGATCGCCATCTTTTTTCTGATCAAAACCTAAAACGTAATTCATGCCGGCACAGCCGCCACCTTCTACGCCAACACGTAATCCATAATCTTCACTGATCTCCTGCTGATCCTTTAATTTATATAACTCCTTAGCTGCTCCTTCAGAAAAAGTAACTGGTGCAAATGCTGTATCAACTGTTGTGCTCATGTTATTTAAATTTTATCTGTTACAAATATAAATAATAATGCACATTTTTGCTTTTAACGCTCCGTTAATATTACCGTAATTAAACAATACTTATGAATACCCAACAAATTTTAGTTGATATAGTGATTTTATTTGCAGGCATTTTCATCGCATTAATGGCTGTTTATTATATTTTAAAGAACGATATCCAACGTTTTTTTAACTTAAAAACCATCGAGCTGAATAAAGAAAGCCGGGCACATATTTTGCCTTTGCGCTTACAGGCACACGAGCGTTTAATCATATTTATCGATCGTATTAACCCTGCAAATTTGCTTGTGCGTCTGCACCAACAGGGAATTGCCATTGCTACACTGCAAGCTGGTATTTTAAACGAAATCCGTTCGGAGTACCAACATAATATTACCCAGCAGTTGTATGTGGATAGTGTAACCTGGAATGTGGTTCGTAAATTAAAAGACGATACCATTGCCATGATTAACAATGCGGTACAAGGTTTACCTGCTGATGCAAATGGAATTGAGTTGAGTAAAGCAATTTTACAGCACATGGCCAGTATTGATGAAAATCCTTACGATTTAACCATCGAACTGATTAAAAAGGATATTCACCAACTTTTTTGATGAGGTTAATTGGTTAATCGTTTAAATTGGTTAGCTGAAATATGTACAGTTAACCAGTTTCAACAGTTAAGCAACTTTGCTGGGCTAATGAACCAATGACCATTGAACTAATGAACTAACCAATTATGAGCGAAAAAAAGTACACCACCACTTCAGGTATAGAAATAAAAGCGCTGTATACCGAAGCGAAGCCAATGGAAGAGCTGCCTGGAGAATTTCCTTTTACCAGAGGAATCCGAAAGGATATGTACCGCGGCCGCTTGTGGACGATGAGGCAGTATGCTGGTTTTTCAACCGCTGAAGAATCAAACAAGCGTTATCATTATTTATTGGCTCAGGGAACAACGGGCTTATCTGTTGCTTTTGATCTTCCAACTCAAATTGGTTACGACTCTGATCATGAAATGGCCGACGGAGAGGTGGGTAAGGTTGGCGTGGCTATCGATTCGTTAAAGGATATTGAAATTTTATTTGATGGTATTGAGCTGAAAGACGTCACGACTTCGATGACGATCAATGCTACGGCTTCAATTTTACTGGCCATGTATATTGCGCTGGCTAAAAAACAAGGTGCAGATTTAAAACAGATTTCGGGGACGATACAAAATGATATCTTAAAAGAATATGCTGCAAGAGGCACATATATCTATCCGCCAAAGCAATCCATGCGTTTAATTACCGATATTTTTGAGTTCTGTAGCAAAGAAGTGCCGAAGTGGAATACCATTTCTATATCTGGCTACCATATTCGTGAAGCTGGATCAACCGCTGTACAAGAACTTGCTTTTACATTGGCAAACGGTAAAACCTACCTAAAAGCGGCTTTGGATAAAGGTTTAGATATTAATGTGTTTGCGAAACGGTTATCATTCTTCTTTAATTGCCACAATAATTTCTTTGAAGAAATAGCTAAATTTAGGGCTGCAAGGCGGATGTGGGCGAAAATTACCAAAGATTTGGGGGGCACAGATGAAAAAGCGCAGATGTTAAGATTTCATACCCAAACCGGAGGCTCAACCTTAACGGCGCAACAACCATTAAACAATGTAATCAGGGTAAGCAATCAGGCTATGGCTGCAGTTCTTGGCGGAACTCAATCTTTACATACCAATGGTTATGATGAAGCACTTTCGCTCCCAACCGAATCGGCTGCAAAAATTGCTTTACGTACCCAGCAGATCATTGCCTTTGAAAGCGGCGTTACAGATACCGTAGATCCGTTGGCTGGATCGTTCTTTGTAGAAAGCTTAACTGATGAAGTAGAGGCTGCTGCCTGGACTTATATCGACCGGATAGATGCCATGGGCGGCTCGGTTAATGCCATTGAAAGCAATTATATGCAAAATGAGATTGCCGATGCATCTTACCAATACCAGAAAGAAATCGAAAATGGCGAAAGGGTCTCGGTAGGTGTAAATAAATTTACCCAGGAGGAAGAAGGCCTGACAGAGGTTTTTAATATTGATGATTCAATCCGCAAACTGCAAACTGAAAAACTAGACGATTTAAAAACGACCCGCGATAACGACGCTGTTGAAAGAGCATTGCAAAGATTGCAGGAAGCGGCTAAAGGCGAAGACAATCTGATGCCATTGATTATAGATGCTGTTGAAAAGTATGCTACTCTTGGTGAAATTGCCGATGTGTTTAGGAGGGCTTTTGGCGTTTACTAAGGAATTTAAGCACCCTGATTCTATGTTTGTTCCGGATTAAATTAAAAGTATTTTGCTTTTAAGAAGCGATGATAAAATGAACAGATACTTCATTCATTGATTTTGAAAATAATGGATTAAAGTGTCGTAAAATTCATACAAAAACAAAGCATAATGAAATAATAAAATATCAATTTAAACGATTGGCTTGAATTAATATTAATTTAATTATCTTATGGCTTTGATTCTCAGTTTTTTGAGATTAAAAAAGACTAAAACGCTTAACCAGTACCTAAAATGGCTTAGATTTTGCTTTTTTAACGGCAATTCGAAGTGATGAGGGTATATTGATGTTAAATAATGGTTAATGTGGATAACCAGTGTTAATAAATAGTTATCAACATAAAAAATTGAGGTTAAGTGGGCTACTATATTCCTTATCAGTATGTTACGATTTATTTGAAATTTTTGTTTAAAATGTTGATAATTTTCTCAATATTCGTAGTCCCTAAACGGACCATCCCTTTAATTCGAATAGGCACTGTAAACCAATAAATTATAGAAATCGCAATGGAAAAAACTTGTACAGAAGTATGGAAGAACTGTCTTCAAATTATTAAGGATAACATCCCGAGCCAAAGTTTCAAAACTTGGTTCGAGCCAATAACAGCCCTTAAATTGGAAGGTAAGGTTTTAACTATACAGGTGCCAAGTTTGTTCTTTTACGAATGGCTTGAAGAACATTATGTAGGCTTGCTACGCAAGACTGTAAAAAAACAACTTGGAGAGGATGGCAGGTTGGAATATAACATCGTTGTAGATAAATCATCAAACAGCGGTAATCCTTATACTACCAATATGCCCTCAAATGGAAATGGAGCGGAGGCAAAGGTACAATCGATGCCAATTCCGGTTTCCATTAATAAGGATATTAAAAACCCATTTATTATCCCTGGATTAAAAAAATTAAATGTTGATCCACAATTAAACTCTAACTATACTTTCGAAAATTATATTGAGGGAGATTGCAACCGCTTGGCGCGTTCTGCAGGTTACGCTGTAGCTGCTAAACCAGGAGGTACATCTTTCAACCCTTTAATGATTTACGGTGGAGTAGGTTTGGGTAAAACACACTTGGCCCAAGCGATCGGTAACGAGATTAAACGCAGCATGCCAGATAAATTGGTGATCTATGTAAGCTGTGAGAAATTCTGTCAGCAGTTTGTAGATTCATTAAAAAACAACACCATTAACGATTTCGTTAACTTTTACCAGGCAATGGATGTGATCATTATGGATGATGTACACAACTTTGCAGGTAAAGAAAAAACACAGGATATTTTCTTCCATATTTTCAATCACCTACACCAATCAGGCAAACAGGTAATCTTAACATCTGATAAAGCGCCGAAAGATTTAGCTGGTTTGGAAGAGCGTTTGTTAAGCCGTTTTAAATGGGGTTTATCTGCAGATTTACAGATCCCCGATCTGGAAACGCGTATTGCTATTTTAAGAAAGAAAATGTATGCTGATGGTATTGAGTTACCAGGCGAAGTGGTAGAATATGTGGCACACAACATTGATAACAATGTGCGTGAGTTAGAGGGCGCTATGGTATCTCTTTTGGCACAGGCCACTTTGAATAAAAAAGAAATCGATTTGGCGCTTGCTAAGCAAATGCTGAAGAATTTTATCAAAAATACTTCTAAGGAAATTTCAATGGAATATATCCAGAAATTGGTTTGTGAGTATTTCGAGGTTCCTGTTGATATGGTTAAATCGCAAACACGTAAACGCGAAATTGTTCAGGCACGTCAGATTTCGATGTACCTTTCTAAAAGCCATACTAAATCATCTCTGAAAACGATTGGTGCTTTCTTCGGTGGCCGCGATCACAGTACCGTAATTTATGCTTGCCAAACAGTAGAAGATTTAATTGATACTGATAAAAAGTTTAAAGCTTACGTACACGATATCCAAAAGAAATTAAAAATGAGCTAAACTAAGTTCAGGAACAGAAAGATAGAAGGGTTTAAATAATCTTTCGTTCATGTTCAAAAGTTTATGCGTTAACAATAAAGGCCAGGTATTTTATCTGGCCTTTACTTTTTGCCCTCTATCAGTTTATAAAAATCTTCTTTATACAGATCGCCAAAAGGAATAACCGCATCGCCAATGTATATCCTGGCTCTTTCTATACTATTTATCTTTTTTACTGCAACAATGAAAGATCTATGTACCCTGATAAATTGCTTTTTAGGGAGTTGTTCTTCAGTTTTCTTTATACTTTGAAGCGACAGGATTTTGTCTGTTTTGGTCTGGATAGCTACATAATTTTGCATGCCTTCTATGAAAAGGATATCGTCTGTATTGATTCGGACCAATTTATATTCAGTTTTTACAAAGATGAAGTCATTTTCGGATTCTGCAGGCTGATAAGTGATGCTTGTTTGCAATGGTGCCGTTAAACTGAAATGGCGCACAACTTTTTGTACAGCTTTGTAAAAGCGCTCAAAAGATATCGGCTTAAGGAGATAATCAACCGCATTGTTTTCAAAACCATCCAATGCGTATTCTGAATAAGCCGTAGTCAGGATAATCAGGCATTTTTCGTTCACAATTTTCATAAACTGTACACCGTTGAGCTGCGGCATCTGTATGTCCAGAAAAACGAGTTCAACATCATTTTTCATCACATATTCTAAAGCTTCTAATGGGTTGGTACTGCTAAAAGCAAGCGTTAGGTCTGGAATTTTACTGATATAATCATTCAGGATATCGATAGCAAGCGGCTTATCATCAACAACTACGCAACGGATCATATGTTTTCTATATTCAGGTGAACGGTAAAAGTATCATTTTCATCAATAATTTCGAGCTTATGCCGATCGGGGTAAATCAGTGCCAACCTTCTCTGTACGTTGGCCAGCCCGATTCCACCGGTTTTATCTTTGTAATCCTTATTCTTTTTATTGAAAACTTCAAAATCAAAATCGCTTTCATTGATAGAAAGTTTAATCCTTATGGGGTTTTTAGGGTCATTTACAATTCCGTGTTTAAAAGCATTCTCTATAAAATTGATCAATATCAATGGCGCAATCTTCTTGTTTTTATAATCCCCATTAATTTCGAGATCGATATAGGCGCTACCTTTTTGTCCTATTTCGAATAATTCTACTACATTTTTCAGATAGTTGATTTCCCTTTCAACCGAAGCAAACCTATCGTTGCTCTCTTTAAGCATGTACCTTAGCAGTTCCGATAATTTTAATACCGCTTCGGGCGCCATCTCTGCTTTTTGGTAGGTTAATGAATAAATATCGTTCAGGGTATTAAATAAAAAATGCGGGTTAATCTGCGATTTTAAGTAAGCCAATTCTGTTATGGCTTGTTCTTTCTCCAGTTCCTGTTGTTTTTTCTGTGTCTCAAAATATTCGCCAACATAACTTATAGCAATACTGAAGAAAATATATACATAGTTTTCGAATAGTAACGTTTGGAATGATAACCAAAAATTCAGCTTATCTATGTATACATAAGAGTACCAACCGAATTTTAGTGGGAGCAGCGTTGCATATACATATTTGTGGATAGGAGCCAGTAAGGAGAAAAGAATAAAAAGTGCTGCTATGTAAAGTATAATTTTTTTTGTCCTGACCAGTTTTGGTACCAATACTAAAAAATTGGCGTAGAAAATGCATACCGGAAAAAAAAGCACAATAAGTTTAACGCTTAAAGTTGATACAACGGTTGCAAAACTCAAGTCGTTAAGATTATAGGTTTGAAAACCAAATAAAAACTCTTTTAGCCATAAAATGAGCCAATAACCAATGTGTAAATATATAAAATACGCTTTCTTCATTTCCGAAATTTGCTAAAAGTACTATAATCACCTTATAAGAACACTTTAAAAAGTATAAAACCCTGAATTTTATAGACCAAAGCCGGAATTATCAGGTTTAAGCCTTTTTTGGACTAAAAAGGGTATTCAGCAATGAAATTTTGGGTTTGATCAATTACATCCTTTATTATATTCTTTTCCTGTCAATTTTGGAGAAAATTAAATCATCAGGGAATGAGAAATCTATTTAAACTAACACGCTGTTTTTATACCTTGTTGCTAATGTGTGCTTTTTATCATGCTAGTGCGCAACCCATAAATGAAAACGAGAAATACTTTCTCTTTTTTAAAACATGGAATTTCCTGAAATACTATCATCCACAATTTGCAAGTGGAAAAAAGGATTCAGATGCTGTTTTTATGAAAAACCAGAGCCTGTTGGATGATATTAGTGATAAGGCTGAGCTCAATGCATTTTTGATGGGGATGATTATTGATCTCGGTACCGATAAAAAGGATCTGAAAAATACTAATCTACCTGTTTTAGTAGTTAATCCGTTACATAAATGGTACCTGAAGAATGCGCTGATCAATACTGAACTGAAAAATGAACTATTAGGTGTTTACAGGCACCGTGATACCATTGGAAAACATTATGTGCCAACCCTTAACTACACCTCAGAAATCCCAAATGAGCGGAAATACAAATTTCCGGATTCGATAAACCTGCCTTTGGGCATGAGGTTATTAGCGTTGGCCAGGCTACAGGGAGTGATCGATTACCTCTATCCACATAAAGGTTTAATGAATGAAGGCTGGGATCAAACAGTGAAGAACAATATCCTGCTGTTTAAAAACTGTGCTTCCCGTATGGATTATGAAGTGCTGCTCCTTAAAATTGTGGCCAAACTAAACGATACCCACGCCTATAACCGCTTTTACGATGACCTAACTTATAAAAGAGAAATCTTTAAAAATAGTTATTATCCTCCTTTTGATTACCAGATTATTAACAACAAAATATTGGTTAAGAGAATCATCGTTCCAGATCTGTGTACAGAAGCCGGCATTAAGACTGGTGATTTAATCACGGCGGTTAATGGAGTAGCTGTAAAGAAATTGATCGACAGCCTCAAAGAACTGCTTTCTGCTTCGAACAGGAATGCCCTGGTTTATAAATTGAACAATTACATAACCAATTTGATGTGGGGCGGTGATTCTTCCCGATTTCGTTTAGCTGTTTCTTCATCGGGAAAGAAAAAAGTGCATTCGGTAGCTTTTGTAACAACAAAAAATAGAGTTGCTATTAAGGCGATTAACAGTTATATGAATGCCAAATTGAAGGTTGCGGAAAATGTTTTGCCATTTCAGGTGATGGATAATGAAATCGCTTATTTTAATATCGATAAAGTACATGAGTTGTTAAATGATGTATATGACGATCATTTGGATACAAAAATGGATTCTATTTTAAACTTAGCTGCAAAACAAAAAGGGATTATCTTCGATATGAGGGGCTATCCACATTGGGGTGGTTTTGTTTTTCACTACATCTATAAAAAATTCTCAAAACAGAATAACCTTTTTGCGCAGTATTTTCAGGCTGATACCCAAAACCTTGGAAGCTTTACTGCTATCCCCGGTACAATTACTTATTATCCAGATAATGTAACTACAGATGGTTTCAGTTATAAAGGTAAAGTATGCATTATTATCAATGCACAAACACAAAGTGCATCAGAATGGTACAGCATGAATTTGCAGCACATATTTCCTAACGCGATTACCGTTGGCGAGCAATCGGCGGGAGCAGATGGCGACGAAAAGCAAATTAACATTCCCGGAAATTACAATATCTATTTTACAGGTAATGCCATTTATTATCCAGATGGAACGCGTGCACAGGGAAAAGGAGTGAAAATCAATAAAATAATTAAACCAAAAATTGGAGATATTCTCTCAGGTGTGGATACGCAACTCGAATTTGCTATTAAATCAGTTCAGTAACTCCTTAAAATATATTTATGAAAAAGATTTTTTTATCACTATCATTATTACTATTGGTTGGCCTTAAAGCTAACGCAGTGGTACAAATTCAAAACAGAGACAGCATTAAAATTTATATCGACAATGCCCTTCGGATTATAAAAAACAGATCGATAAATAGTGGTAAAATGGATTGGAATAAGATTGATCGAGAGGTTGCACAAAAGATCGGCAAGTTAAAAAGTATTAGGGAAACCTATCCCATTATAAATGAGGTGCTGAAAGAACTTGGTGATTCGCATTCCAAGTTTTTTCCGCCCGAAACTGTCACATCTTATGTGAAAGGTTACCGTGCAACCGGAGTATCCTTCCCTGAAATAAAGACAGCATTTTTAGCAAACCGCTATGCTTATATTGCTTTACCGGCATTTTATTGTTATAATATGGATGAATGGAACGAATTTGTAAATAATTTTAGAGCAGAACTGTCAAAACTCTCAGTTCAAAAACCTAAAGGATGGATATTGGATCTGCGGGATAACGAAGGGGGAATGTTTGCGCCAATGTATGCGGCAATTGCTCCAATGCTTGATCAAGCTAACGTAATCGGCTGGATGGATAGAAATGGGAAAAACAATTTTTTCAATTTTAAAGACGATAGGTTATTCGAAAACAAAAAAGCTGTTTATCTATTTAAACTAACTACTCATAAAATAAAAATCAAGAATCCTAATCTGGTGTTATTGATAAATGAAAGAACTGCCAGTAGCGCCGAATTTGCCGCTATATCTTTTGTAGGCCAGAAAAATGTTACCATAATTGGGGATAAAACAAATGGATTAACTTCGGCAAATCAGGAACATAAACTTAGTGATGGCGCATTTTTGGTGCTAACAGAAGGCGTTACTATCGACAGGAATTTAAAACAATATGCTAACGTCGGAGCAGGGTTGGTAGGCGATATCAAAATTGGTCAGCTTACCGGAAACGAAGAAAAAGATAAGAAATTATACCTCGAAAAAGCTTATGAAATATTAGGTAGTAAAATCGTTCATTAAAAAAGCTCCTTAATTTTTTTTGTTAAGGAGCTTTTCGCTTTAGACAAGATAAATTTAAAGTTTTTTCACTTCAGCTAAGCCATATAATAAGGCTGCAACATGTAATGCCTGGGCTATTTTATTTTCTTTAATCAGTTGCTTTACTTCCTGAACAGTATATTCTTCAACATTTAATATTTCGTGTTCATCTAAATGCTGCTCATGCGTTTTAATACCACCTGTTAAGAAGTAGGTAAAGGTTCTGTTGTTTGATGTTGCAGGATTAGGATAAAGTTCGGCAATAAGTTTACAAGTTTTAAAACTGTAGCCCGTTTCTTCTAAAAGTTCACGTTTAACTGCAAATTCAGGTGCTTCATCGCCATCAATTACACCACCCGGAACTTCAAGCGAAATAATATCGGCTGCATGACGGTACTGGCGCACCATGATTATTTTTCCTGCTTCTGTAAGTGCAATCGCATTAACCCAGTTTGGATACTCTAAAACATAATAATCGTCTTTTATAATGCCATCAGGAAGTTTAACCTCGTCTACCCGTAAGGTAGCCCACTTTTCTCTTACTAAATATTTAGAGGCAAGCTTTTGCCACTTTTCTATAATCATCTATTTATATTGTTTTGTTTAGCGCCATGCGCATGGCATTTAGCGCAAATACTGTTGTATCGTTTTCTGACGGTGCAAGTTTACCAAATGTACAATCTTGTGCCGATCTGACAGGTATTGATAGACTAAATTCAGCTTTGGTGCAATCATTTGGTTTCGATCTGGGCTTGTACCTAATTCGTAATATAAGAATTCGCTCAGGGAGTCGAGTTTTTCGGGAGGGAGGTCGCCTTCGGTTAACCAATTTTCAAAAACCGAAAGCACTTCATTTTCCAGAATTTCTTTTGGCAATTGAAAGCCGCCTTCCATAGTTTCGTCAAAAAGCTGATTGGCCTCGGCCAACTTGCCTTCTAGCTTTAAACCCATAATTCGGGCCAAAACCTGTGCAAGTTTCTGTATTTCTGCTGTGATTAAATCTCTTCTATACATTATTGTTGTAATGTTTTAATCTTTTGGAAAGTTGTAACTTTTAAAATCAAAAAGACTCCAACTTATGGACTATGGACTATGGACTATGGACTATGGACTATGGACTATGGACTATGGACTATGGACTATGGACTATGGACTATGGACTATGGACTATGGACTATGGACTATGGTGTTACCAGCTTCCGCTGCTTCCGCCACCGCCAAAGCTTCCTCCGCCAAAACCACCAAATCCACCGCCGCCGCCACCAGAAGAACCGCCTCCCCAGCCACCGCTACTTCGGCCGCCACCGCCACCGCTTCCAAAAAGCATTGCCCAGAACAAAGCGTTAGATGCACCCCGACCGCCAATTACTTCACTGCCGCCTCCGCCGCCTTTCCTCATAATGATGATGATTACGATTACAATAATGATAATAATCACAATACTGACACCTCCGCCACCTTTCTTTGAAGAAGTTTTAGGACTATCATTTTTATACTCACCTTTGGTATATTTTATAATCGAAGTAGTACCTTCATCTAAGCCGGCATAATAATTTCCTGCTCTAAAATTGGGTTTAATATCGTTATCAATAATACGCTTGGCATAAATATCAGGCAATGCACCTTCCAAGCCATAACCTGTTTGGATAGAAATTTTTCGATCGCCAACGGCCACAACAATCATAATACCGTTGTTTTTGCCACTTTGGCCAACTCCCCATTTTCGGCCCAGCTCTACAGCGTATTCGTTAATGTCATAATCGCCTACAGATTTTAATATTGCTATAGCAATCTGTGTTGATGATGAATCATTGAAAGCCACTAATTTAGTTTCCAGTTGCTGCTTTTGATCGGCTGATAACACATTAGCGTAATCATTAACCAAAGTATTGGGTTTCTCTGGAAAATCCTGTGCAAAGGCGAAAGTGAATAATAAACTCAGTAACGAGAAAAGGAATATTTTCTTCATCGCTTATTTCTGCTCTAGATTGTCCATAAAAACGATATCATTTGGCAATTCATTAATGTCGCCTTTTTGAGGAGGGAAGAACAAGGCTAGTTTTTCTCCAGCCAATGCTACGCCCGCAATAATGCCATCAGCTAAATTGCCTTTTGCAAAGTGTGCAGTCATTGCTATTTTGGTCGTTTCCCAAAAATTTTCAGGTACTACCTGGTTAATACCTACATCGCCAATAATGGCAAATTTATGATCGGCATGCGCCAGGTAAATCAGTACCCCATTTCTTTTGGCTGTTTTGTCCATATCTAGCTTGGTAAAATACTCGATAGCTTTTTCGTATGGATCACCTGTGCAATGTTTGTCAATAGCAATCCTAATTTCTCCGGATGTTGCTCTTTCTGCATCGGAGATCGCGTTTGCTATTTTTTCTTGTTCAATATCTGAAAATAACGACATGTGCTTATTTTGTATGAAGTAAAAAGGGTAATAAATGCTTAGTTAATAAACATTCACTACCCTTATATATTGTGTTGAGAATATTAAAATTCTACTTTAGGTGCATCTTTTGCAGTAGCATCAGCCTCGAAATACCCTTTAGGTTTAAAGCCGAACATGCCAGCTGTTAAATTGGTTGGGAACGATCTGATTTTGCCATTATACTCTTGTACAGCATCGTTAAAATCTTTACGGGCAACGGTAATCCTGTTTTCGGTACTTTCTAATTGTGCCGATAAATCACTGAATTGCTGTGTAGCCCTTAGTTCAGGGTAATTTTCGGTAATCGATAATAATTTACCCAAAGCCTGGCTCAATTGCCCCTGAGCAGCCTGGTATCTCTGGATGTTTTCTGGTGTCAGTTCATCAGCTTTAACCGTCATCTGTGTTGCTTTTGCACGCGCTTCGGTTACGGCTGTTAATGTACCCTGCTCAAATTTAGCTGCCCCTTTTACAGTAGCTACCAGGTTCGGAATTAAATCTGCTCTTCTTTGATATTGGGTTTGCACGGTTCCCCATTTCGATTTAACGTTCTCATCAAGTTTAACCATGCTGTTATATCCGCATGAACTTAAAGTGCTCACTGCAATAACTGCAGCTAAAATTCCAAATATTAATCTTTTCATTTTTATGGTTTTTGTCTTTTTAATAGAATTGATTTATGGTCAATTTACGAATTAGATATCAAATTGCATGCCTTTGTTACACTTTCAATAATTATCTGCCAGGTTGGCAAGCTTAGGGTAATGTTTAAACTGATGTTTTTGTTTGAAGCGCAAGGTCATTCGCTTTTTTTAATGTTTGCTCCCGCTCTTCGCTCTACTTCGTGTCCGCTCCGATCGGGGCTAAAAACTTTGGGTTGTGGCACGGAAAACCTACATAGTCGCAACAAAGCCGCCATCTAAACCCGATCGAACGGATGCCCCCGATTTTTCATCGGGGCAAGAGGTAGAGCGGGAAGAAAGTGGCCTATGGAATACTGCGGTGGCTTTCCAAAAAAAAACATAAAAGCATTACTTTAGTCTGCTAATAATTTTTAGTCATATTCTGAAATCATCAAATATGCTATCAGTTGCCTATCTTTGTAGCGTTCGGGATAAAAACCTGACATGATATGCAAAAAGACATCGAAATTACGCTGCTCCCCCACGAGGTAGAGCAAACAGAGGTGATTAACCAGAAACTGGCTGAAGCGCTAAAATTACCTGGATCAAGAATTAAAGGCTATGAAATCCTGAAAAGATCGATAGATGCCCGTTCGAGAAAAGTGATATTCAGACTTCAGGTAAAAGTTTTTGTAGATGAGGAAGCCACTCCCGAAGTATACACCATTAATTATAAAAATGTAAGCAACGCGAAGCCTGTGATAATTATCGGGGCTGGCCCAGCAGGCTTGTTTGCAGCTTTGCAGTGTATAGAGAATGGATTAAAGCCCATTATTATCGAGCGTGGTAAAGATGTAAAACAACGACGGAGAGATTTGGCTGCTATAAACAAGCAGGGCTTAGTGAATACCGAATCTAATTATTGTTATGGTGAAGGTGGGGCAGGAACCTATTCGGATGGTAAACTGTATACCCGTTCTAATAAACGGGGCGATATTAATAAAGTGCTCCAGGTTTTTGTAAACCACGGGGCAGAGGCTGATATCGCTATCGATGCCCGTCCACATATAGGTACCAACAAACTTCCGCATATTATCAATTCCATAAAAGATACGATCCTGAATGCTGGTGGCGAGGTGATGTTCGATAGTCGTATGACTGATATTTTGATCGAATTCGGAAAAGTAAAAGGAATTGAGATAAATTTTGAAGAAAAGTTGTTCGCCGATGATATTATCTTGGCAACTGGTCATTCTGCCAGAGATGTGTACGAATTGTTGAACAGTAAAAATATCCTAATCGAAGCAAAACCTTTCGCTTTGGGGGTCAGGATTGAGCATCCTCAGGAAATTATTGATTCAGCTCAATACCATTGTGATATTAGATCGGAGTTTTTACCTCCCGCGTACTACAGTTTGGTGGAGCAGGTTGGTACCCGTGGGGTGTTTTCTTTTTGCATGTGCCCCGGAGGTATTATTGCGCCTTGTTCTACAGGCGAAAATGAAATCGTGGTAAATGGCTGGTCGCCATCTAAACGGAATAATCCTTATGCCAATTCCGGAACGGTGGTTCAGGTTACCTTAAACGATGTTCAGGGTTACGATCCGCTTAGAATGTTGCATTTCCAATCGGAGATTGAAAAAATGGCTTTTGAGGCCGGTGGCGGAAACCTGGTAGCTCCGGCCCAGCGCATGGTTGATTTTGTGAACAATAACTTATCGATCGATCTACCAAAGAACTCCTATCTTCCCGGTACCAAAAGTTCTATGCTCGACAATATTTTACCCGATTTCGTATCAGATAGTTTACGTGCAGCATTACCCTTGTTTGGGAAAAAGATTAAAGGTTATTATACAAATGAAGCTATTTTGGTAGGGGTAGAGAGCAGAACATCATCACCGGTTAGAATTCCGAGAGATAAAGAGACTTACCAGCACCCTCAGGTAAAAGGTTTATATCCTTGCGCAGAAGGCGCAGGTTATGCCGGTGGAATTGTATCGGCAGCAATAGATGGTATTAACTGTGCAAATGCAATATTAAACGCATCTTAACAAACTTTATATTGCCGCAATTGTTGTTTGGGTATGTTTAATATTACGAACGAAATTAAAAAGGCATTTAATGGTGATGCCTGGCATGGTAACCATGTAATGCAAACTTTAAATAACGTTAATCCTGAAAGTGCGTTCAGCCATTTTGTGCCAGGAGCGCATTCAATTGCCGAAATCGCCCTGCATTTAACCGCGTGGACGGAAGAAGTTACCTCAAGATTAAGCGGTAAACCTGCTGCAGAACCTGCAATGGGCGATTGGCCAGTGCCCGAAAGTAGAACGCCTAAGGCCTGGGAGCGCATTATCTTTAATTTTAAAATTGCCAATGAAGAACTTATCCGCTTGTGCGAAAGCATAAAAAACAATCAATGGGATGATGAAGTAAAGAGTGAGCGGAACCCGGCGTTGGGAACAGGTGTAACTAATGCAGAGCTTTTGAGTGGTTTAGCACAGCACCATGCCTACCATTCTGGTCAAATTGCTTTGCTTTCTAAGTTTTAATAATTAATTCTGTAATCATAAATCTTTGGAATCACCTTTATGAAGAAGACACTTATTATCGGCGCATCGCCAAACCCATCCAGATATGCTTATAAAGCAGCTAATATGCTCAAGCGCTTCAACCACGAAATTGTTAACGTTGGCATAAAAAAAGGAGAGGTTGCAGGTGTGGAAATTGAAAAACCAGATCAGATCCACAACGATATAGATACCATAACTTTATATATTGGCCCAGCTCTACAGGCGCAATATCACGATTATATCCTGGCAACAAAACCCAAGCGGGTAATTTTCAATCCTGGAACTGAAAATTATGAGCTGGAAAAATTATTGGATCAGCACAATATCGAACCAGTTGAAGCCTGTACTTTGGTATTGTTAAGCACAGGGCAATATTAAAATCTATATACCACGCCCCAGTTAACATAATCTGCCTGCGCAAAGTGCATATAGGTTTTTGCCTGTAGGCCAATGTGCGGCGTAATATTAAAAGTTGGTCCGAATGTCCAGTACCAGGTCGCTTTATCCATCAATCTATTGTAGTGGATGTATTTCCCAATCTGGGCTGCAACGGTTATGCGCCATAAGTTGATATCAGCACCAATACTGATCCCGGTACGCCATTTATCATAAGAAGTGCCATAGTTCTGGAAGGTTTCCCCATAATTATCCGGGTCAAATACGGTATAATAATAAACGGCATCCGCACCGGCCTTAAGCGACATCACATCATTCAGGTAAAAATTGTAACCCGCATATAACCCGCTTTTGTATAAACTTTTTGTTCTATCGCCAAATACCCCCCTTGCGCCTAAACCTGCACTAAGCTCAATCGAATTACGTTGTAAAGTGGTGTAGGTGCTTTTCCGCTCAGCGGTTATTGTTTTCGGATTGTTTAATTTAAGTCCGATGTAAACATTCCCGGTGTTCAAACCCCCATTGGGTACAGTAGCTCCACCATTCGATACGTGTAGAAAACCGAAACCTAATAATAGATCCGCATATTTACTCATTGGCAGCTCCATTCCCAAATCTGCTTTAATGGTTTCATTAATCGGACTTCCCAAAAATCGGTTTTTGGTATTATTAAAGTAATACTTGTTCGTGTAGCCCAAGCCAACGCCCGGCGTAAAATTAAATTTAGCTTTTCCGACTTTGAATAGCTGAAAATCCATCTGTGCCACTAAACCATATATCTGGCCAAAAGCATTGGCTGAAGTATCCTTTGTGCCTTTCAGTTTGCTTATGTCTCTAAAAACAAAGCCGATCCCGTAAGATTTGGCACCGCCAAATCCAATCCATTTATCGCTGTTCTGGCTGATGTCTTTAAAATATGCAGCGTCAAATCCCGTAATCTGGTCCTGAAACAGATGCCCCTGATCGTTATTTATATGTGTGCCAAATATGGGCTTAATAATAATCGAATGATTTTCGGGAGCAATTTGAGCCTTAGCAAATGCGCAGCCCGTAATAACGCAAATAAAAGAGAGTAGTTGTTTTTTCATTAGCTTTTACTAAAACGGTAAGCAAGACTATAAAAGGCATAACGGTAGCCGGTGGCACTGTTTTTAACTTCGTTGGAAGTAAAAGTAGCGGTATAATTGGCTGTCCAGCGTGCAATGGCGAAGGTTAAACCTACCTGTGTGGTAAAAACAATTGGCTTAGGCTTAAAAGTGATCGGCCCTTTATCATTCAAAAATAAGCCGCCCTGCAAACTCGAATCGAAAGCAATGGCATGTAACTGAGGACTAACAGAAAGGAAAAGTTCGTACTTGCGCTGCGCTTTGTTTGGATGGTTATTGCTCACCAAGCTATTAAAAGCCGATGAAGCATCCATATCGTTAAATCTGCCCAGGCGGAACATTGCGCCGAGATTTGCTTTTGTAATCACATTACCAACTGCTGCTGAAGTTGTTCCCGTAATATCGAATATTTTATCATTTGTGCTCATTAAAAACTTGTTGTATTCTACACCTAAGTTTAATGTTGGTTCGCTATTTAAACCATATTCCCATCCTTCAATCTGATTTTGACCAACCAGTTTATGAAACGCTTTCTGAAATTCTTCTCCCAAAGCATCTTTCCCGGTAAGTCCAATCTGTGCAGAAACCTTAAGCATCTGTTTATTTGCGTAAAACCGACTATAATTTGCCTCGCCATACAGGTATGCGGAAAAAGGGCGGTCATGTTGGGCGGGGTTTGGTACAAAGCTGTAATAAGGGTTGTATATTTTTTGGCCAAGCTCAAACCCAATAATTTCTTTACTTCTCCCTGCCTTTAGGTTCTTCCCATTCAGGGCATGCCTATATTTAATAAAAGCACCGTTTGTATAATAACGGTCGCTGGTAATATCAATGTAAGCATCGTTTTCAGAGATAACAACAAGCTCATTTTTATAATTTTGCGCATAACCGATTTCCGCTATGCCGATAAATAGCAGAGAAAAGTATAGTTTGAGCATCAACTTCATTTATATGGATGGTTTAATAAAGTCATAAAAGTATTAATTATTGTTTAAAAATTCGATAAGATGCTTGCCAATTGCACACGAGTCTTCCGAAGTTTCAATAGGCATAGGTGCAGGAAAACTTCGGAAGTCTATTCAGGCCGCATAGGGATATTCCTATACTATATATATAAGCGTGCTTTTGTTTTTAGCAAAGCATTGTTGGTGCTACTATGAGAGTTTGTTCCCGCCATACGCTATAGTCCCGATTAAGAATCGGGAGCTGCCGCTGCTGTCGGGTTTAGCTGGCAGGGTCTTCCGAAGTTTCGGAGGGCCAAAGCTTAGGGGAAACTTCGGAAGCCTGCGAAGCTTGGCCAGGCGCTAAACACGCTTTCGTTCAAAAAGTTTGGTCCTGCGGCAAATTTTTCTGATTGAAAACCATACACTTACATTAGCCCGTGCACTAATCTATATATTTTATTTGCCCTTACGATAAAAATCCCTACTTTTGCATCCCGCTTCGGAGGAAGGGTTTTGAATGAAAGGATGGCGCAGGAGATAGAGCGGGCAGGATTTATTTTAAAATAAATATTGCGGGAGCGGAAAAGATTGCTACCTTTGCATCCCGGATCGGAAGAACGGAAAGCTGATCAACATCGGCATATTGAAAAGCAGATGGGAAAGAGAGAAGAAGAAAAAAATAAAATTTATTTTATTTGGAAGTTTAAAAAAGATCCTTACCTTTGCACTCCCAACCGAAAGGAAGGGTAAAAAAGTTGGAGCAGCGGATGTTGCACAAACAACAAAACAAGATTGAGATGAACAGAAACACGGAGAGACGAACAAGACTTTTCCGAACTGAAGTTTAACGATATATAGATGACCGGCCGTGAGGCTTACCTGGTCAACAAGTTCTTAAAAGAGATGTCAATGTAGCGTAGCGAGGTA